>Ga0209573_1000021_pt1 | contig 558303 bp, 497 predicted proteins | sample TNRBio252014_DNA_FD_185870 | JGI IMG/M metagenome (GOLD analysis project Ga0209573, IMG submission 185870) | Wastewater treatment Type I Accumulibacter community from EBPR Bioreactor in Madison, WI, USA - TNR Reactor_6/25/2014_ DNA (SPAdes)... | ecosystem: Engineered > Bioreactor > EBPR >...
GGGCGACAACGTGCGGATGGTGGTCAGTCTGATCGCCCCCATCGCCATGGATGAAGGCTTGCGCTTCGCCATCCGCGAGGGCGGCCGCACCGTCGGCGCCGGCGTCGTCGCCAAGATTATTGAGTGACTTTCGACACAGTCAACGAGGTGGAACGCCTCACGCGCTCCACCTCATCACTTTTTACAGGCCAGTAGCTCAATTGGCAGAGCAGCGGTCTCCAAAACCGCAGGTTGGGGGTTCGATTCCCTCCTGGCCTGCCACTTTTTCGTGGCAGATCTTGAATTTCGTTCGCCCGAGCTGGTGCGAGAAATTCCCCTTGGGCATTCAAAACCGAAACCCGCATGAATTTGACGAAGCCTGAAACGCAAGCCGCCGCCAATCGTACTGACACTTACAAGCTGTTCGCGGCTGGCACTTTGATCGTGCTGGCGTTGGTGGCGTTTTACACCTTCGCCAATTCTTCACTATTGGTGCGAGTCATCGGCTTACTGGCGGCGATTGGCATGGCCATGGTTATCGCCTTAAAAACCGCGGTGGGTTCTGAAACCCTCGAATTCATTCAAGGTTCGCGCGCTGAACTGCGCAAAGTCGTTTGGCCGACACGCGCTGAAACTACTCAAACAACCTTGATTGTGATCGCCATGGTGGTAGTGATGGGCTTGCTGCTATGGCTGTTGGACGTAGTGTTATTTTGGCTGGTTCGACTGATTACCGGTTAGCGGAGCGATGTCGGCATGGCGATGCGATGGTACGTGGTACAGGCTTATTCCGGCTTCGAGCAACACGTTAAGCGCTCATTGTTAGAACGCATCAATCGTGAGGGACTCAAAGATCGCTTTGGTCAGGTTCTGGTGCCGACCGAGGAAGTTGTGGAAATGCGAGATGGCCAGAAGCGTAAAAGCGATCGCAAGTTCTTTCCCGGTTACGTGCTGGTGCAGATGGAAATGGACAACGACACCTGGCACTTGGTGCGTAACGTCCCTAAAGTGCTAGGTTTTATCGGTGGTACCAGCGACAAGCCAGCACCGATTTCCGAAAAAGAAGCCCAAGTGATCCTACAGCGGGTTCAGGAGGGCGTTGACCGGCCGAAACCTAAGGTGCTTTACGAACCGGGCGAAATGGTGCGCGTAACCGATGGTCCATTTAACGATTTTGAAGGCGTGGTTGAAGAAGTGAATTATGAAAAGAGCCGCCTGCGGGTGGGGGTCATGATTTTCGGCCGCACCACGCCGGTGGAACTGGAATTCAGCCAAGTCGAAAAAGTTTCGCGTTGATCGGTCGTTTTATCAATCGCTTTACCCGCCACCCTTGATCGGGTGGCTCACTCGGGGAGCCGCAAGGCGTTTGCACCCGTCAGGAGTTACAATGGCAAAAAAAGTTACAGCCTACGTTAAATTGCAGGTGGCGGCCGCCAAGGCTAACCCCAGCCCCCCCGTCGGCCCCGCCTTGGGTCAACACGGGGTTAACATCATGGAATTCTGCAAGGCCTTCAACGCACAGACTCAACATCTGGAGCCTGGCCTACCCATTCCGGTGGTGATCACGGTTTATAGCGACCGCAGCTTCACCTTCATCATGAAGACGCCGCCTGCCTCGGTGTTACTGAGGAAGGCGTTGGGCCTGGATAAGGGGAGCTCCAATCCCAATACCAAGAAGATTGGCACCGTCACGCGCGCCCAGCTAGAAGAAGTCGCCAAGGCCAAGACCCCTGACCTGACCGCGGCTGACCTTGATGCCGCTGTCCGCACCATCGCCGGCAGCGCCCGTTCCATGGGCCTCGACGTGCAGGGAGTATGAGCGATGGCTAAACTCACCAAGCGCCTGCAAGCGATTCGCGCCAAGCTGACTCCCGGTAGGTTTTATCCCATCGGCGAAGCCGTTGCCTTGCTTAAAGACTTATCCAGCGTCAAATTCCGCGAGTCGGTGGATGTGGCCGTCAACCTGGGCGTCGATCCTCGTAAATCCGATCAAGTGGTGCGTAGCGCCACTGTACTACCCCATGGCACGGGCAAAACAGTGCGGGTAGCGGTATTTGCTCAGGGCGCCAACGCCGACGCCGCCCAAGCCGCTGGGGCCGACATTATTGGCTTCGAAGATCTGGCCGAATCAGTCAAGGCCGGAAACCTAAATTTCGATGTCGTCATTGCGGCCCCAGACGCCATGCGGGTCGTCGGCCAGCTTGGTAAAATCCTCGGCCCACGGGGGTTGATGCCCAACCCCAAGGTCGGCACCGTAACCGCCGACGTGGCGGGTGCGATTCGCAACGCCAAAGCCGGGCAAGTCCGCTACCGCACCGATAAGGCCGGCATCATTCACTGCACCATCGGCAAGGTGGATTTCGCGCCAAACCAGTTGCAGGAAAATTTACAGGCTTTGCTGCATGACCTGCAAAAGATTAAGCCCGCCACGTCGAAGGGCATCTACATTCGCCGGGTGACTGTCTCTACGACCATGGGTCCCGGCCTGGCGGTGGATCAAGCCACATTATCGTTCTAAACCCGAATCCCCCGGCGCCCAGCGCTGGGTTCAACCAGAACTTTGGGCCGGCCAGGCTTTCTGGCCAGCGTCAAAGACCGCGGGCGCCATTAGGCTTAATCATTTCCGGTCGCAAACCCGGATAGCCCGCGCAGACGGCAAGGCCCTTCCGGATCATCCTGGTAAGGCCACCGTTTTTCGCTCTCCAGCACATGGAGAAAACACTGAGAGGTAAGTGAATGAGTCTCAATCTGGCAGAAAAACAGGCTGTGGTGGCCGAAGTCGCCAAAGTGGCTGCCAGTGCGCACTCCGCGATTGCCGCCGAATATCGTGGCCTGAGCGTCGCTCAGATCACCAACCTGCGCGTCAAGGCGCGGGAAACCGGCGTCTATCTGCGCGTCGTCAAGAACACCCTGGCGCGGCGCGCCGTGCGGGGAACCGAGTTCGAGTGCCTGCAATCCAGCCTGGTGGGACCGCTGATTCTAGCGTTCTCCCAGGAGGATCCCGGCGCGGCGGCGCGACTGTTCAAGGAATTTCTCAAGGAAAAGGCCAACGACAAACTGATCGTCAAGGCGTTGGCGGTGAGCGGCCAAGCGTTTCCAGCCAGTGAGTTGGAGCGTCTGGCCAGCCTGCCGACCCGCGACCAGGCAATCAGTCTGCTCATGGCCTGCATGAAGGCGCCGCTCGATAAATTCGCGCGGACCCTCAATGAAATTCCCGGCAAGTTGGTGCGCACGGTCGAAGCGATCCGGCAGCAGAAAGAAGCCGCCTGATCGTTTGCTGGCCAATAGCCCGAATTGAATGATACTGCAAGCGTTTACCAGGAGTAACTCCGTAATGGCCGTTTCAAAACAAGATATTCTGGATACCATCGCCAGCATGACGGTGATGGAAGTCGTCGATCTTATTTCCGCGATGGAAGAAAAATTCGGCGTTAGCGCCGCCGCTGCCGTGGCCGCCGCCCCAGCCGCCGCCGTGGCCGCCGCCCCGGTTGAGGAACAGACCGAGTTCGACGTGGTGATGACCAGCTTCGGCGAGAAAAAGGTCGAAGTGATCAAAGTCGTACGCGCCCTGACGGGCCTGGGCTTGAAGGAAGCGAAGGATGCAGTGGAAGGCGTACCTTCCACCATCAAGGAAGGCATTCCCAAGGCCGAGGCGGAAGATGTCAAGAAAAAGCTGGAAGAAGCCGGCGCCAAGGTCGATATCAAGTAAGCCTTGCGGCGCTTTCGCCTCACGGAAATCCGCCTAAACCGCCTGATCTGACTTGGACGGATTCCCTTTGGGAACGGCTGGCGACCTTCGGGCCGCCGGCCTGTTTCTGTTTGAGTTTCTCAGGTAACACCCAAGTTCCAGCCCAAAATAAGTTGGGTCGGGACCGACAATGGAATCAGGCGATTTTCGCCCTTGGCTGCACTCCCGATGAGAGGAATCCTGATGCCTTACACTTTTACTGAAAAAAGACGCGTTCGTAAAGACTTCGGCCGGCGTCCCAGCATCCTGGAGGTGCCTTACCTGCTGGCGATTCAGTTGGATTCGTATCGTGAGTTTCTGCAAGCCGAGATTGCGCCGGGAGACCGCCGAGAAGCCGGATTACACGCGGCCTTTCGCTCGGTATTTCCGATCGTCAGTTATTCTGGCAACGCCCGTTTGGAGTATGTGAGCTACCGAATGGGAGAACCGGTATTCGATGTTCGCGAATGTCAGTTGCGGGGCTTGACTTACGCTGCCCCATTGCGGGTACGGTTGCGATTGGTGCTGATGGATAAGGATGTTGAAGCTGGCACTCAAAAGATCAAGGACATCAAGGAAAACGAAGTTTATATGGGCGAGCTGCCGCTGATGACCGACAACGGCACTTTCGTCATCAACGGTACCGAGCGCGTCATCGTCTCGCAATTGCACCGCTCCCCTGGAGTGTTTTTCGATCACGACAAAGGCAAAACGCACTCCTCCGGCAAGCTGCTCTTTTCAGCCCGGATCATCCCCTATCGCGGCTCCTGGCTCGATTTCGAATTCGATGTCAAGGATATCGTGTATGCCCGCATCGACCGCCGCCGCAAGCTGCCGGTTACTATTTTGCTGCGGGCGTTGTTCGATGAGCCCAACCCTAACGATCCTAACGCCCGTTCGATCAATGAGCAGGTGCTTGACCTCTTTTTCGAAACCAACACCATTCGCGCCGACGGTGAGAATTTCACGTTGGATCTGATTCCGGAGCGCTTGCAAGGCGAAACCGCCAGCTTCGACATCATGATCGGCGACCGCGAGTTGTTGAAAGCGGGCCAGCGCGTCAAAGCCAAACACGTCAAGGATCTGGTCAACGCGGGCGTGCAAAGCCTGCGAGTGCCAAGCGAATATCTGATTGGCAAGATCTTGGCCCGCGATCTGCGCGACCCACGAACCGGCGAGCTGGTGGCGCAAGCCAACGATGAACTCACCCTGGAAAAGCTGGAGAAAATCCAACTGGCCGGCATCACCGAATTTTCGACGCTCTACGTCAACGACGTCAACCGCGGCCCCTACCTCGCCAACACCCTGCGCGCCGATCCGACTCGTAGCCAATGGGAAGCCCAGGTTGAAATCTATCGGATGATGCGACCCGGCGAGCCGCCGACCAAGGATGCCGCCCAGCGCTTGCTGCACGATTTATTCTTTTCAGCGGAGCGTTATGACCTATCCGATGTGGGCCGCATGAAATTCGACAGCCGGGTCGCCCATCGCCGGACCCCCATTCCCGGCGCGCCAGTGAAGGAGCGCCCCCCCGGCGTGCTGTTGATGGAGGATATTCTGGCGGTGCTCAAGGTGTTGATTGATATCCGCAACGGCAATGGCCAAGTGGACGACATCGACCATCTTGGCAATCGCCGCATCCGTTGCGTCGGCGAGATGACTGAAAACGTATTCCGCATCGGCCTGGTTCGGGTCGAGCGCGCGGTCAAGGAGCGGTTGAGCCTGGCGGAATCCGAAGGTCTAACGCCGCAAGATTTGATCAACGCCAAGCCCGTGGCGGCGGCCATTAAGGAATTTTTCGGTTCTTCGCAGCTATCCCAGTTCATGGATCAGAACAATCCGTTGTCCGAGGTGACCCATAAGCGTCGCATTTCCGCCCTGGGTCCGGGCGGACTGACCCGCGAACGGGCCGGTTTCGAAGTGCGGGACGTGCATACCACCCATTATGGCCGAGTCTGCCCGATTGAAACGCCGGAAGGCCCGAACATCGGTCTGATCAATTCCTTGGCGGTCTACGCCCGCACCAATCAGTACGGCTTCCTGGAAACACCCTACCGGCGGGTTGAAGACGGCTGTGTTACCGATCAAATTGACTACTTATCCGCCATCGAAGAGGGGCAATACGTCATCGCGCAAGCCAACGCCAATCTGGACGGCGAAAACCGGTTCGTCGATGAACTCATCTCGTGCCGCTATCAAAATGAATTTATGCTCGCCATGTCAGACCGCGTGCACTACATGGATGTCTCGCCCAAGCAAATTGTCTCGGTGGCGGCGGCCTTGATTCCGTTTTTGGAGCACGATGACGCCAACCGCGCGCTGATGGGCTCTAACATGCAGCGTCAGGCCGTGCCGACTTTGCGCTCGGAAAAACCGCTGGTCGGCACCGGTATGGAGCGGATCGTGGCGCGCGACTCCGGCGTCTGCGTCATTGCCAAACGCGGCGGCGCGGTCGATTCCGTGGATGCCGGCCGTATCGTGGTTCGGGTGGACGACGCCGAAACCGAAGCCGGCGAACCGGGGGTCGATATTTATAATCTGACCAAATACACGCGCTCCAACCAGAATACCTGCATCAACCAGCGTCCGCTGGTTCAAGTCGGCGACCAGGTCGTGCGCGGGGACGTGCTGGCGGATGGCCCCTCCACCGACATGGGCGAGCTGGCGCTGGGACAGAATTTGCTGGTCGCTTTCATGCCCTGGAACGGCTACAACTTCGAAGACTCGATTCTGATTTCCGAACGGGTGGTGCAAGCAGACCGCTTCACCACCATCCACATCGAAGAGTTATCCTGCGTCGCCCGCGACACCAAACTGGGACCGGAAGAAATCACCGCCGATATTCCCAATGTCGGTGAAAACGCCCTCGCCCGCCTGGATGAGGCGGGCATCGTCCATATCGGAGCGGAGGTTAAGGCGGGCGATATCCTGGTCGGTAAAGTCACCCCCAAGGGCGAAACCCAACTGACGCCAGAAGAAAAGCTGTTGCGAGCGATCTTCGGCGAGAAAGCCTCGGATGTGAAGGATACCTCGTTGCGAGTGCCTTCCGGGATGGATGGCACCGTGATTGATGTGCGGGTGTTCACCCGCGACGGGGTTGAGAAGGATTCGCGTGCAAGACAGATCGAGGAAACCGAACTGAAGCGTATCCGCAAGGATTTGAACGATCAGTTGCGCATTTTGGAGGATGACCTCTACCAGCGGATGGAGCAGATGCTGATCGAGAAGCCCGCTGAAGGGGGTCCGAACGGCCTGCGGGGCAACGAGGCGGTCAGCATTGACTATCTCAAGCGCTTGCCGCGCGACCGCTGGTTCGAAATTCGGATGCAGGCGGATGAACTGAACGACCAGCTTGAAAAAATTGCTCGGCAACTTGACCAGCAGCGTAAAGCTTTCGACAAGAGATTTGATGAGAAACGCCGCAAGTTGATGCAAGGCGATGACTTGGCGCCTGGCGTGCTCAAGATGGTCAAAGTGTATCTGGCGGTCAAGCGCCGCATCCAGCCGGGCGACAAGATGGCGGGCCGGCACGGCAACAAAGGCGTGGTTTCGATGATTGTGCCGCAGGAAGATATCCCTTACCTCGAAGATGGCACTCCGGTGGATATCGTGCTGAACCCCTTGGGCGTTCCCTCACGGATGAACGTTGGGCAGGTTCTGGAAACCCATCTGGGCTGGGCCGCGAAGGGATTGGGTCTCAAGATAGGCCGGTTGTTGGAGGCGCAAGCCCAAATCCAGGAACTGCGTTCCTTTCTTGATCGTATTTACAATGGGATTGGCGATCAAACCGTCGATCTCGACCAGTTCAGCCACGAGGAACTGCTCGCCTTGTGCCGGAATCTTCGCGACGGCGTACCCATCGCAACGCCGGTGTTCGACGGCGCCACCGAACAAGAATTGCGGGAGCTGTTGCGGATGGCGGAATTGCCGGAGAGCGGCCAAACCATCCTCTACGATGGCCGCACTGGCGAAGCTTTCGACCGGCCGGTCACAGTCGGCTACATGTACATGCTCAAGCTGAATCACTTGGTGGACGACAAAATGCACGCCCGTTCCACCGGCCCCTACAGCCTGGTGACCCAGCAGCCCTTGGGCGGGAAAGCCCAGTTTGGGGGCCAGCGCTTCGGCGAGATGGAAGTGTGGGCGCTGGAAGCCTATGGCGCTTCGTACACCCTTCAGGAAATGCTCACCGTCAAATCGGATGATGTGAACGGTCGCACCAAGGTGTACAAAAATATCGTGGACGGCAACCACCGCATGGAAGCGGGCATGCCGGAATCGTTCAACGTGCTGGTCAAGGAAATCCGGTCGCTGGGCATCAACATTGAGTTGGAAAACGATGCGCTGCCGCTGCCGCGCGATGAGTGAGGTCGATGTGTCCGCTGTTCGCGGCGGACGCTTAGCCAATCCCGTGAGTGAGAGACGATGAAAGACCTGCTGAACCCTTTCAAGACGTTCGACGAGATCGAGGATTTCGACGCCATTCGCATCGGGCTGGCCTCGCCGGAGATGATCCGGGCTTGGAGCCGCGGCGAAGTGAAGAAACCGGAAACCATCAACTACCGCACCTTCAAGCCAGAACGCGATGGCTTGTTCTGCGCCAAGATTTTTGGTCCGACCAAGGATTACGAGTGCCTGTGCGGCAAATACAAACGGCTCAAGCACCGCGGCGTCGTCTGCGAGAAGTGCGGCGTCGAAGTGACGTTAGCCAAGGTGCGCCGCGAACGGATGGGCCACATTGAGCTGGCTTCGCCGGTGGCGCATATCTGGTTCTTGAAATCGCTCCCCTCGCGGATTGGGCTGTTGCTCGATATGACGCTGCGCGACATTGAGCGGGTACTTTATTTTGAATCCTTCGTCGTCATCGACGCTGGCATGACCGCGTTGGAAAAAGGCCAACTGCTGAGCGATGAAGCCTATCTGGAAGCGGTTGAGCAATACGGCGACGACTTTGACGCCCGCATGGGCGCCGAGGCGGTGCGGGAACTGCTGCACGGTCTGGACTTGAAACAACTGGTCGGCCAGTTGCGCCAGGAAATTCTGGAATGCAGCTCTGAAACCAAGCTCAAGCGGCTGTCAAAACGGCTGAAACTGATGGAGTCATTCCTGAATTCCGGCAACAAGCCGGAGTGGATGGTGCTGACCGTGCTGCCGGTGCTGCCGCCTGACCTGCGGCCGCTGGTGCCGCTCGATGGTGGCCGCTTCGCCACCTCCGACCTGAACGATCTTTATCGGCGGGTGATCAACCGCAACAATCGCCTGAAGCGTTTGCTGGAACTGAACGCGCCCGACATCATTGTCCGTAACGAAAAGCGGATGTTGCAGGAAGCGGTCGATTCACTGCTGGACAATGGCCGGCGCGGACGGGCCATTACGGGCTCCAACAAACGGCCGCTCAAATCGTTGGCCGATATGATCAAGGGCAAGCAGGGCCGGTTTCGTCAGAATCTGCTCGGCAAGCGGGTGGATTATTCCGGCCGCTCGGTGATCGTGGTCGGCCCCACCCTGCGGCTGCATCAGTGCGGCTTACCGAAGAAAATGGCTTTGGAGCTGTTCAAGCCGTTCATCTTCAGCAAATTGCAATACCGCAATATCCAGACCACCATCAAGGCGGCCAAGAAGATGGTGGAACGCGAGGAGCCAGCGGTCTGGGATATCCTGGAAGAAGTAATCCGCGAGCATCCGGTGATGCTCAATCGCGCCCCCACGCTGCATCGACTGGGCATTCAGGCGTTCGAGCCGGTGCTGATCGAAGGCAAGGCGATCCAGCTGCACCCGCTGGTCTGCACCGCCTTCAACGCCGACTTCGATGGCGACCAGATGGCCGTGCATGTCCCGCTGTCGATTGAAGCGCAGCTGGAGGCCCGCGCGTTGATGATGTCCACCAACAACATCCTCAGTCCGGCCAATGGCGAGCCGATCATCGTGCCGTCGCAGGACGTGGTGCTGGGCCTTTATTATCTGACCCGCGACCGGATCAACGCCCGCGGCGAGGGAATGGTGTTCGCCGATGCGCGCGAAGTCCATCGCGCCTACGAAAACCGCCAGGTCGAGTTACAGGCGCGCATTGAAGTTCGCCTGCCGCCGGCAAAAATCGGCGATGAGACTGCCGGCGATCAGCCCACACGGGTCAAAACGACGGTCGGTCGGGTGTTGTTGGCCGAAATTCTGCCGGAGGGATTACCGTTTTCCCTGGTCAATCAGGTATTGACCAAAAAGACGGTTTCCCGGCTGATCAACGAATGCTATCGCTGGTTGGGCCTGAAGAAAACCGTGATCTTCGCCGACCAATTGATGTATGCCGGTTTTTATTTCGCGACCCGTTCCGGCTCTTCCATCGGTTTCGAAGACTTCAAGATTCCAGCTGAAAAAACCGCCCTGCTGGATCGGGCCGAGCAGGAAGTCAAGGAAATCGACTCGCAATATACCTCCGGTCTGGTTACCAAGGGCGAACGTTACAACAAGGTGGTGGATATCTGGTCGCGCACCAACGACCAAGTCGCCAGCGCCATGATGCGCAACTTGGGCAAGGAAAAAATTCGCGACCGCACCGGCGAGCAGGTTGAACAAAACTCCTTCAACTCGGTGTTCATGATGGCCGACTCTGGGGCGCGCGGCTCCGCCGCCCAGATTCGCCAGTTGGCCGGCATGCGCGGCCTGATGGCCAAACCGGACGGCTCGATCATCGAAACGCCAATCAAGGCCAACTTTCGTGAAGGCTTGAGCGTGCTGGAATATTTCATCTCCACCCACGGCGCTCGCAAAGGTTTGGCCGATACCGCCCTAAAAACGGCCAATTCCGGTTATCTGACCCGGCGCTTGGTGGATGTGGCGCAAGATTTGGTGGTCACCGAACCGGATTGCGGTACCTATGAAGGGATCTGGATGACGCCCGTGGTCGAGGAAGGTGATGTCAAGGAACCTTTGCGCGACCGGGTTTTGGGCCGGACCGTGGCCCGGGACGTGTTCCAACCGGGCAATGACGATGTGGCTATTCCCGCTGGAACGTTGCTCGACGAAAAATGGGTCATCAAGCTGGACGAGATGGGGATCGACAACATCATGGTGCGCTCCGCCATCGCTTGCCAAACCCGTTATGGGGTTTGCGCGGCCTGCTACGGCCGCGACCTCGCGCGTGGCCACCGCGTCAATATCGGCGAATCGGTTGGTGTGATCGCGGCGCAATCCATTGGCGAACCCGGCACGCAGTTGACCATGCGCACCTTTCACATCGGTGGGGCCGCCTCCAGAACGACGGTGAGCAGCAACGTCCAGACCAAATCCAAGGGCTTGTTGCGCTTGCATAAGATGAAAGTGGTCCAGCGACGGGATGGCCATCTGATTGCCGTATCGCGCTCTGGTGAAATTACCCTGGTGGACGAACAAGGCCGTGAGCGGGAACGCTACAAGGTTCCTTACGGCGCCGAGCTGTCGGTTGAGGAAGGCAGCCCCGTCGAAGCAGGCCAGATCATCGCTCGCTGGGACCCGTACACCCACCCAATCATCACCGAAGTCGCCGGGTTCGTCCGCTTCGCCGAGTTTGAGGAAGGCATTACCGTGCAACGGCAAACCGACGAAATGACCGGTTTGTCCAGCTTGGTGGTCATGGATCCCAAACAGCGTGGTGCTTTGGGTAAAGACAAACGCCCCATGGTGCGGTTGGTCGACGAATATAGCAACGACCTCTTTATTCCTGGCACCAGTACGCTGGCCCAATATCCGCTGCCGGCTGGCGCTATCGTCAACCTGGCCGATCACGCCGAAGTGGCGGTGGGCGATGTTATTGCCCGCATTCCGCAAGAGTCTTCCAAGACCCGTGACATCACCGGGGGTCTGCCGCGGGTAGCCGATCTGTTCGAGGCGCGCAAGCCCAAGGAACCCGCGATCTTGGCCGAAAAATCCGGCATGATCGAATTTGGGAAGGAAACCAAAGGCAAGCAGCGGCTCGTGATCCGGGATAAGAGCGGCGAAATCCTTTACGAAGAGCTGATTCCGAAATGGCGGCATGTCAGCGTATTTGACGGGGAATACGTCGAACAGGGCGAAATTATCGCCGATGGCGAACCCAATCCGCACGATATTCTGCGACTGCTTGGCGTACAGGAATTGGCCGCCTATCTCACCAAGGAAATCCAGGATGTCTATCGGGTGCAGGGCGTCAAGATCAATGACAAACACATCGAGGTGATTGTCCGCCAAATGCTGCGCAAAGTCGAAATCATCGACCCAGGTGAAACGGCCTTCATCAAGGGCGAGCAGGTCGAGCGGACTCGCGTGCTGGAAGAAAACGACCGGGCGTCGACGGAAGACCGGGCTCCCGCGCGCTGGCAACCCATACTGCTGGGCATCACCAAAGCGTCGCTAGCCACCGAGTCGTTCATCTCGGCGGCCTCGTTCCAGGAAACCACCCGCGTGCTGACCGAGGCGGCAGTACGTGGCTTGCGCGACGATTTAAGAGGTTTGAAGGAAAACGTCATCGTTGGCCGACTGATTCCGGCTGGCACCGGGCTGGCGTATCATCTGCAACGTCGGCAAAACTGGGTCCCCAGCCGACCCACCGTCAACGCGGGCCATGTGTTTGAGAGCAGCGAATCCGAGGTGAAGGCGATGACTGGGGAAGAGAGCGACGATACCGAAGCCACCAAGGATCTCACCCCCTAAAAGCAGGTGGCGACAAGTCGTAAAAGGCGGGCAGCGCACGGCGTTACCCGCCTTAATTTTTCCACTCGCCTCATGATCTTCCCTTGGCATTGTTGCTACTGACGTCCACCGCGATGACTGTCTTGTTGTCAGCCCATCAATTGATAAAACATTTCCGTGGCGTAAAAGCGGTGGACGGCCTCGATTTGGCCCTTCCAGCGGGCCGCTGTGTCGGCCTGCTGGGGCCTAACGGCGCGGGCAAAACCACTACGGTTGAACTTCTCGAAGGCATCCAGCAGCCGACTAGCGGTACTATCCTCTATCACGACAGGCCGCTGGGGCCGCACTTTCGGCAAAATATTGGGATTATGTTTCAATCCACGGCCTTACAGGATTTCATTACCGGTCGTGAAAACCTGCGGCTGTTCGGCAGTTTTTATCAGCGCACTTTACCCCTGGCGGAGCTCATTGAGAGCTGCGCGCTTGGCGGGTTCCTCGATCGAGACACCCGCAAGCTTTCTGGCGGTCAACGGCAACGGTTGTTGCTGGCCATTGCGCTGGTCAACGATCCCGAATTGATTTTTCTAGACGAACCCACCACTGGCCTTGACCCACAAGCCCGCCGCAACTTCTGGGAGCTGGTGCACCGGATCAAGGCGCGCGGTAAAACCTTGTTGTTAACCACCCATTATATGGAAGAGGCTTATCATTTGTGTGACATGATCGCCATCATGGACCATGGCCGGATCATCGCGCAAGGTACGCCACGCGCGCTGCTAGCGGCGCACTTCGATGACGTGGTGCTGCAACTACCACAGGCCGATTTTCACGATCCTTCCCTCCCATCATGGCTGACCGTCATCCATTGCCGAGATACCGTGGAAATCTTGACTCGCGATGTCAATGCCGCCATCCGCGAACTGCTGGCTCAAAACGTTTCGCTGGCAAGGCTGCAAATTCGCCCCCGAACTTTGGAAGATTTGTTTTTGGAATTAACTGGGCAGGAATTGCGCGCATGAACTTCAAGCGTTTTTGGGCCTTATTTCTCTGCCGCAATCTCGAATTTTTACGCGACCGCTCCTCCTTGACCTGGAATCTGCTGTTCCCTCTCTCTTTAATCGGCGGCTTTGCCTTTGCGTTTTCTGGCCCTGGACTCAATCTCTACAAAGTGGGAGTGCTAGGCGATACCAGCAGCGGGAACTCCAGCGAATTTTTCAAAGTTCATTACATTCAATTTGTCCCCGTCAGCGATCTGCCCGCCGCTTTGATCAAAGTCCAGCGCCATCAACTCGATATGCTGATCGATCCAGTCAAGCAACAATATTGGGTCAACGCTGAATCTTCGAAAGGTTACATGCTGGAACAGGTGCTGCGTGGCATCGATGCGCGTTCCACCTTCGCCAAGGAAACCGTCAGCGGTCGTCTCATCCGCTACGTGGACTGGGTGATGCCGGGCGTGTTGGCCATGAACATGATGTTCAGTTGTTTGTTCGGCATCGGCTATGTCATCGTTCGTTATCGAAAAAATGGAACGCTCAAACGATTGAAAGCCACCCCGTTGACGCCGCTCGAGTTTTTATCCGCCCAGATCGCTTCCCGACTGTGGCTGATTCTTGTATCGACGGCATTGGTGTTTGTCGGTACCGACTGGGTGATCGGCTTTCCGATGCATGGTTCTTATTTTGATCTGTTGATCGTGTTTGCCGTCGGCGCACTGAGTCTGATCAGCCTGGGGATGCTGGTTGCCGCTCGCACCACCAGCGAAGAACTGGCGGCGGGTCTACTGAACGTGGTCAGCTGGCCGATGACATTCTTATCGGGCGTCTGGTTTTCGTTGGAAGGAGTGCGCCCGATTCTACAAAAGGCGGCGCAGCTGGCGCCGTTGACCCATATCATTGACGCAGCCCGTGCAATTATATTGGACGGGGCCAGCTTGACGGACATATCCGGTCATCTATTGGCCCTACTCGCCATCAGCATCGGCTGCATGGCGATCGGAGTTTGGCTGTTTCGGTGGGAATAATCAGCGCAAGTAACGGTCATAATAGCCATCGATCCTCAATGGCTATCGTCAACTCAGGAGCTAAAACCGATGCCGTGGCTGTCACGCAAGCTTCAAATTCCCGGCGCGGCGGACGCGCTACCGGGCCGTTCGACACCGATGCCTGTCCTCAAGCAGCACTATGTTAACAATCACCCGCTGCAACCGCCCTTTCCTGCCGGAATGGAAAAAGCCTTGTTCGGACTGGGCTGCTTCTGGGGAGCGGAGCGAAAATTCTGGACCCAAGCGGGAGTCTACACCACAGCCGTCGGTTATGCGGGCGGCGCCACCCCCAATCCCACTTATGAGGAAGTGTGCAGCGGGTTGACCGGTCATGCCGAGGTTGTGCTGGTCGTGTACGATCCTTCCGTAATGAACTACTCGCAACTGCTCAGACTGTTCTGGGAATCACACGATCCCACCCAAGGTATGCGCCAGGGCAATGATGTCGGTACCCAATATCGCTCCGCGATCTATACCTATGATGCTGCCCAGCACAGCGCCGCCTTAGCCAGTTGCACCGCCTATCAGCAAGTATTGACCGCCGCCGGCCACAGAACCATCACCACCGAAATTATCGAGGCCCCAACGTTTTATTACGCAGAGGATTATCATCAGCAATATTTGGCAAAAAATCCCGGCGGTTACTGCGGTCTAGGTGGCGCCGGAGTCAGTTATCCGGCGAAATGAGCTATCAGGGAACCGATGGGCCAAGCGTTCTTCTTCGCTCCAATGACGCTCCATCAAATCAGCCTGTGTTATTGATAAATACTCTCCCACCTGATTTTAGGTGGGCGGCTTAATCGCTTCATTCAACAGCGCGCCCGAGAAAAGGCGCTGTAGATCCAGAATTGGAATTTCGTTGTCTCCATCCTTAAAGCATGACATGGCGATAAACGCCCAACCCATTGGCTCCTCCGGCAAAGCGCAGGCTTGATCGTCGCTAACTCGACGACGGGTTGGCACTCTTAGCAATGGCAATGCCCCGTAGGCAATGCGATCAGCCGCTTGGTAAGCAAAAATACCTACGATAGCTGGCGTTGAAATAGCATTACTTGCCCGCAACCAAGCCGCCAAATCAAGAACGGGGATGATCGCCTGTTGCCAAAGAACCACTTGCCGGCAATAAACAGGGGCATCGACAACTTCAAAAACAGCAGGCGATTGCAGGAGATGAACCATCTGAAGCTCGCCCACGGCAGCCTGTAATTCCGTATCCAACGCCAACAGCCAAGCGGATGCTTCAGCCATAATCCGTATCCCGATTGCCATTACGCTGACAATAACGCTTCAAACGAGCGGTCGTCGTCATACAGCGGACGGTTTCCTCATCAACGATCAGGGACTCGATCAGTGCATCCGCCTTGGCCTGACAAGGGGGCAGCGGGAAACGCCCCTGAGGCTGGCGCGTCAAGGTTTCAATCTGATCACAGGCAATCGCCAAATAGTCATGACCATCGTTTAATAACAGGCAGATCCGACGCTGGGATGGAAAATCCATCGTGGTGATTAACGCCGCTCCGCTCAAGCAATAAACCGGCCACTCCACGCCAGCCAGCTCGATGGTTCCACTGGAAGGCGCTTGCGCTCCCTCTCGCTTCACATCCAAAACCGATTCTAGGGAAAATACTTCGCGCTGGGGCAACAACAGGTAATGGTCATCGATAGAGATCGCCACCAATAAAGACGTTTTGGTCGACGCGGCGTCAGTGTTCTGACCACCAGACCCCCATTCCCGCACTTGGCTGCTCAAGATCATCAACTCACCGCCATACCGATCTTTAGGGCAGCCTCAATATTTTGGAGCAATGCCTCATCAGTAAATGGCTTGGTCATGTAGAAATTCACCCCGACCGCCTCGGCCTCTCGGCGGTGCTTGGCGGTGGACCGGGAAGTCACCATGATCACCGGCAACCCGCGAGTCGCCTCGCGACCTCGGACGTGCGCGGTCAGCTCCAGCCCATTCATGCGTGGCATCTCTAAATCGACCAGCAACAAATCAGGTCGCCGCGCCTCGATCATGGCCACGGCCTCCAAACCGTCGCGGGCGGTACGCACCTCAAAGCCGGCATCTTCGACCGCTTGCGCCAAGGCCCGCCGAGCGCTCAAAGAATCATCAACCACCAGGGCCATCCGCTGGCCGGCATAGGGTGTGGTAGCAGCGACTGGTTTGACTTTCCGCTGCGCGGGCGCACTGAAATCAGACAGAGAGGTGCTCAACATTTCCGGTAGATCCAGCACAGGCACCACGCTACCATCGCCTAGAATCGTAGCACCGACGATACCCGGAAGTTTAGGGAAATAACGACCGAGCGGCTTGACGACGAGATCGCGGCTGTCCAACACCTCCTGGGCCATCACGGCGCGGGTGGCGCCAGTTTCCTCTCGCACCAACAGCAGCGCCGGCATCCGTCGCTCGGTGGTGCGGCGATCGTGCGATAGATTGAGTATGGTTTCCAAAGACGTCAGTTCGTAAAAACCATCCCCGATCTTATAAACCGTCTTCGTTCCAATCTGGCGAGTCTCTCCTAGATCAGCATAGAGGATCTGCTGAATTCCACGACTGGAAATCGCGAATCGTTGGTTGTGGATGCGAACTAATACGGCATGAATCGCGATCAGGGTGACGGGCAGCCGAAATTCCATCATGCAGCCCCGACCAGTTTCGGAACGAATTTGGAATGAACCTTTCAACTCCCTGACGCGACTTTGCACCGCATCCAGACCAATGCCGCGTCCAGAAGTCTGAGTCGCTTCGATTCGGGTAGAAAATCCAGGCGTTAGGATTAGCTGGCTCAGTTCCGATTCGCTTGGCGTCGCGCCAGCTACTATTAGCCCCTTTGCTTCGGCGGCCAGGCGGATAGCGTTAAAATCTAATCCAGCGCCATCATCCCGACAACGCACCGCGATCGTATCTCCCTCGCGAACGAAGGCCAAAATGATGCGACCCACTGGATTCTTTCCTACGGTCTGACGTTGTTGCGGTAACTCAATACCGTGATCCACCGCATTGCGCAAGACATGCATCAGTGGATCGGTGATGTCCGCTAGCAAGTTGCTGTCCATCATGGTCTCGCCGCCGCTGACTGAGAACTCGACTTCCTTGTCAGTCAAGCGACAAGTCTGGCGTACGCTTCGCTGCAAGCGCGGTACGATCGTCTTCACCGGCACCATGCGCGTGCGCAACACCGCTTCCTGACTTTCACGGTGCAGTCGTCCCTGGGCTACCAGCAAATCGTCCAAAGCGCCGAGATCCTCACGGATATCATGGCCGATTGCGCGGCTATCGGCGGAAGCTTCCAGCAGGCGGTGAGTGACCGTATTCAACTCATTGTACTGCTCCAGCTCCAGCGGATCGAAATCCCCCTTGCCGGTGGCCTCGCCGCGGAGTGTGGCGATTCCGCGGATTTCGACCAATTGTTCTAGATCGGCCGTCAGTTGTTGGAAAACCTGATGCTGCGTTTGCACCGCTCGAATCTGCCGTAACGCCTTGCGCGTCCGTTCCTGTACCTGCCCGGTCAGAATGATAGATTCTCCCACCAAGCGTAACAACTCGTCGACCAAGGTCGCTGGCACACGCAGCATTGGAACAGCGGCCTGCGGCGTATCCGCCGCGGATGTGGCAGCTGCCGTAACGGTCTCGGGCGCTTCGGCCACGTCGACAAGTTCTGGCAGTTTCCCTGTTTGCACCGCGGCGACTGTCGGCACGCGCTCTGGGAGAGCGGCGTCGTCCCGCGGTAAGCCTTCGCGATCAATCCGATTGGCCCAATCCAGAATGCTTTGCAATACCTGGCGCGCCTGAGTTGGCGGTGCGCCTAACCCAACCAAGGCTTCGCTCATATTCTCAAGGCAATCGGTGGCGGCCAACAGCGTCTCGGCAAGCCGGCGCGTCGGCAAGGCCTTATGCTTGGAAAACGCTTGCAGAATATCTTCCATGTGGTGAGTCAGATTGGCGATGCCGCGCACACCCACGGTATTGCCAGCGCCCTTGACGGTGTGGGCGATACGCTGAGCCACTTCCACGTCTCGCAACACGCCATTCCCAGCCGCCAAACGCTGGATGGCGGCTGACAACTCCGCGGTCTGTCCGGGCAACTCTTGCAACAGGCTGTCCAACAATTCCGGATTGACATCCTCCGGCAGTGCCAAGGAAACATCCTCTGGCGTCGCCTCCTGAGGCCGCGCCTCCACCGCCATTTCTTCGGGTATCGCAAAGGTAGGCTTAGCCAACAGCTCGACCAGGGGAGTGGCCAGTTCGACCGGTAGCGGATCGGGCCAGTTGGCATAGATCAGGGATTGAACCAGAGCGCGACTGCAACTTCGGTCAGGAAGCTTTTGCAGGTAATGCAACGCGCGTTCTGGCCAGGCCGCGAGTAATTGGTATTCGGACTCATCCAGTGGCCTACCCCAAGCCGCAAGCGCCATGACGTTGCCGTTCAAATGGGCGCATACCTGCTGCAATCCGCCAAGTCCTAATGCTTCGGCCGCATCGGCCAAGCGCGCTATTTGATCGGCGTAATTTGACAGCACCTCCAACCGGGCTTCGGTATCCGTCTCAGGCGCCAGGACGATCCCTTTAAGATCTTCGGTCGCTTCGATAATCGAGCCAAGTTCGCCTTGCAGTAATTCAACCAATTCCTGGTCGAATCCTGGTAATCCGGCGGCTGCTCCGTCCTCGTCGGTTATTTCATCCTCGCTCGGTAATGCCGGTTCTAGCTCCGGTTCCAGCAAAGCCGCCGTCGGATGCAACAACGATTGCACTCCGGCTTCGAAGACCGCTGTTGCTTCCTCCCGCGATTCGACCGCTGCTTCAGCAATTTCGACTTCTTTTGGCTGTGAAACTTCAGCTTCGGTCGGTTCCAGTACGCTTTCAGCTATGCCCATGGACTCGGAAATGATGGATGAGTCAGCCATGGCTGGCTGTTCCACCTCCGCTTCCAACCACACGGTTTCGCCATCGGACGACTCGATGGCGACCGATTTCAAGATTGGATCCGATTCAAGGAATTGTGGTGAAACGACCACGGCCTCCCGTTCAGCTTCTGATAATGCTTCCACCGTCTTGCTAACCGTGGATGCCAGATCAGCCAGTTGGCCCTCTCTTTCCGCCAGTTGAACTTCAGGGAAGGCATCCTCATGTACTACTGCTGGAACCACTCCAGGTGCCACTGGAACCGCTTCCGCGGCGGACCCCTCCAAATAAACATCCTCGCTCCCCTCCATCTCTTCCACATCTGGAGCAACTAACTCGGCAAATCCATTTGCCGTCAACGGTTCTGCTGGAGTTTCGACCACCATCGGCGTGGGAAGCGCTGAAATCAAGTCATCGACCAAAGGATGAGATTCGAGCGCGGCTTCCGCTGACGCCGGCGCTTCAGTCGCAACGGCGATAGGCAAGGTAGCATCCGATTCTTGAAACGCGCGCTCCTCTAGCTCGGAAGTATCCAAAGCAGCGGCATTGATCTCAGCATCAACCGAATTTTCAAACACACTCCCCAACTCGGTTTCCACCTGCTCTAATTTCTGATGGGAAATTTCTGACAGGGATGGCTCAGCGACAGCTTCGGCCTCGGCTTCGACAAGATTTGCTCCGTCATCATCTTGCTCGAAACCTGTATCGGAGGGCCTGATCAATGCTTCCCGCAACGCGGACGGTTCGGCTTCGATCAATAACGATGGCCAAAGCGGATTTTCCAGATGGGCTATTAACGCATCGCTTAATTCAGCGTTGGCTGGCGATTCCAAATAACCCATAACCAAAGAGGGCCATTCCTCCAATAACTCGCGATGGCCGTCCGACAAAGCGTTCTCTTCGTTCGCAAGCAGCGTTAATCTCCCTTGAAATTGAACGCACAGCTGCTGAAATCCCATGAAACCGCCCTGCCTGGCCAAAATACCGAGCTGCTCGACATGGCTGATATAGCGCCCGAGTCCGTCTGCAATCAAGGCGGAATCCTCAATCGCTTCAGGATCGGAGAATGTCTCGAACAGCACTTCGACGAGGGCGGCAACTTCCGCTTCCAAAGCGGAAGTTATTTCGCTGGATATGGTGGCCATGAGCTTTGACCCACTCCCGACAATTCGGAGTAACCTTCAAGAAAGGCGAACAACAGCAGAACAATCAGACGTTCTCCGCAGCCGACGGCGGCAATTTGAACACCCGCACGGAATCCAACAGATTTCCAGCGAATTCGACCAAATTACCGGTATATTGGCTTTGTTCCATCAACCGCTGACCAGTTTGCACGGTACCATTCTGAATCTGCTTCGCTCGCTCTAGCAAGGCGTTACTGACACGGGCTTGCTCTTGGGAACGGACCGCAATTTGCTGCACCGACGCCACCAGATCAGCCGTGGTCTGCTGCGTTTTCCTCATCTGTTCGCCCGCTTGCTCGGCCAAGCGGCTACCTTCGACGACCTGGCTGATCGCTTGGTTCATCGCCGTCGCCGTATCAGCGGTTTCCACTTGGATACTGCTCACCAACGTTGCAATTTGCGAGGTCGCTTCACGGGCGTTTTCCGCCAGTCGCTGCACCTCATCGGCCACCACCGCGAAACCTCGGCCTGCTTCACCCGCCGACGCGGCATGCATACTGGCATTCAAAGCGAGAATATGCGTACGCTCGGCGATGGTGTTGATCAGATTCACCACACCACTAATTTCTTGCGAGCGCTCGCCCAAACGCTTGATACGTTTTTCGGTCTCTCTGATGGTATCCCGGGTGCTGACGATGCCATTGACGGTATTTACCACGGTTTCCAACGCCTTGCGGGTTGTTTCGCTGGCTTCGCCGGCTGTCTGGTTGCAAACGTTGGCCAAGCTGGCGATACGGTTCATATCTTCCGCCGCGGTCGTTAATTCGGCGGCGGCCAGTTCCACTTCCTGGCGCTCTTCATCCGCCACGACGATCACGGCATCTGACTGGCTCTTTACCTTATCGGAAGCCGCGGCAACCTGTTCGGAAAGCCCGGTCACTCTTTCCAATACCTTGGCGGTTTCGGTAGTCAACAAATTAAGCGCGTCCGCCATCGGGCCCGTAATATCTTCGTTGACCGGCACTTTGACGGTAAGGTCGCGCTGGCTGAGTTGCGATACCGCTTGCAGCAGCATAATAATCGAGTTGTTCAGATTTTCATTGGCCTGCTCGGTATCGACCAAGGTGGCCACACGCTCGTTCAGCAATCGATCAAATTCCCGACCCAGCCCCGCCAGCTCATCATCTCCAGTCAAATCGGTTCGTACAGAGAAATCGCCGGCGGATACCTGTTGTACGGTGTCGGATATCTTTTCAATCGGTTGCAAGATTGAATTATAAGTCAAGACGCCCAAGCCAGCAGCGATGAGCATACCTAGCAAACCAATCACGATCATGATGATTTGGAAATTGCGACTGAACTGTTTCGATTTTGCAATTAAATCAGTCGTATCTTGAGCGGTCTGTGCTTCGAGGGGTTGCAAGACACCGGTATAAACCGGCTCCAACACACTGTTTAGCGAATTTGAAACGAATAAACCTATTTTATTCCGATCTTGCGCTTGCAAAATCGCTCCCGCTTCTTGAATGAGGTCATCCATGGATTCCTTGGCTTGCAGGAGTTCCTCTTGCTGCTTGCCGGAGAAATTTTTCAGATAGTCCTGCCAGGCTTGTTCATGCTCTGTCTTAATGGCCGCCAGATTTTGTGTGGCCTGTGTCCAGGAGATGACGCCCAAATGGGCGTCATGAACCAGATTGGCGAATTTAATTGCAATCACATGGGTCAAATTAGATGACGCCCTTTGCTTTTGCACAGACTCTTCGACTTCCGTAAAAGCCCTATTGGCTTGAGTCAATCCAACATAGCTGGTAAAACCAATAATCATTACCGCCAACAACATAATGGCAATCAGAATGGACAAACGGATACCAATTCTTAAATTACCCATAGCCGCCTTTCACCTATGTTTAGGCCAAAATTAGAAGATTAATTCAAAAACATCACTAGATAAGCTGGATAAATAAATTAAAGATCATTAAAAATCTTTACAATTTATTCGTCCACTTTTACTTATCGCAAGAATCTTTGCCAAGCTAATCATTACTGCTTGATATCCTTTAACCAGTCAATATTTTTAAACCATTTTTGGTATAATTTATATTTGGTGCCATCGCTGGTAATTTTCTTCAAAAATGTATTTAGCCAATCAACAAATTCTGGATTATCTTTTCTTATGCCCCAACCGAGATATTCGACGGTGAAGGGATCATCTAAAAAAGCGATTTTATCACTACCATACTTACCAAACATAACCGCATTATAGGGCGAATCATAAATGAACGCATCTGCTTTACCCTCTAATACCGCCGTTACACCCTCTGTTCTATCTTTAAACGGAGTATATGATGCTGTGGCGATGTATTGTTTAACAGCCGCCTCACACGAAGTACCAGCCACAGAAACAACCTTATACTTCGCATCATTTAAATCTTTATATGACTTGATTTTATCAGCGAGTCCCTTGCGCAATAGGACGGTTTGTCCCACAGCGATATAACCATTAGAAAAATCAATCTTTTGACGGCGTTCATCATTAATTGTCAAACCACTGATAACGATATCACACTTGTTATCCAGCAACGCGGGAATCCGGTCCGCCGCCGTGGGAAGCACGACAAATTTTGGCTCAACCTTTAATTCTTTTGCCATCAAAAACGCCACATCGGGATCAAAACCTATAATCCGGTCTTGCTTATCAACCATAATAAGCGGCATATAATTTGGAGACGCGCAAATCTTTAAAACACCACTTCTCTTGATATCTTCCAAAACGGCCGAATAAACTGTGCAGCTGAAGCAATATAAAGTGCCTAACACTAATGAAACTGAAATCTTTTTCATCATCATAACTGTATAATCCAATTTTCGGAATCGAGAACCAATAATAAGTAAGAAAATCATAAAAATAATTACAAATTATTAATATAATACAATAAGAAATCACAATACTTTTCTGCAACATTCTCCGAATAAAATCAATGAATAAGGCATTAAGCTAACGCACCATAGCCGAGGCCATTTGTGATTGAAAAAACCCTCGGTGATCAAATTCCATCCATATAATCTTATCAGTGCTATAACAAACATCTGAGGTGTATCCCCGTAATACGGGTGGCAATGGAATCGGATGGGTTAGCTTGTGGTTAGTATTTACGGGTTGTGGTAGATTTTCTACAAAAAAACTAACCGAATCATCACCTTCCCCCAGTAATAACAAATAATTTTCTTCTTGGAGAGTACTTCCCAATTTCAGAGACAATCTTAAATCAAATACTGGCACTAAATTACCACGCAAATTAATCAGTCCCTTTAGCCATGGAGGTGTCTGCGGGATTGGATATACAATTGCTTGTTCAACGATCTCACTCATTGTATCTTTCTCAATGAGAAAGCCAAGATTGTCTATATAAAACCCATATCTCACCCTTTCCCGAAATCTGGGTTTTAGACCTATAACCGATCCCTTTTCAGGATTGAAATTGCTGAGTGCGGCACTCGGAGCCAACAAACGCTGATTTTTCACCATATCTTCCCAACCCATCGTACAGCTTTGCTTAACGGAGCATCTATTCGGTGGAAATCGTCCGGGGAACCCCCTTAATTAACGGAAGGCTTTTAGCTGATCGATGATCTCATCAGGGGAATAGGGTTTGGTGACGAACCCCTTGGCGCCCTGCATCTGTGCCCAAAGACGATCAGCTTTTTGATTTTTACTCGTAACAAAAATCACAGGAATATCCTTGGTATCTTCATCGCCGGCTAAAGCACGGCATGTGGCGAAACCATCCATGGTCGGCATCACAATATCCATAAAAATTATGCTCGGTTTTTCAATTTTTGCCCGCTGGATAGCTTCTTTACCATTATTGACGGGAACCACCAAAAAGCCTGCTTCCGACAGAATATTAGTAATATTCTTCAAATCAGCAGGCGAATCATCGACAACAAGTATCTTATTAATTACCATTTTTTTGCTCCTTTAGAGAATCATGGCCAGCTTTTAATAAGCTAATTTGGGCTTAGCAAAACCAGTGTGATCGTTGCAATATCTCAGCATCACTTCAAATATTTTTTCACAGTCTTCTGGAATGTTTCCTGCTTCACTGGCTTGGTCAAATAAGTATCACATCCAGCTAAAGCTCCTTTTACCCGGTCAAATGGAGAAGATTTACTGGTTAACATAATTACTGGGATCTTTTTTCGCATTTTATCTTTTTTAAAGAGCCTGCAAATCTGATAACCATCCATACCCGGCAATACCACATCTAAAAAAATTAGATTGTAGCGACGCTTATTAATATAATCGATAGCTTGTTCACCAGTCTCAGCGGCGTCGACTTGAATGCCAAACATCTTTAATTCCAGCTCAATTTGCTTTCTGACTGGCGCACTATCATCAACGATTAAAGCGGTTAAAACATTAGCCTCAACTATTTCTGCTTTTGTAGTATTTTCTATAACAGACTTTGGCGGTTCTCTAACTGTTTGAGGTTGTGGATTTACTCCAATAATCCGTTCCCGATCCCCTTGAAGCTCTTTATGCGCCAAATGATCAAGTGCATTAATTACACGCGTCGCAACAAATGGGCGTCGTATATAATGGAGAACAGAATCTGGAGGCTGTTCTTTAGTGACGATAATTGTTGGGGCTTTGGGCCTGAAGCTCGTGCCGCTGGAGGGGGCCGCGCCATCCTTAGTCTGACGCCACTCAGCCATCGCCTTTGGGTCATCGGCATCGACCATCACGATATCTGTCGGTTCACCAGGTACGGCGATAACATAGACATAATTACGGTATTGAGACAGCTTAAAAATATTGCGTAGAATGTTTCGCTCAGACTCGGCTATGCCAATCATAGTGACTTGATAGGTTTTTTTTCCCATTTATTCCCCACCTAATGAGAATGTCAAAGCAATTGGATCCATGGTTGAAAACAAATTAATGCATAATATCTTTTGTTTTCGCAGTTCCGCGCGCTACTAATGCAGCGATTCCAAAAAAACCAAATCCTAAAACCCAGGCGATATCCACAAAATGACCAGAAACATAAACCTCAATAAGCACGAGATAGGTGTAGATCAAATTACCTAAATAAAGCAATAAGATACCAACCGATACAACCCACCAGGGGCGCGCCTCGGCATTAGCGCCTAATATTGACACAATCAGCGCTGTTGCTCCTAATAACATTGGATCAAAAAACATATAGATCAAGGTGACAAGATAGGTGGTAATTGTAGAAGCTTGACTCAATTTATCGACATTCAAAGCGATGGCAATTATAAATGCCGCCAAAAAAACAATAACAGCCACGATCACTCCATACAGAGGAATTTTACCTTTAAAATGTTGCTTAAGAATTATAAAACCCATTAGCATGGGGGGATACAACAACAGATACCCAATATCAGAATACCAGGGATAAGGGGTTTCCTGTCCGCCATTAAAGAGGGGGTAGGTTGAATAGAGAACGGCCCCTATTCCCCAAGCCAATACCCCCATTCCCAATAAACGCCATACTTTTCTTAGATTATGCGAACTAGAAAAATAACCAGCCGTGCCGAAACAAATAAAAGCCGCCATCATGGCCGAAATAATTTGGATAATGATCGAATAACCCCCGACAATCTTTTGATCAATTCCAAATAAAGGCATAAGGATCAATACTATAGAAACACTTATCTAAAATAACGAGGCCACCAACAGCATCGTGAATTCTCCTCAAAAACCAAACATAACCAATATATAATTCTTGTTACAATATCATTATTATAGACGAACATACGAATTTTACAATATCTTAGTGCAGCAAAAAATTCACTTTAAAGCCGCAAAATCCATCTCTCTAGTAGATCATTTCATCAATATAACCAATTTAAAAAATCAACATTTGACTTATTAAATTTACACTTACCGTTTTCGACAAGTGATCGCTTGTTTTAATTATATCATTTATGTATCATATGATGCATTATGATGCATCATCACTGTGCCGATCAAACAACCTGCTTGATGCTTATCATCATAAGTTCTTATAAAGAAAGAATAAGCAATATTAAGACGCCACAACAAACAGCCCCTCAATCAAGCTTGCTCACTATTATTGCTACCCATTTTGCTTTTCTGGCAACCGAGAGCGCCCCTAAGCCAAAAAGGTTTGCTCCATACTTTTAAATATCACTTATACCGTAGCGTAGTCGCACCTTCTCTACGCCAAACAGCAGCTCGCGCAATTGCTTAAGCAAAGCTTCGCTCGGCTTGACTTGCCAATTTGAGCCACACTTAAATTCCACTCGCGCCCCCGCACCCACATAATCCACGAGAACCACGCACCGGCCGTCGCCGCGGTGCTTCGCCAGAATACGGGCCAGTGGCGTTAATACGCCGATCTCGCACTGTTGCAAATCAAGCTTTATCAGCAGTTGACGAGCATACTCAGCTCGCACGCCATCCAAATCCAATACCCGCTCAACGTTGAGGCGCGTCGTCTGATTGAATTCATCCCAACCCAGCGTGCCTTGCACCACCAGAATGGCATCCTCGGCGATCAGTTGACGGTGCCGCTCGTAGACTTCGGGAAAAATTCGAACCTCCAGCCGACCTCGACCGTCATCCAACGTTATAAAGGCGATTCGGCCACCACGGTTGGCATTACGGGTACGCAGGCTGACCACTAAGCCGGCAGCCATCAGCGAGTGGTCGTTATTCCGACGCAGGCCACTACTTTCAACGAGATCGCGCAAGCGAATCGTATGGAGCGATGCAAATTCTTCGGCCACCCGATTAAAGGGATGCCCAGTCAAGTACACGCCGAGCGTGTCTTTTTCGCCACGCAGCCGTTCCTCTTCGCTCCACTCCGCCACTTCGGTCATCGGCAAGGGATGGGCCGGTATGCTCTCGGCGGCGGCTAATCCAAAAAGATCGTTCTGGCCGGCGGCATCGTTGCGAGACAGCTGTTCGGCGTGTTGCAACGCCGCCGGCAACCGCGCCGCCAAGGTCGCTCGATTGGAGCCAAGGGCATCTAAAGCTCCGGACCGGATCAAGCCTTCCAACACACGGCGGTTGAGCTTGCGGGATTCCATTCGCTGGCACAGATCGAACAAATCACCATACAGCCCACCCCGCCGCCGTTCTTCGATCAAACTTTCGATAGCAGCTTCGCCAAGCCCCTTAATCGCTCCTAAACCATAGCGGATTTCGCTGAGAGCGCCGACCGTGAACCGGTATTCAGATACATTGATATCGGGTGGCGCTAGCATGATGTTCATTCGACGGCACTCTTCGATGAACACGACTACCTTGTCGGTTTTATCCATATCCGATGACAGCACAGCCGCCATAAAGGCCGCCGGATGATGCGCCTTTAACCAGGCCGTCTGATAAGAAACCAATGCATAGGCGGCGGAGTGGGACTTATTGAAGCCGTATCCAGCAAATTTCTCCATCAAATCAAAAATATAAGAGGCTACTTCGGCTCCAACTTGGCGCTCGGTCGCCCCCTTGACGAAGATCTCACGCTGCTTGGCCATCTCCTCCGCTTTTTTCTTGCCCATCGCCCGTCGCAGTAGATCAGCGCCGCCCAAGGTGTAGCCAGCCAAGACTTGGGCAATCTGCATCACCTGTTCCTGATAGAGAATGACGCCATAGGTGGGTTTGAGCACATTGGCCAAGGCGGGATGCGGATATTCGATGCGAGCGCGACCCTGCTTGCGGTCGATGAAATCGTCCACCATGCCCGATTGCAGTGGCCCCGGCCGAAACAAGGCCACCAGCGCCACGATGTCTTCAAAGCAGTCCGGTTGTAAGCGGCGAATCAAATCCTTCATGCCGCTGGATTCGAGCTGGAAGACCGCCGTGGTCTGGTGGGATTTCAGCAGAGTGAAGGTTTCCGCATCATCTAACGGGATGGCGCCAATATCCAGTGGCGCCTCGCCCGTGGCCAGGCGTTGCTGGTTGATGATCTGCACCGTCCAATTGATGATGGTCAGCGTTCGCAGGCCCAAAAAATCGAATTTGACCAGCCCCGCCGCTTCCACGTCATCCTTGTCGAATTGGGTGACGATACTCTGATCGCCTTGTTCGCAATACAGCGGCGAAAAATCGGTCAGCGTGGATGGCGCGATCACGACCCCGCCCGCATGCTTGCCGACGTTACGCGCCAGCCCTTCCAGCTTGCGCGCCAGATCAATCAGAGCGCGCACTTCCTCGTCGCCTTCATACAGTCGCCGCAACTCAGCTTCCTGCTCGATGGCCTTATCCAATGTGATACCGATTTCAAAGGGAATCAGTTTGGCGATGCGATCCACAAAGCCATAAGGATGGCCCAATACCCGCCCAACATCGCGCACCACCGCCTTGGCCGCCATGCTGCCGTGGGTGGCAATCTGCGAAACCCGGTCGCGGCCGTAACGCTCGGCGACGTATTCGATCACCCGGTCGCGGCCTTCCATGCAAAAATCGATGTCGAAATCCGGCATCGACACTCGCTCGGGATTGAGAAAGCGCTCGAACAGCAGATCGTAAGCCAGCGGGTCCAAGTCGGTGATGCCGAGCGCGTAGGCCACCAGCGAACCGGCGCCGGAGCCGCGCCCCGGCCCGACTGGCACCCCGTGTTCGCGCGCCCATCGAATGAAGTCGGCGACGATCAGGAAATAGCCGGGAAAGCCCATCTGCACGATAACGCCGAGCTCTTCCGCCAAACGCTCGTCATAGAGCCGGCGGCGTTCGGCGAAATCGGGCGCGTCGGGATCGAACAGCCGTCGCAACCGATGCTCCAGCCCGGCGCGGGATTGAACCGCGAAATACGAGTTGGCATCCATCCCGCCCGGCACCGGAAAATCCGGCAACACGTTCTTGCCCAGTTCCAGGCGCACATTACAGCGACGGGCGATCTCGACGCTATTAGCCAACGCTTCCGGCAAATCAGCGAACAGTTCCATCATTTCGGCCGGCGTCCGTAAATACTGTTGTTCGCTATAGCGACGCGGCCGACGCGGATCGTTCAGAATCATGCCGTCGTGAATGCACACCCGCGCCTCGTGCGCCTCAAAATCGCCGCGCTGGAGAAAACACACCTCGTTGGTCGCCACAATCGGAATTCCGGCCGCCGCCGCCAGCTCGACCGCCGCATCCAGATACGCCTCCTCCCCCGGTCGGCCAGTGCGCTGCACTTCGAGATAAAACCGATTCGGAAATAGCGCGCGCCAATCCGTTAGCCACGCTTTGGCCTGATCGGGCTGGGCATTAAGCAGGGCCTGCCCCAATTCGCCCTCCCGTCCGCCCGACAGCGCGATCAACCCGTCGGTATGGCCGGTCAGCCAGCCGTGATCGATGATTGGCAATCCGCGCTGTTGGCCTTCCAGAAAGCTGCGGCTGACCAAGCGGGTGAGGTTGCGATAGCCACTCAAGTTTTGACATAGCAACACGAGGCGCGCCGGCTCCTCACCGCGCCGCACCCACGCTTCCACCCCGATGATCGGCTTGAGGCCGGCCCCAAGCGCCGCCTTGTAAAACTTGATCAGGGCGAACAGGTTGCACACATCCGTCACCGCCACCGCTGGCATACCGTCGGCGACTGTCTGCTTGACCAGCGCCTTGATCCGGATCAGTCCATCAACCAGCGAATATTCGGTATGCAGGCGCAAATGCACGAAAGAGACGGCCACGATCAGATCTCGATCACAACTTGCCGCAGGGCGGCGACCGGCGCGAAGGAGCGGCGATGTTCGGGGCAAGGGCCGTGGCGGCGCAAGGCTTCCAGATGCAGGGCCGTGGGATAACCCTTATGGCGACCGAAATCGTAGTGTGGATAACGCTGGTGCAGCTGGCATAACTCCGCATCCCGGACCACCTTCGCCAGAATCGAAGCCGCGCTGATGGCGGGTACGGTGGCATCGCCCTTGACGATAGCCTCACACGGACAAGCCAGCCGAGGGCAACGGTTACCGTCCACCAATACCTTGGCGGGTACAACGGGCAAAGCGCTAACCGCTCGCCGCATTGCCAACAATGAGGCTTGCAGAATATTGAACCGATCAATTTCAGAGACCTCGGCCCGACCCAGCGCCCATGCCAGCGCCTTGGTCCGGATTTCAGTGGCCAATCGTTCGCGCCGGGCGGCGCTGAGCTTTTTGGAATCGGCCAACCCGACAATGGGCTGGGCCGGATCGAGGATAACCGCGGCGGCCACGACCGGACCGGCCAAGGGGCCGCGTCCCACTTCGTCCACACCGGCGATCAAGGAAATAGGCGTCATGACGGCCAAGCAAGCAACGCTAGCGAAGCAACGAGAACATCGCGCTGGTTAAGCCACATCAAACCGGTTAAAGCTCATGGTGAACTGGCCGCGGCCGCGCGTCATGCCGCGCAGGTCGGTGATGTAACCCAACAATCGATCCAACGCGCAATCACAATGAATTGTAGTCATTTCGCCCAAGGTCGTCGTATCTCGGATTATTGCCCGTCGCGCCTGCAAATCGCCCATGACCACGCCGACATCGCTATCTGGCGCCACCACCTCGGTCGTCATGATTGGCCGCAGCGTCAAACTTCCGGCTTGCACGATCGCCTTGCGGGCGGCATCCGCCACCGCGATCCGTAGCGCTTGTGGACTGGACAAGCCGCCGAACAGTTCCACCTCCACCACTTCGACAGCCAAATCTTGTAATGGCGAACCCGTCATCGGGCCGCTATCCAGCACATCCGCCGCGCCGCTAGCCACCGCGTCTCGTTGCGCCAGATTCAACGCTAAACCCTCCGGCCGCGCCAGCGGCTCGGCGTACACCGTCGCGCCCGCGCCCCGGACGAGCGGTTTTACGGCCACCCGCGCCCACGCTTTCATCTCTAGCCTCTTGCCGTCGGGCTGATCGATTTGCCGGTGGAACAGACTCTCCACCATCGCCCCCCGCTCTATGGTTTCACGCAGCACCACATCGGGATCGCCAACCCGAATCCCAACGCCAAATTCCCGCCGCAGCCGCTCGCTGGCGATCTGCAAATGCAATTCCCCCATGCCGCGCAGCACACGCTGGCCGGTTTCCCGATCCTCCTCCACCCGCAGCGTCGGATCTTCCTGTTGCAACTTATCCAGCGCCTCCAACAGCTTGGCTTCGTCGCTGTTGGATTGTGGCTCAATGGCCAGTCCCAACACCGGCTCGCGGGTTTCAATCCGCTCCAGCCAGAGGGGGTGTGTCGGCGCGCATAAGGTGTCGCCGGTCGTCGCCCAGCGCAGGCCGGCCAGCAAGACAATTTGACCGGCTACCGCCGTATCCAGCCGAGTTTTATGATTGGCGTCCACCTCGAACAAGCGGGCCACTCGTTCGTGGCGCAAGGTTCCATTCGGCGCGGGAATGACGATTTCGTCGCCCGGCCGCAAAACGCCCCGATACAAGCGCGCGAACACATGACGGCGACCTTCCCACATCTGCACTTTAAACGCCAGCGCCGCCAGCGGCCCAGCGGCGTCCATCACCACCAGTTCCTCACCGCCGTCGGGCCGATGGGCCAGGCTCGACGGCCGCTCGGCCGGCGATGGCAACAATCGAATCACGCCGTCCAACAGGGGTTGGACGCCTTGATTGCGCAGGGCGCTACCGGCAAAACAAGGACAAACGTTACCGGCCAGCGTCGCTCGCCGCAAAGCCGCCCAAACCGCCGCCGCTTCGGGCTCTGCGTCGGACAGTACCTGTTCGGCTAGCACATCGTCCATCTCCGCCGCCGCCAGCAATAAACTTTCCCGCCAAGGGCGTAACCTCGCCCAAATAGCCTCATCACACGGCGTGGTTTCAACTCGCTCACCCCGCTCGCCGCTAAACCGAAGCCGGGTTTTATCGATGAGATGGACAATCGTGCCATCGTAGTCGGAGAGAGGGACAGTCACCGCCACCGGCTCGATAGCGAGGCGCTGGCGAATGGTGGTCAGGGCGCGTCCGAAATCAGCGCCCGGCCGATCCAACTTATTGATGAAAAACAAAGCTGGCAGCTGGAATCGGGTACGCTGTCGCCACACGGTTTCCGTTTGCGGCTCCACCCCGCGCACTCCGTCCAATACGATCACGCAACCGTCCAGCACCCGCATCGAGCGCTCCACCTCAATCGTGAAATCGACGTGGCCAGGGGTGTCGATCAGCTGGATCAGGTGGTCGCGCCAAGGCAATCTGGTGACCGCGGCGGTAATGGTAATACCGTGCTCTTGCTCCTCCACCATGTAATCCATATGCGCGGCGCCTTCGTGCACCTCGCCGATTTTGTGGGAAGCACCCGCGTAGTAGAGCATGCGTTCGGTCAGGGTGGTTTTACCGGCGTCCACATGCGCGGCGATGCCGATATTTCGCACCGAGGCGAGGTTGGAGGGAGGGTTGGACATGGGATTCTCTTCAATGCTAAAAATAAGGCCGCTCATCACAGAGGCAGCTTATCCAAAACATCGCTTCAGGTGTAGATTACGGCCTCGCAAGACAGCCGCGGACAACCGCCGTGGCTGAGCGAGCGAAAAACATTGCCGCCAAAGCCCGCGTCTTTTGCCGTGAGGGTCGTCCCGCGGCCAGTGAGTGAAACCGATCACATTCAGGGCGCGATCCGCCGGCACTCCAGATAGAACCGCTTTTCGTCCGCCTCGCCCATCGAGAAGGTTTTTCGCGGCAAGGCGCCGTCGCGGATCACGGTACGGAACAAATCATCCTTGGCCAGCGTGGGCAGATAGAATCCCATGTTGTCCGCTTGCGCGCCCAGCCGCTGTAGTACGTCCTCGCCGTGGATGTAATCAATCCGCGCGCCAGCGCGCCCTTTAAGATATTGATCCAGAAAAGCTTGCAGCGTGGCTACCGCCAAGGTGAGTTTGGGCTGTTTGACCGCCAAGACTCCAGCGCGGCCATGCGCTAGAAAGGCGATCAGATGCTGGTCCGATCGCTGCATTTGCCGCCAACTCCGGCGCGCCTCTTCCCAAGCAGCGAAATCCAGCACCGTCAATGCTGAATCTTGAGCCGCGAGAAAATCGGCCAAGGCCGCCAGCAAGTGGTCCGGATTCACACCAAACACTATCCGGTGAATCGCTTCGAATTCCAATCCCTCATCGTGCAGATTGACCAATTCGACCAGCGCGTGACGGGCTGGATGGTTCGCGATTGTGGTCGGATCGGGGGCGGCGCGTTTGAGATTTTCCCAGATCATCTTGGCCGTTGCGAAAGAATGGTTGCCGTCGCCCATCGCGTACAGCAACACCGGTTCTCCTTCAACGCCGTAGCGGGCAGCGAAAGCCACCGGATTGGCCAATCGCATCAACTGCTCCACAACCCATTGCACCAACAGCGGATGTTGCGCCAGCCAACCGCGGACCCGGCCGCTATCTTGCATGAGCGGGAAGTCATATAAACGGTCCTGCGGCTCGGCAAACAGCGGATCAATCACCAAATGATCTGGATCGTCAATCAGCACCATGACATGAGGCAATTCCAACAGCGCGTTTTCCCGCACCCGCACCCGCGGCGGCAGTCGCTCCAGAATGGTGCCTTCGGTAGGCCGAATCAGCGTCTTAGCACCCCGCTTGAAATCATAATGCTCAAGATCGAGCGCGGCGATCAACCCTTTACGAGAGCGGCCGTGGGCGGTCTCTCGCTCGACCAGCAGAAAGCCGGGCGGCTGGGGGACTAGCGTGCCTTCCGCTAGGTAGCGGCGCATGGTTTGCTGAATGGTTAAAATCCGTGCCGCCTCGTCAGCGGCCTCCAGATAAACTTCCGGCAGAATCAACCGCAGGGTGGATGGCGCCTCGCCCACCAGATTTTCCACTGTTTTCCAGTAGTCCGGTTGTGAGGTGTATTGATCGCAGGCCACCACGGCCCACTTCGTCAGATCCGTCCCCGGCCGGGGCAGTAATAACGTCGGAACCTGCAAACCGATCTGCGCGAAATTCATCAACGGCGCCTCTCAGGTTGGTATAAATGGTAACCGTAACCGCGGCGGGAACGCCGTGGCAATCGTGCAATCCTAACAAATAGGCTACAAACTCTCCAGCAACACACTCAGCAACCGAGTATTATAATTAACGCTCTATTTGGCAGTGAACGACCCTTCTGTCGCTGTCTCGCAACTAACCAGGAATCGCTTCATGCATAAGCTGAAAACCATCGTGATCACTCTGCTCGTTGTTCTGATTCTAGCCGTTGGCGGAATCTGGGGCTATTTATGGTACAGCACCAAACAACAGGTCGATGACATTGTAGCCTTGGCAAAACCGTTTGCGGATATCAGCTACGGCGGGATCGAAATTTCACCGGCCGGGTCGATTGGGGTCAAGCGGCTTCAAATCATCCTGAATGCGATCAACGACGCCGTTTCGATCGGCGCCATTCGGCTCAATGCCCCGAATATCCTAGCCTTGCTCAACACCCGCCGCCAATTAAGCAATGGCCAGCTTCCGCCAGCGTTGTCGCTGTCGTTGCAACAACTCGAACTTTCGCTCGATGGCGGCATCCTCGGCACTGAGTTGACCCGACCCTCGCAGCGTTCCCCGCTCCAGGATTTGGACGCGCTGGGTTGCGGGCCGATCTTCGCGTTGGGAGGCACCGAATGGCGGGAAATGGGTTACAACAATCTGGTCAGCAACCTGAGCTTGGGCTATCGAGTCAACCCCAATAATCGGATTGAATTACAAATGGATAGCCATTCAAGAGACTGGGCGACCTTCGATCTGGGCATCGATCTCGCCACGTCGGCGCCGGTTTCTTCGATGATGGATTTAGCCAGTTCGCTCACGCCCAAGATTGCTAAAGTTCACGCCGTGATCCGCGATGATGGTTTCAACCAACGCCGCAACAACTATTGCGCCGCCAAGGCGGGCAAGACCATCGACGCCTATGTCAACGATCACGTCCGATTGGTGATGGAACGCCTCCGCGCCAACGGCATTTACTTGGGGCCGGGGTTGACCGAAGCCTATCGCGTCTTCCTGGCTGAAGGCAGCCGACTAACGATTACCGCCTCTCCGCCGGCTCCCATCGATCCTAATGAACTGCAATTTTACAAACCTGAAGATGTGGCCAAGCTCACGGGCTTGACCGTCACGGTCAATGAGAAACCGGTCAGCGATCTGTCTTTCAGTTGGGATCGGGCCAAGCTCGCCAAGGCGTTGGAAACCATCCCCGACTCCGCGCCCACACCGACCCCCGCACCCGATCAACCTGCAATTACTCACTCGCCCGAACAATCGACCATCGTGGTTCAAAGAACCTTTCACCCAATCGCCGTGAGCGAGATCGACCGGCACATCGGCAAAGTGGCTAAAATCAGAACCAACAACACGCAATACCGAGGAAAACTGGAGGGAATCAAGGAGGGCGGGTTTGTGACCATCACGATCCAACGGACCACGGGCAGCGCCACCCTCTCCCTGCGCCGCAATGAAATCATTGAAGCGCAGATTCTTTATTGAGCGAATCGCTATTTTTTGACCATCTGGATCAGCAACAGCACAAACAGCACGACCAGCGCCAGCGGAATCAGCGCCGCTGGCCAATCCTTTTTGGCAGTACGGCTACGCGCCATGGCCGCTTTCAGGCCGGGTCGAAACCAAAGAATCAACAGAAGCGCCACCACGCCACCCAGCAGAATTTCCCACCACGGTGCTGATTCCACGATCACTACTCCCCTGGAACAATAGCCTTACGAAGACCCGTTCAATCCTTGCCGCGACCGCCGCCAGGTGGCGGCACCGATTGCGGGAATGGCATTACGTTGTCGCTGCCTTCGATCGGACGGATCTTGCTGACTCCTTCCCGCTCCACTTCATCGATCCGCAGGATGTAATGCAGTGGGACAAAGGTCCGCTGGACCCCTGAAAATTCGTTTTGCAACCGCTCCTCGGCTGGATTGACCAGCACGCTAGAACGCTCACCAAACAACAGCTCCTCAACCTCGATAAAACCGTACAGATCGCCCTGGTAAATGCTGCGGGCGTATAATTCGTACAGCTTCCCTTGGTTGATGAAGAGAATACGGTAAATGCTCTTGGTGATGTTGGACATTGCCAGACGAATTCCAATCGAAGATGGATCAATCTAACCCGGTTTGGCGCGACGGGCAATCCTGTTCGAAAAATGACTCGAAAATGCAGTATATTCCGCACGATTGTTGCATTGATAGCTCACATCTTATCAAGATCAAGTCCCAAAAAGCTAACATCAAGCCCTGATCCAGCTACCACATTGGGGTCGTTTGGCCATCGACTCCATTGATAAAATTAAATATTTTATTTATTAATCAACAGCTAGAATTTTAATTTCATTAATCCTTTTTTCGGCCGCGCCTCAGGCTATGAAAATGACTATTTTCTATTTTTTCAAAACCCCTATAATTCCTCTTTGTCCAATAATCATTGGCAACCATGACTAAAAACGGAGACTGAAATGAAAGCTAGAATTGTTAGCATATTTTTGGCGGCTTGTATGATAGCGATTACTCTATCAGCTATCCCACAACCTGTTATGGCGGCCGAGGATGACACCCTCTTACTGGTGGAACAGCCTTTTAGCAACAGTACTTATTCTGGCGTTGCCAATTTGCGGGGCTGGGCGATATCGAAGAATGGGATTAATCGCATCGAACTTTTTATTGATGGCGCACTGAATACCAATATTCCCTCTGGCGGCTCAAGACCTGATGTCGGCAGTACCTTTCCAAGCTATCCCAACTCAGCCAAGTCTGGCTTTTCGATGGCTTTTAACTACTCTCGGCTTTCTCCAGGTCAACATACCATGGTTGTCCGCGCAGTCGACAATCAAGGCAATGCCAAAGCGCAGACAATCACCTTCTTCACTGTCCGTTTTGACATTCCTGGCAACTTCCTTGATGATCCCGAAAAAGTCAACCTGAGCACGGCGGATCTTGAAGTAGGGCTTAATAGCCGATCAATTTTAGTAAAGAACATGGAGCTGGATGGAAAAACCTATACGATCCTTTTAGATTGGGATACACCTTCCCAGGGATTTAGCATTACACAGCTTTCTGAGAGTAAATAACTGTCGCATCCGACTGATTCAGCATTCTCCAGGATATTTCCCAAATCAGGGTAATGCTCACTGGAGCGACCATTTGCATAGGCCACATCAGAAGATGTGGCCTATTTTCTGATCTAAATTACTCATTTTATCAGCCAATCAATATACCCAATACCCAGAAACTCATCTAAACCCCAATGAGTTCCAACCCTCAGCCATCACGCTACTCTTTTACTATCATCAGTTTGACTGAGCCTGGCCGAGCGCTCGCTGATCGACTGCTAAATCTCATGCCGAATGGGGAGCATCTTTATAGACCGCAACCATTTCAAGAAAAAGTCCGAGAACGCTTTCAAAAAGGTAGTCGGTTAATTTTGCTTTGCGCGATTGGTATTGCGGTACGAACGCTAGCGCCGGTATTGCGAGATAAGTATCACGATCCAGCGGTATTGGTGCTGGATGAGCATGGCCGTTTTGTAGTGCCAATTCTGTCGGGCCACGAAGGCGGGGCTAATGAGTGGGCGCGCCAAGTCGGTGTGTTTCTTGGCGCGCAGTGCGTCATTACTGGCGCGCAACGTTATACCCAGCCCCTATTGATAGCCGGTCTCGGCTGTAATCGCGGCTGCCAGGTTGGAGCTTTATTGGCCTTGCTTGAGAAAACGCTGGCCAGCCATGGTTTGCAAACCAGTGATTTAAGCGCCCTTGCAAGCATCGAGCTCAAACAGAATGAACTCGGGTTGCATCAATTGGCAGCGCTTTTGAAATTGCCAATTCATTTCTATCCAGCTGGCACACTGCGTGAATATGATAATCGGCTCAGTCAAAAATCGGAGATCGTCTTTCGGGAAACCGGCTGCCACGGCGTTGCGGAAGCGGCGGCGCTGGCACATGCCGAGCAACTGATCCACCACCAATTTTCAGCCGAATTAATTATCAGCAAACAAAAGAATTCTGATGCCACCTGCGCTATAGCACGCGTTTACGGTAACCCCGATCTTTAATAAAACCGATAGCAGACTATTCTTCAGTCGTACAAACCGAATACCGGCTGCTTTGCATGACGTGCAAGAGCGCTTTATCGACTTTTGCCATTAATGATGATTCGATGGCCCAACTTTATAAAACTTCACCGTTAGAAAATTTCTACAAAAGAGGCCTTTTCTCATCTAGCAAAAATCGCAACGAAATATCGACCCGTGCCCGCCAAGCCCGCTCCGAATGCTCCGCCCCCTCAAACTTTTTAGTTAGACAGTCTCGACCCTTTTGATAACCCGCCAACTGGAGCCAGCCATCCATCCGGCGCTGATAAGGCTCATAAGCGGCATCAAGCGTCTCGGTGCCAAAATCAAAATACAGCCGATGCTGGCCCGCTTGCGGTAAGCGACTACCCAGAAAGTCCACCAGTGCTTCTTCTCCGGCGGGCCAATGGGTCGACAGACAACCGGCTCCTTTGAAAACAGTTGGATATTCAATAAGCCCGAATAAAGAAATCAAACCGCCCATGCTTGATCCCATGATGAAGGTATTCGGCTGATCGGCTAAGGTTGGATAAGTCGCATCGATAAAGGGCTTGAGTTCTGTAACAATGAATTTCAGATATGCGTCGGAAAGCGGCTCTCCATTCGCCTGCTCATTAAACCGCGCCAACCACGCCGGCGGTTCTTGCGCGGCGAGTGGCGGGCTGGGCATGTATTCCCGCCAACGTAGCGGCGTATTCCAAATCCCCACCACAATGGCGCTCAGCCCATCACTTTCCCGCTGTAGCCGAGTCATGGCCTCGCCAATTCCCCAATCGACGCCAATAAACGAGTACGCGGGATCGAACAGATTTTGCCCATCATGCATGTAGATGACCGGATATCGCGTGGCAGCCACCGCTCTCTCGACCGGCGGACACCAGACATCGGCCCGCCGGGGCATCACATAGTGGGATTCAAAATCATGCCGATGGAGTGCCGCTGGCTGCATTTGCCATCCTTTCAATTTCACATCCGTGAAAACAGGCTCTAAAAGGCGGCTCAACGCTGGGCTAATGCCGACCGCTGAATAAGGACTCATAGGCTGGCTCGGAAAAGCCATGGATTTTCTGGCCCCGCCAAATCAAAACGGGCACTCCCCGCCCTTTTTTGCCCACCTGGACCAGCGCCTCCATGCCTGCCGGCGTTTCAACGTCATATTCGCTATAAGCAATTTGTTTTTTGGCGAGATACGCCTTGGCGCGGCGACAAAATCCACACCAGGCGGCAGTAAACAATTGCACTTCATTTGCGTTGGCAACGCCTTTCGCTTTTTTGCTAGCCTTCTTCTCCATTTCCGCCATAAACCGCAGTACATAATCTGGTAATGGGCTGGAAGGACCGGGGATGTAATTCAGAGTTTTCGCAACATAGGCGTTAGCCGGTGGCTTGGCGCTATAAATCACTTCGCCATTGGGTCCGATCAACTTATAGAGCGTCTGTGCGCCTGACGGCCTGGCAAGGAGCACTATTGCTAGAAAAATATTTATTTTTTCATAGCTCTTCCGTAAGCGCTTACGAGGGGGTATCGGCTTCCAAAGCCCGCAAACTGTCCAACCGCCGTTGGGAAAGCTCCTGACGGCCCGCCTCCGCCTCGATGTCCTGCAAGGTCGTTTCCACGTAAGATAAGTGGATGTGCGCGGCTTGGCGGGCTGCTTCGGGGTTGCGCGCCAGCACCGCCTGAAAAATAGCCTGATGTTGCGCGTGAATAATTTCGTAACTGCCTTCGCGAGTATAAAGCCTTTCCAGCGATCGGCAGATATTACTTAACAGCAGATCGAACAAACCGCGCATGACGTGAATCAACGCCACATTATGGGAAGCATCGGCGATGGCGAGATGGAAACCGGCATCCACTAGGGCATCGTGTTGCGGCTCGCGCGAACCGTGCTGGATTTCTTCCAACGCCGCGAACCGGCATCGCAAGATTTCCCGGTCGGCGTCCGTGGCGCGCAGCGCGGCGAAATAGGCAGCCACTTCTTCCAAGGCGTGGCGCAATTCAAGCACATCAAACGTCGCCTTGGGATTGTTGCGCAATAATTCGATCAGCGGATTGGTCAAGGCGGGCGCGATCACATCCATGACGTAACTGCCTCCGCCCCGCCGGCTTTGCAGCAGTCCCCGTGACTTCAAGGTCGTCATCGCCTCGCGCAGCGATGGTCGGGAGACGTTCAATTGCTGCGCCAATTCCCGTTCCGGCGGCAAGCGCTCGCCCGGTTTCAACACGCCCTCCAAAATCAATAGCTCAATCTGGCTGACGATAGCGTCCGAGACTTTCGGCGGATTGATCGTTTCGTAGTGCATATGGTTCTTACTCAAGCTCAAGGAATCCTGTACGGCCTCTAATTGTGCAATGCGTCATTATTATAAACATAGCGTCGCTCGCGTCCCCACGCTTCTCATGGCTAGAGTATCAAATTTTTTGGTCAGACCACATGACCAAACTGTTGCATTCTAAAATTTAAGCTGCTATAAAATTGGTCAGACCATCTTACCAAGAGCTATTATTGAGGCAGACTTGGTAATGGTAACTACAATAAATATAAGAAAAAACCGTTTCCTTGCCGAACGACTCGCCCGGCGGGAACATTTAGACCACGAAAGTTGGAGAAGAAAGAGACATGCCCACTCGTCCTGAGAAGGTGTATTTCTTTGGCACCTGCCTGATTGATCTGTGTTATCCCCAAGCCGGTATGGCCGGAATGGCGCTGCTGCAACGCGAAGGCATTGAAGTGGTTTACCCTCAGCAGCAATCTTGCTGTGGCCAGCCCGCCTACAATTCCGGTTTTACAGACGAAGCCCGCAAAGTCGCGCGGCAACAGCTCAAAGCCTTCCCCAAGGATTATCCGATCATCATTCCCTCCGGCTCTTGCGGCGGGATGCTGAAACACCACTATCCCAAACTGTTCGCTGATCAGCCCGAAGCCGCCGAGGCGCAACGCTTCGCCAGCCGGGTGTACGAGTTGCACGAATTTTTAGTGAAGGTGCTCAATCTCAAGCTGGAAGACAAAGGGCCGCCGATCAAAGTCACCTGGCACTCCTCGTGTAGCGCTCTGCGAGAGATGAAGGTCATTGACTATTCCAAGACGCTGCTGCGCCAGTTGCGGAATGTCGAGCTGATCGAACTGCAACGGGAACGCGAATGCTGCGGTTTCGGCGGTTCCTTTTCGGTCAAACAGGCCGACATTTCCTCGGCGATGGTGACGGACAAAGCGGCGGATGTCGAACAAACCGGCGCGTCAGTGCTACTTGGCGGCGACTGCGGTTGCCTGATGAACATCGGCGGTGCGCTGAAGCATCGCAACAATTCAATTCCCGTCAAGCACCTCGCTGAATTCCTGCTGGAGCGCACCCAATGACGCCAACCGTGGTTGATTTTGCCAGTAATTTCAAAAAGGCGCTGGGCGATGGGCAATTGCGCCGTAATTTGCGCACCGCGATGGACACCTTGGGGCAACGCCGTCGAAACCTGTTTTCCGACACGGAGCGGCTGGAGCAGTTGCGGGCGCACGGCGACGCCATCCGCCAACGGGCGCTGCGGCAATTGCCGGAGTTGTTGGAGCGATTGGAACAAAAATGCACCGAAAATGGCATTCGGGTGCATTGGGCGGAAACGCCCGCGCAGGCCAACGCTATTTGCCTGGAGATCATCCAGCGCCATCACGCCACCCGCATCATCAAGGGCAAGTCGATGGTGTCGGAAGAAATGCATCTCAACCATTTTTTGGACGAGCGCGGCATCGAAGCGCTGGAAACCGATTTAGGCGAGTACATCATCCAACTGGATCACGAAACACCTTCGCACATCATCGTTCCCGCCATCCACAAAAACCGCGACCAGATCGCCAAACTGTTCCACGACAAGATTCCCAACACTCCCTATACCGAAGTGGTCGAGGAACTGAACGCCATCGCCCGGCAGGTATTGCGAGAGAAATTCATGGCGGGCGAAGTCGGGGTCAGCGGCGTCAATTTCGCGGTCGCCGAAACCGGCACGCTGTGTCTGGTGGAAAACGAGGGCAACGGCCGGATGTGCACCACCGCCCCGCCGGTGCATATCGCCGTGATGGGGATGGAAAAAGTGGTGGAGCGGCTGGAGGACGTGCCGCCGTTGCTGCGGTTGCTGACCGGCTCGGCCACCGGCCAGTTGATCACCACCTATTTCAATATGATCACCTCGCCGCGCAAACCGGGCGAGAAGGATGGCCCCAAGGAAGTCCATCTGATCCTGCTCGATAATGGCCGCTCCAACATCTGGGCCGATCCCGACTTGCGGGAAACCCTTAAGTGCATCCGCTGCGGCGCGTGCATGAATCATTGTCCGGTCTATACCCGCCTGGGCGGCCATGCTTATGGCTATGTCTATCCCGGCCCCATCGGCTCGATTCTGACCCCGCAAATCGAAGGCTTGAAGAACGCGGGCGCGATGGCCACCGCCTCGACTTTCTGCGGAGCCTGCGAGGAAGTCTGTCCGGTCAAGATCCCGATTACCGATATCCTGCGCCGCTTGCGCGCTGAATCGTACAATCAGACCGACTCGCCTCATGCGGTCAAGGATCACGGCCACAAGCACAACCTGACGGAAACTCTGGTCTGGCAAGGCTGGGCCTTGAGCAATGCCGCGCCATGGTTCAACGCCTTAAACGCCAAATTGCTGGGCTTGGCCGGGCCGCTCCTGCCGAAGCTGCCCGCCATCGGCATCGTGAAAAAATGGAGCCAAGTTAGAGCCTTGCCGCCTTTTGCCGCCAAGAGCCTGCATGTGCTCGCCAAAGAAAAGGGGATCCGCGATGAGTGACGCCCGCGCCAATATTCTCGCCCGCTTGCGCAGCCTGCCCCGTCCAGCCGCGCCCGCCGCTGAAGCCGAAGCGCCGCCAATTCCATCGCTCAGTCAAGCCGACAAAGTAGCGCAACTGAAGCGGCTAATGGAAGTCATGCACGCCGAGGTGATCATCACCGACCGCCAGCAGTGGGCCACCGCGCTGAAAGCGGTGCTGCGCCAGCGCTCGCTGAATGGTCTGCTGTACGCGCCCAATACAACCATCGGCGCGGCGCTGACGGCAGGCTGGGAAGCCGATTTGCCGCCGCTGGTCGCCTATGACCAGACGGTGGAGAACTGGAAGGAAAAGCTGTTTGGCATCGATGCGGGCATCACTTCCACGCGAGGCGCGGTTGCCGAAGTCGGCGCGCTGATTCTGTGGCCGGACGCCAATGAACCCCGGTTAATGTCGCTGGCTCCATCGGTGCATATCGCGGTGTTGGACGCATCCAAAATCCATGACTCGCTGGCCGCCGCCATGCGGGAGGAGCGCTGGGCGGATGGAATGCCAACCAATGCCCTGCTGATTTCCGGCCCGTCCAAAACCGCCGATATTGAATTGGTGCTGACCTTTGGCGTGCATGGGCCGAAGGAATTGGTGGTACTGGTGCTGGACGGTTGAGCCTTTCCGAACGATAGGCGCTCAACCTTGCCCCCAGCTTCCTGGTTGTTGGGAATGGGAAATCTGTAGCGAAATAAAAATCAGTGCGCCACATTGTCCGGCGCGCGCACCACCAAAGCGAGGCTGAGCCACCGATGTCCCCGACGGCCCACGACCAGTTACACCGCGATCTGCAAGCCTTTATTCCGGCGTCGCGCCTGATTACCGACCCGCTGCGAACCCTCGCCTACGGCACTGACGGCAGCCTATACCGGCTGATTCCCAAGGTGGTGGTGAAAGTCGATAGCGAAGACGAAATGCGGCGGATTCTGGCGCTGGCCCATCAGCATCAGACGCCGGTCACCTTCCGCGCGGCGGGCACCAGCCTGTCCGGGCAGGCCGTCACTGATTCGGTGTTGCTGCAATTGGGCGATGGCTGGCGCGGCTGGAAAATCGGTCCCGAGGCCGCGACCATCAGCCTGCAACCAGGATTGATCGGCGGCCACGCCAACCGCTATCTGGCCCCGTATCGGCGCAAGATCGGCCCCGATCCCGCCTCGATCAACACCTGTCAAATCGGTGGCATCGCCGCCAACAACGCCAGCGGTATGTGCTGCGGCACCGCCCAAAACAGCTATCAGACGCTCAAAAGTATGCGGGTGATGCTGGCCGATGGCGCAGTGCTAGACACCAATGATCCGGCCAGCCGCGAGGCGTTCCGCGCCAGTCATAGCCCGCTGCTGGATCAGCTTGCCACACTCGGCCAACGGACCCGCGCCGATACCGCACTGGCCGACCGCATCCGCACCAAATTCAAGATTAAAAATACCTGCGGCTATAGCCTCAACGCGCTGGTCGATTACGAAGACCCGTTCGAGATTCTCCAGCATTTGATGATCGGCTCCGAGGGCACGCTGGGTTTCATCGCCGAAATCACCTACCACACGGTCGAGGAGCACAGCCACAAAGCCACCGCGTTGATGATTTTTCCCGACATCAAAATCGCTTGCGAAGCGGTGGCGGTTTTAAAAAGCCAGCCGGTGGCGGCGGTGGAGTTGATGGATCGCGCCTCGATCCGCTCGGTGGAAGAAAAGCCTGGAATGCCGTCCTATTTCAAGACCTTGCCGGAAACCGCCGCCGCGCTGTTGGTCGAAACGCGGGCGATGGACCCAGCCAACCTGACCGCGCAGGTCGAGATCATCACCGCCGCGCTAACGCTGACCCCCACGCTGTTGCCGTTTCAATTCACCGACCGGCCGGAGGAATTCACCCGACTGTGGGCGATCCGCCAGGGCTTATTTCCCTCGGTCGGCGCGGCGCGGGCGACCGGCACCACGGTCATCATTGAGGATGTCGCGGTGCCGGTGCCACAACTGGCGGCGATGACGCTGGATTTGCAACGGCTGTTCGACCAGCACGGCTACACTGGCTCGATCATTTTCGGCCACGCGCTGGAAGGCAATCTGCACTTTGTCATCACCCCCAACTTCGCCAATCCGGCGGAAACCGAGCGCTATAAAAACTTTATGGACGACGTGTGCAAAATGATCGTCCACCAATACGATGGTTCGCTCAAGGCGGAGCACGGCACTGGCCGCAACATCGCCCCGTTCGTCGAGCTGGAATGGGGCCAGCAGGCATATCAGTTGATGCGGGAAATCAAAACGCTGTTCGATCCGCATCAGCTGCTCAATCCCGGCGTGATCTTGAACGATGACCCAGAAGCGCATCTTAAAAACATCAAGCCGATGGCCGCCGTCGATCCGCTGGTGGATAAGTGTATCGAATGCGGTTTCTGCGAGCCGAATTGCCCGTCACGCGCCCTCACCCTGTCGCCGCGCCAGCGCATCGTCGGCTTGCGTGAAATGGCGCGATTGCGGGCAGCGGGCGAGGACACCAGCCGCTTGCGGGCGCTGAGCGAATCCTATGAATACCAAGGCGTGGAAACTTGCGCCGCTGATAGCTTGTGTTCGCTGACCTGTCCAGTCGGCATCAACACCGGCACGATGATGCTGCAATTGCGCGCCCAGCAGCGCGGCACACTCGGCAACTGGATTGGCGGCCGGGTGGCCAGCCAGTTCAGTGCCGTCACCGCCGCCACGCGGCTCGGCTTGGCCGCCGCCAGTCTGTCGCAGCGGATTCTCGGCAACAGCATTCAAGGCGCGATTACCGGCGCCTTCCGCAAGCTGTCCGGCAACCGGCTACCGCTGTGGAACCGCTATCTGCCGACCGGGGGCGCGCTCCCAGCAGCGGATGCGAACACCACCCCGAACCGGCCGCGCGTGGTGTATTTCCCCAGTTGCGCCAGCCGCAGCATGGGACCCGCTCAGGGCGATTCTGAACCCGATGCGCTGCCGGTCAAAACCGCCGCCCTACTCCGCAAAGCCGGATTTGAGGTGGTGCTGCCGGATCATTCCACCGCGCTCTGCTGCGGCCAACCCTTCGGCAGCAAAGGATTACCGGAGCAAGCGGACGCCAAACAGCGCGAAGTCGAGCAGGCCCTGCTCAAAGCCAGCCGCAACGGCCAAGACCCCATTGTCATCGACACCAGCCCGTGTTCGCTGCGACTCAAGCGCAATCAGCAACAACTTGGTCTCACGGTCTACGACATCACCGAATTCCTGCATGACTTCGTGATGGCGCGCTTGACGCTACGCAAGCTGCCGGAAACGGTCGCTTTGCATCCGACGTGCAGCACCACCAACATGGGCTTGCAAACCAAGCTCAAAACCATCGCCGAAGCCTGCGCCGCAACCGTCGTGGTTCCCGACCGGGTGTCCTGCTGCGGTTGGGCGGGCGACAAAGGTTTCACCCATCCGGAACTCAACGCCAGCGCACTGCGGGATTTAAAAGCCGCGTTGCCTGACGATTGCCAGTCCGGCTATTCCACCAGCCGGACCTGCGAAATCGGCTTGTCCCTCCACAGCGGTCGTTATTACCGCTCCATCGTCTATCTGGTGGATCGCTGTTCCCAGTCGAATACCAGCTAGTTTCTTAGCTATTTCAGCCTTTTAGAGGATGCTCGCGCCAGTGGGTAGGGGGATTCTTACGCCCACGATCCGCCCAGTCGGGCTTTCAGGAAGAAAAATCGAGTCGTTTATTACCACCAACCGAGGAGTTTTCAAACGATGCCAACCTGGACTCAGGTCTATGCCCCGCTGGGCGGCAGCTTATGGCTGTCGGCGCTGGTCGCCGCTATTCCGATCATCTTTTTCTTCGTCGCGCTGGCGGTATGGCGGATGAAGGGCCATATCGCCGCGTTGATCACCGTGGCGCTCGCTATCGTCGTCGCCGTCATCGTCTACCAAATGCCGGCGTCGATGGCGCTGGCGGCGACCGGTTACGGTTTCCTCTATGGCCTATGGCCGATCTCCTGGATCATCGTGGCCGCTGTGTTTCTGTACAAGCTGACTGTTAAAACCGGTCAATTTGAAATCATCCGCTCGTCGGTATTGTCCATCACTGGCGACCAGCGCTTGCAAATGGTGCTGGTTGGCTTCTGCTTTGGCGCGTTTTTGGAAGGCGCGGCGGGTTTCGGCGCGCCGGTGGCGATCACCGCCGCGTTGCTGGTGGGCTTGGGCTTCAATCCGCTCTACGCCGCCGGCTTGTGCTTGATCGCCAACACCGCGCCGGTGGCGTTCGGCGCGTTGGGTATTCCGATCACGGTCGCCGGTAAAGTCACCGGCACCGATCCGTTCCTCATCGGCCAGATGGCGGGCCGGCAATTGCCGCTGCTGTCGCTGTTCGTGCCGTTCTGGCTGGTGTACATCATGGACGGCTGGCGCGGCGTGCGGGAAACGTGGCCGGCGATTTTCGTGGCGGCGGCGGCTTTCGCGTTGACCCAGTACTACACCTCCAACCACTGGGCTTACGAACTGCCGGACATCACCTCCGCCCTGGTCAGCTTGGTCGTCCTGACCCTGTTCCTGCGCTTCGTCTGGCAACCCCAGCAGGACTTCGCCTTCCAAGGCGCGGGGGGTGGCATCAGCGCCGCGGAGCATCGTTCGCAGTCCCAATACAGTCTGGGCCAAATCATCAAAGCGTGGTCGCCGTTCATCGTCCTGACCATCATGGTGACGATCTGGACGCTGCCGGCGTTCAAGGGCTTATTCGCCAAAGGGGCTCCGCTGGAGGCGTGGGTGATGAGTTTTCATATCCCCGGCCTGGACAAGCTGGTCATGAAAGACCTGCCCATTGTCAAGGCGCTCACGCCCTATGAAGCCGTTTACAAATTTGACGTGCTGTCGGCGACGGGAACTTCGATTCTGCTGGCGGCCGTCATCAGCGCCTTCATCCTGGGGGTCAACGTCAAGCTGTTCTTCGCGACGCTTTGGGAAACTCTGGTGGAACTGGCCCGGCCGATCTTCACCATCGGCTTGGTCCTCGGTTTCGCTTTCATCGCCAACTACTCCGGCGTTTCCTCGACGCTGGGTCTGGCGTTCGCGGCGACCGGCGGGCTGTTCCCGTTCTTCTCGCCGTTCCTGGGCTGGCTCGGGGTGTTCCTGACCGGTTCCGATACCTCCAGCAACGCCCTGTTCGCCAACTTGCAACAGGTCACGGCGCAACAGATCGGCGTTGATCCAACCCTGACCATCGCGGCCAACACCACCGGCGGCGTCACCGGCAAGATGATTTCGCCGCAATCCATCGCGGTCGCCTGCGCGGCGGCGGGTTTGGTGGGCAAGGAGTCGGATTTGTTCCGCTTCACCTTGAAGCACAGCCTGTTCTTTGCGGTGATCATCGGCATCATCACCTACATTCAGGCGTATTACCTGCAATGGATGATTCCGGTGGCAACGGCGGTTGCGCGCTGAAAAAACAAGGCCCCAGCCGCTAGACTGGGGCCAAATTCAAGCTATTTCCAAGGAGTGCTCAGTCGTCGCTAAAAACCATTTAAAGAAGGCCGCGTCGGTGGGAGCGCTGAGATTGGCGGCGAGAACTTCTCAGCTTCCAAAACAGCATTGCCCAACATAGCATGATGAAATCTAAAAATTTTCGTCGTACAGGACTGGCGGTTCGGGAGCGGGCCAGCTGTCGATGGCAAGGGTGGCGGAGCGCTTTTCGGTTGGGAAGGGAGCACGATTTGTGAAGCGCTCCAGCAGAAGCGGCAAGTCGCAATGGGTTGCGAATTAGATGGATGAGACAGGTCTATGCCAGGGGTTCTGGGAAGAGCCGCCGTGATGGCTCTGGGAAAATCCTTGAGGCTATCGACCATGGCGATCAGAATATCACTGATATCCTGGGCTTTGAGTTCGTTCATGATTCGTAGCCAGAACTTTGCGCCTGCGGTCTACCCAATTCCAGAGACCAAGCGCTTCCTTGTGGCCGGAGCAGCGTCCTCCTTCCCTTTTCAATCGCTAACTGCTTTTATTTTTCAGCTATCCAGCCATGATTTGGTACAAAAACACTTCTGGAACGGGACGCGACCGCTACCATCACGGCAACCTACGCGAAGCATTGATCGAAGCCGCGCTGGAGTTAGTGGCGGAACGGGGGCCCGCGGGCTTCACCTTCGCCGAAGTCGCCCGAGCAGTAGGGGTCAGCCCCGCCGCGCCTTACCGACATTTTCGCGACCGTAACGCACTGCTATCGGAAATGGCGCTGCGCGGCTTCCAGCAGTTTGACGCTGAGCTGACCCACGCTTGGGATGATGGCCGGCCAGAACCGCTACGCGCCCTTATCAATTGCGGGCGCGCTTATCTGGCGTTCGCTCGCCAACAACCCGCCTATTACTCAGCCATGTTCGAAGTGTGCCCGGTGCAAGAGACAGACAGCGAACTGAATCAAATCGGCGAGGGGGCCATGGTCTTATTGCGCCTGGCGGCTGAAACCCTCTGCGCGAACCTACCCAAAAATCAGCGTCCCCCGTCACGAATGGTGGCCCTACACATTTGGTCTTTATGCCACGGTATCGCCTCGTTATTTCTAGGACCCGCTGAAGGGTCGCCGCGGCGGTTATCGATAACGCCTGAAGATTTACTGGAGGCTGGCATCCTAGTCTACGTGCGCGGCTTAGGTCTCGGCGGCGGCGGTCCCATTCCACCCACGGCTTAAATTTCGATCCCCTCTTGACAGTGCGTTTAGACATGCCTAGGATTGTTAATGTGATTAACATTAACTTGGAGGGGCGATGATTCTTGCCGCGAAGTCCAATTCCCTTGAAATGAATCCCAGTCCCATGGGCAAAATGGCCTGGATTGGCTTGCTCTTTTTTAGCTTTTTGATCTGCTGGCCCATCGGCCTTGCCATTCTGGCTTATCTGCTTTGGAGCGGAAAAATGAAATGCTGCCACTCTGATCGCGCTGATCACTCGCACGACCACGGTTTTCGGATGTTCTTCCACACCCTCAGCAAAGGCTGCTGCTCTCACCGACACGCAGCCTCGACCGGCAACTCCGCTTTCGATGAATACCGCAAGGAAACGTTACGTCGGCTTGAGGAAGACCAACGCGAGTTCATCGAATTTCTCGACCGACTCCGCCGGGCGCGGGATCGGGCTGAGTTCGATCAGTTCATGGGGGAACGCAACCGCCGCTTCGACGCGAATGACGACACAGCAGCCAACTAACGAACGCTTACAGCTAAGACCGCAATAGCCTAATTTCAATCAGCCCCTGGCGTTGCAGGGGCTGATTTTTTTGGTGCGCCGCTTATCAAAATACGCCAACGCACTTATCAGCGGCGTTTGATTCCCAGCAGATCAACCTCTGCGTCACTCCAGTAAGCTATCCCTCAATTCAAAGCGCATTCTCAAAAAAACCCACAGCAAACGCCGACATCCGCCGGCGCATCTCGCGCCGGGCGCGGCAACCGCCCACCTCACGCGCAGATCGATTGTTGTTGCTAAACATTGAGGCAATCGGCCAACACCGCTGGGGCGACGATATCGAGCAATCGATCTAACTGATAACCTTGGATTGGCTTAATAAAAAAATCATGTCAAACCCTAGGCAAAAAAAAGTCTACTTTTATGTTTGTACGCCAATTCGTGTCGTCTCCGGCTTGGAGACTGCTTCAGGCTTGGAGTAGACTCAAATACGTAGCAACAATAGCGCGGCATCATGCCATGTCTGGTATTTCATCAAGCGATTCAGAGGACTGATTCATGCCGAAAAAGAAAGAGTCGACCGAGACCACCCCTGTCACCACCTCCGCCACCAAGGAACCGAAGAAATCTACAACCGCCTCGGCGGCAAAACCCAGCACCGCCAAGACCGCTGCCGAAACCGCTGCCAAACCAGCGAAAAAACCGGCCACCAAGGCGTCTGAAAAACCGGCCGCCGCGGCGCCAGCCAAGGCCGAAAAAACAGCTCCCAAGGCGGCAAAACCAGCTGATAAGCCGAACCCCGTCACCACGGTCGTCATTGTGAAATTCGATGTCGGCCACGGTAACACGCTCTATCTTCGCGGCGACGGCCACAGCCTCGATTGGGAGAAGGGTGTACCGATGGAAAATGTGGGCGGCGACGAGTGGCGATGGACGACAAACGAAGCGCGCGAAGGCGTTCTGGCCTTCAAACTCCTGATCAATGATGTAACTTGGTCTACTGGCGAGAATATGAATGCCCCATTCGGGGAAACTTCAACGTTCTATCCCAGTTTCTAGCTTGCATCTTGAACGGGTGGCATCGACCATCGGCATAAAACCGATGGTCGAGCGCCGACCCGCTCCTCATAAACCTTCCCGCCGTAGCCGCTCGAATTCAGCGCGCGAACGGGTCACGCAATCCTCAAGGGCAACCCCGGTAAAATAATTACCGCTCAGCGCTAATCCGGTACCCGCCAACAACGCATCCACATGCCCGGTTCGCTCGCCATGACCGACTCGTAATGACGGTAACTGGTTAATCTTACTCACTACATTTTCCAAACTAAGCGCGGTTCTTGGGATTTTTAAGACGTGTGCGATGCGATTCAACTTCTCCTCATCACCTAACACGCCGGGTCGAAAATGGAAAGTGAACCCTCGCCACTGGGCATCGGGCACAGTATCGCGCGATACCGCCGAATAAAACGGCTCACCCCGGCCGATCAACCCCGCCAGCGGCGGCAATCGCACTTGCTCAGCAGGAAGCGCCACGCCCACTGTCTCTACCGTAGCCGTCTCAATTTCCGCCAATTGCGCCGCGACGGCGGGAAACATCGAGCGTAGTAACTCAGTCGCCACCGCTACCGACGTGGCCAGACAAACCCTGGGAGCCGTATAGTGGGCATCACCCGCCTTAACTACAAAATCCTTCCCACCGCGCTGGATACCCCGCACTGTTTGCCCTAACTCGACGCGGACGCCGGATCGCCCAGCCAGAGTATCGGTAATGGTTTGCATCCCACCCGAAAAGGCGAAACCGCGTGGAATATCCTTACGTCGCGGCCGTGACTGAAACAGGCTGTCGGCGGGATAATCGCTGGCGGGTTGACAAATCACCGCGTCGAACGCCGGCCCGAACACGCGTGTGTAATTGCGCCGGCCAACGATGCGCCCGTAGTAATCCGCCACACTCCGTCCGACCTTGATCAGCCCCAATAACCGAAACGGAGCCAGCACCAATTCCGGGATATCCATTTGGGAGGGCATGCTACGAACCGTGCCATCCGCATACAGCCGAAAGCCAACCTTAGCGCGCTTGATCAAACAATCGAGCGCTTGGAGGGATTCCAAAATCGCGATCAAGTTTCCATAGGAATTGAAAGCGCTGTGCGCGCCCAATTCCAGCCAGAACTCTGTCGACGCCTTGTTAAAACGATGTGAGTGCAGGCACCCGCCCGGTCGGCTTTCTCGCTCCAGGACCAGTACCTTTAAACCCGCCTCGGCCGCATAGTGGGCCATACTGAGGCCAGCGATACCGGCGCCGATGATCAGCAGATCGCAATCGGGCATGACAAACTCCTGAGGCATCAATAACGAACCAAGATTCTCGGCAAGACAGATGAAACGGTCAAGTTAAGACCACAAGCTCCTGTATAACGCCGTTGGTTTTGCCTACCCTTATTGAAAGAATCATCCGAACCCACAGAAGGTCTCATGAACATCGCTTCTTACTTCGCTAAAGATTTATTTTATGGCAAGACCGTTTTCATCACGGGCGGCAGCAGCGGGATCAATCTCGGCATCGCCCGCAATTTCGCCGCTGTCGGCGCGAATCTGGGCATCCTCGGCCGTTCTGAGGAAAAACTGGCGGCGGCGGCAACGGAATTGCGGGCGCTCGGCGCCCGCGTCTCAACGCACTCGGCCGATGTCCGCCATTACGCGGCATTGGAAAAAGCCATCCACGACACCAAGACGGCGCTGGGACCGGTACATACCCTGATCTGCGGCGCGGCGGGTAATTTCCCTCTCTCAGCTGAACAACTCAGCCCCAACGGCTTCAAGGCGGTTGTCGATATCGATCTACTAGGCAGTTTTCATAGCTGCCGGGCGGCATTTGAACAACTCAAGGAAACCAAAGGCAACATCATCTTCATCTCGGCTGGCATGGCGCTGATCCCCTATGCATTCCAGGTTCACGTTGGCGCCGCCAAGGCGGGCATCGACAACATGATGCGCAATCTGGCGCTGGAGTGGGGCCGCTTCGGCATTCGCTGCAACAGCATCGTTCCCGGCCCGATCGAGGGCACCGAAGGGGTGCGGCGGCTGGTGCCAGCAGGCAGCATGGACCAGTTGCGGCGCGCGATCCCGTTGGGCCGCCTCGGCACGGCCGACGATATCGGCCAATTGAGCGTGTTTTTAGCCTCGCCATTGGCGGCTTACATCACCGGTGCGTTGATCGTGGCCGACGGCGGGCAAAACCTGCCCGGATCGGGGGCTTGGACCCAGTTGATTGCGGCGGAGATGACAAAGGCCGCCGGCTGAAAATTCATAACCCTACTGAACCGATAGTGGGTTCACGCTTGTTGTGAGACCATGCGGTCGTTCAGCATGTTGGAAAGAAATTAGCTGGATTGTCCAATTGAGTTAAAATGCGTCCATAGAGTCACTAATTAAAGAATGAACCGGCTAACGATCGGCGTTCATCGATTTGGAGAAGGCGATGAAATCACAACAACCATTCAATCTAAACGACATCACCCACGAACCGACCGACGAACAGCTTGAGGACTTGATGGAAGCCGTCGCCACTGAGGCACGCAAACATGCCGAAATGGCGCGTGAAAAGCTAATGATCCAGCTGCGCGCTGAAATTAAAGCAATCATTCCTCCCTGGATGTCCGCTTAAATGTAAAAAACCATCCGCATCAATATGACTTCCGCCTCGCGGCTGATAGGTTGCGGCGTGGCCCAAAAAGCAAACCAACCCAAAGCACGCACGTTGCGTTTCTTAATTAAGATACTGACTATCAATAATAAATCCTAATTTAAGATCAACCGATCCGTATAAAGCTGGGTATTGGCCTCAATACCATGTAAAATGGGCCGTTGATTGCTGTTTTCATGTGCTTTTTTGGTTTTTCGCGCACTTTCGGAGGATTTCGATAATGATCCAAAACGCTCGTTTCAATTTGAACGACATCGCCCGCGAACCCTCCGACGAACAGCTTGATGCGCTGATGGAAGCCGTCATCACCCAGGCGCGCGAACACGCCGCCACGGCACGTCAACAACTCCTGATGCGGTTGCGGGCCGAAATTACGGCGGTCGATTTTCTCCGCGCTCGGGCATGAGCGACGAGGCAAAACCTCGGCTGATCGTAGTCGCCGGCCCTAACGGTTCCGGCAAAACCTCGATCACCCAGCAACTGCTCATGCATGAATGGATGGACGGGTGCGTTTACGTCAACCCGGACTTCATCGCCCGCGACGAATTTGGAGACTGGAATGCCCCTGGCGCTGTTTTCCAAGCGGCGCAACGCGCTACCGAAATTCGCGAATCCTGCCTGAAGGAAGGCCGGAGCCTCGCTTTTGAAACCGTTTTGTCCGCTCCGGATAAAATGGATTTCGTGCGCCGAGCCGGAGACGCTGGCTTTTTTATTCGATTGTTCTTCGTTGGCACCGATGACCCTTCGATCAACGCCAAGCGAGTCGCGATGCGGGTGATGGAAGGCGGGCACGATGTTCCCATCCCCAAGATCATCAGCCGCTACACCAAATCCATTGCCTATTGCTCCGTCGTCGCCTGGCTGGCCGACCGAACTTACGTCTACGACAACTCCGTCGATAACGCCCGCGCCAAGCTCCTGTTTCGCGCCATCAAAGGCCGGCTAGTCAAGGTCTATGGCCAGATCAATCCCTGGGCCCAGGAAATCACCAGCAGGCTGCTTCCAGAACAAACCGGCGATACACCGCTGACCGCGTTATAGAACTCTGGGTGGAATGGCCTCTCCAACGTATCCCCGCTTACAATAGCCGCTACTCTGATAACGCTTCTAAATTCCTTGCCATTCCGGAGCACTGTTTCATGCATTACGTCAGCACCCGAGGCGGCATGGCCCCCGCAACCTTTTCTGACATTTTGCTGGGCGGCCTGGCGCCGGACGGTGGCCTGACCATCCCGGATGCTTATCCGGTGCTAGCATCCGGCGAACTGGCAAGCTGGCGAAGTCTGTCCTACCCGGATTTGGCGTTCGCCATCTTGCGGAAGTTTGCCACCGACATTGCCGCCGCGGATTTGCGCGCGCTCATTCAGAAAACGTATACCGCCGAGATTTTTGGCAGCGAGGAGATCACGCCAGTGACTCCGCTCAGCGATGGCGTGTGGCTGCTGGGATTGTCAAATGGCCCCACGCTGGCCTTCAAGGACATCGCCCTGCAATTACTCGGTCATCTGTTCGAACAGGCGTTGTTGAAAACGGGTGGCCATCTCAATATTCTGGGGGCCACCTCCGGCGATACCGGTTCCAGCGCCGAATATGCGATGCGCGGCAAACGCGGTATTCGGGTGTTCATGCTGTCCCCGCACCAAAAGATGAGCCGGTTTCAGACGGCGCAGATGTTTTCTCTGCCAGACCCTAATATCTTTAATATCGCCGTGCGTGGGGTATTCGATGACTGCCAGGATGTGGTTAAAGCGGTCAGCAACGATGCGGCTTTCAAAGCTCGCTATAGCATCGGCACAGTCAATTCGATCAACTGGGCGCGGGTGGCGGCGCAAGTCGTCTACTACTTCAAGGGCTGGCTAGCGACTACCGAGCGCGACGATCAAACGGCTTCGTTTGCGGTACCGTCCGGCAATTTTGGCAATATCTGCGCCGGTTACATCGCCAAGCGGATGGGCCTGCCAATTCGCCGTCTGATTTTGGCCACTAACGAAAATAATGTCCTTGACGAATTTTTCCGCACGGGCGTCTACCGGGTGCGGACCCCTGACCAAGTGGCGCACACCAGCAGCCCCTCGATGGACATTTCCAAAGCGTCGAACTTCGAGCGCTTCATCTTTGATGTGGTCGACCGCGATCCCGCTTTAGTACGCCACCTGTGGCGTCAACTCGACACGCAAGGATTTTTCGATCTATCCATCACCCCCTACTTTCAGGCGGTTCGGGAATCCGGCTTCGTCTCCGGCTCCAGCACTCACCGCAACCGTCTAGACACCATCCGCCGGGTTTATCAGGAATCCGGCCTGATCATCGATACCCATACCGCTGATGGCGTCAAAGTCGGGCTGGAATACCGCGAACACGGTGTGCCGCTGATCTGCGCGGAAACCGCGCTGCCGGCCAAATTCGAAGAGTCGATTATCGAAGCGTTGGGTCGCTCTCCAGAGCGGCCCAAGGGTTACGAGAATCTTGAAATCCTGCCGCAGCGCTTTGAGGTGATGGATGCCGATGTCAATGACATTAAGGATTACATTGCCCAGAACGCGGGTTGATGCTGAAACCCTATTTGCCTGGATACTCTCAAACGCCCTAATCCCGAAGCGACAGGGAATCAAATCTGACCCGGAATATCTAATTCCAGGTTCAAGGCACGGGCATGTTTCGCGTGCTCACTTGGCTTCAGGAAAATCAGGAGATCTTGGCAATGCGAAAATTAACGGGTATGCGTTTGATCGTCTTGGCTCTGGCGGCGGGCGGAAGCCTGTCGGCCCCCACTCACGCGCAGCAAGCGCCCAACCCACCGCCGGCCTATCCCGCATCGCCTCAAACCCCTCAGCTTTCACCGGTAGACGACGCTAGCTCTCGATTGCAGCCAACCACGGAAGAGCCGTTATCCGCCGCTGAACGGGCGCAACCCCCTGCCGAACCCGACAGTAAAGGGTGGTTGCCACCCGGCGGCACGGTGCAGATTAGAACCTCCGAGCAAGGCATTCGTTATGCATCGGGTGGCGTCGGCGAAAGTGAACGTGAAGAACTCCGGGCCATGTCCAATGAGTTTAGTCTGCGCATCATGTCGGCGATGCAAGGGGGCGGTGAGTACTTGGCCGACGCCCAAGTGAAAATCTTAGATTCGCGTGGCGCGAGTATGCTCAGTGAAACTTCGAGAGGCCCGTTTTTCCTCGCGCAACTACCTCCTGGCGACTATACTGTGGAGGTTAACGTGGGCGATCAAATGCAGAAGCAATCGGCGCAGATCGGCCAAAATCAGCTCCAGTTAAATTTCTATTGGCGCTGAAGCTTTAACCCGTTCGCCTTATCTTTCCCTTCCGAAAGATAGGCAACGAACCCCAATAAGCTTGGTCTGAGCACCCTTTTTGGAGTTCGTTCGTAGCGCTGATGGCTTTCCCTTCAGTCAGTAGAGACTGGTGGGCTGGCATTAGGGGACGTGGATCCCATGGCCTGTTGTTCCAACAACTGCTTGGCGGCCAGAGAACCGGTATGCGTCACGATGTCCTGTAAAGTCGGAATGCGCAGGCTCGCTCCCACTTTCATGTGATCCATTCCAAGTGAAAACGCCTCCGGATTCAACTTCACTAAGGCTTTCATCATCGCATCTTTACCGATACTCGCATCTGGTCGTACTTTGGTCGCAATATCCCAAAGCCGTTCGTTCGGCAACACTGGCCCGTAGTACCCTCCGCCCTGGTAAAGCCCAGCCCCTATTTTAGCGGTATCGGTGGCGGAAGGATCAACCGTTTCAGCAACCAATGAGGGTTCGATAGTCGGCGGCGCCACCATTGGCGAGGAATTGATTTGAGGGAGTGGCGCTAAAGTTGACTCCGTCGCCAATGGCCTTACCCTCGCATCCGGTCGCACTTTGGTCGCAATATCCCAAAGCCGTTCGTTCAGCAGCACCGGCCCGTAATGCTCTTCTCCCTGGTAAAGCCGTTCAGTTCCTATTTTGGCGACATCGGTGGCGGAAGACTCAACCGTTTCAGTAACCAATGAGGGTTCGATAGTCGGCGGCACCATCGCTGGCGAGGAATTGATTTGAGGGAGTGGCGCTAAAGTTGACTCCGTCGCCAATGGCTTTGCCACTTGTCTCGCTCCTACGGTAAGGGTCGTTGGGAGGGGACGAATCCTTGGCGATTCCTTCGCTTGAGGTGCGACCGGTCTATCGGCGATGATCGACCCAGGAACAATTTGAGCTGGAATTGCGAATCCAGGAATCTTAACAGCCGATGTCATCACCTCTGACACCGCTTCATATAACAGTGGAGTCGCGGAGACCGGTGCTAAGAGTGGTGGCGCCATCACTGTCTCGGTTCTCGATGGGCTGGTCTGTAGCACAGCAACCCTTGCCTCAGCAGATTGCTGAATGGGTTTGACGGGGGCCAGCAACTCCTCTAGGGAAATCGTTCCAGCCATCATGGGCTCTATCACCGCTGGCGGCGTCAAGGGGAATACTCTGGCCCCACCTTGAGCGACTTCAGGCAACTTTGTCACGCTGGGCATCGCGGTGGGGGATTCGTTTACTTTGGCGGTCTTCGATGACAGCGCCGTTCTGTCTTCAGCCTCCGCCAAGTTTTTCGCGGTGGCGGAACCGGAGAATTGAGCGATTTCACGCAAGGTGGGGAGGCGAAGAATAGAGCCGGCCTTCAATCCGTCAATTCCCGACTTGGCAAAAGCTTCAGGATTCGCTTTGAATAACGCTTGCATCATATCGTCAGGGGCGATACCCGAATCGGGCCGTACTTTGAGCGCGATTTTCCACAATCCTTCTCCGGCGACGACAGGACCATAGGAATCACCCGGTTTATGAATCAGCAACGGTGGCGCTTCAACCGGCAACGGTGGGGGAGCGGGAAGCGTCGCGGATTCAGGAACCGCGGTCGCCGCGACTGTCAGCGGTGGTGTCTCGGCAACAGATGCAGGCTCTGGAACAGTCGCAACGGGCATCGACCCGGTGGCCGGTGGTAGCGCAACGGCAAGCGGCGCCGGTTGGGATGATGACACCGTGGTAGCTCCTGGCAAAGCGGCCGAAGCTGGCGCTTCTGCCGCGGGTGCTGGGGCGGAGGCTATCGTCGGCTCCGGGGCTGGGACGGGGGCAGTTGCCGCTTGTGGCGTAGCAACCGGTTCAGAGGGTGCGGCTGGCGAATCCAGGATCGTCTTGGCCCGATCGCCTGTCTGTTTAGCCAGGCGTTGCACCGGATCCAGAAACACGGTGAACTCGCGGATAGTTTTGCCGCGCGGCCAACTAAATTCCAGCAACAAGCCCAACGAGGGTTCGCGAATAGGTTCGGTGGAAACTACTCTCACGTAAACTTCTCCAGCCGCATTGTATTCCACCGAAAAGACCAGCTTGCTCAGCGTACGGGTTCGATCGAGCCCAAATTCCTTGAACGCGGGCTGCGTCGCCAGTTTGACTGAAATCTTGGATAATTCTTCAGGCGTCAGCTTCGGGAGCGGAATTCTTGCATCGAACAATTGGTTTAGGGCGGAAGTCACCTGGATTTCGCCAATTTCCAGCACCAGGGCACGAGCGGGTCCTAACAATAACAACATCAACCAGAAGCCAAACATTTTGCGGAGCATGAACAAGTCCTCGGAATCGGGTAGCGGCATGGATAAATGAAGGCAACTTCCGCCGATACCAGCGCGCTTCAGCGGTCATATTCTAGAATGACAGGCTGCGACACCAATAGTCCAATTGTACTTCGCCAACAGAACTCAATTTAGCGAGCGGACAACAACCATGCCTTCCGAACGTGATGGATCGCCCGAGCCAGTCGATTTTCCGCCGGTTTCAACGGCCGCCGAAGCTCTCGCGGATAGCGGCTCCGCCTTACTAGCCCTACTGCGGGAATTGCTGCTGGAAATCCATCGATCCAATCGAGCGGTGCTTGAGCTCAGCCTCGACAGCCACCTGGAGCGAGAGCTGGGGATGGACAGTTTGGTGCGCACCGAACTGCTGCGACGGATCGAACAGCGCTTTCAAATCACCTTGGGCGAGCAGGTGTTGCTGGCTGAAACACCGCGCGATCTGTTGAAGCTGATCCAACATGCTGGCGATCAAGCCAGTATGCCCGACAACCGGATCGAGGAACCCCAACCGCTAGCGCTACAGGGTGCATCGGTCGCCCATCAGCCCAAGGTGGGAGCGCCAAATCGCGCCACCACCTTAATCGAGGTGCTCGACTGGCACGTTCAGGCCCATCCTGAGCGGATGGCTATTCAAATTCAGGGCGGTGACGACAAAATAGAAGCCGCCTTTACTTATGCCGACCTACAGCACGGCGCGCGGGCGGTTGCCAGCGGACTGCGCGCCCGTGGACTGCAACCTCTTCAAACCGTAGCCATCATGCTGCCGACCGGCGGCGACTATTTTCTCAGTTTCTTCGGTATTCTGCTGGCCGGCGGCGTTCCCGTTCCCATTTATCCACCCATGCGTCCTTCCCAGATCGAGGAGCATCTGCGTCGTCATGTCCGCTTATTGAACAATGCTCAAACCGTAGCGCTTGTCACGGTGCCCGAAGCCAAGCTCGTGGCCCGACTGCTGCAACCCCAAGTCGAAACGTTGCGCCATGTAGTCACCGTGGGCGAACTCCAACAAAATCCAGCTACCTGGAGTACGCCGCCCACGCGCGCGGAGGATCTCGCTTTCTTGCAATACACTTCCGGCAGCACCGGCGATCCCAAGGGCGTCATGCTCAGCCATGCCAATCTGTTGGCCAACCTGCGCGCCATGGGCCGACATGTCGCCGTCAGCTCCGACGATCTATTCGTCAGTTGGTTGCCGTTGTATCACGATATGGGACTGATCGGCGCCTGTCTGGGGAGCTTGTATCACGCGTTCCCCCTGATTGTGATGTCGCCGCTGAGTTTTTTGGCCCGGCCCGCGCGTTGGTTACGAGCGATTCATCAGTATCGCGGCACGCTGTCGGCGGCTCCCAACTTCGCTTACGAGCTGTGCGCGCGGGCCATCCAAGATCATGAAATCGAGGATTTAGATCTGAGTTGCTGGCGTATGAGCTGCAACGGCGCGGAGCCGGTCAATCCGGCCACTATCGAGCGTTTCATCGCCCGCTTCAGCCGCCATGGGTTCCGGCCGGAGGCCATGGCCCCTGTCTATGGGCTGGCGGAGTGTTCGGTCGGACTGGCGTTGCAATCGCCAGGGCGGGCGCCAAAAATCGATTCGGTAAAACGGGATGGCTTCGTGGCCAGCGGTCGGGCCGAACCGGCAAGCTCCGATGATTCGACCGCCTTGCGCTTTCCCGCCTGCGGCCAACCGATTTTGGGTCACCAAATCCGCATCGTGGACGAACAGGGCCGGGAATTGCCAGAACGGCGGGAGGGCCAACTGGAATTCAAGGGACCTTCAGCCACCGCCGGCTATTACCGAAATCCTGAAGCGACCCGCAAATTGTTTCCTCACGGCGATGAATGGTTGTATTCAGGGGATCGCGCTTACATGGCTGGCGGCGATGTGTATCTCACTGGCCGGGTCAAGGATTTGATTATCCGAGGTGGCCGTAACCTGTATCCCTATGAATTGGAACAAGCGGTCGGGGAAATCCCCGGCATTCGCAAGGGCTGTGTGGCTGCTTTCGCCAACAACGATCCAGCCATCGGCAGCGAACAACTCATCGTGGTCGCTGAAACCCGCCTCACGCAGCCCGAAGCGCTGACTGAGTTGCGCCAACATATTCAGACGACCAGCATGGATTTATTAGGGATAGCGCCTGATGAGGTGGTTCTGGTTCCTCCTCATTCAGTGCTCAAGACCTCTAGCGGCAAAATTCGCCGGAGCGGTGTACGGGATTTGTACCAACGCAAAGCGCTCGGTCGCGGCGGTCAGGCGCTGTGGCTGCAACTGGCGCGAATCCTCATGACCAGCGGCTGGGCGCAAGTCCGACGGCTGAGGCAGGTCGTGGTGGAACATCTTTACGCCGGTTATGTCTGGACGCTGTTTGCGCTGCTTGCGCCTGGAACCTGGGTAGGGATCATGACCCTGCCAAGGCAGAAATGGCGCTGGCGATTAAGCCGGTTTGCAGCCCTGAGCTTAGCCCGGCTGGCAGGAACCCGGTTGGCTGTATCCGGTTTGGAAAATCTGCCGGCCGGGCCTTGTGTGTTAGTCGCCAATCATTCCAGCTATCTGGATGCCTACGTGCTGATCGCGGCCATTCCCCGCCATTTGCACTATGTCGCCAAGCGGGAGTTGCTCGATAACCGCTGGCTTGCCCAACCCTTGCGGCGGATGGGTACGCTGTTCGTCGAACGTTTCGATGCTCAGCGCAGCGCGATGGAAGGCCGCCAGTTAGCCGCGGCCGCGCAAGAGGGAAAATCGCTGGGTTTCTTCCCAGAAGGCACCTTTACGCGCATGCCGGGCCTGCGCGCCTTCCGCATGGGTGCGTTCGTAGCTGCGGCTCAAGCGGGCGTACCGGTAACACCGGTCATCATTCGCGGGACTCGCTCCATACTACGCGCCGGCTCTTGGTTCCCGCGCCGAGGCCAAGTGGAAGTGATCATCCAACCACCGCTGCAACCCGAAGGTAAAAGCTGGTTAAATGTGGTGCAATTGCGCGACACCGCCAGGGCCAGCATCCTAGAACATTGCGACGAACCGGATTCAGGAGACCTAATCTAGCAGATCTTTGATCTACTTCAATTAGAGCGCTTAGCCGGTTGATCTGTGTTTTAGTTGATATCAAAAAATCTATCTCGACAAGACAGCCTCAGTGAGAATCATTACTATTCCCTAAGCTGCAAACTATGTTATCCATATTGTTTGCTGGAAACTTGAGATCATGCTTACACATTCCTCGGCCACAATGGCTTCTTCAACTCGGTTGGTCGCTTACAGTGTGGTCCTGGCTGCTTTGGCGGTCGCTCTATCACCGCTCAGCATTCCCACGGGCATCGCCAAGGTATCGCCCAGTCAGCATTTCATCAATGTTATTGCCGGCGCACTGGTCGGACCATGGTGGGGATTGGCGGTGGCGGCCATCACCTCACTGGTTCGTAACGCGATTGGCCTCGGCACGCCGCTGGCTTTTCCCGGCAGCATCTTCGGCGTTGTGCTGGCCGGTTTGGCTTACCGCCATACTCGAAATATCTACTTCACCGCGGTGGGTGAAATCATTGGCACCGGACTCATTGGCGCCTCGGTTGGCGCGCTGCTGGTGGCCCCTTATCTGATGGGTAAACAGATCGCCCTCACGGTATTGATTTTGCCGTTTCTGCTCTCCTCGATAGCAGGCGCAATCCTGGGAATCGTCGGCTTACGAATCTTGCGACGGCTGGGCTATTTGCGGTAAGCGGGGCGGAAGCTGCCTTGATCGTCTCGCAAGCGCTTGGCTATCGTTATCCGGCGGCTGATAAACAGGTCTTGCACGACTTGAATTTCACCATCGCGGCCGGTGAATTTGTGGTATTGGCTGGCGCGAGCGGCTCCGGTAAATCGACGCTCTGCCGCTTGCTGAATGGCTTGATACCCCACTTACACGGCGGGGAAATCAGTGGCGTTCTGACGGTTGCCGGTGCTGAACCGCGCCTGACGCCGCCACATCGAATGAGCCAGACCGTGGGATTGCTGCTGCAACGACCCGACGCCCAATGTTTGGCCACGACCGTCGCTCGCGATATCGCCTTCGGTCCCGCTTGTCAGGGACAGGATCGGGCCACCATTGCCAAGCGGGTGCGGGAAACCGCTCAATCGCTAGACATCACCCATTTGCTCGAACGCGCCCCTCATACCTTATCCGGCGGCGAACAACAACGCGTAGCGCTGGCCGGCGTGCTGGCCATGCAACCGCGCTTGGTGGCGCTGGATGAGCCGTTTGCCTTCCTGGACCCCGCCGGCGCCATCCAGTTGCGCGCTCTGTTACAACGCTTACATGCGGCTGGCGTCACGCTGATTGTGGCCGAACATCGCCTGAGCGAAATCACCCGCGATGCGAGCCGGATGCTAGTGCTGCATCAGGGTCAGCTGGTGGCGGATGGCCCCCCCGCCGCCATCATGGCGGGCGATGTGGCGGCTTGGGGTTTGGAACCGTCAACGTCCTTATTAGAACCGCCACCCCTTGCGGAAATCCCCTTATCGGAGCCTGTAGTGGCATGGGATGAGATTTGGTGCGAGCGTGACGGTCGCTCCGTATTACGTGGAGCCAACCTTCAGAGCGCGGCGGGCGAAATCGTCGTCCTGTTGGGCGCTAACGGCGCCGGCAAGAGCACCCTGCTCCGGCATGGCAACGGCCTGCTGCGCAGCCAGCGCGGCACGGTGCGCGTGCTAGGGCAATCGATTGGTCGGCGGCCGGTGGCTGATCTGGCCCGCACCGTCGGCCTGGTGATACAACAACCGTTACGGATGCTGTTCGCTCCCACGGTCCGCGCCGAACTGGCCGCCGGGCCGCGCGCCTTGGGTCGGCACGATCCCACTTGGTGCGCCCAATTAAGCGAGCGATTCGGCTTGGAAGCGGTGCTCGAACGGCCACCGCAACTGCTCAGCGCCGGCGAACAGCGGCGGGTGGCCATCGCCGCCATGCTAGCGTCCCATCCCAAGGCCTTACTATTGGATGAGCCGACCGCCGGTCAGGACGCCCGCGCCCGCGCCACCTTACGCCGCCTGCTAAGCGAATGCGCCAGAGACGGCGTGGCTATTACCCTCGCCACGCACGATCTGGCGTGGGCTTACTCGCTTTCGCAACGCTGGGCCGTACTGGCCGATGGCCGAATCACCGCGAACGTCAATCCCGCCGCGATCTTGGCGCAACCCGAGGCGTTGGGCCGCACTCAGTTACTGGCCCAAATCGCGGCGTGATGATCAACCCCAACGCTCAAGCGCTGGCCCCCTTGCCGGAGCCAACCGGACGCTTCGATCCCCGCGCCAAACTGATCGTTTACCTGCTGAGTTTCGGGCTGGTCCTATTGGCGACGCGCCTACCGGATTTATTATTGCTGAACGCCGCCGCCCTGCTCGCGATTCTCGTGCTGCGAGCCAGCGAACCGTGGCGGCGAGCGGTGTGGCTACTCTGGCCCACCCTCTTACTGTTCGCGGCCATCGTTGGCTTTAGCGACAGTCCCACGGCCGCGGCCGGAGCGGTATTGCGGTTGCTGGCGCTAGTCACGGTCAGCGTCTCGTTCTTCGCGGCCACGCCGCCGACGGAATTGGGTGAATCGCTGCTGGCTAGTGGCTTAGCCCCACAAGCCGTGTTTTTATTGGAAGGCACTCTGCGCTTCATGCCCACCATGGCGCTCTTGGTGCGTGAAGTGCGGGAGGCGCAAGAAAGCCGGGGCATTCGGCTGGATGGACTTTACTTGCTGCGTAACGGCTCTTCTTTACTCGCTCCGCTGTTGGCCGATGTGATGCGCTTTGCCGACGACTTGGCCGAGGCGCTCGAAACGCGCGGCTTTGGCAGCGGCCATCGCACGCCATTAGCGGAGTATCGCTTCCGGCCACGGGACTGGGCGTTGGTGCTAACGACGCTGGCCACAACGCTAATGGCGATCAGCTTGCCCTATGATTGAGGCTGCCCCTCGGCAACAGCGGAAGCCCGTTAAGCCGCCGACCAAGCTCCAGCAAAGTGATCGAGGGAGCGCTCCAGCAACCGCCTCAACCACCCTTTTCCACCCAGGGATGATAATGAAAATAAGCCAGCAGCAGGCCGCCAAATATAATTCGATAATAAGCAAACGGCGCGAAACTGTTCTGGCCAACATAATTTAATAAAAAGCGCACCACCGCCAATCCTCCGAGAAAGGCCGCCACGAAACCGACCGCGAACATCGGCATATCCGCCACGCTCAGGCTGCTCCATTCCTTGATCAGGCTGTATCCCGTCGCGGCGAACATGGTCGGAATCGCCAGAAAAAACGAAAACTCCGTGGCGGCAAACCGCGACATACCACCCAGCATCCCGCCCATGATGGTCGCCCCAGAACGTGACACGCCGGGGAACAAGGCGACGCTCTGGGCGATGCCGACCACCAGCGCATCCCGCCAGCGCATTTCCGACACCGCCTGAATTCGCCCCATCGGCGCGTAACGCTCGACTAGCAAAATGGCGAAGCCGCCCACCACCAACGCTACAGCCACCGTGACCGGATTGAACAGATAATGGGTGATCTGATTGTGCAACAAGAAACCCAGGATGGCTGCCGGGACAAAGGCGATGGCCAGATTGGCCAGCAGCCGCCGGGATTCTGGATTGGAATTAAAAGTTAACAGGGTATCTTGCAACCGACGCCGGTAAATCCATACCACCGACAAAATCGCGCCAAGCTGAATGAAAATCTCGAAGGTTTCAGCGCGAGGGCCAGTAAAATTTAGAAAATCTCCAACGATAATCAGGTGCCCGGTGCTGGAAATCGGTAAAAATTCCGAGGCGGCTTCAACCAAGCCAAGAATCAAGGCCTTTATCAGTAAGGTGATGTCCAAAATGTCCCCTTCAAAATTTTTGGTCTAACTACAAGGCCGGCGATTCTAGCAACTCTGAATGAAGCCCACTATGCCACCAGGATGGCTAATTCAGGATTGACGTTAAATTTTAAGCGATGCTTGAACCTATTTATTTTTTTATAATCAAAATATTATGTTGTTTCAGCCCAACAGAGGCAACGATGGATTTTATACGGCTGACCCCTCTAATCCTGACCGCGCTATTTCTGGCTCTGCTAACAAACAGCCTGGAAGCCCAGCAAATTTACAAATGGACCGATGCCAGCGGCCGGGTGCATTACGCAGAAAAGAAACCCGAAAATGCGGCGGGCGCGCAAACTCTCGACATCGCACCTGGCGCTAGCACTCCAGCCGCCGCAGCCGACACCGATGCCGAAATCGCTCGCATTAAGGGCCTGTCAGAACAAATGGCGCGCGAGCGGCGGGCGATGGAACAAGCGCGCCAAGAACAAGCCATCCGCAACCTGGAACAGCAAAACCAGCAACTACAGCAGGATTTATTGAGCCAGCAACTTCAAGAGAACCAGAAAAAGCAGGAGAACGAGAATAACGACAACGTTATCGTGGGGTATCCACCGTATTATGCTTATCCCCCACCCTATCCTCCCCACCGACCCAGATTCTACCCGCCGCCCTGTCAACCTTGGCCCCGCTGCCATCAGCCGCTGCCGCTGCCCCATCCCCCGGAGCCGCCCAAACCCCCCGTAGCCAAACCCAATCCACCGTTCACGCCGAAGCCAATTGGCCTCGATTCAGGATCTCCAGGCCCGTTTCGGGGGCGATGAAGCCATTAAGCCGTTTGGTACCACGCCAGTCGCGACCGCAATTTCACGACCTCACCAACGATCAGCAAGGCTGGCGAGCGCACCTCGGCTCGTTGCAGCACGGCCGGTAGCGTAGCGAGCGTCGCGCAATAGACTCGCTGTCGCGGAGTCGTTCCCTGTTCCACCAACGCCGCCGGCATATCGTCCGCCATCCCGTAGGTCCGGAGTTGCTCGCAGATAGGGTGGACACTCCTCAGCCCCATATAGAACACCACGGTCTGACGGGGCTGCGCCAAGGCCCGCCAATTCAAATCCAGCGCGCCATCCTTAAGATGGCCGGTCACGAACACACAGGCTTGCGCATAATCGCGATGGGTCAGCGGGATGCCGGCGTAGGCGGCGCAACCGGCGGCGGCGGTAACGCCGGGCACCACTTGAAAAGGAATACCCGCCGCCATCAGCGTTTCAATTTCCTCGCCACCGCGCCCGAAGATGAAAGGATCTCCACCTTTGAGCCGCAAAACCCGCTTGCCTTGTCGGGCCAGCATAACCAGCAATTGATTGATCTCATCCTGCGGCAAGGTATGATGATCCGGTTCCTTGCCGACGAAAATCCGCTGGACTTGGGATTCCAGCAAATCCAGAATCGCCAAAGGAATCAAGCGATCATGGACCGCCACATCCGCTTCCTTCATCAAGCGCAAGGCTTTCAAGGTCAGTAACTCCGGATCGCCTGGACCGGCTCCCACCAAAAAAACCTCACCGATTTCAGGCCGCGCCTGATCCAAATTGAATCGTTCTATCATTATCGTATTCGATCCCCGCGCATGCGCTCGGCTCGAATGCCGACAAGCGCCAATTCTAATCGCCGCCAGGCCGGCTCCGGTCCTGGAAGCCCAAACCGCAATCCCGATGGCTCGCTGAAACGCCGAACCAGGATACCGCGTCGCGCCAAAGCATCCTGCCAGAATTCCGCATCAGCCAGCGGCAACCATTGAAACAAAGCCGTGCCGCTCGCTACTGGCAAACCTTGCCGACCGAGCAACTCCGCCAAGCGTCGGCTTGATCGGGCCAGCTTAACTCGAGCCTGCTCTTGCCAACCTCGATCAGCCAATGCCCGCATCGCCACGGCTCGGCTCGGACCCGTCACCGCCCAAGGCCCCAACTGTTCCGAAGCCCGTTCCAACAATGCGGATTCCGCCAATAGAAACCCGACCCGCGCCCCGGCCAACCCGTGGAATTTCCCCAGCGACCGTAATACCACCAATCCCGCCAGACCGGCATGAACCGCTACGCTATCGGTCGGAGCGGCATCGGCAAACGCCTCATCCACCACCAACCAACCGTTCCGATCCGCCAATCGTCGGTGCCATTCCAGCAACACGTTAGACGAAAAGCAAATCCCGGTAGGATTGTTGGGATTAATCACCACTAACACATTCAATCGATCCAGAGCGGCGGCCAACCCATCAGCCGGCAACAATTCCACCTCATGGCCCGCTCGCCGCCAAGCATGGGCATGTTCGGCATAGCTGGGATACAGCACGCCGACGCGACCAGGATCACGCAATAGCGGCAACGCCTGAATGGCGGCTTGCGAACCGGCGACCGGTAGCAACTGGGCCGTTCCATAATAATCCGCCGCCGCCGACTCTAAACCATCATCCCATTCCGGCAAGCGCTGCCAAGCAACGGCCGCAATCGCTGGAGCCGGCCAACCCTCAGGATTGATGCCCGTGGATAAATCGAGCCAGTCGCTCAGTGGGATCTGATAGCGAGCCGCCGCCTCGCGCAAGCCGCCGCCATGCTCAAGCAACGATCAATCCTCCCCACCATCCCCCCAAAAAAATGGCGGCCAACCATAATCCCAATGCCCGGCGCACCAACGCTATAGCCCGGCCGATATCGTCGGCGCGCGGAACCAAGCCTTCGCCTAACGTTGGACGAGCGACCCATTCGCCGTGATAGCGGGCTGGTCCACCCAACTCCAAACCGAGGGCACCCGCCCCCGCCGCCATCACCGGGCCGGCGTTAGGGCTTTTCCAAAATGGCGCTTGTTCCCGCCAACATCGCCAGGCCAAACGAGGTTTCGAGCCGACCAAAGCATAGCTGACCGCTGTCAAGCGGGCAGGAATCCAGTTCAACCCATCATCCAGCCGGGCTGCCGCCCAGCCGAAATCCTGATAGCGGGGAGTTCTATAGCCCCACATTGCGTCAAGTGTATTGGCTAAGCGGTATGCGACCACACCCGGCGCGCCCGCCAGCACAAACCAGAATAGCGCCCCGAAAATAGCATCACAGCCGTTTTCCAGGACTGATTCAACGGCTGCTCGACTGATCTGATCTGCATCCAATTCCTCGGTATCGCGGCTGACGATCCGAGCGACTAGCGCGCGGGCGTCGGGTAAATTGTCAGCTTGTAGCGCGGTTTGCACCGCCTCGGCGTGCTCGACCAGACTACGCGCGCCAATGGCCAGATACAACAAACCCAAGCCAACCACCATGCCTAACCACGGGATCAGCGCCAGCAACCAGGTCGCCAACATGCAAGGCGCAATCAACACCGCAACGGCGGCGATACCGCGAATGCGCCGCCAAAGCGAATTTGATGCAGACGGTCCGTAAGCAAGCCCTTCAACGTGTCGGGCCAGCCAACCGAAACCCACCAAAGGATGCCACCGGTTTGGCGGTTCGCCCTGCCAACGGTCAATCAATACCGCGCCGAGGCATAGCAGGGCGGTCAACATGAAATCATCCGTTTTCCGCTTTGAATGAGCGGTTGGAAGCGTGAGCTTTCTTTGAATGGCATGGCATTATTTGGGCGCATGAGGGACGCTAGTGTAGCCAAAACGGCGCGATCAGTCCCGCTTGAATCTGGAATGATCGGAAGCCGGCGGCAAGCGCGCTGGAATTCTAAAATCAAGCGGGCAGCGCTCGCCACCTCACAACTTCTGTGCTATCAGCATCAAAGAAACGCTTGGTGGCAGTTCCGGTTTTTGGCGCGGTAAAGCGCCGTATCGGCTCCGCCGAACCAGGCATCCAGAGTTTCATCGGGCTGTGGTAGCGCCCGCCCATGGATATCGGCCGCCTTCGGAACCAAGGACCCACCTACAATCATTTACAGGCAAAATTAAAGGAGACATCTTGAATTCCAAAACCCTGATGATTCAAGGTACCACGTCCGATGCGGGCAAAAGCGTGATGGTTGCTGGCTTATGTCGATTGCTGGCCCGGCGCGGCGTGCGGGTGGTCCCCTTCAAACCCCAGAACATGGCCCTCAACAGCGCCGTGACCGTGGATGGCGGCGAAATCGGCCGCGCCCAGGCGGTACAGGCGCAAGCCGCGTTCCTGGAACCGCACACCGACATGAATCCGGTCCTGCTCAAACCTAACACTGACATCGGCGCTCAGGTCATTATTCAGGGCCAAGTGCTGGCCAACATGGACGCTCGCCGTTACCACGATTACAAACCCATTGCGATGCAGGCCGTTTTAGACTCCTATCAACGGCTGTCCGCTCAGTATGAGATCGTTCTGGTGGAAGGCGCTGGCAGTCCGGCGGAAATCAATCTCCGCGACAAAGACATCGCCAACATGGGTTTTGCCGAGGCGGTGAACTGCCCCGTTTGGCTGGTCGGCGATATCGACCGGGGCGGGGTGTTCGCTCACCTGTACGGCACCCTTGCTCTGCTGGCTCCCAGCGAAAGGGCGCGAATCACCGGCTTAATCATCAACCGCTTTCGGGGCGATGTCAGTCTCCTCAAGCCAGGATTGGACTGGTTGACTCTGAAAACCGGTAAACCGGTGCTGGGCGTATTGCCCTACTTGCAAGGATTGCATCTAGAGGCCGAAGATGCTTTGCCACGCGAACTGGGCCTCGTCAAAGATCCAGAGCGATTGCGGGTCGCGGTACCCGTGCTGGCGCGGATCAGCAATCATACCGACCTCGATCCCTTGCGCCTGCACCCTCAAGTGGCGGTGGAGTGGGTATGGCCCGGCGCGGCTATTCCGCCCGCCGATCTCATCATCCTACCCGGCAGCAAAAGCACGCGCGGCGATCTGCGCCGGCTGCGCGAACAAGGCTGGGATATCGAGCTCAAACGTCATTTACGTTACGGTGGCAAAGTAATCGGCATTTGCGGCGGCTTTCAAATGCTGGGGCGTCAAATACACGATCCGGCTGGGCTGGAGGGTGAACCAGGCAGCAGTCCCGGCCTTGGCCTCCTGGATTTTGAGACGATGCTACAGCCTGAAAAACAATTGCATCGGGTCGAAGGCCGGTTGCTGCTTGATCAGGCGTTCGTCACCGGGTACGAAATCCATGCCGGCATCAGCACTGGCCCGGCCCTTAACCGTCCCGTGGCGTGCCTGCACCCAGCGCGCCCAGAAGGCGCGCTGTCGGAGGATGGCCAACTGTTCGGCACCTATCTGCACGGCTTGTTCGACGCCGCTCCGGCGCGCGATGCGCTGTTGCGCTGGGCGGGGCTAGCTGTGCGGGAAACCCCGGATTACCGGCAATTGCGTGAAGAAGGGATCAATCGCTTGGCGGACGCCATCACCGAGCAGCTGGATTTGAGCCTGTTGGAACGCCTGTTGACGGACTAATAATTTTCAACGATATTCAAGTCTCAATCTCGGCCACTTTTTCCTGATCGATTAGCTGATCAGTTATGAAATTTCGGAATGTCTTATCAGTCGCGCTGGCGCTGACAGCCATCAACGGTGGCATCCTGATTTACCAGCATTTTAACAAACCGCCAACGCCACCCAGCGGCGCGCCTGCTTCGACCACCTCGACCCCCACCGGCATTCCCCCCGTGACTCCCACGGCTCCAGCTGAGGGTACGCCAGCGGAAAAAACCGCTCCGCCAGAATCTCAAACCACGAAAAAACCACCGCCTGCCAAGACGCCTCCCGATCAGGTTGCAACCCTGGAACTCAAACCGCCTCCGCGCAAGCCGCTGGCGCTGGATCTTCCACCGAAAGGCATCGCCGACTGGGTTTTAGTCGAAAAAAAAGCGCGTCGCCTGACCTTATTTTTCAATAAGAAACCACTCAAATCCTATGACATTGCCTTGGGCCAGCAACCTAATGGTCCCAAGCGCTTTCAGGGCGACAACAAAACACCCGAAGGCCGTTACAAAATCGATGCTCGCAAGAAAAACAGCGACTACCACCGCGCGCTGCATATTTCCTATCCCAGCGCCCAGGATGCCGCGTTTGCCGCCAAGGAAAAGCGCTCGGCCGGCGGCGATATCATGATTCATGGTCTACCCAACGGAATGGATTCCCTGGGACGGCTCCATCTGCTGCGCGACTGGACTGCCGGCTGCATCGCCGTGACCAACACCGAAATCGAAGAGCTCTGGCGCGCCATCCCGAACGGCACGCCGATTGAAATCCGGCCCTAGAGGCGACACCGATGGAAAATCTCCAATCCGGGGCGATGTTAGCGCCATGATCGGCGCAATGGCTGTACTGCTGGCGTTTCAATTGATCGGCGAGGTCGTGGTTCAACTCAGCGGCATCCCCGCGCCAGGGCCGGTAGTTGGCATGGTGCTGCTCTTTTTGGCGCTGCAAGGTTATGGGGCGCTGCCCGATACCTTGCGCACCACGGCGGAAACTCTGTTGTCGCACTTGTCGTTACTCTTCATCCCCGCTGGGGTGGGGATCATTCAATACGGGACGCTACTGGCGGAAGAATGGCTGGCTTTGACGGTGGCGTTACTGGTGAGCACGTTGCTTTCAATCACTGTCGCCGCGCTGGTCATGCAAGCTGTTATCAGGCGTTCTAGCGAAAAACGGCGCGATGAATAAACTCACCGACATCTGGGTTTATCTAGCAACCTCGCCGCTGTTGTGGCTGACCATCACTCTGTTGGCCTATAGGGTGGGACAAGGGTTGTTTAAAAAGAGCGGCGGACGCGCGTTATTCAATCCGGTGGCGCTGGCGATCGCCCTGTTAGCGCCACTGTTGCTGGTGACGAATACGCCTTACTCCACTTACTTCTCCGGGGCGCAGTTTATCCACTTCCTGCTCGGCCCGGCGACCGTGGCGCTGGCGATACCGCTTTACCTGCACTGGGCACGGGTCAGAAAGCTGTTTTTACCCATTGTCGCGGGCCTGGTGTCGGGGTCGCTAACCGCTATCCTTTCAGCCATGGGGATCGCTTGGTTATTGGGCGGCTCATCTCGCATCCTGCTGTCTTTAGCGCCCAAATCGGTCACCACGCCCGTGGCGATGGGCATCGCCGAGAAAATCGGCGGCTTAGCGCCACTGACTGCGGTTATGGTGATTTTAACCGGCGTGACTGGCGCGGTCGCCGCGCCGTCGCTGCTGCAATGGCTGCGAATCCGAGACGACGCGGTGATAGGTTTTGCCATCGGTGTGGCCGCGCATGGCATCGGTACGGCTCGGGCCTTTCAAATCAGTATCCTGGCAGGGGCTTTCTCCGGATTGGCCATCGGCTTGAACGCGCTGTTGACCACCCTGCTGGCGCCGCTCGTCGTGCGGCTGCTCCACCTGACGCCGTAAAGCACTCGGCGGCGGACCGGACTATCGTCAGAATTCGATGCCCTTCTGCGCTTTCACGCCTTGCTCCCGGTAGGGATGCTTGACTGACCGAATATCGCTCACCAAATCAGCCAGTTCCATCAGCGCGGTTGGCGCATGGCGCCCGGTCACCACGATATGTAGCGGCAACCGACGCTTGCCGAAGATCTCAAAAATTCGGCCCAGCTCAAGATAACCGTATTTCAGCACCGGGTTGAGTTCGTCCAGGATCACCAGATCGTACTGGACATCCCCGATCATTCGCTCCGCCTCGATCCAAGCCCGCTCGGCCGTAGCGATGTCCTGTTCGCGGTTCTGGGTCAACCAGGTGAAGCCATCGCCGATGGTTTGAAAATCGACATTTTCGAAGCGGCTCAATACCGTCCGCTCGGCGCTGTGCTGTGCGCCCTTGATGAATTGCACCACGCCGACTTTCATGCCATGTCCGACCGCGCGCAGCGCCATCCCGAACGCGGCGGTCGTTTTACCCTTGCCGGAACCGGTATAAACGATCAGCAAGCCCTTCTCATGGATAGCGCGAGCTTGTTTTTGTTCGTAGCCAGCTTTGCGGCGGTTGCTCAAACGGGTGTGATCGGAATTGGCGGAAGACATGATGATCGCTCCTACCGACCCTCTATTCAAAGGGAGTGAAGACGCCCGATTCAGACATGATGGGAAAAACGCATCCAGCTTTGCGGGGTCCAGTTGGGATCGAGCGCGGCGCCGTCGCCATTAACTGGCAACACACCGCACTTGCGGGCGAAATAGCGATGGAACGCCAGATTGGGTGTCAGTTCGGGATGGAAAACGGTGACCAGAATTCGCTCATTCTCGGCGGCGGCAATGTAGTCATCCAGCTGCAACAACACCTGCACGCTCTCGCCAGCCCGCACGATCTTGGGCGCGCGAATGAAGGTGAGCGGAATCGGTTCTTTCGCCACCGCCGACACCAGCATTTCGCGATTGAAACTGTCCAACTGGCTACCGAAAGCGTTGCGGTCGACCGCAATATCGATCAGGCCAAAAAATGGCGTCTCACCCACATTTTCACTGGCCAGTAAAATAGCTCCGGCGCAGGTGCCCCACAGCTTCAGGCCAGCGGCGTAAGCCCGTTTGATCGCCTCGTCCAAGCCGAAGAGACGCAGCAACCGCGACAAGCAGGTACTCTCGCCGCCGGGGATGATCAACCCGGCCAATCCTTCTAGGCCAGCGGCGGATTTGACGGGCCGCGCGGCCACGCCAACCCGCCGTAAATGCTCGAGATGTTCCTGTACCCCACCCTGTAAATCCAGCACACCGAGTACGCCAGAACCGCCGACGATCATTACCAACCTCGTCCCGCCAAGCGATCCTCTCCCGATAGGCTGGCCACGCTCTGGCCCGCCATCGGATCGCCCAGATCCATGGAGACTTCAAGCAACCGCGCCGGATCGTTGTAAAAGGCCGTCGCTTTAACGATAGCGCTGGCGCGACGCACCGGATCGGCCGATTTGAAGATACCGGAACCCACGAATACGCCGTCGCATCCCAGCTGCATCATCAGGGCGGCATCAGCGGGAGTGGCGATCCCGCCAGCCGCAAAATTGACGACCGGCAAGCGGCCTAATTTCTTGACCTCCAAGCCGAGTTCGTAGGGAATGCCATTGCTCTTGGCAAAGCTCATGATCTCCTCGGTCGGCATGCTCGCCAGTTGCCGGATTTCACGGTTCATAGTCCGCATATGCCGCACCGCTTCCACCACATCGCCGGTACCCGCCTCGCCTTTGGTGCGTATCATCGCCGCGCCTTCAGCGATCCGCCGCAACGCCTCGCCCAAATTGCGGGCGCCACACACGAAAGGAATCTCAAACTTGCTTTTGTCGATATGGCAATCTTCATCGGCGGGAGTCAACACTTCACTTTCGTCGATGTAATCGATTTTGAGCGCTTGCAAAATTTGGGCTTCGACAAAATGGCCAATACGCGCCTTGGCCATCACTGGAATCGTCACCGCCTCTTTGATGGCCTTGACCAAACCAGGGTCCGACATCCGCGCGACGCCGCCCTGCTTGCGGATATCAGCCGGGACGCGCTCCAGCGCCATCACCGCCACGGCGCCCGCTTCCTGGGCGATCTGGGCATGTTGCACATTAACCACATCCATGATGACTCCGCCCTTGAGCATCTGGGCCAATTGGGCGTTCAGAAGATACCGATTCTCTGCCATGCTGCCACTCGCTACATCATAATGACGAAAAAAGCGGTCGCGGAATACGCGCCGCCTAGACCGGGGTCCACGAAATAGCGCAGTATATCACTATCCGATCATTGTTCGGCGGGCTGGAGTTTCTAAAACTGGGGCCGCCCCCGCAACAGCGCCAGCACGGCCTCGCGAGTACGCAGGAGTGGAAGGCGATCCTGACTGACGCCAAGGCTTTCCGCCACCTCCAACAACAACGGGGGCCGCAAGTGAGCCTGAGCCAATAATTTCCGATTTGCCAACACTGCTGTCGCCTCGCCCTGATGCAGCACCGTACCCTGATGGAACAAAGCGACCTCATCCGCCCACGCGTAAGCCAGTTCCACATCGTGCGTGGAAAACACCAGGGTAGCGCCGGTCTCGCACCGCTGTTGCAGCACATTGAGCAGATGGTTCATACCCTCTGGATCGAGTCCGGCGGTTGGCTCGTCCAGCACCAAAATTTCTGGGCGCATGGCCAATACGCCGGCGATAGCGACCCTCTTCTTCTGGCCAAAACTCAGCGTGTGGATGGGACAAGGCGCCAGCTGAGAAATTTCCAAAGCGGCCAGCGCTTCATTGACACGCTCGCGAATCGCCGCCTCGGACAAACCCAGATTGAGCGGCCCAAATGAAATGTCTTGCTCTACCGTGGCGGCAAACAATTGATCGTCCGGTTCTTGCAGCACTAAACCAACCCGACTTCGCCAACAGTCGAGCGCGCGACGGTCATAGGCGACCGCGTGGCCATCAAGCAAAATTGCGCCTTGCGTGGGCCGAAAGGTGCCATTGAGATGGAGCAGCAGCGTCGTCTTGCCAGAGCCGTTTGGTCCCAGAATGGCGAGTTTGCGGCCTTGGTCGATTTTCAGATCCAGCGCGCGCAACGCCCTAATTCCACCTGGATAATGGTACTCCAGGTTTCGCGCCGCCAGCAGAGGCAGGGTCATGGCGATCCGCGCGCCAACATCCCGCCCGCCAGCCCAATCAGGCCAACGCCGCCCATGGCGAGCGCCAAACGCGGCCACGACAACGCCCGTTCTGGCTCCAACACCCGCAATTCGCCGTCATAAGCCCGCGCCGCCAGCCCGATTTCCAAGCGCCGCGCTTGCGCCAATCCCCGTTGGAACACGTTTCCAGCGAGTAGCCCCAAGGATTTTAGACTCCGATCAAAACGCGAATAACCCAGTCGGGCTTGCTGCGCTCGCTGGCCCGTCAACGTCCGCTCGACAAAGATAAAAATCAGCCGGTATATCAGCAATATCAGTTCCACCACCCCGGCGGGAACACCGATTCGTCGTAACAGCGGCGCCCAATCTGTCAAGGGGGTGGTCAGGGCCAGAAAAGCCAAGCAGCCGATCGCCGCCAAGCTCCGCGCCGCGGTCGACAGCGCCAACCGCCAACCTTCAGCCGAAAATTGAAATGCCAAGCCGTTGCTGAAATCCATCGACACCGCCAGAAACGGGATTCCGGCCAATAAAAACAATAGGGGCGCTAACAACATCCCTAACACAGCTCGCAACGGCACGCCGGCCCCCCCAACCATCGCCAGCACCAGACTGGCTAAAACGAGTGGTCCCGTAGTCAGTGGGGGCTGAACCAGCGTCAACAACAACAGCCCGAATGCCGGCAACAGCTTCTCAGCCGGGTGCCAGTTTCGCCAGCCGTTGTTCCAGGCATGGCGGTCAATCGCCCGCATCGCTCCGATTCCGCTGGCGGGCCGCCCGACCGCGTCTGAAGCCGAGGTAATAGCCCAGCACTCCCGCGCCCAAGGCCGCTTGCAAGGCGAACAAGCCGCTGGCGATTTCGGGTGGCGGCTCCCAGATCACACCAAACCAGGGCCTATAATCGGGGTGGATGACGGCCACCGTTGCCATCGCCTGACCGTCTGAACCCGCGAACTCGGCCCCTTCACGGCGGCCACCGATCAATACCGAGCCAACCACTAACACAGCCGCGAGAATCAGCAACCCACCCTTGCGCGCTTTCACGAGCGAGCCTCCACGGCGAGGGTTTCCGGCAAGAACTTGAGGCTTTGCAGCTCCTCACCACTGTATTCCCGCAGAAAATTGACGATGACGACCGTCAATAACCCCTCGATCACGGCCAGCGGTAATTGGGTCGGTCCGAACACTCCTAAGAATTTGAGAAATGAACCTGTGATGCCGCTGGCTGGATCGGGGAAAGCCAAGGCCAACTGTCCGGCAGACATCATATAAGTAGCCAGATCGCCCAGCATCGCCGCTAAAAACACGCTGCCAGCCAAGGGCAGGTTTACTCCTCGCGCCGCGCGGAATAAGCCATAGGCGATCCAGGGGCCAACCACCGCCATCGAAAACACGTTTGCCCCCAGCGTCGTCAACCCGCCATGACCCAACAACAACGCTTGAAAAGTCAGAACAATGGCGCCGAGCACAGCCATGATCGAGGGGCCGAACAACATCGCCCCCAGCCCAGTGCCGGTGGCATGGGAACAGCTCCCTGTCACCGATGGCAGCTTGAGCGCTGACAAGGCAAAAGCAAAGGCCGCCGCCGCCGCCAATAACAACTTGATTTGCGGTTGCTGCCGCATCAGGCGATTGATCCGACGCGCGCTGATCACCACGAACGGTAACGCGATTCCGGTCCACGCCAGGGCGTGTAGCGGTGGCAAAAATCCTTCGGCGATATGCATGGCGATGTTCTCTCCTGATACGGGCGGCAGGTTCAGGAAAGTGATCCATCGGATCGGCTACCGCGACATCACCGGCGATAGCGCGCTGGCTGGAGACGGTTCGCAACCCCGGAGGCACCCCGCCCGGAATCTAACTGAAGGTCCGACAACGGCAGGTCTCCTGGCTCACAGGTCCTCATCGCTCGCCCAACCTTCCCAGCCCAAGCGGCCAGTGGTGCGCGGGGGGCGCGACTCGCTGTTTACAGTTGCGGGGGCAGCTCTGGAATTGACGGTCGGAGCGCCGCCGCACCAGATTCCCTTTTCATTCCCTTCAGGCCGAAAGCCTTTGGGAGCCGACATCGGCTATCAGTTGATGCTAACCTTCAGTGGGGATGGCGTCAACCGGGAAATATCCGAAGAACCCGGCGACTACAATGTAGTTGCAAAATCAGTTCTTTAAGACCGATAATTGTGCATTGCACCATAAATTGGATCATAAACTCATGCTAAGGTGACCAAGAGTCAGCGCGGTGGCCCTAGCCAACCACGGATCTACTCTGATGAACGCTAAACGCTTGCTGATCGTTGACGATGAACCCGAATTCGGCGAGTTTGTACGCCGGGCCGCCACCGCTCTTGGTTATGAAGTGGTCATGACCACCAGCGGTTTGGATTTTCAGAAAAGCTATCCTGATTTCCAGCCTAACAAGATCATCCTCGATATGGTCATCCCAGACCTGGATGGCAATGAATTACTGCTCTGGTTGTTAGAGCAGGGCTATACCGATGATCTGATCATTACAACGGGTTTCAATCCGGACTATGCCAAGGATGCAAAAACACTGGCGGAGTTCAAGGGGCTGCGCGCGGTGAGCGTTCTGGTCAAACCAGTTAGCTTGGCCCAATTGCGCCAAGTCCTCAGAGATTGATGTTGATGAAACCCCTTATTTAGAATCTAAAGCCTACAATTTCTCAAGAAGTTCGCTCGGAAAAGTACAAATACTCACGATCATTCTGGAATCCATCATAATGCGTTGGCGATCCTGTCTAAGTGCGGTTTTCAGCGTTTTGGCGATGGCGCTGATCGCTGTGGCTAACAGTGCGCAAACTAGGGATTCTTCCTCCGATCCCACGCAAACTGACATCAAGAAAATCACCCATCAAATCGCTATTTTCGCCTACGATCTGGAACACATACGCCGTTTCATGGGAGTCGCCAAACCTGGCGTACTGGGCATTGAAATCCGCAATGCTTCGCTGCGGGATTTATATTTTCAAACGCTGACCACATGGGAAACAACAAACCGATTATTTTTTGAAATCACCCGGTTACGTGGCGCGCCACCCATCTTGTCGTCAGAGGATATCAGCATCGCAACCATTCTGGAGCGATTGGGAGATGCACATCACATGCTGCGACAAGTTATGGGGAAATTAGCAATAACCCCTTCCGAACAAATTCCTTCAGAAACCCCAAAATCGCTGACCGAACTTTTTAACAGCGCTCTAGAACTCAACCGTCAACTGAACCAATTGCTTGAACGGCATACCTCACCGAGCGACGTTCATCAGAAGTTAACGCTGGCCGTTAGCTATGCCGCTCGACTGCTCGCCCGTTACCCCGATGCGACTCGTATTCCGTCCGATCCGCCATTCGAGCCGGACAAACAGCCCAAGGATGTTTATCTAAGATTGATCGATTGCTTGCAAGCAGTCGCCCGCATCTTCAGCACCTTAAACTTACCTGTTCTAAGCATCGACGCCAGTCGCATCCACCTCGATGTCCTACAATCCAGCGACGTTTACCTGCTTGCTTCCACACTGATTTCACAACTGAATGTTCTACACAAACGTCTGGCAATCGACAAACCACCACCGCAACCTGTTTACCCTGGCCTTAAGTTTCCAGCCCATAATTTTCAGCGCGCGGGACTGCTACTTGCTCAGCTGCAACAGCTGGAGCGCTTTCTTCAGCAGGATCGCACCATCTCCACTACTCCTGTGGTTCAAACCCAATAACTTAGAGAGAAAGCAGTGGCCACCCCGCGCGCCAAACCCGCCTTTCCTCTTACCCGCCAATTGCTTTTTTCACATCTATTAGTGGCTTTGGTCGGATTGGGCCTGTTGGCCATCGCTCTGGTCGCCACTTATAACTTGCGGGGCCGGGTTGTTCTGTTGGCTCAGCAAAGTGGGCCGCTAGCGCAGGCGTCATTCCAGCTATTCGCCGGAATCCGTAACTCGCTCGCCAATTTACATGGCTGGGTCAGCCTCGGCGACCCACGCTTCCTGGCAGGCTGGCGAGCTTCCTGGGGAGATGAAATTCAGCCCGCGCTTGAATCATTGAAAAATTGCTCCGGTCCGAGCCAATACTGCAATTTAGAGCAAATTAAAACGCTGCAATCCCTGTTGGCTGATTTGCAGGAATCGCAGTGGTGGGTCCAAGATCAAGTCCGAACCTTAGGCAACGAACCGGCACGATTACTGTATTTGCAAGAGTTGGAACCCAGCGCGGCTAAGTTGGATTCCCTATTCACTGACCTATTCAAAGCCGAAAAAGAGCCAGAACCCAATCCCCACGAGCAAGTACTGCTGCTCAAACAAATCGGAGAAATTCGACATCAATTTTCTAGCACCCATCTACTGCTGCGAGAAATTCTGGGGCCAATCGGCCTGAGCTATGCGCTCTCCTTACAGGAACACCTGCAAACCCTTCAATCCGCGGTAGAACAGCTCGTTGTAAATCCCCTGCTCGGCCCCAGTCAACACCAGATCGCCCTGTTGGTCCAGCTCGAATTTCAAGCATTCGCCATGCTTACCCGAGAAGCGATTCGGCTTCGTCAATCCGCCGATTGGAATATCGCGCTGCACAAGATGGCTCAAGAAACTGATCCCCTAGCCGAACAAGCGATCTCGCTCGCCAACGTGTTGGCAAAACAGGCCAAGGCGCGTCTCGAAGCGGAGATTTTCGGCGCGCAAGCCGCCACCGTCACAACCGTTTGGAGTCTGATCTTCACGATTTTGGCCATGGTACTGATCGCTTATATCGTTTCCAGAAAGCGCGCTAACGCCTTGGTACAACCGATTACTTCGTTGGTGCGGGCCGCCAAGCAATTGACAGCGGGTGATTTGCACACGGACATTGCCATCGGCGGCAATGACGAGATCGGCGAACTCACTCGTTCATTCAATACCCTACGAATCTCCATGAAAAAAACGCAGGAAAAATTACGGGAAGCGAACATCTCGCTGGAACAGCGAGTTGTAGAACGCACGGCAGATCTGGAAACGGTCAATCAAGTCCTTACCCACGAAATCCACAGCCGAAATCAAACCGAGCTTGCGTTACGAGACAGCGAAGCTCGACTGCGCGCCATGACCCGGGCCATGCCCGATCTGGTGTTCGTGCTTGATGAGGAGGGCCGTTACCGAGAAATTCTCGCGGCGGGACGAACGCGGGCCGCCACCAAAATCAGCCCCGCCGACAATCTCCCCCAAAACAAAAGCGCCATCTCCGCATCGCGCCATCACTTCGAAGCATCACCGTTAAAATCAAAGCAAGCCATCATCGGTTTTACGCCGATCCGCGACCGATTTCTGCATGAAGTCCATACACCGGAGATGGCAAAATTTTTCCTCGACATCATCCATCGCGCCTTGGCCACCCAGCATATTCAAGTGGCGGATTACCAATTGCAAACCGCGTCGGGATTGCGCTGGTTCGAGTCGCGCACCGCGCCGCTCGATGTAAAGTTCGACGGCAAGGCCGCGGCGATCGTGGTCGCCCATGACATCACCAAGCGGAAACAAGCCGAAGGACAGCTTCGCCAAGCGCAGAAAATGCAGGCCATCGGCCAGTTGACCGGTGGTATCGCTCATGATTTCAACAACCTGCTTGCTGTGATCATGGGCAATCTGGAGCTGCTCAACGAGCAACTCACGGCGGAACCCCGGCTCTACGAACTGGCCCAACAAGCACTGAAAGCAGTGGATCGGGGCACCTATTTGACGCGCCGCCTGTTAGCTTTTTCGCGCCGCCAGCCGTTACTGGCGCAAGCCACCGATCTGAACAAGTTGGTGCTAGGGATGTTGGATCTCGTACGGCGCACTCTGGGAGCAACCATCCAAATCGATACGGTCTTGGCCAGCGATTTGCGACAAACCCTCGTCGATCCAGACCAACTGGAAAGCGCCCTGCTCAACCTTGTCATCAACGCGCGCGACGCCATGCCCCAGGGCGGTACATTAACGCTGGAAACCGCCAATATTTTTATCGAAGAAGACGACGTGGCGGAACAAGCCGAAATGCAGCCGGGCCACTACGTGATGCTCATCGTCAGCGACACCGGCACTGGCATGACGGCCAAGGTGATGGAACACGCCTTCGAACCATTTTTTACCACCAAGGAAACCGGCAAGGGCAGCGGCCTTGGGCTGAGCATGGTTTATGGTCTACTCAAGCAATCCGGCGGTCACATCACCATTCAAAGTCAACCGAATCAGGGTACTTCAGTCCGGCTTTATCTCCCGGTGGTCAGTACGCCTGTACAGGCGAGGACCGAAACGCGCGCCGTCGATGTCCCAGTTCGTGGAAACGGTGAAATTATCCTGGTCGTTGAGGATGATACCGCCGTTAGACAGTTCGCGATGAATGCCTTACGAGGGTTAGGTTACGAACCGATCCCGGCCCCCGAGGCAGCCACCGCGCTTGAGATTCTTGAAACCAAAACCAATATCGCTCTTTTGTTCACCGACATCGTTATGCCGGGAGCAATGGATGGGGTCGAATTGGCCGCTGAGGCCCGACGCCGTTATCCTGGATTGCGGGTCCTTTATACCTCAGGGTACACGGAGCATACGTTGGTTCATGATGGCCACCAAGTGGCTGGCGCGGAAGTATTAGCCAAGCCTTATAGAAAAGCTGATTTGGCAAAAAAATTGGGGATTCTGTTGGGTCATCGGCAAAATGATTGAAGTAGCGAGCCAGTCGGATTTGCCCTGGCCCGCTCGTTGCGATGACGGCCGTAAGTCCCGCAATCGCACGCTATGACCCTGTTTCTGTCACTTTTGCCGTGAAGCAGCAGGAGCAGCTGGTGCGGGCGCGGCAGCCGGTGCGGGCGCGGCAGCCGGTGCGGGCGCGGCAGCCGGTGCGGGCGCGGCAGCCGGTGCGGGTGCGGCAGCCGGTGCGGGCGCGGCAGCCGGTGCGGGCGCGGCAGCCGGTGCGGGCGCGGCAGCCGGTGCGGGTGCGGCAGCCGGTGCGGGTGCGGGTGCGGGTGCGGGTGCGGGTGCGGAGACTTCTGGCGCTGCCTTGGCGGCAAGCTGTTCGCGCCATTCTTGCAAGTAACCTTTATGCCAGAGGAAGGCTAGCACTCCAAGCAACGCAATGAGGAACAAATAAAATTTCCACGGCTTCTTCTTCTCGGCGAAAGGATCGGTGAAGGAGCGCTGCGCGCCCGGCGGCAGCGCGGCAACTTGTGTCAGCGCCGTACCAAAAGGAATATTGATAATGGCGCGAGTGTTAACTGCCCAGCCGTTACCATCCAGCAAAGGCGCCAGATTACGCTTGCGCAATTTAAGATAGGCGATAACCACCGAGGGGCCGGAAATTAGCAGGATCAGACCGACAAGGGCAAGCGGCATTTGCCACGCTTTCAGCCCCATGAAACCGGTCACCACCGAAGCGATGGCGGTTCCGATGGCGCCGACCGCCAAACCGATGGCGGCGAAGATACCGGCGAACTTGCCGACATCGAAAGGAGCGGCGGGCGCCTTGCCCGCTTCTGTTTTCTGCGCCGCGTCGGTAACGGTGGCTGACGCCTTATCCATTGCCGCCTTATCGCGGGCGGCGGCCATCTTCTCGATCTGCTCGCCGATCATTTTGCCAATGCGTTTGTAGGGATACCAAAACGCCTGCCGGACACTGATCGGGTGCTCAATGATCTTAATGATGGTGGCATCCCAGTCAGCGCCGCGCCGGTCGAAAAACACCCCATTACGGCCAACCATCAGATTATCGGCGTCGCCGTTGGTCACGGCGGCGGCGATGGTCATTTTTTCCTCGCCACCGCGACGCCGGCATTCGCAATACGCCAGATAGATGCCGCTCAGATTGGCTAATTCGGCGTGCTTGGCCATATCGTCGATCCGCAAGCACAGATCGCAACTCCGACCGTCAATAAACAGGGTGCCGGCCTGAAAAATCGCCTTATAACCGGGCGTGTAGAAATCGCGGAAAGAAACGAAGTTATTCAGCAGGCGGAACAGGTCGCGATTGTAGCGAACCAACCGGTCAACGGCGGTGATGGTATTGATTTCCGCCGCCAAGACTTTGCATTTCTCGACCAGCTCGGCCAGGCTTTCCTTATACCCACCCTGCAAGATTTCATCCACCCGGCTCAAGCCCAAGGACTCAACCGAAGCTCCTTTCTTGTTGCCGACCCATGCTTTGTGAGCGGCAAATTTGGCGCATAATGCCTCCCACTCTTCAGTCGTAAGGCTGGTCTTGTCCGCCGTTCCCAACGGGGCGACCTTGGCGCGGAATGCGGCCATGGCAGCCGCCCAGGCCGGATTGATGCCCGCTTCCAGCGGCAAAGGCCTACCACTTTCAATTCTAGCTAACGGCAGGGCGGCGATGGCTTCAGTGCCCTCCGAAAGATTCTTCCCAGCCAAGGCTTCATATTCAGTCAGTGCGGGATTGAGCGGTACGGTGGCGCGCAGGTCAAAAGCCGCTAGCCGGCAGCGCGTAAAGTAGTCGTCAACCTTATCCTTGATCGCCTCAAAAGCGCCCATGGCCATTTCGGTTTTCTCGCCAAATGGCAGCAGATTGGCGGCATCGCGATCACGCTGATGCCACCAATCAGAATACGCTTGCGCTTCGCCGAAAAATTGCTTGATTTGCTCCTCGGATAAAGTCGGCGACTCGTTGTTGGCCGCGTCAGGATCGACGCTGGCAATGATGTCCTTGATCACCGCCCTCATCGCTTCGTCTTCGGCCGCATCGGCGGTCAGCAAGCCCTCGGAGTTGATGTGGGCATTGGCGAAGACGCTAGCGGTATCGGCCGTATCCTCGACAGTGATGACTTCCGCTTCACCTTTGCCGAGATGGGCGAGAATCTGCTTGGCCGAAATCAGTACCTGCAATCCTTCGGGAGTGCTATCGTTGATGGCCTCTAGCGATAACGCTTCGGTCCCTTTAATAATATCTTCAGGATTTTTGAGGGCTGCCGCCGTCCATTCGACCGCTCCGATGATTTCTGGCACACGGATACGGCCATCGCCATCCCGATCGATCAACCGTAATGTTCTATCGTCAAACTCTAGGCCGCTGGTAGGACAACTGAGTGTCGCCCAGAGCTTCGGATCAAGCTGGTTCAACTGTTTAATATCAGATCCAGTTTCAAGACGAACCTGATCAAACCCACCCGAACGGAAGAAACGCCATTTGTGAAGACTGTTGGTGATCGCTTGCTTATTTTCCGTCATTAGAAACGCCTTCTAGGGTTGTGAAAATTTTTACGAGATTTCCGCGGTTGGGACTGCTATTCTCACGCGCTGTTCGGGAAGCGTTCAGGTGTCAAAAGGCGCGCCAACTATAAAGCCGTCCTTGATGAACGCCGCATGAACAACGAAAATGATACAGCAGACTTACGTATGAGCTAACACATTTGTTTTGAGTCAACTTGGAGAAAGCTAATATGCCGCTAACCAATCGTCTTGCCGCTGAATTTATCGGCACCCTTTGGCTGGTCCTGGGAGGCTGCGGCAGTGCCGTGCTTGCCGCCGTTTTCGTCGCTACCGTAGGTCCTAGCACCTTCAATATCGGCATCGCCCTGGTGGGCGTGTCGTTGGCATTCGGTTTGACCGTACTGACCATGGCCTATGCCATCGGTCATGTTTCCGGTTGCCACTTGAATCCGGCCGTATCGGTGGGTTTATGGGCTGGCGGCCGTTTCCCAGCCTCCGATCTGCTCCCTTACATCGTGGCTCAAGTGTTGGGCGGATTGGCCGGCGCCGCGATTATCTACATGATCGCCACCGGCAAACCAGGATTTGATCTAGTGGCCAGCGGCTTTGCCGCCAACGGCTTCGATGATCACTCGCCGGGCAAGTACGGCATGAACGCCGCGCTGATCTGCGAACTCGTGATGACCTTCATGTTCCTGATCATCATTCTAGGTTCGACCCATAAGAATGCCCCCGGCGGTTTCGCGCCGATCGCCATCGGCTTGGGTTTGACCCTGATTCACTTAATCAGCATTCCGGTGACCAATACGTCAGTTAACCCAGCGCGCAGCACCAGCCAAGCGATCTTTGTGGGTGGCTGGGCTTTGCAGCAATTGTGGCTGTTCTGGGTAGCGCCCATTGTTGGCGCCGCCTTGGCTGGCTTCTTCTATCGCTGGATGGCGCCCAACGACGATTGAGCGTTATCAGCTCAGGAAAGGCGCGCCGAAGCGCGCCTTTTTTATTTTCCGCGCGGCGAAAATGCAGCCAAGCGGATAACTTTACGCGGAAAGTCTGCTTAACCGGCCATCAACGCACCTTACCGGCTTTCCAAGCGGATAGCAGCGTGTCGTAAGCGATGGTTTCACCCTTGGGTTTCTCATTCTCCAATTTCTTCCACGGCGCGCCGGTGTCGCTCAGCCACTTCGCCGCATCGCTTTTGGCATTGAGTTTGGGCGCGCAGCGGGCCATGCCAGCGCGTTCCAGTCGGGCCAATACCTGATCCATCTCGTCAGCGAGATTATCCATTGCCGCTTGCGGGGTCTTTTCACCCGTAACCGCCTGCGCCACGTTCTTCCACCACAGTTGCGCCAGTTTGGGATAGTCGGGCACGTTGGCGCCGGTCGGCGTCCAGGCGACGCGGGCCGGGCTGCGGTAGAACTCGATCAAGCCACCCAGTTTGGGCGCAAGATCAGTCATCGCTTGCGATTGAATATCCGACTCACGGATCGGAGTGAGCCCCACGATGGTTTTTTTCAACGAAGCCGTCTTCGAGGTCACGAATTGGGCATAGAGCCAAGCCGCCGCCGTCCGATTCGGGTCTTGATCCTTGAAGAAGGTCCAAGAGCCGACATCCTGATAACCGTTTTGCATCCCATCCTTCCAATATGGGCCATTCGGGCCAGGGGCCATCCGCCATTTCGGGGCGCCGTCGGCGTCCACCACCGGCAAACCGGGTTTGGTCATATCGGCGGTAAAGGCGGTGTACCAGAAGATTTGCTGGGCAATCTGGCCTTGCGCGGGCACCGGACCCGCTTCGCCGAAGGTCATGCCGGTGGCTTCCTTAGGGGCATATTTCTTCATCCAATCGACGTACTTGGTCAGCGCATACACCGCCGCCGGCGAGTTGGCCGCGCCGCCGCGCGCGACCGCCGCGCCGACCGGCGCGCAACGATCTTCAGCCACCCGAATGCCCCATTCGTCGACCGGGAAACCATTGGGAATGCCCTTGTCGGCGGTACCCGCCATCGACAGCCAAGCGTCGGTAAAGCGCCAGCCTAGCGACGGGTCTTTCTTGCCGTAGTCCATGTGGCCGTAGACTTTTTTGCCATCGATTTCCTTCACGTCGTCGGTGAAAAATTGGGCGATGTCTTCGTAAGCCGACCAGTTGAGCGGCACCCCGAGATCGTAGCCGTATTTGGCCTTGAATTTATCCTGCAAGTCCTTGCGGGCGAACCAGTCGGCGCGGAACCAGTACAGATTGGCAAACTGCTGGTCAGGCAGCTGATAGAGTTTGCCATCCGGCGCGGTGGTGAAGCTGGTGCCGATGAAATCCTTGAGATCCAAGCCGGGATTGGTGTAGTCCTTGCCCTCGCCCGCCATATAGTCGCTCAGATTCATGATCTTGCCGTAGCGGTAATGGGTGCCGATCAGGTCGGAATCAGAAATCCAGCCGTCGTAGATCGACTTGCCCGACTGCATCGAGGTTTGCAGTTTTTCAACCACGTCGCCTTCCTGGATCAGATCGTGCTTGACCGTGATCCCGGTAATCTCCGTAAAAGCCTTGGCCAGCGTCTTGCTCTCATATTCGTGGGTGGTGATGGTTTCCGACACCACCGCGATTTCCTTCACGCCCTTGGCTTGCAGCTTCTTGGCAGCCTCGATAAACCACTGCATCTCCGCTAGCTGCTGCTCCTTGCTCAACGTGGACGGCTGAAATTCGCTGTCGATCCATTTCTTAGCTTCGGCTTCGCCAGCGTGGACTGGCCCGGCCAATGCGCCAGCGACGGCCAAAGCCAACGCGGTATGACGTAGTTTCATGGTGCTTCTCCTCACTCATGTTATGGACTGTTATACGCTTCTTCCCCACGAGTCGTGCGCGGGTCGCTACGGCCCTGGGGAAGCACTGGGCCGGATTCCCGAAACTTCAGCCGCGCCGCAGAATCAGCACCAGCACGGCCATTGAAATCACGAAGCTGATCCAGATGCTCGGTTCCTGCTCCAGCGACAACCATTCCGCCAACTTGCCCGCCAAGCCGATGAAACCGAGATTCAGATAAGCCGCCGTCAGCAGGCCGATGAACAGCCGGTCGCCGCGGGTGGTCGCAATCGGTAGAAAACCCTTGCGCAACAAGGTCGGCGATTTGATTTCCCATACCGTCATACCGATCAGCATTAAAGCGATGCAGCAGAAAAATACCGCGACCGGTGTGGTCCACACCATCCAGGCGAACATCACACTCTCCCCATCGCAAAGCCCTTGGCGATGTAATGGCGCACGAACCAGATCACCACCGCGCCCGGCAGAATGGTGAGCGTGCCCGCCGCCGCCAGCACCGCCCAGTCCATGCCAGAGGCGGACACCGTGCGGGTCATCACCGAGACGATGGGCTTGGCGTCCACGCTGGTCAGCGTCCGCGCCAACAGCAGTTCCACCCAACTGAACATGAAGCAGAAGAACGCCGCCACGCCGACCCCGGATTTAATCAGCGGCAAGAAGATGGTCAGGAAAAAACGCGGGAACGAGTAGCCGTCGATGTAAGCCGTTTCATCGATCTCGCGCGGGATGCCGGACATGAAGCCTTCCAGAATCCACACCGCCAGCGGCACGTTGAACACCAGATGCGCCAGCGCCACCGCGATGTGGGTATCCATCAGTCCCAGCGTGGTGTAGAGCTGGAAAAATGGCAGCAGAAACACGGCGGGCGGGGTCATTCGGTTGGTCAACAGCCAGAAAAAAACGTGCTTGTCGCCGATGAAGGAATAGCGCGAGAAGGCGTAAGCGGCGGGCAACGCCACCGTAATCGAAATCGCCATGTTGATGGCGACGTAGATCAAGCTATTGATATAACCGGAATACCAGGATGCATCGGTGAAAATGGTCGCGTAGTTGGCCCAGGTGAACTGCTGCGGCAACAGCGTGAAGCTGGCCAGAATTTCCTGGTTGGTCTTGAAGCTCATATTGACCATCCAGTAGATCGGCAGCAGCGCGAAGAGCAGATAAGCGATCAAAAACAGCGTCCGCCAACGGAAGCGCGCTTCATTCATGGCTCGCGCCCTCCGGGTCCGCCGTGCCGACCCGCTGCATCCAGTTGTAGAGGATGAAACACAGCAGCAGGATAATCAGAAAATAAATCAGCGAAAACGCGGCGGCTGGCCCCAAATCGAACTGGCCGACCGCTTTCTGGGTCAGGTATTGCGATAGGAAGGTGGTAGCGTTGCCCGGCCCGCCGCCGGTGAGCACGAACGGTTCGGTGTAGATCATGAAGCTGTCCATGAACCGCAGCAACACCGCGATCATCAACACACCCCGCATCTTGGGTAACTGAATGTAGCGGAACACCGCGAACCGGCTGGCCCCGTCGATACGGGCGGCCTGATAGTAGGCGTCGGGAATGCTGCGCAAGCCCGCATAGCACAGCAGCGCCACCAGCGGCGTCCAGTGCCAGACATCCATCACCAGCACGGTGATCCAGGCGTCGGTGGCGTCGCCGGTGTAGCTGTAATCGACGCCGAGCCACGCCAGCGCCGCCCCCAGCAGCCCGATGTCGGCGCGGCCATAAATCTGCCAGATAGTGCCGACCACGTTCCACGGGATCAGCAGCGACAGCGCCACCAGCACTAAAGCGGCCGACGCTTGCCAACCGCGCGCGGGCATCGACAGCGCAAGCGCGATGCCGAGCGGGATTTCCACCGCCAGCACCGCCAGTGAGAAAGTCAACTGCCGCCACAGCGCGGAATGCAATTCCTCGTCGCGCATCACCGCCGCGAACCATTCGGTGCCGACAAACACCCGCCGGTCGGGCGAAATGATATCTTGCACCGAATAATTGACCACGGTCATCAGCGGCAGCACCGCCGAAAAGGCGACGCAGATGAACACCGGCAACACCAACCACCAGGCTTTTTGATTGATCGGTTTCATGCGCTCGCTCCGGGTTGTTCCGGCTCCACACCGGCGGCAATCAGCTGTTGGTCGCCGCCGTAGAAACAGCTATGCGGCCCTAGCACCTTCAGCCAAACGGTCGCTCCGACGTCCGGCGCGGCGCTGGCCAGATTCAACCGCGCCCGCAACACTGTTTCTCCAGCGCGGGCCGCCAGCAGCCAATAGGTGCCGATGTCCTGAACCTGGCTCACTTCAACGGGCAATGCGCCCGACGCACCCGCTTCGGTCTGCGTCACATACTCCGGTCGAATCCCCAGCATAAATTCGCCGGCCGCGCTCAACCGTTCGGCCAGCGCTGGGGCGATCGGCAACCGGTGGCCAGCCACTTCTATCGCCCCCTCCCGCCAGCGCGCCGGTATAAAATTCATGCCCGGCGAGCCGATGAAATGACCGACGAACCGATGCCGCGGCCGTTCGAATAATTCGGCGGCCGTACCGATCTGCACTGCTTGGCCGCGCGTCATCACCACCACCTGATCCGCGAAGGTCAGCGCCTCGACCTGATCGTGGGTGACGTAAATCAAGGTCAATTTCAACTCGTGGTGGATTTCCTTGAGCTTGCGGCGCAGTTGCCACTTCAGATGCGGGTCGATCACCGTCAGCGGCTCGTCGAACAGCACCGCGCTGACATCCTCGCGCACCAACCCGCGCCCCAGCGAAATCTTCTGCTTGGCGTCGGCGGCCAGATGAGCGGCGCGTTGGTTGAGCTGGCCGCTCAATTCCAGCATTTCGGCGATCCGGCCGACGCGGGTCTTGATCCGATCCGGAGCGACGCCGCGATTGCGCAGCGGAAAGGCCAGGTTGTCGGCCACCGTCATGGTGTCGTAGACCACCGGAAACTGAAACACCTGAGCGATGTTGCGCTCCTGCGGGCTGCGCGCGGTCATATCCGCGCCGTCGAAGCGGACAGCACCTTGCGAGGGCCGCACCAGACCGGAAATGATATTGAGCAGCGTGGTTTTGCCGCAACCGGACGGCCCCAGCAGCGCATAAGCACCGCCATCGACAAAGCTCATTTGCAGCGGCAACAGCGCGTAATCGCTGTCTTGCTTCGGATCGGACAGATAGGAATGGGCGAGATCGAGATCGATGCGGGCCACGTCAGCGCGCTCCTGGAAAGTCAGGCGCTATTAACAACGCGCCGCGCGAATCGAACACATAGATCCGCGCCGGATCGGCATACAAAGTAATCGGCGCGCCGAGTTGGAAGTCATGCACGCCGGTCAGTTGCGCGACTAGCGGCCCGACCGTCGCCGCGACATGGACAAAGGTGTCAGAACCGGAAATCTCGGCCAATTCCACCCGACCGGCCAGAGCCACGTCGCCAGGTTGCGAATGCACCCGCAACGCGCCAGCGCGGATGCCGGCCGTAACGCCAGCTTCGGTGGCATCGGCTGGTATCGCGTCCGTCGGCAACGACACAGTCAGCCGCGCGCCGTCGGTCAACTGAATCCCGGACGCCACGGCGTGTCCCGCCAGCAGATTGATCGGCGGATCGCTGAAGGCGCGGGCCACCCGGATCGAGCGCGGCCGATGAAACACGTCGGCGGTCGGGCCGTATTGCAGCAGTTCGCCCGCATCCAGCACCGCTGTATAACCCCCCAGCAGCAGCGCCTCGGTCGGTTCGGTGGTGGCGTAAACCACGGTCGAATCGCCGCTGGCAAACAGCGCCGATAATTCCTCGCGCAATTCCTCGCGCAATTTGTAATCGAGATTGACCAGCGGCTCGTCCAACAACATCAATGGGGCTTCCTTGGCCAAGGCGCGGGCCAGCGCCACCCGTTGCTGCTGGCCACCCGACAATTCGGCGGGCAGCCGGTCAAGAAAGGGATCAATGTGCAGCTTGGCCGCCAGCTCCCGCACCCGCCGGTCAATGGCGGCGCGGTCGAGGCCGCCGCGCAGTTTGAGCGGCGAAGCGATGTTATCGAATACCCGCATCGAGGGGTAATTGATGAATTGCTGATAAACCATCGCCACGTTACGCTCGCGCACCGGCCATCCGGTCACATCGTGGCCATCCACCAAAACCCGGCCTTGACTGGGCGCGTCCAATCCCGCCATCAAGCGCATCAGGGTGGTCTTACCGGCCTGGGTCGCGCCCAGCAGCACCGTGACCGCGCGCGATTGCAAGGCGAAATCCAGCGGATACAGGTGCATGGCCGCGCCGACACGCTTGGCGACGCCTGCCAGGGTTAATTGCATGGCGCGCCTGTCGCGGCTTGTTGCATGGGTTGCTCGGCCTTTTCCATTAGGGATAGTTCTTGAAAGTATTCATCGAATTTCTCTTGCGCTTGAGCGCCAAACAGCATCTCGCAGGCTTCCATCAAACCGGGCGCGCGCCGAATGGCATCTCGATGCACGACGAGTGCGATCTTGGAGCGCCGCCGCAGAAAATCTTCGAGCTTGACGATCATTTCCTGACGCTGGGCCAAGCCGATCTCGCAGCGGCGGTATTCGGTCCCTTGGATCAACACCTCAGCCTGACGGGGGTCTTCTCGAATGTCTTCCAGCAGCCGGAGCGCTTTATCGCCGTAGCGCCGCCACAGCCGACTGGTGAGGCTCTCCATTGCTCCGGGAAAAGTGTAGCTGTCTAAATGCATTAATTGCGCTTGATGCAGGTATTCTTCCCGCACCGAGCGATGCGGTTCGCCATACCATTTATAGCGGCGGTGCGGCAACGCGATCCCCAAACTTTCCACGATATCGGCGACCTCGTTGCCAACATTGACGCAATCGGTCAGCTTGCCGCCGAAAATACTCAGATGCGCCCGTTCGCGATTGATGTCGATTTCGTGCTTGCGGGATAACTGCAACCAGTCGCGGGACTGATTCTCGCCTTGGGTCTTGACCACCAGCGGGCGCACCCCACAGCGTTCGGCGATAATGTCGGCGCGGGTCAAGGGTTGCGGCAAGCGCAGCCGTTTGTTGATGTTATCCAACACAAACTGGCGGTCTTCATCGATCACCTCGGTAAAAGGACTGTCAACGCGGGTATCGGTGGTGCCGATGCAGGTGCGCGCTCCCATCGGAATGGCGAAAAACAAGCGGCCGTCGTCGGCGAAAAAGGTCAGAATCCGCGCATTGGGCGTGATCTGAGGCACGATCAAATGGATGCCCTTGGAAAACAAATGGTGGTGCTCGGTCTGCTCGCCACTCAATTGATTCAATTCGTCCACGAACGGCCCGGCGGCGTTGATCAGCACCTTGGCGCGGATTTCGAAGGTGTGGCCAGTGCTGAGATCGCGGGCGCGGGTGCGCCAGACGCCATCCTCCCGCCGGGAGCCGAGCGACTCGACGTAATTGGCGGCGATGCCGCCGCGATCCATCGCCGAGCGCACGAACTGAAACACGAAGCGGGAATCGTTATCGCACAGATACGCATCGGAATACTCGAACCCGCCAGCGGCGTTGCGAATATCGATGACTTCCTCCTCGCGCTGAATCGTTCGTTTTAGGAGCAAGCGCGGGAGGCGGGTAAAGCCGTTGCCGAACAGCCAATACACCCAAGTACCCGCCCACAGAAACAACGGCGACCAGCGAAACCCTCGGTCGATGGTGGCAAAGAAACGGATTTCCTTGACGCGGGACGGATAGCTGTCGATCAGATGATTGCGGCTCAGACAGAGCTTTCTGACCAAGCCGTAATCACCGCTTTCCAAATACTTGATCCCGCCCCACGCCAGGTTCGACGATTGCTGGCTGGTAAAGCCGGCGAAATCGCGCTGGTCGATCAGCGCTACCTGCGCTCCTTTGCCAGCCAAGGCCGCCGCCGAGACCGCGCCGTTGATGCCGCCGCCGACGATCAGCACGTCGTAAACACCCTGCTCCAGCTTGCGGAGGTTGTTTTCACGCAGGGTCATTGGCCTACCTTTCATGCGACGGATCAGCAAACCGAGGGTCAATCGTCATCCAGCGCCCAACCCTTGGCCCGCTCCACCGCCTTGCGCCAGCGCCGGAACAACTGCTCTCGCTCCGCGTCAGCCAGTTGCGGCGTATAGCGATGGGCTAATTGCCATTTCTGGGCCAGTTCCGCCCGGCTTTCCCAGAACCCGACCGCCAAACCGGCTAGATAGGCCGCGCCCAGCGCCGTGGTTTCGACGATGCGCGGCACTTCGACCGGTACGCCAAGAATATCGGCTTGAAACTGCATCAGCAGGCTATTGACCGCCGCGCCGCCATCGCAGCGCAGTTCTTGCAAGGTAATACCAGAATCGCGCTGCATCGCTTCAATCACGTCACGGGTTTGATAAGCAATGCTTTCCAACACCGCGCGGGCGATATGGCCTTGGGTGCTGCCGCGGGTGAGGCCGATCAGCAAGCCACGGGCGTAAGGGTCCCAATGCGGCGCACCCAAACCCACCAGCGCGGGCACAAAGTAGACGCCTTCGTTATGGGCCACCGAGCGGGCCAGTTCCTCGATTTCCGCCGCCGACCGAATCATCCGTAAGCCGTCCCGCAGCCATTGCACCGCCGCGCCAGTAATGAAGATCGCCCCTTCCAGCGCGTATTCAACCGGTTCGTCGCCGATACCCCAGGCGATGGTGGTTAGCAGCTTTTCGTTGCTCAGCACCCTCTTGGTGCCGGTGTTCATCAGCACGAAGGAACCAGTGCCGTAGGTGTTCTTGGCCAGTCCCGGACTGTGGCAGGCTTGGCCGAACAGCGCCGCTTGCTGGTCGCCCGCGATGCCCGCCACCGGAATCCGCTGGGTGCCGAAGAATATTTCCGGGTCGGTTTCGCCGTATACATACGCGGACGGCTTCACTTCCGGCAGGATGGTTTTGGGAATCTCCAGCCGTTCGAGCAACGCATCGTCCCAACGCAATTCTTGAATGTTGTAAAGCAGGGTGCGGGATGCATTGGAATAATCGGTGACGTGGGCCTTGCCGCCGGTCAAGCGCCACACCAGCCAAGAGTCGATGGTGCCGAAAGCAATCTCGCCCCGTTCGGCGCGGGCGCGCAACCCGGCCACGTTGTCGAGCAGCCACTTGACCTTGGTGCCGGAAAAATACGGGTCGATCACCAAGCCGGTCTTGCGGCGCACCGTTTCTTCCAGCCCTTCCTCTTTCAGTTCATCGCATAAGCGGGCCGTTCGCCGATCTTGCCAGACGATGGCGTTAGCCACGGGTTGGCTGGTCGCTCGATCCCACAGCACCACCGTTTCCCGCTGGTTGGTGATGCCGATGGCGCGCAATTCGCTAGCGCGGATGGTAGCCGCTCGCAACGCCTCGGCGATGACCTTGACGGTGACCAGCCAGATTTCCTCGGCGTCGTGCTCCACCCAGCCGGGCTTGGGGTAATGCTGGGTAAATTCCGAATAAGCGCGGCCCTTGATCTGGCCGTCATGATCGAAGATCAATACCGTGGAACCGGTGGTGCCTTGGTCGATGGCCAGCACATAGCCCACACTCATTCGCCCGCCTCTCTTGGTGATCGTCGTTCAGATTATTTTCAAAAGAAACTCTATTAATGAGTATAGCGACACCAAATTGTCATTAAAGTGTAAATAACGAAAAATATTTTTTAATACGAACAGAAATGAAAACAAATAATCAAGCCACGAACACCTGGACCTCAGACTGCGCCAGTAGCGCAGTCATCGCCTCTGGTGGGGTTTGATCGGTGAACAACATATCCACCTCGGTGATGGAGCCAAGCCTAACCATGGCGTTACGCCCGAACTTGCTGTGATCGGTGACCAGCAACACCTTGCGGGAATTGGCGATAATCGCTTGGGACACCCGCACTTCGCGGTAATCGAAGTCCAGCAGAGTGCCGTCCATGTCGATGCCGGAAATACCGATGATTCCGAAATCGACCTTGAATTGCTTGATAAGATCAATGGTCGCCTCGCCGATCACGCCCCGATCCCGGTGACGCACCACCCCACCCGCGACAATGACCTCGAAACTGGGGTTGTCGGATAGCAGCATCGCAACATTGAGGTTGTTGGTGATCACCCGCATATCGGCGTGATCGACCAGCGCCTTGGCGACTTCCTCAGTGGTGGTGCCGAGGTTGATCAACAGCGACGATTGGTCGGGAATATGTTGGGCCACCAGACGGCCGATGCGGCGCTTCTCGTCGTGATGCAACACCTGCCGGGCCGGATAAGCGATATTCTCGACGCTGGAGGGCAAGCCGGCCCCGCCGTGAAATCGCCGCAACAAACCCGATTCGCACAAGATATTGATGTCGCGGCGGATGGTTTGTGGAGTAACGTTGAAGTGGGGGGCCAATTCTTCGATACTGACCGAACCCGCTTGTCGTACCTGTTGCAGAATTTCCTGCTGTCGCTGGTTCAGATTCATGTACTAGATCCTTATTCGAGCTGACCAGCCGCCATTCGCTTTGCTAAGCGGAAACCAGCAAGCGACTGAGTAAAAGACTCAACAACATCCGTCGCGCTTTGTACAATCATAGCCAATCACTCTCCATCCTCTATCTGCTCTTATCCCGATGATTCAGCCTCCGCTCTCCAACCCCGCTGTTCTGTTAATCGGCCATGGCACGCGACTCACCGCGGGCGTCACCGAATTTCAGCATCTGGCCAATCAATTGCAACAAGCGCTCCCCGACCGGACGTGTCTCACTGGCTTTCTGGAACTGGTCGAACCCAGCGTGCCGGATGCCTTGGAAAAGCTGCGCCAGCAAGGTTTCCGCCACATCACGGCTTTGCCCGCCCTACTGATGGCCGCTGGCCATGTCAAGAACGACCTTCCGGTGCTGCTCAAGATTTTTCAGGACGCACATCCGGAAACACAGGTTAATTTCGGTGCCGATTTGGGCATTCATCCCAACCTCTTGCAAGTCGCGCGCGAGCGTATCGAAAGCGCCGAAGCCGAATTAGGGGTGGATTACCAACGCAAGGATACCTTGTTGCTGGTGATTGGGCGTGGCAGTTCCGATTCCGACGCCAATTCCAACATCAGCAAAATCACTCGGATACTGTGGGAAGGCATGGGTTTCGGCTGGGCGGAAACCGCCTATACCGCCGTGGCCGCGCCGCTGATGGCCGACGCCCTCGAACGAACCCATCGTTTGGGCTTCAAGCGCGTGGTGGTCTTTCCCTATCTGCTATTCACCGGCCGCTTGGTCGAGCAGGTGCGCGCCACCGTGGCTGACTATCAAAGCCGCCACCCGGACGTGCGCGCGGTCGTTGCGCCGTATTTGAACGCTCATCCGCTGGTAGTCGCTACCTTTCTGGAACGGCTGACCGAGGCGGAAACCGGCCATGCGCACATGAACTGTCAGTTTTGCCCGTATCGCGCCCCTATCGTCGGTCGCGAAGACTGGCAAGGCGCGCCGCAACCCAGCCATCATCACGACCACCCTGAGGGTCACGATCACCCTAACAACCGCCATCATCCTCATCACCCTACCCCGCACGGCTGACCGCCGCGCGCCGGAGTCCCCATGCCCCGCTTCGACTACCTTAGCGACCCCGATGAAATCGAACGCCAGTCATTTACTCAAATTCGCCAGTTGACCGACCTGTCCCGCTTCGATGCCGACCAGCAGCAGGTGGCGATGCGCTTGGTGCATACCTCCGGCGACCCCGGCATCGTGCAGGATTTACATTTCAGTTCCGGCGCGGTCGCCGCCGGCCTCGACGCCTTGACCAAAGGCGCAGATGTGCTGTGCGACATCGAAATGGTCAGCCGGGGTATCAGCAAACGCTACCTGCAAGGCCAGGTGCATTGCTTTCTAAACGCCCCTGAAGTGGCGGAACGCGCCCGCCAGACCCGCGAAACCCGCTCGATGGCCGCCATGGCGGAATGGCCGGCGCGAATGGCTGGATCGATCGTCGCCATCGGCAACGCGCCGACCGCTTTGTTCCGGCTACTGGATTTGCTGGATGAGGGCGCGCCGCGCCCGGCGCTCATAATTGGGATGCCGGTCGGTTTCATCAACGCCGCCGAATCGAAACAGGCATTGTGGGATGTCGGCCCGAGCGAATTTCAAACGCCTTGCATTGCTTTATTGGGCCGGCGCGGCGGCAGCGCCTTGGCCGCGGCTACCCTCAACGCCCTGGCGCGGATGGCGAGCGGCATCCGTTTTTGATGAATACGCAACCCGATGGGTCCGGCCCGCTGATCCAGGTCATCGGCATGGGGATGGAGGGCGGCGCGCTGGGTCAGGCGGCGCGGGCGGCGTTGGCACAAGCGGAACTCATCATCGGTTCGGCAACCCATCTGGCCGCTGTGCCGACATCCAGCGCCGAAAAACAGCCGTATCCCAGCCCGATGAGTGGATTGCCGGATCTGTTGCGCGCCAACGCTCAGCGGCGCATCGCCATTCTGGCCTCTGGCGATCCGCTGTTTTTTGGCATCGGCAGCACTTTGCTCCGCCAATTTTCTCCTAAGCAACTGGTGTTTCATCCCAATGTCTCTAGCATTCAAGTGGCCTTTGCCCGGCTGGGCCGGCCTTGGCAAAACGCGCAATGGGTCAGCCTGCACGGCCGGCCGCTGGCCAGCCTACGGTCAGCCCTACAAGGTAATCGGCTGTATGCCCTGCTCACCGACCGTGATAGCTCGCCAGCCGCTATCGCCCGGATTCTGGTCGAAGCTGGATTCAGTGAATCGGGTATTTGGGTGGCGGAAGATTTAGGGAGTGCTCAAGAGCGCTTTCGTGACTTTCAAGCCGCTGAACTTGCTGAGGCGACGATGGATTTTTCGCCGCTCAATGTCATGCTACTGGAAACGCGCGGGCCGGGTGGGCTGTTGCCGGAGTTTCCTGGCATTCCCGACGAGCGGTTCAGCACCGGCGCGGAGCCGGGCAAGGGGCTATTAAGCAAACGTGAAGTGCGGCTGAGCATTCTCTCACTGCTCGCCCCACGCGCCAGGGAAATCGGCTGGGATGTCGGCGCGGGCTGCGGCGGCGTGTCGGTGGAATGGGCGCGCTGGAATCCTCAAGGCGAGGTTTATGCCATCGAGTTCCACCCCGAACGGCTGGAGCATCTGGGCATCAACCGCGCACGCTTCGGCGTCGTCAGCAATTTGCGGATCATCGCGGGCCGCGCGCCAGGTGCCTTTACCGAGCTGCCCGACCCGCACGCTGTGTTCATCGGCGGTAGCAGCGGTAGCCTGGGCGAAATGTTGGAGGCCGTGTGGAGCCGATTAATGCCAGGCGGTCGGCTGGTCGCCAGCGCCGTGACCGAAGATAGCCGGGTGGATTTGCACACCTTCGTCGGCGACCGCGCGGCGGAATGGACGGAACTGAGCGTCGCTCGTGGCGAGCAGTTGGCCGGGCAGCGGGTGATGCGGCCTTATTTGCCAGTGCTGCTGATGAAATTGGAGAAGTCCGTATGACCACAGGCACATTGTACGGCGTTGGCGTCGGCCCCGGCGATCCGGAATTGCTGACGCTCAAGGCTGTGCGCATTTTGCAAAGCGTGCCGGTGGTCGCCTACCCCGCCACGCCGCAAGGCGGCGCTCAGGCCCGCGACATTGCCGCGCAGTGGTTGGCTGGCAAGCGGGAAATTCCCATCACCATGCCGTGCATGTTGGATCGTGGTCCGGTCAACCAAGGTTACGATGAGGCGGCTATGGTCATCGCGGCCGCGTTGGCCGACGGTCAGGACGTGGCCATTCTATGTGAGGGCGACCCGCTGTTCTATGGCAGTTTTAGCTACTTGCTGCAACGGCTGGGCGACCGTTTTCCCTGTGTAGTGATTCCCGGAATAAACTCAGTCAGCGCCGCCGCCGCCGCCGCCGCAACTCCACTGATTACCGGAGAGCAGCGTTTGACCGTGGTTCCCGCCACCGCCGGCGACGAAGTATTACGGCAAACGCTGCTCGCTAGCGAGAGCGTCGCGATCCTCAAACCGGGTCGGCATCGGCCGCGCCTGCTGGAACTGTTACAGGAAACCGGCCGGGCCGAAGATACGCTCTATATCGAACAAGCCAGCCGACCGGCGGAGCGCATCATCAAACGCTTTGCCGAGATTCCCGCCACGCCAGGGCCGTATTTTGCGTTATTTTTGATCGTTCGCAATAATGCGCAAGGTCAAGCAGTTGAATAGAAGTTTCGAGTACTATTTGGATTTTTAACACTGCCCAGGATCGCCACGATGAATCAGTCTCCTGTCACCCGCGCATTGTTCGATGAGGTTATGACGCCCAACTACGCTCCAGCCGCGATTGTGCCGGTGCGTGGCGAAGGCTCGCGCCTGTGGGATCAGGCAGGCCGAGACTACATCGACTTTGCCGGTGGCATCGCCGTGAGCGTGCTGGGGCATACCCATCCGAAATTGGTCGCCGCCCTGACCGAGCAAGCCCAAAAGCTCTGGCACGTTAGCAACGTCTTGGTGAACGAACCCGCGTTACGGCTGGCGCGGCGGCTGTGCGAGCTGACTTTCGCCGAACGGGTGTTTTTCGCCAACTCCGGGGCGGAGGCCAATGAAGCCGCCCTCAAGCTGGCCCGCAAATACGCAGCCGATCACGGCGGCTCCGACAAGCGCGAAATCATCGCTTTCTCCCAATCTTTTCATGGCCGGACGCTCTTTACAGTGACGGTCGGCGGTCAACCGAAATACACCGAAGGCTTTGAGCCGCTGCCGCCGGGCATCACGCACGTTCCATTCAACGATCTTGATGCTTTGGCCGCTGCTATCTCCGACCGCACTTGCGCTGTCATTTTGGAGCCAGTTCAGGGTGAAGGCGGCGTCACCAGCGCCACGCCGGCGTTTTTACGTGGAGTGCGCGAGTTGTGCGACCGCCACCGCGCTTTGTTGATTTTCGACGAAGTCCAGTGCGGCAATGGCCGTACTGGCCATCTTTACGCCTATATGGGTTACGATGTCACTCCCGACATCCTGACCACAGCCAAGGGGTTGGGCGGTGGTTTCCCGATTAGTGCAATGCTGACCACTTCTACTATCGCCGCCAGCCTCACGGTCGGCAGTCACGGCACTACCTATGGCGGCAATCCGCTAGCCTGCGCGGTGGCCGAAGCGGCGTTGGAATTGCTGAGCGAACCAGATTTATTGGCCGCGGTGCGGGCCAAGCACAACGTATTCATGGCCGGACTCAAGCGGCTCAATCAACGGTATGGCGTGTTTCGGGAACTACGCGGCAAAGGCTTGTTGCTGGGCTGCGAATTGGCCGAACCCTGGCGCGGTCACAGCCGGGATTTCATTAAGGCCGCGCTGGATGAAGGGCTACTGGTGCTGGTAGCCGGACCGGATGTGGTCCGGCTGGCCCCTGCTCTCATTATCTCTGACCCAATGATCGAGGAAGGCTTACAGCGCTTCGCGCGGGCCATCGAGCGTCTCACTGTCCAAACAGCACCTACCGAGGAGTTGGCTCATGCAGCGCGATAGAGCGGAACCCGTTCAAATCCAATGCCCGAAATGCCGCTATACCTCGCTGATCTATATCCCTATCGAGGAGATGCCGCGCTGCCCCAAGTGCGGCACACCCATGATTATTAGAGAGTTGCTTGATGAGGGAAAGTCAACGTGAAGCACTGTGAGAAATTTGTTTTCAATGTAAAATAAAATATGCACTAATATGATAGAGGTTCCAATTGATAGCCACCAATCGGAGCCTCGCCTTTTGGTTTCTTTCGGTATTATTTGCATCCTTAGAAGGAATTAGTTCATGAAGAGTAAGAGTCGCTGGATTTCCGCCATCACCTTAGCCCTATGCACCCTCAGTCTGCCAGCCGCCTGGGCCGGTAACATGGAGCAAATTAAGAAAAATGGATTACGAGTTTGTCTGGAACCTGGTTATATGCCATTCATCATGAATGACAAGCAAGGAAAAATTATCGGGTTCGATCCGGATCTTGCCAATCTGCTGGCCCAAGAGCTCGGCGCTCCCAAGCTGGAACTGGTTAAAATTGCTTGGAGTGACATCATTCCGGCGTTGATCGACGATAAATGCGACATCATTATGAGCGGCATGAGCATTACCGATGAACGCCGTCAAAAAATCGACTTTAGCAACGCTTACATCACGATTGGCCAAAGCGTGCTGCTTCGTAAGGAATTAGCCGATAAGGTAAAATCTTATGTCGACTTGAATGACCCGAAATATAAAGTGATGTCAAAACAGGGAACGACCAGCGAAGCCGCGGCCAAGGAATATATCCCCAAAGCACAGCACACCCTCGTTGCCACGCCCGAAGAAGGGGTTGAGGGCGTGCTCAATGGTAAAGTTGACGCTTTTATCTACGATTCTCCCTATAACGCCGTCGCTGTTGGACAGCACGAAGCGGGTAAACTGGTATTTCTGGACTCACCTTTCACCTTTGAACCGATCGGTTGCGCGGTACGTAAAGGCGATCCCGAATTTATCGCCTGGCTCAACAAATTCTTACAAAAGATTCAAAAAGATGGCACGAAATATAAGCTCTATAATAAATGGTTTAAGAACACGGATTGGCTAAAGAATGTGCAACTACCTTGAATCTATAAAGCCTTTTTAGAGGGGTTTGTGCTTAGGGATTACCTAAGCGCGCCCTTAACAATTTTCCGAAGGGGATTTTACGCATGAAAAACCGTCTCTTTCCGCTCGTCGCGCTGGCCACCCTCGTTGTGCTCGGTCTGAGCGCGGCGCCTGTTTGGGCAGGCAAGCTGGAGCAAATCAAGAAAGACGGATTACGGGTTTGCCTGGAGCCCGCGTACATGCCGTTCGAGATGACCGACAAGCGCGGCAAAATCATCGGATTCGATCCCGATATTGCTGAACTGATGGCCAAGGAATTGAGCGCGGCCAACCTGGATCTGGTCAGCACCGCGTGGGACGGCATCATCCCGGCGCTGATCACCAACAAATGCGATATCATCATGAGCGGGATGACCATTACCAATGAGCGCAAGGAAAAGGTCGATTTTTCAGACCCCTACATGCTGATCGGCCAGACCATCCTCTTACGCAAGGACTTGGCCGCCAAGGTCAAATCCTACAAAGACCTCAATCACTCCGACTACAAAATCGCTTCCAAATTGGGGACGACCGGGGAAATCGCGGCCAAGAAGCATATCGCCAAAGCCAAATATTTCTCCTACGAAACCGAGGCCGAAGGTGTGATGGAGGTCGTCAACGGCAAAGTGGACGCCTTCGTTTACGACGCCCCCTACAACCTAGTGGCCAACGTCCAGCGTGGCGAGGGCAAGCTGGTGTTCCTGGACCAGCCCTTCACCGACGAGCCGATCGGCTGGGCCGTCGCCAAGGGTGATCCCGAATTTCTTAAGGCACTCAACGGGTTCCTCGCCAAGATCAAAAACGACGGCACGCACGAAAAACTGCTCCAGAAATGGTTTAAAAACACCGACTGGCTGAAAGACGTGCAGTAGCCGTGCCTCTAAAACGACATCCCACCCAGTGGCCCTGGCACGGGCTACTGGCGCTGATCCTGCTGAGCTTGGCCGCCGGGCTGTGGGTGGCGACCAAGCGAGTCAACTACGAGTGGCGCTGGGAGCGCGTGCCGCAGTATTTTTTCTATCAGGCTGAGGACGCCCAATCGGCGCCAGTGGCTGGAACGATCACCCAAATCCGTCCGGATGGCGCTCGCAGCCGGGTGGACATCACGCCCGCTAACGGCGACCAAGCGGTTTCGGTGACCGTGGAAACCGATACGCTAAAAGTCAAAGTCGGTGAGACTGTGGCTGAAAGCAATGACATCGGCGCGCAACGACACTGGAAAATCGGGCCGCTGACCTGGGGATTGTGGGTCACCATTTGGATTTCCTTCGTTTCCGGCTTTATCGGCCTGTTCATCGGCCTTATCACCGGTTTGTGTCGGTTGTCGCCCAACCCCACCTTGCGCGGCTTGGCGGTGTTTTACATTGAGTTGATTCGTGGAACTCCGCTGCTGGTACAGATTTTCATTTTCTATTTTTTCATTGGCACGGTTCTCAATCTGGATCGGATCGTGGCTGGCATCGGCGCTTTGGCTTTGTTTGTCGGCGCGTATACCGCCGAAATTATCCGAGCTGGCATCCAATCCATTGCCAAGGGCCAAAGCGAGGCGGCGCGTTCTCTGGGCATGACAGCGGCGCAAACCATGACCCATATCGTGCTGCCGCAAGCTCTCAAGCGGGTGTTACCACCGCTCGCCGGTCAATTCATCAGCCTGATCAAGGATTCATCGCTCGTCTCGGTGATCGCCATCACTGATCTGACCAAGAGCGGCCGGGAAATCATCACCTCCAGCTTCGCCACCTTTGAAATCTGGTTTACCGTGGCCCTGCTGTATCTGGTAGTCACCTCCTTGCTCTCGCAGTTGTTGTTCTGGCTTGAACGGAGATTCGCCCGCAGTGATTAAAGTCAATAATCTCGTCAAGGTCTTTTCGGGACGCGGCAAGCCGGTGCGGGCGGTGGACAACGTATCCACCCAGGTCAGCAAGGGCGAGGTTGTGGTCATCATCGGCCCATCCGGTTCCGGCAAATCGACCTTTCTACGCTGCCTCAACGGCCTGGAAGCGTTCGACGACGGGCAGGTGATCATCGACGGCGTGGATCTGGGCGACAGCAAAACCAACATCAACACGGTGCGCCGCGAAGTCGGGATGGTGTTTCAGCACTTCAACCTGTTCCCGCACAAAACCGTGCTGGAAAACGTGACTCTGGCGCAACGGGTCGTGCGCAAGCGCAAGGCCGCTGAGGCGGACGAGAAGGCGATGGCCTTGCTGACCAAGGTCGGCATCGCCGAGAAGGCGCACGAATACCCGTCCCGCCTGTCTGGCGGCCAACAGCAGCGGGTCGCCATTGCCCGCGCGTTGGCGATGGACCCCAAAGTGATGCTGTTTGACGAGCCAACCAGCGCGCTTGACCCAGAAATGGTCGGCGAAGTGCTGGATGTGATGCAGCAACTGGCGCGCGAAGGGATGACCATGGCGGTGGTGACGCACGAAATGGGTTTCGCCCGCGAAGTTGCGCACCGGGTCATGTTCATGGATGCCGGCAAGATTCTGGAAGATGCGCCGCCGATGGCGTTTTTCACAGCGCCCAAGGAGCCTCGGGCGCAAACGTTTTTGAAGCAAGTGTTATAGCGGCGCTCTTACGCCACGCTTACCAGTCTCAGCTACGAACGCAGCGATAGCGGATCAGCTCAGCGGTATCGTTGTCGGTGATCGCCTGCCCCAGACAAATGCTTCCCTGATCCAGTAAAGCAAACTCCTCTCGCCGCAAGAAGAAACGCGAGCCGTTCTCAAGTAACAGATAAGTACCATTGGTACTGTGATCGGTCAGAATAAACTTGCCTTGCCGAAACTCGATATCGGCATGGCTGCGGGATACCAATTCTCGATCCACCACCAAATGGTTTTTGTAGCCGCGGCCAATGGTAAACAGCTTGGATGTGGGTTCTAACTCGAACGTTTCATCGCGATATTCGAGCATCAACCGCCCAAACAGCAGATTGCGGAGCTCTTCCTGTTTGCCGACATGAAAGAGCTGGGTCAGGCTGGATGTTTCCTCTTGCCAGATCACCTCACAGATTTCCATCTCATCCTGTTTGCCTCGAACCCGGGACCAACCCAGACTGCGGGTCGTCCGTTCCAGCTTTTCCGACAAGAATCCGATGGTCTCACGCGTGGTGATGATCTGGTCGGCCTTGGCTTGGGAAACCATCCGGGCGGCGATGTTGACCGCATCGCCAAATACATCGTCCTGCTCGACCAATACCGGCCCATGATGCAAACCGATCTTAATCGCAATATTCAACTCCGATAATGCTTCATCATCCTTGAGCGCCGCTTGCATCTTGCACGCCGCGCTTACCGCGCCTTCCGCTTCGGGAAAACGGCTCATTATCTCATCGCCGATCGTCTTGATGACCGTGCCGCCAAACTGAGCAGTTTTGTCTGACAGTAGCGCCAGAACCCGGCTTTCAATCCGTCGCGCCCGCAAATCGCCATATTCTTCAAATAACCGGGTACTACCACAGATATCCGCAAACAACACCGTCGCGGAGATCTGCTGACGCAATGATTGTTTTTCGTCGAGCACGGTAACCTGGTCGTTCGGTTTTCGAGTCCCCTTTTTAACATCTCGGTTATCAGACGCTATCATGGCCGCGATCCCGCAAATTTTCGATCAACCGCCGCACGTTAGCACGCGCGGTTTGTTCGTGGCGTTGTTGAAAATAATCGCTAAAGAAAAAGGCTGGCCGGTTTAACAGCGATAACAAAAACCGCAGCAGCGCGGAGAAATAGACCTCATCACTCAACTGCGCGAATTCGGCCCGAATCTGCTGGCCATCTTCTATAAACTCATCCCAAGGCAACCCAAAACTACTAAGATCAATATCCACCAGCAGGCGCTCGTCCACGTTATTGGGAATTTCGCGATGGGTAGTGATGATAATGAGGCGATGCACCCGGTCTCGAAAGCTGGAGTCCGCGCATCCCTTGAACCACTCTCGAAACAATTCGGCGCTACGCCATTCATTATCCTTGGCTCCCGCCGTGTAGATCGCATCGTGAAACCAAAGGGCCATTTCCACAGCGTCTGGATGGTCTGCCAAGGGGCTGATTTGGTCAAAGGCCTCCAAGCAACGCTCGATATGTCGCCAGGTATGATAGCGACGGTGCGGCTCGCCATAGAACCGCGCCAACTCCGTAAAAACCCTCTCCGCCGAATTGAAAGCGCCGGGTACGGCGCGCCGCCATAACGCCACCCAGCGCGCCCGATCACCCTTGGAACTCGTGGGATCGTTGGGATGACTGCTCGTTGTCCTGAATGATGGGGACATCGCCGCACTCCGAAAGTTAGGGGATCATCGCCGGCGGCACGAATCCTTGTTCACGGGTTGATCCGTTTATCGGACTCTGGCCGTAAAATCCTGAATCAGCCGCCACGCCATGCTCATGGGGCTGGGTAAGCCCGGTAAGGCATCGGGCGCGAACCAACCCGCTTCCAGCAATTCCCGTCCGTCCACCCGAAGGTCCCCCCCGGCATAGTCGGCGGTAAAGGCGATCATCAGCGAATGTGGAAAGGGCCAGGACTGGCTGGCGAAATAGCGCGGATTCTGTACCTGAATATTTACCTCTTCCGCAATTTCGCGGTGAATCGCCTGCTCCAGCGTTTCACCGGCTTCGACAAAACCCGCCAGCACGCTATAAACCCCCGCCGCGAAGCGCGGCGCCCGCGCGAGCAAGATCTTTCCTTCCCATTCTACTCGCACCATGATCACTGGCGACAACCGAGGAAACGCGGCGAAGTCGCAGGCGGTGCAATGGCGGGCGCGCTCGTGGGCCCGGCGCTGGGTAGGCGCGCCACAACAACCGCAAAATTGATGGGTACGATCCCATTCGATCAATTGTAGCGCGTGGCTGGCCACGCCAAGTAACGGCTCGTCCAACCGCATCCACAAAGCGCGCAAGCTTTCAAATTTCATTCCCGGCGGCGGTATCGCCATCTCCACTTCAGCGGCATGACAGGGTTGTCCGCGTAACGATCCGAGATACAGCCGACGCAAAGTCGGCAGCTTGGCAAAGGGCCACACCGCGGCAACCGGCAGTTCGGCGCCATCCGCCGTCAGCCGCACTAGCAAATTACCGCTGGCGAATATAAACCAGCAGCTTGGAGCGTCAGTATCACTGGCCGGCAACACGGCCGGCTCAAACTCGTCAGGTAGCGCTAACATAAGCTCAAGAGACCTGTAACAAGGCCAGCAACCCTTCTAGTAGTTGTAACGGATTCGGCGGGCAGCCGGGAATATGCAGATCGACCGGAATCACGGCGGAGACGCCGCCGACGCACGCGTAGCTGCCGGCGAATACGCCGCCATCCCGCCCGCAATCACCCACCGCAACCACCCATTTCGGATCGGGCGTGGCGGCATAAGTCCGTTCCAAACCTTCCCGCATGTTGGCGGTCACCGGCCCGGTGACCAACAAGACATCGGCATGCCGTGGCGAGGCGACGACATGCAGGCCAAACCGTTCCATGTCGTAAAAAGCATTATTCAGGGCGTGAATTTCCAGCTCGCAGCCGTTGCAAGAACCCGCGTCCACTTCGCGGATCGACAGGCTGCGGCCAAGTCGCACGCGGGCTGCCCGATCAACCCGCGCACCCAATTCCGCCAGAGCTTGCGCGGAAGGCGGCGGCGCGGGAACCGTCAGCGGCAACCGTAGCAGATTTTGAATCAGCAGCTTGCGCATAAGACAGAGGTCCTATAAATCATGACCGGAATACGAGCAGTTGAAGGATTTATTGCACAGCGGAAAATCCGCCACGATGTTGTCTTCGATGGCGGCCTCCAGCAGTGGCCACTGGAACCAGGAGGGATCGCGCGGGTGACAGCGCTCCACCGCGCCAGCGGCGGTTAGCCGCACCCAGACCAGCACATCGCCACGAAATCCCTCAACCACCGCGACGCCCTCTCTGGCGTTACCGGGTCGCCGCAACGCATTGCCAATCGGGCCGACCGGCAACTGCTCCAGAATTTGCTCGATCAGCCTCAAGCTTTGTTCCACTTCGCGAATCCGTATCCATACCCGTGCGTTGACATCGCTCTCGCTCAGCACCGGCACATCGAATAACAGTTCGTCGTAGGGCGGATAGGCGATCGCGCGACGGGCATCGAACGCCCGGCCGCCAGCGCGGCCGATGTAGCCGCCACAACCGAATTGCTGAATCAGCGCTGGTTTGACGAAACCGGTATGCTCGGTACGATTTTGCAGCGAAGCCGTCTTATCATAAAGCTCGATTAACGCCGGAAACTGATGGCGGAATTCAGCGATTAAAGCCCGCAACGCGTTGATGCCGTCGGCCGACAAATCATGGGCAACCCCGCCGGGGACGATACGATCCATCATCAGCCGATGGCCGAAGCAGGTGGCGCTGGCGCGCAGCACCCGCTCGCGCAACACCGCGCAATACGCCAGCATCATGGCGAAAGCGGCATCATTGCAAATGGCGCCAAAGTCGCCGCAATGATTAGCCAGCCGCTCCAGTTCAGCCATCAAGGCGCGCAGCCAGTGGGCACGTTCAGGCGCCTCGGTCTCCGTTGCCGCCTCAACCGCGCGGGCGAAAGCCCAGGCATAGGCCACGGTGCTATCGCCCGACACCCGCCCGACCAGCCGCGCCGCTCGTCCCACATCCGCGCCATTAAGCAGGCTCTCGATCCCCTTGTGGACATAGCCCAAGCGCTCTTCCAGTCGCACCACCGCTTCACCGTTGGCGGTAAAGCGGAAATGGCCCGGCTCAATGATGCCCGCATGCACCGGTCCCACCGGAATCTGATGCAAGCTCTCGCCTTCCACGGGAAGAAAGCGATAAGGCGGCATCGACTCCCCTGGCGCCGTCGCTGATCCCAAAGGATGGCGCACCGGCCAGCGGCCATGATCCAACCAGGGACGCGCATCGACGGCATCCATTGGACGCAAGCCGGTCAGATCAACCAAAGTACGTTCTAAGCGTTGGGCTGGCGGATGACAGCGACCTACCGAGGGAAATTGTCCGGTGGGACATGGCAGGCTGGCGATGGCCAGCGTGCCGCTCGCCCCTTCACGCACCGCCAGATGCACCATGACGGGTTCACCCCATAAACCCAGCAAGGTCCAGGCCCCACTGGCCAAGCCTTCAAGCAAGGTATTCCAGGTTTCGGGGGTAACGATGACGCGCGGCCAAGGTCGATGCTCGGTAACGGATTGGCTAGCCTCCAGCAGGGCCTGTAAAGCGTGAGTTGCGGTCATCACTGCTTCCTCAACCCAGCAAGATGGCGACGTGATGGAACCAGGCAACCAGCGGCTCCGGTAGCCAAATTCCGGCAATCAACACCAGCGCCAGATGGATTCGCATCGGCCATAAGCTGGCCTTTATCGGCGCGGCGGGGCCGCCATCCGGATGGCCGAACGCCATGCCGTTCAGCCGCCACAGCAACGTGCCAAAGGCGAGTAACAAACCCAACACCAGTGGCACCGCTAACAAGGGGTAGCGGGCAAAAGTGGAACTGACCACCAAAAACTCACTCATGAAAACACCGAACGGCGGCATTCCGGCAATCGCGACCACACCCAACACCAGCCCCCAGCCCAAGGCTGGATGGGTCACGGTCAGGCCGCGAATGGTGGAAATCCGCTGGGTGCCCTTGACTTGAGAAATATGCCCGACCGCGAAGAAAATTGCTGATTTGGTCAAACTGTGCATCGTCATATGCAACAAGCCAGCGAAATTCGCCAACGGACCGCCCATTCCAAAAGCAAATGTGATAATTCCCATATGCTCGATAGAGGAATAAGCGAACAACCGTTTGATATCGCCGCGCCGATACAGCATCAAGCCGGCGAATAATAAAGACAACAAACCCAGTCCGGCCATCAGTGGCCCTGGCGCCAGCGCGGCGGGATTGGCGCTCATCAGCATTTTGAACCGCAGCACGGCATACAAAGCGACGTTTAGCAACAGCCCCGACAGCACGGCTGAAATCGGTGTGGGTCCTTCGGCGTGGGCGTCGGGCAACCAGGCGTGCAACGGCACCAGTCCCGCTTTAGTGCCATAACCGAGCAGCAGAAAGACAAACGCCAGATTCAGGAGCGCTGGTTCAAACTCCGCTGCCTTGGCGAGCAACCGATCCCAGGCCATGGCCGGCAAGCCCTGCCCGATCACCGGTTGAGCCGCCAAGTACACCAAGATGGTGCCAAACAACGCCAAGGCAATGCCAAGACTGCCGAGAATGAAATATTTCCAAGCCGCCTCCAGCGCCGCGGGGGTCCGATAGAGGCCCACCATCAACACCGTAACCAGTGTGGCCAACTCGATAGCGACCCACAACAAGCCGATATTGTTGGCGAGCAGCGCCAGATTCATGGCGAATAGCAAGGCCTGATAGGTGGCGTGATAGAACCGCAAATAGGCTGGCGTCAACCGGCCTGTTTCCAGTTCGTGCGCGATATAGCTGGCGCTGAACAGGCTGGTGGTAAAACTGACCAGATTGTTCAACAAGATTAGATAGATGTTGAAATCGTCGACGCGGAGGTAAAGGTTCCCTTCCGGTCGCGCCTGGAGTAGTACCGCCGCCGCCAGCAACGTCAGCAACGCCGCCCCCACGTTCAAGCGAGCGCCGCGCTGATAATTCGTCACGATCACCAAGAGCAAAGCGGCTCCAGCTGGCACGGCCAACAGGGTGGACATGGCCACCAAACCCAATCCATTCATTTCCGTCGTCCCTCTCGAAAGGCGTCCATGGCCTGCATATCCACACTGTCGAACCGCTCCCGAATGCGGAACAGGAAAACCCCGATGACGATCAGGGCGATAAGGATTGAGAAAGCGACGCTGATCTCCACCGCCAGCGGCATCCCGCGCGCGCCCGCCGCCGCCAGAATCAAACCGTTCTCCAACGACATGAAACCGATCACGAGGCTGATGGCGTTATGGCGATTGACCATCAGCAGCAATCCCAATAGCACCACCGCCAAAGCGAACGCCAGATCTTCCCGCGCGAGCGGGTCCGCCCCCTGCGTCACCGGCAACATCACCAGAATGGACAAGGCCACCAACCCGGTACCGGCCAGCATGTCCCGGCCCACGCCGCCCACCACTTCCAGCGTGCGATGGATGCCAAGTTGCTGAACGATCCGCCGCAGCACGACGGGGATGACAATCGCTTTGAAAATCAAAGCGACCGCCGCTGTAATGTAGAGATGGGGCGCCTCCTGAGTATGGGCTTGCCAACCGACTGCCAGGGCTAGCACGAGCGCGTGCAAAGCAAATATATTGAGTAGCGCGTACACCCGATCTTGATACAGCAACATAAAGCTCACCAAGACCATGCCGCCCGCTAGAAAATGGGCGATATCAAACGCCAGACCGCGCATCACAGCCCCCGCGACACAAACAGCAACAAAGCACCCAATAGACCCAGCATCAAGGCGGCCCCCAAAAATTCATCGACTCGAAACACGCGCATCTTGGCGATGCTGGTTTCAAATAGCGCCAGCAGAAAACCGCCCAACGCCAGTTTGGCCATATAGATGGCGGTCCCATAGAGATAAGCGCCCGGCGTCGAACCGGCGGTCGCCATTCCCCAGGGCGCGAAGATGCAGCCGATTAAAGAGAAATAGAGCAAGAGCTTGAGCGAGGAACTCAATTCGATCAACGCCAGATGACGGCCAGAATATTCCAGCACCATCGCTTCATGCACCATCGTCAATTCCAGGTGCGTGGCGGGATTGTCGACCGGAATGCGCGCATTTTCGGCAATGGCCACCATGATTAGCGCCAATAAGGACAACGCCAGCGATACCCGCAAACCGACATCGGCGGTCGACATGAAGCGAGCCACCGAAGACAGTTCGGTGGTGCCGGCTAGCAGCGAGAGCGTAAACACCATCATCAACATGGCCGGTTCGGCCAGTGAGGCGATCATCATCTCACGGCTGGAGCCGATACCGCCGAAGCTGGTGCCGACATCCAACCCAGCCAGCGCCAGAAAAAAGCGAGCCGTGCCCAATAAGGCGACGATGGCGATCAGATCCGCCGCCCAGCTGAAGGGCAGACCGCTGGCAAAGGTCGGGACCAAGGATGCTCCCACCCATAGCGCGGAAAAAATTAGGTAAGGCGCTACCCGAAACAGCCATGAGGCGGAATCGGCCAGAACAACTTCTTTGCGCAGCAGCTTCAACAGATCCCGGTAAGGCTGCAGTATCGACGGCCCGCGCCGCCGCAACAAGCGCGCCTTGACCCACCGAATCCAGCCGGTTAACAGCGGCGCCAACAACAGCATCAGTGCCATTTGGCAACCCTGCACCAGGTAATCGGCCATCAACGCCATAACACCATCCCCAGCAATAACACGACCAGCGCGCCAAATACCAAACCCAGATAACGGCGGATCGTGAGATACTGCAAGTAGTTGAAACGGCTTGAAACCGCCACCACGGCATTGACAACCGGCACGTAACCGCGCTCCCAAATCGGATCGTGGATCTCGACTTCCAGCCGTGCTGGCCTCAGATCGCCAGGGGGCGGCATCACCACGCGCTCTCGCGCTTGAAACAAAATACTGCCGAACACTCGTCGGATCGGCTGCGCGAAGCTGCCGGCCGTGTATTGGGTCATGGGGCTGGGTTCGGGGAACCCGCAATCCCAGGCAGGGCCGCGCCGCACCCTACCGGAGGCCAGTCGGTGAATCAACCAAGCGGCGGTAAATCCTGACACCCCAATAAATAGCAACATCAGCAAGCCGTTGTAGGTGCTTTTCACATCAGTAACCGGCACCAGCGTGAGCCAAGGCTGGCTCCGTTGCACCGGCAGCAGGGCGCTACCGTTGAGTTGGCCGACGGCGGCCGACAAGCCATCCACGACCAGCCCAGGCAAAATCCCAGCCAGCAAGCACAGCCCAGCCAAAATAAACATTGCCGTCAGGGAATAAAGATCGGTCTCTCGCGCTTGGGCGGCGACCGGCGACCGCGGACGGCCCAAGAAGGTAATGCCAAACGCCTTGACGAAACAGGTAGCGGCCAGCGCGGCGGACAAAGCCAGCAGCGCGCCCACCGCCGGCACCAGGAATTTAAGCATCCATTGCGGCAGCTCGGGGCTAATCAAAATCGCCTGGAAGGTCAGCCATTCGGATACAAACCCATTGAGCGGCGGCAACGCCGAAATGGCGGCGGCACCGATCAGAAAAGCGAGCGCTGTCCAGGGCATCGGCCGAATCAAACCGCCAAGATGCTCCATATCGCGCTCGCCCGTGGCTGTCAGCACCGCGCCGGAACCGAGAAAGAGCAAGCTTTTGAACAGGGAGTGATTGAGGACGTGAAACAGCGCGGCGGTCAACGCCAGCGCGGCGCTGGCGTACATCAGATTAGCCTGAAAAGCGAGCGCCAGCCCCAACCCGATGAAGATGATCCCGATATTTTCCACGGTATGATAGGCCAGCAGACGTTTCAAATCATGCTGCATCAATGCATACAACACGCCCAGCAAGGCGGTGACGCCACCCAACGCCAGCACCACGCCACCCCACCACCACGCCACCGGTTCGCCCAATAGATCGAACACGATGCGGATAAAGCCGTACACCGCCACCTTGGTCATCACCCCGCTCATCAGGGCGGAAACATGGCTGGGGGCCGCGGGATGCGCCAGCGGTAGCCAGACGTGCAAAGGCACCACGCCCGCCTTGGAGCCGGCGCCCAACAGCGCTAGCACCAGCACGAGCGCGGCCAATCCGGGGCTCACCACATGAGCACGCATCGCGCCGAAGGTATAACCACCATCAGCGCCCGCCAGCAGGCCAAAGGCCAGCAGCAAAGTCAACGTCCCAAAAAAAGCCATGACCAGATACAAGTAACCCGCGCGGGCGTTGGCGGACTCTTGATGGTGCGCCATGACCAAAGCCCACGAACTGATTGACATAAACTCCCATGCGAACAAAAAAGAAAACGCATCGCCAGCCACCAAGACGAGGTTCATGCCGGCTAGAAAGGCCGGAAAGAATGGCAACACCCGTTCAGGCGAGCGTTCGTGCTGGCCGTAACCAAGGGCGAATAAACTGGCGATGGCCCCACCGAGATTGACCACAACCAAGAAAAAGGCCGATAGCGCATCCAGTTGGAAATAAGCGCCTAGCCAGGGCAATCCAAACGGCAATATCAGGGTTTGCACGCCCTGCCCCGCCAATAGCCGCGCCAGCGCCAACAACAGCAGGATGACGCAAATAACGAGCGTCGCCCCGTAAACCCGGCGACTACCCCCTGGCTGGCGCGCCGCGGCAATCCCGTAACCGCCGACAGCGAGCAGAATCATCAATAAAATTAATAACAGTGGCAAGGACATAATGGTGAGGCTTGCTCCCTCGAAGCTAACTCGTTGAGCAGATGTTCAACAACTTGACTGAGATCCACCCCCAACGCTCCATCGGTGGCGGTTACGAGCGTCGCGGATCGCTAACCAGCAGCGCCCAGTTCAAAATACAGGAAATTTAAAGTTTATATCACGCGCGGCAAACTTCAGGACAATGTGATGGCGTTGGCGCAATTGCGCCAGAAATTACCTGTTAGATTTCGGTTTTTTGGGAAAAATGATCCGACCAGTGATAGAATCGCCGTCCCCCGCACAGGGTGATTCCACAGGAGTAACGCCATGAAATCTCAAATCGAATTGCAAGTGTCCTTTTGAGCTCACTAGCAAACGCCGTAAAGGATTCCCGTCCGAAACGCACGTCAAAAAGGGCCATCGAATCGTTCGCGGCCACAAGGAGCTTTTGGAAAAGCTGGGCCGTAATGACCCCTGCCCGTGCGGCTCCAGGAGGCTGTTTCAAGCGGTGTTGTCTTAAATCTGGTCGCTTTTGACGGCCCTGATCGCAATGACTACGTTCGATAACCCGCTAAAATAAAAATTAAATTGATCAACTCCGCCCTCATCCGCCAACGCGATGAGGGTGCATGTCTTCTCTCTTGACGGCCCATTAGCGCCGCCATTGCGCCAAATCCCGCCGCCGGACCTTGCCATTGGCTGTGCGCGGGAGGCTATTGACGAAGATGATTTCGCGGGGGCATTTGTAAGCGGCCAAGCGCGCATGCGCATATGCCAGCAGCGGCGCGGCGTCGACGCCCTCTGGTTCGTCGGGATCGCGTGGCACCACGAAGGCCGCAATCACCGAAACGCCCTCCCGCACCACCAGCTCGGTAACCGCCACTTCAGCCACCGCCGGATGCTGGCTCAGACAATGCTCGACTTCCAGCGGCGAAACGCGGTAACCCATCGCATTCATCACATCGTCATTGCGGCCGTGATAGATCATGTAGCCATCAGCGTCAAAATGCACGAGATCGCCACCGATAAACCACTCGCCCCGATAAACCAGCTCCTCTTCCTCCGGTCGGTTCCAATAGCCCAGCATTAAGCCCGGATCGCTGCGGTGCACCGCCAACAAGCCAGTTTCGTTGGGTGGCAGCGGTTCCTCGCCGCTTTCGATCGGTAGCGCCGCCACACAGCGGCCGTGTTGTGGCTTGCCGGGACTGCCTGGTTTGACTGGCGCGCTAGGCGAGGAAGAAACATAGGTCGAGCATTCGCTCATTCCCAACGCTTCGTAGAGCTCCTTCCCAGTCACCGTCCGCCATTGCTCCAGCAAAGTGACGCTCAACGCCTCGCCAGCCGTCAGCCCGTGACGTAGGTTAGATAAATCAAATTCACGCAGATCGGTGTACTTTAAAATCTGCCGGTATACGCCCGGTACCGCGGCAAACAGAGTCGCCCGGAATTTCGCCATCAATAACGGCCATACCGTTACATCGCGCGGGCCGTTATAAAGCACGGTTGTCGCCCCGTTCGCCCACGGATCGGTCAAGCCGACGCCCAAAGTGTAAGTCCAGTTGAAGGCCCCCGCGTGCAGGATCACATCGTCCGGGCGGATGCCATACCAGCCTTGATACATCGGCCGTCGCCCCCACGCCGACCGCTGGGCGTGCAACACCCCTTTGGGCTGGCCGGTGGTGCCAGAGGTGTAGACCAGAAACGCTGGATCGTCGACGGCGGTATCAGCGTAATCGGCCGGCTGGCTGGTCGCGCGCAAGGCGGCTACCTCCGTGGGGCCGAACACCCGCACTCCCGGCGGCGGCGCTAGGCGTAGGTCATCGGACATGGCAATGACCCGCGCCCCCGAATCCGCCAATAAGAAATCCGCCTCGTTTTCCGTGAGTTGGGCCGACGATGGCAACGGGACGCAGCCGGCGGCGATGGCTCCGAAAAACAATAGGGCGTAATCACTGGTATTGCCCATACGGATCATCAGCCGCGCGCCCGGTTCCAACCCCAAGCGGCCCAAACCCGCCGCGATGCGTCGGATTGCTTGGTCCAATTGCCCGTAAGTCCACCGTTCCGCTCGCTCGATGGGCGCTTGGGCGTCGGAGACCACGATCAACGCCACTTTATCCGGGGTGGTTTGAGCCGCGGTCAAGCAATAGCGCGCCATATTAAATCGTGGCGGCGGCAATGCCCCCGTAAAACCCCAGCGTTCTCGCGCCACGTTCATCTCCAAAAATCCACATGGAACAGCACCAACAATGGGAACACTTCCAGCCGTCCAACCAACATGGCCAGCGACATCAGCCAGGTAGAGGTATCATTGAGCACTCCGAATCCCGTCGCCGTCTCACCCAGACCAACCCCCATGTTGTTCAGACAAGCAGCAGCGGTTCCAAACGCTGTCACCAGATCAACGCCATTGGCCGCCAACGCCAGTGAAAACAAGCAATAACTAATGATGTACAAGTAATAAAATCCCCAAACCGCCTGTAGCACCCGATCGGGAACTGGTTGATTGCCCAGTTTGACGGCGATTTGGGCCGGGGGCCGAATGAGCAACCGGGCCTCACGCACGCTCTGCTTGTACAAAAGCAAAAAGCGAATCGCTTTAATGCCGCCGCAGGTGGAACCGACGCAACCCCCGAAGAAGCTTGCCAATAACAGAAACAAGGGGACGAAAATGGGCCAGTCCGCCGGATAACCTGCGCCAGTCAGACCGTTACTGGTGACAATCGAGAAACTCTGAAAAAAACCATGGTAAATCGATTCCCACCAGGGAAATTTCCCGCTGTAGTAAAGATAGACGCAGGTAACGGTAACGATTCCCGCCATGACGGCCAGGAAAAATCGGCATTCGGGATCTTGCCATATAAATCCAAGCCTGCGCCCGCGCCAAGCCAGAAAATAGAGTGCAAAGTTAACGGCGGCCGCCATTGTGAAAAAGCCGGCAATCAGCTCCATGGTCGGGCTATTGAAGTAACCGAGACTGGCATCGTGGGTGGAAAAACCACCCAAGGCCATGGTGGAGAAGCTATGGCAGAGGGCATCGAAAAAGGTCATGCCGGTGGCCCAGAAGGCTAAAGTGCAAAGCACATTCAGGCCGACGTAGATATACCAGAGGTTCTTGGCGGTCTCGGTGATGCGCGGGGTCAGCTTTTCATCCTTCATCGGCCCCGGCGTTTCCGCCTTGTACAATTGCATCCCGCCGATACCGAGCATCGGCAGCAACGCCACCGCCAGCACGATAATCCCCATCCCCCCAAGAAAATTCAGTTGCGCCCGGTAATACACAATCGCTTTCGGCATCGTGTCCAGACCCGACAGCACGGTGGCCCCGGTCGTGGTCAAGCCCGAAACCGTCTCGAACACCGCGTCCACCAGCGGCATGTGCGGACTCTGCGACAGCATGAACGGCAGCGCGCCAATCAGCGATAGCAACACCCAAAACGCCACCACCACCACAAACCCATCCCGATTGCGCAGATCCACCTGGTACCGATAAACCGGCAACCAGCACACCACCCCCAGCAATAGCATCACGCCCATCGCTTCCGCAAACGGCTGCACCACCGCGTAGCCGTCATACCACCAGGCCACCCCCATCGGCGGCACCATCGTCACGCTAAAAAGCATCATCAGCACGCCAACCATGTACAACGCCGTTTTCAACGGCGACCGTCGGCTGATGATTCGCCACTGACGGCGGTTAACAGTCTTGCTCGGCCAACTGGCGGGCAGGTCAGTAATAGCTAGCGAATCGGGTTTGGGCAGATCAGCCGCGGTGGATTGATTGGCATTCCGAGGCTTCTCAAAATCGGTTTCTTTCATTTTGATTCAACTTTCATTTCCAGAAATCCGGTATAAACAACAATAGTAGAGGAAACACTTCTAACCGGCCGATCAGCATGGCCAGCGACATCAGCCAAGTCGCGGTATCGCTGAGCGGACCAAACCCGACGGCTGTTTCGCCCAAACCAACCCCCATGTTATTCAAGCAAGCGGCCGTCGTGCCAAATGCCGTCACCAGGTCCACGCCCACCGCCGCCAAGCCCAAGGAAAAAGCACAGTAACTTAAAATGTACAGGTAAAAAAAACCCCACACCGCTTGCATCACGTCATTGGAAATCGGATGACCGCCAAGCTTCACGGCGATCCGGGCAGTCGGCCGGATCAACAAGCGAATCTCCCGCACGCTCTGCTTGTATAGCAGCAAAAACCGAATGGCTTTGATGCCGCCGCAGGTCGAACCGACGCAGCCCCCAAAGAAACTGCCCAGCAGCAGCAACAGCGGCACGAACGACGGCCAACTCTCATGAACGGGGTAGCCAGCGGTGACCAAACCGGTACCAGAAATGATTGAAACTCCCTGAAAAACCCCTAAGTGCAAAGAATCCCACCCTGAGGCGCCGTCCAGATACAGATGAATGGTAGCGATGGCGACAATGCCGGCCACTACTTTCATGCAAAACCGAAACTCAGCATCACTGACGATGGCTTTCAGGCTCCACGAACGCCAGGCCAGAAAATACAAGGCGAAACTGACCATCGCCATCAGCATGAAAAAAATGGTAATCCACTCAAACACCGGATTTTGGTAATGACCAATGCTGGCGTCATGAGGGGCGAGTCCCCCAAGCGCAATCGTGGTAAAGCTGTAGCAAACGGCTTCGAAAGGGTCCATTCCAGCCAGCCAATACGCTAGAAAGCATGCCAAGTTTAGTCCGACATAGATGAACCACAGATTTTTGGCGGTCTCGGTAATCCGTGGCGTCAGTTTTTCATCTTTCATCGGCCCCGGCGTCGAAGCCCGGTATAGTTGCATGCCGCCGATACCCAGCATCGGCATCAACGCCACCGCCAGCACGACGATGCCAATCCCGCCCAAGAAGTGCAGTTGCGCCCGATAATACAAAATGGCCTTGGGCATCTGATCCAAACCAGACAGTACACTGGCGCCGGTCGTCGTCAACCCGGAAACCGTCTCGAACACCGCGTCCACCAGCGGCATGTGCGGCGCTTCGGACAGCATGAATGGCAGGGCGCCCAGCAGCGACGCCAGCATCCAGAACGCTACCACCAGGATGAAACCGTCCCGGTTGCGCAAGTCGATCTTGATCTGACAGACTGGCAACCAACACAGCAAGCCCAGCCCCAGGGTTGCCACCAGCGTCTGCCCAAAGGGCATGACCACATGGTAGCCGTCATACCACCAGGCCACGCCCATCGGCGGCACCATGGTCGCGCTGAAGAGCATCATCAGGATTCCAACCATGTAGAACGAGGTTTTAAACGGCGAGCGCTGGTCAGATGTTCGTTGCTTGCGGCTATTAGAAAGAGGCGCGATCCAGTTTGTTGGAACCTTGGCAGCCGCCGCCGTATCCAGCTTGGACGATCCGCTGGGTGGCAATTGGCCAGCTTCTGTCTGGCCGTCGCTATTGGTTTTTTTCACTTTTCAGCTTTATTCATGACATTGACCGTATACCGTCGCTGGCGCGTGCTGGGCGGGCGGGCGGGCCCGCATGGAATCCCTAATCTTGCGGATCATTCATACCGCCGCATCAACCATTTCTAAGCCAAGGAGTTAAAGCATTTTATGGAATAAAAGCTTATATCAACGTTTAGAATAGCCAACGCGGGCCAAAATTTTAGATTATCGGCTTGCCCGCCCAGTGCAGCTAGCCTCTTGAGCGATCCCCTTAACACTCACCCTATGCAACGAGTGACGAGAAAATCCGCTTGAAAGTAGCGCGAATGAACCTAATATGATGTAAGAATTATTATGGTTACTAAAATCAATCCGACCGTTCGGAAACCTTAACGTACGGCAATTTTTTGGTAACAACCAACCCATGTGAAATTGATTAGGCACGTCTATCCAGCACGATCTTGCGGCTCTCGAACACGAACCTGATTAGCATTAGCATTAGCATTAGCATTAGCATCCGCTTCCTCACCCTATGGCGCGATTGTTCTTAAGGAGAATCCCATGCATTTCACCAGCCCCGTCCTGCGCGATCAGCAACCGATTCCCGTTGAATATGCTTTTGGGATAGCTGACCCCGCGCAGCATGTCGCACTGGGCCCTAACCGCAATCCGTCGTTTGAGTGGGGCACACTGCCGCCGGACACTCGTTCGCTGGTGCTAATCTGTCAAGATCCCGACGTTCCAAGCCGCGCGGACGACGTGAATCAAGAAGGCCGCCAAGTCCCGGCCGATCTCCCTCGCGTCGATTTTTATCACTGGGTTCTGGTCGATCTCGCTCCGCAACCAAGTCACATCAGCGCTGGAGAGTTTTCCGACGGTATCACTCCCGGCGGCAAATCGGGGCCGGCGGGCCCACGCGGCACTCGCCAAGGTATCAATAATTATCGGGAGTGGTTTGCGGGCGATCCCACGATGGCAGGCAATTATTTTGGTTATGATGGTCCTTGTCCGCCTTGGAACGATAGCCTGGTCCACCACTACGTTTTTACACTGTATGCGCTGGATACGGAACGCTGCCCAATTAAAGGCGAATTTACCGGACCGGAGGTGCTGGCGGCGATCACCGGGCATATCCTGGATCAGGCCAGTCTCACGGTGACCTACAGCTTGAACCCGGCCGTGCCGGCTTGAACCATCTTAAATGACGACAGTGACGACGGTCCCATCCTAGATTGGCAGCCCAGTTAACCACTTTGAACCGATCTTCGGCTCTCTGGCGCGATCACTCTTCCAAAACACCCTACTTTTCAAGAGGCCACCATGAGTTTTTCCAATGATTCTTCAGGAATCGAAAAGCGCCGAATCAAACGTTGGTATCTGACGATGTACTTGCGAGTTTATGATCGAGACACCAACGAGTTGATTGGGCAAATCGTGGATATCAACAAGGAAGGCATGCGTCTGGTCGGCGATAAAGCGCCTCCCCTCAACAAAACCTTTCAGTTATGGGTAGATGTTCCGCAGGAGGACAAACCGCGCCAACGCCTGGAATTGGAAGCGGAAAGCCTCTGGACCGGTCGAGACATCAATCCCGACTTTTATGACACAGGCTTTCGCGTGCTCAGCATCGATACCCATGCGCTGCTTCAACTTCAACTATTGATCGAGGAATTCAAGTTCGGCTGAAGCTTGCAGGCTCCATTACGCCCCACAATACCTCCTCACCACCCTTGGCCTCTGAATTGACCAGTTAAGTAATCCATTGGCATCAAAAATGCCTTAATTTCTCCTGCCACGAGCAAACCGACGATCCAACCACAGCGTTTGGATCGGATATGGACTCAAATCAGGAGATATTGTTATGCCATTAACGATTACAGCCGACAAAGCACTAGTTTGGGATATCCCACAAACCAAAATGGTGCAAAAAATCCGGGTAGCGGTGAGCTTGCTCGGCAATCAAGGCAGCGTGTTTCAAGAGACGGGGCCGCTATACGTGGAAACCGCCCAAGAAGTGTTTGAAGCAGTCCAGCTATTGCGAACTCGACTGATCAAATCCTTGATATCTGGGGTTGAATAGAGGCAACGAGGATGATAAGGAGACAGCCTCATCTGATCTTGCCTGGTTTTTCCCTGCTTTCAAGTCGGGTAGCCTAAACCCATTAGGCTGCCCGCTTCTCAAAATGCCTGTAAGCAATAAAGTTTATTGACGCCGACCCATTGGCTCTACTTAGAAAGCTTAATTGATGGCGTCGCCGGCCGTTCAAAAACTTCTCGATAGCTGGCATATGTCGCGCAAATCATCACTGGCCCCCAGATCAAAAATCCTAAACCGAGCGGAATGAGAGCCAAGAGCATCAGTATCAGGGAAATTAATCCGAAAACCAGTAGTGGCAAGATGTTGCTCCAACCGGCCACAAGACTATCCTGCACGGCGGGCCAGGCATTTTGACCAGCGAGCATCACTAGCGGAACGCCATAGAACCACGCGGCGGCCACCAAAAAGACGAGGATCAGGACGACCAGCAATGCCACTAAACCGGCTCCCGCCAGCAAGTTAACCAAGGTTTGAGGCGTCACAGCCATCCCGGTGCTGTCCATCATCATTCCAGTGGCCAGTGTGCCACCCATGAAAAGCAATATCACCAGTCCCATCAGCAAATAACCGCCAATTCCGATTGCGCCCAGCAATAGCAATGGGCCTGTCCGGTCCTGATCTTGAAAGCCACGAAATAAGTGCAGCACCTGCAACTTCCCTCCATTAGCCTGGGTAGCCGCTCCATAAAGCATTCCACCGACCAGTACCGGAATTAACAACGCGTTTACCAGCCGACCGACGTAAGGGAAAAATGACAGAGTGACAATAATGCTCATGTATATCAACATGATCATTACCCAAATTACTGGTGATTTGGCGAACAAGCGCCAGCCCTCAACGATCCAGCCCCAGCCGCGCCCGGCATCCGCACGCATTGCAATCATGGTATGGTCTTCCTCATCAGTTGCTCCAGATAAATGGGTAGCACACGCTACAGCTGCTCGGCGACTTGTTGTACGGAACAGCTTCAGCGTACGCCAAAATTTCAGGAGTAGTTGAAGCTTCAATGCTTTTCATTTAATCTATTGATTGTATTTTATAAGTTATATGTGATATTTATAATTTACATAAACTATTCATTTTATCAAATTTATTAATCAATAACCATGAAAATAACAGCGTCGGTGTTGTACCCCAGAACCTACTTTCTCCACCCGATAATGGCATTAATCGTAGTATGGTCAAGCATTTTGGTGGGCACTTTTCAGATACCAAGCGCCTTTGCCCAAGACCACACCGCCACCATGCAAACCGTGCTGTCTTCAGCGCTATCGGATCAAGTGGCGGTTGGCCAATCCTTGAAGCTGAACGATGTCGTGCTCGATAGCGCTAGTTCGCCGGTTAGTCTGGAGTTGGAGCGCTTTGAGGTGTTCGCCCCCGACGCCCGAATCGTGGTTCATCAAGACGGCGCCGAAACGGCGCTGCCTCCCCCAAAAGATGCTTATTATCGTGGCGGCATTGCCGGGAAGCCGGATTCTCTGGCGGTTCTTTCCGCCGATGCCAATGGCGTTATGCGCGGCATCGTCCAAGAAGGGGAAAAGTTCTGGATTCTAGCTGGCGGCGCGGAAGCGGGCGGTCCAAGGGTTGGCCTGACCAGCCGCGAGTTGAAGCAAAGCGGGCTATCCAACACCGTGGAACCCTTCCAATGCGGTGTCGATAAATTGCCTAAAGCTTTGCGCACTCCCCGCCTCACGCCTCAGGAAGCCATTGCCCCGCAGGCGCTGGCCGCGGGGCGACTGTACAATGTTCCGGTCGCCATCGAAACCGACGGTGAGTTTTTCGCGCTCTTTGGCAACAGCAGCGCCGCTACATCGTACATCGGCAACTTATTCGCATACGCCTCCACCATTTACCAGCGAGAAGCCAGCACCAAGCTCACCGTCAGTTACGTGAGCCTGTGGGCGGGCGGCCCGGCCAGCGACCCATGGAACCACACCGAGACGTATCAAGGTTTAACGAATTTTCAGAGTTACTGGAACACCCATAGGACTGGTGTGAAGCGAGCCATTGCCCATTTTCTGAGCGCCCGTCACCTCGGTGGTGGCATCGCCTACGTTGGCGTCTTGTGCGACGGGAGTTACGGTTACGGCTACAGCGCCAATCTGAGCGGCGATTTCCAGCTTAACAATCCCCAACCCGTTTGGGATCTGGTTGTCGTCACCCATGAAATCGGTCACAACTTTAATTCACCGCACACACACGACTATGAGGGGATAGGCAATAACAGCAATCCGGTCGATGCCTGCACCAACGGCAACTTACCAGGACTGAATTCATTGACCGGCGGCACACCCGGCGCGGGTAATGGCACCATCATGAGCTATTGCCACCTGCTCGGTGGAGGACTGTCGAACATTGCCCTAAAATTCGGGCTTAATCATCCCTACGGCATTGCCGCCAGCCGCGTGAGCACCGTTATTAGCAGCCATGTGTCACAGACCGCCAGCGCCTATCCCTCATGCATCTCAATCGTCGGTTCATCAAATTATTACACGTTGACCGTTGCGAAGGCCGGTACCGGTACTGGAACGGTTACTAGCAACCCAGCAGGCATCAATTGCGGCACCGACTGCAATCAGACCTATGCCACCAACACGACCGTCATCCTAACCCCCATCTCCGCCGCTGGTTCGGTTTTCGCCGGCTGGAGCGGTGCCTGCACCGGCACCGCGCCCTGTAAAGTTACGATGAGCACCACCAAAAACGTCACCGCGACCTTCAACCGTAGCACTACTACCTATTCGCTGACTGTCGCCAAGGCTGGGACAGGAACGGGCACTGTGACCAGCAGTCCAGCAGGCATCAATTGCGGTGCCGACTGCACTCAGACCTATGCTGTCAACACAATTGTCTTCCTCACTCCAATCTCCGCCGCCGGGTCGGTTTTCACCGGCTGGAGCGGCGCCTGCACTGGCACCGCGACCTGTAAAATCACGATAAACGCCGCCAGAAACGTCACCGCGACCTTCAACCGTAGCGCTGCCACCTATGCGCTGACTGTCGCCAAGGCTGGGACAGGAACGGGGGCCGTAACTAGCAGTCCAGCAGGCATCAACTGCGGCGCTGACTGCCATCAGACCTATGCCGTCAGCGCCGCTGTGACCCTCACCGCAACCCCGGCATCGGGTTCGCGCTTTTCCGGCTGGACCGGTCCTTGCACTGGAACTTCCACCTGCAGGGTCACAATGGCGGGGGCCAGAAACGTCACCGCCACTTTTACCAAGCTGGTAGGCGGCAATCCGGCTATCCCTGCTGTCACCAGTCCGTCAGCCGGCATGGTATGGGGGTCCATCACAGGAGCAGCCGCTCTGAAAAACTAGGGCGCCACCTCGGCGGCAAGTTCCCGATCCGCAATGATATACCTCCAAGGATGGAGCCATCAGCAGCAATATTGCTTCACGCGCAAGTGGCGTTAAAAAACTGTTGGCGGCCAGGATAAGTACCGCGCGAGGAGCAAACTCAAATCCTTCAAACTGGTTCGGGCGCGTACTCTTTTGGAGCTTACGCCGACGCGGATGAACTCAAGCCCACCGGCATGGTCGGTGGGCTTTCGTTTTGACAAAGCAAAAATTACTCCGCTGAGACTCTACAACGATTCAAGCAAACCCGCCGCGCCCATGCCAGTGCCGATGCACATCGTGACCATCCCGTATTTCCCACCTCGACGGCGTAGCCCATGCACCAGCGTGGCGGTTCGGATCGCGCCGGTCGCGCCCAGCGGATGGCCGAGGGCGATCGCGCCGCCGAGCGGATTGACTTTGACCGGGTCCAGATCTAACTCGCGCATCACCGCCAAACTCTGCGCGGCAAATGCCTCGTTCAATTCGATCCAATCGAGATCATTTTTCTGCAAGCCCGCCAAATCCAGGGCTTTAGGAATCGCCGCGATCGGACCGATGCCCATGATATGCGGCGGCACGCCAGCCACGGCGTAGCTCACAAAGCGGGCCAGCGGTTGCAGGTTCAGTTGAGAAACCATCCGCTCGCTCATCAGCACCACCGCGCCCGCGCCGTCGCTCATCTGCGAGCTGTTGCCGGCGGTGACGCTGCCGCGCGCGGCGAATACTGGTTTGAGTTTCGCCAAAGCCTCTACGTTGGAATCAGCGCGTGGGCCTTCGTCGTCCTTTACCACTCGCTCGCGGATTTGAACTTGCATCGTCTGGCTATCCGGCGCACGGTCAATGACGGTGTAAGGCAGAATTTCCTGCTTGAATTCGCCATTATTGATGGCGGCGGCGGCGCGGCGATGGCTTTCCACCGCAAAGGCATCTTGATCGGCGCGGGAGACTTTCCACTGTTCCGCAACCTTTTCCGCCGTCAAGCCCATGCCGTAAGCGATACCGATGTTTTCGTCCTTGGCGAATACCGCCGGATTGAGCGCGATCTTGTTGCCGCCCATCGGAATCAGGGTCATGGTTTCGGCGCCCGCCGCGATCATGACATCAGCCTCACCCAAGCGAATGCGATCGGCGGCCTGCGCCACCGCCTGAAGCCCGGAAGCGCAAAAGCGGTTGATGGTCATGCCGGGCACGCTGTCCGGCAAGCCGGCCAGCAGCAAACCGATCCGTGCCACGTTCATACCCTGCTCGGCTTCCGGCATGGCGCAACCGACGATTACATCGCCGATTTGCTTCGGGTCCAGCCCTGGACATTGGTCGATCACGCCGCGCAGCACATGGGCTAGCAGATCGTCCGGGCGAGTGTTGCGAAACGCGCCGCGCACCTTGCCGACTGGCGCGCGCGCGGCGGCCACGATGTAAGCATCCTGAACCTGTTTGCTCATGATCGATCTCCCAACTCTCAGTTACGCAGCGGCTTGCCGGTCTTGAGCATGGACTCGATCCGGGCCTGAGTGAGCGGATTCTTGGCCAGTTCGACGAAGGCTTGGCGCTCTAAACCGAGCAACCACGTCTCATCGACCCAGCTATTGGGGTCCACATCGCCGCCGCACAACGCGATGGCGATCTTGAGCCCCAACTCATAGTCGTGCGCCGAGATAAAGCCGCCGGCGCGCATATTGACCAGTGCCATCTGACAGGCGGCGATACCGGTCCGACCCGCCACCCGAATCAGACGCGGTTGGGGCGGCCGATAACCCGTCTCGGCCAACGCTCGCGCTTGCGCCTTGGCGATGTAGAGCAGTTCGTGCGGGTTGAAGACGATCACATCGGACGGCTTAAGGTAGCCCAGCTGCTTGGCCTCCTCGGCGCTGCGCGATACCTTGGCCATTGCCATCGCCTCGAAATACGGCCGCAGGAACGGCAGCAGGTCGCCGCCCTTGGCCTCGGTCGCGGCGCGCAGAGCAAATTCCTTGCAACCTCCGCCCGCCGGGATCAGCCCGACGCCAACCTCGACCAGACCGATGTAGCTTTCCAGCGCCGCCGCCACCCGGTCGCAGTGCATGAGGAACTCGCAACCGCCGCCCAGCGCCAGCCCTTGCGCCGCGCCCACCACTGGAACCGCTGAATAGCGCAATGCACTGGTGGTCTGTTGGAACTTGGCGACGTTTTTTTCAAGCGTCGCGAAATCGCCAGCCAGCACCACCGATACCGCTTGCGCCAGATTGGCCCCGGCGCTGAACGGCGCTTCGGTCTGCCACAGCACCAGTCCGTCGAAACGCTGTTCGGCGATTTTCAGGCTTTCTAGCACGCCATCCAACACATCGTCACCGATGACGTGCATTTTGCTCTTAAAGCTCAGCACGCCGATGCCGTCGCCAGTCGTCCACAGCCGCGCGCCGCTATTTTCGAACACCGTTTCGCCGTAGCGGCGCGGCGCTTCGCCCAACACTTGTTCGGGATAAAGCTGACGTTGGTAAACCGGCAGATTCGAACGCGGCTTGTAGACATTTTCCGCCGCCGAATAAGAACCTTGCGGTTGGTGCACGCCGTCGATTCGATCGACCCAATCCGGTAACGGCGTTGCTGTCAGCGCCTTGCTGGCGGCGATATCTTCCTTGATCCATGCGGCCACCTGTTTCCAGCCGGCCGCTTGCCAGATTTCAAACGGCCCCAGGTTCCAACCATAACCCCAGCGGATGGCGAAATCGACATCGCGGGCGTTGTCGGCGATTTCCACCAACAGCACCGCTGCATAATGGAAAACATCTCGGTGGATCGCCCACAGAAATTGCGCTTGCGGGTGGTCGCTAGCGCGCAAAGCGGCAAATTTTTCAGCAGGATTTTTAAGCTTGAGAATGGCCTGCACCGCTTCGTCTGGTTTAGCCCCAGCAGCCTGGTAAGCGCCGACTGCTGGATCGAACACTTGCTTGCCCTTGCTGGCGTAGATGCCCGCCCCCGTTTTCTGGCCGAGCGCACCTTTGGCGAGCAGCGTCTCAAGCCACGCGGGAACGGCGTAATACGTCCGCCAGGGATCTTGCGGCAGCGCCCGCGCCGAACCCTTGAGCACATGGTCCATCGTGTCCAGGCCGACGATGTCGGCGGTGCGATAGGTCGCACTCTTGGCCCGGCCGATGGCGGGGCCGGTCAGCGCATCCACCAAATCCAGGCCGAGTCCGAAGGCTTGGGTGTGATGCATGATGGCGGCCATCGAAAACACGCCGATCCGGTTGGCGATGAAATTGGGCGTATCCTTAGCCCGTACCACGCCTTTGCCCAAAGTGCTGACCAGGAAGGTTTCCAACACATCGAGAATCGCCGGATCGGTGGCCGCGCAGGGAATCAGTTCGACCAGCGCCATATAGCGCGGCGGGTTGAAAAAATGAATACCGCAGAAGCGCGGACGCGTATTTTCCGGCACCGACTCGGCCAATAGATTCAGCCGCAAGCCGGAAGTGTTAGTCGCCAGAATCGCCCGGTCGTTGAGATAAGGCGCGATGCGGCGGTAGAGATCCGCTTTCCAATCCGTGCGCTCGGCGATAGCTTCGATCAGCAAATCGCAGCTTCGCAACGCCTCCAAATGCTGGTCGTAATGGGCGGGTTGGATCAGCTCGACCCGCTCCTTGACCGCCAATGGGGCCGGATTCAGCTTGGCCAGATGGGCGATGGCCTTGGTCACAACCCCATTGGGGTCGCCGTCCTTGGCCGGCAAATCGAACAACACCACCGGTATGTCGGCGTTGGCCAGATGAGCGGCGATCTGCGCCCCCATCACGCCCGCGCCCAGAACCGCCACCCGGCGGATGGCTGCTGCGTTATTCATGCGTCAAACTCCTCGCTTCAGGCTGCCGAAACATGACCACATACGGTCAGTATCTCTCTGTCCGCCCCCAAAAATAAAGCCGGGGCAGAAATCCCCGGCTTGGTCAGCGCGGCTGAACGCGGTTGCTTCGTCAGCTTAAAAGCGATAGTGGGCTTGCAAGCCGACTAAATTTCCAGTTCCGCTATAATCAACGCGCAGCGTATCGGTCGCCAATCCAGCCACTGGCAACAAATCGAGCGTATTAATCCCCTTGACTTCATCAAACAAAATACGCATGTAACAGAAATCCACCGACCATTGCGGACTTGGGTGGTAGCTGAAACCAATTCCCAGCGCGTTACGGTCGCCGTCGGGAATCCGCGGCGTCCGGTATTGGGCGGACGGCACCGGGGTTTGTTCGTAAACATAACCCGCTCGGAAGGTCCATTGCGGGCTATAGTCATAGCTGACGCCGATGCTGAAGGCCCAACTATCTTCCCACTTTTCCTCGATCACCGTCTGCGTGCCGTCCGCATATTGAGGCTTCAATTCCTGGAACAAACTCCAGTTGGTCCAGCGCGTGCTGGCCATCACCGCCCATTTATCATCCAGCCGTTTGTAGATAGCCAGCGCGGCCCAGTCGGGCGCGGTCCAATCCACCTTGGCCGATATTTTGCCGTTGCGTCCTGGAATGTAATCGCCGATGGTGCGATCACCTTCCAAGGTGTACTTGATTCGCGAACGATAGCTCAGACCCACGCGAGTGCTGGGATCAAATTCATACACCGCTCCCAGATTGAACCCAAATCCCCAGTCATCGCCTTTAAGCTCAACATGACCATCCCTGGTGGGATTGAAGGGATTGAACAGGGCTTGAGTCAATTTGGCCTCGGCATACTGAGCGCTAATACCGCCACCGACCGATAGATTGTCATTAATGCGATAAGCGATGGAGGGATTGACATCCACCGTCAGCAGTTCGGAATCGAGCGCGTGATACCGACCCACCCAGCCCTTGCCATAACTGGTGCTGACCGCGAACGGCGCGGTCAGGCTCAAGCCAAACCGCATCCGGTCGTTGATGTCCATGATGTAATAACCGTTAGGCACCCAATTGTCGGTGCCGCCATCATCGGCGTACCCGGTGGAGGGCGTCGTTATGAACACCGGCACCACCGTACCCGGCGGCTTGGTCAGTAAATCGCCCAGATTGGCTGGCAGCCGGCGAGTCGATCCCGCATTGTCCGTTTTCATGCGAACACCGATAAACGTCATTCCATTCTGGGCCTGTGTCCCTGTACCCAACATCATATCGGCGGGATTGTAATAAGCGGCGGACGCATCATCGTTCGGCAAGCTGCCGCCAGCAAAGGCGCGGCCGAGGGCCGTAACGCTTTGCTCGCTAATTTGCAGCCCGGAAGCCCACACTGAAGGAGCCGCCATCAATAAGATTCCAATAAAACCGAAAACCACAACGGAATCAGCCTGTGTTCGCTTTTTCATCTCGTTCGCCTGTGTGATTGTGATTTAGGACTTATCGTCATTGGCGGCCTGCATATTGAGTAAGGTATTGGTATAGGCCAAATCAACCGAAACGGCGACCCTCGTGCTTAAGTTTAGACCGCGAGTAACCGTGCGACCGCCTGGGCGTCGAAGGGCCAATCCAGTTCCTGGCCAGTATCCAATCGCGACAAGACGGGAATGCGGACGCCATATCGTTCCAATAAGGCCGTATCATCAGCGATTTCCATCCATTGGCAAGTTAGGCTGGTTTGCCGCGCAATCAACACCGCCGCTTGCTCGCATAAATGGCAACCGCTGGTGGAGTAAAGCCGCAGTACGGGTTGGTTGAAGCTAGGCGTCACCTTTGACTCCTCACACGCAATACAAAAAACCGAATTGGATCACCGGTCTGTGACCTGCGACCGCCAAGGGGTTATCATTGCGCCAACCCCATCAAGAACTTCAATAAAAGCGCTTCGGAACCCCCATGGCCAGATTGCTGCACGAACTCGTTCTTGAGCAGGCAAATCGCCGCCCGAACGCCACCGCCATCGTTTACCGGCAAACGGTATTGGATTACGCCACGCTGGCCACACAGATGGCAACAGCCGCGAGCGGTTTGCTGGCGCTCGGCCTCCAGCGCGCCGAGCGAGTCGCGGTGTATCTCCCCAAACGACGAGAAACCGTGGTCGCTCTCTTCGGCGCCGCGCTGGCCGGCGGGGTATTCGTACCGATCAATCCGCTACTGAAACCCGAACAGGTCAGCTATATTTTACGCGATTGTAATGTACGGATTCTGGTCACCGCCCGCGACCGGTCCGATGCGCTGAGCCGTCATCTCGTCGAATGCCCCGACCTGCACACGGTGGTGTTGGTCGAGGAAACGGTTGCTCCACCTTCTTCTTATCCTTTTCAGACCCTCAGCTGGACCACGCTCTCAGAAACCGCCACCGGCCACTCCTCCGCTCGCGCCGCCATCGACATTGACATGGCGGCCATCTTGTACACGTCAGGCAGTACGGGTAAACCAAAAGGCGTGGTGTTATCTCATCGGAATATGGTCGCGGGCGCTGAAAGCGTCGCCGATTATCTCGCCAATCGCGCGGATGACCGAATTCTGGCGGTACTGCCCTTCAGTTTCGACTACGGCCTCAGCCAACTAACGACGGCCTTCACGGTTGGCGCGGGCGCTGTGCTGATGGATTACTTGCTGCCGCGCGATGTGATTGCGACGGTCGCGCGTGAACGCATCACCGGTTTGGCCGCGGTACCGCCCATGTGGGTGCAATTGGCGCAACTGGACTGGCCGCAATCCGCCGTGGATAGTTTGCGTTACTTTACCAATTCTGGCGGGGCAATGCCGCGCGCCACGCTGGCCGCCTTGCGCCAAGCCTTGCCGAAGACCACTCCGTTTCTGATGTACGGTCTGACCGAGGCGTTTCGATCAACCTATCTGCCGCCGGCGGAACTCGACCGTCGGCCGGACTCGATCGGTAAAGCCATCCCTAATGCCGAAATTCTAGTAGTCCGTGACGATGGCTCGCCCTGTGCCCCGGACGAACCTGGCGAGCTGGTGCATCGCGGTTCGCTGGTCGCCCAAGGCTATTGGAACGATCCAGCGAAAACCGCCGAGCACTTCCGACCCGCACCGGGTCAGAACACGGCCTTGCCGCTCGTTGAAATAGCCGTTTGGTCGGGCGATACCGTCCGTGCTGACACTGAAGGTTTCCTCTATTTCATCGGTCGTAAGGACGATATGATCAAAACCTCCGGCTATCGAGTCAGCCCCACCGAAATTGAGGACGTGTTATATAGCAGCGGTCAAATTGCCGAGGCGGCGGCGCTGGGGATTCCGCATCCCGCGTTGGGTCAAGCAATCGTCGCCGCCCTCAAACCGCTGCGCGAAGATTTCAGCGAGAGCGAACTGATCAATCACTGCAAGCAGCATTTGCCCAATTTCATGGTTCCCCTTCAAATCGTCACCCGCTCAACTGATCTGCCGCGCAACCCTAACGGTAAAATCGACCGCAAAACCCTCTTAGCCGAACTGCGCACCCTGTTTTCCGAGAATGCGTCATGAACATCGGCCGTCCCGCTCATTCGCCGTTGTCACAATTTCCAGTGATCGACGATTGCCTGTGGATCGGTGGGATGGCGCTCACTCAACTGGCGGCGCGGGTGGGGCAAACGCCATTCTATGCCTACGACCGCCGGTTATTAAGCGAGCGCGTGGCACTACTGCGCGCGGCGCTGCCGCCCGCTATCGAAATCCACTACGCCATCAAGGCCAATCCAATGCTGGCGCTGGTGCAGCATATGACCGGACTGGTTGATGGCTTTGATGTCGCTTCCGCGGGAGAAATGAAAATCGCGTTGGATGGGGGTATGCCGCCCGCCGCGATCAGTTTTGCCGGTCCTGGCAAGCGTCCGGCGGAACTCGCCGCCGCCATCGCCGCCGGCATTACCATCCATCTGGAATCCTACCGTGAACTGGAAACTGTCGCTCGCTTGGGCCAAGAACAAGGCCGCCGACCGCGCGTCGCTGTCAGAATCAATCCAAACTTTGAACTAAAAGCGGCGGGGATGAAAATGGGCGGTGGTGCCAAGCCCTTTGGGGTCGATACCGAACAGCTGCCGGATTTGCTGGATCGGATTGGGGCATTAGATCTTGATTTCCAGGGCTTTCATATCTTCAGCGGTTCGCAGAACCTGCGCGCTGACACGATTATCGAAGCGCAAAATCACACCTTTGAGCTGGCGTTACAGTTGGCCACCGCCACCCCGGCCCCGGTGCGCTTATTGAACATCGGGGGCGGCTTTGGCATACCCTATTTTCCCGGCGATAGGCCGCTGGATTTGGCGCCGGTCGCCGCCAATCTAGCGCACTGGTTGTCTCTGGTCGAAAAACGGCTACCAGAGGCGCGCGTGGTGCTGGAACTCGGTCGTTACCTCGTCGGCGAAGCCGGGATTTACGTGGCGGAAGTGCTTGACCGTAAGGTCTCGCGGGACCAGACGTTTCTAATCACCAATGGTGGCTTGCATCACCATCTGGCCGCTTCCGGCAACTTCGGCCAGGTCATTCGCAAGAATTACCCCGTTGTGATCGGTAACCGAATCATCGGAACCGAGCGCGAAGTGGCGTCAGTCGTCGGCCCGCTCTGCACGCCGCTCGACATTCTCGCCGACCGCATGGAACTGGCCAAGGCGGACGTGGGCGATTTGATCGTGGTCTTTCAATCCGGCGCTTATGGCTTGACCGCCAGTCCAGCGGCTTTTCTTAGCCATCCACCTTGTTTGGAAGTACTGGTGTAACCGGCGATGGCAACGGCGCGGGCGATGCTTCAATAATCCGCCGGTAGGGTTTGGCCGCTTTGGCTAAAGCGACGGCGCTCTGCTCGGCGCGGCGGGTACAACCGGGCGGGTATTTCACCAGATATTTCAAGGCGGCCTCGCGCAACGCCGCGCCCTTTTGCGCCGGTTCGGCTTCTTTCAATACCGTCGCCGCCCAAGGATAGAGCGGATCGTTATCAAACCCACTACCCAGCAAAAAAACCAGGGCAAGATAGTGCATTATATCGCGTTCGTTGCCGAGGCCATGACGCTTGGCATTTTCGTAACCGTGGCGGATAGTCTGGCGTAATGGCTTTTCGCCAAGCAACCGGTATTTTTCGGGCGCCAGCATTTGCAAGGACAACAACAAACGGTGGCCAATACTGGGTGTGTCCGGCAAGCTGTCAAAGGCTTGGAGCTGGCGAAAAAGATTGAGCGATTGCTGTAAGAGTGCGTTGTCAGGCCCGACCGCTTGATCCAGAAACACCATGGCTTGGCCGTAAATCCGTTCGATGCGCGCACCGGCGGTCTCTTGCGGCATGGCGTCCTCTTGCCCAGACACGGTTTCTCCCGCTTTCGCCACAGCAGCGCTCACCGCCTGGGATGGAGGAGAAACCGGAGCAGCTGTTTCGGTTTCGCGTAAAGCCCAAGGGAATTGCGGGTCTTCATCAAACCGGCTGCCCAGCATGAACATCAGCGCCACGTAAAGATAGATGCCACGCTCCGTTTCCAGGCATCGGCTCTCGGCTCGCTGCACACTGTAGCGCACCATCCGCGACAACCACGCTTCACCCAACACCGCGACATGCCGCGGAAAAAAGTTTCGCAAATGATCGTGCAAACCTTGTTCGAACCGCTTTACCGCAAGATGCTCGAACGTTTCCATCTGCGATTTGCGCATCACCAACATGGCTATTCTCCGCGTGCGACCAGCCCGTCGCTCTTAAGGCGGCGGAGTGAATTCCAAAGCCGCTTGCTCGCCACCCAGCTGTCCTCCGGCCACCCAGAACGTCAGCAACCCCCCCGCCTCGTCTTCGCACAGCAAGCGGGCAAGCGGGCCGAACAGCGCCTGCAATTCATCGGCGTCGCAAGTCGGCAAATAGACACGCAACACGCGGGGATCGTAATAGCGGAAGTACAACGGCTGCCAGTCAGGATCGTAGGCCATGATCAAGCTGCATAAATGCTCGCGCACCAAGCGCCAATCCGCCCGACTGACCGCCAGGATGCCCCAATGCCGCCCCCAGCCCTCGCGAAACAGCCAATGAGTAAACGCTGATTCCCGCTCCAGCATCACTTGATACGGGGCCACTTTAGACAGCTCCGAAATCAGTTCGCCCCGATACAGGCACACGGCATTGACTCCATGCTCCTGCAACTTTTCCGGCAGATCCGGGATGGCAGCCCCATCCAAGATGGCGTAAACATGGGCGTTGGGATCAACGAATACATGTCTGGCTAAGATTTCGGATGGATCGACCACAGCCATCATGCGCTCCCAAGCGATGGGCGTTTATTTATTTTTCGATCCTCCAGGTGGCGGCTTGGGAGAAGGCGTTGGGGGTTCAAAAAAAGGCTTACCCGTATCACTGGCATTCTGGGCGGTTTTGGCCTGTTTGATCTGTTCTTCCTCTTGCACCCGTTGCATCGGCGTAAGCGGCAACACTGGCGAACGATTCCCATCCAAACCGTCATCCGTCAACTCAAGATTATCAACGCTGGCTGAACTTACGTTCTGGCTCTTTTGCTGGGCCGGACCTTGTGCTTGCGCATCGCTGACTTGACCGGATTCAGCGGTAGCCGCTTCCGTCGGGTCCTTGGGCGCGGTGGGCGGCGATGGCGGCTCCGGTGAACACCCCGAACCAGAACCCGCCGCACCGCCGCTGTTGATCATCACCATCGTTCCCTGAATGAAAACGCCCGCCGGGTTGATGTTGATAAAGTTGCCGCCCACCTTAATCGTTAGTGAGACGCCCGCTTCAATCACGACCGTCATGCCGCCCTTCAAATGAATCTCCATTCCGGCATCCACCGCATGTCGCATCCCGACTTTCTGTTGCAAATCCATACCCGCATTCAACGAGACGGTGCCGCCGGCCTTGATATTCTGCCGGCTGCCGATCTTCAAGTGCTGGTCGCCGCCAATTTCTTCTTTTTGATCGCTGCCGATTTTCAGCGAGGCGGAACCATCGACTTTTTCGTTTTGATCGCCCTTGACGGTCAGGTGCTTATCACCTTCCACCGTCTCGATCTGATCAGATTTGACGATCAGATGCCGCTCGTTACCAATCCATTCGAAAGCATCCTTCTTGACGCGGATATCCTCATTGCGCTCGGCGTGGACGAACAGTTGCTCGCTCCCTTTGGTATCGTCCAAGCGAATTTCGTTGAAACCGGCTCCGCCTTTGCTTGAATTACTTTTGAGCGTGGACGTGGTTGCCTTGGCCGGTAAGTCGTAGGGCGGCATGTTGATGCCGTTGTAAACCCGGCCCGTGATGATGGGTTGATCGGGATCGCCCTCCAGAAAATCCACGATCACCTCTTGGCCGATGCGCGGGATATTCATCGCACCCCATTGTTTGCCCGCCCACAGTTGCGACACCCGAATCCAGCAGGAACTATTTTCATTAGCCTGGCCGTAGCGATCCCAGTGAAACTGACATTTCACGCGCCCGTATTGATCGGTATAAATCTCCTCACCGCCTGGGCCGACCACGACGGCGGTTTGCGGCCCCTGCACCATCGGTTTAGGCGTGGCGCGCGGTGCGCGATACGGCTGTCGGGCATCCATGGCGGTGATTTCACCCGCATAGGGTTTACCTGAAATGCCAAGGTCGGCAAAGGATTGGTACTCGTCGGATTCCAAATGATGAACGGCCGATGTGATCAAATATTTGCGATTCTGATCGTCGCGTGGGCAGCCGGTCAGGCTGAACAGATAACCGGCCGCCAAGCCGGCGGCATTACCCCGCCCGCGCGCCACTTCATGTTGGGCTTGCACGGCTTCCAGATAGATTTTGGAATAGTTGTTGCCATCGCCCATTGCGGTGTAGGTACCCGGATAGTCGTACATCTCGAAATTTGACAGCGCGTGGGTTTTGGGCTGATTCAACACGGCGCGCAGCGACTTGCGAGGGGCGGTGAAATCGTAATCGTTCAATACGTAAGCGCCCGGCTGCACGCTCTGGTCGACAAACCACTCTGACAGGCAATCCCGCTCGCGGCGATCATGGGCATCCGGTGGAAAAAAGGGCACGGTTTCATATTTGGCAAATTCTTCGTGCGAGCCGATGCCATCGGATAACACCAGGATATTCTTCCCGTTTTCATGGATGAAGTAATAATACATCCCTTCCTTTTCCATCAGCCGGCTGACGAAATTAAAATCCGTCTCCCGATACTGCACACAATAATCCCATTCGCGATAACTGCCACTCAGGGCTTCTCTAAAGTCGGTAAAGCCTTGTTCGCGAAAAATTTCCTTGATAATGTCTGGCACTTTTTTATTCTGAAAGATCCGGCAATCCGAGGTGCGGGTGAGAAACCACAGCCAGGGCCGCAGCTCGGCGCGATAGACCCCATAACGCAGCCCTCGCGTTCCCTCGTAACTGAAACGGGTAACGAAGCCGTTGAAATAGCGGACGCCTTGCTGGTAGGGCAGGGCCAGCCGAACCGTCATGTTCGTGCCGAGCACATCCGCTAACTTAATATCGGTCTTTTCACTGAACAGCTCCATCTGACAGTCATATAACTGACTCAGGTGCTCTTTGAATGTCATCCGCGCGAACAACAGAACGTCTTCACCTAAAACGCTGTTGACCGCGATCACTCGATGTTTTTGGGTGGTGGCCATATTTCCACAAACTCCGCATCCCCGCCGCCACGACAGCAGCCCCATAGTGAGTTTAGCAGTAAAGCCCCATCAAAAAGGCTACCGCCAAACCGCTCAAATAACCCATAGCGCACTAGACTTCATAGCATCCATAACCTTCGGGAGCCTAGCGCCACCATGCCAAATCGGATGGAGTTTCAGTTGAGCTTGCCCAAGTCAGTTCCGGCCCCCGTTCACCCCGATTCAAACACGGCGCTACGCATTTTGATCATGGCGGATTTCAGTGGCCGCGCACATCGTGGTGAAACCTTCAGCCCTCCGGTGGATTTTGCTAGCCGTCCATTACTGCGTGTAGATGTAGACAACCTAAATGCCATCATGTCTCAGGTGGCGCCCAAGTTAGAGTTAACGCCCAATAGCGCACTCCACGTCCCTGTTAGGATCGGCTTTGCCCAACTGGATGATTTTCATCCCGACGCACTCTATCCGCGCCTGGAAATCTGGCAGGACCTGCGCCTGACCCGCGCCCGCCTGGGCGATTCCACCATCGTCGCGCAAACCCGCGCCAAACAAAGCCCCGCTCCACCCACGGAACCTACTCCGCCCAACCCAAACTCAGAGGGAGAAACCGACGAGGCTTTACTTGCACGATTACTGGGACGAACGCCCAACCCCGCGTCCGCCACCAAGCCCACTGATTCGGCAGCGCCAGCAATTGATGCCTTGTTACAAGCCATCGTTCAGCCCCACATCGTCCATACCGATCCTAAACCAGCGGTCTTGACGGCGATAGATACCGCCATCAGCGCGCAATTGCGCGCGATTCTGCACCATCCCGCGTTTCAGGGGTTGGAAGCGAGTTGGCGCGGCGTTTACGATCTGATAGCCAATTTCGACAGTGAGACGGTCCGCGTTGATTTGTTCGACGTAAGCCGACAGGAATTACTCGATGACTTGCGCGCCGCGGCGGGAGAATTAACAGCAACCCAACTATACAAGCGGCTGATCGAGCATGCCCTTCACGCGCAGCGCCGACAACCTTGGTCGCTACTGATCGGCGATTATAGCTTCGATGCCCGTGGGGAGGATATCGCACTGCTGGCGGCCTTGGGCACTTTGGCCGCTCACGCTGGCGGCCCATTTCTGGCGGCCAGTTCTCCTGGGATGGTGGGCTGCGCATCAGCGTCGGCCCTAGCTGATCCAGATACGTGGCAGCCGCTTTCGACAGCACATCAGGAAAATTGGCGTAAGCTAAGAACCAGCGTGGTGGCGCCCTGGCTTGGCTTGGCGCTGCCGCGCGTGCTACTGCGGCTGCCTTACGGCCAAAAAACCGACCCCATCGAGGCGCTTCCATTTGAAGAAATGCCGCTGGGCCGGGATACCAGCGCTTATCTTTGGGGCAATCCAGCTTTCGTTTGCGCCCGGTTGATCGCGGCGACTTTCGTTGAAACGGGTGGTGAAGGCAGTCTAGGCGACATCCTCGAACTCGACGATTTAGCCACTCACAGTTATGAACAAGATGGGGAACCGGCCCTGCAACCGGCCACCGAAATCCTGCTAAGCGACCGCGCGCGTCAAACCATCGCAGCTCATGGCATCATGCCGATCTTAGGGCATCGCCAGCGCAACGCGCTACGTCTGACAGGATTGCAATCAGTGGCCGACCCGCCAACCCCTTTGGCCGGTCCGTGGCGATCTTGACTAAAAAGAAGGCTAGAATTTTCGGACTCAAGTCAGGGATTGTTCCCTGGTATCGGCTTCATCCGGCGAATCTTCGTCCACATTTTTTTCATCCATTCGCCGCACCACATCGGCAAGTTGCCGTCGCAACACCTTGACCGCCGGTTCCAATTGCAAGATACGGCGTTCCATCCGCTCCAGTTGGGCCTCCTGCCACTCAGGGTGCTGCAACAGCGATTCCATGGCTTCTTCTAGCTCGATTATCCGCTGTTCCATCGCATGACTCACCCGCAGCAACGACCGATTGCCGCTACTCACGGCGTGAGTCCCCTCTTCTCGACCCTGGTTGAGCTCTCGACCGACCACTTCCGCCGCCGCCGGCGTAAACTCTCGCAAGCCCTCCAGAAAACCGTAGAGCAACAAACGATCGCAAAAAACGTTGATCAGACGCGGAATGCCCTGGGTAATCTGATAGATGGCTGGAAAAATTTCTTCGAAAAAAGTCGGCTGCCAACCATCCCACCCGACGACATGCAGCCTGTGTTCGATATAACTACGGGTTTCTGACTCGTTCAGAGGACTGAGATGGCCAGAGGCGATCACCCGCTGCCGCAATTGCTCCATGCTCGGGTCTTGCAAGGTATGGCGAAACTCCTCCTGTCCTAGCAGAAAGCTCTGCAACAATGGGGTTTCAGCAATCTGAAAATTCGACAGCATCCGCAATTCTTCAAGCGATTTAGATGGAAGATTCTGTGCTTCATCCACCACCAGCAACACCCGCCGTCCCTGTCGGGCGTGGCTGCGCAGAAAATCCTCGAAGTGCTTGAGCAGCGTCGCCTTTCCGATCCCTTCGTAAGGTAACCCAAAGGAAGCCACTACACTGCGCAGCAACTCATCCGCTTCTAATTGAGTCGTCACCAATTGAGCGGCAATCACTTGGCTGGAATCAAGCTCCTGAAACAGGCTTTTCACCAAAGTAGTCTTACCGGTGCCGATGCCGCCGGTAATCACGATGAACCCTTCCCCCTGGCTTAAGCCATACCGCAAATAAGAAAGCGCCCGCGTATGGGCACGGCTACCAAAGAAAAATCGGGGATCGGGGCTTAATTGGAAAGGCTTGGCGCTAAAGCCATAATATTCAGTATACATTTAGATTTAAAACTTCATATTAAAACGAATATTGAATCGATTTTCGCGAAATTGCTGCTCAGCTAAATCCGTATCGTTTTTATAGTAGCGATAGCTAATCAAACCACCGGCATCTGGACTAAAAACCTGGGCCAAGCCAAGCACAGACACCCAATAGTCGTTCTGCTGAGCTTCACCTAACTCATTCTCACCCAAATCATCATGTTCCCAGCCCGCTCCAACAAAAGAAGCGGTACGCGGTGCAAATCGCCAAGTCCAAAGAGCGCCCGCGCCATGGGTATTTTCGTTGGACGCCAAATCCGGATTTTGACGGTCTTCCGTGAAGGCGTTAAATGACAGACCCGTCGGACCGCGCCGATACGTTACCCCGGCTTCAAAACGCTTGCGTCTGAAATTTTGGTCACTCAAACCAGACGGCCCCTCGAAAAGAATCGGTTGGCCTTGCTCATCCAGCGGCAGCGGTTGGCCATCAGGCCCCACAGCAAGCAAGCCGCCACCCAACAACTGTTGCTCGTTGGTCACTTCATCGGTATAAGCAGCCGACCAAGTCGTATAACGGGTGCGATGATTTAACAAGCCGCGCCAGCGAGTCCCTGGATCGACGCCCACATCCTGATTGCGCCGGCTAAGCTCTAAACTGGTGCGTGTCGTAGGATTCCAGTTGAAAGCCAATTCATTAACATCAGGGCCATACAACGCTTTGAATCTAATAAAGCGGCTCGGTTCCCAAAGAGCGCCCAAACCCCAGTAACCACCATCACGATTATTGGCGAAATCGGCAACTTGGTTATTTTCATAACCCCCCTCAGCCAATAAGGACCATCGTTTATTTAATTGATAGCTCAACTGGCCAATGACATTTTCTCGACGATCGTCGCCATTATTAACCGCGTTGATGACTTGCTGAGAGTCTCGCTGCTGTTGTTGATAAAAATATTTCAAATCCCATTTGAATTGACTAAGCTCGCGCCCGTCGGTTAGATTAAATTCAACGGTATGAATCTGACTATCGGCATTGTTAACTTGCTGCTCAACCTGCGGATCTTCGTTACCATCCTGATTATCGTAAGAAATAGTATCGTAACGATAACGCAGGAATACCTCGGCCCAATTTCGAATATTCTGACGCCAGTAAGGACTGGCTCCAAAGCGATAGCCAGTGACTTGATTATCCGTCAGAGCTATGTTGTTGAAAATACCCATTGGATTGAACAACTCCGCCGCGCCGGGTAATCCCAAATCCAGATTATTGAAAAAAGATAAACTGGCGGGCGTCCCTCCAGCCGCCCCTAAGGTGCCGGCATCCGTTCTCTCCCGGGTATTAATGGGTACTTGCGTAATCGAACCATACGCATCCAAAAACAAATTATTCTGAAAAATCTTTCCCGTTCCAAAAGCCTGTAGTTGATTGTTAATGGCATTGGCATCACTGTTATTGGTATAGAACAATCCTTGCGCTGTATAATCCAAGCGAAGATCAAGCCGTCCACCGCGTTTATTTATCGAAATACCCGGCTCCACTTGTAAAACCAAATCATCTTCCGCCTCGCTAGAAGGCGCCAGCCTGATATTATCTGAATAGGTGGCGCCAACGCCGATGCGAGGGCTTATTCGCCATAAGCCAGGCCCAACGCCTGGCTCTTGCGCCAAGCTTAGAGAACAACTTGCCAACAGCATCCCTGGTATGAACCATAATGCCACCGCACGCCAAGCAGCTACTCCAATACGTTGGCGATTATTGGATTTCATTTTTTGCATTCTGGCTCGACTCCATTGATAACTAACCAATCACCGCGCTGGAATCCTCCTCCTTATCTTCGCGGGCATACTGATATCCATAATCTGAAACAAGGCCATCGCGCGCTTTATTAAGCACGAATCCAACCATCTGGTTAGAACTGAGCAGAGCCAAAGCTTCTTTGACCAAAGATTGAGAGGTTCGTTCCGCTTCAATAACTAAAATAACCTGCCCCATGAGATTAGCCAAAATTACTGCTTCGGTCGTAGCTAATAATGGAGGCGCATCGAAGATAATCACACGATCGGGATAACGCTGGCTCATCTCGCTGGTCAGGCGGCGCATGTTGTCGCCAGCCAATAATTCCGCGGACAAGTGGTGCTTGCTACCCGCTGGTAACACGGCTAGAGAAGGCATGCTAGTATTGACCAATACATCAGCCAATTCCAGCTGATCATCGATCAAAAAATCAACCAAGCCTAGCTCGACTTCAAAACCGAGTGTTTTGCCTACCGAGGGCCGGACAACATCAGCGTCTACTAGCAATACCGTACGATTTCGTTCAGATGCAATACTCAAAGCCAAGTTACAAGCTGTAAAGGTTTTACCCTCACCGGGCTGAGCACTTGTCACTACAATCAAATTACTCTGCTCAGATTTAATAGCGCCCTTGCCATCAATATTCATTAACAAGGGTCGCTTGATATGACGATACTCTTCTTTGATCCTACTATGCCGAGCATCGGGTACTAATAAACCCGCGCCTCGGATTTTCTCAATATCGAGCGTTATGGATCGCTGGGTACGCTTGTTGACTACCGGCGCACCAACACTAGCAACTGATGGGATCGCAACATTAACGATCCCTTCGATTACATCATCTCTTGTCGGAACAATGGGGGTCGGTGGCGGTGGTGGTGGCGGTGGTGGTGGCCGTATGATCGAGCCAATCGACCGGCCTGACATGGCTTTTTCGATACTATCCATTATTCGATTCTCTATTAAAAACCGAAATCATCATAGAAGCCCAACTTTTTCTACAGCTAATAAGCTGGCATAAACTAATAACAATAACCCAGCCACTGAAGCAAATGTCGCCGCCATCCTACGTTCGCGACGTAAGGCATGAGGTGATAAAACCAGGCTAACACTACCGAATACAGGAACATCCGTGATCTGTTGCCTCAATCCACGCCGATCATCAAAGGTTGGCCACAGCTGCATCATTAGAAACGCCAACCCTATCCCCGCGGCTAAACCTCCAACCAATACGAGTGTCATCAACAATAACCGATTCGGCCAGCTTGGTTTCAAAGGCACCCGCGGCGGCTCAATGACTTGGAAGCGCACATCTTGTCTGGACTCCTCGGCCTGTTGAGATAGCCGAGCAGATTCCCGGCGCGCTACCAGATCATCATATTTTGAGCGATTCAATTCATAGTCACGATTTAGCGCCGTTAACTCCGCTTCGACCTTAGGTAAGGTATTCACTTGATTGTGCAACTCATCATAGCGCTTTTTAAATTCGGTTGCTCGCACGGATAATGAAGCAATGGTCGCTTCTTCTTCAGCCAGTTTGACCTTAAGCTCATCGTAAAAAGAATACGTTTTAGGCCCTCTGGCATTACTATTTGCATTCAGCTTGGAAAGATTGGTTGCATACTGAGCACGCTCTTGCTCGCGCTGGGCTTTAAGCTCTGTAATCGATTTCTTCAAAATACTGACATCTGGGTGCTTATCGGTAAATTGAATTAGCAAGTCATCCAATTTTTGTTCGAGGCTTTGAATACGCCCATCGATAGGCAAAACGACCGGCTCACCCACTGCTCCGCTGCCATCACCCTTAAGCTGTTGCAGAGAATTATTAATTTGTTGCTGAATTGAATTACGACGATTTTCTGCTTGAGCCAGCTCTAGTCGAGCCAACCCCAGGTCGTTAGTCACCTGCTGCATACGTGCATTGTAATTTTGTCCTTCCGTGGGCATCAAACCAACATTTTTGAGCTTGAATTCCTTCAAGCGATTTTCTGCCGCCACCAGCCGAGCCTCATATTCTTCAACTTGCTTGTCCAAAAAGACTTGGGCCGCATCCGTATTGAGTACGGCTGAATTAAGGTTATTTTCAAATACCTTAATGACGGACTCGACTACTTTTTTAGCCTTATCTGGATTAGGGTCCTGGAAAGTTATGCTATATAAGTTGTCATCTCTTTTACCCGATCCAGCCAGCTTAATTCGTTGCTGTAGCCGGTAAGCCAATTGATCAAACGCTAAAGAAGTCGTTTTAGCGGGCGGGTTCAATTCAGAAAATTCAATAATCTTCTCTAAATTTGGACGGCTGAGCAGCGTTTGAGCGACCAAGGCAACCTGAGCATTGGGATCGACATCTATCGTCAGACCCTTCAATAAAGGCCGTAGCACGGACTGAGTATCCACAAACACTCGCGCCGAGCCTTGAAACTGATCGGGTAATCGAAAGACAACGAACCATCCAATGATACAAATCACCCACGCGCAACCCATGGCGTACCAGCGATTACGCCAAATGCCGCGCAGATAGCCAACTATCTGGCCGATACCCTCGTTCATGTGATTCCCCTTAGCCTCCGGGCGCGACCCGACTAGAACCAGGATTGCGGGATGATCACAATATCGCCAGGCAAGATATCTACATTGGCGGTGATATCCCCCTCAAGCAGATCGTCCAGGCGGATTTGGTATTCCTGCTGTTTGCCGTCCACCATTCGCACCAGTTTGGTATTGTTGCCAGCCGCGAATTCGCTTAAGCCGCCAATCGCGACCATAACGTCCAGCAACGTCATTTTGTGGCGATAAGCGATCGCTCGCGCCTGCGGGCCCGCGGCCTGATCGCGGTTACCGCCCTGCTCGCCGGATACTTGACCAACCACCCGCACCTGCTCGCTGTAGGGTCCGATGCCATTGGCAACGATCACGGTAACGATCGGCTGGCGAATGTAGGTCTCCAGGGCTTTTTCCATTTCGCGGGCCAGCTGATTGGGGGTTTTGCCGCTGGCTTGCAAATCCTCCACCAATGGAGTTGTAATCTTTCCGTCTGGGCGGACAGTCACTGTCTGCGAGACCTCGGGATTTCGCCAGACGAAAATTTGTAGCTGGTCACCTGGACCTATTTGATAGTTGTAAGTCTCCGGCGAAGCGGTTTGGGACGCATAGTTAGTTGAAGGAGGGAGGCCTTGTTGATTTTTGGCGCAGGCGCCAAGCAATAGCACTAGCGCCACCGATATCGCACCGATCACCCACTGACGTTTTTGCATCCGAGACAACCCCCAATACCATTGAATAATCCCAATCCCAATCTGTCCAGAGCCAAGGTTGAGTCGGTTTGATGAGATGCTCAGCCAGCATACCACCCGGTCAATCCATCTCTGGGAGCACTATCTTTGAGCCGATAAGCTGATGTCGTTTTCCCACAAAGCAGCAAAAAGTATTAGGATCACCAGCCAAGGCCATTTCCATCCTAAAAGCTTAAATGAAAACTGATGTTCCGGCAGCGACTTTTATCACGATCCAAAATATAGGCAAACATTATGCCGAAGGCGATAATCAGCGCACGATCTTCACTGACTTGAATTTAGACATCCACCGGGGAGCGTTCGTCGCCTTGCTTGGACAATCCGGTTCAGGTAAATCGACCCTTTTGAACTTGCTAGGCGGTATTGATCTGCCAGACCGTGGGCAAATCCGCATCGGCGACCAAATTATAACTGAACTCACCGAAGTCCAGCGCACTCAATTTCGGCGGCGCCATATCGGCTTCATCTTTCAATTCTTCAACTTAATTCCAACCCTGACCGTTGAGGAAAATTTATTATTACCCTTGGAATTAAACAACATAGCCACACCGGATCAGCGCGGGCATGCATTGGCGCTGCTGCATGAGATCGGCTTGGGCGCCCGCCAGGGTAGCTTTCCCGAACGGCTCTCTGGCGGAGAACAGCAACGCTTGGCCATCGCGCGAGCCTTGGTACACCGCCCGGCGCTGGTGCTGGCGGATGAGCCGACCGGTAATTTGGACAGCGCAACGGGTGAACGAATTCTGGACTTGCTGCTAAACCTCCATCAGCAAGTCGGAACGACCATCATTATGGTGACCCACAGCCGAGAAGTGGCTACTCGCGCCGACCGCCTTCTCTATCTGGATGGAGGGCAGATTCGGGAGATAGGGAGGTGACTCCTTTGCTTTGGAGAGCCTTACTCCGACATCCGTTGCAACATCCCTGGCAACTGGGACTGGCGATTCTGGGTATCGCCCTTGGCGTCGCCGTGGTGTTGGCGGTCGATCTGGCCAACGCCAGCGCCCGTCGAAGCTTCGAGCTTAGCATGCGCCGGATCACTGGAGCGGCCACCCACCGGATTGTCGGTGGTTCTCAAGCGATCCCGGAGACGCTGTACGCTCGCTTGCGCGTGGAACGCAATCTCCGTCAAAGTACTCCCGTGGTGACCGGTTATCTACCCGATGCCGACCAACCCGGCCAACTACTGCAAATCCTCGGTATAGATCCGTTCGCCGAAGGGCCGTTCCGTCTTCCCGCCACCGATATTGCCACTAATGATTTCGACTTTCGGGCATTGCTGCTGCAAGCCGATGCGGCCCTGTTGCCGGAAGGCGTGGGCCAGCAAATTACCCTGCGACGCGGAACGCGGCATTTCACTTTGAAACGTGTGGGCACATTGCAAGGAACCGATCTGGCGGGATTGATCGTCACCGACATCAGTACGGCCCAAATCGTCCTGGGCCAACCTGGAAAGTTGAATTACATCGATTTGATTCTGCCAGATGGCCCTGATGGCGAACGTTTGGCTCAGGAACTGCAAAGCGAGCTACCGTCTGATTTGCGGTTGGAAAATTCTGAAAGACGCAATCGAACCACCCAAGATCTCAGCGCCGCCTTTTCATTGAACCTGAACGCCATGAGTTTCTTAGCCTTAATGGTCGGGATGTTCCTGATCTATAACGCGATGACTTTTGCGGTCGTACAGCGTCGCCGTTTGTTAGGGACGCTACGAGCGCTAGGGGTCGCTCGCCGTGAATTGTTCGCGGGCGTCCTCAGTGAGGCGCTACTGCTGGGTCTGATTGGTGTCTTTTTCGGCGTACTCTTAGGGTTATGGTTGGGTTCTGGATTAGTCCATCTAGTAACCCGAACCATCAACGATCTGTATTACATTATTAGCGTGCGAGACTTTTTCATTGATCCATGGTCATTGGTCAAAAGCATCGCGCTAGGGCTAGCGGCGACACTGGCGGCGGCGTGGCTGCCCGCTCGCGAAGCCGCCAACATCCCCGCGGCGGCGGCGCTCAGCCGTAGCCACCTCGAAACGCGCTGGCAGGCGGTTTTACCGCGACTGGCGCTGGCCGGATTGCTCTTGCTCGCCAGCGGCGGCGGCGTAGTGGCGCTTTCCCATTCGTTAATCGCCGGCTTCATTGGTCTATTTCTATTGATTTTCGGCTGCGCCTTGATAACCCCTCCCGCGGTCGTGGCGCTGGTTCACCTGAATCAGCCCCTGTGCCAACGTCTGGGGTTGTTGGCGCGGATGGCCAATCGCGACATAGCGCGACATCTTAGCCGCACCGGCATCGCCGCCGCGGCGTTAATGATCGCCTTTGCGGCCACGGTGGGCGTCGGGATCATGGTCGATAGTTTTCGCGGTGGGGTGAGCCTCTGGATCAAAGATTTACTCAATGCCGATTTATACATTGCGCCTCCCACTATTCCAGGAGGTAGCACGGAGACCCTGCAACCGCAAGTGTTAGCGGCGTTGCACGACACCCCTGGCATCGCTGGAGTTTCCCTTTACCGGCGGAGCATAGTCGAACTGGATGGCCGGCCGATCCAATTAATGGCCGTAGCGCTCGCTCCGCTCTCACAAGCCGGTTACCGCCTGATTGACGGCGATCCGACCGAAACCTGGCAAACATTTCAAACTGGCGAATCCATTCTCATTTCGGAACCATTGGCCTATCGGCAAGGGTTACGCGCGGGCGATTCCCTGACCTTGCCAACAGCGGGCGGCTTACGCGCTTTTCCCATCGTTGGCGTGTTTTTAGACTACGGCTCGGAGCATGGCCGAATTCTGCTGCATCGTTCAGCTTATCAACGCTACTGGCAGGATAGCTCGGTCAGCTCAGCGGCCATTTATGCGGAATCAGAAACCAGCCTGTCCGCCTTGCGCGAACGCTTGCAGCAACGGCTGGGAACCATTCAGCCACTGATGATTCGTCCCAATCGAGACATTCAAGAGCTCACCTTGGATATTTTCGACCGTACCTTCACCATCACTAACGTGCTTCGCCTGCTGGCTGTCCTGATCGCGCTGGTCGGCACCTTGAGCGCGCTGCTGGCCTTGCAACTGGAGCGGGCGCGGGAGTTCGCCGTGCTGCGCGCCACCGGCATGACCGTGCGTGAGGTCGGCGGACTGGTCTCGTTACAAACGGGCTTTATGGGGGCTGCCGCTGGTCTGTTCGCGTTGCCGACCGGATTAATGATGGCCTTCGTGTTAATTTTTGTCATTAATCGTCGCGCCTTTGGCTGGAGTCTGCCGTTTCAGGTCAGTTCCCTGCTGCTGTTGGAAACCGTGGCGCTAGCGATAGCCGCCGCGTTGTTGGCAGGACTTTATCCCATTTGGCGCATGGCCGGCACCCCGCCCGCTGATGCGCTGCGATCCGAATAAGCGCTTGCGAATCAATCGGCCGGCCCAACATGACTGAGCGATACCGATGGTTAGCGATAGGGACTCTGCTGCTGAGCATCGCGCTGGCCAGTTATTTATTTTGGCCCCGGTCAAAAATGGCTGAGACCGTCGCGGTGACTTCAGCACTGGGGGGTAATGACAACGCCGGCTATCAACGCGCCTATGCGCCTCGGCCCTTCCAATTTCCGACCGATCACGGCCCACACCCGGATTTCCGCAATGAATGGTGGTATGTGACTGGCAATCTGGCTGACGCCACCGGGCGGCAATTCGGCTATCAATTGACCCTGTTTCGCATTGCGCTCTCTCCCACGCCGCCGCTGGCCGATTCCGCTTGGCGGACGAACCAGATTTACCTGGGCCATTTTGCCTTGACCGATGTCGCGGGCGATCAGCACCACGCCTTCGAGCGGCTCAACCGTGGGGCGATGGGTCTGGCGGGTGCGCAAGCCACGCCGTTTCGCGTCTGGTTGGATGACTGGGCTTTGAGCGGAAATGAAACCGCTATTTTTCCCATGCGAGTGCAAGCGCGGGAAGGTAATGTGGCGCTTGATTTGGTCCTCAATGAGATGAAACCGATGGTCTTGCAAGGCGATCAGGGATTGAGCCAAAAAAGCGCGGAACCCGGCAATGCGTCTTATTACTACTCATACCCTCGCTTGCCAACCCAAGGCACGATGCAACTGGATAGCACCACCTTCACGGTCAATGGCGCCAGCTGGCTGGATCGAGAATGGAGCACGAGCGCTCTGGGACCTGAGCAAAGCGGCTGGGACTGGTTTGCCTTGCAACTGGATGATGGCCGGGAGTTGATGTTCTATCGGTTGCGCCGCAAGGATGGCACTACTGACAGCCATAGCCAAGGCATGTTGGTGGCCGCTGACGGCCAAACGAAGGCGCTACGCTGGGACGAGGTGGAGTTACAGCCAGCGGGAGAATGGCTCAGCCCGACAACCGGCGACCGTTATCCCGCCAGCTGGCGGTTGCATGTGCCCACCGAGAAGATCTTTCTCACCATTAGGCCAAAAATCGCCGATCAGGAAATGCGCTTGACGGTGCGCTATTGGGAAGGGGCTGTTACGGTAAACGGCCGCGCTGGGAATCAGCCTCTCGGTGGTCAGGGATATTTGGAGATGACCCGCTACGATGCGGCCGCCAACGTCAAATGAGCCGTTTCAACGCCACCCGCGCTGTCGTCTGGCCTCAAACAGAAAAATCCCGGCCGCCACTGACACGTTCAGGCTTTCGACCCCGCCTTCGGCCATCGGTATCCGCGCCAGCCGGTCGCAGGCTTCACGCGTCAGCCGCCGCAAGCCTTTCTCCTCCGCCCCCAGCACGATGGCGGTGGGCGGCGTAAAATCCAGTTGATAGAGACTCTCCCTTGCTTCTCCCACCGCGCCGACGACCCATACGCCCCGCGCTTGCAAACTTCGCAGCGTCCGCGCCAGATTAGTCACCGGCACAAACGGCACTCTGTCCGCCGCTCCACAGGCCACCTTCCGTACCGTGGCATTCAATCCAACCGCCCGGTCAGCAGGGGCGATGGCCGCCTGCACACCCGCCGCGGCCGCGCTGCGCAGGCAGGCGCCTAGATTATGCGGGTCTTGCACGCCATCCAGCACCAGCAACAGCGCTGGCTCCGGCGCGGCTTCCAGCAAACCAGGCAAATCCGCTTCAACACAAGCAGACTGCTGAATCACGAGCCGGGCCAATACGCCTTGATGGCGGACGCCACCGCTCAAACGATCCAGTTCCGCCCGCGTCACGGGCTGGATCGGCACTCCCTGACCCGCGGCTTCGTCCAATAGCCCCTGTATCCGCGCGTCCCGCCGCTGGCGTTCCACCCACAGGCCGCGCACCTGCCCTGGCTCGTACTTTAGCGCCGCCGCCACCGCGTGTACGCCGTGTATGAATTCTTCAGCCACTGACTGCTAGCCTTTCTTGCGCGGGCTGCGATTCCAACGGTTGCGCCGCGCGCCGTCCTGGCGCTCGCGTTCAACTAACTCAAAATCAATTTTGCGTTCATCCAAATCCACCCGCACCACGCGTACCTGTAGCCCGTCGCCCAGCCGGTAGACCTGCCCGGAACGTTCGCCCTGTAGGCGATGGCCCACCGGGTCAAAACGATAGTAATCGTTGCGCAACGCGGTGACATGCACCAATCCTTCCACGTAGACGCCACTCAATTCCACAAATAGGCCAAAACCGGTGACGGCCGTAATGACGCCATCGAAGCTCTGGCCGATCTTGTCGAGCATGTATTCGCATTTCAACCATTCCACCGCATCGCGCACCGCTTCATCGGCCCGCCGTTCGGTCATCGAACAATGCTCGCCCAAGCCAACCAGATCGACCGGGCTATAAGGAAAATCCGTTGTCTTGCCACCGTTTAGCACATGGCGGATGGCGCGATGCACTTGCAAGTCGGGATATCGGCGAATCGGCGAGGTGAAATGGGCGTAGGCGTCCAAGGCCAGACCAAAATGTCCAACGCTCTCAGGGCTATAAACCGCCTGAGCGAGCGAACGCAGCATCACCGTTTGAATGAGATGCGCGTCAGGCCGGTCGCTAACCCGCGCCAACAAGCGCGTGTAATCCAGCGGCGATGGTTTGTCGCCGCCGCTTAACCCCAAGCCCAATTCACCCAGAAAAGCGCGTAACTTGTTCAGCCGATCCAGGGTCGGTCCTTGATGGATTCGATATAACCCTGGCATCTTGTGGCGTTGCAGAAAGCGCGCCGCCGCCACGTTGGCGGAAATCATGCACTCCTCAATCAAGCGATGGGCGTCATTGCGCTCGGTGGGCAAAATCTGCTCGATCTTGCGATCCGCGCCGTATTCGATCATCGTTTCCTGAGAATCGAAGTCCATCGCGCCGCGCTGCTCGCGGCTAACGCGCAGTACCTGATACAGCTCGTACAAGCGATCTAGATGCGACGCTATCGCCGCATGCTCGGCTCGAACTCGCGGATCGCGATCGGCGACAATGGCCGCCACCGTGTCGTAGGTCAGTCGGGCGTGAGAGCGCATCACGGCCTCGGCGAAACGGGAGCGGATAATGCGGCCCTGGGCATTGATCGTCATTTCACAAACCATGCAGAGCCGATCTACTGCGGGATTGAGCGAGCACAGCCCGTTGGACAACGTTTCCGGCAACATCGGGATCGCCCGATCCGGGAAATAGACCGAGTTACCGCGCTTGCGCGCTTCGTGATCTAGCGTCGTGCCCGGCCGGACGTACCAGGACACATCGGCGATAGCCACCAGCAGCCACCAGTTGGCCCCTCGCCGCTCGCAATAGACCGCGTCATCGAAATCACGCGCCGTGATCCCGTCAATGGTCACCAGCGGCGTGGCGCGCAAATCCCAGCGCCCTTTCTTGGCCGATTCTGGCACGGCCTCACCATAATGGCTGGCTTCCTCCGCCACTGTTTCCGGCCACTCGACCGGAATACCGTGACTGGCGATGGCGATGCGAATTTCCATCCCCGGCGCCATATGCTCGCCCAAGATCTCCTTGATTCGACCCAGCGGGCGGCTTTGGGCGCTGGGTTGCTCGATCAGTTCGGCGATGACGATTTGACCGGCCTGCGCTTCACCACGCCCATCGGGCGGCACCACAATATCCTGGTTGATTCGCTTGTTGTCAGGTCTGATGAACCAGGTGCCGCGTTCCTCGCAGAAGCGCCCGACCACCGTTTGGGTGTTACGCTCCAACACCTCGACGATAGCGCCTTCCCGGCGGCCTCGATAATCGACGCCAATCACCCGCGCCACCGCCCGGTCGCCGTGCAGCAGTTTTCGCATCTGCCGTGGCGAGAGAAATAGGTTATCGCCGCCCTCGTCGGGAATCAGAAAGCCGTGGCCCTCGGCATGGCCGATAACCCGGCCGGGCACCAGATTCATCTTGGCGACCGGTCCATACCCTTCTCGACGATTACGGATCAACTGGCCTTCCCGCTCCATCGCCCGCAAGCGCCGGGACAAGGCGTCGATTTCCCAGTCGTCGCTGATCTGCCACTCGGCGCAAAGTTCTTGCAAGGTCAGCGGCATTCCCCGCTCTTCCAGATAGTGCAGGATAAATTCCCGGCTGGGCGTGGCGCGGCCGTACTTTTCCTGCTCTCGCGCCAGAAATGGATCGAGTTGACGCCAGGAACTCCGTTTTTTTTGAGTCATATTCACTTCAATAAAGTTGCAAAAGCATGAAAGACAAATGATTGACAGGCTGAAGCGCAATCCGTATAGTGCGCTCCCGTCGTCGCTTTAAGCGACCGTTGCTTAGCCGAAGTGGCGGAATTGGTAGACGCGCTAGGTTCAGGTCTTAGTTGGGGTAACCCAGTGGAGGTTCAAGTCCTCTCTTCGGCACCAGATGGAAAAGGCCCGGTCAACGCCGGGCCTTTGGCGTCTCTGGACGGTTCACGCCACGAACGGATTTCGCAAGACGATGGTATCCACCCGATCTGGCCCCGTCGAAATAATGTCGATGGGCTGGTCGCTGAGTTCTTCAATCCGTCGCAAATAAGCGCGCGCATTCGCTGGTAAATCGTCGTAACGGCGCACGCCCACCGTGGATTGTCGCCAACCCGGCATCTCCTCGTAAATGGGCTGACACGCTTCCAAGGCTTCCGCACCTAGCGGAGCGCTCGCCAAGCGTTGCGATCCGCGCTGATAGCTCACGCACAACTGGATAGACGCCAGATCGTCCAGGACATCCAGTTTGGTCACACACAATCCGGATACGCTGTTGTTGAGAATAGAGCGGCGCAACGCAACCGCATCGAACCAGCCACAGCGCCGCCGCCGGCCGGTGGTCGAACCGAACTCGTGACCACGCGCCGCCAGATAGTCACCGGTTTTATCGAACAATTCCGTTGGAAACGGCCCGCCGCCGACCCGGGTGGTGTACGCCTTGGTGATGCCGAGCACATAATCCAGATAACGCGGTCCAAAACCGGTGCCAGTAGCCGCGCCGCCAGCGGTGGTATTGGAAGAAGTCACATAGGGATAGGTGCCGTGGTCGATATCCAGCATCGCGCCCTGGGCGCCCTCAAACAACAGGTTGTCGCCACGTCGGCGATGAGCATCCAATAGTTCGGTGACATCGCCAGCCAGCGGCCGCAACCGGGCGGCCATCGCCAGCGTTTCATCCAGCGTCTTATCAAAATCAATCGGTTCAGCGTGAAAATAATGCTGCAATACGAAATTATGGAAATCCAGCACCTCGCCCAGTTTGGCGCTGAACCGTTTGGGATCAAACAGATCGCCAAGCCGAATCGCCCGGCGCGCCACTTTGTCCTCATAAGCTGGCCCAATACCACGTCCGGTGGTGCCGATAGCCCGTTCACCGCGTGCTTTCTCGCGGGCCTGATCCAACGCGATGTGGTAGGGTAGAATCAGCGTGCAAGCATCGCTGATGCGCAACCGCTCCAGCACCATCACGCCCCGCTGTTCGAGTTCATCGATTTCAGCCAGCAAGGCCGAAGGTGACAGCACCACGCCATTGCCGATGAAGCAGTCCACTTCTTGGCGTAGGATGCCGGAAGGAATGAGATGCAACACCGTCTTTTGACCGTTGATGACCAGGGTATGGCCGGCGTTGTGTCCGCCTTGAAATCGCGCGACTGCCTTGGCGTTCTCGGTCAGCAAATCCACGACCTTGCCTTTACCCTCGTCACCCCACTGCGCGCCAATGACGACCACATTCTTAGCCATGTCAGTTTCCTAATGATTCGCTTCGTTATTCTGACCGCAGTTACTGGAGGGTTTTGCCAAAGGGACCACCACCCACGCCTCCCGCTGGAATACCAGCGCCCGATCACACCCTAAAGCCTGGGGCACTTCAACAGCGCCGGATAATGCCCGGATCACGCGTTCACCTCGGTCCCGCAGCATCGCCACTTGCCGCTCGAGTGATGGATCGCCCACGGCGGGCGCGTAGATTCCGGCAGGGCAACTTTGCGATAGCGAACTCAGCCGCAATAAAGTCGCCAAGTCGACGCTAAAACCGGTCGCTGGGCGAGCTCGGCCGAACACCTGACCGATTTCATCGTAACGGCCGCCCTGTGCCACCGCTTGACCCTGACCCGGCACATAGGCGGCAAACACCACGCCAGTGTGATAGTGATAGCCCCGCAATTCAGCCAAATCGACATGAATCGGCAGCGCTGGCCATCCCCGCCGCAGTGCGGCGATCAAACGCCGCAGCGTTTCAAGCGCCTCACCGATCCGCACGCCACCCTCGGTCAGCAACGCCTCGGCTTCGTCCAGCACCTCTAGCCCACCATGCATTTCCGCTAACCCCAGCAACAAACGCTCGCACGCCGCTGGCAGCCGCCAACTCGCCAGTTGCTCGCGGATTTCGGGTAATGCCTTGCGTTGCAGCGCTTCAAACAGCCAGCCCTCGCGTTCCTGATCGAGTCCGGCCCAAGCCACTAACTCCCGGAAAATCGCCACATGTCCCAAATCCAGATGCACCTGGTCGATTCCCGCGGTCGCCAACGTTAGCAACATCAGGGTCAGTACTTCCAGATCGCTTTCATAACCCTGGTGGCCGTACAGCTCCGCACCGGCCTGATAGGGGCTGCGGGAACCGCCAAAACCATCGGCGCGAGTGCGCAGCACCGTCCCCATGTAACATAGCCGCACCGGCCCATCACGTTTGAGCAAGTGCGCGTCGATGCGGGCGACTTGGGGCGTCATGTCGGCCCGCACCCCCATCATTCGGCCGCTCAGTTGGTCGGTTAATTTGAAGGTCTGGAGTTCGAGATCGTTACCGGTTCCGGTTAACAGCGAGTCTAAAAACTCGATCAGGGGCGGCACCACCAGCTCGTAACCCCAGCTCCCGTATAAATCCAATAAATTACGTCGCAGCCGCTCCAACCGATAAGCGGCGGGAGGCAAAATTTCCTCAATACCTTCCGGTAGCAACCAGCGATCTTCAGGCGTCATGACAGAAAGTTGGGAAATTTGAGCGTGGGATTGAGGGTGCGGGGCGCTGTTTCAACGGACAAAATACAACATCGCCAACCCCAACGCCATGCTGCCCAGACCCATGAATCGCAGCAGATGGTCTTCCAGCCGCGCCATCCGCAACAGGCTTTGACGCAAAGCGCTCGGATTGAGAAACGGCAACACTCCTTCAAGCACCAGCATCAAAGCAAACGCCGCCAGCAACTCATCCCACATGGCGGCGTCCGCTGATCGGGGCCGGATTCCATTGCAGCGGGTAGCCCTTCACGAAGATCACTGCGATTTATTGAAGTAGCGGAAGAACTGAGAATCGGGTTGCAAGATCAGCGTATCATCCTTCCCGCTAAACCCTTGGCGATAGGCGGTCAGGCTTCGATAGAAGCTGTAGAAATCCTGATCCTTGCTGTAAGTGCGGGCATAGATATCAGCCGCCTGGCCGTCGCCTTCGCCGCGCTGTCGTTCGGCGTCGCGATAAGCTTCCGCCAGCAACACAGTACTCTGGCGGTCGGCGTCGGCTCGAATCCGCTCGGCCGCCTCACCGCCCCGAGAACGGAAATCCTTGGCCACTCGCAAGCGCTCGGCTTTCATCCGGCTGAATACCGAGTTACTGACATCGGCTGGCAGATCGATCCGCTTGATCCGCACATCCACGGCGGCGATTCCCAGATAGGTCGCCTGCTCTTTGAGCAGCCGGCTTAACGTTTCCATAATTTGGTCCCGGTCGCCGGAAACCACCTCCTGGATCGTCCGCTTGCTAAACTCGCTGCGCAAGCTGTCCTTGACGATCTGATCGAGCCGGACATTGGCCTGCGCCGCATCGCCGCCGACCGTGGTATAGAACAGCCGCACATCCTCAATCCGCCACATTGCAAAGGAGTCGACGATCACGTTTTTCTTTTCAGCGGTCAAAAACCGCTCCGGCTCCGTGTCCAAAGTCTGCAAGCGGCGATCAAACTTGCGGATATTGTTGATCAGCGGCCATTTCCAATGCAAGCCTGGCTTGTAATTGGCTTCGACGATCTCACCTAATTGGAAGCGGATCGCCGTTTGGGTTTCATCAACCGTAAACAAGGACATGGCCAGGAGCGCGATAAGAGCGATCAACACCCCGGCGAGCGTGTTACGGGGCATCGATAAGGGGGATCGAGCCATCACCGCACCTCCCGACCGCGGCTCATGTCGCGCAACCGCGTCGTGGCCGCGCTGCCATCCGTAGAGGAGGGCTGGGGCGCGGCGGGCGAAGCCTCAACCGCGGATCCGCTCGCTCCAGCGGTACTGACGGCGCCAGACGCCGCTTCGCCCGACTTGAGCAGCCGATCCAAAGGCAGATACAACAAATTGTTAGTACCCTTGGCGTCCACTATCACTTTGCTCGTTCGCGATAACACTTCTTCCACCGTCTCCAAATACAGCCGCTCCCGCGTCACAGTTGGCGCTTTCTGATAAGCGCCCAATAATTGCTCGAAGCGGCTCGCCTCACCCTGGGCTTGCGCAACCACCTGTTCCTTGTAAGCCGAGGCCTCCTGCAACCGTCTGGCTGCTTGCCCGCGTGCTCTTGGGATGACTTCGTTGGAGTAAGCCTCGGCTTCATTCTTCAAGCGTTGTTCATCCTCGCGCGCCTTGATTGCGTCGGCAAACGCATCCTGAACTTCCTCCGGCGGTTGCGCATCCTGGAGCACCACGGTGATGATTTGCAAGCCCGCGCCCTTACCGCTATTACGGCGAGGTTGTTGGTCATCGCCTTTAGCGGCGGCCTCAGGCGCGGTAGCGACCAACGGCGGTTGAGCCGGTTTTCCGGCGTCTTGCTTCTGATCCGCCACCAGCTGTAGCGGTCCAGGCGGGTAATTATCTAGGATCTGTTGGCTCAAAGACTTGATATTGGCCACAATGTCGCTGCGGCCCTCGGTCAAAACGAAATCCATGGTGCTTTTACCAATGGTCTCGCGGGCGGCGCTCTCCACCACTTGCACCAATACGCTCTCCGGATCGAATACATTAAACAAGTAAGCTCGCGGATCGCTGACTTGGTATTGCACCGCCAAGCGCACATCCACAATATTCTCATCCTGAGTCAACATGAGCGCTTCCTTCGGCACCGACCGTAGGGCGGGCTGTCGGCTGCCGCCATTACCGGATCGATAACCGACTTCCCTGAAACGCCGTTGCTCCAGATTGACGATCTCGACCCGATCAATTGGAAAAATCCGCAAATGGGGCCCCGGCATCGTCGTTTCCAGATACTGGCCAAAGCGTAGCACTACTCCACGCGTCCCTTCGTCGACAATGTAAATGCTGGCGATCAACCAGCCCACGACGGCGATAATCACGACAATCAGACCGATGCCAGCAAATCCAGCATTGGAGGGGTCCGTACCACCGCTGCCGCCACCACCGCCGCGCCGGCCACCCAACAGAGCGCCAAACTTGGCGGATAGCTTGCGGATGACTTCATCCAAATCGGGCGGGCCCTGATCACGACCCCCTCCGCTCCAGGGATCTCGGTTACCGCCTCCCGGTTCATTCCAAGCCATGTCGTACCCCAAAATCATCTTTAGGTCTGTTAGTGAGAATCTCGTTTACACCGGCGAGAGTTCAAATCCCGAACGCACCCACTCCGCCCGCAAGCCATAACGGCGCTGGAGCAGATCCACGTTGCCGCGTGAGGTGCGTACTTCGATTAGCCATTCGCCGGCCGAATCATTCTGCTCGGCCACCACCGCGCCCAAACCAAACAGCCGGGCACGTAAACGGGCCGCGGCCGGCGGTAACCGCAACCAGCCGTGTACGGTATCCTCACACAAGCGCTCGGCCAACGCCGCCGTCAGTCCGTCGATCCCGGTTTCAGCGAGCGCGGATAGCCACACGGCTCGTACTTGACCTCCGGCATCCCGCTCCAGTCGCGGAGGCTCGCCACTTAAATCGATTTTGTTGAACACCTGCAAGCGCGGCACGGCGGCCGCGCCGATCTCCTCCAATACCGACTCCACCTGCGCGATCACCGCGTTTCGGTCAGGATGGCTGGCATCGATCACATGTAGCAGTAAGCTCGCTTCGCACGTTTCGCGCAGGGTGGCGCGAAAGGCGGCTACTAATTCATGCGGCAGATCGCTGATAAAACCCACGGTATCGGCCAAGACCACCGGCTCCGCGCCCGGCAATTCCAAACGCCGCAGCGTTGGGTCCAAGGTGGCGAACAACTGATTGGCCGCATAGACATCGGCTTGGGTCAGCGTATTAAACAAGGTCGATTTGCCAGCATTGGTATAACCCACGACCGATACGGTGGGTAAATCCGCCTTGCGCCGCGCCCGCCGGCCCTGTTCGCGCTGGCGATCAACCCGTTCTAGCCGGAATCGAATTTGCCGGATGCGATCAGCCAGCAAACGCCGGTCGGTTTCGAGCTGGGTTTCGCCGGGACCGCGCAGGCCAATGCCGCCGCGCTGCCGCTCAAGGTGAGTCCAACCACGCACCAATCGGGTAGACAAGTGGCGTAATTGCGCCAATTCGACTTGCAGTTTACCTTCAAAGCTGCGCGCCCGTTGGGCAAAAATATCCAGAATCAAACCGGTGCGGTCCAATACCCGGCATTGCAGAAAGGTTTCCAAGTTACGTTCCTGCCCGGGAGACAGCGCATGATCGAAAATAACCAGATCCGCTTCGTTTTGACGTACCGCTTCTCGAATTTCATCCGCTTTGCCAGCCCCCGCGAATAGCCGCGGATCAGGCGCTCGCCGACGCCCCGTAACCAAGGCGACACATGCCGCGCCCGCCGACATCGCCAGTTCCCGAAACTCGTTGCAATCCTGCTCGTCTTCAAACCCATTCAGCAGCAAATGCACCAAAACGGCGCGCTCGCCACCGCGCGGACGCTCAAACAAAGCGCCTCCCGTGATTTAGATTAAATCGCTCAGGATGGATCGTTACCGACACTCGTATCGTCCATTGCCAAATTCAGCCGCACGTTGCGCGCGGGCACGACTGTGGAAATGGCGTGCTTATAGATCATTTGGCTGACGCTATTTTTGAGCAATACGACAAATTGATCGAAAGACTCGATCTGTCCCTGTAACTTGATCCCATTGACTAGATACACTGAAACTGGAATCCGCTCCTTGCGTAATGCATTCAAGAAGGGTTCTTGAAGGGAATGACCTTTTGCCATCACTTAATTCTCCCTTGTTGTTTTAGGCCTAAAAAGCCCGTCGAAACAAGCACAAGATATCTCTTGCGAAAAATAAAAAAACAGCTTGGCGCTCTAGGGTAAAGGGCGCCCGCCTCCGCGGGGACCATCGGCCGGATTGGCATGCCATCACATTCCCATGATGTGTTACCCGCAAGAACAGCAACATAAAACCTCGAACAAGCTGATGTGGCTTTACGGAAAAACCGCCGCTCATAAGATTAAATAGTTTATCACAAGCCATCAGGAACTTTTGGGAAAAACCCTTTGGCATGGAGCCGGTCCAAGACCCGTTTCACCAAGTTAGGCTCAGCACTATCGAGCCATTCCGCTTCAGGCTCCCCACGCAGCCACGTCAACTGCCGCTTGGCTAATTGGCGGGTGGCCACAATCCCACGCTCCACCATCGAGCCATAATCCAGGGCGCCGTCCAAATAGCCCCACACCTGCCGGTATCCAACCGCCCGCATCGAGGGTTTGTCCAAATCCAGATCACCACGCGCCCGCAGCCGTTCTACCTCCGCGACAAACCCTTGCTCCAGCATCATTCGAAACCGACGTTCGATCCGCTGATGCAAAAGGTGGCGATCGGCTGGCGCCACGACGAACTTGATCATTCGAAACGGCATTAATTCGTCGCTTGCCAGCGCGTAAAGTTCCGTGATTGAACGGCCAGCAAGCTCGTATACTTCAAGCGCCCGCTGGATACGCTGCGGATCGTGGGGATGGATGCGCGCCGCGGCCGCTGGATCGATTCGGCCCAAACGGGCGTGCAAGGCTACGCTACCCTTTTCGGCCAGTGCCGCCGCCAGCCGAGCGCGAACCGCCGGATCGGCGGGTGGTAATTCCGCCAACCCCCGTTCCAAGCCGCGGAAATAAAGCATGGTTCCACCGACCAACAGCGGCGTCCGGCCCGCTGTCTGGATGCTGGCGATTTCGCGCAGGGCATCGCCGCGAAAGCGGCCCGCCGAGTAAGGTTCGACTGGATCGACGATATCGATCAGACGATGCGGCGCCACCCGCAGGACGGCCAAATCCGGTTTGGCGGTACCAATATCCATCTCTCGGTAGACCAGCGCCGAATCTACACTGATGATTTCAAACGGCAATCGTCGAACGAGTTCGACAGCCAAGGCCGTCTTGCCGGAGGCGGTTGGCCCCATTAAGCACAGTACCAAGGGCCGTGGATCTCGTCCCAACTCGACCGGCGCCAATCAACGTCCCCGCCGAAACAACCGATCCAATTCATCGAGATTCAGTTGGATCCAGGTCGGCCGGCCGTGATTGCATTGCCCTCCATGCTCGGTAGTCTCTATTTCACGCAGCAAGGCATTCATTTCCATAAGATTAAGGGGTCGATTGGCGCGCACCGCGCCATGGCAGGCCACGCTGGACAGCAGGCCCAGAATAGCCGTGACCGAGCGGTCGGTGGTCTCGTGCGCCGCCAGATCGGCCAGCATGTCCCGCACCAGTCCGGCGATGTCGGAACCCGTCAGCAAGGCCGGAATCTGGCGCACGATCAGCGTTTCCGGCCCGATCGCCGCCACCGACAACCCGGCTTGCCCGAACAAAGCGTGATGCTCCTCCGCCAAATGCTGCTCTCGCGCGCTGACTGTCAGCGTCACTGGCACCAATAAAGACTGCGTTTGGAGATTGCCCGCCGCATGGGCGCGTTTCAGACGCTGATACAGGATGCGTTCGTGCGCGGCATGCAGGTCCACCACGATCAACCCCTCGCCGTTTTCCGCCAGGATATAGCAGCCATGCAACTGGCCGAGGGCATAGCCTAGGGGCGGGCATTCACCCTCGGCCAAGGGCGCGTTACCGTCAGGGAGCGGCACTACCGGTAAGGCAGGCGGATGCAACTGGCCATAGCTCGCAAACCGTTCTTGCACCTGCAACGGCAACGGATGCTGACCACCGAAAAAGCGGCCCGAACCCGGAGGGGCGCCAGGGCCAAACCCACCGAGCCGCAATCGTTCGCCCACATCAGCCAGCGGCGGCGTCTCACTGGGGCGAACCGCGGCGAGCGCGGTTTGGACCAGGCGACGAACAGTCTCATGGACCAGCGCGGATTCCCGAAAGCGCACTTCGCTCTTAGTCGGATGGGCGTTGACATCGACCAGCGATGGATCGAGCTTCAGGTAAAGCACGATCGCCGGGTGCCGGTCCTGATAAAGTACGTCCTGATACGCTTGCCGGACGGCGTGGGCAATGGTTCGGTCGCGCACCGGCCGCCCGTTGACGAAGAAATATTGCAAGTCCGGTTGGGCGCGCGCCATTGATGGCAGCCCTAACCAACCCGATACCCGCAACCCGGTCGCCTCTTTTTCCAGGTAAAGGCTGGCGGTGGCAAATTCCTGGCCGCACAGCGCCGCGATCCGCTGGGATCTGGCCGCCTGCTCGGTGGCGGGCTCCAGATTTAAAACGACCCGCTGGTTGTGCCGCAAGCCAAAACCGACCTCAAACCGACTCAAAGCCAGCCGACGGATAACGTCTTCGATATGGCTAAATTCGGTGCGATCGCTCCGCAAAAACTTGCGGCGAGCCGGAACATTGAAGAACAAATCACGGACTTCGACCGTCGTCCCGACCGGATGGGCGGCCGGTGCCGGTTCCGCAATGGCGTCACCGCCATCGCCGCTGACAAGCCAGCCCTCGGCTCGATCCGGCGTTCGGGAGATCAACCTCAGGCGCGCGACCGAGGCGATGCTCGGCAACGCCTCGCCGCGAAAACCCAGACTGGCGACATGTTGCAGATCATCGAAGCTGGCGATCTTGCTGGTGGCGTGACGAACCAGCGCGAGCGGCAAATCCTCGGGGTGAATACCGGCTCCGTCGTCGCGGACGCGAATCAGTTGGATTCCACCCTGTTCCACCTCCACCCGAAGCGTGGCCGCGCCGGCGTCCAGACTATTTTCGAGCAATTCCTTAACGATGGAAGCGGGTCGCTCGACCACCTCACCCGCCGCGATCTGGCTAATCAACTGGGCCGGCAATCGCCGAATGCGCGCGTTCACTGAGAAAATTCACCCGTAAACGAAAATCCAGCGCTACCTGGCGACAAACACCAAAGCCGTGCTGGATCGCTTCGCTTATTTGATGGTGCGTTGCAACGCTTCCAGCACTTGCTTGGCGCCGGCGGAACTGTCAGGCTGGTCGTTGCTATCTCGCACCACGACCACGGTCTGCCCGGTTTGCCCCGCCAGCCGCACGCGATAGCGCGTTCCTGGCGGCGGAGCCGCCGTCTTGCCGCGCCAGAACGCGAGCTTGGCAATCCATCCTTCATCGCCCGGCTTCTGGTTTTCCTTCTCGGGATCGCGATATTCGACGACGTAGAGACCCTGGCCGCGGTTCTGTTCCTCAACCGCATAATTGTTGCTATCGAGCGCCAGCCCCACCAAGCGCCAAGCACGAGAATAATCCTCGCCGACGATCAACTGACTCTCACCGCCTTGCTCGGCCAGTCGAACGCGCGGCCCGGCCGCCACACCCGCCGCCGCTTTAGCTTGCTGAACTTCCGCGCGTTTTTCCGAAGCCCCCATGTAGACCATCAAGCGGTTGAGCATCTCCGCTTCCAGTTCTGGATCGGAAGGCCGCCGCTGCCAGACGAACGTATTGCTGGCGCTGGCGGAGGCGCCGCCGACGGCCACTTCCTCCACGCCGGAATGGGCCAGGTATACCTCGGTCGCCTTACCCTCGGCGGTACGCTCCAAGCGGACTCGAAACCGGTCGCGCGTCGGGGCCGAATACATCACGTCCAAATACTTTTTCAAAACCGCGCGGATGCCATCTTGGGGAATATCCGCGCGGTTCTCCATCCAGTCGGTTTCCATGATGCCGATCGTCGGATCGTCACGCTTTAACGCGAAACCGTTGCTGGTCCAAAACTCCCGCACTTTCGACCACACCTGATCCGGCGCCGCCGCAACCACCAACCAGCGCTGGACGCCCGCCTGTTCCAGTTGTATTCCTGGCTGTGGCGGTAATACGGCGGCTTCAACCTTGCCCGCTTGAGGCTGTGGCCCGCCCCGTTCGTTGGAGTAAGCGGACAACGTGGCGGAACCGGTCGGATTCAGCTCCGGCACCACCAAGGTATCGTCAATGGTGGAGGCCGTCAGATCGGGCGGCACCTCCAGCCGTTGCGACAGCGTACTCTTTCGGTAATCGGGTCGCCGATCGGGTAGCAGCGTCTCCAGGTTAGTGGAACAGGCGGTCAGCGCCAGCAGCGCCGCGACTGAAATCGTGATGCCCCACGAGGGCAAGGGAAACCGCATAGCCATATGTTATTAGAGCACTCCAGCCTGTTGCATCGCCGCCCGCACCGCCGGGTAGCACGACTCTGACAAAGGGGTCAGCGGCAGCCGGATCCCCGACGGAATCAGGCCCAACTGCTGCACCGCCCACTTCACGGGGATCGGATTGGATTCAAGAAAAAGCACTTTGTGCAGTTCAGCAAGCGTGTTGTTGATCGCTTCGGTTCGCGCGCGATCACCGGCCAAGGCGGCGATGCTCAAATCGTGCATGGCCCGCGGCGCGACGTTCGCGGTCACCGAAATCACGCCCTTGGCGCCCGCCAGGATCGCTTCGGCGGCAATGCCGTCATCGCCACTAAAGATATCGATCCGATCTCCGCAACGTCGCGCCAATTCCCGGATGCGGTCGAGCGTACTCGCCTCTTTAATGCCAACAATATTGGGGATATCGGCCAAGCGCTCGACGGTTTCCGGCTTCAGATCGCAGGCAGTGCGGCCGGGCACATTGTACAGAATCTGCGGGATCGGCACGCGGTCGGCGATCAGCTTGTAATGACGGTACAAGCCTTCTTGGGTCGGTTTGTTGTAATAAGGCGTCACCAGCAAGCATGCATCGGCGCCCGCCTCCATCGCCTGTTGAGTCAGGTGCAAGGCTTCAGTGGTGGAGTTGGCTCCGGTGCCGGCGATGACCGGAATACGGTGTTTGACCAATTCCACAGTCCGGCGCACGAAAGCGGCGTGCTCCTGGAAATCCAGCGTCGCCGATTCGCCAGTAGTGCCCACAGCGATGATAGCATCGGTTCCGTTTTCGATATGAAACTCCACCAAACGCGCTAGCGCTTCGTAATCCAGTGCGCCGTCCGACTGCATCGGCGAAACAATCGCCACCATACTGCCCCGAAACATGGCTTGATACTCTCTAATTTGGCTGGTAACTACGGCATGGTACGGATAGCGGGCAGGCTTGACAAGCGCTGGAGTGAAGCAGCAAGGCGACGGTTTTCACCCCTGCGCGATGTCTGTACACTGAAACCCATCGCGTTATTATTCGCCTCTAGGAAGCTGTGTCCGTGAAAAATTATCTCGTCGTTTCCGCTCTGGGTGAAGATCGTCCCGGCTTGGTCAATGAGCTGTCCCGCGTGATTTTAGAATGCGATTGCAACATCCTGGACAGCCGGATGACGGTGCTGGGCGTCGAATTCGCCATCCTGCTGCTGGCGCAAGGCAATTGGAACACACTGACCAAACTGGAAATGCAACTCAAGCGGCTGGAGCAGTCGTTGAACCTGACCATCGTTGCCAAGCGTACCGAAAATCGCACGCCCGCTGGCGATGTGTTGCCGTATGCGGTCGAAGTCGTCGCGGTCAACCAACCGGGTATCGTCCATCATCTGGCCAGCTTCTTCGCCAGCCGTTCGATCAACATTGAGGATATGGCGACCCGTAGTTACAGCGCCCCACACACTGGAACGCCAATGTTCTCGGTCAATCTGGCGATCGGCATTCCGGCCAGCATGCACATCGCCATGCTGCGCGAGGAGTTTTTGGATTTCTGCGACGATCTGAATCTGGATGCGGTACTGGAACCGATCAAGGGGTGAATCCATATGAATCTCACCATGGGACAACCCGTTCCCGATTTTAGCGCGGCGGCCACCGACGGGCAGACCATCAACCTGTCCGAGCTTCGCGGCCGCTGGGTGGTGTTGTATTTCTATCCCAAGGACAATACGCCGGGCTGCACGACCGAAGGCCAGCAATTTCGGGACCTATACGCGCGATTCACCACGCTCGACGCCGTGGTGTTCGGCGTATCGCGCGATAGCTTGCGCAGCCACGATCATTTCCGCGCCAAACAGTGTTTTCCATTTCATCTGATCACCGATAGCGACGAAACCTTGTGCCGCTTATTCGACGTGCTGAAGCTGAAAAAATCCTACGGCAAGGAATCGATTGGCGTCGAACGCAGTACCTTTCTCATCGACCGCGAAGGCGTCTTACGCCGCGAATGGCGGAAGCTCAAAGTCGATGGTCACGCCGCCGCCGTGCTGGTGGCCATCGAAGCCCTGTCCGCGGTCGGCTGACTTTTGGCGCTCTTCACTCGCCCAGACCAGTATGGCGTCCAAGCGGCGGCGCCAATGGCGCGGCGCCTTGGGTTTCCTTCCGTCACCGCCTGTTTTTCACCCCTCATCCTCGGCTGATTGACCCTACATTTATGCCTGATGCTCGCGCGATACCGAACGAACCCACCCCGATCAACCGTCGCCTCTTCGTACTCGACACCAACGTGCTGATGCACGATCCCACCGCTTTGTTCCGGTTTCAGGAACACGACATTCATGTACCGATGATGGTGTTGGAGGAGCTGGATCGCGCCAAGAAAGGCGCTTCTGAAGTCGCCCGTAACGTGCGCCAGGCCAGCCGTTTCCTCGATGAGCTGATCGCTGGCGCCAGCAAAGCAGAAATTGATGGCGGTCTACCCTTGTCCAGCGCCGTTGGGCAAGAGGGTAAGCCGCTTAGCGGCCGACTGTATTTTCAGACCCAACCCACCCGGTTGAGCTTGCCCGCCACCTTACCGGGCAACACGCCGGATCACGATATCCTGAGCATGGCGCTCACCCTGCAACAGGACCACCCCCTGTATCAGATCACGCTGGTGTCCAAGGACATCAACCTGCGGATCAAGGCCGCCATTCTTGGCCTGCACGCTGAAGATTACTATAACGATCAAACCCTTGACGACGTTAAGCTCCTTTACGCCGGCACGCGAGAACTACCGGCGGACTTTTGGGATAGCCACGGGAAGGAATTGGATTCCTGGAAAGAAAGCGGGCGCACCTTCTACCGAGTACGCGGCCCGGATGTCGCACGTTGGCATCTCAATCAGGGATTGTTTCAAGCAGAGGCGGACGCTGCTTTCATCGTCCGCCAGCTACACGAAGAGAAAGCCGTTATCGAGATTCTCAAGGATCACTCGATGCCCAATCACGCGGTCTGGGGTATCACCGCCCGCAACCGGGAGCAAAATTTCGCGCTCAACCTATTGCTGGATCCGGAGATCGATTTCGTATCCCTGCTCGGCGCCGCCGGCACGGGCAAAACGCTGCTGACCCTGGCGGCTGGGCTCGCGCAAACCTTGGATAGCAAACGGTTTCGGGAAATCATCATGACCCGCGTCACCGTGCCGGTCGGCGAGGACATCGGTTTTCTGCCGGGTACCGAGGAGGAAAAAATGACGCCCTGGATGGGAGCGCTGATGGACAATCTCGAAGTGCTCGCCCCGCAGGAAGGCGGCGATTGGGGCAGAGCCGCCACCGCGGACTTGCTGAGCAACAAAATCAAGATTCGCTCGCTCAACTTCATGCGCGGCCGCACCTTTCAAAACAAGTATTTGATCATTGATGAGGCACAAAATCTGACCGCCAAACAGATGAAAACGCTGATTACTCGCGCGGGTCCTAGCACCAAGGTCGTCTGTCTGGGCAATATTGCCCAGATCGATACCCCCTACTTATCGGAAACGACCTCCGGGCTAACCTACGTGGTGGATCGTTTCAAGGGGTGGCCGCACGGCGGTCATGTGACTCTCCGGCGCGGCGAGCGCTCGCGGCTAGCGGAATTTGCTTCGGAACAACTCTGATTTCGGAGCAATTGCAACATGCAGTCTGAGTATCTAACCACGTTTTTATCGCTGGCTTGGCTAGCCTGGCTGATTTTAGTGGGCGTGGCGCTGATTTTGGAGCGCCGTTCGCCCGCCGCCACCTTGGCTTGGCTGCTGGCGTTATTGTTTCTGCCCTATATTGGCGCTGTCATTTATTTGCTGTTTGGGCCAAGACGACTGCGGCGACGACGCTTACGCTATAGTCGGGCGCGCAATCGCTTAGTGCAATCGGCCCAGCACCGTTTGCGTGAAGACCAGGCAATGTGGCCTAGTTTTCCCAATATCGGCCTGGAAACGCAACTGGCGACTTTGATGAAGCGCTCCGGTCAAGGCATGCCCGTGACGGCGCTGAATATTACTTTGCTAGAAACGGGCGATGGCTGTTTTGAAGCGATGGAAACAGCCATTAGGGCAGCGACTCATCATATCCATCTGGAATATTACATTTGGCAACCTGACGGCATCGGCACGCGCCTGCGCGACCTGCTGATTGAAAAAGCCCGTGCTGGGGTACAAGTACGTTTACTACTAGACGCCATAGGTTCCAACAGCGTTAACCGGCGCTTTCTGCAACCCTTGGAGGAGGCTGGAGGCGCAACGGCGTGGTTCAATCCGATCGGCTTGGCCCGACGATTACGGCCCAATCACGTTAATTTCCGCACCCATCGCAAGATTGTGGTGTTGGATGGCAAGGTTGGCTTTATTGGCGGGATCAACGTCTGCGACAATCACAGCAGCTTCAGCAGTTGCGAAAATGCCTGGCGCGATACCCATATGCGGATCGATGGCGAACCCGTGCACCGCTTGCAATTCATCTTTTTGGAAGATTGGTATTTCGCCACCGATGAAGCGCCATTCGAGCCAGAATTCTTTCCCCAATTCCCTGAGCAAACCGGCGATTTATGGCTACAGATCATCGAATCTGGCCCCGACAATAATCGTGACGCCATTGCCAAATTCTTCTTCGCCGCCATTGCTGGGGCGCAGCAGCAAGTGCTACTGACCACACCGTATTTCGTTCCAACCGAAGCCCTAACCACCGCGCTGATCACCACCGCTTTGCGTGGGGTGGAGGTGCGGATTCTGGTGCCCAAACACAGTGACTCGCGTCTCGTGACCGCCGCCGCGCGCAGTTATTACGACGAGTTGGTCAGCGCTGGAGTCCATATCGACGAGTACGGCCCGCCGATGCTGCACGCCAAGGTGCTGGTGGTCGATCAACGGATCGCGGCGGTCGGTAGCGCTAATTTCGATAATCGTAGTCTCAGCCTCAATTTTGAGATCATGGCGGTGATTTACCATCCGCAGACCGCCCAGCAACTGATCCGTACCTTTGAAGCGGATTTAAAACTCGCCCGACACTATGTAAAGCCGGGACGGCGCGCCACGCTGGGCCAGCGCTTGTTTGAAGCCACGGCCCGACTGCTATCGCCGCTGCTTTAACTAGGTCTCGTCAGAAGATGGGCCTGGCTTTTCAGCAAATATTTTTTCAGAAAACCGGGATAAATGATCCGATAGTTCAGTTGATACGGTTGCCGAAAGAGACTGCGCCACCTTTCCTACTTCCGCTAGAAAAATCGGACGCACCCATGCCACTACCTTGTCGACCGATTGGAACAGTGGCGAAGGGGCAGAAGGCGCCTCCTGATTTAAATCGCTTTTTTTCTTACTTTGCGTCAAATCGCCGATGATAAAACCGATACCGCCCGCCAATAACAAGGCGGTCGGCGAGGTCATCTGTTGGCGGACCTGCTGGCCTAACAGGTTTTTTCGGATGGCGATTACTCGTCGCCGTTCCAGCAGGCGACGTTCCACATCCGCTATCTGATCCGTCAATGACCCCTTAGCTCGCTTGCGAAGATCAGTGCTTGCCATCAGGACTCCTCATGAGATTCCTTTGATCACAGCGCCTAAAGGCCACGAGTGGCGCCAGCAAACGCGATACGCTGGCCGCGGCGGCAACGCATCCGGCGCGGAACAAAGACCAGGATCGAATTAAATCCGCAGGCGCGGCTTGCTGGGTTTCCAACGCGGCGCGCTGTAGCTGATCGTGCAACAGCCCGCCGAACCCGGAAAATAAGCCCCGCGCCCTACTCGCCACCCCAGACCTAGACCCTGAAATGGCGAAAACAGCGCCATCCGGTTGGTTGAGTCACAGGAAAGATCGATCCACGGGGCTACTCCCAACTAGCGACTTCTCAGGATGCGGCTCAGTAAAAAGCCGCCAGCCGCTGCAATGCCCAACGCTTTAACCGGATTTTGATGGACATACACGCGAACGGTTTCCAGCAAATCTTCCTGAATGTCTTTCAGTTCCTTCTTTTTCTCACTGACTTTCTCAGCCACTTGCGCCGCCATGCCAGCTGCTTTTTCCGATGCCTGGGCCGCCATCCCCGCCGCTCTTTCCGCCGCGAACACCGTGGCGTCCGCCGCGTTATTGACAGCTTGATGGGCGTCCGCTGCTTTTTCCGTGACTTTGACGGCGGCATCAGACGCTCTTTCAGAGACCTGCGCCGCCATCCCCGCCGCTCTTTCAGCGGCCAAAGCCGCCGCGTCCGCTGCCTTATCAACGACCGCATGCGCTCCAGCCGCCACTCGATCCACCGTATCGGTGACCGCATTCAATTTACCGGTTGCTTCCATCACACGTTCCTTAACAGATTGGGTTTGGAAAACAGAGATTGGCTCATAAAACGGCTAAGACTATTTTCCCTCAAATGAATTCAGCCCAGGTAAAATAGTTCGATAGGATCGTACCCTCTCAATCACTCTACCTCCAACGCCGGCGATGATTCCAGGATGGGCAACGGTCTTGGCCACGCCTTGAGAATGGATTGCACCACCGTCGCCAAGGGGATGGCGAAGAAAACCCCCCAAAATCCCCAGAGACCGCCGAAGACCAGCACCGCCACGATAATGGCGATCGGATGCAAGTCGACGACTTCGGAGAACAGCAAGGGCACTAACACGTTGCCATCCAAGCCCTGAATGATCAGATAGACCCCCATCAACCACATAAATTCAGAACTCCAACCCCACTGAAAAAAGGCCACCAGCGCTACCGGCACCGTGACCACCACCGCCCCAATATAAGGCACGATGACCGATACCCCCACCATCAAAGCCAGCAGCATCGCATACTGAATCCCCATATAGGCAAACGCCATATAGGTTACGACCCAAACCACTATGACCTCTACGAACTTCCCACGCACATAGTTGCCCATTTGCCGGTCCACCTCACGCCACACTTGCTGGGCCAGCGTGTGATCGCGAGGCAAAAAACCATGAAACCAACCCAAAATCAAATCTTTATCTTTTAAAAAGAAAAATACCAGCAAGGGGACGAGCACCAAATAAATGATGATAGCAATCACGCCCATTCCAGCCGCCAGCGACCAACTCAGCACATTCTGACCCCAAGTAGCGATTTCGGCCCGTACTGAGGTAATGATGCCCAGCATCTGAGTCTCGGAAATGAATTCCGGGTACAAGGCCGGCAAGCTCAACAGCAAGTTTTGCCCCTTGACAACCATGTTTGGGAATTGCTGGATGAATTGGCTTAACTGGCGCGACGCCAGCGGCAACAAACCAAACAACAGCAGCAGCACGAAGGCAAGAAACAACACGAAGACCACGCTAGTCCCAAACCACCGGGGCAACCGGAGCGAGCGTTGCAGAAACTGGACGACACCATCCAACAGATAGGCAATAACCAGGCTGGCAAGCACCGGCGCCAGATCCTGGCCCATGAACAGGACTATACTGACGCAGATTGCTATCACAATCGTCAAAATGACCGCTTGCGGGTCATTGAAAAACCGTCGAAACCAATCACTGATAATCTTCATGCCGTTCCTTATTCAACACCTTTTAAATCCGCTTGCCCGGTGATCTTAGCAATAAAGTCACTGGCCGTCCCAACCAGTCGCCAGTGGGATCTGAACCGCCGCTATTGATCGTAGTCTGTATGAGGATAAGATCGATCATTTAAACACCGTAAAAAGTATAATTGAATTAACCTTCTTCACAGGGGCCTTCAATCTGATCGCCCGAACTAAACCTAACCAAATTCTGTTATTGACTTGGCTGACCCAGTTTAAAATGATCTTCTCCAGTGGTCTCACGCGAGTCGCTAGCCTGAGCAACCAGCGGTTACCGCGCTCTGCGCCAAAATAGTGCATCGATGTTTTACAACGTAGTTTTTCATTCGCCAAATTTAGTGGCTGATCATTGGTCTAACGATTATTCACACCACATTCAGGCAGCAAAAAATATAACCAACTCATTAGATTGGATGGATTTTAAAGTAATAATCCGATTTTTAGGCAAGTATGAGGCCATCCTGAAGCCAGATCGCGCGCCTCGCAATCTCGATAGAGTTTGGTCCATTAATTGCTGTATTACTTAGCAGCGTTTACGGGATAGCCCACCGCGACCCCGACCGCCAAGAACGCGTGTCGCTCAGCGCACATTCAAGAGTCGAGAGCCATAGCAGACGGAACAGCGACCTAAATCCAACTCAAGGACATTGCGAATTGCAACAGATTGATTTAGCAGATTTGAATCGGAAGCCGCCGCACTTCCGCGACCACAGAGAGGTATGATGATGACCCTTTTCAACCGCTACCTGTCGCGCTACGAAGAAAGCCGCGAAGAAAACATTACGCTCCAATCCTACTTGGACCTTTGCAAAAGAGATCCCAACGCCTATGCCAGCGCCGCCGAACGCCTGCTGATGGCCATCGGCGAACCGGAAATGGTCGATACCCGCAACGATTCTCGGCTGTCGCGCATTTTCCAAAATAAAATTCTCAAAATTTATCCGGCTTTTCAGGAATTTTATGGCATGGAAGAGGCCATCGAGCAGATCGTTTCCTACCTCAAGCACGCCGCCCAAGGTCTGGAGGAAAAGAAACAGATTCTTTATCTGTTGGGTCCGGTTGGTGGTGGAAAGTCGTCGCTGGCCGAACGGCTCAAGCAGTTGATGGAGAAAGTGTCGTTCTACGCCATCGAAGGCTCGCCGGTGTTCGAATCGCCGCTGGGGCTGTTCAACCCCGAGGAAGACGGCCAGATTCTGGAAGACGATTACAATATCCCGCGCCGTTATCTGCGCCACATCATGTCGCCGTGGGCCGCCAAGCGCTTGCGCGAGTACAACGGCGACATCACCAAATTCCGGGTGGTGAAGCTGCGGCCGTCGATCCTGCACCAAATCGCCGTCGCCAAAACCGAACCGGGCGACGAGAACAACCAGGATATTTCCTCGCTGGTCGGGAAGGTCGACATTCGCAAACTGGAGCACTTCGCCCAAAACGACCCCGACGCCTACAGCTTCTCCGGCGCTCTGTGCCGCGCCAATCGCGGCTTGATGGAGTTTGTCGAGATGTTCAAAGCGCCGATCAAGGTGCTGCACCCGTTGCTGACCGCGACCCAAGAAGGCAACTACAACAGCACCGAAGGGCTATCGGCGATCCCTTTTGAGGGAATCATTCTGGCGCATTCCAACGAATCGGAATGGCAGTCGTTCAAGAACAACAAGAACAACGAAGCGTTTCTCGACCGGGTTTACATCGTCAAGGTACCCTACTGCTTGCGGGTGTCGGACGAGGTAAAGATTTACCGCAAATTGCTCATCCATAGCTCGCTGTCGGCCGCGCCCTGCGCGCCCAGCACCTTGGAAATGCTGGCGCAGTTCTCGGTGTTGACCCGGGTCAAGGAGCCGGAGAATTCCAGCATCTTTTCCAAAATGCGGATCTATGATGGCGAAAACCTCAAGGACACCGATCCCAAGGCCAAATCGATGCAGGAATACCGGGATTACGCCGGCGTGGATGAAGGCATGACCGGCATTTCGACTCGCTTTGCTTTCAAGATTCTGTCGCAGGTCTTTAATTTCGACCATGCCGAGGTCGCCGCCAATCCGGTGCATCTGTTGTATGTGTTGGAGCGGCAGATCGAGCGCGAGCAATTTACCCCGGAAGTTGAGGAAAAATACCTGTCGTACCTCAAGGGATTCCTCGCGCCGCGATACGCTGAGTTCATCGGTAAGGAATTGCAGCAAGCCTATCTGGAATCCTATTCCGAATACGGGCAGAACATCTTCGACCGCTACGTGACCTACGCCGATTTCTGGATTCAGGATCAGGAATATCGCGACCCCGATACCGGCGAATCGTTTGATCGGGCGGCGCTAAACACCGAACTAGAGAAAATCGAGAAGCCGGCCGGCATCAGCAACCCCAAGGATTTCCGCAACGAAATCGTCAATTTCGTGCTGCGGGCGCGCGCCAACAACGCCGGCAAGAATCCGACATGGACCAGCTACGAAAAGCTGCGGGCGGTGATTGAAAAGAAAATGTTCTCCAGCACCGAAGATCTGTTGCCGGTGATCAGCTTCAACACCAAAGCCAGCGGCGAGGAGCAGAAGAAACACGCCCAGTTCGTGGATCGGATGGTCGCCAAGGGCTATACCCCCAAGCAGGTGCGGTTGCTGTCCGACTGGTACTTGCGGGTGCGCAAGGCGTCCTGACCGGGGAGATCACGCATGGCCACGCTTATCGACCGACGGGTGGACGGCAAAAATAAAAGCACCGTCAACCGTCAGCGCTTCATTCGGCGCTTTAAAAACCAGATCAAGAAGGCCGTGACCGAGGCCATGAATGGCCGCAGCATCACCGATATCGACAACGGCGAGAAGATCAATATCCCCGCTCGCGACCTGTCCGAGCCGGTGTTCGGGCACGGGCCGGGTGGTCGGCGCGAAGCCATTCATCCTGGCAATAAGGAATTCATCAAAGGCGACCGTGTGGCTCGGCCGCAGAGTGGCGGCGGTAGTGGGGCTGGCGGTGGCCAAGCCAGCAACGCGGGCGAGGGCGAAGACGATTTCGTGTTCGAGCTGTCGCGCGAAGAATTTCTGGAGCTGTTTTTCGAGGATTTGGAGCTGCCCCATCTGGTGCGCACCCAACTGGCCAAGATGACCGAGTTCAAGTTGGTGCGGGCGGGTTTCACCAGCGCGGGCAATCCGTCGAATCTTGATGTGGTGCGCTCGATGCGCGGGGCGCTGGCGCGGCGGATCGCGATGGCCGCGCCCTATACCCGCCGGTTGCGCGAAGCGGAAGCCGAACTCCAGCAGGTGCTGGCGGAAACGCCCGTTGACGAACCCCGCGCCCAGGCGCTGATCGAGGAAATTGACCGATTGCGGGCCCGCGTGCAGGCGGTGCCGTTTATAGACACCTTCGACTTGCGTTACGTTAACCGCGCCAAGCAACCGCAACCCAGCACCCAGGCGGTGATGTTTTGCATCATGGACGTGTCCGGCTCGATGGATCGAGCCCGCAAGGACTTGGCCAAACGGTTTTTCACCCTGCTCTATTTGTTTTTGAAGCGCAACTACGAGAAGATCGAGGTGGTGTTCATCCGCCATCACACGGTGGCCAAGGAGGTGGACGAGCAGGAGTTTTTCTATTCTCGCGAAACCGGTGGCACCGTGGTCTCCAGCGCGCTCACCCTGATGGGCGAAATCATGACCGCCCGCTATCCGCTGTCGGCCTGGAATATTTACGCCGCCCAAGCTTCGGACGGCGACAACTGGCACCATGATTCGCCGGCCTGCAAGGAAATTCTGCTGAAGCAAATCATGCCGTTCGTTCGCTATTTTTCCTACATCGAAATCACGCCGGACCGCCATCAAAGCTTGTGGGAAGCTTACGAGGAAGTGCGTGAGTCGCACCCCAATTTTGCCATGCGGCAAATCGACGGCCCGACTGATATTTATCCTGTATTCCGAGAGCTGTTCAAGAGGCGCGTGTCATGACTGCCAGCCGACTGATTTCCGATTCCTCCGAATGGACGTTCCCGATGTTGGAGCGTTACAACGAGGTTATCGGCCAAATCGCCGCCGATGAGTTCAAGCTGGATACCTATCCGAACCAGATTGAGATCATCACCGCCGAGCAGATGATGGATGCTTATTCCTCGGTGGGGATGCCGCTGGGTTACAAGCATTGGTCTTACGGCAAGCAGTTCGTGCTGACCGAGAAAAACTACCGGCGCGGTCAAATGGGGTTGGCCTACGAAATCGTGATCAATTCCGACCCTTGCATCGCTTATCTCATGGAAGAAAACACCGCGATGATGCAGGCGTTGGTCATCGCCCACGCCGCTTACGGCCACAATTCCTTTTTCAAGGGCAATTACCTGTTTCGCACCTGGACCAGCGCCGACGCGATCATCGATTATTTGTTGTTTGCTCGTAATTACGTCGCCGAGTGCGAGGAACATTACGGCGAGGAAACGGTGGAGCTATTTCTCGATTCTTGCCACGCGCTGATGAACTATGGGGTGGACCGCTACAAGCACCCCGCGCCGCTGTCGCTGAGCGAAGAAAAGCAGCGCCAGCGGGAGCGCGAGGCTTACCTGCAATTGCAATTAAACGACCTATGGCGCACGGTGCCAGTCAAGCCAGCCGAGCGCGTGTTGCTCGAAGCCCGCTTTCCGCCAGAACCGCAAGAAAACCTTTTGTATTTCATCGAGAAAAACGCCCCACTGCTGGAGCCATGGCAGCGTGAGATCGTGCGGATCGTGCGCAAGATTGGCCAGTATTTCTATCCGCAACGGCAAACCCAGGTCATGAATGAAGGTTGGGCTACGTTCTGGCACTACACCTTAATGAATACACTCTACGATCAAGGCTATGTCAATGATGGCTTCATGATCGAGTTTTTACAGTCTCATACTAGCGTGATTCAGCAACTGCCGTTCGATCATCCGTATTATCAAGGCATTAATCCCTATACGTTGGGCTTTGCGATGATGAGCGATATCAAGCGCATCTGCCAGCAACCCACGGACGAGGATCGCTATTGGTTTCCAGATATGGCCGGTCAGGATTGGCTGAAGCAACTGGATTTTGCGATGCGCAATTTCAAGGACGAGAGTTTCATCGCTCAATACCTTTCGCCCAAGGTGATGCGGGATTTGAAGTTGTTTGCGGTGCTGGATGACGATACCCAGGATGAGCTGGAAATCACCGCGATTCATGATGATACTGGTTATCGGCGCTTACGTTTAGCGCTATCCGATCAGTACAACTTGGGCAGCCGCGAGCCAAATATCCAAGTCTGGAATGTGGCGCATCGCAAGGATCGCTCGCTGACTTTGCGCCATACCCCTTATAACCGGCGGCCCTTGCACGATAATTATCAGGAAGTGCTCAAGCATTTGCACCGATTGTGGGGGTTTGCGGTGCGGCTGGAAACGGTGGATGAACACGGCAAGGTGGAACTGGTGGGGGAATGTCCGTCCGCGCGGGGGTCGTGATGATTGCTGACCAAGCCCATATCATCCTCGCTTTCTGGGCTGTGCATAACAACGAACTCTTAAATATCTGATTGATCCCACTGCCTTGTTGCCAAGCCTAGGAATAGCGATGATTTTACTTGACTTAAAATTTTCATGTTACAGAAAACGAGACTGCCAAAACGGCCATTCCTTGGTTAAGCTTATCGGATCCATTGCGCCTGTGAGACTACTACTCGATGAAAGCCCGGTTTAGCCCGCTATTTTTTCTGGTCATGTTAGGATTCGCTTCAGCCCATGCTGGCAACGGTTGGAGTGAGGTGGGTTATCCGTTATCGGGCCAGCCCGAAGTGATTGGCTCCTTCACGTCTGGTTGCCTCGTTGGCGCAAGAACATTATCCCTGGTGGGCGAGGGCTACCAAGTGATGCGCGCCAGCCGCAATCGCTATTACGGCCATCCAGTTCTGATTCAATTTCTGGAGCGTTTGAGCCAACAGGCCGCCGCGAACGGTAGCCGCCTTCTGATCGGCGATTTAGGCCAACCGCGCGGCGGCCCAATGCCGGGCGGTCATCGCAGCCACCAAACTGGACTGGATGCCGATATTTGGCTGCTACAACAACCCCGCGACCGAGTATTGCCGCGCCCGCAGACCGAAAGTCTCGGCGCGCCATCAATGATCCGGGCGACCGAGGGCACGCTGAATTACGCCAACTGGTCGCCCCGCTATCGGGATACCTTGCGTCAAGCGGCGCTGTCGCCGGACGTGGATCGCATCTTCGTCAACGCCATCATCAAACAGGCGCTCTGCAACAGCGAAACCGACCGCGGTTGGCTTAATAAAATCCGGCCGTGGTGGGGACACGACGCCCATTTCCACGTCCGCTTACGCTGCCCGCCCGGCTCTCCCCAATGCGACTCCCAGAAGCCGGTACCCTTCGGGGATGGCTGCGATCCCGATCTGGCCAATTGGGTGCGGGATATCGTGCAATCAGCGCGCAATCCCAAACCCCAAAAGAAAGCGGAACCTCCCTCAACCGACAAGCTGCCCACCGCCTGCTACGCCATTTTGAACGGGGGTTCGACACTATCGCGGCGATAGGGAGTGAGAGGGCAACGGGGCCTGGATAGCGCCCGTTCCCCTGGAGGAAAGCGAGCGATCAGCCCGATTTTTTATGGAGTGCCAACGCCGCTGAATTGATGCAGTAACGCAAGCCGGTGGGCTTTGGGCCATCATCGAACACATGGCCCAAATGCGCGCCGCAATCCGCGCATAACACCTCGGTGCGGCGCATGACCAAACTGCGATCTTCGGCCGTCGCCACCTTGTTGGCTTGCGTCGGCTCCCAAAAACTGGGCCAGCCGCTGCCAGAATCGAATTTAGTCTCGGCATCGAACAACGGGCTGCCGCAGCAGACGCAGCGATAAACCCCAGCCTCGTGGCTATCGTGATATTCGCCGGTAAAAGCTCGTTCCGTGCCCTTTTCCCGGCACACGGCGTATTGCTGGGGCGTCAACTGCGCCCGCCATTCCGCCTCACTTTTGTTAACCTTATAGCCCATGATCGTTCCTCTTGCGGCCGTCGTGACTCTGATCACTTTATAGACCGTACTAACGCGCACAGGTTTAGCGTTGCATCCAACCTTGGCTTTGCTCCGGCGGCTGCGCTTCGCCTTTCTGATTGAGAAATTGCAAAGCGGCTCCCACAATGATGGTAAGCAGCACGGCAATGGCGAGGTACTTCATTTCATTGCTCGCTTTAAAAAATTGTGGCCCGAAAAAAAGCCCAGATTGAGTCAATCTGGGCTTTTTTATCATCTGGTGGCCAGGGACGGAATCGAACCATCGACACGCGGATTTTCAGTCCGCTGCTCTACCAACTGAGCTACCTGGCCAGATCGCGCTTTCGCGCGAGAGGCGCATTTAAGCAACTCACACGATGCGCGTCAAGTCCGTTCATGTTTTTGGTGGTACATAGCCCGCTGGCGGGGCTGTCCCCTCCCCAAAAAAGAAATTGCTCATCTGTTCTTCCAAAAATTTTCGAGCAGAGGGTTCGAAAGCCGTCAACCGATACTCATTGATTAACATCGTTTGCTGCCGAAGCCACTGTTGCCACGCTTGCTTGGAAACGTTTTCAAAAATTCGCTTGCCCAATTCGCCTGGATAAGGCGGACGATCCAAGCCTTCGGCCTCGATACCCAATTTGATGCAGTTCACCAATCGCGCCATTACTCGTTCCTATCGTTCAACAAATCATCGGTCAGCGCCGTCCATAACTGTCGCACCGGCGCCGCCATGCCAAGCTGTTTGGAATCAAGCCTGTTATACCAGACAAAGCGCTCCCCTTCCATGACCGCATTCGCCGATTCAGCAACCCGTACTGGCGTCGGCGTGATATCGAGATGAAAATGACTAAAGCTATGCCGCAATACCCGCCAGGGCGGCTCAACAGCCACCGTCAATCCTAACCGCTCCCGGCACCATTCAGTTACATCGACCCCCAAGGCGCATTCGGGAAAACTCCAGAGCCCGCCCCAAATTCCCACCGGGGGCCGGCGCTCCAGCAAAATCTCACCAGTGGTGGAACGCAATAGCAAGAGGCGGACCGCCCGCACCGGCAATTCTCGACGCGGCTTCGGGCTTGGAAAAGCCATTTCCTGCTTCTGGGCGTGCGCGACGCATCCAATCGCCAGCGGACAGAACTCACAGACAGGTCGGCGGGCGGTGCATACCAGCGCGCCGAGGTCCATCATGGCTTGGGTGTAATCCGCCACGCGCTCGGTGGGGGTGTAGCGCGCCGCCAGATCCCACAACCGCGCCAGCACCATCGCTTGGCCGGGCCAACCCTCCACCGCCGCGAAGCGGGCCAGCAAACGCTTGACGTTGCCATCTAGAATCGGCTGCCGCTGTCCCGTAGCGAGGGCGAGAATCGCACCGGCCGTCGAACGGCCAATACCCGGCAGCGCTTGCACCAGCGCGATATCCACCGGCATCTCGCCGCCATGCTGATCGCGTAAGAGTTGAGCGGCTTTGTGCAAGTGCCGAGCGCGCGCGTAATACCCCAACCCGGCCCATAAACTCAATACTTCGTCCAAGCCAGCGTCGGCGAGGGTGCGGATCTCAGGAAATCGCGCTACAAACCGTCGATAATAGGGAATCACCGTGGCGACTTGGGTCTGCTGGAGCATGATTTCCGACACCCATACCCGATACGGCGTGGGATTTTCTTTCCAGGGTAGTTGTTTGCGGCCGTGCGTATCGAACCATTCCAACACCCGCCGGCCGAACTCCTCAGGATTCATGGCTTCGCCGCAACCTTTCGCTACCATGGCGCATTTACAGAGGCTCTGATTATGGGACGCATTTTAATCGCCGGCTGCGGCGACTTGGGCGTGACACTAGGACAAAACCTGCATGCCGCGGGTCATGCGATCTGGGGCTTGAAACGCCATCCCGCCGACTTGCCGCCCACCATTCAACCACTGGCCGCCGACCTCGGCGACCCCGCGACACTGGCTCGACTACCGCCAGATTTGGACTTTGTGATCTACAGCGCGGCCGCTTCCGGCTTTACCGAGACCGCGTACCAGACCGCTTATGTCAGCGGGGTGGCCAATCTGCTGCGCGCGCTGTCGAAAGCTGGCCAACAACCCCAGCGCGTGTTGTTCGCTTCCAGCACCTCGGTCTATGCCCAACATCAAGGAGAGTGGGTGGACGAAACCTCGCCAACCGAGAGCGAGAGTTTCAGCGGCCGTTGTATTCGCCACGGCGAACAATTGCTGGCGGATTACCCATGGCCAGCGGTCGCCGTCCGCTTTGGCGGCATTTACGGGCCCGGCCGCACCCGGCTGATCGACAGCGTGCGCGACGGCAGCGCCTCTCGCTCACCCGGCGCTCCGATCTACACCAATCGCATCCATCGCGACGACTGCGCCCGCGTACTGGAGCATTTGCTTGATCTGCCGAATCCGCAACGGGTCTATGTGGCGGTGGATGACGAACCGGCCCCTCTGGACGAAGTGCTGTGTTGGCTGGCAGCCCAACTCGGCGCGCCCGAACCACCGCTCGCCTCGCAATCGCCCCTAAAACCGGGCGCTGACGCCAGAGGCAACGCCATGCCGCGACTCCGAGCCAGCAAGCGTTGCCGCAATGCCCGGTTGCGGGCCAGCGGCTTTCAATTTCGCTATCCCAGTTATCGAGAAGGTTACGCTGCGTTGCTGGCAGGGGCCGAATAGGAGAACGCGGTTCAGAAAATCGAGCCTGTGAAATCGTAGCTCATTTCCCGATAAGGCTGCTGCAAGAAAAATCCCTGAATCAAATCGACGCCCAACGACCACAGAATTGGCATCGCCTTGACATCTTCGATGCCACCGATGATGGTCGCGGCGCCCAAAGCCTCCAAATTTTGCACCAACTCCTTAAAGTGCGCCTGCTTGTTGTTATCTTTGGCCAAGCCATTGACGAAGTACATATCCAGTTTGACGTAATCAGCGCCCAGATTTTTCAGCAGCCCCAAGGAATCGGAACCCCGGCCAAAACGATCCAAGCAAAAACCGCAACCGAGCAATTTGATGCCGCCTAAAAATCCAAACATGTCGCGCAAGCTGCGTTCGGCGGTGGCCTCGGCCACCTCGAACACGATGTGTTCCGGTTCGACGCCAAATTTCGCCAACCGCTCCCGCAACCAGCCGCTGAAAGTCCGGTCTTGCAGGGTGACCGGCAACACCTTGATGAAGAGGGTGATCGGCGAGCGCCGTTGCCGCAGCATATCGAGCGCATGCTCGATCACCCAGCGATCCAGGTCCAGCCCCAACTGATGATTGTGCACCACGCCAAATACGCTCCCTGGCACGATTTCTTTTCCTTGACGGTCGCGCAAGCGGAGTAAGACTTCATAGCGCTCGATGGCATCGTTGCGCATGCTGGCAATCGGCTGAAACACCAGCCAGAGACGTTCGTGGTCGAAGACTTCCTGCACCAGTTCCAGCATCTGAGTCCGCGAGGAAGAACTATCCTGCTCTCGCTTCACGGTCAGGGTGCTCTGATGCATGAAAATGCGTTCGCTTTTGGCTTCGCGGGCCATGCCGCACGCTGAATCGGCTCGCTGAATCAGCATCATACGATCCTGACCGCGGTCGAGCGCCACGGCAATTCCGATGTCGATTCGCAGCAGTAAAGCCTGTTCCCCCATTTTGTAAAAACCGGTCTCCAACGAATCCCGTATGCGGCGAGCCATTGCAATCAATTGATCGCCAACTACATTGGGGACCATGATCGCAAAAATGGCGTCGCTAAAGCGCGCCGCCTCCTGACCCTGACCGAGCACCGAGCGCAGCCGGTTGGCGGCCTGTCCGATCACTTCGTCAGCCGCCGCCACACCGGCCGCATCGCGGATCGAGCGCAAGTTATCCAACATGACAAACAGCACGGCCAGCGATTGGGTGCGCAAGCCCAGCGTCTCAAGGGCTTGCTCCAGCAAGATCATAAACCGCCCGCGATTGAAGAAACCGCTGATGACATCGTTGTTGGCCAGCGCGTTCAACTTGACGCGCACGGTGCGCGACCGGCGCAGCCGCTGCTTCACCTCCCAACAGAGATAGCTGGTCGACACCGGCTTGATCATCAGCGTAGCGCCCGGCACATCCAAATTGGTCAGGTAATGCGCGGTCTCCGCCTGCAAGCACAACAGGATCATCGGCAGCAGATCGCATTCGCGGTGCTGGGTGATGGCCTGCGCCAATTCGGCCCCATGCGCTTCCTTCACATCCAGATCGATAATCAGTAAATCCGGCCGAAACCGATGGATATCTTGTAGCACCTGCAACGGTTGGATCACGACCAGCGGCGTCACGCCATGTTCTTCCAATGCACCCGCCATCTCCCAGGCTTCGCTCGGCCGGTCGTTGACGATCAAAACGCGAAAATAATCCTGTGTGGTCTGTGGCAGAAGCAGCTCCGCCAAGCTTTCTCGCAACTCATCATAATCGACCGGTTTACTAAAATAAGCGGCGCTGCCCGCGCGCACCGCTTCCAGGCGCGCTGACATGTCGTTGCGGTCGGAATAAATCAAGAGCGGGGCGCGCAAGTTGGTCTGCGCGCGCACATTGGCGATAACCGCCAACGCGTCTTCTGATCCTTCGGGAAAATCGGCATCGAGGATGACGGCGCCGGGCGCTCGTACGTGTAAGCGCCGTTCCGCTTCAGACAAATCGGCGATATGCGTTACCCGATAACCGGAACCTTCGAGTTTCGGCAACAAAGTGGGGGCTTCTTCGGGAGCAATCAGCAAGATTTCGGGCAGGGGCGTCAAGCGGGGCGTTGTCCTGGCATCTTCCAGCTGACCCCGACTTTTGCCAGTTGCCAATCTATCGTGCAGGATGTCGATCAGCGCCGTCAGTCGCTGTCGATCCGATTCCTGCGGCACCCCACCGGCCGCCAGACAGCTCTTGACATGATGCTCCAACTGAGCGAGGAGGTTGAGCAGTCGCTCGTCCTTGGAACCCTCGGCGAACTTGACCATATCCTGCACCAAGCGCCCCAGCATGGCGAAGGATTTTGCATTCCATTTGACGTAAAACAGTTTCTGCCACAAATCATCAATCAGTTTCAAATGGTTGACCAGCATCAGCGGCTGATTATCCTGAACGCCAGATTGATTCATGGCCTACTATCTCCTTGAATATTCGGCAAAACACATTGAAAAAACTAAAATCAGCACCAGTTTAACACTTTATGCGGACCGGCATCGGCTGCGAAAATCCCGTTTCAGTCGGCAATTAGCCAGCCGGCCTACCGCTCTATCTGGCTGATATCCCGCACGGCCCCACGCGCGGCGCTGGTTGTCATGGCGGCATAGGCCCGTAACGCCGCCGATACCGGCCGCTGTCGATTGGCCGGCTTCCAGGCCAGCGCGCCACGCGCCAGCATGGCCGTCCGCCGCTGTTGCAACGCCTCGTCGCTAAGCGCCAACTGAATCCGGCGGTTGGGAATGTCGATCTCAATGATATCGCCTTGTTCGACCAGGGCGATGGCGCCACCTTCCGCCGCTTCCGGGGAAACATGACCGATCGACAGCCCGGAGGTGCCGCCGGAAAACCGACCATCGGTAATCAGGGCGCAGACTTTCCCCAATCCCTTGGATTTCAGATAGCTCGTGGGATAAAGCATTTCCTGCATTCCTGGCCCGCCCCGTGGCCCTTCGTAGCGGATCACCACCACATCGCCGGGCTGGATACGCCCGTTCAGGATCGCCTGGACAGCTTCTTCCTGACTTTCCAGCACGCACGCCGGGCCGGTAAACACCAAGATACTTTCATCCACCCCCGCCGTTTTGACAATACAGCCTTCCTCCGCCAGATTACCGAACAATACGGCCAACCCCCCATCCTGCGAATAGGCGTGAGCCTGGCTTCGAATGCAGCCATTTTCGCGATCCAGATCCAGGCTGGGCCAGCGTTTACTTTGGCTGAACGCCTCCTGGGTAGGGATGCCGGCCGGCGCGGCGGAATACCGCAAGTGAGCCTCATCCAGACAAGTCGCGCGGGCGATGTCCCACTGATCCAGCGCCTGCGTCAAACTTTCGCTGTAGACGGTTCGCATCTCGCTATGCAGTAAACCAGCGCGATCCAGTTCGCCGAGGATAGCCAGCACTCCGCCGGCGCGGTGCACATCTTCCATATGATATTTTTGGGTCGCGGGCGCAACCTTGCACAGATTGGGTATCCGCCGCGATAAACGATCAATATCCTTCATCGTGAACTCGATGCCACCCTCTTGCGCCGCCGCCAACAGGTGCAATACGGTGTTGGTGGAGCCGCCCATGGCGATGTCCAAGCTCATGGCATTTTCGAAAGCCTTAAAGCGAGCAATACCGCGCGGCAGGACCGAAGCATCGTCCTGTTCGTAGTAGCGCCGCGTCAGGTCGACAATGCGCCGACCCGCTTCCAGAAATAGATCTCGGCGGTCGGCGTGGGTAGCTAGCAGAGAACCGTTGCCCGGCAGGCTTAAGCCCAGCGCCTCGGTCAGGCAATTCATGGAATTGGCGGTGAACATCCCCGAACAGGAACCGCAGGTAGGGCAGGACGAACGCTCGTATTCGGCCACCATGGTTTCCTCGATCCGGTCGTCGGCGGCCGCCACCATCGCATCCACCAAATCCAGCTTGTGCGCCACCCCTGGGGCCTTACCCGCTTCCATCGGCCCGCCGGAAACAAAAATAGCCGGGATATTGAGCCGCATGGCCGCCATCAGCATGCCAGGGGTGATTTTGTCGCAGTTGGAAATGCAAACGAGCGCATCGGCGCAGTGGGCATTGACCATGTACTCGACCGAATCGGCGATCAATTCGCGCGAGGGCAAGGAGTACAGCATTCCACCGTGGCCCATGGCGATGCCATCATCCACGGCGATGGTGTTGAATTCCTTGGCGATGCCGCCCGCCTGCTCGATCTCGCGCGCCACCAGTTGACCCAGATCCTTGAGATGGACGTGTCCGGGCACGAACTGGGTGAAGGAATTGGCGACGGCAATGATCGGTTTGCCAAAATCGCCGTCCTTGACGCCGGTGGCGCGCCACAGCGCGCGAGCGCCTGCCATATTGCGACCATGGGTGGTGGTGCGGGAACGATAATCGGGCATGTGGAACTCCACGGGGCTAAGAGCGGATCGAAAGCAGCCTCAGAACAGGCCAGCTGCTTCATCGAATAGATTTTATGACAATTTGATCCGGCAAAGAGTGCTCGCCACGGCTGGGTTGTAAAAAAGCTGCAATGACCTACTCTTAAAAAAAGTGTTAATTTGTCGCTAAATCCAGTCCAGCTCACACTCCTAATCCAGACCGACACCATCAGAGAGGTTTCCAATGATTCGATTCTTATCGCGGCAATTTGTGGTGTTTGCCGCTCTTGCTGCCTTGGCCAGCACCGGACAGGCCGCGGGTGATCCCGCCGCCGGCAAAGCCAAGTTTGAAACCTGCTCTGGCTGCCATGCCATTGCGGGCTATACCAATGCCTATCCCACTTACCATGTGCCACGCCTGGGTGGCCAACACGCCGATTATGTGGTGCTCGCACTCAAGGCTTATCAGAATAGCGAGCGCTGGCATCCGACCATGCACGCCAACGCCACGCCGCTCAGCGAACAAGAAATGCAGGATATCGCGGCTTATCTCAGCAGTTTCAAGACCGCTGTCGAGCCTAACCCGATCCAAGGCGATGTCGCCGCCGGCAAGAAAAAGAGCGCTTCCTGCGCCGCGTGCCACGGCCCGGATGGCAACGGCCCCATCACGCAATATCCGCGGCTGGCCGGACAATACGAAGACTACTTGCATCAAGCGTTGCAAGACTATAAGACCGGAAAACGCAACAACCCCGTGATGAAAGGCATGGTCACGCCGCTTTCAGACCAGGATATTGCCGATCTGTCCGCCTATTTCGCCAGCCAAGCCAGAGGGTTGATTGTGGTGCAGCACGAGTGAACGGCGCGAGCTCAGCGGGCGATCCCCGCGCCGGTTAGGGTACTCGCACCAACCGGAACGCTAAATCCTCGCTGAGCGGGTCCGCGCCAGCCCGCCCCGTATCGACCCGAATGGTTACCGCTTCGGGCAATTGTTCGGCGCAGCGTTGTTCCTGTCCCTCATAGTTCCGCCGGTACTCCGAGCAGGTCCATTCCCGTTCCTCGCCGGCGGGAGATTGCGAATCCTGCTTGCCTTGCACGGCGCGCTCCCATTCCGATTCGGTAGGTAAACGATAGGTGCGCTTGCTGGTCGCCGTCAACCAAGCGGCGTAGTCCATCGCCTCCCGCCAAGTGACGCGCACGGGGTCTTCGACCGAATCCGACGCCGGTGCGGGTGCTACCCGGCCAGTAGCATCCGCAAACCGGCGGTAGTGCTCAAGGCTGACCGGATGACGGCTGATGGCTACCCCCTGGTTGTCGTTCTCCACTAACGCCGGTTCCAAAAAGGCTGTTTTCGGCGCTGGAGAATCCGCCGCCGCGGGTGCTGGCCCCGACCCGCTTGGAGTCGAAGCAGTCTCTTCCGGTTGCCGGCCAGCCGGCTCCTTAGCGCCCGTAGTTGGCGGATCGACGGCCCCAGCCGAAGTGGGAGGCTCTTTCGGCGTTGGAGCCAAGGGGCTAGCGAGTGAGGGCTTGAAGAAAAAATCGCCCCGCAGCGAGGAAGCCACCCAGGGAATTTGGGTGCCGCCGGTTTCCTGCTCCACCGCTACCAGGACTTGCTTAAAAACCTGTTCCAGGCTCAATCCAGGCGCGCTCATCGCCGCCAGCAAGCCGCGGGTATAAGGACTGTTGCGGCCATTGCCATCTTGCGAGATCGCGCCTGGCGCGGTGGCGTAGGCGATGAAAGTCCCGACCGGGCCGTCCATGCGGGCCAGACCGCGACCTCCGCCCCCAACCCCCCGCACGAAGGGATTGTTGCGGCAAGCATCCAGAATCACAATATTCAACTGGTTCCCAGCCGCTTCCATCGCCCGCAATACGGCATCGGCATCCAAGGCCTCGTCCGGCACTTCGAATTCCTGGCGGATATCGACCCCGACCGGAATCAGATAATTTTGACCTTTGAGTTGAACGCCGTGACCGGCGTAGTAAAACAATCCGACGCCACGCTGTTGGCGCAAGCCTTGCTCGAACTCCCGCAAGGCCTGGCGCAGAGTCTGGCGATTGGCATCGAAACGCTCAATGACTTGAAAGCCCAGTTCCCGCAGCTTGGCCGCCATGTCCCGCGCGTCATTGACGGGATTTTTCAAAGGCGCCTCCTGGTACGCGCCATTGCCGATCACCAAAGCGAGACGAGGTTCCGCCGCCGCCGTTGCAACGGTCAACAACAGCATCAATGCGGCGAGACGCCAAACGCCGACCCGCTCCTCATGGCGGGTCAAACCGGAGAAAAGCGATAGAGTGGATTTCATGCGGAGGTCAGGATGCTTATTAGGGTTGCCGAAAAGGAAGAGATTTCGCAACAGACGATGAATGTTCGCTTAACGAATGGGCATTGACATCTATTCTAACCCGTCGTTCTCGCCATCAAGAGAGAGAGCTCGCCTACAACCAACGGTCGACGATCATAGCGAGCGCGTCCATTTCGTAGGGTTTGGCCAGATAATCGTCCATGCCGCTGGCGATGCAGCGCTGGCGATCCTCGGCCATCGCGTTGGCGGTCATTGCGATGATGGGAATCCGCTGCCGCCCTTGCCGCCGCTCCCACAGTCGGATTTCTTGGGTTGCGGCATGACCGTCCATGATTGGCATTTCCACATCCATAAAAATAAGGTCATAGCGGTTGCCCCGCTGTACTTTCTCCAATGCTTCCAAGCCGTTGCCAGCAACGTCGCAGGTAGCGCCAAGCGCGGCCACCATGCTGGAAGCGACCAGTTGATTGACCGGATTGTCTTCCACGAGCAGCACGCGCCCCTTTAGCGCGGCGTCGGATTTACGCTGGCCCTCGCCAACTTTAGTAGCGGGCCGCTCCAGCTCCTTTGTTCCTGTCGCATCCGTCATTTCCGCCGCTTCGGGCGCAAGATCGGCCCGTTCCAACCGCAAAGAAAACCAGAAACGCGCTCCCCGATCCGGCTCGCTTGCGACTTGCAAGTTTCCGCCCATCGCCGCGACCAGATCCTTGCAGATCACCAATCCCAGACCGGTGCCGCCATATTTGCGCGTGGTGGACTCGTCCGCTTGAGTAAATGGTTTAAACAGCTTTTCGACGATCTTCTCCTCCATGCCGATCCCGGTATCCCACACCTGAAATCGCCACTGACTGTCTTCCGAAGCGGATTCGACTGCAATGCCTACTGATCCGCACTCAGTAAACTTCACGGCGTTATCCAGCAAGTTGATCAAAATTTGTCGTAATCGGGTCGGATCGCCCTTGACGAGATCGGGCAACGCCGACGGGCGGACGGCTTTGAGTTCCAATCCCTTGATCTTGGCGCGTTTCATCATCACTGAAACGACCTCATCCAATAGCGCTTTCGGATCGAAGGCCACCTGCTCCAGCACGAGGTGGCCCGCCTCGATCTTGGCCAGATCCAGCACATCACCGACCAACTCCAACAGATGCTGGCCCGCGACACGAATCTGCCAGGAGTAATTTCGTTGCACTGGAGACAGCGATTCCTTATCCAGCAACTGCGCAAAACCAAGAATGGCGTTCAACGGAGTCCGTAACTCGTGGCTCATGCGCGAAACGAAATCAGACTTGGCTCGACTGGCCCGCTCGGCTTGATCGCGGGCGCACCGCATCTCATTCCAGGCGCGGACGAGCTTTTGGTTCGATTGCCTGATCTGGCGCGCGAACAAAAAGCCAATCAGTGTGACGGAAGCGACCACCAGCAAAACGAGTACGGTCTCGGTGGTTTTATAACGGTCGCGCTGGGCGGATAGCCGAGCATCCAGGCTCTGCAACTGGTGTTGGCTTTCAAAAAATAGCCGGTTGGCGTTCTCGTTGAGCCGGAAAAAGAAGGGAGGAAGCCGTTTGAAGTAGCTCAGGATAGCGTTTGACACCGCGATCATGCCCTCGCCGTTCTGGCGGCTTCGGTAGTCGTCACGCAAGGCGAGCAGCGCTTTCAATTCGCTGGTCTTGATCTTAATCTGATCAAGGTGAGGACCGATTTCAATGATTTCCATGATGTATGCGCGGTCTTTCAGGTCGGGTCTGAAAGTAACCTCGCGGATCATCTGATCCATGCCCTCAAGGTTGAGATAGATCAACTGTTGGATCGTCCCTCCCTCTTTCAGCACCATGAGATCGCGTTCCAGTTTGGTGACCTTTTTCAGAAGCTCCCGTTCGATTTTCTCCTGAGCGGCGGGGCCGACCGCCATCGCCATGCGGTAGACATCCATTTCAATGCCTTGAATGTTGCGCACCACTTCCTCGCCGATGAACAACCGCGCTCGCTCGTTGGCGCTTTGTTGTCCCAACTCGTCAGCCAAGCCGGAGAACAGTTTGTTTAAACCAACGACCAGCAGGAACCCGACAAAGAACAGGCCAATCAGCCACAGAAAGCGCAGCGGAGACACCACCTGGGACTCTTCCCTCAGCGGCGGTTCCGCCAGCGGCTGGGAATTCCGTTCGGTTTCGATCACCATGCTCTGAAATTCAGGAGAAACCAAACCGGTTACTTGATCGCTATTTTGTTGTCGAGAAACCCATGTCGGCGAAAAATCGCTTGGCCCGTTTCCGAAGCCGCATAAGCCATGAAGCGGCGGGCCAAATTCTCATTTTTCGAAAAATTCAGCAAATTGAGCAATAAGGCTTGCGGCTTGGCCAAGGTGGGTTCCAGATCGATCACATCGACGAACGCGGCATTATCGGGAAAAAATCCGGTCGCCCGCCAGTTCAGCATGGCGTCGGCTTCGCCTCGCTTCATGGCGTTATTAAGGCTACGCGAATCGGACGCCAACAGAACTGCCTTTTCGACGACAGCCTGGTAGAGGCCGAGCTGTTCCAGAATCCGTCTGCTTTCATGACCGACGCTGCCGCTGTCGGCATCGCCAATCATCACGCTAACATCCGGCCGCAGCAGTTCCTTCGGATCCGCTTTCACCTGTTTTGGATTGCCTTGCCGCACCATGATAGCCATCTGGTTGTAACCAACGACCACAAAATCGCCCAGGATACCTTCAGCCAGATGTCGCTCGCGGTAAGTGGGTTCTCCCATCAAGTACAGATCGCCCAACTGGCTCTTCTTAGCGCTTTGATAAAGATCTTCCGACCCACCCTGGGCCAAGGTGATTTTGACATTTTCCTGTTGTTCGAAAACGTGAGCGATTTCAGTCATTGGTCGCACCAACGTGATCCCGCAGTAAAGCAGCAACTCCGGTCGCTCCGATGGCCCGGCCGTGTTACCGCAAACCATGAACAACCACGACCCTAACAGCCAAGCCCAAGCATTTTTTTGAATTATTTTATGGCTCATCATATTGATACCTTCATCTTTAAACTTTGATCAAGCATGTCTTTTTAGAGCATTATTATACCTTTTATGTTGGCGTTTTCGATCATTAATTGCGCCAGTTCCTTTCAAGACCACAGCCCCGCCACCCCACCGTCCATACCGCCAAAATCTCCCAAACAACCCATGGCCATCCACCAAAAACCACCAACTTTATATTGCGATTAACCTTGCCAAATCGACCCGGCGCCACCACTACCGAAGGCTGTTGATTTCTACCGTGGCGCACTACAAAATTTATAGTTTGGAGAGCTGTCTAATAATTTTCAAACCACCGCCATGGCCCGGAGACGCCTATGTTCATGCAACAAATTGGCAAAAGCCTTCTGACCCTTATCGTGGCCAGCGTCGTCCTGTCCGGTTGCGCCACCAATCCCGATGGCTCCATGAGCGACCGCGACCAAACGGTCACCGAAGGGGCGGTCGTCGGCGCGGTGCTGGGCGGTTTGCTCGGCGCTGCTGTCAGCGACGACAATAAAGGCAGAGGCGCGCTGATAGGCGCGGTGGCGGGCGGCGCGCTCGGCGCCGGCATCGGCAGCTCGGTCGCCGACCGGAAAGCGCAATATGCGCGCGAGGAAGATTTCCTGGTCGCCGAGATTCAGCGCAACTATGATTTTATTGCGGAAGCAGATGCGCAGAACCAACAAATTTACGAGGAAATCGCCCAACTAGACCGCGAATCGCAACGGCTGGCGCGTGAATACCGGGCTGGTAAGGTACAACGCAACGCCCTGGCTGGCCAACAGGCTACCGTGGAAAAGCAACTGGCCAAGGCAAAGCGGATCAACTCGCTGACAGAGAAGCAATTGGCGGACGCCAGCCAGGTTCATCAGGAATCGAAACAAAAGCGTGGCACACAAGATCGGTACACTCAGCAACTTGAATCCAATGTGGTCAAATTAAAGGAAACCAACCAGAAATCCGAGCGGAACGTCGCTGACCTACAAAAAATGTACGACAGCATGTCGATCTGAGCGCCAGCTGATCGCCATTCTTAACCGCTGGCGACAGTGAGAAATCTGGAGATATACCACCATGAAAGTCATAACGATTTCGAGTAGTTTATTCAGCCTGCTGCTGTTGGGGGGCTGCGCGACCGATCCAAGTAACGATCCGCGCTCCGGCGGTTTTTTTGGCGGTGTCCGCGGCTTGTCCTCCGGCGATTACGACGCGCGCCAGCAAAACTTGCAGGACGAGCGCAACCGAACTCTTGATGAATTACGCGATCTGCGAGACGAGAACGAATCGTTGGAAGCCACGCGTCAGATGAAAGCCGATGAAGTCGCCGCGCAGCGGCGGCAATTGGCCTCGCTTAAGGCGCGCAACCGAGAAACGGCTCGACGCATTGCCGCGTTGCAGCGCTCCAAGACAGCCACCGAGCAACGCACGGCCGACTTACGCCGCAAACAGCAGCAACTAACACGCAACATTCAACAATTTGAAACTGAACTCGACCGGGGCCAACTCTCTGCCCCCCAGGCTGACGCCAAGCGCCTCAGTCTGGAGCGCGAGTACGACGCCATCAAGGAGCTATAACACACGCAACCGCGCCTCTGTTTGCCGCCTCTCATGAATCGCCTTCGCGCCTTGCTAGGACTGCTGCTGGCGGCGTGGATTTTCTCGCCGCCCGCCACGGCGCAAACGAGCGAACCCAATCGCTATTACATCCAACAAATGATCGAGCTGGCCGCCGCCAATGACGAACACGGCGTGACCACCACGCAGCAGGTGCTTGCACAAAGTCCCAAACCAAAGCCGATCAACCCCGACGGCGCGCGTTCCGCCGTGCAACGCGGCATGACCGCCTTCGAGCAAAATCAGTTGGAAACCGCGCTGGCGGCGTTCCAACAGGCCAGCCAAGCCGATCCCAGCAATATTGAAGCCACCAACTATCTGGGTTTGGTTTATCGCAAACTCAACCGACTCCAAGACGCGGAAATCGCCCTGCAACAAGCGCTGGCCCTGGAACCAACCCGCGCCACCGCTTGGTTCCAACTGGCTCAGGTTTACGGCCTGCAAAACGATGGCCGCCGCGCGGTAGGCGCCTTGGCCAATACCTATCGCTTTGCGCAGAATGCAATGCGCGCCGAAGAAATCTTGCGCAACATCGCCGAAAATGAAGCGGCGGATACCTTGCGCAACGCCGCGCTGGAGACCTTGCGGCTTTATAAACTCCCGGCGCAGGCCGTCATCGTGCCACCGCTCCCGGCCGATCCTGGAATTACTCCGCTCAAGATCCCGGCGGGCTCCAGCCGCGCACGCCCCTGATGCCGCCGGACGCCATGAAAATCACTCAGGCCATCACACTTATGCTAGCCGCCATTGGGGTTGCCGGCATTGGCCCAGCCCAGGCGGCTGACCAATATCAGACCATTGATTTTTACATCCAGCAAATGATCACTCAGGCCGCCGCCAATGAGGAAACTGGCGTACAAACCTTTCGAGAGCAGTTGGAAAATTTGAAGCGGCCCGACGCGGGCGACGCCGCCAAGGCGCGGCCTTTCCAGCAGCAGGGTTTGCAACAGCTGGCGCGTGACAACTTCAAGGAAGCCTTGGCGGCGTTTCGGCAAGCCTTCATCACCGATCCGGCCGATTCCGAGATCGCCGGCCAGTTGAGCTTGACCTATCTGCGCCTCCAGCGGTTTAAGGAAGCGGAGCGACTGGCGGTTTACACCCTCTCTCTGGCCCCCACCCACTCTTCGGCCTGGCTCACGCTGGGCGAAATTTATGGCCAGACCGGCGACTCACAACGGGCGGGCGGCGCTTTCGCCAATGCGCGCCGTTTCGCTAAACAGCCATCCCAACTGGCCGAGCAGTTGCGGGGGCTGATGACAGCCGACCAGCCAGAGGCCGTCCGAGCCGGCGCCCAACACGCGTTGCAAGCGAGTGGCGCCAATCCCAACCCAAAACCGGCGACCTCGGCCGTTTTACCGCCGCAGTCGTCCCCGCCAGCGCTCCCCGCCGCCGCCACTCCTTCCCCGCCGTCTCCAGCGCCACCCAGCCCCAAATCGGCGACCGCCACCGAACGCCCGTCGGCCGAAGCCGCGTCGGCTCAGGCTAGCGCGATGCTGGGTTCGCTCAAACAAGGTTTGAAAAAGCTGAGCAATCGCGCCGATCCCGTATCCCGAGCAGGCGATTCTTCCCGGTTGCAAGCACCCAATACCGATAATGTCGGGCAACGCATTTACCAGCAAAGCATTCCGCTCACCTGTCTGATCGTCACGTCCCGCAATGGCAGAACGGACAATCTCGGCAGCGGCTTACTGGTATCGGCCGACGGGCTGGTCATCACCAACCATCATGTGATCGAGAAAGCTGACAATCTCGCGGTCAAATGCGGTGGCCGAGAATCGACCGCCAGCGTGCGCAAGCGCAGTAAGGAACCCGATTTGGCTTTGTTGGCCACTTCGCTCAAGCTCGAGAAAAGCTTCGTATTAAATGAAATTTACAATCAGGCGTTGATCGGGCTGGATGTGTTCGTCATCGGTAATCCCTACGGTCTGGAAGGCACCTTTTCCACCGGCGTAATCAGTGGCCTACGCGAGATCGATGGGGTTCGCTACATTCAGATTTCCGCGCCGGTCAGCCCGGGCAACAGCGGTGGACCCGTCATTTTAAGCGATGGCACCGTGATCGGCATCGCCGCCATGGGACTCAAGAAAGGCCAAAATCTCAACTTTGCCATCGCGTCCGCCGACGTGATCGCCTCTGGTCTGTTCGATGCCGCCCGGATGAAAACCCAACGCTTGCTTGGCGTGAAATAATGCTTACTCCACCTCCCCCAGCGCCAGCACGTAGCCGCCCACCACCAGCAGCTCGCCCGGTTTGGCCGTGGTCGTGGTGTCCGCTTCCGGGTTGAGCACGCCTAACAAATCGCCCGATGACGCCAAGCGATAGACCGGCATGTTCTGGCTTTCCAACTGTACCCACCAGTCATCTTGTCGCGCCTGCAACCGCACATGCCGGCGCGACAAACCCAAATACTCGGCGCTGATGCCCATGGTCTTGGCGGACTGACCGCCCCAACTCAAAGAGCGCGGATCGGCAAGCAAGCGCGGCGCGATGTCCGCTTCCAATCCCCGCCCAAAACTCACCGCGCGGCCGCGCGGCACCAGCAAGGGCAGCGGAGTCGGCAACAGCATCCAGCCCAGATAATGGCCCGCCATCGGCGGCGGCGCGACGGAAAGTTGCAGCTCCAAATCTGGAAACGGCCGCCACTTCCCCGGCAAAGACAGCGGTATCGCCGACCCCAAAATTTCGCCAAACACGCGATCCATGTTATCGATGCGCAACCAGGCCACGGCGTCGGGATGTCCGCCGGGAACCATCCCCCCAGCATGATTAAAGCTGATCCGCCAATCGCTGATCCCGGCCGTCGCATAGGTGGATAAGCGTTGCAAGGCGACGCCGACCACCCGCACTATCGGCGTCGATCGCTGCGGAATCCAAGTGAGTTGTTCCGGAATGGCTGCTGGGTCGACCTTCGGCGAAGCCAGGGGGGGTGGCGCTGGGATAGCCCGCCAATCCGCTGGGGCTGGCGGTTCCATCGGTTCATCTAATTCCACCGCAAAACCCAGCACTGGCTCACGTCGCCCCCAAAAGTCGGTGAACGGATAATCCGCCGGCGGAGCCGCCGGCATTTCCGGCATAGCGCGCGGTTCGGTAACCACCGCAAGCGGCGGCGGCCCGGATTGCGTCGCCGGTGTGGCATCGCGCCGTTCCAGCGCCCTCGACGCTTCCATCCCACCATGGGGCATCACGCGCAGCCGTAAACTCCGACCGCGTCGGTCGCGCACTATAAATCCGCCGTCGCCATCATCGACCAGATTCAAACTACCCTGGGGTTCCGACAAGACATCGACCAGGAGGGTTGGGCCGGGACGCAGCAGCATCAACACCGCTTCCCCGTTCGGAAAGGGCCACCCCGCAATCGCGAAACTGCCGCCGCGCCGGTCGCCATTTAACAACGTCAGCCGCTGGCTGGCATAGATCGGCCCCAGTGCTCGCCAATCGTTGCCCCCTTCCGAGGCGGCTTGAATATGAAACAGCGGCGTCTCCCCGTTGGCGGGAAGATAAACGGCCCGTCCGAACAGAAATTGCACTTCCCCGGGACGCAGCACGGTATCGGCTTCCACCCGGTAACGAATCGCCGCCTCTTCCGCCAAATGGCCGCCCAACTCTTGCTCGTGCAAGCGATGCAGTTCCCGCAACAAGGTTTCGCGGCCGACGCTCTCATCAAGTCGGTCGTCGCTCACAAAATCGCGTTCGGGAATACGAACCACAACGTGGCTATAACAGCTTTGCTTGCGCTGGCGTCCGTGCGGCGCACGGGGATAACGCTTGAGCGCTTCCAACAAAAAAACCCCTTCTTGACCGCCGCGCACCCGTTCCCACAGCAATTCGACATTGAACACGTTCGGCACCTTCCGCAGAGTGGCGCAGATTACGTAATCGGACACCAGCAAGGTGTCAGCGTGGGTTGACATGATTTTTTTCCTCGGCCGCGACAGCCAGAGCAACGATAGGTAATACAAATAATACGAGATGGCTGCCAGCGGCCGACAACAGCGACATCGGTTGGCCCATCACCGGTAAGAACCCCAGATTGGTGCCCCAAGACACCAAGAAATGGGCGCCGAGCAAGGCCGCGCCACCGTACAGGGTAAAATAGACCAATCCATCGAGCAGGGCCGGACGGCCAGCAGCATCCGGCCGGTCCCGTTTCAGCGCGCGGTTGGCGATCATTAGCAACACGGCGACAAATACTGCCTGAACCCCAGCCAAGATCAAGCCCGCCACACCACCGTAACGGCTCAAAAAAAAGGTCGGCGCGAAGTCGCTTTCCACCACGGGAACGGTCATGACCCGACCGTTGACAGCCTCGCTCCAAACCTTTCCGCTCCAGCCACCAGCGCGAATCGCTTCCAACGCCCGCCGCGGTTGATAGCCGGCATGGGGGTATTGTTCGGGCGCGGCCCACGCTGCAATTCGGTCAGCTTGAAAAGGCAATGCAAATGTTTCCGGCCGGTCGCGCACCCAGGTCAACCCCGAGCCGATCAGCACGAGCAGCGCGACCACAACCGCCTGTCCGGTCCAGCGCCAAAGCGGTAGCGGATGCGCGCGCAGATAAGCCCACAGCATCGCCAAGCCCCAAAATCCAAGCAACACCAGCGGCGAGAAATCCCGCAAAAACACCAAGGCAAAACCGCATACCACCGTGAAGAGGGCCAGCGGCGCCAAATAGCGCAGCCAAGGAGCCGAATGCGCGCGACTCCAACCATGAAGAGGTGATCGGCCCCGCAGCGTGAGCGCCCGCGCGGCGGCGGCCACCAGCGCCAGTTGGGTTAATTCAAAGGGCTGCAACCCCATCCAGCCGCCCTCATCGCCCACCGCCACCTGCATTCCCAGCAACGCCAAGGACGCGACGCATAACAAATGCAATAGCCAATTGATCCGACGCTCGTTCAGCCAGCCGATGGGACCCAGCATGCGCCAGCCAGCCCAGACCAACCAACCGAACGCGCCGGCCAAGGCTACAGTGCTGCCGCCATAACGCTGCCAGCCATCTTCTCCAGCACCAACTCCTAATTGCAATAAAGCGACCAAGCCGCCACCCAACAGCAGTCCCAAAATAGCCAGCAAACCGATGCTCCACCGCGCGGATACGCTGAACAGCCAGACCAGCAGCACGGGCCAAGCGGCCAAGTAGGGCCACAGCATCGGCACGCTCACGACCTGCAAATGCAGGATCAAACAGGCGACGCCCAAAGTTAAGGCCAGAACGATCCGCCACCGGATGCCGGCGACCGGATCGCTCGGCCGCAATCGCCGCCAAACCAAACTCAGCGCCAGCGGCAATAAGATCAAGCCAAACCGCCAATCCAAGGATTGTTGTTTGGGCGGCCACAGCCAAGCGGGTCTAACCCACTGTACGGCCACCCCTCCGGCAGCCGCGGGCGGCGATGGATTTTCAAGCACGCGCCGCGCCCGCGTCTCTACCGCCAGCCCTAGCGTCGATGTGACCTCCACCACCCGATATTGGGTATGGCCAACCAGGAGAACGTCTCCCTTGGCCAAAACAATTGATCGCCGCCATAAAGACTCGGCATCCGGCGTTCCAACCGCCACCGTCACCGGTACGCCATCGGCTTCCCCCGCACTGCCCGAAGCAAGAACGAAGCCCCGCGCGGCCGGCTCGATCGCCACCGTATCCAGCGGTACTCCCGCCAAACCCAGTCGATCGGCGCAATAAACGCCGCCGCCCAACCGTAACGGGCGTTGCCGCAAGAACAACGACAATCCCAAAGCGCCCAGTCCTTCCCGCATTTGACCGCGCCAGTCACGGCGACATTCTGGTAGCGGCTGTCCCGCTCGATATAAACGAATGCCGTCGTATTCCCAGCGTTGATCACCCGCTTGCAGGCTCAGCTGTTTCTGTTGCGAAACCAACACTGTCAAGTGGTGATTGCCCACCGCAAATGCAGCGCCAGGCGTCAGGGGCCATTTTCGGATTTGCTGCTCGCCACCACCCGAGGCTGGCCACCATAACACCTGCTTGCTAGCAGAGATGTTAGCCAATCGCCACTCACGGTTGCCCTCACGGCGCAGCAGGATGTGTTCCTCATCGGCGCGCGGGGCCCACAGCGCTTCCCGACCCAGCGTCAGCGACTGCCCAGGCTGCGCCTCCACGGTCAAGCGACGCGGCTCCAGCCAGTCCGGCGCTCGGCTAACCGTCCACAATAAACCGAGGACCGGCAACAGCCAGATAACCAGCCGCCACCTAAGATAGGGCACCGACTGAAACCAGAAGCCATGTTGACCGGGCGCTGGCGACACGGCTCATTCCTCGTCCGTCGTCATGGGCGCTGGAGGTCGGGCTGCTCCGACAGTCGTGATTCCACTCGGCTGTGTCCGCCAAATCAAGCGTCCATCTTCCCATTGGATGTGAGTAAATCCAGGATACAGCAGGCCAGACAGCACCGTGGCGGGCAATGGTAGGAAACCGATCTCCAATTGAGTCGCTTTTGCGGGCACTTCCAGTCGCAGCCAGCGAGCCACCGCCGCGCCATCACAGGACCGACTTTGCAGACAATGAGATTCGGTCGACAGCACCTGAGCGCCGGTTACAGTCACGCCCTTGCCCACCACCAGCACTTCCAACAATACCACTCCGGCTAACGGCACCGCCCACTTCAGGCGCATACGCACGGGCTGCTCCCCCTCCAACGCGGGCCAGCGCGCCACCCACCGCCACGGCTGCCAGTCACGCGTGCTTTCGGCAAACCACCGATCGAGCACGGGCGGGACAGTATCCACCAGCGCCAAAGGAGCTCCAGCCCAGTCGGCCCGCCACTCACCCGCAAGATCCGAACCCGTCCGCCAACGAAGCGCCGCCAGCAACTGGCGGGAATTGAAAAGCGCCACCTGCTGGCGCACGTAACGACCGGCGGCGCTAAATTGCAATGCCCGATGGATTTGTGCGATATCCTCATTCCAGCCCATGCCAAGCCAATCGGGCTCACCTACATGCGGTGTCAATAGCTCCGGATGGGCGCTTGCATAAATTTGGCGTAACGATAAATCGGCCGGCGCGACGGCGATCCGGCCATCGGCTTGCACCCGCAGTAACCCGGCGGCCAAGGAGCGCTCGAACAACAGCATATCCTCGCGCCGGGGCGGTGATTTTAGCAAGGGTGCGGGCAAGGCGTACGGCCTGTCATAAATTGCGACCAGCCGCTGCCGCAACAATCCCACGCTTACGAGCACGAACAAAGCCGCCGCTAACAGGCGCATTAGCGGAGAAAGGCCGGCGCGATTCAGTTTCAGTATGGGTTCCATGCGCTAAAAATGTAAAAATACTGGAATCCCTTGACTCAGTGATCGAGGATAAGTTTACTCAATAAATCATGCGCCATCCCGAGGACGGTAGCCTGGAGGTTTTTCGATGCAGAGCGGCGAACCGATCACCATCAAAGGCCGGGAATACCGGCTTGACTCCGTGCTCTCGACGGGTGTGGGCAGCTATGGCCAGGTTTGGGCCGCCACCGATCCCATCGGCCGCTCGGTCGCCTTGAAATTTATCAATACCGAGGCGATGTCCCAAGCCGATCCGAGCTTGCACGGCCACTGGCGAGCGCACCTGGAACGCGAAATCCTTTTCCTCGACCGTTTGAGCGCTGCTCAGTCCCGCCATATTGTCGCTCTTCTGGCGCATGGTCAGGTCGATGGCCAGCCTGTATTGGTTCTGGAACGATTACAGGCCAATCTGAGCCAATGGCTATCGCAACTACGACGGGATGACGGCCCCCCACCCAATCTCGCTCATATCCTAGACTGGATCGACCAGATTCTGGAGGGTCTGGATGTGATCCACCAGGCCGGTTTTGTCTACCGCGATCTTAAATTCAGCAATATCCTGGTGGGCGAACAAGGCGCGCTGCTCAAACTGGCGGACTTTGGCTCGCTCAAACGCGAGGATGGCGACAGTACGCGCTCCTGTATCGGCACGCCCGCCACCATGGCTCCGGAACAAATCGTTCCGGTCTGCGCTACCGAGCGCGGCTGCGAATACGCCGTCGATTTCCGCGCCGATTATTATGCGCTCGGGCTGCTTCTGTTCGCTTTGCTCACCGAACAATCGAGCACGGCTGCCCAACGCCGGCTGGGGCAACTACTGGCGCTGCACGGTCAGGAGGGTGCCACGAAGTATCGCGACCAGCTGGGCGGACTCACTGATGAAGAGCAGGACCTATTGCGGCGTGCCATCGAATTTTGGACTGTACCGATCTGTCCCGAACAAGAGCAGCACGGCGCGGCGCGGCTGTTAAGCGATTTGCTCACGAGGCTGCTGGCGCGCGATCCCGCCGCTCGCCCTGCCTCCAGCATGGAAATACGCCAGGTCCTCGATGCGGTGCGCGCCGATCAGCCAGCCCTGCCATTGATTTCAACGGATGGCCTGGCGCCGCCGCCAGATAGGCCCCCCAACCGCTCTCGACGCCTTCATCCTCCCGTCCGGCCTTTCTGGTCGAAGCAGACGGTTGGCCTACTCAGCGCCGCGGGATTGGCCGGCGCGCTCGCATGGGCCACCGCCATCAGCCCTCTCTTCCAGCAGGAACCTAGCGCCACGCCACGCGCCGCGCGCGCGCCTGTCCCCCAAACCGCCACCGCGCTAGCCATCGGAGCGGAATCCACCCCATCGCCTGACGCAAGCGTTGGCCTCGCCATCAGCACGCCGCAACCGGCACGATCATCCCAATCCGAACCCGCCGTCACTGAGCGCGCACCGAACCCATCAACGGCGGGAACCGACTCCAAGCTGACGGCGCAACCAAAAACGCCGGCTGAAACCGCGACTGAACCGGTGGTCGCCAACGCCGAGGCTCCATCCTCCACCGCGGTGGAAACGACGACCGAACCGGCAACCGCTCAACCCGTCGCCGAATCTGCCTCCCAATCCGAACCGGTCGTTAACTCCGAGTCGGAAACGACGGCTGTCGTCACCGCTCCACATCCAAGCAAAGCGCCTGGATCGCACCGGGGCAAATCCGCCGCCCCCTCGCTCCACTCTTCATCGGCAAGCGTCGCTTCTGCTTCGCGCAAAGTGAACACCGCCATTGTGACGAAACGCTCAAAACCAAGTCGCGCCGCCAAGAATCCGAGCGGCGACAAAGCAATCAAGCCAGCGTCAGCCATCGTTAAAAACGTCGAAAAAAACGAAAGGCCCCCCGCGCGGCCCGAGGCTAGCAAAGCCTCTGGATCTCTCACACCGTTCGTTGTGAAGAATCCAGCACCAAAAGCAGCGCCAATCGCCAAATCGACCCCGAAACCCCCTGAACCAGCGCCGGTCGTTGCGGCCGAGCCGCCAGCCAGCCTGGAAAAAGTGGCTACCACCCCACGGATCAACAAAACGATAACCAAGGAGCGATCCAGCGCCAAGATCAAAACAGTCTCTCGAACTGCGTCTTCTAGCCGGATTCCGCCTGCCTTACCGCCAATCGAATTGGTCAGCAACACCAGCCGTTCCCGTTCTGAAACGGTAAGCTCTGCTTCGAATAAACCGCCCATCGAATTGATTGGCCGCTCCAATGGGACTCCAACCAGAGCCGCCAACCGCGCGGCCTTGTCTTCCGCGCCAGTCATCGCCGCCGCTACCCCACCCCAGAATTCGGTCGCCATTGCATCCAAAACAACTGGGCGCTCCAGCGATCCAGTGGCCGTTTTTCAGAAAGACGCCAACCGCGCGGCGGGAGAAGTCCGGCATAAGGCAGAAAATTTTGGCAACTGGGCCAGCCGCGCCAGTTCCTCGGTGGGAACAGAAATTCAGCGGAGCCTTAATAACGCGAATCAGGCCATCACTGGCTTTATTGGAAATTGTAACCCAGCCAACGGCTGCCAAACTAACCCGCGGCTTGAGCGGCGGGATCGTTGGGCTCGCACCAGCCAGGGCACGGCTCCGCGCGCGCCCTAACCCGCCGGCCCACCCTGGCTCACCCCAGATCCAAGCGAAAGGACGCTAAAATGCCTCCGCTGGCAAAGCCATCAGTAAATCAGCGCCCGATTGAATCTTGGCCAAATGGGCGGCCGTATCCGGGAGCACTTTTTCCATGAAGAACCGGGCGGACACCAGCTTATGCTGATAAAAACCACGATCAAAGCTGTCGTCGTCCGGGTTGGAAAGCTGGTTCTGGCAGATACGAGCCACCTGCGCCCACTGATAACCCAGCGTGACCAGCGCCATTAGATACAAATAATCCATTGATGCCGCGCCGCCATTATCAGGGTTGGCAATCGCATGCCGCATCAGCCATTGGGTCGCCCCCACCAATCGCTCCAACGCCACGCCCAGCGGTTTGACAAAGGGCGATAGCGCGGCATTATCCTGATATTTCTTACAGAACTCATCGACCACCGCGAAGTACAATTGCACCGCCCGCCCTTTGTTAGCTGGCAACTTGCGGCCGATTAGATCCAACGCCTGAATTCCGTTAGCCCCCTCATAGATTTGGGTGATACGGGCATCTCGCACCAACTGCTCCATGCCTGATTCGCTGATATAACCATAACCGCCAAAGCATTGCAGACACAGGTTGGCGCAGTTAAATCCCATATCCGTGAAATAAGCTTTCAATACCGGGGTCAACAAGCCCAGCAAATCCTCGGCCTTCCGCCGCGCTTCCGGATCGGGATGCTTGCGCATGATATCGACGGTCAGACCGCCCCAATAGGCCAAGGCCCGTGCGCCTTCCTTAAACACCTTGACGGTCATCAACATCCGGCGAATGTCGGGATGGACGATGATAGGGTCAGCTGGCTTATCGGGATATTTGACTCCCGTCAGCGAGCGGCCTTGCAGCCGCTCCCGCGCGTAGGCGGCTGCATTCTGATAGGCTGCTTCGGCCTGGCTCAAGCCCTGCACCGCCACCGCCAGCCGCGCCGCGTTCATCATGATGAACATGGTTTGCAGACCTTTATGCTGTTCGCCGAGCAAGTAACCGACCGCGCCATCGTAATGCATCACACAGGTGGCGTTGCCATGAATGCCCATCTTCTCCTCAATGGCGCCGCAACTCACCGCATTGCGCTCGCTTAGGCTACCGTCCTGATTGACCACGATTTTGGGTACAATAAATAAACTGATGCCCTTGACGCCATCCGGTCCCCCAGGGATTTTCGCCAACACTAGATGAATAATATTCTCGGCCAAATCGTGTTCGCCGGCTGAGATGAAAATCTTGGTGCCCGTGAGGCGGTAGCTGCCGTCAGCTTGGGGTTCAGCCCTGGTTTTCAGGAGACCCAAATCGGTACCGCAATGCGGTTCGGTCAAGTTCATGGTGCCGGTCCAGCGACCGGAAATCATCCGGGGCAGGAATAGCGCTTTTTGCTCCTCGGTACCGTCGATCTCGATCGCCTCGATCGCGCCATTGGTCAATCCCGGATACATGGTAAACGCCATATTGGCGGAAGCCATCATCTCATTAATCGCCAAACCCAGCACATAGGGCAATCCTTGTCCGCCATAGTCTGGATTTCCCGTCAAACCGATCCACCCACCCTCGACCAGGATGTCGTATGCTTCCTTGAAGCCAGTGGGGGTAGTGACCTTGCCCTTTTCTATCCGGCAACCTTCCCGGTCGCCAATTTTGTTCAAAGGTTGCAATAGGTCTTGGCTGATCCGGGCAGCGCCTTCCAAGATTGCCCCAAGGGTATCGGGCGAGGCATCGGCGAATCCGTCCAATACCCCATGGTAACGATCAATTTTGAGCAGTTCGTGCAGGATGAACTGGATATCCCGCAGCGGCGCGGTATAACTGGGCATAAATCTAATCCTAGGTGGGGTTGAAACCTCAATGCCGGATGAGTCAATGGCCCTGACCATGACAACCTGACCGCAATCCATAGCGAAAATTTTATAATTAAAATAGATAGCTAACTAATTATAGCTTGAAATAACACGCCAATCCCTGGCCGCTCGACAGCCCGGCGGACGTCAATGATCGCCAGTTTAAACCGCTGGCGTCGCCAATTTGAGTCCCACAATGCCGGCGACAATCAACCCCAGGCTGATCAGCCGAGCCAGATTGGCCGGCTCGCCGAACAGGAGCATTCCTAATGCAGCGGTACCGACCGCTCCCACGCCAACCCAGATGGCGTAGGACGTTCCAACCGGAATGGATTTCATGGCGACGCCCAGCAAGCCGAGACTGATCACCATCGCCGCTATGGTAGCCACGCTGGGCCAGAATCGAGTAAATCCCACCGTGTATTTAAGCCCGATGGCCCATCCGATTTCGAATAAGCCAGCCACTACTAGAATGATCCACGCCATACGACCTCCAGACTCAGCAAAACCAGTTTCCAACGCACCGCTGATACTGATTAAATGGAGTTTCCACACCAGCGCCATAGATAAGTAAGAATGCTCTATCCCCGCTCCAGCGATTATGCTTATTGGAGACGAACCGTGATATCCGATCTCGCCACCACTCCACCGGCTCGAACAGCGCGGCACTCCGCATCGTTTTACAGAGTCGAACGCTTGATAACGGGTTAAGGCGAGCCGCGCAAATCTTGCGTATTATTACAACTCACTGAAAAAACAAAATTTTGACTTTAAATTACCTTAAAGAGTTCATCTTGCCGCAGGAAGGGGTTCATGATTAATCGCAACCCAGACGCGGAAGACAACGGTGCAAAGCCAGTCTTCTATTCTCCAACTTTCGCCGATTTGGCTGAAATCGTCCAACTTCTCGATGATGCGATCATTGTGGTGAACGAACGCCAGCAGATCGTTTTTTTAAATGACCAGGCCGCCCAAACCTTTGAATATGATTTGACTGAAATGCTGGGCCAGTCCTTGGAGCGCTTGTTTACCGCTCGGCAGCGTGAATGGATTGCCCAGTACGCCGCTGAAATCCAGCGCTTGCCGAAAGGCCAGCGGCGCAAGACGCCATCGGACTCGATCACCGGTCTACGCCGCGATGGCAGCGAATTCCCAGCCAAGATTTCAATGGTCGCCCTGAGTCAAACCAGCCCGCTTCATCTTGCTGTCATCGTGCGCGATCTCACCGAATCCGAGCGATTAAACCGACAGCTGCAACTAAAAAGCGAGGCTCTGGAGCAGTCGCTTACCGCCTTTGGCATCTTCGATCTGGAAGGCCGATTCATTTACGCCAATCAGACCTATCTCAAACTCTGGGGGTATGACGGCCTTGATCAACTGGTGGGCGTGTCGGCCGTCACCCATTTGGTCGATCCCATCATCATGCTTCGCATGGTGGCCACGATCGAACGCCAAGGCCATTGCACGATGGAGTTCACCGCCCGTCGCAAGGATGGTTCAACCTTCGAAGCCCTGATCTCGGTGAAAAAATCCAGCAACGCGCTGGGTGAGGCGGCCTACATCGGCACCGCCCTCGACATTACCGACAACAAGCAGACGATGAAACGTCTGGCCGAACAAAAAGAGTTGTTGGAAACCATTCTCCAGCAGGCCGCCGACGCCATCGTCGTGTGCGACGCGCAAGATAACCCGATCCTGATCAACGCCGCCGCCCGTCGGCTCGCGGTGGGCGACAGCCGGGATCGACCTGAGGCCAGCCCCAAATTCCTGTGGGGGAAAGCCTATTATCCCGACGGCCATCCCATACCCTTGCAGGCTTGGCCGCTGCAACAAGCCCTGCGCGGCAATACCACGGTGGGCGCGGAAGCGCGCGTGGTGCGGCCGGACGGCAGCCATCAAGACGTGCTGATCAGCGCGGCCCCGCTTCACAGCGCCTTCCAAAAAATCATGGGCGCGGTGGCTATTTTCTCCGACATTACCGAGCGCAAGCGGGTGGAGGAACAGCTGTTGTATCAACTCCGGCTGACCCAGGGCATCACTGACAGCGCCACCGAGTCAATTTTTGTGACCGACGCCAAGGGTGAAGTGACATTTCTCAATCCCGAAGCCCTTCGAGTCTTTGGTTTTACCAAAGAGGAGATTATCGGTAGACCGCTGCATGAGGCCATCCACCATCATTACCCGGATGGCCGCCCGTTACCTACGGAGGAATGCCTTTTAAGGCGCATTTATACCACCGGCGAACATATCCGCGATCATGAAGACACCTTCCATCGCAAAGATGGCCGGATTCTCACCATGTCCTGCTCCAGTGCGTTGTTGGAAAACAAGGGCAAACGTTTGGGCGCGGTTTTTTTCATGCGCGACATCACCGAGCGCAGGCGAAACGAAAAGGCGCTTCAGGAAAGCGCGGCGCGGCTGCGCGCCATCGTTGACGCCGTCCCTGATATGTTATTGGTGCTGGATCAAGACGGCCGCCATTTAGAAATCCTCTCCCAAGCACAATTGCTTTACACCGACCCAGCCAGACTGAAAGGCCAGCTGATCAGCGACATCTTGCCGGAAGCGAGCGCCAAGCTGATTTTAAAAACGATCCATGACACCCTCGCCACCCGCCAGCTCCAAAGCTTGGAACACGAGGTGCAAACCCGAAAAAAAGGCAAGCGCCATTTCGAAGTAAGAACCGCGCCCGTGGACAGTTTACTGCTTGGTAAGCCCGCGGTCGTGTTGTTGGCGCGGGACATCACCCAGCACCGGCTGACCGAATCGACGCTGCGTCACGCTCAAAAAATGGAAGCGGTGGGCCAGCTCACCGGCGGCGTGGCTCACGATTTCAATAACCTGCTAGCGGTTATTCTCGGCAATTTGGAATTGTTGGCGGAAGCGCTCACCGATCCGGCGCTGTTGGATTTGGTGCGCCGGGCGCTCAGCGCCGTGGAGCGCGGCAGCACGCTGATCCGCCGCCTACTGACCTTTTCTCGCCAGCAACCTTTGCAGCCTATACCCGTGGACCTGAATACCCTGGTGACGGGCATTAGCGACCTGGTGCGGAGAAGCCTGGGCGAGACCATCCAGGTCCAGACTGTTCTCAGCCCCAACTTGCTGCCGACCCTGATCGACCCGAACGAGTTCGAATCAGCGCTGCTGAACCTCGTGGTCAACGCCAGAGACGCCATGCCCGGCGGTGGCCAGCTCATTCTGGAAACAGCCAACCGCTGGGTCGGGGAAGACTTGACGCGCCAATATCTGTTTCATGTGGAGGCTGGCCAATACGTGACGCTGGCCGTGAGCGATACCGGTACGGGCATGTCGCAGGAGGTGCTGGATCGCGCCTTCGAGCCGTTCTTCACCACCAAACACGTCGGTCAGGGCAGCGGCCTGGGGTTAAGCATGGTCTATGGGCTGGTCAAGCAATCGGGCGGCCATATTCACATTTACAGCGAAGTGGGCCAAGGCACCACCATCCGCATATTTTTGCCGGCGACGCTGGCCAAAGACGCGGTTTCTTCTGAGAGAACGAACGGTGAAATGCCGTTTTATCCCGGTCAGGGCCAAACCATTCTAGTGGTCGAAGACGAGGAGCAAGTGCGCCGGTTGGCCGTGCACATGTTGCAGCATTTGGGCTACGAAACGGTCGAGGCCGATACCGCCGTCGCGGGATTGGCGAAGCTCAAGGCCACGCCCAGAATCATGGTCTTGTTCACTGACATCGTGCTGCCTGGCGGTCAAAGCGGGGTTGATCTCGCGCGGCAAGCGCTCCAGCACCGGCCCGACCTACTGGTGTTGTTCACCTCTGGTTATACGGAAACCCATCTAACCCACTTCAGGGGTTTCCCGGACGGCAGCGCTTTTCTGAGCAAACCATACAGAAAAGCCGAATTGGCCGATAAACTCCACGCCTTGCTCAGCAAGGCGCGGCCTCGTTCGGCGCTCTGATGGCTATAAACGCTGCTTTATCATCAGATACCGGCTGGCAAGCACATCTGAGCCTTGACTTCCAACACCAGCACGGACGCACCATTCTGGGGCGTTGCAGGCACCATGGCCCGCTTCGGGTGCAACGGCCGTTCTATCCCGAAGGCGATAGCGTCTGCCATGTGGCGATCTTGCACCCGCCCGGCGGTGTCGTGGGCGGCGATGAATTGGCGCTTGACGCCGTGCTCAGCCCCGATTGTCGCGCGCTAATCACCACACCCGCCGCGGGCAAGTTCTATCGCAGCGCCGGGCCAATCGCCCGGCAGACCCAACGGTTGATGGTGGCCGCCGAAGCGGCGCTGGAATGGTTGCCGCAGGAGAATATCGTTTTCAACGGCGCTCGCGTTCACGCCCGCACACGGATCGAACTGCAAGGTAATGCCGGTTTTCTGGGTTGGGAAATCGTCTGTCTGGGCCGTCCGGCCGCGAATGAAGCTTTCGAGACAGGCGAATATCAGCAAGATTTCGAGCTGTGGCGCGACGGCGAGCCGATCTATCTGGAGCGCGGCCGTTATACTGGCGGCAGCGACGCTCTGCGCGCGCCGTGGGGGCTGCGCGGTCAACCGGTGATGGCGACACTACTGTGCGCCGGTTCACCGCCGGAAGCGGTCGCGGCCATCCGCGCCGCTTGGGCCGAAGGGCCAGCGCGTCTTCCGGACGAGTGGAGCACGGTCAGCCAACTGGATGGCGTACTGATCGGCCGTTATCTGGGACCTTCCGCCGTGCGCGCCCGACAGTTTTTTCTCATGGCGTGGAATTTGCTAAGGCCGATGGTATGGCAACGTCCGCCTTGCCCCTCTCGGTTCTGGACTACCTGACTCATTGCGAGAATTGTTATGGAGCTAACGCCCCGCGAAAAAGACAAGCTGCTGTTGTTTACCGCCGGTTTGTTGGCCGAGCGACGCAAGGCCAAGGGTCTGAAATTGAATTATCCCGAAGCCGTCGCCTACATTTCCTGCGCGCTGCTGGAAGGAGCGCGGGAAGGCCGCGGCGTGGCCGATCTGATGAGCTATGGCCGCACCCTGCTCAGCCGTGACGAGGTGATGGAAGGCATTCCGGAAATGATCCACGATGTGCAAATTGAAGCCACTTTTCCCGACGGCACCAAACTGGTCACCGTGCATCAGCCGATTCCCTGAGGAGATTGTCGATGATTCCCGGCGAAATCGTCACCGCCGACGGTGACCTTGAACTCAACGCCGGTCGCCGCACGCTGCGGCTGACCGTCGCCAACACCGGCGACCGGCCAATTCAGGTCGGCTCGCATTACCATTTCTTTGAGACCAATCCGGCGTTGCGCTTCGACCGGGCGCGGGCGCGCGGTTGCCGGCTCAACATCCCCGCCGGCACCGCCGCCCGCTTCGAGCCGGGCCAGGAACGCGAAGTGGAACTGGTGGACTATGCTGGTGGGCGAGAAGTCTACGGCTTCCGCGCTGGCGTCATGGGACCGCTGGAGACATCGGTGTGAGCCGCATCGAGCGCCGCGCCTATGCCGAAAGGTATGGCCCCACCACCGGCGACCGGGTGCGACTGGGCGATACCGAGCTGTGGATCGAGGTGGAGCGCGACCACACCCTTTACGGCGAGGAAGTACAATTCGGCGGCGGCAAGGTGATCCGCGACGGCATGGGTCAATCGCAGCGCACCCAAGCCGAAGGCGCGCTGGATACCGTCATCACCAACGCGCTGATCGTCGATCATTGGGGCATCGTCAAGGCCGATATTGGTATCAAGGACGGACAGATCGGCGGCATCGGCAAGGCGGGCAACCCCGACGTGCAGCCCGGTGTGAATCTCATCATCGGCCCTGGCACCGAAATCATCGCGGGTGAAGGCTTGATCGCGACCGCTGGCGGCATCGACACCCATATCCATTTCATCTGTCCGCAGCAGATCGAAGAAGCCCTGATGTCGGGCGTAACGACTCTGATCGGCGGCGGCACTGGACCGGCCACGGGAACCAACGCCACCACCTGCACCCCCGGCCCGTGGAACCTGCATCGGATGTTGCAAGCCGCCGAAAGCTTGCCGCTCAATCTTGGTTTTCTTGGCAAGGGCAACGCCAGCCGACCAGCCGCCTTGGAGGAACAGATCGCCGCCGGCGCCATGGGCTTGAAGCTGCATGAAGACTGGGGCACCACGCCGGCGGCCATCGACAATTGCCTGGACGTGGCCGAACGTTACGACGTGCAGGTGGCGATTCACACCGACACCTTGAACGAATCGGGCTTTGTGGAGGATACCTTGGCCGCTTTCAAGGGGCGGGCGATCCACACCTATCACACCGAAGGCGCGGGCGGCGGCCACGCCCCCGACATCATTCGCGCCTGCGGCGAAGCCAACGTGCTGCCCTCCTCCACCAATCCGACCCGGCCATACACGATCAATACGGTGGACGAGCATCTCGATATGCTGATGGTCTGCCACCATCTCGATCCCAGCATTCCCGAAGATGTTGCTTTCGCCGATTCGCGCATTCGCCGCGAGACCATCGCCGCCGAAGATATCTTGCATGATTTAGGGGCGTTCTCGATGATTTCCTCGGATTCGCAAGCCATGGGCCGGGTGGGTGAAGTGATCACGCGCACTTGGCAGACTGCCCACAAAATGAAGGCGCAGCGCGGCAGTCTGGCGTCCGATCCGGCCCGTCATGACAATTTCCGGGTCAAGCGCTATATCGCCAAATACACCATCAATCCCGCGATTACCCACGGCATCAGCCACTTGGTCGGTTCGCTGGAAGCTGGCAAGCTAGCCGATCTGGTGTTGTGGCGACCGGCCTTTTTTGGCGTTAAACCCTCGCTCATCATCAAAGGCGGTTTTATTGTCGCCGCGCCGATGGGCGATCCCAACGCGTCGATTCCGACGCCGCAACCGGTGCATTACCGGCCGATGTTTGGCGCGTTGGGCGGCGCGCTGGCCGCCACCTGCCTGACATTTGTTTCCAAGGAAGCGCTCAACAGCGGCGCGTTGGATTTTTTGGGCTTGCGCCGCATACTGGTGGCGGTGCGCAACACGCGTTCCATTCGCAAACGCGACTTGATCCATAACGACTATCAACCCAAGATCGAAGTTGATCCGCAAACCTATGAAGTCCGGGCGGATGGCTTGCTGCTAACCTGCGAACCGGCCCAGGTATTGCCCTTAACCCAACGTTATTTTCTATTTTGAGGCTGTCCGTGGAGACGACCGAACCAATCGAATTACAAATTACCGAACGCTTGAAAGAGGCCGCGCCCGCTCAAGCCACCTTAACGTTGCCTTTCCACCAGCGCCAAAAAAGCCGGCTGCGAACCCGGTTGGATGACGGTGAGGATGTGGGTTTGTTCTTGCCGCGCGGCCTGGTGTTACGCCACGGCGATCTGCTGCGGGCCACCAGCGGGCTGGTGGTTGAGGTGCGCGCGGCGCCGGAAGCCGTTTCCACCGCTTACAGTGACGATCCTCTATTATTGGCGCGCACCGCCTATCATCTCGGCAACCGCCATGTCGCTCTGCAATTGGGCGCGGGCTGGCTGCGTTACTCGCAAGACCATGTGTTGGATCGGATGGTGAAAGAATTGGGGCTGACTGTCACCAGCGAGGAGGCTCCATTCGAGCCGGAAGCCGGGGCTTACAGCACCGACGATCACAACGGACACCCGCATTAAACCCACCGTTCTGCCCCGGCTGTTGCAGCTCTGTAGCCCCACGCTGCCGGTCGGCGCTTATGCCTATTCGCAGGGCTTGGAGTGCGCGGTAGAGCGCGGCTGGGTGCGGGATGAAGCCAGTGCGGGCCAATGGATTCTGGGCCTGCTCGCCCACACGTTACAGCGGTTGGATCTTCCGATTTTCGCCCGCTTGCACCAGGCATGGCAGACGGCGGATTTGGAGGCTGCGCGACGCTGGAACGCCCGGCTCTACGCTTCGCGCGAGGCGGCCGAGTTGCAGCGTGAGGATCGGCAGCTTGGGACAGCGCTGGCCCGGTTGCTAGCTGACCTTGGCTTGGATGAGGCCGCGGGGTGGCGGAATGCCCCGCGCGTTTGCTTCGCCACACTGTTCAGCTTGGCGGCGGCGCGCTGGGAGATTCCCTTGCCGGAAGCGGCCACGGGCTATGCCTGGGCTTGGACTGAAAACCAAGTGATCGCCGCCACCCGTTTGATTCCCTTGGGCCAGACCGCCAGCCAGCGGTTGCTGGTCGCCGCTGGCCCCGCCATCGTGAGCGCCGTGGCTGAGGCATTGACCCTGCCGGATGCGGAGATCGGCGCTTCCGCGCCGGGTTTGGCATTGGCCGGCGCGCTGCATGAAATACAATACTCGCGATTATTTCGGTCGTAACCCGATCCAACAGATCGGGCGAACGATTTAACCGACCCCATCCTCATCATCCTGCTCGCGAATCAACAGCACGGACAATCCAGCGACATAGTTAGCGAGCTTGGCTCTCACGCTTTCTGGCGTAGTGAAGCCAGCAGCCAGCTTTCTTGCAAACAAACGACCGGGATGAAGCGCATCCCAAGAAGAAAGATACTGCGCCACCCGACGGTTGCCGGGGTCCTTGTTGCCAAAACCGTCAATTACCCCATTCCAGATAGGTCGGAAGGTTTCTATCACCATGTTTTCACCCAAGGGAATCCAAATAGCGTCCACGACCAAGCAACGGTAGTAGAAATCTCCAAGCTCCAGATTCTCAGCCTGCTCGATAGATGCGGCGTGCTGCCGCAGCCGATCTCGCAAAGCGGTTCCCTTGCTCATATCGGTGGTAATTCCGCCCTTGCGGCCCCCCTTGGGTATCGCCTTGCCCACATAGATTGGCTCGCCGAACACGCGGTCGCGATTTCGGCTTGCGACCGGCTCATAAGCTGGAAACGAGCCAGTGTAGTAGATCGCGTAAACGCCGGCCCCTCGTGTTTCCCCGATACCAGCCATCGCGCGCGCATCTTGCCCCAGCAAGGCTTGGACCACGCTTTTGCCCAGATTGAGCTTGTCCAGCGGATTGTAGGGTGTGGTCATGGTCACGACCGCTCCAAGTGCCTACGAATGTGACGCGCCAGCAGTTCGGCCAAACCGACCGGCACGGCATTTCCCAGTTGCCGCATGGTCTCGGTCCACGAACCATGAAAAACAAACTCATCGGGAAACAGTTGCAGGCGGGCGCTTTCGCGTACGGTTAGATAGCGCACGGAGCCATTTGGCCCAAGCAACATGTTTTCCCCACCGGGAACGCCATGAGCGCCCGCTTTCAGTGTCTTGGCTGGTTCATCGAGTGGACTTCCAGTATGGCCGGGATAGCTGCGGGCCCCGGCTTGAAAGCGGTGATTGCAATGCTGGGCGGCGGCAACAGGATCTCGTTCTGGGTCGGGAAGACCGGCTATAGCGTCCCTGACCGTGCGCCATGGCGGCAAAGCTGGTTTTTCGGTTAATTTTTTAGCAGATGCTTTCTTGATCTCTAGCGCTTCTTCCTGTTTTGGAATGCCGTGGCGCAACCAATACTCCCCGGATCGATATTGTTCCCAGAACAAGGTGGCGCGACAATGAGTCGGTTCGGGAAAAGCCCATTCCACATCCAAATCCGACCGGAAACCGACCAGAAAAACCCGCTCACGGCATTGCGGAACCCCATAATCGGCGGCATTCAGTACCCGTGTCACCAAGCGGTATTGCAAATCCAGGCAACCGCCATGGGTGTGGCGACGCTCCAACCGGGCCAGATGATCGGGCCAATCCTCATCCGGAAATCGGGCCATTTCCGGATAAGTAAGTTGCAGCCGGATATATTCAAAATAGCTGGAGAACCCGACGCGAGTTAATCCCTTGACGTTTTCAAATAGAAAGGCCCGCGGCCGAATCTCGCGGACGGCGCGGACGGCTTCCGGAAACATGTCCCGATCATCCCGATGACCGCGATGTTTTCCACCCAAGGAAAAAGGCTGGCAAGGCGGCCCACCAGAAACCAGATCAATTCGATCCTCAAATGCGCGAAAGTCGAATGTCCTGACATCCACTTCAAGCAGCGGCCACGCACGGAGCGGCATCATGCCGCGCAGCTGATTTTCGCGGATGGTATCGCAACAATAGCGGTCCCGTTCGATCACCGCCGCTGTGTCGAAACCGGCATTGCTCACCCCCATGCCGAGGCCACCCGCGCCCGCAAAAAGCTCAATCGCTTTCATCATGACTCATCGTCCAGAAAACCTCTCAGTGTTCGTTCGAGACGGCCCGCATCGCGCAACTCGCATTCCCACACGACTAGTACCCGCCAACCGTTTTCGATTAGCTTTTTTTGGTTTTCAAGATCGCGCGCTCGGTTGCCTTCCAGCTTTGGCCTCCAAAAATCCAAGCGCGACTTAGGCAGTCTAGCGAGTGTGCATCCGGCGTCGGGATGACGATGCCAGAAACAGCCATGCACAAAGATAATCTTTCGGCGCGAGGGAAACACCAAGTCTGGCTTGCCCGGAAGGTCGGCGCGATACAAACGATAGCGGTAACCCATGCCATGCGCCAAGCGGCGGACCCGCATCTCTGGACCGGTATCTCGGTTCCGTATCCGACCCATCCGCTCGCTGCGAGCTGAGGGCGTCAAGGTATCGGTTCCAACGGCAGTGCCGACTTTGATCGCGAGATCAACCAGGTAATGGGCAACCGTTCCGTCCTCAACCTTAGCCGGATTTGGAACGTCCACCTTGCCAGCAACATCACGCTTTCGCCACATAAACTACCTAGTTTCAAGTAATTTAGAACATCGACAATTCTATCTTTGCCATGAAAAACGCAGCACGATTCAATCAAGGCCGTAGAGCTTTTTTATCCTTTCAGCAAGCTACTATTGCTCAATAAATATTGCCAATTTTCCATGTGATGGCATAAAAACAGTTTAGGATAATCCACGAAACTTCACTGACACCCGTGCGAGGCTAACCCCATGATGAACAAATCCCCCCTGCGGGTCGGCGTGGGCGGGCCAGTTGGTTCCGGCAAAACCGCCTTGGTCGAGGCGCTATGCAAAGCCTTGCGCGACCGTTACCAAATCGCCGTGGTCACCAACGACATCTACACCTACGAAGACGCTCAATTCCTAACCCGCGCCCAGGCGCTGGAACCGGAGCGCATCATCGGCGTGGAAACCGGCGGCTGCCCGCACACCGCCATTCGAGAAGACGCCTCAATGAATCTGGCGGCGGTGGCGCAACTGTGCGAGCGTTTCCCCAGGCTTGACCTCGTGCTGGTCGAATCCGGCGGCGATAACCTCAGCGCCACGTTCAGCCCAGAACTGTCGGATTTGACCATTTATGTGATTGATGTCGCGGCCGGCGACAAAATTCCTCGCAAGGGCGGTCCTGGCATCACCCGCTCTGACTTGCTAGTCATCAACAAAATCGACCTCGCGCCCCATGTTGGTGCATCGCTGGAGGTTATGGAACGCGACGCCCGCAACATGCGCGGCGACCGGCCCTTTGCATTCACCAATCTAAAAACCCGACAAGGATTGGATCAGGTGATCCGATTCATCACCGAACAAGGAATGCTGGGATAACAGGGCCGCGCAAGTTTCCGGGCGCGAAGGAGTCCCTAGAGGTATGATCCAACGGTATATCGTTTGACGCTTCTCGCCGCCGGCGGCAGCGGCGCGGCGGCCATCCGAGGATTCCGGGCAGGGTCGACGCCGAGCGATTGAACAAACGGATACTGACCTCACCTCATCCCTCGGAGCGGCCTACTTGGAACCTGAATCCTTTGTTGAAGCGGCTGTGGTGCTACTGGTATTCACGGCCTTTGCCGTGGCCATTTTCCGCCGTTTTGGTCTGGGTTCGGTACTGGGCTTGCTGGTGGCGGGCATCTTGATCGGCCCCTACACGCCGGGGTTCGTCGTGACCCGGAATGTGGAAGAGGTTCGACACTTCACCGAACTTGGAGTGGTGCTGCTGCTATTTGTCATCGGTCTCGAGATGCATCCGCACCGTCTCTGGTCCCTGCGGCGCTCCATGTTTGGCCTGGGTACCCTACAAATCCTGCTGTCTGGCGGCGTGATCGCGCTCTTCATGCACCTTAGCGAGCCTGATTGGGGCATCGACCTCCTCGCCGGCCTGACCCTCGCCTTGTCCTCCACCGCTTTCGTCATGCAGATTTTGCAGGAACGCGGCGAGATCGCCAGCCCCCACGGCCAAACCACTTTCGCGATCCTGTTGATGCAGGATCTGGCCGTCGTGCCCCTGCTTGCCATGGTGCCCCTTCTGGGCGATGTGGGAGTCGTGACGCATGACAAACCCCTCTTCCAGCAAATCTTTATCGTGATCGCCGCCATCGGCTTGGTCGTCGCCTCCGGCTATTATGCGATTCCCCGCATCCTCGATTTCCTGGTGCGACAGAACAACCGAGAAGCCTTCTTCTTGGTCGCCTTGGCCGCCGTCTTTACCGCCGCCTGGGCCATGGAAAAGGCCGGATTGTCCATGGCCCTGGGTGCTTTTCTGATGGGGGTCGCGCTTTCCGTTTCGCGGTACAACTTGCAGATTCAGGCCGCTATTGATCCCCACAAGGGTTTGCTGATGAGCTTCTTCTTTGTCGCCGTGGGCATGTCGGTGGATGTGGGCGCGCTGGCGGCAACGCCTTGGGTCTTTCTGAGTCAAGTCATCGTGATCGTGGCCATCAAAATCACGGTCCTCCTGGGCCTGTGCCTCGCTTTCGGCGCAACCCGTCAGACGGCGACGCGCGTCGCTTTTATCCTTTCCCAGGGCGGCGAGTTTGGCTTCGTGCTCTTTGGGGCCGCCAAGGCGATGGGCATCCTCGATAACGATACCTTCGTGCTGTCCGTCGGCATTATCTCCTTCAGCATGTTGATCACTCCCTTGCTGGTCAAGGTGGGCGACGCCCTGGCGGTACGCATCCCGGTCGCGGCGACGCCAGACGCTGGGGCGTTTCATTTTTCGGTCGAAGGAACCGAGACCCGGGCGCGAGCGTTGGTGGCCGGTTATGGCCGGGTGGGCCATGTCGTGGGCACCATCCTCGCTGGAAGCGGCGTACCCTACATCGCCTTCGACTTAAGCTCGGCACGGGTGGACGAGTTCCACGCGCTGGGCCATCCGGTTTATTACGGCGATATCACCAACGCGGACCTGTTGGTGGCCGCCCAGATTGAGAAAATCGATCTGGTGGTGATGACCCTGGATGATCGCGAGGCCGCCCTGCGCGCCATCCGGCTCATTCGCGACTTGGCGCCCCGCGCCATCATCATCGCTCGGGCGCGGGATTTAGTCACCAGCAGCGCCTTGATGCAAGCCGGCGCCAACAGAGCCTTTCCCGAGCTGGTCGAAGCCAGCCTGCGACTGGCCGCCGAGGCGCTGGAGAGTCTGGGTGTGGCCGGCGAGGACACCGAATTGCTGGTTCGTGGGGTACGCCGGGCTGATTACGCCTTAGTACGCGAGAAAGACAGCGAGGAAAGCTAGCAGGGCCGATCATGCGCTTGAACTTCAGCGCGCGAAATTAGCGCCCCATTTGGGACCCGTCTTCAAACCTGCTCAATCTTGCGCCATTGCCCGCAAGGCACGCACCATGACGGAGCACGAGGCTCCGCCATTATCAAATACGATCCATTATCTTATTAATATAATTAATATTTATGACTTGGCATAGTCCTTGATAAACACCCTCTGACTTCGCGCTTCGGCGAATCAATCAATCACGATACGAGGGCTACGCATGACAAAGACGATGCCGAAATTTCTACCCTGGCTGCTGGGCAGCGCGCTGACGCTGGGCGTTTCGCTGGCGCACGCCGCCGACACCATCAAAGTCGGCGTTTTGCATTCCCTGTCCGGCACCATGGCGATTAGCGAAACCACGCTCAAGGATACTGTGTTGATGCTGATCGACGCCCAGAATAAGAAGGGCGGGCTGCTCGGGAAGAAACTAGAAGCGGTGGTGGTCGATCCGGCCTCGAACTGGCCACTGTTCGCCGAGAAAGCGCGCGAGCTGTTGCAAAAGGACAAGGTAGCGGCGGTATTCGGCTGCTGGACTTCGGTATCGCGCAAATCGGTGCTGCCGGTGTTCGAAGAATTGAACGGCATTCTGTTCTATCCGGTGCAATACGAAGGCGAGGAATCGTCCAAAAACGTGTTCTATACCGGGGCCGCGCCCAACCAACAGGCGATTCCGGCGGTGGATTATCTGATGAACGATCTGGAGGTGAAGCGCTGGGTGTTGGCCGGCACCGATTACGTCTATCCCCGCACCACCAACAAGATTCTGGAAGCCTACCTCAAGGCTAAGGGCGTCAAAGCCGAAGATATCATGATCAACTACACGCCGTTCGGGCATTCCGACTGGCAGTCCATTGTCGCCGAGATCAAAAAATTCGGTGCCGCCGGCAAAAAGACGGCCGTGGTGTCCACCATCAATGGTGACGCCAACGTGCCGTTTTACAAGGAACTGGGCAATCAGGGAGTATCCGCCCAAGACATACCCGTGGTCGCCTTCTCGGTTGGCGAGGAAGAGCTGTCCGGCATCGACACCAAGCCGCTGGTCGGCCATCTTGCGGCCTGGAACTACTTCATGAGCATCAAGGACAAGAGCAACGACGCTTTCATCAAAGACTGGCACGCCTTTATCAAGAACGACAAACGGGTGACGAACGACCCGATGGAAGCCCACTACATCGGCTTTAACATGTGGGTGAAGGCGGTGGAAAAAGCCAAGACCACCGATCCTGACAAAGTCATTGACGCGATGATCGGCATCGAAGCACCCAACCTGACTGGCGGCGTCGCCAAGATGCTGCCCAACCACCATCTGACCAAGCCGGTTTACATTGGCGAAATCCAGGCTGACGGTCAATTCGATGTGGTCTGGCAAACCAAAGGCTTGGTGGAAGGCGATGCCTGGTCGGATTATCTGCCCGGCAGCAAGGACATTATCGCCGACTGGACCGATCCCAAGATCAAGTGCGGTAACTACAACACCGTCACCAAGACCTGTTCCAGCCAGAACTATAAGTAAGTCAACCCGGCTTGCGCCACGCCCTCCTCTCCCGTCAGGGAGGGGTCGAGCGTGAAGATTCTCTTATTTACTCCCATCACGAGGACGCCCCATGCCTTCCCGTCCGTTGATTCGCGCCGGGTTCCTTACGCTCGCCCTCGCCTGGCTGGCGCTCCTTGCCATTGGGCCGGCCCACGCCGCCGATGATGCCGCGGCGCGTACTCTGCTGGCGCAACTGCGCGAGGCGGATTTCAGCGGCAAAACCGCGTTGATCGAACAACTGGCGGCGCTCGATCATCCCCGCATCGCTACGGCGCTAAAGGCGCTGGCCGACAGCCGGCTGTACTACCAGGAAGCAGGCAATCGGGTGGTCATCGGTTCCGGGGATGGCGCGGATATCGCCATCGAGGATGCGGTGAGCGGCGCGGCGCTCGGCCAAATCAGCAAGCGCGACCTGGATCGCATCACGACCAACAACCGCCTTCGCACCTTGATCGAAAATCGGCTCGCCAGTCTGGGGTTGGCCAGCGCCGATCCTGAACAACGCAAGGCGGCCGTGGAAGCATTCTTAAAAAATCCCGATCCGACGGAAAGCGAACGTTTGCGGGCGCGGCTATCGGTCGAAACGGATAGCGAAATCAAGGAACTACTGGCGATGAGCCTCGCCTTGGCCGATCTTGCCAGCCCAGACGCCGCCGTGCGCGTACAAGGGGCTACCACGCTGGGGGGCCAACTGCGATCGGAACTGCGCGGCCCGCTGACGAAAATGGCCGCCGAGGACAACGATTCCACCGCGCGGGAAGCAGCCCGCATCGCCCTGGCCCGCACCCAATTTCGTCTGCAACTGCTGGGCTGGGCCGAAACGCTATTCTTTGGCCTGTCGCTGGGATCGGTGCTGATTCTGGCCGCCATCGGCTTGGCGGTCACTTTCGGGGTGATGGGCGTCATCAACATGGCACACGGCGAGTTGATGATGCTCGGCGCTTACACCACCTGGCTGACCCAGCAATGGTTGCCGGTCAACTGGTCGCTGCCGGTGGCCGTGCCGCTGGCTTTTTTAGTCGCGGCGCTGGTCGGCATCGCCATTGAGCGTGGCGTGATCCGCTTCCTCTACGGCCGTCCGCTGGAAACCTTATTGGCCACTTTCGGCGTCAGTCTGATCCTGCAACAGGCGGTGCGCTCGATCTTCTCGCCGCTGAATCGCTCGGTCGCCAGCCCCGACTGGATGAGCGGCGTCATCGCGCTCGGCCCGTTGGAAGTGACGCTGAACCGGCTCATCATCATCGGCTTTTGCATCGCCGTCTTCGCCCTGCTGTGGCTGGCGTTGCAACGCACTCGCTTGGGGCTGGAAGTGCGAGCGGTGGCTCAGAACCGGGCCATGGCGCGGGCGATGGGGGTGCGCTCGGCGCGGGTGGACGCGCTCACTTTCGGATTGGGCAGCGGCATCGCCGGGGTGGCGGGCGTCGCCCTATCGCAATTGACCAACGTCGGCCCCAATCTTGGCCAAAGCTACATTGTCGATTCGTTCATGGTGGTGGTGTTCGGCGGGGTCGGCAATCTGTGGGGGACGATGGTGGCCGGGCTGTCGCTGGGGATCGCCAACAAACTGCTGGAACCCTGGTCCGGCGCGGTATTGGCCAAAATCGTGGTGCTGGTGTTCTTGATCCTGTTTATCCAGAAACGGCCGCGGGGCTTATTTCCGCAGCGCGGTCGGGCGGCGGAGATTTAAACGTGCGCTTACCTGCTTGGTTGCTTTCCGACCGCGCCGGACTGGCGCTGCTCACGGCGCTGACCGTCCTGGCGATTGGCGTGCCCGCGCTCAATCTACTGCTGCCGACCGATCACCCGTTGCACTTGAGCGCTTATACGATCACCTTGATCGGCAAGTATCTGTGCTACGCCCTGCTGGCGGTGTCGGTCGATCTGGTCTGGGGCTATATGGGCATCCTCAGCCTGGGCCACGCTGCCTTCTTCGCGCTCGGCGGTTATTGCTTCGGCATGTATCTGATGCGTCAAATTGGGGCGCGCGGAGTGTACGGCAACTCAGAACTGCCGGATTTCATGGTCTTTTTAAATTGGTCGGAACTGCCCTGGTACTGGTACGGTTTCGATCAATTTTGGTTTGCGGCGCTGATGGTGCTGATCGTGCCGGGGCTTTTAGCCTTTGTATTCGGCTGGTTTGCATTCCGCTCGCGGGTGTCGGGGGTGTATCTCTCGATCATTACCCAGGCGCTGACTTATGCGCTGATGTTGGCTTTTTTCCGCAACGAAATGGGCTTCGGCGGCAACAACGGCTTGACCGATTTCAAGGAAGTGCTCGGTTTCTCGTTGCACGCCGACGGGACGCGGATCGTGCTGTTCGCGCTGTCGGCGCTGGCGTTGGCTGGAGGTTATCTGGCCTGCCGCTGGCTGGTTTCCACCCGGCTGGGCCGCGTTCTGGTGGCGATCCGTGATTCGGAAGATCGCGCCCGCTTCCTCGGCTATCGGGTGGAGCGGGTCAAGGCGCTGGTCTTTACCTTCTCCGCCATGTTGGCGGGCGTGGCTGGCGCGCTGTATGTGCCGCAAGTCGGCATCATCAACCCCGGTGAATTTGCGCCGCTGAATTCCATTGAGGCGGTGATTTGGGTGGCGGTCGGGGGGCGGGGCACCCTGGTCGGGGCGGTGGTCGGCGCGGTGTTGGTCAATTACGCCAAAACCTGGCTGACCGGCGCATTGCCAGAAGTGTGGCTGTTTGCGCTGGGCGGCTTGTTCGTGGCGGTCACGCTGCTGCTGCCGCGCGGTTTGATCGCTTTGTGGCGGCGACGGGAGGCAACGGCATGAGCGAACTGATTTCCGAATTCGACGCGGCGGGTATGCACCCACTGGTTGAACCGGTCGACGCCAGTCACGGCATTCTGCTCTATCTGGAAGATGTCAGCGTGACATTCGATGGTTTCAAAGCCATCGATCATTTATCGCTGTACATCGGCGACGGCGAACTGCGCTGCATCATTGGCCCCAACGGCGCGGGCAAGACCACGATGATGGACATCATCACCGGCAAAACCAAGCCAGACACAGGGCGGGTGTTTTTCGGCCAGACCATCGACCTGCTTAAACTAGATGAACCCGCCATCGCTCGCGCCGGCATCGGCCGCAAATTCCAGCGACCGACGGTGATCGAGCCGTTGACGGTGCTGGAAAACCTCGAACTGGCCATGTCCGGCGCAAAACGCTTGCGCGGCTTGCTAAGCACCCGGCTCTCGAAGGCGGAATGGGAGCGAATCGCCGCTGTGTTGGAACGGATCGGTCTGAGCGAGCACGGCGACCGACCCGCCGGGATTCTGGCCCACGGCCAAAAACAATGGTTGGAAATCGGCATGTTGCTGATGCAGGAACCGCGGCTATTGCTGGTGGACGAGCCCGTGGCGGGGATGACCCCGGCCGAGATGGAGCGCACCGCCGAGTTGCTAAAATCACTGGCGGGCGAGCATTCGGTCGTCGTGGTCGAGCACGATATGGGTTTTGTCCGCTCCATCGCCGATAAAGTGACGGTGTTGCATCAGGGCCGGGTGTTGGCGGAAGGACGGCTGGACGAACTGCAAACTGACCCCACGGTCATCGAAGTCTATCTGGGAGTCAGCGATGCTCAGCATTGAAAGCCTCAATCAGTTTTACGGGGAATCGCACACGCTCTGGGATCTTGGTCTGGAGGTGCCGGAAGGAACGGTCATTAGCTTGATGGGCCGCAACGGCGTCGGCAAAACCACGCTGCTGAAATGCATCATGGGGCTACTACCGATCCGTTCTGGCCGGATCGCTTTTGCCGGCGTTGAACTCAACCGCCTGCCGGTGGAACGGCGAGCGCCGCTGGGCATTGGCTACGTGCCGCAAGGCCGACAGATTTTTCCGCTGCTGACTGTCGAGGACAACCTAAAAATCGGTCTGGCCGCCAATCCCCGACGGCCGCGCCAGATACCTGAATTTATCTTCGAAATGTTCCCCGTGCTAAGAACCATGCTCAAGCGACGCGGCGGTGACCTGTCCGGCGGCCAGCAGCAGCAGCTGGCCATTGGTCGGGCGCTGGCGCTGGAACCGCGCCTGCTCATTCTCGACGAACCGACCGAGGGTATCCAACCGAACGTGGTGCAAGAGATCGGGCGGGTGATCCGTCGGCTGAATGAGGAACAACTTAACCGGGTTCACGCAGAGGCAGCGATAGTTCAGGAAATCGGCAGCGCCGTCCAACGAATGAATCAGGAGCTGGGCATGACCGTGCTGCTGGTCGAACAGAAATTGCCCTTCGCCCGCTGGGTTGCCCAGCAATTCTGTATTGTGGATAAGGGTCGGGCGTTGGCGACCGGTGCGATGGCCGATTTAGATGATAGCTTAGTGAGACAGTACCTTACAGTATAGAGCGCATACTGATACCAAGCTCAACTCTATGGCGACGCTTCGGGAAGGGTTATGCTTTAGCAAGCATCGAAGCACTGACTTTATCTCACGGTCGGAGATCATCGGCCTTGGGACAGAACCAACCCCTTATTATAACGGGTACGGAAATGCCCCTCTTACTTTGGAAGCGGGGACAGGAGTGAGGGTGCATTTTCATGAAGCTCGCCTCCTTACCCTCACCCTCTCCTTAAGGAAGAGGGAACTTAGTAATAAAATTTTTATATTTTTTATATAAATTCATAAGGTTAATTTTCGTATAGGCTCTTATCTCAGTCGCCTTTAAAGCGCTATTCTTGAAGAAGAAATTTATTAAACCGATCCAAAGGCCGCTGTTCCCCGCCCTATTAGCCATTCTGGCCTTACTCGCTTGTGGCTTGTGGTTTCAATCCGCCCGCCAACCTAATCAACAAAGCGACAATCGCTTGGGAACCAGCTATCGGCCGGCAAAAATCATCGTAGCGGATGATCGCTCTTACCCGCCTTTCGCCTTCATCGATACCGAAGGTCGAGTGCGTGGAATCACCATCGACATTTGGCGGCTGTGGAGCCAAAAAACCGGCGTGGAGGTGGAATTTCAGTTGAAGGAGTGGGACGCCGTCCTGGCCGCTGTACGCGATGGCCAAGCCGAGGCCGTGGGAGGGCTGTTCCGCACCCCGCAGCGGGAAGAGTTGTTTGATTTCACCACCCCGTATTTCACCATTGCCACCTCCTTATTTTTTCACCAACAGATCCAAGGTATTCAGGGCCTTGAAGACTTGGAAGGGTTCGTGGTTGGCGCGGTAAAGGGAGACAGCGCCGAAGAGCTACTGCGCGAAAGCTATCCTCATGTGAAATTAAAGACTTATCCGGGCGCTGAGGATCTGGTCAAAGCGGCGCTAGCGAATGAAATTAAGGTATTTGTCGCGGACACCCAAGTCGCTCGCTTCTATCTGGCGAAATTGGAATCCGGGGTAGAGTTTCGCCAAGCGGTCAACCCTGTCGCCGTCAACGAACTCTACGCTGGCATTAGAAAAAACAATTATCCGCTATTGGCCTTATTACAGTGGGGTTTTGATCAGATATCACCCCAGGAAAAAGCGGGAATCATCGAAAACTGGACCGGAACTCAGGCTTTCTCCAAAGCACCCTGGATCGCGCTCCGAACCGCCTTGATCTTGATTGCCGCCACCCTGTTCTTGATGTGCTTATGGAACGATCAACTCAAGCGTAAAGTCGCCCAAGCCACTCGTGATTTGCAGCAGCGCAATCAAGAGCTCCAAAGCAGTGAGCGCAACTATCGAGAAATATTCAACGCCACCAGTGAAATGATCTTCCTGCATGACACCGCAAATGGCGAGATTCTTGATATGAATCAAACCGCGGTGGAGCTGACTGGCTATTCCAAGCAAGAACTGCTGGGAGAGTCCATCGCTCGGATTAGCGCCAATATCCCGCCCTCCGATGGCGACCGCCCTTCGCACAAAATCAGAAAGGCGGCAGATGACGGGTCTCTGGTTTTTGAGTGGCTGTTCCAGCGGCGTGACGGGCAAACTTTCTGGACCGAAGTGGCCTTGAAAAGCTCTTACATCGGCGGGAAAAGTCGCGTGTTGGCCGTGGTGCGCGACATTAGCGACCACAAACGGGCGGAAGCAGCGCTAAAGGAAAGCGAAGCCACGCTGCGCAGCTTGTTCAGCGCGGTACCCGTCGGTCTGGTCATCGTGCGGAATCGCGTCCTACGCTCGGTCAATGATCGGATGTGCCAAATTCTGGGGTACAGCAGCGCGGAATTAATCGGCTGCCAATTGCAGCGCTTTTATGAAAACAACGCCGAATATCAGCGCGTGGGGCAGGCCCTTTACGACACGCTGAGGCAACAACCCTCTAGCTATGTCGAGACCCGCCTGCGCCGCGCGGATGGGGTTTTTCGTGACGTTTCGCTCTATGGAGCGTCGTTACGGCCGCGCGACCCCCGCGGCGGCATGGCCCTGGCGGTGCAAGATATTACCGACCAAAAGCTTGCTGAGAGGGCGCTCCGGGCCAGCGAACAACGCTTGCGGAATATCGCCAAAAATATCCCCGGCGTCGTCTATCAATTCTATGCCCGCCCGAACGGCAAAATCGGGCTTTACTATATCAGCCATCGAGCCGGTGAGTTGTTCGGTATCAACTATCGAGCCACCGGCGCTTTTAGGCGATTTATCAAACACATCGCTCCGGAGCATCGCAGTGCCTTTTTGACCTCGATGCATCAGTCGATCTCGGCGCAAAGCGATTGGACTTTTGAATGGCGCTTTATGAAAGGCACCGGAGAAGCAATCTGGTTTAGATCGGTCTCCAGTCCGATCAAAGCCAGCCAGGAATTAATCTACAGCGGCGTTATTCTCGACATCACCGAGCGCAAACAAACCGAGCAACGCATCGAACATCTCGCCTACTACGATATCCTGACCGAGCTGCCCAATCGAACGCTGTTGGTACAACGCGCGGAACTGGCCCTCGCTCTGGCCGCGCGCCACCAAACTGAAATGGCGGTGTTGTTCTTGGATCTGGATCGATTCAAGGATGTGAACGACTCTCTCGGTCATGCCGAGGGCGACGCTTTGCTGATTCAGGCGGCGGCCCGCATCGCCGCGTTGATTCGAGCGGAAGATACTCCTTGCCGCTTGGGGGGCGATGAATTTGCTTTGTTATTACCGGATGTCGGCCAAAACGGCGCCTTACGCGTGGCCGATAAGTTGCTGACTGCTTTTCAGCAACCGTTTAACGTGGCCGGTCACAGCTTGGGGACGACCCTTTCCATTGGCATCGCGCTCTACCCCCATGATGGAGCGGATGTCATCGAATTACTCAAGAATGCCGATACCGCCTTGCATCGAGCCAAACGGGAGGGCAGCAACGCGCGGGTCTTTTACGACCGGCAAATGAACGCCGCGACCTTTAAGCGGCTCGTTTTGGAAGGCGAGTTGCGGCAAGCCGTCGCCAGCGAACAGTTGCGCGCCTATTATCAGCCTAAAGTCAGGCTCGCCGATAGTGTGTTGGTCGGAGCCGAAGCCCTGATCCGCTGGCTACATCCCGAACGAGGCACGATTTCGCCTAATGAATTCATTCCTATTGCTGAATCCAGCGATTTGATTGTCGTCCTAGGCAACTGGATGCTGGAAACGGTTTGCCGCCAACTGAGCGACTGGAAGCAAAGTGGCCTCATCCTGCTCCCCGTGGCGGTCAATTTGGCCGCTCGCCACTTTCATTCCTTGGCGCTGGCTGACCAGCTGCAACAGCTCTTGGAAAACTACCATTTACCGCCAAATGGTCTGGAATTGGAATTGACCGAATCCACTTTACTCAAAGGCGGCACCCAACCTGAAACAACGCTACGCGCTATCGAACGATTGGGAATCAAGCTGGCGGTCGATGACTTCGGCACCGGGTACTCTAACCTGGCCTATCTGAAACATTTGCCGCTGGCGGCGCTGAAAATCGACCAAAGCTTTGTCCGCGGCCTGGACGATGACGCGAACGATCGCACTTTGGCTGCAACCATCATTGCCTTGGGCCACCAGATGGATCTTCTGGTGGTGGCGGAAGGAGTGGAAACCGAAGGACAACGGCGCATTCTGCTCGATCAAGGTTGCGATATAGCGCAGGGATTTTATTTCGATCAGCCCATGTCGGCGGAAGCATTCGCCGCGCGCTGGTTAAAGCCAGCAAACCCCCTCAGGCCGATTGCTGAGGGCAAGCCTTGATTTCCGAGCACGCTAAAATAGAACGGTCGGCCTCGATCATCCCGCGCCGCTGTCGGATCCAGGCCCACACCTTTTCGTGAAAGTGATACGCCACGGTATTGAACGTGGGTTCGACCAAGGCTACCACACCACCCGCTAACGCGCTGCCCGTCATCGCGTAGACTACGCTAAATGCGACCGTGACATGAACCAACGCGAAGGTAACTGTTTTCAGCATGACAAGGACTCCTGGCAAAACTATGTTCGAGTTGCGCTGAATGATAATGATTCTCTTTAATAGATAAAATTAATTATTACTAATAAAAAAATTTAAATTAACTATTTCGCTCCCCTGCTATTGGTCGAACACGCTCATGCCTGTAACCTGCCCTGCTCTGCTGCTGGCCGCGCCGGCCTCTGGCCAAGGAAAAACCACGGTCGTCGCCGGTTTGGCCCGCTATCACCGGAATCAGGGGCGCAAGGTGCGCGTATTCAAAACCGGCCCCGATTTTCTCGATCCCATGATTTTGGAGCGTGCTTCTGGCCAGCCGGTGTATCAACTGGATTTATGGATGGTGGGTGAAAGCCACTGCAAGGCGTTGCTCCATCAGGCGGCGCGGGAAGCGGATTTGATTTTGATCGAGGGCGTCATGGGCCTGTTCGATGGCGCACCCTCCAGCGCCGACCTCGCCGCCCTGTTTGGCGTTCCAGTGATCGCATTGATCAACGCGCACGCCATGGCGCAAACCTTTGGCGCTGTCGCTTACGGATTAGCCCATTACCGTCCGGGTCTACCCTTCGCTGGCGTGCTGGCCAATCGGGTGGCGGGGCCGGGGCATGCCGAGCTGTTAGCCCAGAGCCTACCGTCCGATTTACGCTATTTCGGCTGGCTGCCGCGCGCGAGTGAAATTACCTTGCCTGACCGCCATTTGGGGCTGGTGCAAGCGACTGAAATCGCCGATCTGGAAGCCCGCCTAAACAGTGTCGCCGCGCTTATCGCCCACACTCGATTGACTGAACTACCACCGCCGGTCCATTTTCCGGCCAGCTCTATCGAACCACTGGCGCGCCCGCTCGAAGGCGTTCGCATCGGCGTCGCTCGCGACACGGCCTTCGCCTTTCTGTATCCGGCTAACCTGGATGCTTTAGTCGCGCTGGGGGCTGAACTGCGGTTCTTTTCGCCGCTGTCAGATTCGGAGCTGCCGATGGTGGACAGCGTGTATCTCCCTGGCGGTTATCCGGAATTGCATCTCGATGCTTTAGCGGAAAATAGCTCCATGCGCGCCTCACTCCAGTCGCATCATCGAGCGGACAAGCCGATTTATGCGGAGTGTGGAGGCTTGCTCTACATCGTGGAGTCGCTGGCTGATCAGCAAGGCCATCGCGCGCCCATGCTCGGCCTGCTGCCCGGTCATGCCGCCTTGGATTCGAAGCTGGTGGGGTTGGGAATGCAAGCAGTGGTTTTGCCAGAAGGCGAATTACGGGGGCATACCTTTCATCATTCGCGATTGGAAACGCCGCTGCAACCGCTGGCGCACGGCCACCGCCAGCGCGATGGAAAATCAGGCGAGGCTGTTTATCGATTAGGCCGGCTAACGGCTTCCTATCTACATTTGTACTTTGCCAGCAACCCCATGGCGACGGCACGCCTATTCCTACCTTAAGCAATCAGGGCTGTGATCGGCGTTCCAATAAGGCGGCTATCGCCGCCGCCGCCTGTTGGCTGGCATCACGCCGCAGCCGAACATGTAAGGCTTCAAATTCCGCCACCACGGTTCGGCGAGCGTTGGCGTCATCCAACCAGCGCAATACGGCTGAACCCAGATTCTCCACCGTCGCCGCTTCTTGAAAAAACTCCGGCGTTAATTCCTTTCCCGCCAGCAGATTGGGTAGGGAGAAATAGGCAACCGTGACCAACCGCCGAGCGATCCAGGCGGTTAGCGGCGCAACCCGATAAGCTACCACCATCGGCCGTTTTAACAGCATCGCTTCCAAAGCCGCGGTTCCCGACGCCAGCAACACAACATCGGCGGCCGCCATCACCTCGCGCGCGCATCCCCGCACCACGGTTAGGGGCAATGACGGCGTTCGTTCAGTTTGCAAGGCCGTCAAAACCTCATACAGTCGAGCCGTCGCCGCCGGCATCAAAAACCGCAGGTTGGGATGTTGCGCAGACAGCCATTGGGCCGTTTCCAGAAATAGCGCGCCCATCCGCCCAACTTCGCCCATTCGGCTACCAGGCAGCAAGGCGACGACAGGCGCGTCAAGAGGATACTTCACCGCCAATAAGCCACGCGCCGCCTGCCTGTCGCTTTCCAAGGGAATCAGATCAGCCAATGGATGGCCGACGTGGCACACTGGTACGCCGTGTTTTTGATAAAATGCGGCTTCAAACGGTAGCAGCGTCAGCATAAGATCGACGGCGCGGGCGATTTTACGCACTCGCCACGGCCGCCACGCCCACACCGAAGGGCTGACATAATGGACGGTGGGAATTCCACCAGCGCGCAGCCGTCGCTCCAAACCCAGGTTGAAATCCGGCGCGTCGATGCCGATGAATACGTGCGGTGGATCGGTGCGGTACTGTTGATAAAGCTGCCGCCGGATCTTGAATAATTCGGGAAGATGGCGCAGGACTTCCACTAAGCCCATCACCGCCAGCCGCTCTAGCGGCACCAGGGTTTGCAGGCCTTGGCCCACCATGCCGGGGCCGCCGATACCGCTGAACCGCGCTTGGGGATAACGTTCCTTCAAGGCCGCGATCAGACCGCTGCCCAGCAGATCGCCCGACAACTCGCCAGCGACGAGCGCGATATGCATGACGACGGCGGATTTTAGCGAACGATACCGTTGCGGGAGGGCGCGGCCAGAAAATCGGCCAAGACGGTCAATCCCGGCCAGTCCACCGCCATGTCCCGAACTTTTTCCACCGCTTCCTCCAAGCGCAAGTTGGCCCGATAAATCGCTTTATAGGCCCGGCGGATCGCCTGGATTTCCTCATCGGAAAAATTGCGGCGGCGCAAACCCTCCGTGTTGATGCCATAAGGCTCGGCGCGGTAGCCAGCAACGGTGACGTAAGGCGGCACATCCCGATGCACGCCGCACGCAAAGCCACAGAAACTGTGGATGCCCAGGCGGGTAAACTGATACACCAAGGCGAACCCTCCGAGCACCACATCGTCCTCGACGTGGACATGCCCGGCCAGCGATGCGCCGTTGGCAAAAATCGTTCGATTTCCGACCATGCAGTCGTGAGCGATGTGAACGTAGGCCATAATCCAGTTATCATCGCCCAAGCGCGTCAGCCCGGCATCCTGCGCCGTGCCGCGATTGATGGTGACAAACTCACGAATCGTATTGCGATCGCCGATTTCCAAGCGGGTTGGTTCGCCGCCATACTTTTTGTCCTGCGGCATTTCACCGAGCGATGCGAACTGAAAAATCCGGTTGTCGCGCCCGATTCGAGTTGGTCCCTGAATCACCACATGAGGGCCAATCCAGGTTCCCGCCTCGATTTCCACCTCGGAGCCAATCACCGAAAACGGCCCCACCGTGACATCTGGCGCCAATCGGGCCGCGGGGTCCACCACGGCGCGCGGATCGATCACAGGTCGATTTCCCGCTTGGCGCACATCAGATCGGCCGAGGCCGCCAACTGACCATCGACCTTGGCTTCACAGACGAATTTACCCACGCCGCGCTTGATGCGATCCAGCCGCACTTCCAAAATTAACTGATCGCCCGGCTCGACGGGCCGCTTGAAGCGGGCGTTATCCACACCGACCAGGTAATACATGGAATGATGGTCGGGCCGCTCCCCTTCGCTCTTGAATGCTAGCACCCCGGTAGCCTGAGCCAAAGCCTCCACGATCAACACGCCCGGCATAATCGGGCGCTGCGGAAAGTGCCCCATAAAATAGGGCTCGTTAAAACTCACATTTTTCAGGCCCGTCAAGGCCCGTCCCGGATCGAGCGCCAAGACCCGATCAATTAGCAGGAATGGATAACGGTGGGGCAGATACTCCAATATTTCCTTGATTTCCATCGTTTCCAAAGCGTAATCCCCTCTCAAATAGAGCCGTTTTGTTTAATTTTTTTTTCCAGAATCGCCAGCCGCTTGAACACGTCATCCAGCCGGCGGAGGCGGGCGCTGATCTTGTTCCAGAGACGGTTTGGCTCCACGGCCAACCCGGATGAATAAGCCCCAGGTTCGCTAATCGATTTGGTTACCAGCGACATCCCGGTAATTTGCACGCGATCAGCGATCTCCAGATGGCCGGCCACACCGACCCCGCCGCCTAGCATGCAATGGCGGCCGACGCGGGCGCTACCGGCGATGCCCACGCAGCCGGCCAAGGCGCTATGAGCGCCAATCCGCACGTTGTGAGCCACCTGAATCTGATTGTCCAGCTTGACCCCTTCCTCGATCACCGTATCTTCCAAGGCGCCGCGGTCGATTGTGGTGTTAGCGCCAATTTCGACATCATCCCCAATCACCACGCTACCGAGCTGAGGGATTTTGAGCCAGCGTCCCCCGTGATCGAGAGCCAAGCCAAACCCATCACTCCCAATCACCGCTCCCGGATGCACTAGCACGCGCTGGCCCAATCGAACTCGATGGCAGAGCGTGACGTGAGCGACCAGCCGGGTATTGGCGCCGATCTCAGATCGTTCGCCGATGACGCAATTCGGTCCGATGGAAACACCAGGGCCAACAATGGCCCCCGCCTCGATCGTGCAATGGGGGCCAACCCAGGCATCAGCGGCGATTTGGGCGCTGGGACTGACCCAAGCGGTAGGGTGAATGCCTGGGGTTCGCTCAGCTGTGGGTTCGAACAAGGCGGCCGCGCGGGCATAGGCCACCTGGGGGTTGTCCGCCACCAGGGCCGGCGCGGGGCAATCAATGGCATCCTCAGCCGATACAATGACGGCCGAGGCTCTGGTATCCGCCAAAAAAGGGCGATAGCGCGTACTGGTCAGAAAACTGAGTTGGCCGGGCTCAGCCTGATCGAGCGGCGCTACCCCGGTGACTACCGCCGCCGCGTCACACCGTTGCAGGCGCGTGCGAGACACCGCGGCGATCTCACCCAGCGTGATCATGCGTCTTTACTTCGAGGTCAAGCGCTTGAGCACTTTTTCGGTGACATCCACCTGCGGGCTGGCGTACAAAGCCGCGCCGTCGTTGACCACCAAATCGAAGCCATCTTCCTTGGCGATATTATTGATGACCTCCAAAACCTGTTTTTGGAATTTGCCTAATTCCTCGTTACGGCGCAGGTTGAAGTCCTCGCGAAACTCGTCGCCAGTCCGTTTCAATTCGCGGGCCTGATTGCGAATATCGCTTTCGAGGCTTCGGCGCTGGCTATCCCCCATCACCGCGCTGTCTTTCGACAGTTTTTCTTCCTGCTTGCGCAACGATTTCTGCGCTTCGACCAAAGCTTTCTGGCGTGGTGCGAACTCCTGTTCCAACCGTTTGCTGGCCGATTCCGCCTGCGGTGCGTTTTGTAGAATTTTAGCCACGCTGACAAAGCCGATTTTGACATCCGCCGCTTGCGCCACCGCAAATGGCGCAGCCGCTAGCGCCGCAATCAATAGTGTTTTAAAAAGCTTCAATTTTGATACCTCCACAGGCGAGAAAATGCAAACAAATAACCGACAAAACAGCCTCCAACGGCGCATCAATTAAACGGCACGCCGAAGGAGAACTGGAAATTTTCTTCTTCATCACCAGATTCCGCATTGAGGGGCGCCGCAACGCTCAACACAATAGGTCCAAAGGGCGACACCCATAATCCGGCCAGGCCGGCCGAATAGCGCAATTCGCCCACATCGAACTCATCCACCGTCGAAAACACATTGCCAATATCGAAGAATGCGGCCACCCGGACATTCTCCGCTTTCTCGACAAAAGGCACCGGTAGAATCAATTGGGTGCTCGCTGTCGTTTTGAACGCACCGCCACTGGGCTCGTCATTACTATACCGCGGCCCCAGGGTATTGGATTTGAAGCCGCGCACCGAGCGCAAACCACCGGCGTAAAAGTTTTCGAAAAACGGCAGGCCGGCGGAATTGCCATAACCATCGCCGTAGCCGACTTCACCACCCACCGACCAGGTAAGCCACCGGCTTAGCGGGAAATAAACAACAGCCCGAGAATTGAGTTTGTAAAACTCCGCCGTACTCCCTGGCACGGCGATTTCCGCCGAGAGCTGAGTCAAACCACCGCTGGTTGGAAAGAGAGCACGGTCGCGGGTATCGTGCGCCCAACTGACATCCAGCTTGAATTGATCGTAGGAATCACCGTTTTCGCCGAGATAGTCGAGTATTTCCTTCGGGGTTTCGGGGGTTGTATCGATCCAGACATGCTCATAACCCGGACTCACCCGTAAAGTATCAAACTCGTTGAGCGGAAAACCTAGATTGATCTGGCCGCCAAAGGCATTCTGAACGTAGTTGGCGGTATTCAATTCAGAGCTGTCGATATCCCGGTAATAAAACCTGAAACCAAGGCTAATCCCATCCAAAGTGTAATAGGGATTATTGAAGGAGAGGCTGTAATTTTGGCCGATATCGCTGTTGTTGAAAATGATCCCCAACTGGTTGCCAGTCCCCAAGAAATTGTTCTGGACCAAGCTGACGTTCAACAATAACCCTGATTCCTGACCGTAACCGACGCCGAACATCAAGCTGCCAGATGACCGCTCAACCAGCGTATAGTTCACATCCACCTGATCGTTGGTGCCCGGCACGGGGGCCGTTTCGACGTTGACGCTTTCCAAATACTCCAATCGTTGCAGGCGGGTCTTGGAGCGGTCGAGATCCTTGGTTGAAACCCAACCACCTTCCATCTGTCGCAACTCGCGCCGCAGCACTTCGTCTTCGGTCTTGGAATTGCCTTGGAAGTTGATTCGCCGCACGTAAACCCGCTTGCCGGGATCGACGACAAAAGTCAAGGCGACCTTTTTATTTTCGTCATCCAGTTGGGGCACCGTATTGATATTGGCGAGCGAGTAACCCTCTTCGCCCAAGCGTTCGCTGATTTTCTTGGCGACCTCGGTCATTTTGGCGCGAGAAAAGGTTTCACCCGATTTGATGGTGATCAGCTTCCGTAGATCCTGTTCGGGGACAACGCCAAACTCCCCGGCCAACTGCGCGTCCTGCACGGTATAAGGCTCGCCTTCACTCACGTTGATGGTGATATAAACGTCTTTCTTGTCTGGGGTAATGGAAACCTGGGTGGATTCCACATTGAATTTCAGATAACCCCGATCCAGATAAAAGGAGCGCAGACTTTCCAGATCGGCCCCCAGTTTTTGCTTGGAATACTGGTCATCCTTGGTGAAGAAGGAAAACCAGCCACTGGTGGCCGATTGCAGCTGTTTCAACAGCTCCTTGTCGCTGAACGCTTTGTTGCCAACGATATTGATTCGGGTAATGCTCGCCACTTCGCCTTCCGCGATGTCGAGGGTGATCGCCACCCGGTTGCGTTCCAGCGCCTGCACTTGGCTCTTGATCCGTACGCCATACCGGCCCCGACTGTAATATTGTTGCAGCAGCTCCTGCTCCACCTTGTCGAGCAAGGAACGGTCAAACACGCGGCCTTCCGCCAACCCGATGCCGGTCAGCGCTTTCTTGAGATCGTCGGTGCTGATGTCTTTGTTTCCCACCAGCTTGACTTCGGCAATCGCCGGCCGTTCGGTAACGGTAACGACCAGCACATCACCCCGGCGCTCCAGGTTGACATCACTGAAAAAGCCCGTCTTGAACAACGCGCGGATGATTTCGGGATGATCTTTCTCGGAGATCGTCGAACCCACTTGCACCGGCAGGTAGTTAAAAACCGTGCCGGCGGAAATCCGTTGCAAGCCCTCGACCTGGATATCCCGAACGACGAAGCTCGCCGCTTGCGCCCCAGAAACCGCGACCAATAGCCCAACCACCAACAGCAAGCAGCGATACCATTTCATCGTAAGCAAGTGGCTACTCCATACTCCAGGGTCAGCGCCCCTACCCCAGAAGACGGCTGAAATCATTAAACAGGGCTAAACCCATCAGCAACAGCAACACGGCAATTCCAAGCTGTTGCCCCATGTTCTGGATCGCCTCTGGCAAGGGACTGCCTTTAACCCATTCGATCAAGTAATACAAGACATGGCCGCCGTCCAGCACGGGCACCGGCAGTAAATTCAACACACCCAAACTGAGGCTCACCAACGCCAGCATTGAGAGGAAAGCCATGGCGCCCGCATTGGCGGCCTGTCCGGCGAATTGGGCGATAGTCAACGGCCCACTGATATTTTCCAAAGAAGCCTTGCCAACCAGCATTCGACCCAACATCCGCAGAGTCAACAAGGACATATCCCAGGTTTTCTCAACCGCCGCCGCCATCGCCTCCAAAGGGCCATAACGTACCACGACTTGCAAGCTCTGGGCGAGATCTTGTGGGACTTCGGCGACAGCGCCGACAAAGCCGACCCGCTTGCCCTGGTTGTTTTCCTTGGCCGCCGGGATAATTTCCAACATTTGTTCGCTTCCCTGACGTTCGATCCGAACTTGCAAAGCTTGTTCTGGGTGCGACTCGACGATACTTCGCCACTGCTGCCAGTCCGGCACCGGTTCGCTATCGACGGATACAATACGGTCGCCCGCTCGTAAACCGGCCCGCTCCGCCGCGCCGCCTGAAGTCACCTGGCCGATGACCGCCGGCAAAATCGGCCGTAATGGCGACAGACCTACCTTATCGAAAATCACGGCGGTATCGGCAAACGGCCGCGCGTCTCGCGCATCCAGCGTTCGCGTTTTGGCGTGGATCGGCCGCACGGTCGATTCATCAATATCGCAGCCGGTTTCACAGTCAGGCAACACATCGATTCGGATCACTTCTTCAGCCATCGCCCGATCCACCAAAGCTAACATCATCGCGCTCAAGGTCGGCGTCGGTTTGCCGTCGATAGCGATCACCAGATCTCCTTTCTGAAAACCGCCGGCCGCGGCAAGCGAACCCGGCCCTGGCTGGTCCAGAATTGGCTTGATGCCGGGGACGCCAATCATAAACATCAAAGCGTAGGCCAGCACGGCAAAAAGAAAGTTGAAGAACGGCCCAGCCAGCACGATGGCAAGACGCGAACTCACCGGCTTTCGGTTGAACGCCAGCGGCAGATCCTCTGGTTGAACCACGCCTTCACGTTCATCGAGCATCTTCACATAGCCACCGAACGGCAGCGCGGCAACCACGTATTCCACCCCATCCCGGCCTCGCCATTGCCACAGTGGTCGGCCGAAACCAATGGAAAACCGCAGCACCTTGACGCCCAGCCGGCGCGCGACCCAAAAGTGACCAAACTCATGGACTGTAATCAACACGCCCAGCGTGACGATAAAAGCCAAGAACGAGATCAGTGAATTCGTCATCGTCCACCTCCGGTGCGCCTGGCGACCCATTCCCCGGCAGCTCGACGGGCTTGGGCATCATGTTCAAGAATTTGGTTCAGGTGCTCGGCGGCCCGTGGCGTAACCTGTCCCAGCGTATACTCGACGGCCGCCGGGATATCGGTAAAACGAAGCCGCCCTTCCAGAAAAGCCTCTACGGCGATCTCGTTGGCGGCATTCAAAACCGTCGGGGCCGTGCCACCGGCGGCCAGCGCCGCAATCGCCAGTCGCAAACAGGGAAAACGCTGGAAATCAGGTGCTTGAAACTCCAGTTGCGCCAGTTGGAAAAAATCCAGGGAGGGCGCGCCGGAACTCATGCGTTGCGGCCAGGCCAAAGCCTGCGCGATCGGCGTCCGCATGTCGGGATTGCCCAATTGCGCCAGCACTGAGCCATCCTCGTATTCCACCATCGAGTGAATCACGCTTTGCGGATGCACCACGATCTGAATTCGCTCCGGTGGCGCATCAAACAGCCAATGGGCCTCGATTACTTCCAGGCCCTTATTCATCATGGTAGCCGAATCGACCGAAATCTTTCGGCCCATAACCCAGTTGGGGTGCGCGCAGGCTTGCGCGGGGGTTACCTCCGACAAGGACTTTAGCGGCGTAAGCCGAAACGGCCCGCCGGAACCCGTCAACAAGATCCGGCGCACGCCTGCTCGGTCAAGGCCATTGACCGCAAACCCCGGCGGCAGACATTGGAAAACGGCGTTGTGCTCGCTGTCGATGGGCAGCAGTTCGGCGCCTTGTTGTCGTACTGTCGCCATGAACAGCGGCCCCGCCATGACCAAGGCTTCCTTGTTAGCCAACAAAACCCGCTTGCCCGCTCCGGCCGCCGCTAGGGTCGGCAGCAAGCCGGCGGCCCCAACAATCGCGGCCATCACATAATCGGTCTCCGGCAACGTCGCAACCCGTTCCAATCCTGAAACACCGCCCAGAACCTCGATCGGCCGACCGGCTAACCGCAGCCGGTCTTGCAAGCGTTCGGCGGCGGCTGGATCAACCATCACCGCAAAATCCGGCTCCCACGTCAAACACTGTTGGAACAAGACTTCATCGTTTCGGTTAGCGGTCAACGCCACGACCGCAAACCGGTCAGTATGGCGTCGCAACACGTCGAGCGTATTGGCTCCGATCGAACCGGTCGAACCCAGAATGGCAATACCGATGCGCCCGCCTCTCATCCCCGCATTCCGTACAGGCCCAGCAGAAAAATGGGGGCGGCGGCCGTTAGGCTATCGATGCGATCCAGCACACCGCCATGTCCGGGCAGCAGCGAGCCACTGTCTTTAAACCTCCGTTGCCGCTTGACCATGCTTTCAAATAAATCACCGACGATGGAAAACGCTACCGTCACCATACAGACCACCACAAACCAGAACCAGTGGCCAGAGACGCCTAACACCCCAGCACCGACCAAGGCGAGCGCCAAGGTAACGACCCCGCCACCCACCACTCCTTCCCAAGTTTTGCCGGGACTGAGGGTGGGCGCCAGCTTTCGCCGGCCCCAGCGGCGACCGGCGAAAAACGCACCGATATCAGCCGTGGAAACCAGCAGCAGTAGAAACAGGACAGAAGTTGGCCCAAATTGTCCATGCAAGGCCACCAGGGCCACCCAAGGCGCCACCAGTACGACCAAGCCAGCCCCGGCCACCACGGCGATCCGATCACGGCGATCCGGCTGTTCGATGTAGCGCCGCATCCACCCCAGAGCCATCCCCCAGAACGCCACAACCACCATCATCAGGCCGCCAACAAAGCCGGAATGGCCGAGCAGCGGCCAAAGCGCCAAAACCAACGCCAGCACCGCGCCGCCATATAGCAAACGGTCACGATTCCTCTCGATGCCGGCCAGCCGCGCCCATTCCCATGCGCCAAGCAACACGACAGCCAGTAGCGCCACGCCAAAACCGGCAACGGGCAATCCCAAGACCGCGACCACCACCACGATAGCCAGAATGGCGGCGGTAAGGATCCGTTCCTTAAGCATGATCCCTCCGCGCGACTTGTTCCCCGGTCAGACCGAATCGGCGTTGCCGCCCAGCAAAGGCGGCGCAAGCGGCTTCCAGATCACTCACATCAAAATCCGGCCACAATCGGTCAGTAAAATACAATTCGGTGTAAGCCAATTGCCAGAGCAAAAAATTACTGATGCGTAACTCGCCGGCGGTGCGAATAAACAAATCCGGTTCGGGCAAATCGGACAGCGACATAAAATCGTGCAAAAGCTCTGGGCTAATCTGTTCGGATTGCAGCTTGCCAGCCACAACCGCTTCAGCCACCCGCCGGGCGGCCTGGGCAATATCCCAGCGCCCGCCGTAATTGGCCGCGATGACCAGGGTCAGGCCCGTATTCGCGGCGGTTCGACGTTGGGCTTTGGCGATATACTCTTGCAAGGTCGCCGAGAACGCCCGGAGATCGCCAATAAAGCGCAATCGAACGTTCGCTTGGTCCAGCCGGCGAATCTCACCGCGCAAGGTGGTCACAAACAAATTCATCAACACGTCGACTTCCCGTCGCGGCCGATTCCAGTTTTCACTGCTGAACGCGAATAAGGTCAGCACTTCGATGCCGCGTTCGCCGCACGCTTGCACGATCCTGCGCACCGCCTTGGCACCCTCTCGATGCCCCGCGGTACGCGGCAACAACCGCCGCTGCGCCCAGCGACCGTTACCATCCATCACGATGGCCACATGGCGAGGCATTTTATCGGGCGGCGTCAGCACAACCGGAGCGTCATCCGACATCCGGAAAAGTTCCTATCCGAACCTGCATGGCCATGGCGCGTCCCGGCGAGCGCTTTAGATTTCCATCAGTTCAGTTTCCTTGGCCGCCAGCAGTTTATCGACCTCCTGAACATGGCGGTCCGTGAGTTTCTGCACCTCGTCCTGGGTTTGCCGTTCGGCATCCTCGGTGATCTTCTTATCCTTGAGCAGGGATTTGAGCTGGTTGTTGGCATCGCGGCGAATATTGCGAATGGCCACCTTGGCGCCTTCGCCTTCATGACGGACGATTTTGACCAAATCGCGGCGGCGCTCCTCGGTCAACGGCGGCAATGGCACTCGGATGGTGGTGCCGGCCGAGGCTGGATTCAGGCCCAGATCAGATTTCATGATCGCCTTCTCGATGGGCCCGATCATATTTTTCTCCCACGGCGTCACCAGTAGGGTGCGGGCGTCGGCCACGCCGACCGAAGCCACCTGATTGAGCGGCACGTCGGAGCCGTAATAGCTGACCATGATATGGTCGAGCAAACTCGCATTGGCCCGCCCCGTGCGCAGCTTGGTCAATTCCTGCTTGAGGCTATCAAGGCTTTTTGCCATCTTGGTGGTGGCATCTTTCTTAATCTCGTCGATCATTGTCTCATTCCCGCACCACGGTGGTACCCATGCTTCCACCGCACACAACCCGCACTAGCTCACCGTGGCGGTTGATATTGAAAACTTTCAACGGTATATCATTTTCGCGACACATAACGATGGCCGTGGCATCCATAACCTTGAGCTTGCGCGCCAAGGCTTCGTCGTAGGTGAGCCGCTCGTAAAGCACCGCTGTCGGATCTTTCAAGGGATCGGCCGAGTAAATCCCGTCCACCTTGGTGGCTTTAAGCATGACCTCGGCGTTGATTTCGATGGCGCGCAAACTGGCGGCGGAATCGGTCGTAAAAAAAGGGTTGCCGGTGCCGGCGGCAAAAATCACTACCCGGCCTTTTTCCAAATGGCGGATCGCCCGGCGGCGGATGTAATCCTCACAGACCTGATTGACCCGCACCGCCGACATCACCCGCGTAAACACGCCCAACCGTTCCAACGTATCCTGCATCGCCAGGGAATTCATCACCGTGGCCAACATACCCATGTGATCGGCGGTGACGCGATCCATGCCCGCTTTGGCCAAGCCTTCGCCGCGAAACAGATTTCCACCGCCAATCACCATCCCTACTTCCACGCCGAGCTGGCGCAATTCGCGGACCTCGCCGGCCATGCGGGCGAGCACCCCGGTATCGATTCCAAACTCGCTCCCGCCCATCAACGCCTCTCCGCTAAGCTTGAGGAGAATCCGCTTGAACACCGGTCTGCTAGAATCCTGCATGGGTATCAGTGCAACCTACGTGGCGAAAGTGAGTAAATTGTACTTGATTGGCCGAGATGGCGGCAGGGGCGACGCCGGATCGGGCGCCACCTGGCGGATCGCTCTAATCGCCGCGGACTTGCGCCATCACTTCAGCCGCAAAATTATCAGTTTTCTTTTCAATGCCCTCGCCCAGTTCAAAGCGCTCGAAGCGAACGATCTTGGCCTGACGGGCTTGCAGCAACTGGGCCACGCTCTGATCAGGGTTTTTCACGAAGGCCTGGCCCAACAGCGTTACCGACTCCAGATACTTACGCAGCTTGCCTTCGACGATCTTTCCCACAATTTTGTCGATAACGTGGGCGGGCTTGTCTTTCGCCTCCTCCGCCGCCTGCGCGGCATAGATCTCTTTCTCCTTGGCGATCAGATCGGCTGGCACCTGCTCCGGGCTAATGCATAGCGGCCGGCTGGCGGCCACATGCATGGCGACATCCTTGGCCAAGTCGGCGTCGCCGCCTTCCAATTCGACCAGCACGCCGATGCGGGCGCCATGCAGGTAAGAACCCAACACCCCTTTGGCGCTGGCGAAGCGGGCGAAGCGCCGGACATTGATGTTTTCGCCGATCTTGGCGATGCAGTCGCGCCGGTTCTGCTCAACACTCTGACCGTTGGCCATGCTCGATGCCAGAAAGGCATCCAAATCGGCCGACTGGCTACCTAGGGCGGCCTCGGCGACAGCATCGACAAAAGCCCGAAAATCATCATTCTTGGTGACAAAATCGGTTTCGCAGTTGATCTCGACCATAGCGACCGCGCCCGTTGTCTGCTTCATCGCGATCAGACCTTCGGCGGCGATGCGGCTGGCCTTTTTATCGGCCTTGGCCTGGCCCGCCTTACGCATCAGCTCGACCGCCGTTTCGATCTCTCCGCCCGTTTCCTGCAAAGCCTTTTTACACTCCATCATCCCCGAACCGGTGCGTTCGCGCAGTTCCTTGACGAGTGCCGCCGTAATTTCCGCCATGCTTGCGTACCTCTACCAAAACATCAAGTTAAAACCCAATTAATGAAACCAAGCTGAACGCCGGAATCGACCAAAAAGGCTCGCGAGTCCGAACACGCGAGCCTTTAAGACCACTGAGCGAGCAGACTTCAAGCGCCATCTTCAGCAGGCGGCGACTCCTCTGGAATTTCGACAAATTCCTCCTCGGCGCCTCGGCCCGAAGCCAGCAAGGACCGGCCTTCAAGCACCGCCTCGGCCGCCCCGCCCACGTACAATTGGATGGAGCGGATCGCATCGTCATTGCCGGGGATAACGTAGTTCACGCCATCGGGAGAATTATTGGTATCCACGACACCGAGCACAGGAATCCCCAGCTTGTTGGCTTCCTGCACCGCAATGCGCTCGTGGCCGACATCGATGACGAACAAGGCGTCAGGCAAGCTCGCCATGTCCTTGATGCCGCCCAAGCTACGTTCCAACTTGTCCATCTCGCGCCGCAAGCCGATCACTTCCTTTTTGGCCAAGCGGTCGAAAGTGCCATCCTGCGCCATCAGCTCCAATTCCTTGAGCCGCTTGATCGACTGACGGACGGTTTTAAAGTTGGTCAGCATCCCGCCCAGCCAGCGGTGGTTGACATAGGGCATTCCCGCGCGGATCGCCGCCTCGGCGGTGGGTTCGCGCGCGGAGCGTTTAGTACCCACAAACAACACCTTACCGCCCTTCGACGCCATCTTGCCAACATAATTCAGCGCGTCGAGGTACAGCGGCAGGGTCTTTTCCAGGTTAATGATGTGAATCTTGCTGCGGGCACCGAAGATATACGGAGCCATTTTGGGATTCCAGTAACGCGTCTGGTGGCCGAAATGCACGCCGGCCTCCAGCATCTGGCGCATGGAAACAGTCGCCATGATTATCTACTCCGAAGAATTAGGGTTAAGCCTCCATCCGCCCCGGGGGGCGACCTCAAAGGGCACCCGGCCACCCGTGCCGGCGGATGTGAGAAGTTGAAGATCTCAATTAAAGGTTTGCCATTATGGCGCGCGCTTTATAACATGGATTGTTTGGGAAAACCAATTGAACCGCCATTCGCCAAACGCGGTCCCACCTGTCGAAAGCGTTCCCAAAGCTTTCTACCTCACTATCGACCGTCCCTGTACCACAGACAGAAATCCATGTTTCAAAGAAGCCCTCAAAAAACCAAGAGCATCACTCTTAAGACCTCGCACGATATCGAAAAAATGCGGGTAGCTGGCCGGTTGGCGGCTGCGGTGCTCGATATGATCGGTTCCTCGGTGCGCGAAGGCGTCACCACGGAAGAGCTTGATCGGATTTGCCACGACTACATGGTCAAGGTACAGGGCGTGGTGCCAGCCCCCCTGAACTACCGCGGTTTCCCCAAATCGATTTGCACCTCAGTCAATCATGTCGTCTGTCACGGTATTCCGGGGCCGAAAAAGCTGAAGAAGGGCGACATCCTTAACATCGACATCACGGTTATCAAGGACGGCTTTCACGGCGACACCAGCCGGATGTTTCAAGTGGGCACCCCGCCAATCGCCGCTCAGCGCGTCAGCAGAATCGCTTATGAATGCCTGTGCATCGGCATTGGCCTGGTACGGCCGGGCATCTATCTTGGCGACATCGGCCATGCCATCCAGAAGCACGCCGAGGCCGAGCACTGCTCGGTGGTGCGTGAATATTGCGGTCACGGCATCGGTCGGGAATTTCATGAGGAGCCACAGGTGCTGCACTACGGCGATCCCGGCTCCGGTATCGAACTGATCCCCGGCATGACCTTCACGATTGAGCCGATGATCAACGCCGGCAAGCGTCACGTCAAACTCTTGTCCGACGGGTGGACCGTGGTCACCAAAGATCATTCCCTGTCCGCCCAGTGGGAACACACGGTGTTGGTCACTGAAACCGGCCACGAGATTCTGACGCTCGGCTCCAACGCCACGCTTTAGTTCCCCATCTGCTTCGGAGCATTCATGGCCGCATCCGATATCGCGACCCCAACGCCTTCACCCGCCTATTTCTTGCGGGACACTTCCCAATGGCGCGACAAGGGCATTTTCGATGAGATCGTTTTCGAGCGAGAACTGGCGGCGACCGCCAATCCGCTCACTGTATTTCGCCATCTGCTCAAACAAGGCGATGCCAAGTTCAAAGCCTTGTTTCAGGAAGGCGTTCCGGCCCATGAATTGGTACCGGCCCGCGCCCGGTTGATGGACGAACTGCTCCAGCGCATCTGGCGCCGTTATTTCACAGCGGACGCGATCGATCTCGCGCTGGTGGCGGTGGGCGGCTACGGCCGAGGCGAACTCCATCCAGGATCGGACGTAGATATCATGATCCTGCTGGATGATGCGGCGCTCGACTTACGCCGTTCCGACCTGGAAAACTTTTTGACTTTTCTTTGGGACATCGGCCTGGATGTGGGTCATAGCGTCCGCACTGTCGAGGATTGCGCTCGCGAGGGCGCCGCTGACATCACGGTAGCCACCAGCCTGATGGAAGCCCGGCTACTGACTGGCGCGCCCGAGTTGCTTGAACGGATGCGGACGATGACCGGCCCCGACCGGATTTGGCCTGATGAAGCATTTTTCGAAACCAAGCAGCAAGAGCGCTGCGCGCGTTGCCACAAATACAACGAAACCGCCTTCAACCTCGAACCGAACATCAAGGAGAGTCCCGGTGGATTGCGCGACTTGCAGATGATCGGCTGGGTCGCCAAGCGGCATTTTGGCGCCAGCACCCTGCGGGAGCTGGTCGATCACGATTTCCTGAGCCAAAACGAATACAACGAGCTGCTCGAATGCCGCAACTTTCTGTGGCAGGTGCGCTTTGCCCTGCACGCACTGACCGGCCGCCGTGAGGATACCTTGCTGTTCGAGCATCAGCGGCGGATCGCCGAGCAGTTTGGCTACCAAGACCAGGAGCAAAACCTGGGAGTCGAACAGTTCATGCAGCGTTACTACCGCACGGTCAACGCCTTGTCGCAATTGAACGAAATGCTGCTGCAACTGTTCGAAGAGGCGATCTTGCTGGCCGACGATCCCGACGAACCTCAGCCCATCAACCGGCGTTTCCAGGTCCGACACGGCTATTTGGAAGCGATCAGGCCAAATGTTTTTCTGCGTTATCCCTTCGCCTTGCTCGAAATCTTCCTGGTGTTGCAGCAGCATCCAGAAATCAAAGGCATCCGCGCCAGCACCATCCGCCTGATCCGCGACCACCGGCTTTTGATCGACGAGAAATTCCGCAACGACGTGCGCACCCGCAGCTTGTTCATGGAAATCCTGCGCCAGCCCCACGGCGTAACCCAGCAGTTGCGGCTGATGAATGCCTACGGCGTGTTGCCGGCTTATTTGCCAGAGTTTGGCCACATCAACGGGCGGATGCAGTACGATCTCTTTCATGCGTACACGGTCGATCAACATATCTTGTTCGTGGTGCGCAATCTGCGGCATTTTTTCTTACCGCAATTCGCCCCCGAGATGCCGCAATGCAATGAAATCATGGATAGCCTGCCGAAGCCGGAACTGTTGTACATTGCCGGCTTGTATCACGACATTGCCAAGGGGCGCGGCGGCGATCACTCCGAACTCGGCGCCCGGGATGCGGCGCGGTTCTGCCGCCAACACGGCTTAAGCTCCTTCGACGCCCGACTGGTCGCCTGGTTGGTGCGCCACCACCTCACCTTGTCGCTGACGGCGCAGAAAAAAGACATCCATGACCCGGAAGTGATCAACGATTTCGCCCGGTTGATGGGCGACCAAATGCATCTCGATTACTTGTACTTGCTGACCGTCGCCGACATTCGGGCCACTAATCCCAAACTGTGGAACACCTGGCGCAACTCACTGTTATGGCAGTTATACAAGGCCACTCGCCGGGCGCTGCGGCGCGGTCTGGATAACCCGATCGACAAAGAAGAACGCCTCAGCGAGGTACAGGCGCAGGCCCGCCACCAATTGAGTCTCACCAAGATCGATCGAGAGCGGATCGATCAAGTCTGGGAAGGTTTCGGCGATGATTATTTCTTGCGTCATTCCGCCGACGAAATTACCTGGCACACCCGCGCGATTCTCAAGAAGCGGCACGATCCGCGACCGTTGGTGATGGCTCGCGAGGACCCCGGCCGCGGTGGGACCGAAATTTTCATTTACACCCGCGATCAAGACAACCTGTTCGCGTTAATTACTTCGATTCTCGATCAACTGGGGCTGACCATTCTGGATGCTCGTATCATCACCGGCCACAGTGGCTACACCCTGGATAGCTTCACCGTCTTGGAAGACTCCGGCGCGCTCATTCAGGATCGGACACGGATCAAAGAAATCGTCACGACGCTATTGCATTATCTTAGCCAACCCGAAGCCGTACCCTTACTACCCAGCCGCCATATTTCCCGAATCCAAAAAGCTTTTCAGATCCCAACCTGGGTTTCGTTCCGCGAGGATTTCGCCAACGGCCGCACGATAGTGGAACTGGTGTCTTGGGACCGGCCGGGTCTGTTGTGCCGGGTTGGGCAAGCTTTCATAAAATGTGGAGTGCAGCTGCACAACGCCAAGATCGCCACGATTGGCGCGCGGGCCGAGGATGTGTTCTTCGTCACCGACCGCGAAAACCGAATCTTGAACGATCCCAATCAATACGCCGCCCTGCGCGAAGCCTTGATTGAACAATTGGATGCCGTGGAGGAGAAACCCAAGGACAGTCGGATTGCAATCGGCTCGGCTTAATCCAAGCCGACGCCTGGCAATCAATCGCTGTCGCCCAGAAACAAATGACGGTTGTCGCCAACCAGCGAAACAAGATAATCCCACACCAGCCGCACCCGCTTGAGCCGCAAGCGATCCGCGTGCGCGGCGAGCCAAAATGTGTGCTGAAAATAGGCTTCATCTGGCAAGACCTTGATTAACCGTGGCTCGCCAGCGCTGATATAAGGCGTAAGCACCGCCAGACCAATCCCCGCCAACACCGCTTCCCTATGGGCTAACATGCTGGTGCAACAAAAACGCAGCTTTGGGGTATCGCACAGCTTTTCGAGGAAATGGAGTTCCTGACTGAGCAGAAAATCATCAATATAGGCGACAAAAGGATGCTGCGTTAAATCGGCGCGGGTCTCAATGGGATCATGCGCTTTCAAATAGTCGCTTGATCCATATAAAAAATACCGGTAGTCGGTCCAGCGGTAAACCACATAGCGGCCACGGCGAGGCGGTTCGAGCGTAATGGCTAAATCCGCCTCGCGGCTGGCCAGATTCGCCAGTCGGGGCAACGCCAACAATTCGACCGTCAGATTGGGATACTCGTCCAGCAACGGTTTGAGTCTTGGCGTCAGAAAACAGACCGCCAAACCCTCAGGGGTCCCCAAGCGAACTTCGCCATTAATGGAAAGGTCCTGTCCCGATAACTCTTCGGACACGACCGCAACCATCGCCTCAACCTGCTCCGCCATCGGCAATAAGGCATGGCCGGCCTCGGTCAGAATCAGGCCGTCACGGTGCCGGTTGAACAGCCGCGTTCCCATCGCCCGCTCCAACCCCTCAATCCGGCGTGATACGGTGCTGTGCTCAACCTGCAAACGCCGGGCGGCGGGGCTAAGCCGACCCAAGCGCGCCGCCGCTAGGAAATAGCGCAAATCGTTCCAATCCAGCTCGCGTTTCATGGGCCACCCGTCAGAATTGCATATCCCTAAAATTCAGTGTGGTCGACTCCGTGCATTTCCGCACAGAATTTTCATTTTTTTTTGCAAATTTTCACCATGCCTAGTGACTGCTATGCTTAATTGGCCGACCAGCATCGGCCATGTACTCGGCGTCCACGCCAAAATCAAACAAACCACCCAAAGGAAATCCGTTATGTTGGGAGTTATTGGCATTATCCTATCACTGGGCTTGTTGATGTATCTCGCTTATCGAGGCATCAACGTGCTCATACTCGCTCCGATCATGGCCTTGCTGGCCGTGCTGATCGGTGGTGGCGCGCACTTGCTGCTGCCCACTTATACTCAAGTGTTCATGAAAGAATTGGGCGGCTATTTGCTCAAGTTCTTCCCGCTGTTCATGCTGGGGGCGATCTTCGGCAAACTGATGGACGACTCCGGCTCGGCTAAAAGCATCGCCCATTGGATTGTCACTAAGGTCGGGAAAGCGCGCGCGATTCTGGCCATCGTGCTGTCTTGCGGCATTCTGACCTACGGCGGCGTATCACTGTTCGTGGTCGCCTTCGCCGTCTATCCCATCGGCGCGGCGCTGTTTCGCGAAATCGGCATGCCCAAACGTTTTATTCCCGCCGCGATTGCCCTGGGGTCTTTCACCTTCACCATGACCGCCTTTCCTGGCACGCCGGCGATTCAGAACGCGATCCCCTCGCCGTTCTTCGGCACCAACACCTTCGCCGCGCCGGGCCTTGGCACCATCGGCGGCCTCATCATGATGATTGTAGGTACCCTCTGGCTGCATACTCGTGCTCAACGGGCGATGGCGACGGGTGAGGGCTACGGCGACCACACCAACGAAAATTTAAATCCTGATAAGGACGCTAGCCAGCTCCCCTCCTTCTTCATCGCCCTGCTGCCAATCCTGTTAGTGATTGGTTTGAACGCGCTGTTCACCTATATCGTGTTCCCCAGCATCGACGCCGGTTATCTGGCCGAGCCGAAATATGGCGCGACTAAACTCTCAGCGGTCGCCGGTTTGTGGTCGATCATCGTGGCGTTGGTCATCGCGATCCTGTTCATCGTTGTCGTCCACTGGGCGCGGTGGCGGAATGTGATTGAATCACTCAACACCGGCACCATGGGTTCGCTGCTGCCGATCTTCAACACCGCTTCCGAAGTTGGCTACGGTAACGTGATCGCTTCGCTGCCGGCGTTCGTGGTGGTGAAAGACGCGGTATTGGGCGTTTCCCAAAATCCGTTGATTTCGGAAGCCGTCGCGGTCAACGTCCTAGCGGGCATCACCGGTTCCGCCTCTGGCGGCATGAGCATCGCGCTGAGCACTCTGGGAGCGAAGTATCTCGAACTGGCCAACGCCATCGGCCTCAACCCGGAATTGCTGCACCGGGTAGCGGTTATGTCCTCAGGGTGCTTCGACTCCCTACCCCATAATGGCGCGGTCATCACCTTGCTCGGCATCTGCAAGCTGACTCACAAGCAATCCTATTTCGATATCTTCATGGTGTCGGTGATTATTCCCTTACTTGCCCTAGTGGCGGTCATCACGCTGGGATCGCTGTTCGGCAGCTTCTAAGTCAGCGTCCGCCGCCTCGCTTGGACGGGGCGGCGTTCCTTGCAAGCGTTATTAAGAGGACATCCTCATGCAGCATCCCTTGCTCGCTTTGCTGAGCATCCCCGAACGCGGCAAAGTCGTCAGCGCCCGCGAGGCGGTTAGCTTGATTCGCCCTGGCGATACGATCGCCACCAGCGGCTTCGTCGGCACCGGCTTTGCCGAAGACATTGCCTGCGCCATCGAAGAGCTTTATCTGGCGGTGGAAAATGAGTCTGACACGCCCGGCCTTGCCAAACTACGCGATCTGACCTTGGTTTACGCCGCCGGTCAGGGCGATGGGAAAAACCGAGGTTTGAACCACTTGGGGCATGAAGGGCTGGTTAAGCGGGTGATCGGCGGCCACTGGGGTCTGGTGCCCAAACTGCAAGCCTTGGCTGTAACTGGAAAGGTCGAGGCTTACAACTTGCCGCAAGGCGTCATCACGCATTTGTACCGTGACATCGCCGCCGGAAAACCAGGGACGCTAACGCATGTCGGGCTAGGGACATTCGTCGATCCGCGCCACGGCGGCGGTAAACTCAACGCCATCACGCAGGAAGATTTAGTCCAGCTCATGACCATTGGCGACCGGGAATACCTGTTTTATAAGGCATTCCCGATCAATGTCGGTATTATCCGCGCCACCACCGCCGACATCGACGGCAATCTGACCATGGAAAAGGAAGCGCTGACGCTGGAATCGCTGGCCATTGCCATGGCCGTTCGCAACTCTGGCGGCATTGTGATTGCGCAGGTGGAGCGCGTCGCCGAACGCGGCATTTTGAAGCCGAAAGATGTCCGCGTCCCTGGCATCCTGGTCGATTGCATCGTGGTCGCCCCGCCCGAACATCACTGGCAGACCTTCGGTACTCTTTACAACCCCGCCTTTTCCGGCGAAATCAAAGTGCCACTGGCTTCGATTCCGTCAATTCCAATGAGCGAGCGCAAAATCATCGCTCGCCGCGCGGCATTTGAATTGCCGCTGAACGCCATCGTGAATCTCGGCATTGGCATGCCGGAAAGTGTGGCTAACGTTGCTGCCGAAGAAAAGATTATCGACCTGCTCACCATGACCGCCGAGCCGGGCGTAGTCGGCGGCATTCCGGCGGGGGGTTTGGATTTTGGGGCTTCAACCAACGTACAGGCCATTATCGATCAGCCCAATCAGTTCGATTTTTACGACGGCGGCGGACTGGATTTAACCGTGCTGGGGTTAGCGCAAGTGGATGCGCAGGGCAATCTGAATGTTTCGAAATTCGGTACCCGCATCGCTGGCGCGGGTGGTTTCATCAATATCAGCCAGAATTCCCGGAAAGTAGTGTTCGCTGGCACCTTCACCGCCGGCAAATTGAGCATTGCGGTCGAACAAGGCCAGTTGCGCATCCTGCAAGAGGGCGAGACGCCCAAGTTTATCGAGCAGGTCGAACACCGCACCTTCAGCGGCGTGGTGGCCAGCCAACGCAATCAACCGGTGCTGTACGTCACCGAGCGGGCGGTCTTTCGCCTGACCGCCGACGGACCGGAATTGATTGAAATTGCTCCCGGCATCGATCTGGAGCGAGACGTGCTAGCACGGATGACCTTCCAGCCACGGATCAGCTCGCAGCTTCGGCTGATGGATGCTCGGATTTTTGGTGATGGACCGATGGGGTTACGCGACATCCTCTTAGTCCAACCGCTCGACCAGCGCCTGTCCTATGATGCGATGAAGAATCTATTTTTTATCAATTTCGAGGGGCTGGCGATCCGCAACCGAGAAGATATCGCGCGCATCCAAACGGCGGTCACTGACAAACTCATTCCATTGGGTAAAAAAGTGTTCGCAATTGTCAATTACGACAATTTTTCTATCGTGCCAGAGCTGGTGCAAGAATACATGGATTTAGTCGGTTACTTGGTGGAGCACCATTATGTTGGCGTGACCCGCTACACCACGAGCGCCTTTCTGCGCGCTCGGCTAGGAGACGCGCTGCGCGAGCATGATCTCACGCCGCATATTTATGAAAGCGCCGCCGAGGCGACGGCGCGACTCGATCCATTCAAGAGCAGTTAACCATATTCCGGTCTACGCTAAACTATGGGCCAGCAATCTGCTAGCTCGCTGGCCCGTGGTCTATTTGCAATGCTCTCAGCGAGCAAAAACCACCATCTTCACTCTCTGGGAGGACCATCCAATGATTAAGAAAGCGTTTAACGTATTGCCTTTATCGATTGGCCTATTGATGGCGGGAGGCCCTGCCTTTCTATTAGCGGAAGAAAAGCACTGGACTTATTCTGGCGCGGAGGGACCGGAATACTGGGGCGATCTCAATCCCACTTACTCGACTTGCATGACTGGAAAAAATCAGTCGCCAGTCAATATCACCAAGCCGATTGCGACCAAACTTCCTGAGGTTCAGTTTAACTATCAAGCAGGCGGCCAAGAGATATTGAATAATGGCCATACCATTCAAGTTAAATACGCGCCTGGCAGCACCCTTACGGTAAACGCCCAAACGTATGAGTTAAAACAGTTTCACTTTCATGCGCCAAGCGAAAATCTGATTGAGAATCAATCATATCCATTGGAAGCACATTTCGTTCATGCGGGCAAGGACGGTAATCTCGCCGTTGTTGCCGTCATGTACGAAGAAGGTCAGGAAAATACCGAGCTAGCGAAAGCCTGGGCCAAGATGCCCCAACAGGCTGGCGTGACACAGCCGCTGACCGAACCCGTCAATGCCAACCTACTGATACCCCACGAACGCGGCTATTACCTATTTACTGGCTCTCTGACGACCCCACCCTGCACGGAAGGGGTTTTATGGCTCGTCATAAAGAATGATTTTACGGTCTCCAAAGCCCAAATTGATGCGTTTACCCACATCATGCATCATCCCAACAACCGCCCAGTCCAGCCGCTAAACACCCGGCGGGTTATTCAATAAATTACTAGACATTCTTGATTAAGGGGGCGAAACAGCCTCTTTTTCCAAGCCCAGCTACCCGGCGTCGGTAAACAGTCGGGAGCGAGTGAGGAAGCGCAGGCCTTCGGGGCCTTCCAGGGAGAACATGCCGCCGCGGCCGGCGACCACGTCGATGGTGAGCTGGGTGTGTTTCCAGTAGGCGAACTGCGGCACGCTCATGTAAAACGGGCAGCCGCCGATCTCGCCCAGGCGCACGTTGCCATCGCCCACCAATAGATCGCCTTCCGGATAGCACATCGGCGAGCTGCCGTCGCAACAACCGCCCGACTGGTGAAACTCTGATAGCGCGATTTGAAACTAATCTTGCAACCCGCTTGACCAGGCGATGCGTATAACATGTCGTTTCTCCTCTCTTCTTCGGTGGTTTGCGGCGATACCTACGTCATGTCGCCCTCTTTAATTCAATTCGGGCCTTCAGGTTGAAAGCTTGCGCCCGAGTATGTGCTCGACGGATTGGATTTTACTTTTCAGACGACCGGCGGGACCGGCGCGATAGTCGATCTTGATATGGGTGCCGATACGGCTGTGATGCTCGGCCATGTGTTTGAAACAGCGGGTCACCACTCCGATCACCTCATCCCATTCCCCTTCAAGGATCGTTCCCATCGGGGTGAGCTGGTAAGGCACGCCGCTCTGATCGACGATATTGATGATCTGCGCTACGTACTGGCTGACGCTTTCGGAAGCGACGTGCGGCGCCATTTGAAACTCAAGTAGAACCATGCCGGTCTCCAATGTGGTGAATGGAAGGCGAAATCCTGGTGGTCGTTCAATGCTCCAGGTGCGCCTTGATCGCCGCGTTGACTTCGTGGGCCTTCTCCAGCATCGCCATGTGTCCGGCCCCGTCGAACAGCTTCACGGTTGCATCCTTGGGCGCGTTGGCGGCGTGCGCCGACGGAATCACTCGGTCGTCGCGGCCCCACATCACCAGCACCGGCTTGCCGCTCGCCGCCAGTGCATCAACCATCCGCGCCGTCTGCTGGCCGTCCTTGAACAGCGCCGCGCCGAGACCGGCCAGCAGCGACTCCACACCGTCCATGCGTTTGTATTTCAGCATGTCGTCCAGCATCTGCCGGCTCACCAGCGCCGGGTCGGCGAACAACTGCTCCAGCACCGGCTTGAGTTCGCGGCGCGATTGCGCGTTGACAAATCCTTCGATGTAGCCGGCGTTGATCTCCGCGCCAAAACCCGCCGGGCTGATCAGCGCCAGGCTGGCCACGCGGTCAGGGGCGTTGCTCGCCATTTGCGCGGCAATCGCTCCGCCCAGCGAATGGCCGACCACCCGCACCTGCTTGACGTTGATTGCATCAAGGAAATGCACCACGAACGCCGCCAGTGCATCCAAGCTCAGTCCCGGCAATTGCACGTCGCTCTGGCCGTGGCCGGGCAGATCAAACACGATTACCGGCGACTGCTCGGCTACCGCGTCGATGTTGAACAGCCAGTTGTCCAGATCACCGCCAAAGCCGTGGATGAACAGCACCGGCGTACCGTCCTCCGGGCCACGTCGGGCGTAGCGCACGCCGATGCCATCGACCTCGACGGTGTGAAACACCGATCCCGCTTCTTCCTCATCGTCGCTGGCGGTGAGCACCACGTAAGCCGCCACGTAGACATCGATTTCCGCGTCGCTGACCTCGACCGGGGCCATCACCCCCAGCAGCGCTTTCACCGGCAACACATCGCCTTCCTGGGCGATGCGTCGGCGCAGCAACCCGGCGTCCGCCGCCTCGACCGCGCTCGCCAGCTTGTCGGTCTCGACCTCAAGGATCGGCATCCCAACCTCGATGGTCGCGCCTTCTTCGACCAGCCAGGCATTGACGGTGCCTTCCCGCATCGACAGGCCCCATTTGGGCATCACGATGGGGGTGATTTGGCCCGCCATCACGCCCTCCCCTTTTTCATGGCGCGGCGGGCGGCGCCGGCGATTTGCGCGCCGCTGGGGATGTAGAGATCTTCCAGCGCGGGCGAAAACGGCACCGGCACATGCGGCGGCGTTACCATTTCAATCTGCGCCTTCAACGCGCCAAAAGCTTGCATCGCCACTTGCGCCGAAATATCGGTGGCGATGTTGCAGCGCGGGCTGGCTTCGTCAACGCACACCAGCCGGCCGGTTTTTTCCACGCTTTCCAGCACCGTGTCCATGTCCAGCGGCGATAGCGTGCGCAGGTCGATGACTTCGGCCTCGATGCCGTCTTTCGCCAGCAGCGCCGCCGCTTCCAGCGCGCGATGCACCATCAGTCCGTAGGCGACAATGCTGACATCCTTGCCCTCGCGCGCTACGTTGGCTTCGCCGAACGGCACTGTGTAGCTCTTTTCCGGCACGTCGCCTTCGAAGCCGTACAGATTCTTGTGCTCGCAGAAGATCACCGGATCATTGTCGCGGATACTTTGGATCAACAGGCCCTTGGTGTCGTAGGGCGTGCTGGGGCATACCACCTTCAAGCCGGGGATATGGGTGAATAGCGGCGTCAACATCTGCGAGTGCTGGGCGGCGGCCCGAAAACCCGCGCCGACCATCGCCCGGATCACCACCGGCGTTTCGGCCTTGCCGCCGAACATGTAGCGGAATTTGGCCGCCTGATTGAAAATTTGATCGAAGCACACGCCCATGAAGTCGATGAACATCAGTTCGGCAATCGGTCGCATCCCGCAGGCCGCCGCGCCGATAGCCGCGCCGATGTAGGCGCTTTCGGACAAGGGCGTATCCAGCAACCGGTCGCCGTGCTTGGCGTACAGGCCCTTGGTCACGCCCAACACCCCGCCCCAGGCATCTTTCTCGCCCTCGCCACCGGCCCCGCCCACAATGTCCTCACCCATCATGATGACGGTTGGATCGCGCGTCATCTCCTGATCAATCGCCTCGTTGACCGCCATTTTCATACTGATTTTTCGTGCCATTTCGATCTTCTCCTGTACCCAAGCGCGGCTCAGTAACGAACGTAAACATCGGTGGTGAGATCGGCGGCGGTCGGTAGCGGGGCGGCCTTCGCCTCGGTGACCGCGCGCTCGATCAGGCCCAGCACCTCGTGGTCGATGGCCTGCAATTCGGCGTCGGTGATGACCTTGGCCCCGGTGACCGCCGCCTTGAAAGCGCGCAGGCAATCGCGGTTGGCGCGGATCTCTTCCAGTTCGCCTTTAGCCCGGTAGGTCTGGGCGTCGCCCTCGAAATGGCCGTGAAAGCGCACCATCTTGCATTCCAGCAGCGACGGACCACCGCCCTCGCGCGCCCGGCGAATCACTTCACCAGCGGCTTCATAAACGGCAAAGAAATCGATACCGTCCACTGTAACGCCCGGCAAACCGAATCCAGCGGCGCGATCCACGTAGCTATCAACCGCCGTGCCGTAGTCGCGTGAGGTCGATTCAGCATAGCCGTTGTTTTCGACGACAAAAATCGCGGGCAAATTCCACACCGCCGCCAGATTCAGGCTTTCCAGAAAAGTGCCCTGGTTGCTCGCGCCATCACCGACGAAACTGATCGCCACGTCGCTCGGTCCGCCTTTCTGTTTGGCGCGATATTTGGCGGCAAGCGCCGCGCCACACGCCAGCGGTGCGCCGGCGCCCAGAATGCCGTTCGCGCCCATCATACCTTTGGATAAATCGGCAATGTGCATCGAACCGCCCTTGCCCTCGCAGGAGCCGCCTTTTTTGCCGTAGATTTCCTTCATCATCGCCGTCACGTCCACGCCCTTGGCGATACAGTGGCCGTGGCCGCGATGGGTCGAGGCGATCCGGTCGCCATCGTGCAGATGTAGCATGATACCAACGGCGGCCGCTTCCTCGCCGGCGTACAGATGGACGAAGCCCGGAATATCGCCGCGTCCAAAATCGATGTGCAGCCGTTCCTCAAACTCGCGGATGGTGCGCATCCGCCGGTAAGCGGCCAGCAATTCGTCCTTGCTCAGCGGAAAGGGATTATCTGCCATAGGAGGTTCCTTGGGTGGTTTCAGGAAGAAAGGCGGAACAGTCCCGCCATCGCCGCGGTGTGCATGCAACGGGCAACGTCCACCGCGAAAAAAGCGTTCTCGCGCAAGGTCACCGTCACGCGCTCGCCCGCGTCGAACGCGAGTTCGCGCTCGCCATCGAGCGCGACCACGCCAGCATCCAAGCCCACTTCGAACGGCTTATCGGCGGGCATCGGCTCGAACTGCTTGATGCCGATTTCGCGCACCATGCCGGGGGCAATCGGAGCCAGCAGGCCAATGCGCCGTTGCTGTGGGTTGCGGGCGAGCTGAATCGCCAAGCCGCCCGGCGCATGGCGCGCCACCGGCTGCAATAGCCCACCGATGGACGACAGGCCGATGGCTTGCGGCTCGGCAAAGGCCAGAAACACACTGTGGAGCCCTTCCGGCTTCCACAGCGCGCGAGCGCCGAGGTAGCGGTCGGTCGAGATCACCGCATCGACCAGCGCGATATCGCGTCTTTCACTACCGTCGACGCCGCTGATGGAAACTTCGAGTAATTTGTTTGGAGCCAGCGCCTGCGCGGCGCTGAGTCGGCCGGTGGCGTACAGGCCCACGGCCAAGCCGGTGATGCTGGATTCACGCAGTTCCGGAAAGGCGTTGTTGGTGCCGGTGGATAAACCGGCAATGGGAATCGCCGCTGGGCTGCTTGTCCCGCTAATCAGCTCACGCACCACCGCGCGATGAGTGCCGTCGCCGCCCAGCACAATGATTGCGACGACTCCGGCCGCGCGCAGCAGGCGCGCGGCGAGAAAGGTGTCTTCCACCGTGGAAGTCGGCTCCATATCCAGAAAATCGACCCGCGGAAACGTATGATGCAGATTCTGTTCGCGTTGCAGGTGGCGCGAGAGCATGGCGCGGATGCCCGCGCGATCCGGCATCATCAGCACGCGCGGCACGCCGATGGCCGCCAAGGTGCTAAGCGCGCGCAGCACGATGTTGACCCGATCCGCGAGTTGTAAATTGCTGGCGTTGGCGATGATGCGCCGGATGTCGCGCGCCGATACCGGGTTGGCGATAATGCCAATCGACAGCGCATCGGATGCCATGGCGGCGGACGTGGAAAATAAACTCGGCATGTCGTCGATTATCCCCAAACGAGGGCGCTCTACTTGCCATTCACAGCGCGCACGACTTAAAAAGTCGATCCAACACCTACAGCGGCTAACGTTTTTCCAGCAACGGTCTCAACGTTCATCCCAAGCCGACGGGTTCGCTATCAGAGCCACCATCCCGCGAATAACGAAAGCGCGGCGACTGAGATGCTCGGTTCTATTGAAACCGTGTCGAATGAACCGAAGGGTTGGATCGAAAGCGCGGTTTAGCTGAAGCGGCGCTGCGCTCGACGATATCTGAGCCGGATAAACCGACTCTGGCGGGCAAACGATGCGTGCCGGAGATGATGTGCTTTCACGGTGACTTCCTCTTTGGTGATCAGCGCGAACCGGTGTTCGCATCATTGGCCCCGTCGATGACGGGGTGTTGCCTTTGGAACGGTTTCGGTGGTACCCGAATCGCCCGGCAATCTTGATGGGCGTCAAGCTTGGTGGAGCGCCAATACTGACCTGAGAGATATTATGTCAAAAATCATACCAACCCGAGCATACAGGTAAGGTATTTTAAGATATTGTTTTAATATAAAAAAATCATTATTAGTCTGCTCTACCCAAAAACCACATAACAGAGTCGCGAAATAATTGTCACACCCGCTGTTAGCGGCGCTGGAACGGCCCATTACAACTCGGCACCTTTAACCAGTGATTGTCATAGTGTGTTATACAAGGGGCGAGATTTCCTGAAAATCCGCCAAAAACGTCTATAGTTAAATCATCCAACCTGAGTCATCACCGGTTCGCCTTGGCAATCATTGGCCCTGCTTTAGATTAAAGCGTGGTTGCCGCGAGAGGAGAGACCATGCTGAAGAAGACGGTGGCGCACGCGGATCTGGTTTTGTCCGTCGTGCAAGGCACTACCCCCCGACCTTTGCTAGAAACCAGCATCGAGCGTTCCTGGCTCCGGTGCGCCGAACACCGCGGCATCGATCCTGCTCGTTTCCATCGCACGCAAGTGCTCGAATCGACCTCAGTGCGCGAGCGGCAGGAACGCCTGAAGGCGTTCCTGGAAATTGCCAAGATCGAAACCAGCCACCTTTATCAGCGGATCGCGGGTTCGGGTTTTGCCATTATTCTGACCGATAGCGATGGCGTGATCGTGAACTGGACGGCGGATGGCAGCCTGCAAAAATCGTTCGAGCAATCGGGCTTATGGTTGGGCGCGCTCTGGGACGAAGCCAACGAAGGCACCAACGGCATCGGCACCGCCTTGATCGAACGAAAAGCGCTGACGGTGCATGGCGACGAGCATTTCCGCAGCCAGCACGCCAAGCTCACCTGTTCGGCAGCCCCCATCTTTGATCCCGAAGGCCAGTTGCTGGTGGTTTTGGATATCTCCTCGGTCACTTCCCAGGATTCCAAGCAAAGCCAGCTCCATACCCTGGCTCTGGCCGCCTTGAGCGCCCGAACGATGGAGTACCATTATTTTCTACACCTTTTCCGCAAGCAGTGGGTGTTACGCTTCCATCGGCGACCGGAATTTATCGGCCAAGGTAGCGAGGGCTTGTTGGCGTTCGATGAGAACGGCTGCATTTTGGCCATCAACCAAACGGCGTCCGATCAACTGCAACAGCCCCGCACCCAAACTATCGGCCAACCGATCAGTGCGCTCTTTGTTAGCGGTCTGGAGCATCTGCTGGGCCATGCCCTTAATCGCTCTGGAACGCTGTGGCCGATCCGCGACCAGACCGGCCAAGCGTTTTTCGCTTTGCTGCACCGAACCGAGCGCCAACCAGCCAGTCATCCGCCTCGCTCCACCGCAACCGCTGTCAAATCTTTATCGCCGCCCTTGCCTTCAGCAGCTCTGGAAGGATTCGCGGAAACCGACCCCTTGATGGCCTACAACGTCCGTTGCGCTCAGCGGGTGATGAACAAACGGGTCAGCATTCTGCTAACGGGAGAGACCGGCACCGGCAAGGAAATTTTCACCAAAGCCATTCACGACGCCAGCGCCCGCGCCCACAAACCATTCGTGGCGGTGAACTGCGCCGCCATCCCGGAAAATCTGATCGAAAGCGAGTTGTTCGGCTACAAATATGGCGCATTCACTGGCGCGCGCCAAGAAGGGCGACGCGGCAAGATTCTGCAAGCCAATGGCGGCACTTTGTTTTTGGACGAGATCGGCGATATGCCATTGCTGTTGCAGACTCGGCTGCTGCGGGTCCTGGAAGCCAAGGAAGTCTTGCCGCTTGGTAGCGATACCCCGGTGCCGGTGGATTTGTACGTGATCAGCGCGACGCACCGTAATTTGCTGGACGCCATCGCCAGCGGCGCGTTTCGTGAAGATTTGTATTACCGGCTCAATGGGTTGGAATTGAGGATACCCGCCTTGCGCGAGCGGATGGATCGGGAATTGCTGATCCACACATTGCTGGCGACGGAAAGCGACGGCGCCAATGTGCGCCTCGCTGAAGACGCCTTCGCGGCGCTGGACGCCTACTCATGGCCCGGCAATATCCGTCAATTGCGCAACGTGTTGCGCACCGCGGTGGCGCTCTGCGAAGACAACCTGATTCGGGTCGAGGATTTGCCGAACGAAATCGCCAATTCGACGCCCCATCGCTTGGCGTGTGATACCGCCAGTGGCCTGGCGCAAGCCGAACGCGACGCGCTGTTACGCCATTTAAATCATCACGGCTGGAACATTAGCAGTACCGCCGCGCAATTGGGGGTCAGCCGTAACACCCTGTACCGCAAGCTCCACAAACACAAGATTCAACCGCGTGTCTATCCGACGCCCTAAGCTTACCATTTGAGCGCATCTTGCCGACGAGCCGGTTGATGCGCTCAAATGGCCAGATGACAGCGACGCCTTTACCTCCATCCGCCGGCTGGCAGTTCTGGATCGACCGGGGCGGTACCTTTACCGATATCGTCGCCCGTTGCCCCGACGGCCGCTTGTTGACCCACAAACTGCTTTCCGATAACCCGGAGCACTATGCCGACGCCGCGGTGCAAGGCATCCGCGACCTGCTGGCTATTGCCGCCGATCAACCCATTCCGGCCCAGCAAATCACAGCCGTCAAAATAGGCACCACGGTCGCCACCAATGCCCTGCTGGAGCGCAAAGGCGACCGGACATTGTTGCTGATCACACAAGGCTTTCGGGATGCGTTGCGGATCGGTTATCAAAATCGGCCCAAACTGTTCGCCCGCCAGATCGTGTTGCCGGAATTGCTCTACGAACGGGTGGCTGAGGTACGGGAACGGGTTTCAGCCCATGGCGAAATCATCGCGCCCTTTGACGCCGATCACGCTCGCCGCGCCTTGCAACAGGCCCATCAGGCGGGTATTCGCGCCGTCGCCATCGTGTTTCTGCACGGTTATCGTTATCCCGATCACGAGCGACAAGCGGCTCAGTTAGCCAAAGAAATCGGCTTCGGCCAAATTTCGGTCTCACACCAGGTCAGTCCGCTCATGAAGCTGGTCGGGCGCGGTGATACCACCGTCGTGGACGCCTATCTGTCGCCCCTGCTTCGCCGTTACGTCGATCAAGTCAGCCGCGAGCTGGGCGGAGCGCGCCTGTTCTTCATGCAATCCAATGGCGGCTTGACCGACGCTCACCATTTTCAAGGGAAGGACAGCATTCTCTCTGGCCCGGCCGGCGGCATTGTCGGCGCGGCGCATACCGCCGCTCAAGCGGGTTTCGCGCGCATCGTCACCTTCGATATGGGCGGCACGTCCACCGATGTCGCCCATTACGCCGGCGAATACGAACGCGCTTTTGAAACCCACATCGCCGGTGTACGGCTACGCGCGCCGATGTTGCATATTCAAACGGTTGCGGCGGGTGGCGGTTCGATTTGCCACTTTGACGGAACCCGTCTGCGGGTGGGGCCAGAATCGGCGGGAGCTAATCCAGGGCCAGCCTGTTACCGGCGAGGTGGGCCGCTGACTGTCACTGACTGCAACCTGCTGCTGGGCCGGCTTCAGCCCGATTTCTTTCCACATGTCTTTGGCTCTCAGCAAGATCAACCGTTGGATCAGGAAGTTGTGCGCCAGCAATTTGCCGCCCTGGCGCACACTATCCAGACGGCCACCGGCAAAAGCTACACGTCGGTGGAACTGGCCGAGGGTTTTCTGAAAATTGCGATTGAAAATATTGCTAACGCGATCAAACAAATCTCGACCCAGCGCGGTTACGATGTCACCGAATACACGTTGTGCTGTTTCGGCGGCGCGGGTGGCCAACACGCCTGCGCGGTGGCGGATGCACTGGGCATGTCAACCGTGTTCATTCATCCATTGGCCGGTGTCCTGTCCGCTTACGGCATGGGGCTGGCCAACGCCCGATTGCTGAAGGAACAGGCGATCGAAACACCATTAACCGCGGCGGCGATAGACCCGCTTGATCAAATTTTTGCCGAACTGGAACACGCTGGACGCGCGGAGATGGTCGAACATGGGGTTTCGCCCGATCAAATTCGGGCTGTTCGCATCGTCCACATGCGCTACGCGGGCAGCGATAGCGCGTTGAGCATCCCCGCTGGGAACTTCAGCGCGCTATCGACCCACTTTGCCGCTACTCACCGCCAACGCTACGGCTTTATTTTTCCCGATAAAGCACTGATTATCGAAGCAGCCACGGTCGAGATCATTGGCGTGAACGCCAGCGCCAAGGAAACGAAACCCGCGCCGACCGCTGGCACGGAACCACCGCTACCGACAACCCGCATTCGCTTGCACTTTGCGGGAGCCGACACCGACGCCCCGCTCTATCGGCGTGCCCAGTTACCGCCCGCCGCCACGCTGACCGGCCCGGCAATCATCAGCGAAACCGGTGCGACCACGCTGCTCGAGCCCGGTTGGCGCGCTGAAGTGACGCCACGCCACGATCTGGTATTGACCCGCTGCCAGCCGCGCCCGCGCCAAATCGCGCTGGGCACGACCGTCGATCCCATTCTGCTGGAAGTGTTTAATAACCTATTCATGGCGATTGCCGAACAGATGGGCGTGACGCTGGCTAACACCGCTCATTCGGTCAACATCAAGGAGCGCCTGGACTTTTCCTGCGCGCTGTTTGATCGGGACGGCCAATTGATCGCCAATGCCCCGCACATCCCCGTGCATCTCGGCTCAATGGGCACGGCCGTGCAGGCGCTCATGCAAGCCAACGACGGTCGCTTTCAGCCGGGCGACGTGTACGCCAGCAACGCGCCCTACAGCGGCGGCACCCATCTGCCGGATATCACGGTCATCACCCCGGTTTTCGACAAAACGGGACAAGCATTGCTGTTCTATGTCGCCTCGCGTGGCCACCATGCCGACATCGGCGGCATCACCCCTGGTTCGATGCCGCCCAACAGTGTGACTATCGAGCAGGAAGGGGTGTTGCTGGATAACTTTCAATTGGTGGCCAGCGGCCGGTTTCTCGAATCAGAATTGTTGGCCCGACTCAACGCTGGCCCTTGGCCGGTACGCAATCCGCAACAGAATCTGGCCGACCTGCACGCGCAAATCGCCGCTAATGAAAAAGGCGCCCGCGAACTGCGGATGATGGTGAGCCATTTCGGATTAGAGACCGTCAACGCTTATATGCGACATGTTCAGGACAATGCCGCCGAACAGGTGCGGCGGGCGCTGGATCGCCTGCAAGACGGCCAATTCAGCTACGAACTGGACCATGGCGCGGTGATTCGGGTCGCCATTACCCTGGATCGGGCGCGGCGTTCGGCCAAAATCGACTTTACCGGCACCTCATCGCAACTGGCCAATAATTTCAACGCGCCGCGCGCGGTCGGTTTGGCGGCGGTGCTGTATGTATTTCGAACGTTGGTGGACGACGACATCCCGCTGAACGCCGGTTGTCTGCGCCCGCTGGACATCGTGATTCCGCAAGGCTCACTGCTCGATCCCCAGCCGCCAGCGGCGGTCGTGGCCGGCAATGTCGAAACTTCGCAATGCATCGTCGATGCCCTCTATGGCGCGCTGGGAGTGATGGCGGCGGCCCAAGGGACGATGAATAATTTCACTTTTGGCAATGAGCGGCATCAATATTATGAAACGATCTGTGGCGGCGCGGGCGCGGGATCGGGCTTCAACGGCGCTTCGGCGGTGCAGACCCACATGACCAATTCTCGGCTGACCGACCCAGAAGTATTGGAATGGCGCTTCCCGGTGCGAGTCGAAGACTTTCGGATTCGCCAACACAGCGGTGGAGCGGGTCGCTGGCGGGGCGGCGATGGCGTGATTCGCCGCATCCGCTTTTTGGAGCCGATGACCGCCGCGATCCTCTCCGGTCACCGCCGTATTCCGCCCTACGGTTTAGCCGGCGGCGAACCGGGACAGATCGGCCGCAATGCCATCGAACGGGTTGATGGCTCTGTCGAGGAACTGCCGGGCACAGCGCAAGTTACGGTTCAGCCCGGCGACACTTTCGTTATTGAAACGCCGGGCGGCGGGGGCCATGGCCGCTCTGGTTTGGAGGCCGTTACGCCTCAATCTACTCCTTCGGATAGACCCTTACCAACATAATGCGCGGGCCGTTCATTTTCTTCACCACCACATCGAACTGGCCAAATTTAACTTTCTGGCCTTCATGCGGTACGTCACCTAATTTCCACATGACCAGCCCACCGACCGAATCGACATTGTCATTCTCAATCTCAATGCCCAATTCCCGCTCCAGCGAAAAAATGGGCAGGCTACCTTTACCCATCAAGGTATTGTCGTCCAATCGCACCCAATCGTTGTGACCTTGCCGAAACTCATCGCGAATCACCCCGACCAGCGCGCCCAGCATATCGTCGAGGGTAATGAACCCTTCGGCGCGGCTATTCTTTTGTCCGACGATGGCGAAATGCGGCGCGCCCTTGCGAAAGCGACGAAACAGTTCCAGCGCCGGCGTATTGGGAGCGACGTATTGCGCTGGGCGGAGATAATCCCTCAGGTCGTCGATGGGTTTGTCATGCTGCTGGGCCAGAAACAAATCTTTCAAATGAATGATACCTAAAACCGCTTCTCCATCGCGCGCAAAATAAGGGTAACGGCTATAGCGGCTATGGTAGATCGTTTCCAGATTCTCCTCGATCGAACGGCTTTGATAGAGCGCCGTCACTTCGCCAATGGGCCGCATCAGTTCGGACACTTCCAGATCACTGAAATCCAACGTGTGCGCGGCGACTTGCAATTCATCCTGATTGATTTTTTCCGAGGGTAGGCTGCCGCGCAGAATCAGTTTGAGTTCCTCAGCGGAGTAATGGGTTTCATGACCATGACCGCTATCAAGACCGGTCAAGCGCAGCACCCCGGTCGCACTCCTGTTCAGCACCCAAATGGCTGGGAACATGATCCAATAGAAAATATAAAGCGGAATCGCCGACCAGAGGGAAACCCATTCCGGCCGGCGAATCGCCAAAGATTTAGGGGCCTGCTCGCCGACCACGATATGCAGAAAGGTAATGGTGGAGAAGGCGAAAATAACGGAAATGACATGGATCAATTCTGGCGAGCGGATCTCCAGCCACTCAAAGACCGGCTCCAGAAGACGGGCAAACGCCGGCTCGCCAATCCAGCCCAAGGCTAAGGAAGCCAGCGTGATGCCCAACTGGCAGGCCGATAAATACGCATCGAGATGAGAATGCACGGTCGCCAAGATCCGCCCGCGCCAACCGTAAAGTTTGACGAGGGCGCGGATGCGCGTTTGTCGCAATTTGACCAAACCAAACTCGACGGCGACGAAAAAACCATTCAAAGCCACTAGCAGCAACGCTGCTAACACCAAAAGGAAGTTATCCAACCGCGCAAATCTCCATAAAACGATCATTTCAGTATAGGAGATGCCAACCCATTCCGGTCAGATCGCGCAATCCAGAGCCTTGCCAAGCCTTAACTTGCTCTTATTCCTACCAATACTGACCGAAATTTGGTTCCCGCTCTGGCAGCGCGCGCGGGGTACCGTCCTTTTGGACCGCCACATAGACAATCACCGCTTCCGTAACCTTGGTGGATTTTAGTGAACCGTCGTGCGCCCGTTGGGTGAAGACCTCCACTCTGACAGTGATGGACGTAGAACCCACTTTCTGGATACGGGCAAAACAGCTCACCAACTCGCCTACGTGCACCGCCTTATGGAACTCCATGGACGTTACCGCTACCGTAACCACTGGCCCACCGGAATATTCCAGCGCCACGATGCCCCCCGCCACGTCCATCTGCGCCATGATCCACCCGCCGAAAATCCTCCCGCCCGGATTGGTGTCTGCTGGCATGGCCATGATCCGAACCGTCGGTTGACGGTCGCTCGGAAAAATATCTGACGATTGTTGTTCGTTTGCAATCATAAGTTCTCCTAATAAGGGCACCTCAACAAAGTAGCGGCATATGAAAAAATGCATCACTAACATAACAATTGCTCGCACCAAGAGTTTACGTTGTCGTCTCGGCAAGCGCGCAATAAACTCGACTATGATAATCTATCGCTAGCTTGCAATACCCTTTGGCGAGGCTTGAGAAGCAGATGACACGCAGCAGAACGGTCGCTGTTTACACCGGTGATGAAGTTAGCCATTACGGATTTGAAGATCATCCTTTCAGCGAAGATCGCATTCATGCCTTCTGGGACGAAATGCACATTCGCCAATTGGCCGACCAGGTACGTATTCTCTACCCGACACTGGCGACCGAAGGCCAGATCGGCTTGTTTCATACCGAAAAATATATCAATAAAGTTAAAACTTTATCTGAAATTGGCGAGGGATTGCTGGATTTCGGCGATACCCCCGCTTATAAAGGAGTCTACGAAGATGCGGCTAAGGTAGTGGGTTCTGTCATCGACGCGACCCGCAAAATAATGAATAACGAATTCCGGCGGATTTTCGTGCCGCTTGGCGGCCTGCATCACAGCATGCCGGACACCGCCTCCGGCTTTTGCGTGTTTAATGATGTCGGCGTCGCCATCAAGCTGCTGCAACAGGAATACAGTCTGGAGCGGATCGCCTACGTCGATATCGACGCCCATCACGGCGACGGTTTGTTTTATCCGTTCGAAAAAGACCCCACTGTTATCTTTGCCGATATTCATGAGGACGGCCGTTACAATTTTCCCCAAAGCGGCTTTTCCTACGAAGTCGGCAAGGGCGAGGCCAAGGGTCGCAAGCTCAACATTCCGTTGCTACCGCTTTCGGCCGACGATGATTTCATGATGATGTGGGATAACGTTGAGAATTTTCTACGCCAATGGCAACCGCAGTTCATTTTTATGAATTGCGGCGCCGACGGTTTGGACGGCGATCCGCTAGCCCACCTCCACTACTCCGCCCGCGCGCATAGTCGTGCTACGCGCGGCCTGTGCCAAATCGCCGAGGAATTCGCCGAGGGCCGCCTCGTCGCGGTTGGCGGCGGCGGTTATGACTTGCGAAATATCGCCAAGGCGTGGACCGCCGTGGTCGACTCCCTTCTCGAAACCCCCATGCCGTAAACGAGCGCGATTAAAACCTCCAATCAGCCACGCAGAAGGTTCGGGTGTCCGCGCTTCACCCGCTCGCTGGCGCTACTAATTACCAAAATATTTTCTATCCAACGCGCCCTAAACGCGCCCTAATACAGTACAAATAACCCTTGAAGACAAGATTTTAAAAGCTATAATGTTAATTATAAATGATATTAATAATAATATTTATTTGTGTTATTTGTATGATTTTTTACTCTAAATTAAAATAGAATATGAGGTTAATGTCACATGTTTAATCTTCGAGCCCGTGGTTCAACGATAGGGACTGAAGTCCTTGCCGGAGCCACCACCTTCTTAACGGTGGCTTACATTCTATTTTTGAATCCCAAAATGCTTGGAGATGCCGGCATGCCGGCCAATGATGTAGCGACCATGATCGCCTTGGGAGGGGCGATTTGCGCAATCCTCATCGGACTTATCACCAATCTTCCCTTCGTGCTCGCGCCGGGGGTGGGCATGAGCGCCTTCTTTGCTTATGGCGCTGTCTTGGGTTATGGGGTTGACTGGCGAGTGGCGCTAGCGGCTGCTCTGATTGCTGGTCTCATCTTCTTTTTATTGGTGTTAGTGGGCCTTAGAAACTTTCTTTATATGGCCCTTCCCCAAGTCGTACGAACGGCGACCATGGTGGGGATAGGCTTGTTCCTCACCATCATCGGCTTTCAAAATGCCGGCTTGACGGTTGATAGCCCGGCCACGCTGATCACCTTGGGAAAAATATCAGACCCCAAGGTGCTTCTCTCCTTATTTGGACTGTTGCTGACCGGCGCATTGATGGCTTGGCAAGTAAGAAGCGCCATATTGATCAGTATCATCACTGTCACGGTGCTTGCTTGGTTAATTGGATTATCTCCAATGCCACAGCAGTGGTTTGCACTACCCACGTTGACCGGACAAACCATTCTAGCCGTAGATTTCAATCAATTTTTTTCAGTTTTATTCTTTAAGCTCGTCATCGCTTTTTTCTTCCTGGCTGTTCTAGATCTCATGGGCACCTTAAGCGGCATCAATCGACTTGCCGGACTGATGGACTCGGATGGCAGAGTTTTTGGTTCGCACACCACGTATGCAGTCGATAGCGTCGGCATCATGCTAACCAGTCTACTTGGCACCAGTCCAAATACGGTATTCATCGAATCGGCCGTTGGAATGCAAGTCGGTGGGCGCACCGGCTTGACAGCTTTAACGGTAGGCTTCCTATTTTTAATTGCCTTATTCTTCATACCAGTATTTACGGCGATTCCAGCCATAGCAACGGCACCCGCCCTCATTGTCGTCGGTGCCATGATGATGCGTGGCGCGAGCGATCTTGATTGGACTAGCCCCGAAGACATCATCCCTGCTTTTCTCACGATCGCCAGTATGGCATTCACTTTCAATATCGCTCACGGAATTGCCTTCGGCATCATCAGCTATACGCTCCTCTATGCATCTCGTGGCCGATTTGACCAATTGAATTGGGCCATGATCCTTCTAACCGCCATCTTAATGGTTTATCTTGCTTTTTACTTATAATCCTTATTAGTTATGCATTTATGCCTAAAAATTCCATGAAGGTTGTCACTAATGAACACCAGTATACAATTCACCAAAACACAGAAAGGGTCTCAAGAAATCGAAACTCGTAAGTTCAATCTTCCATTAGAACACCGCTCCATCTTGATTCTCATTGATGGCAAGCGCACCGTCGATCAATTAAAAAAACAATTCAATAAAATTGGCAATATTCAGCAAATCCTGGAACTGTTGGAAGCGGAAGGCTATATTCAGCCTAACTCTAGCTCCGATAACCCAATACCTATTACGACACCCTCGATCTCCGCAATCTCAACCACTCAAAAAACAGCGCATATCGATCTAGCGAAAACCAAGCATGAGTTGGGAGTCCGAATCAAACAATCTTTTGGCCTAATGGCCACACCTCTATTAAATCAACTCGATAAATGTAGCACATTGGATGCGGTTTTCTCTTACGCCATACACTGTCGCATGTTGATTCAGGAATCATCAAATGTTAAAAAATCTGATGCCTTCTGGTCTAGCGTAAAAAATATTTTTCCCGATTAATCCAGTTGCATATCCGTTAACACCAAAGAGCTTGGATCAGTTTCCGCCAAACAAACAGCAACCAGTTGCTAAAGCTCACAGCTTTCATTTATTCGAAATTCTTTTTGTTCAAATTTTCTGCTGACATTCGAAGCGAATATCCAATCACTCTCTGAAAAATCTATACTCCATTGTCAAAGTAGCGTATAATTTTTTGTTTATTATCAAACTACCCTCTCGCCCTCAAGAACGGACCTTCGCTATCGAAGGGATCGGAAATGCTCAGCCGAGATTTACGCATCACCGGGTTCGACTATCAATTATGGTCCGCATCACAGGGCGATAACCAACGACAGGTAGCCGACAGTGAATTGATTCACTCGAAAAGTTACGCCAGCCCGCGATCGCGGTTCGCGAACAGTGGCGCGCGTAGCGGTTCCCGGCGATTACAATCCGAGGGTGCAAGGAGCGTAAATGCCGGGATTTGACTGGCTGGACCCGCGACGTTCTCGATGACCCGACAGTGAAGCTATCCTTGATTGGACATACGGCCCAATTACCAGGCTGCCCGCCATATTTCCGGTATGCGGTTGAGTTTCAAGCGACAGTGAGATAAAAACCAGCCATGCACTGTCCGTTTTGCGGTACTCCCGATACCCGTGTGATCGACTCGCGGTTGTCGGCGGAGGGCGATAAAGTCCGCCGCCGCCGCGAATGCCCGCGTTGCAACACCCGCTTCACCACCTACGAGGTGGCGGAATTATTGATGCCGCCGGTTCTGAAACGCGACGGCCGCCGCGAACCTTTTCTGGATGAAAAGCTACGAGCTGGCTTGTTGCGCGCGCTGGAAAAGCGGCCGGTCGGGGCCGAGCGGATCGAGGAAACCGTATTACGCATCAAAAATCTGGCCCGCGCCAGCGGCGAGCGGGAACTGAGCAGCCAGCGGATTGGCGAATGGGTGATGGAGGCATTGCGCCATCTCGATCAAGTGGCCTACGTCCGTTTTGCCTCGGTCTACCTCAGTTTTGAGGATGTCAACGCCTTTCGCGAAGAAATCGAGCGCTTGCAAAAAATATCCGGAACGGCGGATTCCGATTGATGTCCCCTGAAGACTACCATCATATGGCGCGGGCGTTAGTGCTGGCGCAACGTGGCTTGTATAGCACCGACCCCAATCCCAGAGTGGGTTGCGTCGTCGTCCGGGATGGGGAAATCGTCGGTGAAGGCTGGCACCAGCGCGCGGGTGAACCCCACGCCGAGGCTAACGCACTGGAGATGGCTGGCGCAAAAGCGCGCGGTGCGACCGTTTACGTCACGCTGGAACCTTGTTGCCATCACGGCCGAACGCCGCCTTGTACCGATGCCCTGCTAAGCGCGGGTATTTCGCGCCTGGTGGCGGCGATGTCCGATCCCAACCCGCAAGTGGCGGGCAAGGGACTGGCCATGCTGCGGAAAGCGGGCGTGACGGTGGAATGCGGCTTGCTGGAAACGGAAGCGCGGGCGCTGAATCCGGGGTTTATCCAACGGATGATCGCAGGCCGACCCTTCGTGCGCCTCAAGCTGGCGATGAGCTTGGACGGGCGCACGGCGCTCGCCTCAGGCGAAAGCCAGTGGTTGACCGGCGCGGCGGCCCGGCAGGACGTGCAACGGTGGCGCGCCCGCGCTTCGGCAATCCTGACGGGGGCTGGAACGGTGGTAGCCGATGATCCTAGCCTCAACGTCCGTTTGCCGGCTACGGAACGGCAGCCGTTACGAGTCATCCTCGATACGCAATTGCGAACGCCACCAAGCGCCAAAATCTTGCAATTGCCAGGTCCGACGCTGATTTTCACCGCTGCTTCCGATCTCCATCGGCAAACGCCATTGCGGGCAGCGGGCGCGGAGATAGCCGTCGCGCCCCGGATCCAAAACCACCTGGATTTGCAGGCGGTCATGGCGGAATTAGCCCGCCGCGAATGCAATGAAATACACGCGGAATGCGGCCCGGTTCTGGCCGGCGCCTTGCTACGGGCGGGTCTGGTCGATGAATTACTAATCTACTTAGCGCCTTTGCTATTAGGCGACAAGGCGCGCGGTTTGTTTCAGTTGCCCGAATTGATCCGCATGAGCGATCGGATTGCATTGGAAATCTTGGAGACACGGGCGATCGGATCGGATTGGCGTGTGACGCTGCGGCCGCAATCATGCGGACCACCGCGCGCGCTCACCGTCCCCGCTAACACAATCTGAATGGAGCGGCCAAACCCTATGTTCACCGGCATTATCGCCGCCGTTGGCACCATCGCCGCCATCCAGCCGCGCGGGGGCGATATCCGCCTGCGCATTGCCACTGGCAACCTGGACTTGAGCGACGTGCGACTGGGCGACAGCATTGCGGTCAGCGGCGTCTGTCTGACGGTGATCGAACTAACCGGCGACGGCTGTTGGGTCGATGTGTCGCATGAAACGTTGGAGCGCACCATTCTTAGCGAGGCCAAATCGGGAACCTCGGTGAATCTGGAAAAAGCCCTGACTCCGACGACCCGGCTCGGCGGCCATCTGGTCAGCGGTCATGTGGACGGCATCGGCGCTGTCAGCCAATGGCGGCCGGATGGCCGCTCCTGGCGCTTGCGCATTCAGGCCCCGGATACCCTCGCCCGCTATATCGCTGAAAAAGGCTCGATTTGTGTCGATGGCGTCAGCTTGACCGTCAATCGAGTAGCTGGCGCGGCCTTCGAACTTAATATCGTTCCCCATACACTGACCGCAACCACATTGGCGGATTTTAAAATCGGCCGGCGAGTCAATTTGGAAGTAGACTTAATCGCGCGGTATTTGGAGCGGCTATTGCTGGGTGATCGGGCCGCGCAGATCGCCGGTGGTCTTACTGAAGCCTTACTGCGCGAACACGGTTTTTGGAAATAGCCATGTCACTGAACAGTATCAACGAGATCCTCGACGATCTCCGACAAGGGAAAATGGTGATCATCATGGACGATGAAGATCGAGAAAATGAAGGCGACCTGCTCATGGCGGCTTCCATGATTCGCCCGGAAGATGTCAACTTCATGGCCCGTTACGGACGCGGCCTGATCTGCCTTACCTTAACCCGCGAACGATGCCAGCAATTGCATTTGCCGCTGATGGTGCAGGATAAGGATGTGCCGTCCACCAATTTCACCATCTCGATTGAAGCCGCCCAAGGCGTCACCACGGGCATTTCCGCCTATGACCGCGCCCTCACTATTCGCACCGCCGTCCGGCCCGATGCTGGACCCAAGGACTTGGTACAGCCGGGCCACATTTTTCCGCTGATGGCTCAACCGGGAGGCGTGCTGACTCGCGCTGGCCATACCGAAGCGGGTTGTGATCTAACCCGGCTGGCGGATTTGGAGCCTGCCGCCGCGATCGTCGAAATTCTGAATGAAGATGGCACCATGGCGCGTCGGCCCGATCTGGAACTCTTCGCCAGAGAGCACCATTTAAAAATGGGCACCATCGCTGATCTGATCCGCTATCGGATGCAGAATGAAAAGACCATCGAACGGGTCGCCGACACCGTGCTAGAGACTGAATTCGGCCCATTACGGGTGCTTACTTACCAGGATGTCGTCAGCCGGCAGGTCCATTTTGCCTTAGTCAAGGGGCCTATCAATGCCGATCACCCCGTGCTGGTGCGAGTCCACGTACAGCATGCACTCAGCGATTTGCTGGCGCTCAAACTTCCTGACAGCGGCTGGCCGCTGCGAGGAGCCTTGCAGCGAATCGCGAGCGAAACGGCCGGCGTGTTGGTCTTTCTCAGCCATCCAGAAGACCCAGCGGCGTTGATCCGCCGGATGCGGGGCTATCAGTTCGGTTCTAGTGAAACACCACGCGCCAACCAATCCGCTGAACTACGCACTTATGGCATTGGCGCGCAAATTCTGCTCGATATCGGCATTCGGCGGATGCGGGTGCTGAGCGCGCCCAAACGCATCACCGCCCTCTCCGGCTTCAATTTGGAAGTTCTCGAATACGTCTCTTAAATTTGCCCGCCAACATTAAACGCTCCTGGAACTGCTTATGTCCGATATCAATACCATCGAAGGCGATTTTACTCCGCTTCAGAACGCTCGCTTTGCGCTGGTCGCGGCGCGGTTCAACAGTTTTATCGTGCAGAGTTTAGTCAACGGCGCCGTTGATACACTGCGCCGGCACGGCGTACCGGAAAGCAATCTTGACTTGATCTGGACGCCCGGTTCATTCGAGCTGCCGCTGGCCGCGCAACGTTTAGCCGCCAGCGAACGCTACAATGGCCTGGTCGCTCTCGGCGCGGTGATCCGAGGCGGCACTCCGCATTTCGAGTATGTCGCGGGCGAGTGCACCAAAGGGCTGGCGAGCGTGTCGCTCCGCTACAGCATCCCTATTGGGTTTGGTGTGTTGACGGTGGATAGTATCGATCAGGCGGTGGAGCGAGCCGGCACCAAAGCGGGCAACAAGGGCGCGGAGGCGGCCCTATCGGTACTGGAAATGGTCAGCTTGCTGCGCCGGCTGGAAAGCTGAATCGTGCGTAATCCCGCGCGTAAAAACCTACCGGGCAAGCGGGCTTGGGCACGGCGTTGCGCCGCCCAGGCGTTGTATGAGTGGCAATTGACCGGCGAGGAGCCGGCCCGGATCGCAACCCAGTTTTTAGCCGACCAGGATTTGGGGAAGGCGGATCTCGATTACTTTCGGGAACTGGTCACGCAAATTCCGGTGCACGTCGCGGAAATCGATGCCGCTTTGGCTCCTTTTGTCGATCGCCCCATGCCACGGGTCGATCCGGTGGAGTGCGCCATTCTGCGCATCGGCGGCTACGAATTGATGCGGCAGCCCGACATCACGCATCGCATCATCATCAATGAAGCGGTCGAACTCGCCAAAGTCTTTGGCGCCGAGCAAGGGCATCGCTTTGTCAATGGCGTGCTCGACAAGGTAGCCCGCGCCGTTCGCCCCATCGAATTCACCACTTCTCTCTGAAAGGCTTACATTTTCAGCGCAGCGCATTAAACTTTAAAGAAAATCAATACGGAGAAGGAACAACCATGGCGCCGGGCCCCATTACCATCACCAGTGAAATCTTCCAGGTGGGGGGTTATGGTCTAACCGCCCCGGAAGATGCCGCCATCTATCTGATCGATTTTGACGATCAAGTGGCGCTGGTGGACGCCGGCACCGGCCGAGGCCAAACACGCTTGCTCGACCATCTCAAAAAAATAGGCGTGCGCCACAATCAAATCCAATATCTGCTGCTCACCCACTGCCATTACGACCATACGGGGGGAGCTTTCGATCTGCGCAATAAACTGGGCTGTCCGGTCGTTGCTCATGAGCTGGATGCGGGCTTTCTGGAGCAAGGCGACAATGAAGCCACCGCCGCCAGTTGGTATGGCGCCAAACTCCAGGCCTGTCCGGTCGACCGCCGCTTGAACGGATCGCGGCAAACCTTCCTGTTAGGAAACCGCTCGATCACGGCGCTGCACATCCCTGGCCACTCGCCGGGATCGCTGGCTTTCCTGACGGAATCGGCAGGCCAAACCGTATTGTTTGGGCAAGACGTGCATGGACCCTTGGACGCCCGCCTGCATTCCAGTCGGGCTGATTATCGGGCTTCGCTCGAACAGCTGCTGACGCTGGAAGCGGACATCCTGTGTGAAGGCCATTACGGGATTTTTCGCGGGAAAACAGCGGTGGCGGATTTTATCCGCTCGTTTCTGGAAGACAGCCATTAAGCGGATTTCAGCCCAAAATGCCGCGAAAACGTCAAATCACAGCGGATTGAACGGCTTGGGCGCACTAAGGCTGCAATCCAAACAGCTGTAGCGTGCGCCGCAAGGCCGTGCGGGTTACTTCGTTGTGCTCTGGGGCCGGCAACGCTTGCCGGATGAAATCCTCGGTCTTAGCGCGGTTCTGGGAAAATCGGTAGGCATTGGCGAAGGCACCGGTCGCTTTATCAAGCTCGCTCATTGCTCCGTAGACTTGCCCCAGGTTATACCATGAGGAGGATCGCGCCGGCGAAAGCGACACCGTATAAACCAGTTGATGTTCCGCGCGCTTGAGTTGGTTGAGCTTGAGATTGGTGTAGCCGAGATTGCCCGCTATTTCAACATCGGCGGGATTTCGTTGCTGGGCTTGCTGGAACGCCGTGGCGGCGGCTGGATAATCGTTCCGCTTCAGCGCGTCCAATCCTTGCTGGTTTAAGGCGCGCGCCTCCTTGCCGTTCTGATGGCTTGGGCGCGGGACGTTTTCCAGTTGTTGACGCGTTGTATTCAGCCCGGTTTCGTCGTTTTTAAGGGACTGGGCTAGCATCCGTTGCACGTAACCAAAGACCGCCTCGTAATCTCCGGCCCAAGCCGGCGCCGCCACGCTCAAGACCGCGGCTAAAATCGCACTAAAGGTTTTGTGCATGAAGATGATCCATTTGCGCAAGCCATCGTCGGAATCAGTCTCAAGCTGATGAGAAGGATGGTTCAAGCTTAGCGTGGGTTGCCAGCAGCCACCGTGGGCGTCGCCGCGCTCGTCACCATCGGCCCATCTGGCCGCATCACTATTTCCGTTGCAGAAATCGCGTTACTTCCTGGGCGAAAGATTTTGCCCGCCAAGTGCTGGTTGCGGTGACATGGGTGGTGTATGGCATCACCCACAACCCGCAGTTGGGAATGGCTCCCAGCATTTCCAGAATCTGCTCCAGCGGCGCAACGGGATCGCGGTCGCCGACCACCAGCAAAGTCGGCTGAAAGATATTTTCCAGAATCTCCAGCTGATGGGCATGATCGGTCGTCCCCGGCTCCAGCGCCTCCGACACCCGGCCAATAACCTCCTCCCACGCATCCGGCCCACCCTGCGGGCGATGGATATCGCTCAACCATTTGTTCATGCCCACATCGCGCCAGTAATCGGGATTGGCCATGTCGCGCGTGCCGGCGTGGGTCCGTGAATCCTTGTGATAGCCGACCCGGTAAAGCACCAGCTTGTTCACCCGCCGCGGATGGTAGAGCGTCAACCATAGCGCCACCGCCCCGCCTAGCGAAGACCCGACCAAGTTTACCTGCGACAGCTTCAATTCATCCAACAATTCCAGCACGGCGCGGCTCATATCGCTAACCGTCAGTTTGTCGGCCACCATCGGACTGCCGCCGTGGCCAAGGTGATCAAGTGCGATCACGCGAAAATGGCGGGCGAACAGCGGCATCTGCGGCTTCCATTCCTCGCCGCTCATCCCGCCGCTATGGAGCAGAACCAACGGTTGACCGTGGCCGCTCTCGGTATAGTGCAAGGTAGCCATGCTCGAACTCTCAGCGCTAGATAATTCCTACGGCGATTATAGCTAGCGATCCATCGCTTGGCTGATAATGCGACGCTAACCCTTCCAAGGAGATTTCATTTATGGCGATGCGGTCCCATTTTTATCGCGCGCTCGGCCCCCACGGCTTCCATCAAGTTCATTACACCGAATGGGGCGACCACGATAACCCCAAGGTGCTGATTTGCGTTCACGGCCTGACCCGCACTGGTCGCGACTTCGATTTTCTCGCCGCCGCGCTGGAACAAGACTATCGGGTGATCTGCCCGGATGTGGTGGGACGCGGTAAAAGCGATTGGCTGTCCGACAAAACCGATTACACCTATCCCGTTTACGTCAACGACATGGCGATGCTGCTGGCCCGGATCGACGCCGAGCAAATCGCTTGGGTGGGTACCTCAATGGGCGGCCTGATTGGGATATTTCTGGCCAGTTACGCGCAAACGCCCATTCACAAACTCCTGGTCAACGATGTCGGGCCGCGCATCCCCGCCGCCGGTCTCAAACGGATCGCCGATTACGTCGGACGGGTCATAACGTTCGACAGCATCGAAGAAATGGACCGCGCGCTGCGGGTTTTTGCCGCCGTGTTCGGCAAGCTCACCGACGCCCAATGGCGGCACATGATTGTCCATAGCGCCCGCCAATTGGAAAATGGCCGCTATACCACGGATTATGATCCTGGCATCGCCGATATCTTCAAAACGATGGAGTTGAAAGATATCGACTTATGGCCGGTATGGGACGCCATCCGTTGTCCGACCCTGGTGCTGCGCGGCGTCCATTCCGACGTGCTGGACCATGCCGACGCGATGGCCATGACCGAGCGCGGCCCCAAGGCTAAGCTCATTGAATTTCCCGGCATGGGTCACGCGCCGGCGCTGATGTCGGATGACCAGATCGCGGTGGTGCGCGACTGGCTGCTAGCGGACTGAAATGTGCTGTTACGAATCGCCGAAATTATCTTCCCGGTGTTCGCCATCGCCGGGATCGGCTGGTTGTACGCCCGCCGGAAGCAGCCAGACTTGACGATGGTCAACGACCTCAATATGGACGTGCTATCGCCGCTGCTGGTGTTCTGGGCGTTGACCTCCAAACCGTTCAGTGCGTCGGAATATCTGGATCTTAGCATTGGCGGCGCGGCGGTGATTCTCGGCTCCGGCTTATTGCTATTGCCGGTCATTCCGCTGCTGAAAGTACAAATCAAAACGCTGCTGCCGCCCATGATGTTCACGAATGTCGCCAACATGGGCATTCCACTGGCCTTATCCGCCTTCGGCGAATCGGCTCTGCAGGCAGCGGTGCTGCTCTTTGTCCTTGAAATGGTGCTTCATTTCACGGTGGGTTTGTATATTCTGGATCACCGTACCCGACCCTGGGTGTTGCTGCGAATGCCGATTGTCGCCGCGATGGGCGTCGGGTTGCTCTGCGCATTTATAGGCTGGCGCCCCCCCGCGCCCGTGCTCGATACCACCAAGCTGCTGGGCGAAGCCGCGATTCCGCTGATGCTGTTTACCCTCGGCGCTCGATTCAACCAGATCGGTCTCGACCACTGGCGGATTGGCCTATGGGGCGCGCTGCTGTGTCCGCTGTCGGGGGTCATCGCCGCGCTGCTGGTCATACCGTGGCTGGATTTATCGCCACAGCATACCGGCCAGCTGCTCTTATACGGCGCACTGCCGCCGGCCGTGCTGAATTATCTGATTGCCGAACGCTACCGCCAAGAACCGGAAAAAGTGGCCGCCATCGTGTTGATCGGCAATCTCGGCAGTTTGATCGCCGTCCCGCTGACTTTGTATTTCGCTTTGCCAGCGTAGGCAAGCACCGGCTTCAATAAGTCAGCCCCTTCACCGATTGTTTTTCATTCCGATGCCACACGGCGTCCCAGCAGCGTGGCAAGCCAAATGCCTAGGGCGATTAGCAGGATGCCGACGGCATGAAACGCATAAAGCCTTTCCCCCAGAAAAATCATGGCCAGCATGGCCCCAAAGGCTGGCATTAGATGCAAAAACTGGCCGGTGCGATTGGCTCCCAATTCCGCCACCGCTCGGTTCCAGAAGATATAAGCGAGGATAGAGGGAAACAGCGCCAGATAAAGAATGCTGCCGACCGTTGCGGCGTTGATGGCAAGATCACGACCATGCGCTAGATCCCAAACATACAGCGGCGCCAGAATCAGCGTGCCGCAAACCATGGTTGCGGCTTGGAAATTAAGCGGCTTGAGTTCAGCGGGCCGCCAGCGCAAACAGACCGAGTACAACGCCCAACTCAGTACCGCCGCTAGCACCCATAAATCACCGGAGTTGATCTGCCGCGCCAGTAACGCCCCAACGCTACCTCGGCTGACGATGACCAACACCCCGGCCAAGGACACAAAAATTCCCAACGCTTGCCAGAGCGTGACGGTTTGGCGCAGCAGAACAAACGACAGCCCCACGATTAGCACTGGCGTGATCGACAGCATGATCAGCGCGTTAGTGGCGGTGGTTTGCTGTAGGCCGATATAGACGAAGGTATTGAAATTGACCACGCCGAGCACGCTAAGCAACAGCAGAATCGGCCAACGGCCACGGAGCAGCGATCTTTGGTCATACAATGAAGACCACACCAACGGCAATAAAACTACTAGGGCCACCGCCCAACGCCAGAATGACAGCGTGAAGGGTGTAAATACGGTGTGCACCGCCCGGCCCAACACAAAATTGCCGGACCAGAACAAGGTAGTCAGCACCAGTAGCAGATAGGGTGATGGATGCCACAGAGTCAATGAGTTACGCATGGTTCAAAAAGATTGTTACCCGGCTGCCAGCCAGCGCTCCAACAAAGCCTTAAATTCTGCAAATTGGAACGGTTTCATCAAGTAATCGTCCATTCCCATATCCAAGCATTTCTCGCGGTCGCCCGGCATGGCGTGCGCCGTCAAGGCGATGATTGGAAGCCGAGTCCGTTGTTCCGCTTGTTCGAGCCTTCGAATTTCCTGGGTTGCTTCGTAGCCATCCATTTCCGGCATCTGGCAATCCATCAGCACCAGATCAAAATCATGCGCGGCCAAGGCCACTAGCGCTTCCTGGCCATTGTTGGTCAGCACCACCGTTGCTCCTAACTGGAGTAACATTTCATGACACACCAATTGATTGACCAAGTTATCTTCCACCAATAAAACCCGTTTTTGCTTTAATGCTAACGCTTTCCTCTCATCACTCAGCGCGTTGACCATCGCGCGCTCGGCTGGCTCGATACCCAACGCCTCGGCGAGAACTTGGTATAACTCCGAACCACGTACCGGCTTGTTCAACCATGCATCAGCGACCCGGCCACCTTCCAGCGGCCGCTCGGCGCCTAACATGACCAGCCAAAGGTTTTTCAGTGCTTGATCAGCGCGGATCGCATGCGCTAGCGCCAACCCATCCAAAATAGGCATCTGTCGATCCAACAGCACCAACTGGTAGGAACAACCTGCTCTCGACTCGCTTCGCAATACCTCTAAAGCGGTCGTTCCATTTTCCACCACGGTCGGTTGAATATCCCATGCTTCCAGATACTCCCTCAACGCCTGACGACTGGCGACGTTATCATCGACCACCAGAACGCGCTGGCCAGCCCGCGCGAGCGATCTTCTGACCAGCGGCGGAGTCCCGGCGGCTTCCAAAGGCAAGGCGAACGAGAACACCGAACCCTGACCGAGCGCGCTCTGCTGAACGGTCAGGGTCCCACCCATTAGCGCCACTAATTGCCTGGAAATCGTCAGGCCCAGGCCAGTACCGCCGTACTTGCGCGTGGTGCTGCCATCGGCCTGAACAAAGGCATCAAAAATCTGGGCTTGCTGCGCTTCCGCCATGCCAATGCCAGTATCTCGAACCAGAAAGCGCAACTGGCCCGCCGCGGCCAATTCAACCCGCAACACCACCTCACCCTGTTCGGTAAACTTAATGGCGTTGCTGAGCAAATTGGTCAATATCTGATGCAAGCGGGTCGGATCGCCCAGCACGCGCTGGGGTACCTGCTGAGCGACCAGGCACACCAATTCCAAATCTTTGCGCTGGGCTTCGTTGGCCAGGAGTCCCACCGTCTCTTCGACCTGATGGTGCAAGTCAAATTCGATCTGTTCCAAGCTCAGCCGGCCCGACTCTAGCTTGGAAACATCCAGAATGTCATTAATGATCCTCAGCAGATTCTTGGCTGAACTTTGGGCGGTATCCAGATAACACAGTTGTTTGCCGCCCATACCCGTTGTTTTGAGGAGATCGAGCGTACCGAGCACCCCGTTCATTGGCGTCCGAATCTCATGACTCATATTTGCTAGAAATTCCGACTTGATGAGGTTCGCTCGGTCGGCGGCCTCCTTAGCGTCGTGGAGATCCCGTTCGTGACGTTCCAAAATCCGGGCCGAGCCATAAGCGATCAAGCCAGCCAACAGCAGACCGCCAGCACACACCCACATCAGAGTCCAAGTTAAAGCCTGTTGCTGGTTGGCCAACGCCTGTTGGAGCGCCTCGGTATCCAACTGCACCCGACCGACCAGGCTGTCGATCTGTTCAGTCAATGCCTTGGCGATACGACGCCCCTCCGCCAACCGCACTTGGATTTGCTCTTCCACACGGAGGCTTTGTTGGCGAATGGTGAACAGGCTGTTTTGCTCCGCGCCAAAAAGGGTCAGATGCTTATTGATGCTATTGACGTTATCGGCTAACACGGGGTTGCGACGCGCCAATTCACTCGTTTGAAACGTCCCGGCCGCGCCTTCAAAAATTTCGTAGGAGCGCTTGAAGCGATCTTGTAAAGCCACCAGGGTATTTGGTTCGTTGGCCTCCGCGCTGGTCGCCAATAAAGCAAACAGCAAATTCCCTTCGGCGCGAATATCGAGGGCATAACCGAGATCTCGCGTCATCTGCTCAATCAACTTGGCCAAAGCGGTCTGCGCTTCCTCCAATGCCTCCCGCAAATGGGTGGCCGAATGCAATTTGACCTGTTCCAAATAGTGATCAAACGCCGCCTCGAACTGCCCCCGCCGCGAATCAAACTGCTCGTTCGAAGGTTCCGTTTTTAAAAAGCGCTCGGCAACGGTGGCCAGTTGGGCCAGCTCCGCTTGTAGCCGTAAATGCCGTGCCGCCGCCAGCCTATCCAAAGCCTCGCGCAGGGAGCGGCTCGCTGCTTCCCATACTTGGGTTAAATCACTGCTCGCCGGCGCCGCGCGCGCTCGCTCAAGCCCCAACCGCAACGCCATGCTGGATAGCACTAGTTGCAGGTGTTGTTCTTGGAGTCCCTGGAGACCCGTCACCTGTTGACGAACTCCGCGCTTGGCCAGCAACTGGCTCAGTGAAGTCACACCGTAAATTACCGGGCTAACGGTGTCGTTAAATTCGCTATGGGCTTTCCGAATCTCGGCCAGTCGCTCGCTTTGTCGCTGGCCAAGGACGATGCGTTCAGCATTGGCTTCCTTCAGGGTTTGTAGGGTATGGGCCAATAACAAAACCCGATCCCGCAGCACAGTGACCGTATCTGGCGCAACGCGAACACCCAATCGAGTGATGGAGAGCATGATGTCCTGGATAAGTTCATCCAGCCGTTCGGCCAGCTGTTGTAATTCTCCATCATCGCGAGCGCTCGCCAAGGTAGGGGCCAATGCGGCCAGTAACGCGCTCCGCTCTGACAAACGCAAAGCGGCCAGCGTCTCGGGCAGAATTTCATGAGTGGTATTCTCCACGGCTTGGCCCAGCTGGGTGGTCATATACAATGCCAGTCCAACCGTGGTTACCAAAACCGCGACGATCCCGCCAAATGCCCAATATAAAGCGGTTTTAAACCTGTTTCGGTTAATACTGCCCGATCCGCTCCGCATTCAGTTCCTCACAACAGTCCGTTGGCGCGCAGGATTTCGCTAGCGTTCGAGCGGTCGATAGTCAAAGTCGGCAATGTGAGCTGTTTCGGAATCACCTCTCCACTCAAAAACCGCAAGGCTTGCCGGATCGCTTCACCACCGGGGGGTTTATAGAGAAAGGTGGCGGTGAGGATACCCTCATTAACCCATTTCACCCCTTCGGCCGGGATACCATCGACACCCAAGAAAATGATGTCCTTTTCCCGTCCGGCCTCCTTAGCGGCGAGATACGCCCCATAGGCCATCGGATCGTTATGGGCGTAGACCAGATCGATCCGAGGGTAAGCCGCTAGAGCATCCGCCATGATCTCGTAGCCTCTATCCTGTTTCCAATCGCCATCGCGGGGCTGATTGACAATTTCGATGCCGGACTCTTGGCTCACCATTTCATAAAAACCTTCGTGGCGCTTATGGGACTCAATAGTCCCCATGCCACCCCAAATTTCGACCACTTTCCCCCGGGCCCGACCCGCGCCGCCAAGCAATTTAACGGCATAGCCACCCACCGCGCGGCTGATCTCGCGGTTATCGCCGCCGATGAACTGGGTGTAGCGATCATTGGCCACGCCACGATCCAGCACGAACACCGGAATGCCCGCGTTGAACGCTTTGCTGATCACCGGCGTCAGTTCCTCTGTAACCTTGGGAGAAATCAGGATGGCGTCGACCCGTTGCGCGATGAATCCTTCCATGTCGGCAACTTGTTGTTCGGTCTGATCCATGGCGTCTTTCACGATCAGATCGATGGCCGGATATTTGGCCGCTTCCTCGCGCAACTCCTTGTTGAACAATAACCGCCAGGGTTCGGTGGTGGTCACCTGAGAAAAACCGATAAGGACCCGCCGCTGTTGAACGACGGCCTGGGGGCGAGGCCGGCTGGGTTCGGGCGACAATCCCATGGAAGCGCGGTAGATGGCCAGCTGCGATTTACGCCCCAATTCATCCGTGATTTTTTCCCAGTCAGCCGCAACCTGATTTAGCGCTTCCTCGACGGATAGCACACCGTTTAGCGCCCCGATCACCGGAATTTCCAACGCCTCGGTATAGCGGAAGAAACCGGGAATACGCAGATCAAGCGCCGCATGTGGGGAATCAAGACTGGTCCGTAACACCTCCAGATATTCCGCCCCCGCCGCCTTGGAAAAATTCTTAGTCCAGGCATCGATACTGGTGAAATGGGTGAGCCGATACGGATTGATGCCAGTGCCACTGGTCACGACATCGCGCAGGCTGTTTTCGGGATTGGAATACCACTGAATATAATCCCACGCCGCGTCCTGATGCCGGCTATTGCGGGGTACACCGGCAACCCACCCGCCAGCGGCGAGAAAGGGCGCTTTGTGGGGACGATCAAAATGCTGCCATTGCCAAGTACGCGCATTCCAGACTTCACGGCTGCCTGGCAGTACAAAATAACCGACCTTGCCGACGACGCGAGACAGATTGGGGTCGTTGGCCAGCGGGCCGGTGTCGCCCCAATCGAGAATCATCGCGGTGCGACCACTCATAAACGCTTGACGCGCTTCGACGATGCCGTAACCCTTGGCGTCCGGCGGGCAAAATTTGAGGATCTCCACATACTCTCGCACCGCCCTTAGCCAGCCCGGATTGTTGATCTCCGCCCGCATGGTGTCCGGATCAAAAAATTGCGCGCCTTTGAAATCGGGGTGGTTGGTGTAGGCAGAAGCCCGGCTGAACACGTCCCAGAACTGCTGGCCGCCGCGCGCGAACGCCTCTGCCGTACCGTATAGCGCGGCGCCGTCAGGCGCTCGACGGGTAAAAAAATCGGCGATATCTCGATATTCAAGCCATGTGTCAGGCGGCGTCAGCTCCCGACCATAACGTTCGCGAAATTCCTTACGATTGGTCGAGTCCTCAAACAAATCCTTGCGATAATAACCCTGAAACAAATCCCCATCGACCGTGACAGAGATCCATTTACCGTTCCAGGTCATCAACCGCTCCCGATATGTCGGATGGATATCGTCAAAGGTTTCGTTGCGAACCAGCTCGGTTGGGACTTCGGCCAGATAGGGGGAAAAATCCCCGGCCCAAGCCGGCATGTAAAACATTACATCGTAGCCAGGTTCTTGGGCGGTCATCGAGGCTTTAAAGGTATCGAACAGTTGGCCAAATGGCGTACTGACGACTTTCACCTTGCCGCCAGTGCGGTGCGCCCAGGTCAAGGCATGTGCTTTGGCTGGCGCGCCGATGGCGGAAACATTTTGAACGCCGACAGTGATTTCGACGCCGTCAAAGCGCTTATCGGGCGCTTGGCCTCCGAAAACGGGAGAGACGTTCAACAGCAATCCGCAGCAAACGAGCCATACCCAAGCCCACCCCTTTAAACGACTAACCCATTGGGCCACCCAACCAACACGGCGACAATCATTCGATGTGTAACACACAGTCTCGACCCTCTGACGACCTGCCGATATACTCAAACGAGCGGCCGGCCTAAACGCGCCGGTTCTCTACTTTTCGGAACCCCTGATGCCCCCATTGAAGCAACACGCGCAAACCCTCTGGACACCAGCCAGCTGGCGGGACAAACCAGCAGTGCAAATGCCAGATTACGATTATATTTCGACATTGGCCGAAGTCGAGGAGCGCTTGGCCGCTTCGCTTCCGCTGGTGTTCGCCGGCGAAATCCGCGCGCTACGGCGCCAGCTGGGCGAGGTCGCGGCCGGGCGGGCGTTTCTGCTTCAGGGTGGCGACTGCGCCGAAAGCTTCGCTGATTTCAGCGAACGCGCCATTACCGACACCTTTCGGGTGTTACTGCAAATGGCGGTGGTGCTCACTTTCGCCGCCGCTTGCCCAGTCGTCAAAGTCGGCCGGATGGCGGGCCAGTTCGCCAAGCCGCGGAGCGCGCTGACCGAAACGCGGGCCGGCGTCACGTTGCCCAGCTATCGCGGGGATATCGTTAACGATCTGGACTTCACTCCGGCAGCACGGCGGCCCGACCCACGCCGCCAGTTACGCGCTTACGCGCAATCAGCGGCCACCCTCAATCTACTGCGAGCACTGGCCCAAGGCGGTTTTGCCGACTTGCACCGCGTGCAGCAATGGAATCTGGATTTCGTGCGCGCCAGCCCCCAAGGCGCCCGCTACCGTGATTTGTCCTCCCGGATCAGTGAAACCTTGGCTTTCATTCGCGCTTGCGGGTTGGACGCCGCCACCGATCCGCAACTCCGGCAAGTGCAGTTTTATACCTCGCACGAGGCGCTATTGCTGGGCTACGAACAGGCCCTGACCCGCCGCGATCCGGCGACCGGTGAGTGGTATGATGGCTCGGCGCATTTTCTTTGGATCGGGGAGCGCACCCGGCAACTCGATGGCGCTCATGTCGAGTTCATGCGGGGCATCGCCAATCCTATCGGCCTCAAGCTGGGACCGACCGTGGACCCCGACACGCTATTGCGGCTATTGGATGCGTTGAATCCCGACAATCAACCGGGCCGGTTAACCCTGATCAGCCGGCTGGGCGCGGCCAATATTGAAACCAGCCTGCCGCCGCTGATCCGTGCGGTCCAGCGGGAAAACCGGCAGGTCATTTGGTCTTGCGATCCCATGCATGGTAACACGCTCGAAACCAGCACCGGTTTCAAGACCCGTCCCTTTTATCGAATTCTCGACGAGGTGGGCCGATTCTTCGCGATCCATCAAGGCGAGGGCAGCATTCCGGGCGGGATACATATTGAGTTGACCGGCCAGGATGTCACTGAATGCTTGGGCGGTGCTCAAGCAATCACGGAACAGGGTTTAGCCGACCGTTACCACACCCAGTGCGACCCGCGCCTGAACGCTTCGCAAAGTCTTGAACTGGCGTTTTTGATCGCTGAAACCCTGAAGGATTACCGCAAAACGACCCAGGACGAAGCGATAACCCCTGGCCAGGATCACTCGCCATGACGCCAGAATCCTCTCGCCTGCTACTGATCATGCAGGCCCCCGACGCGAGCGCCGGCCGCTGCCGTCGCAAGCTGCGCGAACGCGGCTACCAACTCGATTATTGCTACCCGCAAGCTGGGCAGGCGCTACCGACCGCCATGGACGGCTATGCTGGCGCCGTTGTGTTCGGAGGGCCGATGAGCGTTAACGATGAGGCGAAACTACCGGGCGTGCGAGCGCAGTTGGACTGGATTCCCCAGGCATTGGCATCCGGCCAACCGTTTCTGGGGATTTGCCTCGGCGCCCAACTGTTAGCGCGGGCGCTGGGCGCAACGGTCAAGCCGCATCCAGCCGGACTGGCGGAAATCGGCTATTTTCCGATCTGGCCGACAGCGGCGGGACACCCTTTGTTCGATACGCCGTTGTACGTCTATCACTGGCATCACGAAGGTTTCGAACTGCCCGCTGGCGCGGAATTGCTGGCGATTGGTGACCGCTTTCCCCATCAGGCCTACCGCTGCGGCGCCAATAGCTTCGGCGTGCAGTTTCACCCGGAAGTCAATCAACGCATTCTCGAAGCTTGGTTGGTGGAGGGCGCAACAGAACTGGACACGCCCGGCGCGCAATCGGCCGCCGAACAGCGCAATCAGCACGCCCGCCATGATGCGGCGCTGGATCGCTGGTTCGACCATTTTTTAGATGAGTGGTTGGGGACCAATGTGGTGTCGAGGGATAACCTTATCCTCCCAAACTCGCCGTCAACGCGGCCATGAATCGCTGCCGATCACCCTCCCAGCGCAGCGGCTCTGCCACCCAAGCATCACAAAAAAACGGCACTGGCAGCCAATCCCCCTTAGGCAAAACTTTACCCAAGCCTTGCAAGCGCACCGGATAAACCGGAACCGCCGGTAATTGTTGCGCCAGCCACGCGATACCCGTCTTCAGCTTTCCAAGAGACTCGGGTTCTCCCCGCGTCCCTTCCGGAAAAAAGATCACGATATCGCCAACCTGCAACACATCCCGGACTTCTCCCAAAACCTCGGCATGGGGACGGCCGCCGCCTGTTGCCACCGGAATGATTCCAATCACTTTGGTAGCAAACCAGGCGCGCCAACCACCCTTCAAAAAATACTCGGCCGATGCCGCCGGTCGCGTTCGAGACAACAACGGCAACGGCAGCATCGCCACCAATACCAGCGCATCCAAATGACTATTGTGGTTGGCAACGATCAGCGCGGGTCCTTGATGAGGCAACCGCTCGCGATTGCGCACATTGACGCCAACCATCAGCAGAAAAAATGGTTTGACGATCAGCAGAAAAAACAGCAAACGCAATGCAATCCGCCACATGGCGACATCAAAAATAAAGATAGCGGGTGAAATGGAAAAACAGCGGCGCTGTGTAAGTCAAGCTGTCCACGCGATCGAGAATGCCGCCATGCCCCGGCAACAGATTACCGCTGTCTTTGATGCCCAAATCGCGCTTCAATGCCGACAAGCTCAAATCACCAAAGAAGCCAGCAACCCCGATTAGCGCGCCAGCGAACAAGGCATCCCGCATTCCAAAGGGCGTCAGCCATGGCGCCAGCAGCACCGATAGCGCCAACGTAGTCAACATACCGCCGACCGCGCCTTCCACAGTCTTGTTTGGGCTAACCGTGGGTGAAATCCTATGCTTGCCAAACAACTTGCCCCAACAAAACTGGGCCACATCATTCAACTCAGTCAACAACAGTAAAAACAACACTAAACCTAAGCCGCTAATCTGTGGATACTGCCCTTGCGGCAATACCAATAAAAAGGCGAGATGGCTCAAGCTGAAGACCATGCTCATCAAACCCCAATGCAAGGTGCCGGCAGCCCGCAGAAAGCCTTGCGTGTCTCCGATCAGCACCATCGCTACCGGCAACAGTAAAAACAGATAAACCGGGATAAAGATGATGAACATGCCGTACCACTCGATGCCAATCCAGTAGTACTGCATCGGAATACTCAAATAGGCCCAGAACAACACGCGCCGGTCAGATTTTCGCGTGGGAATCAGGGTCAGGTATTCCTTGAGGGCCAAGAAGCTGATAGCGCCGAAAAACACCAGCGCCGTGGTGCGGCTCAAAACCAGCGCTAGCGAACTCAGCGCGACAATCATCCACCAACCGCGGATGCGCTGGCGCAATTCGCTGCCCGGCGCGGGCGCGATCCGCCATACCACAACCGTTGCGACCAACAACAAGACCCAAACTCCGCCCAAAATAACCGCGGCGGGCGAGGTTAGCGTCACCGATATCATTTAAGTTCCCGCAATGCGGCACGCAGCCGATTAAAGCAAGTCAGACACAACAAACCACAGGCCAGCGACAGCACAGCCGCCAACCAAAAACCCGCCGGAACACCGACGCCGAGTAACAAGCCGATAGCGCCAAGCAACAGCGCGCGGTCGCTTTTCCCCATCGGGCCATCGTAGCGGCGGCTGGCTCCAATTTGCACCGCCAGCACCCCACAGAACTCACTCAACACCGCCAGCAGCACCAGCAACATGACTAAAGAAGCCGAAATTCCCGGTATTAAAGCCAGCGGCAGATACAGCGCGGCGTCCGCTACCACATCGCCCACTTCATTCAAGAGAGCTCCCAACGGCGTCGGTCGTTGAAATTCGCGCGCCAACATCCCGTCCAGGGCATTCAAGGCCATTCGAAGCAACAATACCGGCGGCAATGCCAGCAGTATCGTTGGTTTTGGCCACAAAGCAAGCAGGCCACCTGTGGCAAGCGCTAATAACAATGCGGCGATTGTGACTTGATTGGCGCTGATTCCCCGGGCATGCAGCCCAATTGCAACCGGTCGCAACCAATTTTGAAAAGCGGGTTTTAGCGAATAGAGACTGATCATGCCGGTTTCCGTGAACCTAATATATTGGCAAGGAGAGCCAGTGAATTGCGCAATGAGGATAATAAGATTGCTTGCATCAGGAGTGATGACCCTTGAGCCAATCCCCCAGCATTCTGTTAAAACTCTTTAACAACTTGGATTTGCTGATGTGGACGCTGGTCTTCTTCTTTAAAGCTAATTGATTAGCTAAATCATAAGCCATGGCCTTAATACGTGGTGGTTTTCTAGCAGATACCTCTAAGAGAACCCGACGTTCGAAACCTAGTAAAAACCGGTTAACAAAAACCTACATGAAAAAACCCTACCTTCCGCAGATGATAGGGTTCATCAAGCCGAAAAATGCTTAAAATAATCCAAACAAGACGTTGATCCTATGGAAGCTCATCAGAAATCTAAGCTCTTATCCGCATCAATCACCTTGCGGCGAGACAAGGCTAAGTTACCTGTTTGCTTGTCTACGACAAAATAAATAAAAACGCCTTCCTTACGAGCAGACGGGCGGATAATATGGAATTGTTTACCCAAAGTAATTAAGATATCTTCAATCGTATCATTAAAGCCCAAAGCTCGCATCGTCTTCATCTTGGCGCGTACCACTTCGGTGTTACCCGCCGCAGCTACTTCGATATCGACAGCCGTACCCGCCGATCCTAAGATCATGCCGCTGGATGAGTCAACCACAGCGGCGCATAAGGCCCCTTCCATGGACATTATTTCTTCAAGGGTTTGTTTAATACTCGCCATTTAAATACTCTCCTTAAATCAAGTTAAGATGCATGTTTAAATTAAAAAATAAGTCAGCACGCCACGCAAATACGTACCGCCCGTCAACGAAATCCCCAAACGACCAGAAGCGGCCGATTAGGTTAACCAAACTGCTCTGCTCTAAGCTGAGTATTCAGACTTTTCATATAGTCCCTTTTAATTATTTGATTAGCGATAATTAAAAAGTCAACAAAGCATTCCAGAAAAACCTTCCCCCATCATCTCCAGTAGAAAAACTATAGAGAAATAGAGTTTAATTTATTATTAATAATCAGATTCTCTTGGAGTTTAAACGATCTCTTAATACTCTATCTAGTATATCTTCAGTATGCATTATTTGAGTTAAAGAACTAGCAGTATTACGGCTCAGCCGAAGCAGCATACCAAGATTTGTTTCTTCAGAAGCAATGCATGTCAGCATTAATATATTGCTTACACGCAGAGAAACGACGCGGCCATCACTATTTTCTAAAATGACAAACTGACAAAGTCTCTGCAAAGCTTCTCTGGCGATAGTTTCCCCAAGGGCTAGTAAAGAGCTATTCATTGTCGCTATTTTATGGGCAGGCAAATCACGCTCAAATAGATATACAAGCTCATGACCGTCTACAGTTGAGAGCAAAGCACCATAAGCCCCAGTGCATAATCTCATAAACTCAGCTAGCTTTTTCTCACACTGTGCTAGTTGCTCTTTCGTGAAATCCACAACAAGATGGTCGTCGTATTCCATGCCTGCCTCATGAATATCTACTTCAATTTGATTATCGATTGAGTCAACCACACCCAGTCCAGGCGCACCCCGTTCAGGTGCATTTAGTAGAGTTAAGCCTTCTGACTCCAAAATATCATCTTTCTCGCTACCGAAACGCTCTTTTTTAGAAATCTTATTATTTTCAATCAGGTCAATCTCTTGATCAACCCGAACAGCCGCTGGTTGTCGCAAGCTATAATCACTCTCGACCGATTCCCTCTCTTCAGCCAATTCTATTCCCATGAGACCATTTGGCGCGGATGATCCTTCAGATGCAATTGATTCCTCTTGGCTTTTAAAACCGAAAAGCGAGGCTAATTTACCCTTTGTAAATTTACCTTTCTTTAGTTTCATAAGCCAACCATATTAGTAATAATAATAGTTACGCCAATATATCTTAAAGCGCCTGCTAGCCATGTCTAAAGAATTTCGCAGGCACTGCATGTTTGCTATGAAATCTCCAAACAAGCCAATAAAGCACTCAATAATAAAAGCACGTCCTCTTTATTACGCGCATCAACCGCAAAGACAGGATAGATTCGGCCAAGCTTTTGGAGAAAATCCTGATAGTCATCCAGTGTTGGAGTATCTTTCAGATCCATACAAGTAACCCCAATAACCGCATCGGTTTCATTGATAAATTCGGAAAAATTTTCCAGATAGATTTCCAAATCTTTAAGAGGATCAGAACGCCTATTATCAACTAAAACAATCAAACCCAAGCCGCCCCTGACTAGGATATCCCACATAAATTTGAAGCGCTGCTGGCCTGGGGTACCATAGAGTCCAATTTTTTGGCCATTATCCAAGGTAATTTGGCCAAAATCCATTGCTACTGTTGTTTTTTCCTTAAGGCTTGACAAGCCGTCAGTAGAAAACACATCTGTGGAAACCGGGGGAAATTCGCTGATAGTCGAGATCGCGGTGGTTTTCCCAGCACCAGGAGGTCCAGTAAAAATAAATTTAATTTGTTTCATCAGATTCCCAACCTGCTACGAATCCTGCTCAGCAAGCTACGTTTGTTGGCGTTAATTTGCTCTGGTAAGGGCACCTTATTTTGCACAGCGGGTTTCGTTTGGTGGTCTAAATAATTTAAGGCATAACAGGCATTAATAAAGTTAATAATATCTCCAGTCGGCACTTTGATAATATCAGCAAAATGATCGATGGTTCCCCCGTGCCTTAACAAGGCCGTCAGCTTCAAATGCAGGGGATTTTGCCCTAATTTTTTCAGATCGGGCCACCGGTTTAGCCGAAAAAATTCATCCCGAAATAGGCCATCAAACAACTGCCCACTAGAAGCAGCTAGCGCCGCTGCCCAGAGCGGGACATCAAGCTCTTGCCCCTTGAGATTCTGTGTTTCTTTCGCGAGCTGATTGATATTGATCTCTTCTATATGCGTACGCCGAGCAGCGGAAGTCAGTAAATTTTCTATTTCGATTTGACCAGCATCATTAGAAGGATAATAGCGCCGCCGGGATATATCAAAAACAACGGGTTGCGCAGCCCCGCCAAAAACTTTTAGAACCTTATCCCGGTTCCCGCAGAGCACTTCAAAGACTCGGCGAATCTTGGGTGATGTCGGTGCGCTTATATCGCCAGTTTTCTCGCTGACTCCGCCAGATTGCACAACCGTCGTAGACTTTTGCTCTTCTTGTGGTGAAGAGGAACCCAGAAAGCGCTTAGCGGCTTGCTTTAAAACAGTAATCAGTTCGGCCAGCCGCAGTGGGCGCGGCAACATTAAAACATTTTCGGGCAGGCCTTCCGCTCCCTGACTGAAGGCGATCAACACTTGTGACTTACCTTTAGCGATCCACTCCTTTAATTGCAGTTTCCCATCCTCACTGTCGGCATCGACTAACAAGGCCGCAGCAATGGCTGGATTCTCCGTATACTCCCAAATCGCTACCTCATCATTCTTGGTTAACCCTAAAAAAACTTTTAAGGTCAACACATTATTAAGCGATAGATGGCTGGTGTAAAGCCAGAGTTTTTGTGGCATGGCTAAAAATTACCGAAACAAAGTTCAATCGAACACAATGGTCTCTTCAACTGGATCTCTCTTCAACGTTCCTTAGCATCCAAGCCGATAAAGAAGGATTACCAAGGGGACAAAAAGGCTGAGGCCAACATGGCAACGTTCTTTAATTAATGACAAACCAAAATATGCATTGATATAGGTACATTTAGCCAATTATCTCATAAATTACTATAAAGTATAATATGTAAATGACAAAAAATTGCATTACATAAGATCAATAACATTTTCATAATTAACTATTTGAATTAAAATAAATTAACCAATAATAACCCTAATATAAAGGGTTATTATTTTCTAACAAGTAGCAAAAAAAATAGAATAAAACAATAAAAACAATATACTATATATTGTATACTTATTAATACTCAATACGCAAAATTTCCTGAATTTATCCCGGCTAATGCTGAGAAGTTGGGATCAGCCGAGTAGCAGCGTGACCCCAACCACGTCGCCTTAAGTTAAGCAGCGAACTGTTTGGCTACAAAGTCCCAATTAACCAAACTCCAGAATGCCTCAACATATTTGGGTCGCAGGTTGCGATAGTCGATGTAGTAGGCATGTTCCCACACATCGCAAGTCAACAAGGCTTGCTTGCCAGAAGTGGCCGGCGTCCCCGCATTGGAAGTACTCAATAGTTCCACCGAACCATCCGGGTTCTTGATCAGCCAGCCCCAACCGGAGCCAAAGGTGCCGACCGCGCATTTGGTGAATTCTTCCTTGAAGGTGGCAAAGGAACCAAACTTCTTATTGATCGCCTCGGCCAGCGCCCCACTGGGCTCGCCGCCGCCGCCGGGCTTCAGACAGTTCCAGTAAAAGGTGTGATTCCACACTTGCGCGGCATTGTTGAAGAGACCGCCGGAAGATTTCAACACGATGTCTTCCAAAGACAGGTTCTCGAATTCCGTGCCTTTAATCAGGTTATTGAGGTTGGTAACGTAAGTTTGATGGTGCTTGCCATAATGATATTCAATGGTTTCGGCCGAGATATGGGGTTCTAGAGCATTCTTGGCATAAGGCAGTTCAGGCAGCTGGTGAACCATGCGTCAACTCTCCATCGATTCAGTGGATGAAACAACGATATAGATCCTAGCGCGTGACTTAGAGCGTGGCGGCGACAAGAAGTTTTCCGCTGAATAAGGCGCTAGACGAGAGGAATATTTCGAAGTTAAGTCTAGACGCCGGCTCCACTCGATGCAACGCGGGTGGCGGATAGCACAGGTATGTTATTCTTGCCGCCAGCCAAGGCGCCGGATCGGCGCAAACCATTTAGCCAGACTCCACAGCCAAGCCAAAAGGAGATCAATTAATGCATAAACCCTATCTCATACTCCCCTTGCTAGCCATCCTGATCACGACGGGTTGCGGCAGTATCGGCTTAGGCGGCGGCTCCGCTGATGACGGTGGCGGCGCTAGCGCGACCAATCTGACAGGCACTCGTGGCGGCCCCAAAGTCAGCGACTCCGAAATCACGGCTTCGATCAAAGAGGCCTTCAAGCAAGACCCTGAGCTGGCGGCAACAAATCTTAACGTTAGCGCCAATAACGGCGTGGTTTCATTGAGCGGTAACGTTCCCAACGCACAGACCTATAATCGCGCCATTTCGCTGGCGCGTAGCGTGGCTGGCGTACGCCCTCCCGTTAAAGCGTCAGAGTTGAGGTTTCCCCAGTAACCTTAATAACCTTAATTACGTCCGAACGGAAACTGCTTATGTGCGGAATCGGCGGCGAATTACGCCTTGATGACAGCGAACCCGATTTGGCCTTGATGGGGCGAATGTTGCAGCGCCTGGCGCGGCGCGGCCCGGATCATGAAGGCGTGTGGGCTGACGGCCCTTTGCTATTCGGACACCGCCGCCTCTCCGTGATCGACCTCAGCGACCGCTCCAACCAACCGATGGTGGATTCTGATCTGGGGCTGGCCTTGGTCTTCAACGGCGCCATTTACAACTATCGAGAGCTAAGGCGCGAGTTGCAAACCAAAGGCTACCGATTCTTTTCGGAAGGAGATACGGAAGTTATCCTGAAATCCTACGCCGAATGGGGGGAGCGGTGCGTCGAACATCTGATCGGCATGTTCGCTTTCGCCATCTGGGATATCCGCAAGCGTGGCCTCTTCTTGGCGCGCGACCGTTTGGGGATCAAACCGCTGTATTACAGCCAAAGCCAGCGGGCGTTTCGCTTTGCTTCCAACACCCAAGCGCTACTGGAAGCCGCCGATGTCGACACCGCTATCGACCCCGTGGCGTTGCACCATCAATTGACCTTACACGCGGTCATTCCAGCGCCGCGCACCATCTTGCAAGGCATCCGCAAGCTGGCGCCCGCCACCACGCTCGCCATCGATGCGAACGGAACCCAGCACAGCCGCATCTACTGGCGATTGCAAGCCACGCGGCCGACTGAAGCACGTACGGAGGCAGAATGGATCGACGCGATTCACGCGGCTTTGCGGCTGGCGGTACGGCGGCGGTTGGATATTGCTGATGTGCCGGTGGGCGTCCTCTTGTCCGGCGGCCTGGATTCCAGTTTGCTGGTGGCGCTGCTGGCCGAAACTGGCGTTCGCGATTTACTGACTTTCTCGGTTGGCTTCGAAGACCAGCCGGAGGAAAAGGGCAGCGAGTTTGAATACTCCGACCAAGTTGTAGCGCGTTACCAAACCCAGCATCACAAGTATTTAATTCCAAACGATCAAGTGCTAGACCGTCTTCCGGAAGCCATCACCTGCATGGCCGAACCGATGGTCGGACAGGATGCGGTGGCCTTTTTCCTTTTGTCCGAGCGCGTCTCGAAAGCGGTCAAGGTGGTGCAAAGCGGTCAAGGCGCCGATGAGGTATTCGGCGGTTATTTTTGGTATCCGCGCATGGCGGCCGAAACGGGTAGCGACCTGGAGCGTTTTCAACGCCATTATTTCGACCGTGATCACCCCGAATGGCTGGCCACGGTGGCGCCGGTTTACCACGGCCCTGACCACACAGCCCAATTGATCGCCGAGCGACTGGCGGCGGGGGGCGCTGAGGAGTATATCGACAAGGTACTGCGGCTGGATGTGACAACCCTCATCGTCGATGATCCCGTAAAACGCGTCGATAACATGACGATGGCTTGGGGTTTGGAAGCACGAGTGCCGTTCCTGGATCACGAACTGGTGGAACTGGCAATGCAATTACCACCCAATTTGAAAATCGGCGGCGGGGGTAAGAACGTCCTGAAGAAAATCGCTCGTGGCTTGCTGCCCGATGCGGTGATTGATCGGCCTAAAGGTTATTTCCCCGTGCCGGCGCTCAAGTTTGTTCGGGGCCGGTTTCTGGATTTTATGCGGGACATCGTTAATTCGCGGGCCTGTCGAGAACGCGGCCTATGGCAACGGCCTTATCTGGATGGGCTGTTGGCTGAACCTGAAGCCCACATGACCCGCTTGCTGGGCAGCAAATTGTGGCATGCCGCCCTCTTGGAACTGTGGTTGCAAATCAATGTAGATTCAGCGCATCGAACCGGAACGGCTTGAAACAGCCTTGAGCCCCGCAACGACAGCAGTTCGCTCTCTTCCCCTCATGCTCCGTCGTTTCGTTTTCGACGTTGGTGGTCTATCAAATAATCGGGCTACTGGAACTCATGGTCCCGCGGGCCATCTGATTTCAATAGACTGCCAGCCCCTGCCGGAACCCGCTTACCGGCCCTCGTCTGGGTTATCCCCTTCCCACTATCCTAACTTGAGGTATTTCCGATGGATGAAGTTCTGGAACGCATCAAACAGCAGGTCGAATCCAACCCGGTGGTCATCTATATGAAAGGCACCCCGGAGATGCCGCGCTGTGGTTTCTCGCAGCGCGCCTCTCAGGCGCTGGCGGCGACCGAATTTCCGTTTGCTTACGTGAACGTACTGGAAGATCCCGAAATATTCGACAGTCTGCCTCGTTACGCTGACTGGCCCACCTTCCCCCAGATTTATATCGGTGGTGAATTGGTGGGTGGTTGCGATATCACTGTCGAGCTCTATCAGAACGGCGAGCTAAAACAATTGGTGGAAACCGCCATCGCCAAACATGAATCACAATCCGCCTGATAACGTTAAGGCGTCGCGACTCTCCTTACAACCCGGCTCAGCCGGGTTTTTCATGTCGTTGCCCATGATCGCTTTCCCCGGAAACCACACGCACTCCAAATACTTGCGCCCGTTCCAAAACGCTCCGCGCCCAACGCCAGTGGGTGGCGGGTTCGCAAAACGAATCGCGCAATCTGAATACCGCCGCCGTATCCGGGGCCAGCACCGCGGTCGCGGTCTCGTAATCGTCGCGAGCGACCTGATATAGCGCCTCAATCACTGGAATTTGCGCGGGGTGGATCGCCGTCTTGCCAACCAGGCCATGCTGTAAATCCGCTTCCACCTCCCGCGCCAATGCCTCTGGCGTATCCAGATAATCAAACACCGGGGCGCTCAAATGATAACCCGCCGGATGGAAAGTCCGGACCAGGTCAGCGATGGTGCCGCGCAAAGGGGTGTCGTAAACCGTCGCCCCGCGGCTGCGCCGAATGCCGAGCAGATTCAATAGGTCGTTGCCGCCGATCCGCAGGCACAAAATGCGGTCTTGTAAGCCATAGTCCTCTAATCGATCCCGCATAACTTCCATCTTGCGATGATCGAAAGCTTCAGCGGTCTCCAAAATCGGCATCAAATAGTGGCCCTTGCTGTCATCCCAAACTCGCAGCCAATCGCCCAGCGTATGTGGTCCGAATTTGGGTAACACAAAGCCATCAATGCCCTCGATTCCATTCATTTGCAGCAACCGCCACAAGATGGTTGGATTGCGGGGGCGGATAAATCGCGCCATGGCGCTGGAATTCAATTCCGGCAACAAAGCCACTAGGTGATTCAGTGCTTGATTCAAATCACGCTCGTGCACGGCGTCTTCGGTGCAAAAGATCACCGAGCGCAATTCAGGAAATTTAACGCCGCTGGCAATAGCCGCCAAATCTGGCCGGGTTGCCGGCACATAGAGCGAGGCCCCCAATTGCATCGCCGACAAAGGAGACCGGGATCTTCCCGGACCAAGACCGTTATCGCCCTGCCCTTCAGACGGCGAATGTCGATAATCAATGAAAGCCGTACTCATTCTGTACCGCGCCGCACCGGTTTAGAGCCATACAGTTGCTGGAGCAGGCGCTTTCCTCCTTAAAAATTTTAAAAATCCGCCTATTGTGTATTCTTATCACGTTCGAAATATATAGTTGTCATTGCTGGATTATCCAATAAAGTTATTCTGAATTTGTTACTAACCACAGCCATTACTGTTCAAACGAGGTTCGCAATGCCCACCTTCACCATCACTGGCGATATCGATCCGTTCTTGCACGTCTCCTTGCGAAGGGGCGAAAAAATCCTTTGCGAATCTGACGCCATGGTGATGATGGAATCCACCCTCGACTTGCAAGGCAAAATGGCGGGCGGCCTGGGCCGCGCCCTGATGCGCCGGCTGACCACCGGCGAGTCATTCTTTCAGCAGCATATCGAGGCCGTGCGCGGAGATGGCGACTGCCTGCTAGCTCCGATGTTGCCCGGCGCACTGCAAATTATTGATATCGGACCCCAATCCTACATTCTCAATGATGGCGCTTTTGTGGCTTCCACCGCCGATATCCAGTTACAAACCCGAACCCAGAGTCTGGGAAACGCGCTGTTTGCGCAAAGCGGCGGTTTTTTCGTGCTGGAAGCCAGCGGCAAGGGCCAGATGGTGGTTTCTGGCTTTGGCTCCCTATTTATGCTGGATGTGGAACCGGGTAAAGAGACCCTCATCGACAATGCCCATGTCGTCGCCTGGGATCGCAACCTGCATTATGAAATTTCCGTGACGACTGCCAGCGCGAATTCCGGGTTTTTGGGCAATTTGATTAATAGCGCCACCAGCGGCGAAGGCGTCGTTTTGCGCTTCTCCGGCGCCGGCAAAGTGCTCGTTTGTTCCCGCAACCGAAACGCTTTTCTAGCCTGGACACGAACCGGAGCCGGCGGGTAGCTGATTGGCCATCCTTCCCGATTTAAGATAAATCCTTGATCAGGGCGGTTGCCTGAATCGGCATGGCGGGATCGACCAGGATCGCAACCTGTTTCTGCTCGGCCAAGAGCCGCAAATGCTCGACATCCGGTTGCTTGGGATCGCGCAATAGCAGCAGATCAGGCACCCGACGCAACAAAACCCGCGTGGCTTCAGCGACGCCCGGCTTGATAAAATTGCGATCTGTAATTCGATATTGCCCGTGCAAGCGGTCCAGAAAACGGCTCATCGCGGCCCGCCGCTCGGCTTGTTTCCCAACATCGCAACCCACCGCCGCCGGCACCGTGCTGGCAAAGCCACTGCTCACCCGATCAAGAAACCAGGTACTGCGGTCGTGTGGGACGAAATTGGCATAAAATACACAGCCGTGAAAATCGTGTGGGCCGATGGCGGCGTTGAGGATTGATCGGCTAGTTAAGCCGGAGACCGTGGCGTTCAGAATGCCGCTGGGAATCGCGTAATCGTCGTAGGTCGCCGCCACATCCGCCACCCCGCCGATGTCCGACACAACATGCAAGGCTTCATCGAGTTGCTCCGGCTGGTGGGCATTCCACTGTTGCAACGACCGGCGTAATTCTGTACTGATCACTCCCTTGGCGGTCCACCCATCCACGAAAGCCAGTCCCGCCGGCTCGCGCCCTTGCTTGTTGAGGATGTAGCGCAAGGCATTCCGGTCGATGCCCCGGTCGCGGATGATGGAAATCGAGTAATGCTGGGCGTCCGAGCGACCGATGTGTCGCAGCGCCCGAACCAGTAAAGCGCCGATGGGCGTGCCGGCGCGAGCGAGTGAAACCACGGTGATCTCACCCGGTCGGCCCGCCGCCAGATATTGAGCTAGCGCCAACGTTTCCGCCGCCAAGCGCGAGGCGTAGCGTTCGGTAAGGGCTTCGAACAACGCCAGATAAGCAGGCTCTGGCGCTCGCTCTGGCGCTAGCATCTCGCTGTAATGCCGTTGGCCGGACTGAATCAGGCGTTCCTTGGCGGCCACATCCACCATGTCGAGTTGCATCGGCTTCAGCAGAAATACGGTATCCTCGGCGCGATAGCTACCAGTAAAAGGCTTCATGGCGAATACGCGCTCCAGGTCTCTCCCTGAATCTGGCTATCCCTTGGCGTCAGGGCAAAATCGCAAACCCGCAGGAACGGAATATCGCTTAGGCTGTCGCCAGCGCCGAGAGTCACAATGGGCCCCGTCTTCTCCAACTCGCGGATCAACCGACGCACGGCATCCTGTTTCTGCGCCCCCTTCACCATCAAGGCAAAATTGTTGCCGTTGTGGTGCAGGGCTAATTCCGGGGGCAATCCCATCTCCTCCAGTTGCGCCCGCAAGCGGCCTAAAGTGGCTCCGCCATCGTCGGCTTTCACCGAAACATAGCTCGGGTGTCCCTCAACCGTATGGCTGCTCACTCGGTAACCGCCCGTTACCGCGCCAGCCATCAGCCGGGTGGCGCTATCCTGAAGACAAGGCTCCGCCGCTAGCAGTAAAGGTTGCACTTCCTCATACCACCAGGCAGGCAATCGGCCGTCAGCTTGCCGAATCACCGCGCCGTGATGGGTGATGCGCCAGGAGTCGAACATGATCATCACCCGCCCCAAGGCGTCATCGGTGCGGCCAGTGACGGGGATGATCTCGCCCCGCTCCGCTAATAAACTTAGTAAGCGCCGCTGTTTGGGCGTCATAAACGAGAGCGCCCGACCGGTGCGGTCAACGGCTATGGTTTGAACTGTTTCATCCAGCGGACACTTGGGCGCGGTTTGAAAAAGGGTGTCGTCAAGATCGAGAAAGACTACGAGGCGCGGCATGATTATTCCGTAATCCACGTTAGCGCGCCGATCTGATCGACCAGCGGATGCCGCGACGGCATGGTGGGATGCTCGTAGCAAATGATGGGCAGCCGTTTGTCATCCAGGTTATAGAGATAATTGGGAATGCCATCGCCGTAATTGTCCGGGAATTCGCGCCGACTGCTGATGGCGTCGCCCACCAGGATCGGCGAACGGGTAGTGGATTGGAAGCAAACATCGTAACCGCGCTGTTCCAGCAATAGCGCGATCCGAAAAGGAATGTAGGCATACTCACCGGTCCCGATAACCGCCAGCGGACGCCGCGGCGGCAAATCGACTACAGGAGGTGACAGCCGACGGCCCGCGATTAAGCCGATCCGCGCTGAATCAGCCACAATCCGGTCATGTTGGCGATCCGTATTAGCGATGACGATCGGCAGATCGGGGGATGGAAATTGAGGGTCCGGTTCGAACGTGAAATCGCCTTCGATCAAGGATGGAAATAACACAATTTTCTCCAGCGAGGTAGCCAATTCCTGCTGGCGTTCACTGCTTAACCAGTTCGTGATGCAAACCAAAGCCACCCGTTCGATGTGGGGATTGAGCTTGCAGCAGGCGCGGGCCAGTTCGATCAAAGTCCGCCCGGTCGAAATTTCGTCATCCACCAACACTAAAGTCCGCGCCGCGCCAAAGAGCGGCCGCAACGCGGGATCAGGCAAGTACACCGCATGATCGGGCGCGTGACTGTGCGATTCATCGAAACTGAAAGCCAGCGGCCGGGACAAACGATAGCGCGTGGTTTGCAAATACAAAATATCATCTCGCCCGCTCTGGTTAGCTGCTTCTTCAGCAACGCCGCGCCCCAAGGCCGTCGCCGTTTCGGCCATCCCGATGACTAATATTGGTCCTGGGAGGCTAACGATTTTCGCGCCGAGCCGGGCATGAACCGCAGCCATCACGCTCGGTCGAACCGGCCAGTGTTTTCCCAACACTTTGCTGACAAACAAATACAAGCGGCGCGGATTCTGACGGGTGGCGCAAGTCAGGCAATCCTCCAGCGGTAATTCCTCGCGGCGGACATTAAGGGTGAGGCGACCGGCCTGGATCAGCACCTTCAGCGTTCGCAACGCACTACTCCTCCAGCAACGTTCATGGATTCAGATCCTTCAAGATGACGTGCATTCTATGGCAATAGGTATGCTCAGCCAGAACCCGTTTCCTTCCCGCCTCCGCCAAAGTCAGGCGGAAGGGCCGATCCCGCTGCAATCGCGCAATCCATTCATTGAGTTCTTCGGCATCCCGATAGATCAGAATTTCCCGCCCCGGCTCGAAACAGCGCGGCACGTCAGGCAGATCATCGTTCACTACCGGCGTGCCGCAGGCCAGCGGCTCGAAGCTGCGCTGATTGAGTCCATGCTCCACGTTGGCTTCGTTGCGCACGTTGAGCACCGCAAAATGGCGTTGATAGAGTTGGATCAAACGCCAGCGTCCAATTTTATGATTCCGCACTCGATGGAATCCTTCATCCGCCAAGGCGCTCCAGTCGGTGCCAACAATGCGGGCGGGCGCGCGCAAACCCCGCACCACGGTTTCCCGAACATCGGTGCGGCTCGCGACGAATAACAGCTCAAAACGGCGCGCGGCGTAACCCAAGCGAAATAATTCGGGATCGACTCCCAACGGCAGATAAGCGCCGGGTGTCCGAAAACCGGCAAGCTCCGCATCCCGCAGAAAACACGTATCCGTAAAATAAAGCCGATCACACTGATCGGCTCGTTCGCGCTCACTCGCCTGAAAGCGATCTCCGACCAAACCAGCGACTGGAGGGCGATTAGGATGCACGCTCAACCGGCGCATGTAATCCACCGGCACCCCAAACAACCCGGCTACCACCACCAGATCCGGGCGAAACTGGGCTAACGTTCGCTCGAATCGGGCTAACATCCACTCGCTGACGCCTCGGCTTTGCCATTTGCAGTGAAGACGCGCCGCTAGCGTCTCGCCGTTGATGGCGAAAACACGCGTGCGGTGTCCGAGCTTACGGCACGCGCGCTGCAAATTCTCTAACCACAACACCAGACTACCGAGTTTGCCCAACAACAAAACTCGACGCGGCGGATTGTGAAGCGGTGGCGCCTCCATCATTACAAGCTTACGGCCCGCTCGATTTTAGCCACTCGCACGCCGGTCGCTGGGTGAGGAATTGCAGCCTCGTCAATCGAATGGGCCACCGATCGTAGCAACCAGTACGGTAAATTCAATCCAGATTCGCAAGACAGATAAATGCCGCCCGACATCCTGGGATTCACCTCTAAAAAACATTGCTCGCGGCGACCGTCGGCACTGATTCGCTCGCGCGTTTGGACGTTGACCAAGCCATTGAGTTCGAAAGCAGCGATAGCACGGCGGGCAATTTCCCACGCTTCTGAATCCGTTTCAATAAGCTGCCAGCGCCAGCCAGAACCAGCCGGCTTGCGGCGCACGACCGCCCGAATCAATCGGCCATGACAAGCCAGACAGTCGATCGAGCGTTCATCGCCGGTCAAATATTCCATCATCAGAAACGGGCGTTGGCTTTGCGCCATATCGAGCAGGCGCACGAATTCGGCCGCGCTAATGGCGAAGGTATCATTGGCCAGCAAGCGGTCCAACGGCGATTGACTGTCGTCGATCAAGCGGAAACCGAGGCCGTAGATCGACTGAATCGGTTTGACGCATCCCTGCCGCCCGACCTGGTTAAGCGCCTTCATCGCTTCAACAAATTCCGCGCTCGTGGTGATTTGCCAGGTCTGCGGCAACGGCACGCCAGCCGCTGCTAGTCGCGTGTTGGCGCGGGATTTATCCTGAACCTCAGCCAATAATTCCCCGTTTGGGCACGGCAGGATGAGCCCTACACCGGCGGACCTGAAACGATCCTGCTCGCCGAGCAATAAAGACCAGCGGCTTTGAGGCCAAACCCAGCGAAAATCCTGCTCCCGACACAACGCCAACAGCCATTCGACATACGCCTCAGCCGTCCCATCGGACGGCTCCAAATAAAAGGAATCAGCCACCAACCGCAATGGCGTATATTGAGTCGCATAGCTTGCTCCCAGATGGAATTCCGCTGGCGCCATTGCTTGATGAATCAAATCAATCGCATCACGAACATTGGATAATCCACGAGTGGCGAGCACACGTACAGTCATAAGAAACCAGTCTCCTTCTTATTGTTATTTATAAGAAAATTACATTTTTCCCGCCGCATTATTAACCCGGCGATGAAATAGGCGATCAAGCGGCGGACGGCGGGACGATTGACAGAGGCCACGATCCGTTGCGGGGTCTGGCGCAGGCATTACGGGAAAGGTTCTGCTTGTTGCCGCAAGGTGTTGGGATTGGCCGAACGGTTGGTTAAGCGCAAGTGGGTTTTAAAATCCTAGTTGAAATATTCAGTGGGGCTACGTGCGCAGAGCGCCCGATGCGGCTGGCACAGGGCGATTTCCAGCAAGGCGAGCGGATAAGTCCAGCGGGTGCACCCGATGAGCGCTCCACTCCACCGCCGGCAGGAGAACCAGCCGGGGCCAACGTCAGACCAACAGACCACCCGCCACGAACCCCAGTGGAGCGACACCGCCGCGCCGTCGGTCAGCCGGAGCGCGAGCGCCATCAAGTGGACCCAAGGGTATCGAATATCATTTTTGCCGCTAAAATACCATCGACATAAAACACGCAGTCTTGGTCGATCTTCTTGGCGGTGTGCTCGTAATCCTTTTCCTTGAGTGCGTCTCCTTGGAGCAGGTCTTTATAGCATATCTTATTCTCGGTAGAGTCGGTTCCGACGATAAGGACATCATGACCGCAACCAGCCTTCTATTTTTTTGTGCCTATTGGCGTGGGCAGTTTCCAAGTGCCTCAATCCGCGCCTCCCAGCTTACCGGACACGATGGCGGGTCCTACTCTTTTAAGGAGACTCTCCCAGGCTGAGATTTAAATTCAGATGGCCATACGATCTGCCGTTCGGCTTCTGAAACCAGTAGTCCAGCAGCGCTTGTTTGCAATAAGACCCGCGGTTTAAATCTTTCTGACGCTGCATGGGTGGTACGGGGTTGACCAGAAACTTCATAATGTCTTCTCCTCCAAGTAGTTGCGCTAATCGGGAAAATACTAAAAGGCTCTAAAGGCCTTCCCGCCTGTGGGGCCATGGACAACACGCGCGCCATCCTGGTTCGGTATCGACCAAATGCGCTTCTACTTGCTTCGCGGCCGAATCAAGGCAAGGGAATTTGAGTCCGGTCCGACCCAGCGTGGCCCTGTGGCCGGTTCGAAATGATCGTCCCGGCGAGCTGGGCAGTCACCCTCGAGACGGTCGGAAAGCTCGGCCACGCGTACAAATGCAAAGGCCGCCATCCACCGATGCGCGACCCAACCGACGCCGTGTTTCCGCTGTACTTTATCGAGCTTTTGCAGGACGAGTAAAAATCCATGGCGCGCGTCAATTGCGCCTCGCTCCATTCGGCATAGGGAAAAAACAGCGATTCAGGGCACTTAAAACCTGCCCCGAAATCCAACTTTTCATTCAATCCGACAGGAGCGGCACGATGCGCGTCATGGTGATCGTGAAAACCACGACAGACAGCGAGGCGGGTGCGTTATCGAGGCACAGATGTTGACCGAAATGGGAAAATACGACGAGGAATTGACCCCAGCGAGTGTGCTGTTGGCCGATCAAGAGGTTTTGTAAAACGCCCTTCGTGACTGTCTAAAGCAAAGGCGGAGCTTGCGATGTCTTATCTGTTACTCATTGTTGAGCTGGTCGGACAACGAGAAACCCGATCCCAGCAAGAGGCCCAACGGCGCTATCAGCAAATGCTCGCATTCGAGGAGAATTTGCAAGGGCGCGGGCTACTGTTGGCTAGCAACGCTTTGCGGCCTGTCGCCGAAGGGGTTCGGATGCGGGTATGCGACGGTCAGCGCACTGTAACCGATGGCCCATTTGCTAAAGCCAAGGAAATGGTGGGTGGTTTTTTTCTCCTCGATTGTGATTCAAAAGCACAAGCGCTCGCCGTCGCCAGCGAATGTCCCGCCGCCGAATGGGCCACTATCGAAGTGCGCGAAACCGGTCCTTGTTACCTCTCTTGAAATAAAAATTTGTCGCATGTCGATTTCGGGCCTATTAGTTCGTCGTTCTCGCTAGAAGCCGAACACAACCGGTTTTCCGACCGGTCGGCCCGGTTCTCTAACCGAAATCGAAGGAGATCGCCATGAACGTGTTGACTTATTTATTTTTTGAAGGCAGCTGCGAGGAAGCGATCGAGTTTTACCGCCACACGCTTGACGCCCAAGTGGATATGCTGATGCGCTATCAGGACAGCCCCGATCCGGAAATGATCACGGCCGGCTCGGAAAATAAAATTCTGCACGCGGAATTGCGGATCGGCGATACCGTGCTAATGGCTTCCGATAATCCATCTTCCGAACAATCGAGTTTCCAAGGGTTCTCGTTATCGCTTTCGCCGACTAACGCCGCCGACGCGGATCGCCTGTTCAATGCGCTGGCCGATGGTGGGCAGGTGCAAATGCCGCTCGGCAAGACCTTCTGGTCGCCCTGTTTCGGGATGGTCACCGACCGCTTCGGCGTGAGTTGGATGATCAACGTTCCCGATTGAGATCGAAATTCATGCGTTTCATGATCATCGTCAAAGCCACCCAGGCCAGCGAAGCCGGCGTCTTGCCGCCAGAACGGGTTATCGCCGAACTGGCAGCGTATCGCGACCAACTGGTAAGAGCCGGGGTGTTGCTCGATGCGGCGGGATTGCAGCCGAGCGCGAAAGGGTGGCGCATCCGTTGCGCGGGGACAAAACGGACCGTGATCGACGGACCTTTCGCCAACACGCGGGAACTCATCGCCGGTTACATCTTAATCCAAGCCCAATCGAAGGCGGAAGCGCTGGAATGGTCCCGGCGCTTTCCTAATCCTGTGTTCGACGGCCAAGACGGAGAAATCGAGGTGCGCCAGTTGGTGGAATGGGAGACGTTTGGGTTTGGCGCAGCTACCGAAAGCTGGCGCAAACTGTGGGTTGAAATGGGATGACTGGGCGCATTGCGCTCAGTCATCAGGGCAGGCTTGATGGCGAGGGTCTACCAATGGTGAAGAGTTCCGAGGCGCATCGCGCCGTCGAAGCGATTTGGCGGATTGAATCCTCTAAGATTATCGCGGCGCTGGCGCGGCGGGTCCGCGATATTGGGCTTGCGGAAGAACTGGCGCAGGATGCGCTGGTTGCGGCGCTCGAGCGGTGGCCCGAGCAAGGCATTCCTGATAACCCCGGCGCTTGGTTGTTAGTGGTCGCCAAGCGCCGGTTTATCGATCTGATCCGGCACAAGGCATTACACCAGCACAAAGAGCCGGAGTTAACGCGAGAGATCGAGGGTCAGTTACAGGATGCGGCCCCTGTCGAAACTGACGCCGCGCTTGACGAACCCGTAGCTGATGACCTGTTGCGTCTCATGTTCGTCGCCTGCCATCCGGTGCTGTCCACCGAGGCCCGCGTCGCGCTCACTTTGCGCCTGCTCGGCGGCTTGACCACTGAAGAGATCGCGCGGGCCTTTCTGGTTGCCGAACCGACCGTCGCCCAGCGGATTGTGCGGGCCAAGCGCACGCTCGCCGAAGCGCGCGTGTCTTTTGAAGTCCCGCGCGGCAGTGAACTTGCCGGCCGCTTGGCTTCTGTGCTCGAAGTCATCTATCTGATCTTTAATGAGGGTTATGCCGCGACCGCCGGCGACCGCTGGCTGCGGCCCGAACTGTGCGACGAAGCGTTGCGTCTGGGCCGCATTCTGGCGACACTCGCCCCGGCGGAACCCGAAGTTCATGGCCTCATAGCGCTGATGGAGTTTCAGGCCTCGCGGGCGTGGGCGCGGGTCAATGCTGATGGAGAACCGATCCTGCTGGCTGATCAGAACCGGTCGCTCTGGGATCGCGTTTTAATCCGGCGCGGATTCGTCGCGCTCGCGCGCATCGAGGCGCTCGGCCAAAGCTATGGGCCGTATGCGTTGCAAGCCGCCATCGCCGCCTGTCATGCCCGCGCGTCCACTGCAACCGAAACCGACTGGCAGCGCATCGCCGCGCTCTATGATGCGTTGGCCCAGCTTGCCCCGTCTCCAGTTGTCGAGCTTAACCGGGCGGTCGCGCTGGCCATGGCGTTTGGTCCGGCGGCGGGACTCGAAGCGGTTGATGGGCTTGCCGCCGAGCCAGCGCTCAAGCACTATCATCTCCTGCCAAGCGTGCGTGGCGACCTGCTGGCCAAGCTGGGCCGTTTCGAGGAAGCGCGGCCGGAATTCGCGCGGGCGGCGGCGCTCACCCGCAACGAACGCGAGCGAAAAATGCTCTTGGAGCGCGCGCGACGATGATATTCTCAGACGATCTTAATGCCCAACGCGAACCGGTCTTGCTGGCCGAGGGCTTGGTCAAGCAGTTCGCCGGTCGCCGCGTCGTTGACGGGGTGGGCTTGCGCTGTCAGGCCGGCCAAGTGCTGGGATTGCTGGGCGCCAACGGCGCTGGTAAGACCACCACCTTGCGAATGTGTTACGGTTTTCTTGAACCCGACGCCGGCACGGTTCATGTGGCGGGAATCGACCGCCACGCCGACCCAGAAACCGCCGCCCGGCGGGTCGGCGTCTGCACCCAGGACGATACCTTCGACACCGATTTTACGGTGCGCGACAATCTGGTGCAGATGAGTCGCTATTTCCGGCCGCGCCCGTCCGCTTTGAAACCACGAATCAGCGCGCTGCTCGAACGCTTCGGACTCGACCGTTACGCCAACCAAAAACCCGACATTCTCTCTGGCGGTTACCGACGCCGGCTGATGCTCGCCCGCGCGCTGGTGCACGAACCACGGTTGCTGTTCCTGGACGAGCCAACCACCGGTCTGGACCCGCAAGCCCGCTTGGAAGTCTGGGAGCTGATCGACGCGCTCCGCCGCGAGGGTTTGGGCATCGTCTTGACCACGCACTACATGGAAGAAGCCGAGCGCCTGTCCGATGAGTTGCTGGTGTTGCGCGAAGGCCGGATGGTGGCGGCGGGACAATCCCGAACCGTGCTGGGCGATTTGGTCGGCGAGCACATGCTGGTGCTGGAAGCCGCCGATCCCGCCGCGCCAGCCGTGCGCGAGTGGGCGCGTCAGGTCGGTTTGCCAGAACCCAGCCGGGTACTCTCCAGTTTGCATCTGGCCCTGAACGGGCCGGGTCTGGCCCAATTTAGCGCCCAATTCGGCGATCTGCGTTTCGAGGTCCGTCCGCCGACGTTGGATGATTTGTTCCTGAAACTGGCCGACAAATCATGACGCCTCATTACCGCGCCGCTTTTCAGTGGCAGAGTCGCGCCGTTTTGATGCGGCACTTTACCGTCTATCGACGTAACTGGCACACGGCCGCGCTACCCCCCTTGCTGGAACCGATCATCCTGCTGCTGGCATTTGGCGTCGGCTTGGGCGGCTTTATCCCCGAATTGGCCTGGCGCGGGCATTCGGTGCCCTATCTGGCTTATCTGGCGCCTGGCATGTTGGCGTATACCGCGTTCATGACGGCCTTCTTTCAAGCCTTGTTCGCCGCCTACATCCGCATGCACTACCAGAAAACCTGGGAAGGGCAACTGATTACTCAGGTGCGGTTAGAGCATGTCGTCTGGGGTGAGGCGCTGTGGGCCGCCACCTTGGGAACCTGTTATGCCCTGATCGTGATTCTGGTGCTGGCGGGATTCTCGATAACCGGCTGGATCCAGCTTTACTGGTCCAGCGCGCTGCTCGTATTGCCGTTGCTGTTTCTCGCCGCCCTCGCCTTCGCCTCGCTGGGGCTGCTGTTCACCGCCCTCGTGCCTACCATCGACCACATGAATATCCCATTCTTTTTGGTGATCATGCCGCTTGGTTTCGCCAGCAGCACGTACTTTCCGTTGGCGGGGGATTCCCTTTGGGCCCAGCTCTGGCTCACCCTGAATCCTTTGCATCATCTGGCCGAGGGAGTACGCCTGTTGCTGCTCACCGGCGCGATGAACCAGCACCTACTGATAGCCTGTGGTCTGTTTTTACTGATGATTTTGGTTCTGATTCCCATTGATGAGCGGCTGTTGCGGCGGCGGGTCTTGGGTGAGGGTTGATCCTCGCCAAGCGATCTCGTCTGCTCACAGCCCGCGCGATCCAAACCAAGCGGCGCTGATCCTTCGATCAGCGTGAGCGAACAGTTTTTCCTGTCCCAGGCGAGCTGAACATCTGCAAGCGGGGTAAGCCCGAATACGCCCTGCCGGCAAGCCGCCGCCGAGAGCGTGGACGCGAGTGACTGGGTGTCCGCTCACTTTGAGTGCGGACATCGCCCGCGATCTTTAGAAAATAAGCTTTTTCTTGTTGTTTTTTATAAAAATAAATAATGGCTTATGCTATCTCACGAAAAATCGAGCCGGCGATTGTTACCATTTTGGAGTGATGGCTCTCAAACTTCAGGGGATGACGCTATTGATTTTGTTACATTTTGGTCAATACTAAAAGAAGCTTTTCCCTACTTGCCTGAGGAAATACCGCATGAAAAGATTCAAAATCTTCGCTGTCACGTCGGTATTCTTGCTCGCCGCCAGTAATGTCCACGCCGGCGCCACGCTGGACACCATCAAAAAAAACGGTTTCATCAAATGCGGCGTCAGCGACGGCCTGCCGGGCTTCTCGTTCGCCGATGAAAAAGGCAACTACAGCGGCATTGATGTGGATGTGTGCCGCGCCGCCGCTGCCGCGGTGTTTGGCGACGCCACCAAGGTCAAATTCACGCCGCTGACCGCCAAAGAGCGTTTCACCGCCCTGCAATCCGGTGAAATCGACCTACTGTCGCGCAACACCACCTGGACCTCCAGCCGGGATTCCGCCCAAGGCATGAACTTTACCGGGGTGACTTATTACGATGGCCAAGGCTTTTTGGTCAACAAGAAGTTAGGCGTTAGCAGCGCCAAACAGCTCGATGGCGCCACCATATGCATCAATGCTGGCACCACGCACGAATTGAATTTGAGCGATTACTTCCGAGCCAACAAGACAAAATTCACACCGCTCACTTATGAAAAATCCGACGAAAGCGCCAAGTCGCTGGAGGCCGGCCGCTGCGACGTGCTAACGTCGGATCAATCCCAACTTTACGCCCAGCGCATCAAGCTGGCCAAGCCGGACGATTACGTGGTACTGCCCGAGGTGATCTCCAAGGAACCGCTGGGACCGGTGGTCCGTCACGGCGATGACGATTGGTTCGACATCGTGAAGTGGGCGCTCTACACCATGGTCAACGCCGAGGAGCTAGGCGTCAACTCCAAGAACGTGGAGGAAATGAAGAAATCCACCAATCCCGACATCAAGCGCTTGCTCGGCGTCGAAGGCGACAAGGGCAAGGATTTTGGTCTGGCCAATGACTGGATGGCGGCCGTCATCAAGCAAGTCGGCAACTACGGCGAAATCTTCGACCGCAACGTCGGCGCGGGAAGCCCGCTGAAAATCCAGCGCGGCCTGAACGCCCTGTGGAATCAGGGGGGACTCCAGTACGCGCCGCCGCTACGTTGAGCTTCGCACCCCCTGGATCTCCGGCCCCTTTCCCGCCCGCGCGAGAAAGGGGTTTCTCATACTGGTCCTTATTGAATATCCGGAAATCCCATGACTGAATCGGCTCTTACCCCGATCAAGCCGCCGTTTTGGAATAACCCCCGGACCCGCGCCATCGCTTTTCAGGTCATCGCCCTGATCGTCACCGTCGCCGTCGGGCTTTATATTTTTGACAACACCCAACACAACCTGCGCCGGCTGGGCATCGCCTCCGGCTTCGGTTTTCTATCCTCGCCATCTGGCTTCGACATTCTTCAGAGCTTGATTCCCTACTCCGCAACCTCCAGCTACGGGCGGGTGTTTTGGGTGGCGTTGCTCAACACCCTGCTGGTGTCCGCGCTGGGCATCGTGTTGGCCACGCTGATTGGCTTCGTGATCGGGATCGCCCGCTTGTCCAAAAACTGGCTGATTTCCCGGCTTGCCCTGCTTTATATCGAGATTTTTCGAAACATTCCGCTGCTGCTACAAATTTTCTTTTGGTATTTCGCGGTGTTGCGGGCGATGCCGGCCCCGCGCCAAAGCTTGAATCTAGGCGATGCGGCATTTCTAAATATTCGGGGTTTATATCTGCCCGCCCCGCAGTTCCAACCGGGCTTTAGTTGGGTGCTAGCGGCGCTCGGCGTCGCGATCGCGCTGGCTTGGGGTCTGGCGCGCTGGGCGCGACGGCGGCAAATGGCGACCGGCCAACAATTTCCCACCTTATCGGCGTCGCTCGCGCTCCTGGCCGGTTTACCGGTATTGACCTACTGGCTGGTCGGCTCACCGTTGGCTTGGGAATATCCCGAACTGCAAGGCTTCAATTTTCGAGGCGGGTGGGTGGTGGTTCCGGAAATGGCCTCGCTGCTGCTGGCCTTGTCGATCTACACCGCCGCCTTTATTGCTGAAATCGTTCGCGCCGGCATTCAGGCGGTCAGCCACGGTCAGACCGAAGCTTCGTTGTCATTGGGTCTCGACCCCGGCCAGACCCTGCGCCTGATCATCCTGCCGCAAGCGTTGCGGGTAATCATCCCGCCGCTGACCAACCAGTACCTGAATCTGACCAAGAATTCCTCGCTGGCCGCCGCCATCGGCTATCCCGATCTGGTGTCCTCCTTCGCCGGCACCGTGCTCAATCAGACCGGTCAGGCCATCGAATGCATCGCCATCACCATGGCGGTTTATTTGACCATCAGCTTGCTGATCTCTTTGTTGATGAACTGGTACAACCGCCGAGTCGCGCTGGTGGAGCGTTGACGCATGGCCGATCCGCACGTTCCTCACCCCGACTTGCCACCGCCGGCCAGCGCCATCGGCGCACTGGGCTGGCTGCGCCGCAACCTGTTTTCCTCACCGTTTAATGTCGCGCTGACCGTGCTGGCGCTGTATCTCCTTCTGACCTTGATACCCCCGCTCCTGCGCTGGGCTTTGTTGGACGCCACCTGGAGCGGCGACAATCGGGAAGCGTGCGCGGCTAATCGCGGCGCGTGTTGGATCTTCATCCGGGTCCACCTCGATCAATTTCTGTACGGCTTTTACCCAGAGGCCCAGCGCTGGCGAATCAATACCGTGGTTCTGCTGTTACTGCTCGGCGCGGCGCCCTTATTTATCCGAACGGTGCCGGCCAAACTGAAACCGCGGCTGGGACTGGGATTGCTGCTCGTCTATCCCATCATCGCCATCGTTCTTTTAAAAGGCGGCGTATTCGGTCTGGTGGCGGTGGATACCAGCAGTTGGGGGGGCTTGCTGCTGACGCTGGTCATCGCCGGAGTCGGGATGACCGCCGCCCTGCCGCTGGGCGTGTTGCTGGCGCTGGGCCGGCGCTCCGATATGCCGGCGATTCAAACCCTGTGCGTGACCTTCATCGAATTCTGGCGCGGCGTACCACTGATCACTGTGTTGTTCATGTCCTCGGTGATGTTGCCGCTGTTTCTGCCAGCCGGAATGAATTTTGACAAGCTACTGCGGGCGCTGATCGGCGTCAGTCTATTTCAGGCCGCCTACATGGCCGAGGTGGTGCGCGGCGGCCTGCAAGCGATTCCCAAGGGCCAGTTCGAAGCCGCCGCCGCGTTGGGCTTGGGCTATTGGAAATCCATGTTGCTGATCGTGCTGCCGCAAGCCCTGAAACTGGTTATCCCCGGCATCGTTAACACCTTTATCGCCCTGTTCAAGGACACCTCGCTGGTGCTGATCATCGGCCTGTTTGACCTGATGAACATCGTCCATAACGCCACCACCAACCCGGAGTGGTTGGGCTTTTCCACCGAGGGCTACGTGTTCGCCGCCGCCGTCTACTGGCTGTTTTGCTTCGGTATCTCCCGCTACAGCCAAAATCTGGAAAAACGCCTGCACACCGGCCACAAGCACTAGGAATTCACCTGATGTCTGAACCGTCTCCCACTTCCGCCCCGCTGTCTGATCAGGTCATGATCGACATGCAAGGCGTCCATAAATGGTACGGTACTTTTCATGTATTGAAAGACATTAATCTGACCGTGCGTAAAGGCGAGCGAATTGTGATTTGCGGCCCGTCCGGTTCCGGCAAATCGACCACCATCCGCTGCATCAATCATCTGGAAGCATACCAACGCGGCCGGATCATGGTGGATAGCCAGGCATTGACCAACGATATCAAACAGATCGAGCGCATCCGCCGCGAAGTCGGCATGGTGTTCCAGCACTTCAATTTGTTTCCACATTTGACAGTGTTGGAAAACTGCACCTTGGCCCCGATCTGGGTGCGCAAACTGCCGCGCCAAGCGGCGGCGGAGATTGCGATGCGTTATCTCCAGCGGGTCAAGATTCCCGAACAGGCCAACAAGTATCCGGGTCAGTTGTCAGGGGGCCAACAACAGCGGGTCGCCATCGCCCGCAGCCTGTGCATGAACCCCAAGATCATGCTGTTCGACGAACCAACCTCGGCGCTGGACCCGGAAATGATCAAGGAAGTACTGGATACGATGGTGGCGCTGGCCGAGGATGGCATGACCATGATCTGCGTCACACACGAGATGGGCTTTGCCAAAACCGTCGCCCATCGGGTGATTTTCATGGACGGGGGAGAAATCATCGAACAAAATGCGCCGGCATTATTTTTCAGCCAGCCCGAATCGGAGCGGACCAAGCTGTTTTTAAGCCAAATACTGCATCACTGAACACAGCAATGAATTTACCGATGAAAAAATCCCCCTTCGTTCTTTCTCCATTCATCGTGAGCGGCGCCTTGTTGCTCGCCCTGCTCTCGCCGTTGCTACCTTTTCAAGCGGCGAGCGCCGCCATCGGCACTCCAACCTTGAAATGGTCGCGCTGTTTGCCGGGATCATGGTGTGAAACAGGCTGGTATGCCTCTCCCGCCGTCGCCGATATCGATAACGACGGTCAAATGGAGGTCGTGTGGGGAGCTTACACCCTGATGGCGGTCAACGGCGCCACCGGCGCGGTTGAGTGGCAGGCGGCCTCGCCCGGTGGTAGTCGGCTTTGGCCGAGCATCGTGATCGCCGATCTTGATAACAATGGTTCGCGTGAGATTATCACCGCTAATGGCGCGGGTTACATTTCGGTTTACACCGGGAAAGGCGCCAAGTACCCCGGCTGGCCGGTACAACCCACCAGCGACAATCGGGAAATTCGCAGTTTGGCCGTGGCGGATCTCGATGGTGATCGCAACCTGGAGATCATCGTGTGCTCAACCCGTTCCGACAATCAATGGTTCGTGTACGAACACACCGGTGCGCTGCGCAGCGGCTGGCCCAAAATGATTGATAGCGACAGCAGCGGCTATGCGGGCGGCTGCTATAACGAGAACATCGCCATCGCTGATCTCGACGGCGACCGACGCGGCGAGATTATCGGCCCGAGCGACAGCTACTATATCGCGGCGTTCAATGACGATAGCTCGCCGGTACGCGCCAACGCTATTTACGGTACGGTGGGCGGACAAAACAAACCGTGGGCGCGGGTGGGCGTCCATGTCTTGCACGCGGTGGATTTACGCGGCTATGCCAAATGCGGCACGGAACACCGTCCCAACTTCTCGATTTCCGCCCCCTCCATCGCTGATCTCGACCGGAATGGCGTCCTGGAAATCGTCGTTGTCGGCAACGTTTATAACTGCGGGACCAGCCCTTATACCGATCTTTATCGAATACCCTTCATTTTCAAGGCCGACCGCACCCGCTGGTCGGGGAGCGGTTTCGACTGGACCGCGCCCCCCACACCCGATGCACAGGCCAAACCCTTGGCCAAGGACTACAACATTATCGAGAGCAGTATGCCGAACCCGGTCATCGCCGACCTGGATGGCGATGGTTTCAAGGAAATTTTGTATTCTTCCTATGATGGCCGCGTCCACGCCTACTGGCTCAACAAAACCGAAAAATACAATTGGCCGTTTGAGGTATACACCGGCGGTACTGGCTTCCGTTTCGCGTCCGAGCCAACGGTGGCCGATCTCGACGGGGACGGCAAAGCCGAGGTGATTTTCACCACCTGGACGCGAAAAAACAGCTACCAGCGCGGTGATTTAAAAATCGTCAACTGGCAAGGCACGCAGCTGTTCAGCGTACCGCTCCCGACAAGAAGTAATGCCACCTGGAGCGGCGCTTTGTCGGCGCCGACCTTGGCAAACATTGACGGCGACGCCAGTATGGAAATCGTGATCGGCTCCACGCACACAGGCCTTTTGGCTTACGACGTACCGGGGTCTATTAACAAGACTCCATTATGGGGAACCGGACGCGGCAACTACCAACGTACGGGCGCTCGATAAGACCAGCAACCGACGCCAGCAATGCTGGCGTCCTTTCGCAAGCCCCAATTCATCGAACTCCAGCATCCGCGCCGAGGACACCGATTTGGTCTTTTCGGCTTTCTCGACTGCGATGGCATGGTTCGCTACGTCTGAAAACTCTTTCGCGTCTCAAGAGTCCTAAGTTTAAAGGCATCATCGATTTTGGTATTCGAGATCGCGCTGAATTCCTTTTTTGTCAAGGAACAAAGGGCGATTTGAGAATGGGCGATAAGACTTGGAGGCGAACATGAAACGCACGGCATCGGCGCAATGGCGCGGCGGACTAAAAAACGGTAAGGGCGTGCTGACCAGTCAAAGTGGGGTTCTGTCCAACACGCCTTATTCGTTTGGCACGCGCTTCGAAAACGGCATTGGTACTAATCCGGAAGAGCTGATTGGAGCCGCGCATGCTGGCTGTTTTTCAATGGCGCTGGCAATGATGCTCGAAGAAGCCGGGATGCCCGCTGACCAGATCGACACCCAAGCGACCGTCAGCCTGGAGCGAGTAGGCGACGGTTTCGCCATTACCTCGGTTTACCTGAACGTGGAGGCGCGCGTTCCCGGCGCGGATCAGACCACGTTCGCGGAGATCGCCGAACGGGCGAAGGCAGGTTGTGTGGTCAGCAAAGTGCTGAACGCGAAGATTGCTATGACTGCCACTCTTCAGAGCTGATCGGATCCGCCGGGGTTATGGTCCGCACTTTGGTCAGAACTTGAGTCCGAAGGATCGGAGCGGTGGCGAGGCCTGATCGGAAACGGCCTAGATTGGGAAGGGGGCATCATGCTTCCGCTTGCGCCGACGGATAAGATCGCCAGAACCGCGCGGCGGTATGCCAAAGCCGACGGCGGTGATGAGCATGTGCCGCTAGAACAGGTGCCAATACGTCAATGCCCACAACGCCCGACTGCTCGCGCTTTTTCCGCCATGGCCATCCTCTTTCCACCGGCTGGATACCCCGCGTATCCGCTCCGCGCAGTCTCCCTGTCGCTTTTCAATTCGTCCAGACAGTTTAAAGCGTTCCGCTACTTTCATCCAGCTCGCAGCGTGGCGATCACTGGCTTGGTATCCGGCCAGACGCCGCGCCACAGGTAGAACGATTCCGCCGCCTGCTCCACCAACATCCCCAAGCCATCCAAGGATCGGGCGGCTCCTTGCTCCAACCCCCAGCGCACGAAAGCGGTCGGCTCATTGCCGTAGGTCAGATCGTAACACCAGCCATCAGACGCCAGCACGCCGGCCGGGAGTGGCGGTACCGCATCACCCATCAAGCCAGCCGCCGTAGCGTTGATGATTAAATCGAATTGCCGCTCGGCCAGTTCGGCAAAACCACAGCCCAAGACCCGGCCGAGATCGCTAAAGCGCAGCGCCAAATCGAGCGCCTTGTCCGCTGTGCGGTTGGCAATCACCAGTTGCGCCGGTTTCTCCAGCAACAGCGGCTGCAAGATACCGCGCGCCCCGCCGCCAGCGCCCAGCAGCAAAATGCGACGGCCCGCTAGATGGTAATCGTGATTGACCACCAAATCTCGCATCAACCCTGGGCCATCGGTATTATCACCCCGGACACCGCCATCGGCTTCAAAGATCAGGGTATTGACCGCACCGGCCCGATCAGCGCGGACGCTCGACAAATCGGCAAAAACCCAAGCGTCCTGTTTAAACGGCACAGTGACATTCAACCCCTTGCCACCCGCAGCCCGAAAAACCCGCGCCGCGGCGGCGAATCCTCCCAATTCCACCAAAATTGCGCGATATTCAAGAGACTGGCCGGTTTGCGCGGCAAAAAGGCTATGGATGCGCGGCGATTTACTGTGGCCGATGGGATGGCCCATCACCGCGTATTGGTCGGGCTGTGTCGTCATGGTATCCTCAATTTAAAGGGTGTAGCGGTGCTCGCAACCGTTCTTGGAATTCCGGCGGCGCCACATATTGCAACAGCGTTTCGCCGCTATCGCCCAAGAGCAAATCCAATCCCAGCGCCGGATACAACCAATGCGCGCCGTCTTTGACCTTAATCTGCTCAGCTGGCTGGCCGAACCGCTTGCGCGCCAAATCAGGATCGAATTTAGCCACCGGCATGTAGGTGATGGCCACAATGGTTGCGTTGAGTCCCAACTCTTGATCGGATTCCAAAACCGGATAACGCCAGCCACCCTCGGCGGTCGGGTTGCCCTTATCCACGCGAGCGCGCAGCCCATCAAGCACGTTCCGCGGCAGGCGGGCCGACAACACCAGCCGGGCATTGAGGCCGCCAACCACCGCATCTCGAAAATACGCTTCCAAACTTAATTGATCCTTCTGATCCTGAAACAGCCCCAATTCATAGCGCCGACCCCATTTAGCCACGGCGTCTTGCACAGTGCTCGCGCCCAAGGTCAACCCAAACACCGTAATGGTGACGCCATCCTGGCTGGCTACGATTTGCCACGGCATGTCCTGACCTGGCGCGGACAATTGACTTCCCGGCGGACGCATGATGGCAAGAAAAAAACCGCTCATTCCCACCATTCCCAGGCCCGCCAGCAACCATAACTTCCATCGCTTTTTCATTCATGATCCTTGCCGCAACCAACTGGCAACCCGCCCCGCGAAATAGCTTAGGATAGCGTCCGCGCCCGCTCGCTTGATGCCGAGCAGGGATTCCAAAATCACCGCGCGCTCGTCGAGCCAGCCATTATGGGCGGCGGCGAGTAACATGGCATACTCTCCGCTGACTTGATAGACGAACGTGGGTACGGCGAACTGATCCTTGACTCGGCGGACGATATCCAGATAGGGCAGACCCGGTTTGATCATGACGATATCGGCGCCTTCCTCCAGATCCAGGGCCACCTCGCGCAGCGCCTCGTCGCTGTTGGCGGGGTCCATCTGATAGCTGTATTTGTTGCTCTTGCCGAGCGCGCCCGCCGAACCAACGGCATCGCGAAACGGCCCGTAGAAATTGGAAGCGTATTTAGCGGAATATGCCAGGATACGGGTATGAATGAAGTCGTTGGATTCCAGGGCTTCGCGGATCGCGCCGATCCGCCCGTCCATCATATCGGAGGGCGCCACGATATCAGCGCCCGCCTCCGCGTGCGAAAGCGCTTGCCGCACCAATACGCTCACCGTCTCATCGTTCAGGACATAGCCCCTAGCATCGACCAAACCATCCTGACCGTGGCTAGTAAAAGGATCGAGCGCCACATCGGTAATGACGCCCAATTCGGGAAACCCCGCTTTCAGCGCGCGCACCGCCCGCTGCGCCAGACCCTCAGGGTTATATGCTTCGGCCGCGTCCAGCGATTTCGCGGTCGCTGGCGTTACTGGAAATAGCGCCACCGCGGGCACATTCAATTTGGCTAAAGCTTCCGCTTCGCGCAACAATTCATCGATGCTCAGGCGCTCCACGCCCGGCATGGAAGTGACCGGCTCGCGCTGCTTCTTGCCTTCGATGACAAATAACGGTTGAATTAAATCTGCGGTGGTCAGCACCGTTTCCCGGACCAGCCGACGCGAAAAATCCGTGCGGCGCATCCGGCGGGGACGAATACCGGGGAATTGGCCGGTAACGATCTGGGGCGATCTGGACACGATGACATTCTCCTGAGTCGGCGGTGGCGGACCCTTCGTTGCCGTGCATTATAGGCTCAAGACGACCCCATGACAGGCTCAAACCGGTCCAAGACTAGCCAAACTGAGCGGCCTAAAGCCAATAATCCCAGTCAATCTGAACCATGCAACGCGATGACGAACGACCGAAAATGACGCAATCTGACCCCTGGATAGCCTTTAGATGACTGATTTTTTACCCCATCATGAATCCATCATCCGCTTGAGCTGTTTCTTGGCGGTTTTACTGCTGATGATGTTGTGGGAATGGCGCGACCCCCGTCGATCACTAGGCTGGCCACGCGCGCAACGATGGCCAGCCAATCTGTCTATTGTCGCGGTGGATAGCATTGTGGTGCGGCTGGTTTTTCCACTTGTGGCGGTGGAGGCGGCGGGTTTGGCGGAAGCCCATCGCTGGGGGTTGTTCCACTGGCTAAACGCCCCTTTTGGATTCGCTTTCGTCGCTTCTCTGCTACTGCTTGATCTGACTATCTACACCCAGCATGTGTTGTTTCATAAAATCGCTTGGTTGTGGCGATTGCACCGAGTCCATCACACCGACCTCGATTTTGATGTCACGACCGCGCTGCGCTTTCACCCGCTGGAAATCGCGCTGTCGATGGCCATCAAATGGATCGCGGTCGTGGCGCTGGGCGCACCGCCGACGGCTGTCATACTGTTTGAAATCATTTTAAATGCCACCGCCATGTTCAATCACGGCAACGTTCGATTGTCAGCATCGCTGGATCGGAAACTGCGTCGGCTGTTGGTCACGCCGGACATGCACCGCGTCCACCACTCGGTTCGACGGGAAGAAACCGATAGTAATTTTGGTTTCAATTTGAGTTGGTGGGATCACTTGTTTAAAACCTACCGAGATCAACCCCAGGACGGGCATATCGCCATGGTAATTGGCTTGAAGGACTTTCGGGACCGGCGAGCGACCAGCTTGGTGGGATTGCTCTTGCAGCCCTTTCAAAATGGGAGGTTGTAGGATGTAGGGCTAAGAGAGTAATACTCCTCTCTCGCTCTTCATTACTGTGATTGATTGGAGCTTGTGAAAACATCCAGCTTGGTCATCAGGCAGATCTATATATATAATTTAAATACAATACCTTAAACCAACTTCGCATTCCTTTCCACGAACTTAGCCCCTTGGGGTTTTCTTTAAACCCTTAGCGATGTAACAACTCCAGACTATTATGTCTCTAAATTAAGCTATTTTGGTATATGCCTTGCATCACCAATTTGCCCAATGAACCATGCCTATATTTACTGCGCGGAATGCGGTGTTCCTTGATCTCTAGTTTACGATTCGGAGAGGCCAGGACCACCTCCAAAATCCACATTCCGAACTCGCGAGGCCGGGCTATTTTTAGTACCTGTATGTGCTGTAACCAACCGCCTATTTCAAGGGATATCGAATATGCAACATCCGACTTACATCCATAACCGCTCAACCCGCAAAGTCCTTATGGCTTCTCTAGCGCTAGCGATGAGCGCTTCCTCGGTAGCAGCGCTGGCCGCTGATTTTGTGACTAAAGTTAATAATGATACAACAGCATTTAGCACGGCGGCTTATTGGACGCCGGAACGTCTAGCGAACGCCAAACCCCTAGACCTGCCAAAAGCATCAAGCACCACTCCACAGTCAGGCGCTGAAACGCCGATGGCTAGTGGTATCTCCGCATCAAGTGAAGGCCGGGGGCCAACGGTGAGTGTGGCTCCCGACATGACAAGCCGCCTGTTCGATCCAGCGCTTGCGCCACAGTGGGATAACGAAACTGGCGTGGTGCCTTTTGATAGAGGCACATCGGGTTATAACTATACGAGTTCCCGCCTGATTCCGCTGACCGCGGACATTTACTATCCTTATCGGACGGTGGGTAAGCTGTTTTTCACTCAACCAGGGGTAGGTAACTTTGTATGTTCGGCTTCGGTGATTCAACGTCGCATTCTTGCGACGGCCGGTCATTGCGTCCACAGGGGCAATGGGTCGGCAACCGGATGGTTCACTAACTTCCTCTTTGTTCCCGCTTACCGGAATGGCGCCGCCCCCTATAGCAGTTGGACTTGGGCCGCTGTACGGACATCGACCACCTGGTACAGTGGCGCGGGGGCTGTTCCCAATGCCGCCGATTATGCGATGATTGAGGTCAACGATAAGGTTATCAGCGGCGTTACCAGACGGGTCGGCGACCTGACCGGTTGGCTGGGATGGAAAACACTGGCGTTATCTTACAATCACGCCCACATTCTCGGATATCCGATGAATTTGGACAGCGGCGTGTATATGCATCAAGTTTCCGCGCAAAGCGCTGTAACAGGCGGGAACAATACCTGGCGTTACGGATCGGATATGCGAGGCGGTTCGAGCGGTGGCCCGTTCGTGCAGAACTTTAGCCTTCCCGCCGCGGGCCAAACGCCGGGTCTAAATCCGGGTTGGAACCAGCTTATTTCCGTTGTCTCTTACGGACCTGTCGATACCAACCCGAAGTATCAAGGCGCTTCCATCCTGGATTCACGATGGACCAGCATGTGGAGCGCGGCTTGCGCTCGCCGGGCTGGCAATTGTAATTGATACACTGTAAAGCTATGTACTGACGGTTAAGGGCGATCATCATTTCAGGATCGCCCTTAACCTTCCAATCCCCTCTTGTTGGCTAGTTGTCAAAACTGATCCATTTTGGAGGACTTCATGGCTACCCGGAAACCTACGAGCGAGACCCGACTTAAAGCCATTGTGTGTGGCTCGTTAGCTCCACTGTTGCTGCTTGCTTGCAGTGATCCTCAACCTCCAATTTATTACACGGCAAGTGGCGCTCCACCTGATAGTGTGGAACGCTATTGGACACCCGAACGAATGCGAAACGCCCGACCCATGCCCCTACCAACCGTCCCTGACGACCGTGCCCCCCGTGATTCTTCCGACGATGTGGAAGGGTATTGGACGCGCGAGCGGATGCGAAACGCCCGACCCATGCCCCTACCAACCGTCCCTGAAGATGACCCGCCTCCCTCTTTGAAAAATTAAAGAATTCTGTTTATAGCTTCCCACCCGTTCAGAATTCACAAACCGAGTTTAGGGACAGGACCCAGAATTCCTATCCGTAGTCCGAACCTTCGAACTGCTTCAACAAGCAAATAGCCGATCAGCCGAACCCCAACCGAAAGCCGGCTTTCTTCATAAAACGCGCCTCTCCTTCCAGGTCGGCGCGAGTCAAGGGATGTTCATCCAGCCAGCCCACAGGAAACTGTAATTCCAAGCGTTGCTGGATAATGGATAAGGTAGGCGAAGGCGGCGGCTGGCGATTTCGCGCGCGATTCAGCACCACCGCCAGGCGCAGTAACACGCACAATCGCAGAGCCTGCGACGCCACTGCCCCCGGCAAATGCGCGAAGGCATCAACCCGGAACGCGCGCCGATGATGCTGGATCAACGCCGCCAAAAAAAGCTGGTCGCTCTGCGAGAAACCGGGCAAGTCGGCGTGTTGCAAAATATAGGCGCCATGTTTGTGATACTGGTTATAAGTCAATAACATGCCGATTTCATGCAAGCGGGCGGCCCATTCCAGAATATGGGTAAATTTCTCTTCCTCCAAGCCCCAGCAACCGCGCGCTTGTCGCAGTAAATTCCGCGCTGTCGCATTCACTCGTTCAGCCTGCGCTTGATCCAAGCCATACCGGTTGATGACCGCGGCAATCGTACGATCTCGCACATCCTCATGGCGAATGCGCCCCAGCAGATCGTAGATCACGCCCTCCCGCAAGGCCCCTTCCGATACTTCGATCTTCTCGATATTCAGGGCTTCGCATAAGCCGTGCAGTACGATGAAGCCGCCTGGAAATACCTTGGCTCGCGCCGGTTCAAGCTGCCAGCGTGTGGCCGCTGTCGCCACATGACCGGTATCGAGCAACGCGGCGCGCAAGCGCCGCAAGCCTTCCAGCGTAATCCCCTCTTGGCTCCAACCTTCGCGTGTTACCACCTCTTGAATGGCCTTGATCGTACCGGAAGCGCCAGTCACGACCTGCCAGCCGAGTTCCACATATTCTTCCCGCACCGGCTCCAGCCGCAATTGCACCCGCAATTCCGCTTCCCGCAAACGGGATTCGGTGATCTTGCCATCATCAAAACAGGCGCGACTGAGGCTGACACAACCCATTTTCAGGCTAGTTAGGTGCAGCGGCTCAAATTTTTCGCCGATGATCAATTCGGTGCTTCCGCCACCGATATCGATCACCAAACGCCGACCCGCCACATCAGCGACGCTATGGACCACGCCAAGATAAATAAGCCGCGCTTCTTCCTGACCGCTGATGATCTCAACACCATGGCCGAGCAATTCCGCGGCCCGACCCAAAAATTCCGCGCCATTGCGCGCTTGGCGCAAGGTGTTGGTGCCGACGATTCGCAGTTGTTCCGGGGAAATATGCCGCAACCGCTGACCGAAACGAGCCAGACAATCCAACGCCCGTTGCTGCGATTCTTCCGACAAGCGATTCTTGTCGTCCAGACCAGCGGCCAATTGCACCATCTCCCGCAGCCGATCCAGCACTTGCACATGCTCGTTGGCAATGCGCGCGACAATCATATGAAAACTATTTGAACCCAGATCGATTGCAGCGACATCTTCGGATGTCATGGTAGTTCCTCTTCAATCCTGCTTCAGACTGCGCAACTGTCCGGCCGTCAAGGCCCAGTTCAGCACTCCCCTACCGGCGACGGGGCGGCCCGAAAATTCAAACAGAGCCATTCCTCCCTTGCGAAACACAATCAGCGAACGCGGAACATCAGCTAGCAGCAATCCAGACAGCAATCCCAATTGGGGTTCGTGCCCAACCGCGACGACCGTCTCACCCGAACACTGCGATAACCATTCCACCACCGCTTCGGGCGGATAGCTGTAATCCAATTCCGGACGCTCCATGATCGGGATATCGCCATAAGCCCGAGCAATGATATTGGCCGTTTCGCGGGCGCGCAGCAGCGGGCTGGAGGCCAAGACATCGATCTGTCCCAGCTGTGAACGCAAGCGGTTTGCGCCTTTGCGCATCTTCTTGCGGCCAATCTCAGTCAAAGGCCGTTGGGCATCGGAACCGCCAGCCGTGATGAACGTTTCCGCGTCCTCGGCGATAGCATGGCGAACGAGTAGTAATTTCATCAGCGATCTCTTAATCAAAGTTACCGTCAGTTTGGCGCCAGGCTATTTGAATTCCAAACTACCTTTTCGACAGAAAAACATTCCGCTCCCAGCATCCGCCGAGCGGGTGGCTCGTTGGTCTTGGGCTGGATTGCCCTATTTGGGAAAATCTTTCGCATAATTTGCTACCCATTCGGATGCCGCTTCCGTACACGACAGCTGGCGTCCTTCCTGCTCCAGCACCTGTTTTTGGTAATGATGAATCTGGCAAATCTGCTCAACCATCCGCACCGAGAATTCGGTTTCGGCATCCGCAAATTGAACACCTATATCATAATGACCGTTGCTACGCTGACACCAGACAATGGTGCCAGTCGTCTCAAACGCCGGCTCTCGTACCGGGATGGTAATTCGAATCGCTCGACCCGGTTGAAGCGCCCTTGCGGTTTGAAAACACAACCCGCCATGGCTGATGTTTCTGAGGGATTCTCGTTGGTTCTTCTTAGAGCGATCAGTGGAACACTCTATAGGAATATCAACAGGATGACGAATAAACTCTCGCATGCGGACGATCCTCCGAATCCGTGAGCGGCGCGGTCATTAGCTGAATGTGGATTACGGAAAGCAGACCTTACCATCGCCGCCGGGTGGTAGCGGCATAGAGACACTACCGAGCTTAAACGGTACCAGAGAATATTTTAACATATGAGATACAATCCAGCGCTGATTTTGTCATAGAGTGCAGCAAAACTGAGCTTACGGCGACCAAAATGGATCTCATTCTACCGCGTGTTACTGTTTTTCAGAGGAGGCGCGATATCACTGTCACATTGAGAACTCACACCGGTGGATAGGATGGGTGGTTCGACCTTTAGCTCTTCAGGAAAGTCACAACTAAAGAGGCTCCCCTTCCCTAGTTCGCTCTCGATTCGCAACTGACCCCTATGATTGTTTAATACGTGCTTGACGATCGACAGTCCCAGGCCGGTGCCACCGCTGCCGCGCGATCGATCCCGATTGACCCGATAGAAGCGCTCGCTTAGCCGCGGGATATGGGAGGGAGCAATCCCTTCGCCGTTATCTTCCACCTCCAAATGCACCCCGCGATCATCAGCGAACCAACGAATTTCGATTCGGCCGCCCGCCGGCGTATAACGCACCGCATTGAACACCAGATTGGAAAAGGCGCTGCGCAATTCTTTTTCGCACCCCAGAAGCCATAACGCCGCTTGGGCGCGCAAGTCGACCCGGTGATTCTGTTCACCGCTGAGCGCAATGGCGTCATCGGCAATATCCGCCAACACAGTGGGTACCGGCACTGGCTTACCCGGCGCCCGATCCTTTCGGGATTCCAAGCGGGCTAACATCAATAAATCTTCGATGATGTGTAGCATCCGTCGGGCTTGCTGCTGCATGCCTCGCAACGGCTGACGCCAGCCATCCAGGCTAGGATGCTCGCTGTCGAGCATGGTCTCCAGATAACCGGTGACGACTGTCAGCGGTGTGCGTAATTCGTGAGAAACATTGGCGATGAAATCCCGTCGCATCTGCTCCAGACGACGTACTTGACTGATATCGGTCGCCAGCAACAACCGTTGTTTCTTGCCGTAAGGAACGATCCGCGCACTCAGCGTTTGATCGTTAGCGACCGGCGAGCTGAAATCCACACTGTCCGTAGGGCGGCGCTGGGCCAGAAAGGCCACAAATCCCGGATCGCGCAACAAGTTGGCGACAGGCAAACCGGCATCTCGCCCCAAGGTCAATCCCAGCAACTGCTGAGAGGCACCGTTGCACCACACGACTTTGTCTTCTTCATCCAGGATCACGGCCGCGTCTGGCAACGCGGCCGTGGCATGTTGAAACCGTTCCAACAAGCGGCCGTATTTGCGTTTGCGCTTGCGATTTTGTCGGCGCACGCGGTCAATTTCGAAGGCGATGTCCTCCCACACCCAGCCGAATCGGGGCGGCCCTGCCTCTTTATTGTCATCCCGCAACCAGCGGTCCAATCGATATAACCGCCATAGCTCCCACACCAAGCAGCCTGAAACGGCGATTAACAGCATCAGCAAACTGTGTCCAGTCCACCATCCCAGCAAAAATGCTCCCAAAAGGACCAGCACCAGACGCTGGAATAATTTCCACCATGCCGTGGACAAGGGATTCACACTCTGATTGAAAACCGGTAACCGGCGCCGCGCACGGTTTGGATCAAGGCGTCATAACCGTGGGGTTCTAGTACTTTCCGCAGGCGGCGAATATGGACATCGACCGTACGCTCCTCGACATAGACATTGCTGCCCCAAACGCGATCCAGCAGCTGGCCGCGACTGTAGACGCGCTCCGGGTGAGCCATGAAAAACTCCAGCAATCGGTATTCGGTCGGCCCCAGGTCCAGCAGTGATTCACCAGCGCTGACTCGATGACTGGCCACATCAAGGGTTAGGCCATTGGCGCACAGCATTTCGTCTTCAGCCGCGGAAGCGCCACGCCGCAGCACCGCCCGAATCCGCGCTATCAACTCGCGCGGTGAGAACGGCTTGGTGACGTAATCGTCCGAGCCGCTTTCGAGACCCTGCACTTTGTCTTCCTCCTCGGCGCGGGCCGTCAGCATGATGATCGGCAACTCGCGGGTCAAATCCTCCCGTTTCAACCGGCGGGCAAAATCAATGCCGCTCATGCCAGGCAGCATCCAGTCGAGCAAAACGAGGTCCGGCAAGTGTTCGGCGATACAGGACTGGGCTTGACGGACATCGGCGGCGGCTTCTACTTCGAAGCCGGCTCCAGCAAGCGAAAACATCACCATATCCCGAATCGCTTGCTCATCCTCGACAATTAAAATACGTTTCGCGCTCATGAGGCCTCTTGAAATTGCCTAGCTGGTTCTGAAACCACTTCAAGCTTATTTAAGGCAATTTGATGACAAGCATGTTACAAGGCAACTGCTTTACATAGTTGAAAGCGATCGACCCCTTCGGTTGATTCGATAATTCCACAATTCATAATAACCGCCTAAACTGCCCTATAAACAATAGCTCCCTTCTCTTCAGCGAGGGGCTTACAGTGTCCAAACGCTGTCTGTCCAGCAACTCCGCCTTACCGTTTTGATATTGCCTAATTCATTAAAGAATGATGGAGAGATTCACTCATGAGCGCCAAACACGCCCGGCTGTTGATACTTGGTTCCGGCCCAGCAGGTTACACCGCCGCGGTCTACGCCGCTCGCGCCAACCTCAAACCGATGTTGATTACCGGCTTGCAGATGGGTGGCCAGTTGACCACCACCACTGAAGTCGATAATTGGCCAGGCGATGTGGAAGGGTTAATGGGGCCGGATTTGATGGAACGGATGCGCAAGCACGCCGAGCGCTTTCATACCGAGATCGTGTTCGACCAGATTTACACCGCGACGCTGCATGAACGCCCCTTCCGCTTGATGGGTGATTCGGGAGAATACACCTGTGATGCCTTAATTATCGCCACTGGCGCGAGCGCTCAGTATCTGGGTTTGCCCTCGGAACAGACGTTCATGGGCAAAGGCGTGTCTGGCTGTGCGACCTGTGACGGATTTTTCTATCGCAACCAGAAAGTTGCGGTGATCGGCGGCGGTAACACGGCGGTTGAGGAGGCGCTTTATCTCGCCAACATCGCCAGTGAAGTAGTCTTGGTACATCGCCGCCAACAGTTTCGCGCCGAGAAAATCATGGTCGATAAACTGATGGAACGGGTGAAGGCCGGCAAGATCCGGCTGGAGCTGGACCACGTTCTGGATGAAGTGCTGGGCGACGACAGCGGCGTAACCGGCATCCGGGTGCGCGATATCAAAACCGACCAACGCAGGGAGCTCGCGTTACAAGGCGTATTCATCGCCATCGGCCACAAGCCCAACACCGACATTTTCACTGGCCAGTTGGACATGACCAATGGCTATATCCACGTCAAGGGCGGCAGCGAGGGCAACGCGACCGCGACCAGCGTTCCCGGCGTGTTCGCGGCGGGCGACGTGGCGGATCACGTCTACCGGCAGGCGGTTACCTCCGCGGGCACCGGCTGCATGGCGGCGCTGGATGCGGATAAGTATCTTGAGGCGCTTTAGAGTTCGCTTGCAACCGTCGGCGCCGCTCTTTGCTCACGGCGCCAAACGGTCTCATCAGGCCACCTCGGCCTGTGCTGGCTGTACGCCAGCTGGAATGTCATCCGCCGCCGGGGTGCGAATCAAGTAATCAAAGGCGCTGAGCGCCGCCTTCGCCCCTTCGCCGGCGGCAATCACGATCTGCTTGAACGGCACCGTGGTACAATCACCCGCCGCGAACACGCCGGGAAGGTTAGTCGCGCCGCGCGCGTCGACCATGATTTCGCCGAACTTGCTCAGCTCCACCACGCCTTTCAGCCATTCGGTGTTGGGCACCAAGCCGATCTGCACAAACACGCCTTCTAACGCTACATTGCGCATCTCGCTGCTTTCGCGATCCTTGAATGCAATGCCGTTGACCTTGCCCGTCGCGCCGGTGATCTCGGTGGTCTGGGCGTTGGTGTGCACCGTCACGTTGGGCATGCTGTAAAGCTTCTTCACCAGCACGGCGTCGGCCTTGAGTTCCGGCATAAATTCCAGCACGGTCACATGCTTGACCACGCCGGCTAAGTCGATGGCCGCCTCGATGCCGGAATTGCCGCCGCCGATCACCGCCACATCCTTGCCCTTGAACAGCGGGCCGTCGCAGTGTGGGCAATAGGCCACGCCTTTGGTCCGGTATTCCTGCTCGCCAGGGACATTGACGTTGCGCCAGCGCGCGCCGGTGGTCAAAATCACGGTGCGGCTTCTAAGCGACGCGCCGTTAGCCAGCCGCACCTCGATCAAACCACCGGGCCGCGCCGCGGGAATCAGCTGCTCGACCTGTTGCAGGTTCATGATATCCACGTCATAGGCGCGAACATGTTGCTCCAATCCAGCGGCGTACTTCGGGCCATCCGTTTCCGGAATGCCAGGATAATTCTCAATCGCCAAGGTATCCAGCACCTGGCCGCCGAAGCGCTCGGCCACCACGCCGGTACGGATGCCCTTGCGCGCCGCGTAGACCGCCGCCGCCGCCCCAGCCGGACCGCCGCCAACGATCAACACGTCATAAGGCGCTTTGGCGTTGAGTTTCGCGGCTTCGCGCCTTGCCGCCCCCGTATCGACCTTGGCGATGATCTCCTCGACGTTCATCCGGCCAGAGCCGAACATCTCGCCGTTTAGGAACACCGTGGGCACACCCATGATCTGGCGCGCTTCAATTTCGTCCTGATATAACCCGCCATCAATGATGGTTGCTTGCACCCGTGGGTTGTTCACCGCCATCAAGGTCAGCGCCTGCACCACATCCGGGCAGTTATGGCAGGACAGCGACATGTAGACCTCAAAATCGAGGTCGGAATCCAAGTTTTTGATCTGTTCGATCACCTCCGGCTCAACCTTGGGCGGATGGCCGCCGGTCCATAACAGCGCCAGGACTAGCGAGGTGAATTCATGGCCCAGCGGAATCGCGGCGAAGCGCAGCCTCATGTCGCCGCCGACGCGATTCAGTGTGAATGAGGGCTTGCGCGCATCCGCGCCGTTGGCGCGAAGCGTGATCTTCTGGCTCATGCCAGCAATCTCTTCCAACAGATCGTGCAGTTCGCGCGACTTCTCGTCGTCGCCCAGGGTCGCCACGATCTCAAACGGTTGCGTGACACGCTCCAAGTAAGCCGCTAGCTGAGTTTTAAGGTCGTCATCTAACATGGTGGATACTCCGTTTCTTTTAACGCCTCGCGCTGGCCAAAGCCGCGCTGGAGGCAAAAAAACCTCAAAAAAAACCGGACGGAAGAGCGTCGCCGCCCTATCGCCGTCCGGTCGAGGCGCACGCCGCGCGCACGCCGGGACATCGGAATGTAGAGCTTAGATTTTGCCGACCAGATCCAGCGAAGGCTTGAGGGTCTTCTCGCCTTCCTGCCACTTGGCGGGGCACACCTCGCCCGGATGGCTGGCGACGTATTGCGCCGCCTTCACCTTGCGCAGCAGTTCGGAAGCATCACGGCCGATGCCCAGATCATGAATTTCGCAAATCTTAATCTGGCCTTCGGGATTAATGACGAAGGTACCGCGCAGCGCCAGCCCTTCTTCCTCGATCATCACGTCAAAGTTGCGGGTGATGGTGCCGGTGGGATCACCGATCATCACATAATTGACTTTCTTAATCGCCGGCGAGGCATCCGCCCAAGCCTTATGCGAGAAATGGGTGTCGGTGGACACGGAATAAACCTCAACGCCCAGCTTTTTGAACTCTTCGTACTTATCGGCCAAATCTTCCAGTTCGGTCGGGCAGACGAAGGTGAAGTCGGCCGGGTAAAATACGACCACTGACCATTTGCCCTTCAATGATTGGTCAGTCACCTCGATAAACTTGCCATTTTGGAAAGCTTGCGCCTTGAAGGGTTTGATGGTGGTATTGATCAACGACATGAGGTTCTCCTAGCGGTTGAATGAAGCGAACGAATCAATCATAGGCGACAGCTATTAGGATAAGCCAATTTATTTTACCTAAGCTATCGTTAGCTAATTTTTATCAGGCTTGTCTCAAAATACCCGAACCGACAGTCACGAACCAGCAAATCGTTAACCGATCAAAGCCACTGGTCCAAGCTGACAGGCCGATGAAAAATCCGCTAAAATAAAACGCCATTGGCAATAAATTCGCTTTGGACAAGCACACGCGCAAATTGCCGAATCCATAAAATAAATAAATAAATCAAATATTTATTTCGCTTCTGGCTAGTGAGTCCGCCACTCGACAATCACTTTATTGCGTGGCGCAAGCGTTCGAATAACCTCCCCTGATCTCAAAGCCAACCCACAAGCCTCCTTCATGATCTGGTTAGTTCTCTACATTCTCTTGTTATTCAGCATCGGTTTTCAGCACTGGTTCCGCCATCGCAACGCCACCCTGGATGATTTTGTCGTTTACGACCGGCAAGCGGGCAGCTTCAGCGTGGGGATGTCGCTGGTGGCGCTCGCTTTCGGTGCCTCCTCGGTTTTTGGGCTGGCTGGCTATGCTTATCAATACAACCTGAACGCTTTGTGGTGGACTTTTTCCGGCGCTATTTTCCTGGTGGTGCTCGCGTATACCTTTCTCGACACCATCTGGAGCGTGAAGGGCTACACCATCGGCGACATTATCGCCCGGGTGTTTGGCGACAATATCCGTTTCCTGGTCAGCGCCGTGTTATTTTTGGCTTGGCTGATGGTCTTGGCCGGTCAGATCATCGCCGGTGGTAATCTCCTAACCCAATTTCTCGGCGACGAAACCTTCGCTTACGCTCTGTTCACCTTCATCTTCACCGTTTATACCCTGCTGATCGGTCAGGCCAGCACCGTCAAGACCAGCTTCTTGCAAGTGATTGTGATGGTGGCTGGACTAGCGCTGCTGCTGGGACTCTGCCTGAGCACAACGCCGGCTGGCGTGGAAACCCGTCCGCCGATGGATTTGCATTTTGGGTTCGACGAGGCCTTTAGCTTCACGCTGTTTCTGGGTGTGTTTGTCCCGGTGGGCCTGTCCTATCTGTTTGGACCGGACATGTATTCGCGGGTTTTTATCGCCCGCGATATCCACAGCGCCCGGCGCGGCCTGTTATTGGCCAGCGCCCTCATTGTCCTGATTTCACTGCTCATCGTCTTTATTGGCATTCTGGCCAAGGGCCTCGCCGTCGTCCCGAAACCGGATTTGACGATTCAAACGCTGGTCAATCAATTTTTCAGCGGCCAACTGGCGGATTTTGTGCTTGTGGCGCTGCTGTCGATTCCTTTGTCCGGCGCGGATATCATTCTGATCACTACCGGCACCCTGTTGGGACGGGACGTTATCACGCATGGCTTGCGCGTCATGAGCTACCCGCCGGATGACCCTGCCCAGGTTTGGATCATTCGCGGCTGCATGATCCTGGCGGCCGTGCTGGCCACGCTATTCGCGCTACGGTTAAAAGCGATCATCCCATCCCTGTTGATCGCCTATAAGGTATTTTCCATCGGCATCGTACCGTTACTGTTCGTGTCGCTACTGAGCATTCGCCGAGGCGCGGCCCTAGCGGTGGCCGGCCCGGTCAACCGGCTGGTGGCGGTCTATTTGCTGCTTTCGTCGCTTTCGGTGCTGCTGGTCGAGTTGAAATTCATCCCCTGGACGCTGCCCAACTACAACCTGTATCTGCTTCTTGGCAACACGATGCTGTTAGCGCTACTGCTGCGGCTCGGCGGCCACCGGCTCGGCTCGCGATTATCTGTACGATAACTTCATCGTCAAACTCTCTCCTTCCGGGTCAGAGGGTGTAAAATTCTCGCTGTTTTCGGCCTACCTTCACTTCGAAAGCGGCCAAACCCGTTCACCCAGCCCACCATAATACCAAGGGAGAACAACGATGCCCAAATCCGCGCGTCCCCGCCGCAGCATGCTGTATATGCCAGGTTCCAACGCCCGCGCCCTGGACAAAGCCCGCACTTTACCCGCCGACAGCTTGATTCTTGATCTGGAAGACGCCGTTGCCCCCGACGCCAAGGAAATCGCGCGCCAGCAAGTTTGTGAAGCAGTCACCGCTGGCGGCTTTGGCTTGCGCGAAATTATTATTCGGGTCAATGCTCTATCGACCAAATGGGGCTACGAAGATATCGCCATGGCGTCGAAATCGGGCGCTAATGCGCTATTACTGCCCAAAGTCGAAAGCGCCGACGCCATCCGCCACATGGAATCAATCATGCGCGCCAACGGCGCACCCGACTCGATGACCATCTGGGCGATGATGGAAACCCCGCGCAGCGTCCTGGAATCACAGCGAATCGCTGAATCAACCCCGCGCATGGAAGGGCTGGTGATGGGTACTTCCGATCTGGCCAAAGAGCTAGACTGCACCCACACCCACGAACGCTTACCATTCATGACCTCGCTGGGCTTATGCTTGTTAGCCGCTCGCGCCGCCGGTCTGGCTATCCTGGATGGCGTTTATCTCGATCTGAATGATGAATCGGGTTTCGAATTTGCCTGTCTGCAAGGCCATGAACTGGGCTTCGACGGTAAAACGCTGATCCACCCCAAACAAATTGGTCCTTGTAACAAGGTCTTCACACCGAAACCAGCCGATGTCGAGTGGTCGCGGAAAATCATCCAGGCCCATGCCGACGCGGCGGCGCGCGGCGAAGGCGTGGTGGTGGTCGATGGTAAACTGATTGAGAATCTCCATGTCGAAAGCGCCCGCCGTGTCGTCAGCATGGCGGACGCCATCACGGCGATGGAAGCGGCTGCTAGTCCCTAAGGCTTTGTGTTAGTTGCCGAAATAGCGGATAGCCTAGTTACTCACTTGCTACCGCTATTGTTAGCGCGGTACAGAAACTCCCCCTCTCCCTTTGGGAGAGGGCAAGGGGAGAAATTTTTATATTTTTTTATAAATTCATAAGGTTAACTTTCATATAGGTTCTTAAATTCTCTTGCTGCTGAATCCTTCAACCAGCCTTTCATCGTCTTGCTGCTTCAGTATGGATCATTCCTTAACCCGCTTGCTCATCGTCTTGCTGAGTTGGGCGCTACTTTCAAGTTGCGATTGGGGCCCGCCGGATACCACGATTCGGATTACCGGCTCGACCATGGGCACCCGCTACGAACTCAAACTGGCGCCAGCTCATCCGCAGCAAACGATTCGGGCCGATCTTATCAAAACCCAAGCGGAGGAACTGCTGGCGCGTATCAATCGGCGGATGTCCACCTACGACCCCGATTCGGAGCTGTCACGCTTCAATCGCAATCCCAGTACCGACTGGATCGCAATATCCCCCGAACTGTATCTGGTAGCCGCCGAAGGGTTGCGGATTAGTGAACTCACTCACGGCGCGTATGACATCACGGTCGGACCACTGGTTAACTTGTGGGGTTTTGGGCCGGAACCCCGCCGCGAGCAGGCGCCATCGGATGCCGCTATCCTCCAGGCCCGTGATCAAGTTGGTTACTGGCACTTAGAGGCCCATGCTCAACCACCGGCTCTGAAAAAAGCATTTTCCGATCTTTATGTCGACCTATCATCGCTAGCTAAAGGCTATGCGGTCGATCAACTGGCGGCCTTGATGGAAAGCAACGGCATTCACAATTATCTAGTTTCCATCGGCGGCGATCTGCGGGCCAAAGGTCACAACGGTAAAGGCCAATCCTGGACCGTGGCCATCGAACGACCGGAGCCCGGCCAGCGGGCCGTCGAGCGCTTGATCCAGATCGGCGACCACAGCGTCTCCACCGCTGGCGACTACCGCAACTTCTTTGAGCAGAACGGTCGGCGCTACTCACACATTATCGACCCACGCACCGGCCGACCGGTGTTACAAACTCTGGCGTCAGTCACCGTCATCAGCAAATCGGATATGGAATCCGACGCCATCGATACCGCCTTGATGGTCTTGGGCGCCGAGGACGGCTTCCAACTGGCCACCGAACATCGGCTAGCGGCTTTCTTTATCGTGGCCAGCGTGGATGGCAAACGCTTTGAAGAGCGTTACACACCTGAATTTGAACCCTTTCTGCTGCCGAAAGATTGACAAATGAGACTTTCCAATCTGCCATGACAACCTCTGCGCTCGCCATCCACCACTTAAGAAAAATCTACGCTAACGGACTCGAAGCAGTGCGTGGCGTCGATCTGGCTATTCCCGAAGGAGAATTTTTCGCCCTGCTCGGCCCGAATGGGGCGGGCAAATCGACTATTATTGGGATCATTGCTTCATTGGTACGGAAAAGCAGCGGTACGGTGTGCATCTTTGGCCATGATATCGATACCGATTTAACGGAGGCCAAACGCTGCATCGGGCTGGTGCCGCAAGAATTCAATTTCAATCAGTTCGAGCTGGTGGCTGAAATCGTCGTCAATCAAGCCGGCTATTATGGAATTCCCCGCCAGTTAGCTCTACAGCGTACTGAAACTTATCTCCGTCAGCTCGGACTATGGGAAAAGCGCCGCGAAATGGCACGCCAGCTCTCCGGCGGCATGAAACGGCGGTTGATGATCGCGCGCGCCTTGGTACACGAACCAAAATTGTTGATTCTGGACGAACCGACCGCTGGGGTGGACATCGAAATCCGTCGCTCCATGTGGGATTTTCTGCGCGCCATCAACGCGCGCGGCACGACTATCATTCTAACCACGCATTATTTGGAAGAAGCCGAGAGCCTGTGTCGTCAGGTGGCGATCATCGACCAGGGCTTGATCATCGAAAATGCGCAAATGAGCACGCTACTGGGACAATTGGCCCTGGAGACCTTCGTTTTGAATGTAAGCCAACCGCTGGCGAAAGTGCCGGAGATGGTCGGTTATCCGCTACGACGGCTGGATGATTGGACGCTGGAAGCGGATGTGTCAAAGGATCGCGGCCTCAACGATCTGTTTCAGCAGCTATCAGCCCACGGCATCAACATCTCCAGCCTGCGCAATAAAGCCAATCGGCTGGAGGAATTGTTTATGCGTTTGGTCGATAAAAGCGAAGCTGCCGCCTGAGCGGGCGGCGGCGCGGCAAGCGGGTTTAGCGGCGCGGTCCGGCCACAACCTTATCATCGTGCAGCTTGGAAATTTCCACCTCGCTCATGCCAAGCAGATCCGATAAAATCTCATCGGTGTGCTCGCCCAAGGTCGGCGCGGGCACCGGCGCGGAACGCTCGAATTGACTGAATTCAAACGGCGAGCCTGGCATCAGATATTCGCCGATACCCGGCTGTTCGACCAGATCGAACATCGGGTGCCACGTCGAACAATCGGGGTCTTCAGTCACCGCCTGCTTGAAGGTGCGAAACACCGCCCAAGTGACGTTGTTCTCGTCGAAGGCCGGACCGAAATCCTCGACCGCCCTGGCGAGAAACCACGGCTTGAGCAAGGCAGTAATCTCATCCCGCGCTTTGAACCGATCTCCTTCCCGGTTCAAATCCAAGCCCAACCGCTGACCTAGCGCGTCAAATTGCGGCTTCAAACCCGTGACTTGGCACAGACCGTCCCACTGCCGCCGGGTCAAGCCGACCACCATGACTTTACGGCCATCGGCGGTATCGAATTCGTTGCCGTAAGCGCCGTACAGATAATTGCCGTACTTGGGCCGGTCGAAATTATTGACCATCACTTCGCCAATGATGCCCAAATTGCCCAGCATCGCTAGCGCCACATCCTTGAGGGCAATTTCCACCGATTGCCCTTCACCGGTCAAGCGCCGATGCCGCTCCGCCGCCAACAAACCCAAGGCCGCCATTTGACCGGTGATGCAATCCCAAGCCGGCAAGACATGGCAGGTCGGATCAGTAGAACCTTCCGCTCCAGTGGCATAAGGAAAGCCCATGCTGGGATTGACGGTGTAATCGACCGCCGGGCCGCCGTCACGCGTGCCCAACACGGTGAGCATGATCAAATCCTCGCGGTGCTGCTTGAGATGCTCGTAATCCATCCAGCCACGCACCCGAAGATTAGTCAGGAAAATCCCGTTGTTCGGCCCTGGCGCGCAGATCAGCCGGGTCACAATCTCCTGACCGCGCGGCGTGCTGACATCGACCGCCAGCGAGCGTTTACCCTTGTTCAAGCCCGCCCAAAACAGGCTTTTGTTATCGTGAGTCACCGGCCAGCGGTGATAATCCAAACCTCCTCGGATGCGGTCGAAGCGAATTACTTCCGCGCCCATTTGCGCCAAGGTCATCCCGGCCAGCGGCGCTGCGACAAACGCGGTACCTTCGACGATGCGAAGTCCTTCCAACAATTTCACCATAATAAATTGATTACCTTGTCAAGTGCTAAGCGGGGTCGCAGCGCCACAAACCAAACCGTCATTGCGTCCAAAGCAGAACGAAAACCGTGTCATCGGCCAGCTTGACCGATTTGCCATTCAGGAGCGGCGAGCTTTGATAAGGAGTCACCGGATATACCTCCGCAATAAAACTGTGTTGTTTAGTTTTGCTGACACCGGCGTCAGAAAAAGCGTTAAGCGCGGCAAACGAGGAATCAAGCTGTAATCCAAGCGGCATTTCCACCAGTTCCTTATTGGACGATCCCGGCAAAAATTTCGATAGATCGCTGGGGTCGATCTTGAGAACCGCCGCCAGCCACCAATCCCTTCCCGGCGCAAATTCACCCGTTTGCCATTCACTAGAAACCACTTTAGCGGGAAGCTTGATAAAACGTTGTAATGCAACAATATCAGTATTCATCTCAGCCACTTTCTTTTGCTCTTCGGAAGGATTGCCGCAACCCATCAGGAAAAAAACCAGAAAATAGACTAGCTTTCCCAATCGGCTCAATTGGCTAAACATCGCCGTATGCTTTCCTTGGAAAGGGTATTTCAACAATCAGCAAATCAGCGCCTTGGACGGTTTGCACTGGATGATCCACTCTTCGCCAGAGTGCCATATTTCCATTTGATAATCCTGCGCAACTCCGCGGTCTGATCAAACTGATTGCCAAGTCCGGTAATTTCAAAAATTCCGTTATCGCTATCGGGAATACCGGTAACGATATCCCTTTGACCTGGATTGAAGTTATAGCGGTCTTCCGCGTGCAAGGTCATGTCAAGGGCGAACCAAACGTCACCATCTTGCTTTGAAACTGTCACATTTCCGCTCAGCCAGATGATATGGCCGCCAATGGCTTTTTGCCAATTTTCAGTGGCCGGATAAGGGAAAAGGCTATCGCTGCCACAGGAGATTTGTCCCCCGGTGATACTGAAAGATGTCAAATTACTAATTAATTCTAACCTGTTGGTTTCCCATATTTCTTCCACACCGTCCTGAATATCTAGCATGGCATTAGCCAGAGTGACTCTGCCGGATTCATCGTTGAGCACATAGCTTTCATAGGAAAAGGTTCGCGGGCGACCTCCTCCGTCAAGAAAATGGCGATATGCCTGAAGGGCATTAACTAAATCAGGTCTCAAGCTCTCCGCCAATTCCAGCTTGGCTTTCCATTTCGCCAAAGCGACATAGTCGGAAGCGGTTGGCGAGCGCCTGCTAAACTTATCAAGGAAACCGTTATCAAATTGAATGGAAGCCGGCCTAATCGGAGCGCCTAAAACGTACCTCGCTCCAAAAAAACGGGGTGAAAGCACCGAACTCGCTTGCGCGGGTACTACGCCCGCATCGCGTTGCAACCCTCGCGGGTTCGGATTGCCTTGATTTCGGACACGGGGATTCCAATTCGGATCATCTTTGCGGTCGCCCATCGTCTTATGCCTTATTAAGCGATGTGGAAATCCAGGAAGCCTAGGGAGTTGGCATTTTCATTGAGGGAAAAGCATTACTCCAGCAACCCCGCCAAGCGGGCGTGTTCGACAAGGGTGCGACACATCCTCAGCGAGGCCACGTCAATCATCTTGCCCTTGACGCTGATCGCGCCCCGTCCTTCGCGCAGCGCCGCCTCGTACTCTGTCAGCACCAGTCGCGCCCAGGTCAGTTCCTTTTCCGAAGGGACGAAGGTTTGATTAACGGTTTCGACTTGGCTGGGGTGGATGCACCATTTGCCATCGAAGCCCATCGCGCGGGCGATTTTACACGCTTGCACCAAGCCTTCCGGATTTTTGATCCCAGCAAAGGGGCCATCGACCGCGCGCTTGTCGTAGGCTCGCGCGGCGCTGACGATGGAATGCATGACATGATGCCAGCGATGTCCCGGATAAAGCTTGTCGTTTTCATCCAGCTCGCCGATGGATTCCAGTGGCATCCGCACGGAGGCGGCATAGTCGCCCGGCCCATAGACAAAGCCTTGCAAGCGCTCCGAACACGCCGCGATCTCGCGGATATTAACGCAACCCAGCGCGGTTTCGATCAGCGCCTCGATGCCGACCCGATGGCTAAAGCCTTTGTAGCTCTCGATCTGGGTCAGCAAGGTATCCACGAACAACACGTCTTCCGGGCGACTGGTTTTCGGCACCACAATCAAATCGACTTGATCGCCCGCCGCTTCGATGATTTCGACCAGATCCCGATAAGCGAAATGGGTATCCAGGCCGTTCATGCGGAACATCTTGAGTTTTCCGCCGAAATCCAGTTCTCGATACGCCTTGATCACATTGCCGCGACTGGCTTCTTTTTCCTCTGGAGCCACCGCATCTTCCAAATCAATACACACCGCATCGGCTTTTGCAGCGGCGGTTTTTTGGATCATGCCCCAATTAGAACCGGGCACCAGTAACACAGAACGTTCTAGTTTTTCCGCCATCTGTCATTCTCTCCAGGACACCGTGGCTTGCATGCCAATGTAATCATCGCCATTGGCCGTATAGAGATCGCAACGCTGATCCGCCTTGGGATGGCCACAGAGCGAAATTCGATCAAAGTCAAACAGCGGCCGCATTCCCCGGAAGGTGTAGCCCGCCGGTTTTTGGCCGGGGTGATGGCGCTTGGCCGACTCCAGCAACAACAGCGCTTGCAACGGCCCATGCACCACCAAACCGGGGTACTTTTCGTCGTCGGCCGCATAGCGCCGATCATAATGGATTTTATGGGCGTTGAAGGTCAGGGCGGAGAACCGAAACAGCAACACCGGATCGACCGGATAGGCTTCGCGCCAGGCCATCTCGGCGGGCAACACCGTCGGCGGCGGTGGGTTAAAGGCGGTGGGCTTGGCCAGATAGACGATATCCTGTTCTTCGGTCACGGCAATCCCGCGCGCCGTTTTGACGTGGTGCTTGACCGTCACGAACACCATGCGGCCGGTCTTGCCCGCTTTCTCGGCGATCTTGATGATCTCGGCATCCTTGGTGATCGCCTCGCCAATGCGTAAATCATCGTGAAAAGTAATACGACTGCCCGCCCACATCCGTCGTTCCAAGGCGACCGGCGGCAAAAATCCGCCGCGTTTGGGATGGCCGTCGCCGCCGATCCGCGAGGCCGCCGCCATCGGTAAAAAATACAGCCAATACCACAGCTCGGGCAGCGGCTGGCCTTCGCCGGGTTCGAAGTCTTGATCATCCAGCGTGCGGGCCAGCGCCTTGGCCGGCGTCGTATAAACCCGATCCGTCAGGGATTCCTTTTTCCCCAACCAATCCTGCAAATTGATCTCGCTCATTTCCGCAACTCTCCACGGACAGCGGGCTAAATCACCCGCTTCTTATGCAACTCGGCGATTTCATCGGCCTGAAGACCGAGTAATTCCTGAAGCACGGCGTCGGTATGCTCACCCAATTTCGGACCCAGATGCTTGATGCGGCCTGGCGTTTCCGACAGGCGCGGAATCACCGACGGCACAATGACGGTTTCTCCCAAATCCGGGACATCCATCGACACCAAATTGCGGCGCGCGTGGAATTGCCGGTCGCCGAAAATATCGGCGATGTTATTCAACGGCCCCGCCGGCGCGCCGGTGGCATAACAGCGCTTCAACACTTCATCGCGGGTCAGCGAGCCGCACCAGTCGCGCACGATTTCGTTGACATCGTGCCGGTTTTCCAACCGGGTCTTTTGATCGCCGTATAAACTAGACGACGCCAATTCCGGTCGACCCATCGCTTCGGCCAGGCGTTCGAACAGCTTGTCGGTCGCACAGGCGATGGCCACCCATTTGCCTTCCTCCTTGGTCGGGAAATGGCCATAGGGACAGGCGAAATCATTGTGGGTCGGGCCGTGTCGCTCGCGCACCATCCCAAACATGGCATAGGCTGGCGCGAGTTCATCGGTGCAGCGGAACACCGATTCGTACAAGGCGGCGTCAATGTATTGGCCGAGGCCGGTCTGTTCTCGATAACGCAAGGCCATCAACACGCCCAGACAGCCGTAAATACCGGTCAAATAATCGCCCAGCGTGGTCGAACCCGGCGTGACCGGCGTGCCCTTGGGCATTCCCGACAGATACGCGATGCCGCCCACCGCATGGGCGATGCGGGCAAAGCCAGGCCGGTCCTTGTAGGGGCCGGTCTGGCCGTAACCGGTGACCCGCAGCATAATCAAGCCCGGATTGATTTCGTGAAGCGTCTCCCACGGCAAGCCCCATTTTTCCAAGGTGCCGGGCCGAAAGTTTTCGCACAGCACATCGGCCTTTTCGATCAGCTGCTTGAAGATTTCAACGCCTTCGCGGCGGTGCAAATCGATGGTGACTGATTTCTTGTTGCGGGCTTCGCTCAACCAGGCCAGGGTATCGCCCCGCTGGGTGGGCGTCCCGTAGCGTCGGCAAATATCGCCGCCGATTGGATGCTCGACCTTGAGCACATCAGCCCCAAACTCGCCGAGAATCCCGGCGCAATAAGGTCCGGCGATCACGGTGGCCACATCAATGACGCGGATACCCGTCAGCGGTAAATTTTCCTGGGTTACAGAGGTGGTCATGCTGGCGCTCCTGACTTTATGCTCGAACGGGTCAAATGATCTTGCGCTGGCGCAGCCGCTTAATGTCATCGGGCGATAAATCCAGTAGCTCGCGCATGATTTCGTAAGTAGCGTTGCCCAGCGCTGGTCCTAGATTGTGAATCCGTCCTGGGGTGGCCGATAGCCTCGGCACCACGCCGGGAATGACCACTTCACCCAGACCCGGTTCTTCCAGGGTGACCAAGTTACCGCGCGCCTGAAAATGCTCATCCTCGAAAATATCGGCGATGCTGTTGAGCTTGCCGACCGGCACTTCGCAGTTGAGGCAACGCTCCAGCACGTCCGCGCGCGGGAGCGAACCCACCCACTCGATCACAATCTGATTGACTTCGTTGCGGGCCGCCAGCCGCTTGCGCTGCTGGCCATAGAGGGTCGATGACGCCAATTCTGGCCGCTCCATCGCTTCGGCCAAGCGCTCGAACATCTTGTCGGTGGTGCAGGCGATAGCGATCCATTTGTCATCCTGGGTGCGGAAATGGCCGTGGGGCACCGCGACGAAACTCCCCGAACCTTCCCGCTCCCGCACTTTGCCAAACAGGCCATAAGAGGCGGCGATTTCGTCCAGTTGCCGGAAGACTGATTCGTAAATGCCCACGTCGATGATCTGGCCGCGCCCGGTTTTTTCCCGTTGCCGCAACGCCATCATGATGCCAATCGCGCCATACAAGCTCGAAAAATAATCGCCGAGCGGCACCGTGCCGGGCACCACCGGCGTTTCACCAGGAAAACCGGCCAAATAAGATAAACCGCCAAAGGCGTGAGCGATATGCGCAAAACCTGATCGGCGGCGATAGGGACCGGTCTGACCGTAACCTGATACTCGCAGGAAAATCAGTCGGGGGTTCGTCGCGCTCAAAACATCCCAACCCAGCCCCCATTCCTCCATGGTGCCGGGCCGGAAGTTTTCGATCAGCACGTCGGATTTGGCGATCAGCTTTAAAAATAATTGGACGCCTTCGGCTTGTCGTAAATCGACAGTGACCGATTTGCGGTTGCGCGCCTCGCTCAACCACGCCAGCGTCGCATCATGGCGCTTGGTCGGGGTGCCAAAGCGGCGCATCGGATCGCCCGCGATGGGGTGTTCGATTTTCAGGACTTCCGCTCCAAACTCGCCTAGCACCGAAGCGGCATGCGGCCCCGCCAGAAAGGTTCCCAGATCCAGAATCCGGATACCGGTCATCGGCAAACGGGGTTCAGCCTCGGATTCTTCTTCAGATGGGAGCGAGTCAGCGGCTTGGGACGAATCAGGCGTTGGCGTTTCAGTATCGGAATTTTCGGTGGTCATCATTATTAGCTCCAGTTATCGTTCTGGCGAAGCTGAGCCGCATTTAATGGCAGAGGAAATCAGCGCAATCAACTAAATCTCGACACGGCCCGCGTCCTGCTTCACTGAATGGCAAGGGCGGTCTAACGCAAAGCGCCAGCAAAATCGTTGGATCGAAGTATAGTAGGCATTTCTCCACCTGCTTTGCGAGCAACCCGACGGTGATTCTCAATTTCGGCTCTCTGACCAACGCGCGAACGCACGCCATCGCGCTACAAACCATTTTGATTAAGGAAACGCTGCGTTTTTTAAGGATTTGGATTCAAACCCTGCTACCACCAGCGATTACCACCGCCTTGTATTTCATCATCTTTGGCAAGCTGATTGGCAGCCAATTAGGCCCTGTGGATGGGTTTTCCTACAATCAGTACATCGCCCCAGGTTTGATTATGATGGCGGTGATCACCAACGCTTATTCCAATGTCGTGTCCTCGTTTTTCAGCGCAAAATTTCAGCGCCATATCGAAGAAATGCTGATCTCGCCCTTACCCAATACGGTGATTATCCTGGGTTTCGTCGGCGGAGGAGCCGCCCGAGGCTTGGCGGTCGGCGTCGTGGTGACCGGGGTTTCCTTATTTTTCGCTGACTTGCACTGGCAACATCCTGTACTGACTTTCCTGGTTATTTTTTTGACCTCGGTGTTGCTAGCGCTCGGCGGGCTGATTAACGGCATCTACGCCAAGAGCTTCGACGACATTTCGCTGATCCCGACCTTCGTGCTGACGCCGCTGACGTACTTTGGCGGAATTTTTTACTCCATCCAGATGCTGCCGCCGTTCTGGCAAGACGCTTCCTTGTTCAATCCCATCCTGTATATGGTCAACGCTTTTCGCTACGGCATCCTCGGCGTGTCCGACATCAATATTGCTCTTGCCCTCGCTATTATCCTGCTGCTGATCGTTCTCTTGTTCGGTTACAGCCTGCGGTTGCTGCACCGGGGAACAGGCATTCGTAGCTGAATTCCATCGCCCCCGCGCGCTATCCCATGTCACGTTTCCGTATCTTGCGCGCATTCTCGATAAATTCTTCTATTCTTAATTCCAGGGTCGGCCCCAATATGGCCGGCCTCTTTCATATCGCTCATTCCTATTCTTTCCATAACGCGAAGCACCAAAGGAGCAATCGATCCATGCGCAGTAAATTTACCGTCCATGCCCTCATCGCCAGCGCCACGCTCGTTCTGATGGCTGGATTCGCAAACGCCGAAACCGTCATCAAATTTTCCCATGTGGTCGCCGACAGCACCCCCAAGGGCCAAGGCGCGTTGATGTTCAAAAAACTGGCCGAGGAACGGTTGGCCGGCAAGGTAAAAGTGGAAGTCTTCCCCAGCTCGCAACTGTTTGGCGACGGCAAGGAAATGGAAGCTTTGTTGCTCAACGACGTGCAACTGATCGCCCCGTCGCTGTCGAAATTCGACCGCTACACTAATCAAATTCAGGTATTCGACCTGCCGTTTCTGTTCGACGATATGGCGGCGGTCCACCGCTTTCATAACAGCGCCACCGGAAAAGGTATCCTCAATTCGCTGGAGAAGAAAGGCATGGTGGGACTGGCCTACTGGGACAACGGCATGAAACAGCTTTCAGCCAAGAAAGCGCTGAAGATGCCGGAAGATGCCAAGGGCTTGAAATTCCGTATCCAAGCTTCCGATATTCTCGAAGCGCAATTCAAGGCGGTCGGCGGCGTTCCGCAGAAACTCGCCTTCGCCGAAGTCTATCAGGCGCTGGAAACCGGCGTGGTCGATGGCGCGGAAAACCCGTGGTCGAATGCCTATTCGCAGAAGTTCTTTGAAGTGCAACCCTTCTTTACTGAATCCAACCACGGTTATCTGGGTTATATGGTAGTCGCCAACGCCAAGTTCTGGAGCGAACTGCCAGCCGACGTGCGCGCGGGCCTCGAAAAGATCCTGGCGGAGGTGACCGTCGAGGTTAACAAGTCCTCCAGCGCGCTGAATGATGGAGACCGTCAAAAGATCAAGGATTCCGGCAAGACTCAAATCCTGCCATTTACCGCCGAGCAGCGGACGGCGTGGCAAACGGTTATGAAGCCAGTTTACGACAAGTTCACCGACAAGATCGGCAAGGATGTCGTCGACGCGGCCCGCGCGGCCAACAAACCCTGATTTCACCCTCTGGCCCTCCCCACTCCCGCGGGTGGGGAGGTTTGTTTATGCTTGCGCTGGAGAATCGCTTATGTTGACCCGCGCCGTTCATCATCTGGAGGAAGGTTTCATCGCGCTGCTGTTGGCGCTGATGACGGTCATCACCTTCAGCCAAGTGGTCGCCCGTTACCTGTTCAGCACTGGCTTCGGGTGGGCCTTGGAACTGACCACTTACCTGTTCGCTTGGCTGGTTCTATTCGGTATTTCCTACGGGATCAAGGTAGGCGCCCACATCGGTATTGATGTTGTGGTACGCCAACTCCCGCTCCATCTGCGTCGCATTGTCGGTTTGATCGCCGTGCTATGCTGCTGCGCCTATTGCATCATCCTGCTCGTCGGGGCGACCCAGTACGTCTATAAGCTCTATTCCATCGGCATCGAAGCACAGGACTTACCAGTCCCACGCTGGATCCCGTTTATCATGCTGCCCCTCGGACTGGCGCTGGCCCTAATACGCTTGTTGCAAGTGGCCTGGAATACGCTGCTTGGCCGCCAAGTCGGTTTGCAACTGGCCGACGAGGCCCGCGAAGCCATCGAAGCTCTGGAAACTTCTGAAGTACTACATCCCGCGACTACCGGGCCGCGTCAGGAGAAAGCGCCATGACCTCGCTGTTCCTGTTTGTCACGCTGTTTATTTTGTTGCTAATGGGGGTACCGATTGCTTTTTCCCTGGGCCTGTCCAGCATTCTAACCATCTTGTTCTTCACCAATGATTCGCTGGCCTCCATGTCGCTCAAGCTGTTCGACACCATGGAGCACTACACCCTGCTGGCGATTCCGTTCTTCATTCTCGCTTCCGCCTTCCTAACCACGGGTGGCGTAGCTCGCCGACTGATTCGATTCGCCATCGCCGCCGTCGGCCACCTACACGGGGGCTTAGCCATCGCCTCCGTACTAGCCTGTATGCTCTTTGCAGCAGTCTCCGGCTCTTCGCCAGCAACAGTCGCCGCGATCGGCTCCATCGTTATCGGGGCGATGATTAAATCGGGTTATCCACAAAAATACGCCGCCGGTATTATCTGCAACGCAGGCACCCTAGGAATTTTGATTCCGCCGTCCATCGTGATGGTGGTGTACGGGGCCGCCACCGAAACCTCTGTCGGCCAGTTGTTCATGGCGGGTGTCATTCCCGGCCTTCTGCTTGGCCTGATGCTGATGGGGGCCATCTATATCAGCGCTCGCAAGTTCAAGATTCCAACCCAGCCGCGCGCGTCCTTTGGCGAACTGATGATCGCGGCCAAAGACGCTATCTGGGGCCTGGGGTTGATTTTCGTGGTGATGGGCGGGATTTACGGCGGCATCTTCACCGCCACGGAAGCGGCGGCCGTTGCCGCGGTTTATGCCTTTTTAGTCGCCATGGTCATCCACAAGGACATGACCTGGAAGGATGTACCGCATGTCTTTGGGGAATCCGCCAAAGTGACGGTGATGTTGCTGTTCATCATCTCCAACGCCATGCTGTTCGCCCATGTGCTGACCACTGAGCGCATTCCCCAAACCATGGCGGAAACCATCATCGGCTGGGGTCTCTCAGCTTGGCAGTTCCTGATTGTGGTCAACATTATCCTGCTGATCGCGGGTAACTTCATGGAGCCATCCTCGATCTTGCTGATTCTGGCTCCGATCTTTTTCCCCATAGCTACCCAGCTCGGCATTGATCCGGTTCATCTCGGCATCATCATGACGGTGAACATGGAGATTGGGATGATCACGCCGCCGGTCGGCCTAAATCTGTTCGTAACGTCTGGCGTGACTGGCATGCCTATTTGGGAGGTGGTGAAAGCGGCCATGCCGTGGCTGATGATCATGTTAGTCTTCCTGATCATGATCACTTACATCCCAGGGATTAGCCTATTCCTGCCCCGTCTGCTGTTCTAAGTCACTGTAAGAGCAAAAAAGGGCGGTCGAAACCGCCCTTTTTTATTGTCTCTAGCCTATCCAGTGCGCCGTTCAACTCCAGTAGCGCACCGGCCCGCTGTCGATGTGGACAAAATTGGAGCGCGGATAATACCCGACCCCCCCCGCGCCCAACGACCGCGCGGCCCGACAGAGATCGGACACCCTGCCCCCTTGCACTCGCACATCCATCGCCATCGCTTGGATGTGATAGCTATTGCGCGCTACGCCACGTCGGCGTTCGCACAGCATCCCGTTGGTGGCGGGCGAGCGGTAGCCGCTGATCACATTCACCGGACTCCCTAACCCCAGTTGCAATTGCAAGGCGTATAATTGATCTAATACGCTGGGGTCAAATTGTTTGACCTGATCATTGTGATGGTCACGCAATGCCCAACTCACTTCGCTGATGGATTCGCGAATATAGCCATCGCGGGGAGTCCAATAGACGCGGCGCACCGTCTCACTGGTGTTAGGATTGTAAAAGAAAAGATAACGCTCATTCAAAATCGCGGCATTAAGCAATTCAGGGGCCAATAGCAAACCACCGGTACCGCCAATAGCCCACTTTAGAAATGTGCGCCGGTTCAACTCCGGGTGTTCTGCATTCTGTTTGCTGCTTGGTTCAAGCGTAACTTCTGTTCGCATTTCCCACCACCCTTCCAGCAATTCGACTTTATTTAACTCTAAACAAATTAGCTTTGATAAAGCAAGGACCTGTTGTACAAAAATAATTTTGTCAATTAACAACAAATCTTGTAACCGAGCTTATTGCTTTGTTATTCAAAACCGCCTAGCGCAACAAAAAATCAGCAAACAATTAAAAGGGGTAAAGCTTTGAAAGATTCATTAAAAGCAAATATATAAATAACTCAATAGCTTTAATTTGGATAGTATTAATAATGATATTTTGTAATATTGATAATTTTTAATTATCAATATTACAAAAATTATTAAAATGGCAAATAAACAACGACTGCAATCAAACAATGTTTATGAGCAAAGAAAAATTTCCGGTTACCCCCGCAACCCGCCTGCTGCGAGCGCACAATATTGCCTTTAGTGGCTTCCTTTACCCTTACGAAGAGCATGGTGGAACCGCGCACAGCGCCCACTGTTTGAGCGTACCTGAACATTGCGTGATCAAAACGTTAATCATGGAGGATGAACGCCGGCAACCGCTGATTGTTCTGATGCATGGAGATCGTAAAGTCTCCACCAAAGAGCTGGCGCGCTTGCTGAACTCGAAGACGATCACGCCCTGCGACCCAACGGTCGCCAACAAACATAGCGGCTACCTGGTCGGCGGTACCTCCCCCTTCGGCACTCGCAAATCCATGCCCATCTACCTGGAAAGCAGCATTCTGGCATTGTCGAAGATCTATCTGAATGGCGGGAAACGCGGCTTCCTGGTCGGTCTGACGCCCACCGACGCTCAACGCTTGCTCAATCCGATCTTGGTCAAGGTCGCGATTGTGGAGTGAGAACATGGCTGAGGAAATGATCTTCTTCGCGACCGCCCCGGCTGGCATCGAAACGGTGCTGGCGACAGAACTGGGGGCGTTAGGCGTGATCGACCCAAAACCGGCTCGGGGCGGCATCCGGTTCCAAGCGACGCAGGAACTGGCCTATCGCGCCTGCTTGTGGTCGCGAACCGCCAGCCGCGTGTTATTGCCGCTAGCCGAATTCGCCGTAGCCTCCGCCGACGACCTCTATCAGGGCGTCCAGGCCCTGCCTTGGGAGGAACACATGGCGCCGGATGGTACCCTGAGTATCGAGTTTACTGGAACCTGTCCTGGCATCAATCACAGCCATTTTGGCGCTCAGCGCGCCAAGGACGCCATTGTCGACCGCTTCCGCGCCCGCTGTGGCCGAAGACCGGGCGTTGAGCGGCAACGGCCCGATTTACGGATTCATCTGCTGGTGCATGACGCGCGGGCCAGCGTCAGCCTAGACCTGTCCGGCGACAGCTTACATCGACGCGGATACCGGCAAGCCACTGTCGCCGCTCCCCTGAAAGAAACGCTGGCTGCTGCTTTACTGCTGAAAGCCGGCTGGCCCGCCCTCGCCGAGATGGGCGGCCCGCTGCTGGATCCGATGTGTGGCTCTGGCACCTTGGCGATAGAAGCCGCCTGGATCGCTGGCGACCAAGCACCCGGATTGCCGCGGACCCATTGGGGTTTCACTGGTTGGCTAGGTCATATCCCGGCGCTTTGGAACCGGCTGCTAGCCGAAGCCACCGAACGGCGGGAAGCGGGCTTTCGCCGCATTCCGCCTATCTTCGCCAGCGATCTTGATCCAAAAGCAGTACGCGCCACTTCGATCAATGCCCATCAGGCCGGGATCGCCAAGCACATTCGGATCGAACAGCGCGATTGGGCCACAGTCGAGCCTTTGCCCGGCGCAAGCGGCTTAGTGATGGTCAATCCGCCCTACGGCGAACGGCTGGGCGAACAAGGGGACTGGATACCGCTTTATACGCAGCTTGGCGACCGTTTAAAGGCGGGCTTTGCCGGTTGGCGCGCCGCGGTTTTTACGGGCAATCCTGAGTTGGGCAAACGTATGGGACTGCGCGCCGAAAAAACCCATGTTTTTTTTAACGGGCCATTGGAGTGCCGCCTACTGCAATTCAGGGTGGAGCCGGATTTTTTTGTCGATCGCGCCGCCGATCAACGCGCCCGCGACCTTATGCTCGAACGAGCCAAAGCGGCGGGCACCGAGGGCTTTATTAACCGCTTGCGTAAAAACTCACGTCATCTCAGTCGCTGGGCCGAGCGGGAAGGGGTGAGCTGCTACCGTTTGTACGACGCCGATCTGCCGGACTACGCTGTAGCAGTGGATCGCTACGAACAATGGTTGCATGTCCAGGAATACGCGCCTCCAGCGAGCATTGACCCAAACCGCGCCCGCGCGCGGCTAGACCAAGCACTAGCGGTGCTACCCGCGCTGCTGGACATACCACCGGAACAGGTATTTCTTAAAATACGCCAGCGCCAAAAAGGCGCTAAGCAATATCAAAAACAAGCCGAGTACGGCCATTTCCATGAAGTACGAGAGGGAACTGCACGGTTTTTGGTCAATTTCACTGACTATCTTGATACCGGATTGTTTCTCGATCACCGCCTCACTCGCCGCTTGCTGGGCGAATTAGCGGCGGGACGGCGATTTTTGAATCTGTTCGCGTACACCGCGACGGCTACCGTTTATGCCGCGCTAGGAGGGGCTACCCGCACCACCACGGTTGATCTATCCACCACCTATCTGGATTGGGCCAAGCGCAACTTGGAATTGAATGGCATTAGCGGCCCAAACCACCAGCTGATTCCAGCCGATTGCCTGCAATGGGCCACTCAAACGCGAGATCGCTACGATTTAATTTTTCTTGATCCACCCACTTTTTCTAATTCCAAGCGGATGGAGAAAACGTTCGATATACAGCGAGACCATATTGAGCTGCTACGCCAGGTGCTGTGCCTGCTCGCGCCGGATGGTATCCTCGTTTTCTCTACGAATTATCGCAAATTCCGGCTGGAACGAGAGGCTTTAGCGGATCTGCGGTTCGACGATTGGAGCCGGCGCACCTTACCCCCAGATTTCGCCGGCAATCCAAAAATTCACCAATGCTGGCGGATTAGCCGACCCTGATCGCACAATAATGCCGTTTGGAGCGTACTAACCAGGTACCCAGCTCTGGTGAAAAAATCGGGTTGTACCCGCTGGCTCAACCGCGGTTTGGATTGCGCCACAACACCTCGACGCCCCCCTCGTCTCGCGCGAGAATACGACACATGACGAACAGCAAATCCGACAGTCGGTTCAGATAAACCCGGACGTGCTCACTCAGATTTTCGTCGCGCGCCAAAGTGACCAACCGCCGCTCGGCCCGTCGGCAAATCGCGCGCGCCATGTGGCAATCGGCGGCGGCTGGACCGCCGCCCGGCAATACAAATTCTTTCAGCGGCGGTAACTGACTATTAAAGTCGTTCAATGTCCCTTCCAGCCGTTCCACATCCTCGTTCTTGAGCGCCTGATAGCCGGGAATACTAACTTCCCCACCTAAATCGAACAGCTTGTGTTGCACTTCTTGCAAACACTCACGAATGTTCTCCCGTAGGTCATGCACCAGCACCCGACCGATAGCGCAGTTCAGTTCATCCACGGCGCCAATCGCTTCAATGCGCGGACAATCCTTGGCGACTCGCTCGCCGTTGCCCAGCCCAGTGGTGCCGCCATCCCCAGTACGTGTGTAGATTTTGGAAAGTCGATTGCCCATCGTGGTTACTCCTTAGCTACTCAATTTAGCTTTGTCGCATTGTACTCTCCCGAACCGCTCGCAACCTACCTGGTCCTCACTGACCTCATGCATGCGTCGTTCCAGGGTTTTAGCAATTCATATCGACGCAAAAATTATTATAATAATCTTCATATTTATCAAAAAGATAATATGTTGTTTCAACATGTTGCGGCATGATATTTTATTAAGATTAAGCAATTGATTAATAAATAAATTTTTAAAATTAAATTCTGACACATCGTTGTTATTTATTTCTGCTTGCAATTTTCTTATAGAAGATCAAGCGCCATTATCGCCATGAAAAATAATAAGTTTATATGCTATTGTTTTATATGAATTTTTTATTTTGTTGCGAAAAAGAAAATTAAAAAAATAAATTATTGATTTTAAACAAATTTTATTTAAATAATCACTGATCAAAAATACATAATTAAGAAAATAAAATAATTTTTTTGTTAATTTAAATACTTGCAAAATGATTTGCTGTTATGTTTTTATAATATCGAAATGCTGTATTGCAGTAAAAGTTCCTGCCACAGGGTGATAAGCTTCTAATAACCGCCCTAGGAACGTCAGGCGACACCGGAAATCAGGCAGGCAGGCCCTATCCGGAGTTGCTTAGTTCGGGTTCGCGGCGACCGGAATGATTCCGGCCAGACCAGGAAAAGGTCTCTTGCCAGTTTGGGATACGGACTCATCGAGCACTTTCAGTTCGTGCTGATATGCCGGAGGTCTTTTTTAATGATATTCGCGGAATTCGCTCGCGAGCGATTATTTTCAAACTTCAAATCAGGTCTGCTGTGTGCGGTCATACTGATGCCCGCCACAACCTTGGCCGATCCACCACAAATCAGTAGCGAAGTCGCCCCCCAAGCCGCTACCGCACCCGCCGCCGCTAGCGCAACTGCGCCAACCACAACCCCGCCGGAAATTACTAGCGCCGCCGCCCCCACTACGATCGCGCTAGCCACAACCGCGCAGGTGACCACCACGGCTCCGGACACCGGGCCGAAAACCGCTTCGACTGGAGAAACCAAAGCCGCTAGTGGTGGTAAGGCCATCAGCCTTTCTAGGCATATTCAAGATAAGTACAAAATCTCTGAATCCAAAGCGGCCCAAATCGTTCGGGCAGCCATGGTCAATGGGGACCGCCATCAATTGGAACCCGAATTGATTTTGGCCATCATCGCGGTGGAATCGACGTTTAAGGAGCGCGCCGTCAGTCGAGTCGGCGCCCGTGGTCTGATGCAAGTGATGCCTGGAATACACCGGAAGAAAGTCCAAGCCATCGGCGGCTCGCGCGCACTGTTCGATCCCGCCAAAAACATTCACACCGGCTCCCAGATCTTGGTGACCTATCTCAACGATCATTCTGGCGACTTGCGCAGAGCGCTGCTCAACTATAACGGCAGTTTAGGCATGCGTTCTTCCTATGCCGACCGTGTAATGCGCATCTATCGTGATTTTCAGCGGGTTACCACTGAAAGCTAAATCCGATCCCAGCCGCATCCTCCATCGGTTTAGGATGCGGCTGGCTCCATAGTCCATTGTTTTCCAACTTTAGCAAGACGCCACATCATACGTCGCAACGTCCAGTCAAAGTGAGGCTTATTCGAGCCGCATCCTTTCAACCATGAGGCACGCATCGCCAACGAGATTCATTCATAATAGATGAATATGAATCTGCCGCCCGTTGGTGTCTATGCAGCCCCCTAAGCCTGATCCCGCCGCGTTGGCGGCTCGACTTCCCACCGAGCGTCCGCTCCCCCCCGTAGATCGTTGGAATCCGCCATTGAGTGGCGATATCGATTTGCGTATCGCCCGCGATGGCGTTTGGTACCATGAGGGCGTCGCTTTCCAGCGGGAAGCACTGGTTCGCTTGTTTGCCTCTATCCTGCGCCACGACCAAGACGGATACCATTATCTGGTAACTCCGGTGGAAAAATGGCGCATCCAAGTGGACGATGCCCCCTTTATCGCGGTGCGGCTTGATGCCAACGGCACTGGCCCAGCACAATCCTTGTGCTTTACCACCAATGTGGGCGATACCGTCATTGCTGGCTCCGATCATCCTCTCATCGTAGAGTATCGCGATTCCAAGGGTGAACCGTCGCCTTATATTCACATTCGCGGTGGCTTGCGCGCGCTGCTGAGCCGAGCGGTTTTTATTGAATTAGTCGAATTGGGCGAAGAACGGGTTACCGCTTCAGGTCGTCACTATGGGGTGTGGAGTCAAGGCCAGTTTTTCTACCTCGGCCAGCTCGATAACGATACCTGAGCGACGACCCTCTCCGTGCGTTACTCGTTGCCTGTATTGCTGTTACGAAAATTTGTCTTGCTGCCCTCCTATACCCTGGTGCTGCTAATTCGCTTGCTGAAATGGCTGATCGCGCCGCCGGCCTTATTGCTACAACTACTCATCGGTACTCCGCTGACCCTGTTACGGATCAGACAACCGTTGCGGCCGCATTTCAGATCGCTTCAGGACACTGATCTACCCGATTCAGCCTGGATCGCTCTCACCGACGCCACCGAAGCTTTAGCGGCTGAAGGGTTCGTACCCCATGGCGATTTTCGCTGTGATGACTTGATTCACGAAGGAACGCTCTGGTTACGGTTCCTGAGCCAGCGGAACTTGGGCGTCGCCGCCATGGCCGCCCATGTCGAAACCAGCTCCGGCCTGCATCAATCTCATCAATTTGTTGAGTTTTCGACTGAATTTTGCGATGGGCGGGTACTGAATACGACTAATCTGGATTTGCCTTACAGCCTACCGCAACCTTCCTATCTGGCGCGGGTTCAATTAAAGGATGTCTGGGACCCACGGGCCTTGTTTGCGCTGCATCAAGGCCTGGTGGTCTCACTGGCGCAAAAAGTCAGCCTGGACAAGCTAGAACGAGCGGCCCGTGACCCAGCCGGCTTGTTAGCTGATGACTACGTTCGCGAAATTCAGACGCTTATGACAGAGGGTTGGTTAAAATTGGCCAGCAGCCACAGCCATATTCGCTTGCGGCCTTGGGCCGCCTTGATAGGCGTTTGGAGACAGGCATGGCCGCTGCAAATCTTGCATTTACGCGCGGCTGATCGGCGCTCACGCCGATTGCTCGCCAAACACGGGCTGGATGCCGACCAGTTTACCGGAGGCGCCATAACGATTCTGGTTTCGCGGCCATCGCCAGCCCCACCGACCGCTATCAGCGGGGTTGTCAGCGGTTTCCAACACATCCAGCCGTTGGTTTGCCAAACTGATCCGAATGCCGTGCTGGAAGCCGTGACCGTGGAATTAGATCATGAAGCTGCCTCAATGCCCGTTCCAAGAGAATTTCGGTATTCATTTCGAGCTTACCACGATCAGCCCAAGCGGCGGATTCGCCGGCTTCATGGTTTTGACATTCTGCTTGATCCAGCCACCGGTGCTTCAGCGGTAACCGCCATGGAACGGGAATTCGAACAGGCGGCCAATGACGCGGCATGGGCGAAACTGGCGGCGATCGCCCCCTTGACGCCATTGCGCCTTAATGCTTGGCTATGCGATCTCGACCGGGTGTTGCCAGCCGCTCAGACGGCGCTAGCCGCCCGTCCAGACGTAAAAGAGGCCGTGCTAGACTCCGCCTCGCTGTACCTGGACCATGAAATGCCACGCTGGCAAGTGATCGCCTGGGCGGACGACGCTGATAGACCGCTAGCGGTAGCCCTGGATGCGCGCTCCGGTGTTGTTCTGAAAGCTTGATGATTTAGAGGAATTCAAGATGCTTGAAGGTTTTGCCGCGCTGGTGGTCGGCCTTGCGATTCTGGCCGCCATTTTGATCTTTCTGGGCGTGAAATCGGTGCCGCAAGGCATGGAATACACAGTCGAGCGCTTCGGTCGCTACACCGAAACCCTCAGCCCCGGCTTGAATTTCATTATTCCAATCATGGATCGAATCGGCCACAAAATAAATATGATGGAAACCGTGCTGGATGTGCCTTCGCAAGAAATCATCACAAAAGACAATGCCATTGTCCGGGTGGACGGCGTTGTGTTTTATCAGGTGCTTGACGCGGCCAAAGCCGCTTACGAGGTCAACAACCTGGAATTCGCCATCCTCAACCTGACCATGACCAACTTGCGCACCGTCATGGGCTCAATGGATCTCGACGAGCTGCTGTCCAAGCGCGACGAGATCAACGCCCGCTTGCTGGTGGTGGTGGACGAAGCTACAACTCCGTGGGGAGTCAAGGTGATCCGCATCGAAATCAAAGACATTGCCCCGCCCAAGGATCTGGTGGATTCGATGGCGCGGCAGATGAAAGCCGAGCGCGACAAGCGGGCCTCTATCCTGACGGCCGAAGGCGAGCGGCAAGCGGCGATCCTGGCGGCCGAAGGCCAGAAGCAGGCCGCCATTCTGGAAGCGGAAGGTCGCAAGGAATCCGCTTTTCGCGACGCCGAAGCGCGCGAGCGCCTCGCGCAAGCCGAAGCGCGCGCCACCTTGATGCTGTCGGAAGCCATCGGCAAGGGAAATGTACAAGCGATCAACTATTTCGTGGCTCAGAAATATGTGGAAGCCGTGGGAAAACTGGCCACGGCGCCCAACCAAAAAGTCCTGTTAATGCCGTTGGACACCTCCGGTCTGGTCGGTACCCTGGCCGGCGTAGCCGAACTGGCCCAAGAAGCTCTTGGCAAAACCGGAGTGCGTTCGTGAACGGATGGCTGCTAAATCCCCTTTATTGGAATTGGTGGTTACTGGGTGTGGTGTTGATGGCCATCGAATCGATCGCGCCCGGTTTCTTTTTTCTCTGGATGGGGATAGCGGCATTTTTGGTGGGGCTTGCGCTGACTGTGCTGCCGGAATTGGCCTGGACCTATCAGGTCTTACTGTTTGCTGTGCTGTCAGTGGGTTCCATCCTGGCGTGGCGACTCCGTTTGCGGCGGTTTCCAACGCCCACCAAAGATCCCTTGCTCAACCGGCGCGGCCACCAATATATCGGTCGGGTATTCACTTTGGACGCGCCAGCGATCAACGGCCATGGCAAAATTCGGGTGGACGACAGCACCTGGAAAGTCGCGGTGGAACAGGATTATCCCGCTGGCACCCGCTTGCGCATCATCGGCGTGGATGGCGTCGTCTTACGCGGGATCATTGAGGGATGATCAAGCGTGACAACGGCGCCAAACCCAGGCCCGCCGCTGACCGCTCAATTCGCTCGATGGATCGAGAAAGGCGAAAACGCCTGACAGACCGGCATCACCTCGATACTGTTGAGATTGACATGGGCGGGACGGGTGGCGGCCCAGTACACGATCTCAGCAATATCCTCCGCCCGCAGCGGTTCGACGCTCTCATAGATTTTGGCGGCCTTATCGCCGTTGCCTTTGAAACGCACCAGCGAAAATTCAGTTTCCGCCAAGCCCGGCTCGATATTGGTCGCGCGAACCTGGGTCCCCAACAAATCAGCGCGGAGATTTAGCGTAAACTGTTTGACGAATGCCTTGGTGGCGCCGTACGCGTTACCGCCCGGATAAGGATAGGTACCCGCCACCGATCCGATATTGACGACATGGCCGCGATTGCGATCCACCATCCCCGGCAGAATCGCGCGGGTGCAGTACATCAACCCCTTGATATTGGTATCCACCATCCGCTGCCAATCTTCCATGTCGCAGCGATGGGCCGGCTCCAAGCCGAGCGCCAGTCCGGCGTTGTTGAGCAACAAATCGACCTCGGCGAACTCGGCGGGCAACCCCGTCACCGCCGCATTGACCGCCGCCTCGTCTCGAACATCCAAGGGGATGGCATGGACCGAGACCCTCGAACTCAACTCCGCTCGCAGCGCCTCCAAGCGCTCCTGGCGTCGGCCGCAGAGGATCAACCGCCAGCCGTTGGCGGCGAACAGGCGGGCGCTGGCGGCGCCAAAACCGGCGGTGGCGCCGGTGATGAAAGCGATCTTCGACATGGGGCATTTCCCTTCAAAAATCAGCGTGATGACTGAGGGACCGACGCTTTTACTAATTCCCGCGCAGAATCCGCCGCTCGCTCAGATAGCCCAACAACCGCTCCAGACAAGTTTCAACCGATTCATGCTCGGTATCAAGCACCAGTTCCGGACGTTCGGGCGCTTCGTAAGGAGAACCAATGCCAGTGAAGTCCTGAATCATCCCGGCGCGGGCCTTGGCGTACAACCCTTTCGGGTCGCGTCGCTCGCAGGTTTCCAGGGAAGCCTGCAAATGAACTTCTATAAATTCACCTTCTTGCACCAAGGCGCGCACTAACGCCCGATCTGCCCGAAAGGGCGAGATGAAAGCGCCAATCACAATCAATCCGGCATCGACAAACAAGGTGGCCACTTCGCCGATCCGTCGAATATTCTCGATACGGTCTTCTCTGGAAAAGCCCAAATCCTCACTCAAGCCATGGCGGATATTATCGCCATCCAGCAAATAACTGTGATAACCCCGTTGCAGCAGCCGTTGCTCCAGGGTGTTGGCCAATGTGGATTTACCAGCGCCCGAAAAGCCGGTGAACCAGATCACACAGGGCAGTTGCGCCTTTTGATTAGCCCGTTGGGTTTTGGTCACCTTGTGCTGATGCCAAACCACATTGCGGGACTTGTCTGTCAGCGGCTGGGTCACCGGACGGACGATCATGCCCGCGCCAACCGTGGCGTTACTCACCCGATCGATGACAATGAACCCGCCGGTGCCTGAAATTTCCTCATAAGCATCAAAGGGAATGGGCTGATTCAGCGCGAAACGACAGTAACCAATTTCATTGAGACCCAACTCTTCAACCCGCTGATGCTCTAGCGTGTTCACGTCGATCCGGTGGTGCAGCAGGTTCGGAATCGCGGGGATCAAGCGCGTGCCCAGTTTGAGATCGTACTGTCGGCCCGGTAACAGCGGGGTGTCCGCCATCCATACGATCCGCGCCTCGAAGGTATCAGACACCGCCGGCAAGCGGCTCGGATGAACCAGCAAATCACCGCGGCTGATATCGATCTCATCGCGTAGCGTCAAGGTTACGGCTTGGCCCACGAAAGCCTCGGCCAGTTCGCCATCCGCGGTGATGATGGACGCCACCTGGCTGCGTCGTCCCGAGGGAAACACGACCACCGGATCGCCCGGATGCACTTTACCTGCCGCGATGGTGCCGCAAAAACCACGAAAATCCAGATTCGGTCGGTTTACATACTGCACCGGGAACCGGAAATCGCGCAGGTTGCGATCCGCGGCGACCTCCACCTCTTCCAGCAATTGCAGCAAGGTTGGCCCCTGATACCAAGGCATGACGCTGGAGGGTTGCGCCACATTATCGCCGCGTAGCGCGGAAACCGGCACAGAATGGACATCCCGCGCCCCCAGTTTATCCACAAAGTCCAGATAATCCTCACAAATCCGTTCGAAGACGCCTCGGTCGAAATCGACCAAATCCATTTTATTGACCGCCAGCACTAAATGGCGGATACCGAGCAATGATACAATAAAGCTGTGGCGGCGGGTCTGTACCTGGATTCCCTTGCGCGCATCCACCAGCAGGATGGCAAGTTGCGCGGTCGAAGCGCCGGTCGCCATATTGCGGGTGTATTGCTCGTGACCGGGGGTGTCCGCGATGATGAACTTGCGTTTTTCAGTGGAAAAATAGCGGTAAGCGACATCAATGGTGATGCCCTGCTCCCGCTCGGCCTGCAAGCCGTCCACCAGCAACGCCAAATCCAACTCTTCCCCGGTGGTGCCGTACTTGACGGTATCGCGCCGCACCGCCGCCAGTTGATCTTCATAAATCAATTGGGTGTCGTATAACAACCGGCCGATCAACGTGCTTTTACCGTCGTCCACGCTGCCACAGGTGATAAACCGCAGCAAATCCTTGCGTTCGTGAGTTTCCAGATACGCGGCGATATCCTGTTCGATCAAAGGGGATGCATGAGACATCTTAAAAATACCCCTGCCGCTTTTTCTCTTCCATCGAACCCGCCGCATCGTGGTCGATCAAGCGGCCCTGGCGCTCTGAATGGTGGGTCATCAGCATCTCCTGAATGATTTCCGGCAGAGCGGTGGCGCGCGAGCGCACCGCACCGGTCAGCGGGTAACAACCCAAGGTACGAAACCGCACCCATTCCAATTTTGGTGTTTCGCCCGGTTTTAGCGGCAGCCGGTCGTCATCGACCATGATCAGCGTACCGTCCCGCTCCACGACCGGGCGTTCGGCGGCCAGATACAACGGCACAATGGGAATATTTTCCAGATGGATGTATTGCCAGATATCCAACTCGGTCCAGTTGGATAAGGGAAATACCCGAATGCTCTCCCCTTTATGCACCCGGCCGTTATATAGATTCCACAACTCCGGACGTTGGTTCTTTGGGTCCCAGCGGTGGTTGCGGTCGCGGAAGGAATAAACCCGCTCCTTGGCGCGCGAACGTTCTTCATCACGGCGAGCGCCGCCAAAAGCCGCGTCATAACCGTGCAAGTCTAGCGCCTGCTTCAGCGATTGGGTTTTCATTATATCGGTATGAACCCGCGAACCATGAGTAAACGGGTTAATACCTTGGCTTAAACCTTCTTGATTGATATGGACGATCAATTCCAGTCCCAAGCGTTTCACCTGCTCATCGCGAAACTGGATCATCTCCCGAAATTTCCAGGTGGTATCGACATGCAGCAATGAAAACTGCGGTTTACCAGGGTAAAAGGCTTTCAACGCCAGATGCAGCATTACCGAAGAATCCTTTCCAATCGAGTACAGCATCACCGGATTTTCAAACTCGGCCACCACCTCGCGGATGATGTGAATACTTTCTGCTTCGAGCTGTTTGAGATGGGTCAGTTTATAAGGATCCATAGGGGCCATTTCAGATGGAGATACCACCCGGCAAGTTGCATGAAATAGAAGATTGTAAAGGTGTGAGAAGGTTTCGGAGAATCAATCCGCCAGCGTTAACACATCCAGGGGAAGTTCCACGGCGTTCGAGCGACCGAGTAATTCCAACAAGACCAACGCCCGTCGAGCGCCATCCAAATTGAGCAGCTCCGCTTCGCAACCAGCGAACGGGCCTTCCAAAATCCGCACGCGACTGCCAGGCGTCAAAGGTTCCGATAATGCCAGCACACCGTCACTATCAGGGCAGAGTCGGCGTAGCTCGACCATCACAGTTTTGGGTACCGGTCGCAGTTGACCGCCAAAACGCACCAGACCCATCACGCCTCGGGTCGAACGCACCGGCCGCAGATCATCCTGACCCAGCACGGCTTGCAGAAACAGATAGCGCGGAAACATCGGCTCCACCACATCCTGCCATTGACCGCGGATCCGACGCCTCGACCGTACTTTTGGGAAAAATATGTCAAACCCTTGGCGCTGCAACTGCTCGACCGCCTCAACCTCCCGGCGCGGCTTGCTGAACACGGCAAACCAAAATGCTTGCGCTTGGGCAGTAGACCTTTCAGACACCATATCCTTCCTGGAGATAGAACAAAATGCACATTTTAATGGAGCCTTATCAATTAAGAAAGAAAATCATTCCAAGGAAACTCACTTTCAGCAAACGTCAGTCTGATCCCGCCGGTATAGATCACGAAGATTTAGCGCAATTCGGCTAACAACTGGGCAATCATGTCTTCAGCTTGGGCGTGATAGCCGCCGCCAAACAAATTAAGATGATTAAGCACATGATACAGATTATATAAAGTACGCCGCTGGGGATAGCCAACCTCCAGCGGCAAGGCTTCTCGATAAGCGGCATAAAACCGCTCAGAGAAACCGCCGAACAGTTCGGTCATCGCCAAGTCCGCTTCCCGGTCACCGTAATAAACCGCCGGATCGTAAATAACCGGTTCGCCATCCACCAGACAACCAACGTTACCACCCCAAAGATCGCCATGGAGTAAAGCGGGCCGCGGGCGATAGCCGCGAAACAGACCCTCTAAATGGAGGCTTAGTTGTTCTCCCCATCGTTGCAATGCGCCGCCATAACCATTGAAGGCGGCTAACTCCAGCTGAAAACCTAAACGCTGTTGGCGCCAAAATTCGACCCAATCCTCACAATGGCCGTTGGATTGAGGGGTAGCGCCAATGGTGTTATTCCGATGCCAGCCAAAATACGGTTGGGGCTTATCATGCAGCCCCGCCAATTGACGCCCCAGCCATTCCATGGCATGTGAGCGCTTTCCCCCCAGCGGCAGGTACTCCAGTACCAGGTACGACTCGCCGTTGGCGATACCGTGACAGAGGGGCTGGGGCACTCGCACGGTGGCGGTTGCGGCCAACGCCGTTAGTCCCGCCGCTTCAGCCTCAAACATCTCTAATTTGGCGGCGGCATTGAACTTGGCAAAATACCGCCGCTTACCATCGCTGACCCAGTAGGCTTGATTAATGCACCCGCCGCCAAGCGACTGTTGCTGACGGACAGTAAATGGCTCGCTGGTAACCGCGCTGATGTGTTGTTCCAAGGCCACCCAGCAATCATCCATTACTTTGCGCTGGCCAGTGTTTCCCGCCGGTTGCCCAATAAAGGTTTCAGATTTTGCCTTTGCTGCTGACTTTAGTTTCGGTTTTGGCTCTAGTTTTAGTTGTTAACCCTAACTCTCTTGGCAGACGGACATCCATGGCAATCGGCAAATGATCGGAGTAGGCATGGCCTAGGACTTGGACCCGTTCCACCGTTATCGACGGCGAAACCAGAATATGATCGAGTTGCCGGTCCGGCCGCCAACTGGGAAAAGTATAAAGCCCCGGAGCGGGCTCGCACAGGCGAGCCGATGCCAGTAACGCCATCATTTCCGGGCTGTCCGAGCTACAATTGAGATCACCCATCAGAATAACGTGCGGGCAATCCCGCACCAGATCAACCAGAAACTCGATCTGTCGCAACCGGCCGCGCCGGCCTAAAGCCATGTGCAGGATCAAGACATGGAGCACGTCCGCGCCGTCGCCAAAGCGAACTTCCAGCACGCCCCGACCAGGGATCAAACCCGGCAGCTTGTGCTCGGTAATGGCGGTCGGCCGCAGCCGGCTCAACAGGGCGTTACCGTGCTGAGAAATCATGCCGATCTTACGATTGGCTTGATCGAACAGATGCTCGAAGCCAGCGGAGTCGGCAAGATACTTCACCTGATTGACGAAACCGCTACGCAAGCTGCCGGCATCGACTTCCTGCAATCCTACGATGTCATAGCCGGTCAGAATTCGGGCGATCCCATCGAGATTGGTCATCCGCGACGGCACCGGCACCAAATGTTTCCAACTGCGGGTGAGATACTGGGAGTAGTTACATGTGCTCAGCCCACTTTGGATGTTATAGCTGAGTAGCCGGAGCCGAAGTTCATTTTGCCCGGTCATGATTCACCGCCTCGGCCTCCCACGCCAGTATCAACGGGCAAGCAACAAGTCTACGACCGCAAAAAACTGCTGGGAACGCACCTCGTATTGGCCATTGACGAAAATTGCCGGCACACCGCGCACCATGTAACGTTGCACCAATTGGTTGCCGCGGCGCAATTGCGTCTCGGTCTGAAAAGATTTGTAAGCATTTCGAAAGGCGCCCTGATCCACACCGTGTTCGCCAAAAAACGCCGCCAGTTCATCTTCGCTGGCCAGCTTGCGCTTATCTCGGTGAATAGCGTCGAAGAGCGGCAGGTTTACCTTATCCAGCACCCCCAAGGTTTCGGCCGCATAATACGCGCGCGCGGTCGGCTCCCAACTGGGATTAAAAATGACTGGAATCCGCACGAAGACCACGTTATCCGGTTTGCGTTTGAGCCAGGCCTGTGACTCTGGTTCCAAATCGTGGCAGTGAGGACAGTTATAGGAGAAAAACTCGACCACCTCGGGCTTGTCGGGAACCGAAGTCGGTACGGGCGTCGCCAACCTGACGTAATCTTTGCCTTCCTGAAGCGAAGGCGTTACGGCTGGATCAGCGGCCCAGGCGACGGTCAGCGGTAGCGCGCACGCCAACCCAGCCAACAACAAACGGAAAGCTTTCGTCATAAAGATGGTTGCTCTTAGTTCAATAAGGTAGAAAAAGGAATCAACCCGGCAAATCGGCGGGGGCTATAAAGTGCCATAGGAATGCAATCCCGACAAAAACATGTTGACGCCCAGAAAGGCGAACAGAGTCACAAAGAGACCGATTATCGCCCACCAAGCCATCGGCGCGCCGCGCCAGCCCTTGGTCAGGCGCAGGTGCAACCAAGCCGCATAGTTGAGCCAAACGATCAGTGCCCAGGTTTCCTTGGGGTCCCACGACCAGTAACCCCCCCATGCTTCAGCTGCCCATAACGCGCCGAGGATCGTCGCAATGGTGAAAGCCGCGAAACCGAGGGCGATGGCCTTGTACATTACATCGTCCAATAATTCCAGCGGCGGCAGCACTTGCGCCATCAAGCCGTCGGGACGATGCGCCTCCGCGCCCGACCTGAGCAAAAACGCCACGCCCAGCATGGCCGCCAAAGCGAAAGCACCATAGCCGATAAAGTTGGCGGGTACATGAATTTTCATCCAATAGCTTTGCAAGGCGGGTATCAGCGGTTGAATGTGATGCGCTTGTCGGTCGAAGGTATACCACAACAGAAACGCAACCGCGCCGCTGATCACCAACAGCACAAACCCCCCCATGGCTCGCGTGCGGTAACGATCCTCGTAAAAGAGATACAGCAAGGCGGTGATCAGCGCGAACAAGATAAAGACTTCGTACAGATTACTCACTGGAATATGACCGATGTCGGCGCCGAGCAAATACGACTCGCGCCAGCGCACCAACAAGCCGGTCAGGCCAATGCCGGTCGCGCTCCAAGTCAAGGCGGTAGCGGTTTTACCAATAAACGCGGAGCGTCCGAACAGGGCCACGAAATAAGTGAAGGTCGCCAGGACATACAAACTACTCATCCACATGAAAGCAGCTTGGCTTTCCAAAAAATACTTGAGCAGAAAATCGCTCTTGCGTAGTTCAAAATGAGTTCCATAACGCCATAACGCCATAACGGCCAACACCGTCACAATCAGGGTAAAAAGCCGCGCCGGCTTCCAATATAAACCCCAGGCAATCAACGCAATGGTAGCGCCAAGCTGAATGGCGATTTCATAACGATCCATGTAGGGCTGGTAAAGGGTATACGCGTACCCAGACCCCACCAGTACGAGCAGTCCCCACAGGATGTCCCAAAGGGTCAATCTTTGCCAGAGAGACGGTTGGTCCCATTGCTCCAGCACTACGTGATGCGTTATGGCCATCGTTAACAAGCCTCTTCGGAGCGGCGCCACTCATACGGAATGGCTTAAGAATTATGGGAGATGAAAAAACCACCTTTAATAATATTTAGTATGTCCTTCATGCCCCTTCCCCAAGCGCTAGCGCAGCGACGCCAAGCCGTTGGCTCAAGGTTGTTTGCAACAGGGAAAATTCTTGGGAGAAATCGGCTTGACGGCGGTTGGCCGTGCCAGCCACCACCAGCCGGGTAGCGCCCTCTTCGACGGCCAGCCACACCCAGATCCGACGATGTGAAGTATAAAACATGATGAAAACACCCGTGACCAACAATAAAAAACCGGCGTAGACAATAAACGTCCCACCACTATGGGTCACTTGCAATCCAGAGGCTTCAACCTGCTGGAAACCGCTCAGTTGCAGGTAGAACGGCGCCTCATAACTCGATAACGACGCCAGTGCGGAAAGCGCGTCATTAAAAAACGCATCCTCGCTCTCGCCGATACCCTCTTCCACCTTGATCCCTTCCTCACGCAATATTTCAAGGAAAAGCTCTGCCAAGGTATCGCGCAGGATATTGAAATACAGTTTGGTCGCTTCCTGCAACCGATCAGGGGGCACAACAGCCTTGGCGCGCTCCGAAACCGCCGTAAACCCCCCGTGGAGGAACAAATTGAGCAGGTTTGCACGCACCACATTCAAATCACGCTGAAAATCGGGATTTTCGGTCGTGGGTTCCGATCGTTTCAGAGCGGTTTTTACCCAATCCGCATCGTGCAAACGGGCGTTGAATTTTAAAAAGCGTTCGGGGCTGTTGTTGGCGGCCGGGATATGGAGATAGTTATAAGGCTCTCCCGGACGGGCTCGCATACCACTGATATAAAACCAGCGGCCTTCCAGCTGAGCGGGAGCCATGTAGTTAAAATACTCTCGCGCCTCGCCCGAGGCAGTGCGCAGTTTAAAGCTAAAACTGGGGCCGAAGTTACGAAATTTGCGATCACCCGGCTTCGCATCCGGCTCCGGTAACAAATTGAATAACCGAAAATCGTCCAGCTCCAGATTCAGCGGCCCGGTCGATCCAGTGAGCTTCAGCCCGTTGCCGACTTCACTTTTCAATTCGACGGGTTCCAATCGAGTCCCAGATAGGGGCCAAGCACGCAATTCCAGCTTGGAGCCCCCATCGCCAAAATCGGACTGATAAATGGCGTATCCGCGATAAACCAGCGGGTGGTTGACCTGAATCGTGGCTGCTAATGGTTGATCGCCCAACTGCTCCCGATCATGGATGCGAAGTCGGCTAATGAAAGATTTCGGTTGGCCCGTATCGTAGTAGGCCACTTGGAAATCTTCCAGTTCAATGGAGAATGGCAGCTCTTGGACCAGGAACCCATCGCGCAAGCGCAGAAAAACAAAATTGGCGGCGCTGCCCTCCGGCAACATCACATTCCCTCGAAAAGCTGGCACCGCGCCAGGTTGCAGCCTGCTGATCGCGGGTACGTCGCGAGACGACAGATCGCGTTTTTCAATTGCGATCTCCCCGCGCCATTCCTTGAGTTTCAACCACAGATTGCCATCCAGCAGACCACCGATGCCGATCACGACCACGGCCGCATGCGTAAAGAGATAACCGAGGCGGTTATAGCGCCCTTTCATGGCCGCCGCCACCTGATGATCGCCGTAATCCCGTAACCGCCAACGATAGCCACGCGCCCGAAAAGCGCCGGTGACTTCCGCCAATACCTGCTCGACATTGCGCTCTGGCACCAGCCACTCAGCCCTTTGGTGAAAACCGCGCAAGGAATTCAGCTGGATCTGGGTGCGAAACCGCATCATCTCGCGCAGCATGGCCGGGACCTGCCGGTATAGGCAAACGCTGGTCGAGACAATCAGAAAAGCTAGAATGCCGATGAACCACAGGCTACCGTAGACATCGTACAAACCCAACCAGCGAAATACTTCAAACCAAAAAGGTCCAAACTTGAGGACGTAGTTCGGATACGGCTGGTTCTGTTGCAACACCGTACCGACCACCGAGGCGATGGCAATGGCGACCAGCAAGGTAATCGCCAGGTTCATCGAACCCAAAAATTCGAGCAACACCCAGCCCAGGGTGCGCCGTGAGATCATCTCGCGCGGGGTAGCTTCGTTCACGAATCAATCTGAAGATTACAGGGGGACGCCTGTTCGACCCGGCTTACCACAAAGCGTTCACGCTTCGACCGGAAACAGGGTAAATCAATGGCGCAAAAAAGGGTGGCCCTACGGCCACCCTCCTCAACGACTACGGGTTTTCAGCTCGATGCGCCGGGTCTTATTGTAAACCTTGAATGTACGACGAAACGGCTTTTATTTCCGGGTCAGTCATCTTGGCGGCAATATTGCGCATCATCTGACCCGCGTCATTGGTCCGCTCCATGGCCCGGAACGCTTTAAGCTGGGTTTCCAAATATTCAGTATGCTGGGCGGCAATCGCGGGGAACTTGGCGGCGGGGTTGCCAGCGCCGACAGCGCCGTGGCACGCCGCGCAGGCCGACACGCCGCTGTTCAGATTACCGCCGCGAAAGAGCGCTTCGCCCTGAGGGGCTAAAGTCTTATCAGCCGCCGCGCGGGCAACCTGCTGTGAAGCGTAATAAGCGGCCAAGTCTTCCATATCCTGCGGGCTTAAGGGGGCAACCATACCCAACATGATCGGATTAACGCGCGCGCCGCTCTTGTATTCTTGCAGTTGTTTGAGCAGATAATCGGCGCTCTGGCCGGCCAGCTTGGGATATTGCGTAACAGCGCTGTTGCCGTCCGGGCCATGACAAGCGGCGCAAGTCGTAGATTTGGCCTTCCCGGCGGTGGCATCACCAGCGGCCAAAGCGGCGGTCGCGGAACCGAGCAGTGCGCAGGTGGCGGCGATCACAACGAATTTTTTCATTTTTAGAATGCTCCTGTACGATGACGGTATTCGGTTCAGGCGACCAGCCGCCCGCCTGAAAATAATAACGCAGTTCGGCGGGCTAGTCTCGCTTGCTTGTGGCGGTATCGGTGCTCGCTTCGGTTGGCTCCGCCCAACGAAAGCAACGGTTTTATATATCAGTTTCGGCTCACAAGTTCAATGAGAAACCCCAGTAATCCTATCCCTATTGAGGGTGCGTCCACCCGAGCGGCCCGCTATCGCGCGGCGCGCTTTCTAAACAGCGTCAACGCCTTGTCGCAGTTGCCGCCCGATACCGGTCGGGAAGTGGCTTTCGCCGGTCGTTCCAACGCTGGCAAATCCAGTGCTCTCAATCTGTTAACCGGTCAACGAGGTTTGGCGCGGACTAGTAAGACGCCAGGCCGCACCCAATTGTTAAATTTTTTTCTGGTGGGGCCGGAACGCTATCTGGTTGATCTCCCAGGCTACGGCTTTGCGCAAGTGCCCGATGCAATCCGTCGCCACTGGCAAGCCCTGCTGGAACGTTACCTGCGAGAGCGTCAAGCCCTGGGCGGGCTGCTGTTGCTGATGGATATTCGCCAGCCGCTGACTGACCTGGATCGGCGGTTGCTCGATCGCCTGGCCGCGCGCGGCTTACCCGTGCATGTCCTGCTGACCAAAGCCGACAAGCTCGGTCGCGGCAAGGCTACAGCCGCCTTACGCCAAGCGCGGGAAACGCTCGACAGCGACTTTCCGGGCGTGAGCGCCCAACTTTTTTCGGTGCTCACGCGTGAGGGGGTAAACGAAGCCCACGCCCTATTGGATCGCTGGCTAGGCTATTAACCGATTCGCTTAGCCCCGCTCGCGGGCGGAAGGCGGATCGTCGGACCGAGGGATCGGCAACCCGCGCGCCAGCAGTCGCGTTTGCAGCGCTTGGCTGACCAATTCACCGATTCGTTCCAAAAACAACGTGCCGACCGCCGGATGAAACCGATCGGGATCGACGCTGCCAACCACCAGCAGCCCGCGCCAATTTCCGCCGCCACCGAGAGGAATCAGCGCCGCCGATACGACCGTGGCGGCGCCCTGACCGCACAAAGCGGTAGCCTGCTCCGGACTCAGCCGACCACATTGAGGTTGGCCCGCTCGAAAGACCCCTTCGCACAAACTCACTACATCCGGCCGGAGAAACTCCTCCACCGCACTCAAGTCAGCCGCCGGCGGGCCAGCCAAACACAGCACGATACAATCAGCCTTGAATTCATCGCGCAGAATCGCCTTGATCCCGTGCAGCAATTCATCCAACCCCCCGCGCGCGTCGAGTAGAGTCAACGCCAGCCGCTGCACGCGTTCCGCCAACCGGTCGTTGTCGCGAGCGATGGAGACCAACTCCAGCAATGTATCGTGCAAACGCTGGCAACGCTCCCGCAACAGCTGATTTTGATACTCCAGCAGCGAAACCGCCGGCTTGCAAGGATGCGGAACGCGCAAGCTCTGCGTCAACTCGGGATGATTGGCGAAAAATTCGGGATGGTCGCGTAGATAAGCCACCAGCGCGGGTTCGGGATCATCCCCAGTCAACTGATCGTTTGCCATTCCAGCTGTCCTTCGAATACGGTCGTCGCCGATCCGGTCATGGTGACCGACTCCCCTTCTCCGGCCCAGTGGATGCTTAATTCGCCGCCCGCTAATCCGACACGGACGCTAGGTTCCAACACGCCGCTCACCCGGCCAGCCACCACCGCCGCGCAAGCGCCGCTGCCGCAGGCCAGCGTTTCACCGACGCCGCGTTCGAAGACCCGCAGCCGGATATGATCGGGCGCGACGATCTGCATGAAGCCGACGTTGGCGCGCTTGGGAAAACGGCCGTGCCGCTCCAACAAAGGGCCTAAGTGCGCGACCGGGGCGCGATCCACATCCGCCACCACCAGCACCGCGTGCGGGTTGCCCATCGACACGGCCCCAATTGCCATATCGACGCCATCGGCGGCAATGAGATACTGTTTGGCGCGTTGGGTGGCGAAGAAGGGAATGTCGGCCGGCTCCAGCTTCGGTTGGCCCATATCCACCGCCACCTGACCATTCGGCTGGATTTGGAGCCGTAACAGCCCACCAGCGGTTATCACCCGTATCTCATCACGATCGATCAAGCCATGATCACGCACGAAGCGCGCGAAGCAGCGAGCGCCGTTGCCGCATTGTTCCACTTCGCCGCCGTCGGCGTTGAAAATGCGGTAACGGAAATCGGCGTCAGGCCGCTCGGACGCTTCCACCAGCAACACCTGATCGCAGCCGACACCAAAGTGGCGATCCGCCAAATACCGAATCCGCTCTGGGCCGAGCGTCACGGTTTGCGAAATACCGTCGATCACCACAAAATCGTTGCCGAGTCCGTGCATCTTGGTAAATCGCAGGGTCATGGGTTGGCCCGCCCAACGCGAAAAATGGGGTTAGGGGAAATCAATTTCGTCCGGTCCAGGCGATCTTATATAAATCCAGCCGTCGGTCGCGAAAATTACGCACGCTGCCGTGGGTGCGCATTTCCTTCAAATTATCCAAATCCAGATCGACGATCAGCGTCATTTCGGTGTTCGGCGTAGCCTCGGCGGCGATGGCGTCGTGGGGAAAAGCGAAATCTGACGGGGTAAACACCGCCGCTTGCGAGTATTGCATGTCCATGTTTTCCACTTTCGGCAAGTTGCCGACGCTGCCGGAAATGACCACGTAACATTCGTTCTCGATCGCCCGCGCCTGAGCGCAACGCCGCACCCGCAAATAGGCGTTCTTGGTGTCGGTCCAGAACGGGACGAACAAAATCTGCATCCCCTGATCGGCCAACAGACGCGGGAGCTCCGGAAATTCCACATCGTAGCAGATTAAGATACCGATCTTGCCGAAGTCCAGCTCAAACACCTGGAGTCTGTCACCCCCCTGGAGACCCCAGTACGACCGTTCGTCCGGCGTGATATGCAATTTGGACTGTTTGTCCCAGGTACCGTCGCGCCGGCAGAGGTAAGCCGCATTGCACAGCGCGCCACCCTCATATTCCGGCATGCTGCCGGCGATGATATTCACATTATAGGCGATCGCCAATTCCAAAATGGCATCGCGCAAGGGCTCAGTGTATTCGGCCAGTTGCCGCACCGCCTCGGCGGTATTGTGCTGGTTGAACTGCGCCATCAGCGGGCCGTTGAAAAACTCCGGGAACAGCACGACATCGGTTTTGTAGCCAGCGACCGCATCCACGAAGTATTCGACCTGCTGTAACAGTTCCTCCAGCGAGGCGGTCTGACGCATCTGCCATTGCACCGCCCCGACCCGCACCACCGACTTGCGGCCGCCGATGAGGACTTCCTTCTCCTCGTAATAGATATTGAGCCATTCCAACAGCACCGCGTAAGCCTTGGAGTCCGTATCGTCCGGCAAATAGCCGGTGACGATCCGGCGCACATGAAAATCGTTGGCCAGTTGGAACGTCAGGATCGGATCGACCAGCTCCTTGGCTTTGACCATTTCCACATACTGCTGCGGGCTCATATCGCCGGCGTATTTGCCATAGCCCGGAATCCGGCCGCCGACCATGATGGCGCGCAAGTTCAGCTTGCCGCACAACTCCTTGCGGGCGTCGTACAGCCGCCGGCCCAACCGCATGTCGCGATAGTTGGGATGGACGAAAATATCAACCCCGTATAAGGTATCGCCGTTCGGATCGTGGGTGGTGAGATAACCGTCCCCGATGATTTGCCAGTACGTATGGCGGTCGCCGTAACGACCGTAATCGACGATCAGGCTAAGGGCGGACGCCACCACCTTGCCGTTGTCTTCAATACATATTTGTCCTTCCGGAAAGCGGGCGATTTGAGAAGCAAACTGCTCGCGGCTCCAGGCACCGTCCATGTTGTGATAAACCAGCTCCATGATTTCCTGAACGTCGCCGTAGTCGGACAAACGAAGATTGCGTAACTTGAGCCGGTGCTGGACCGGATGTTCTGCGGCTCTTTCAGTCATGACGAAACTTGAGGTTGTAAAGCGGGGGCTTAAACATATCAGAGGATGATTAAAGAAAAACAGCAGAATAGCCGTAATACCCAATTAACGCAGCAATTGGGCGTGATCTCGATAAATGCAGCGATCCATCACCACCGTCAAGCCAGCCTGCCGCGCTCGCATCGCCGCCGCTTCGTCCACCACCCCATCCTGCAACCACAACGCCGGTAATTTCAAGGCAATGCATTGCTCGACAATGCCGGCGACATGGCTGGATTCACGGAATACGTCCACCAGATCGACCGGTTCCGGCACAGCCTCAAGGCTGGGATACGCCTTTTCACCCAATACCTCCGACAGACCAGGATTGACCGGGATGATGCGATAACCGAAGCCTTGCAACGCCCTGGCGACGCCGTGACTGGGGCGGCTTGGCGAGGCGGACAAGCCGACCACGGCGATGGCCTTAATCCGCTGGAGCAATTCCCGGATGTCTCCGGTCGATGGATTGACAAAACGCGCAGCCATAGCACTCTCTTCCTCGAAAAGCTTGAAAATTAGGGGATTACCGTCTCGCCGGCATATAACGACGCCACCGTCTCCCGCTGGCGCACTACTTGGAATTTGTCGCCATCGACCATAACCTCGGCCGCGCGCGGCCGGGAATTGTAGTTGGAGCTCATCGAGAAGCCATACGCTCCAGCGGAGCGCACCGCCAACAAGTCCCCCGCTTCGACGATCAATTCACGATCCTTACCAAGAAAATCGCCAGTCTCACAAATCGGCCCCACCACATCGTAACAGCGCGCTTCACCTTGCAAGCGTGGCTCGACGGGAATGATGGCCTGCCAAGCCGCATACAACGCAGGGCGCAGCAAATCATTCATCGCCGCATCCACCACCGCGAAATTCTTTTCCTCGCCCCATTTCAACAGTTCAATTTGCGTCACCAGAATGCCGGCGTTACCGGCGATCGCTCGTCCCGGCTCAAGCAAGACTCGATAAGGGCGGCCCCGCAGTCGCGCGATTAGCGCGGCCGCGTGATCCGCCGGCAGTGGCGGTTCCTCATCTCGATAGCGAATACCCAGCCCACCGCCGAGATCGAGATGGCCAACCTGTATTCCTTCCCGCTCCAATCGCTCCACCAAGGCCAGCACTCGCTCCAGGGCGTCCACGAACGGCGTGACTTGAGTCAGCTGCGAACCGATATGGCAATCCACCCCGATCACTTCAAGATGGGGCGACGTGACCGCCCGCCGGTAAATCGCCACCGCCCGCTCCATGTCGATGCCGAACTTGTTCTGTTTCAAGCCGGTGGAAATATAGGGATGGGTGTTGGCATCCACATCGGGATTGATGCGCAGCGATACCGGCGCTCGCCGGCCCTGCTCCGCCGCCACCTGTTCCAGTAAAACCAGTTCCGCTTCGGATTCGACATTGAAGCAATGGACACCCACTTGGAGCGCGCGTTCCAATTCATCGCGGCGCTTGCCCACGCCGGAGAACATGACTTTGGCGGGATCGCCGCCCGCCACCAGCACACGCTCCAATTCACCGAGCGAAACGATATCGAAACCCGATCCCAAGCGCGCCAATACGTTCAGCACCGCGAGATTGCTATTGGCCTTGACCGAATAGCAGATCATATGCGGATGGTTGCCAAAAGCCGTGTCGAAGGCCTTCCAGTGCCGTTCGATCGTGGCGCGAGAGTAAATGTAACAAGGCGTTCCCACGGCGGCCACGATGTCGGCCACCGAGATATCCTCGGCATACAACCGGCCGTTGCGATATTGAAAATGATCCATCGCTCAAGGTCTCAGCCACGCCGATTGCGACGCGGCTAGTTGCGACAATGCCTTGGGTAGATAGAGCGGGCCTTTCTGACCACAACCCGCTAGCAGCGCGATCAACAGCAGGCCAGCCAACAGCCGTACAGAAAAAAACGCAGGCATACGCCCATTCCTTTGCAGCCAAAGAATATTTAACGATCAGTATAACCCGATTCAACGCGTCGGGATGGCTTGACAAGCCCGGCGACATCACGGCTAATGCCGCTTCACTGACTGCCACGGGACTTTGCCGCATGACCGCACCGCTGCTGACTACCGTCGAAATCGAACCTGCCGGCGTTGTCCGCTCCAGCGTGATCTGGCTGCACGGACTGGGCGCCGACGCCCATGATTTTGAGCCTATCGTGCCCGAATTGCGCCTTCCAGAGGAGCTGGGCATCCGCTTCGTGTTCCCCAACGCGCCCAACCGACCCGTCACGGTCAATGGGGGGATGCAAATGCGCGCCTGGTACGATGTATTGAGCATGGATTTGCCGCGCCAAGAAGACCCCGATGGCGTTTACGCTTCCGAACAAGCGATTAACCAGCTACTGGAACGGGAGAAACAGCGTGGCGTATCCGCCGATAGAATGGTCCTCGCTGGATTTTCGCAAGGCGGCGCAATGGCGTTGCATACCGCGCTACGCTACCCCGACCGACTGGCCGGTACTCTCGCGTTATCGTGCTATCTGCCTTTGGCGGCAAAGCTGAATAACGATCGGCGACCCGCCAACCAGCAGACGCCGATCTTTATGGCGCACGGTGATTACGATTCGGTAATTCCACTGCGCTACGGCCAACAAAGCGCCGAACTACTCAGGACTCTGGGTTATCCAGTGGAGTGGCAAGATTACAGCATGGGCCACGAAGTCTGTTGGGAGGAAATCCGCGACATCGCCAGCTGGCTGAAACGGGTGCTGGCGGTAGCGCAAGCCTGAACAGCCCAAGCTCGTCTACCCGGCGGCCGATACGGCCGCTCGCTTTCCTGATCCGGCATCCAGAATCCCAGAGGATGTCCGCCAGCGCTCGATTTGCCAAAGACCGGCGCAAAAACTTCGCAATCTCCGTCAAACCTTGCGTTGTTGAATGCCCAAATCTACCCTACATTTTATTTTGTTTTCGACCGTTCCCGTTATTTTCCATTCCTTTAGAAGGGTAAATTTAAACCATGAGCAAGCCCAAGAAAGTCGCAATTCTCACCGCGGGCGGTTTGGCTCCCTGCCTCAGCTCGGCCGTTGGCGGCCTCATCGAGCGCTACACCGAAATCGATCCCAGTATCGAAATCATCTGCTACCGCAGCGGCTACAAAGGATTGCTGCTGGGTGATTCCTACAAGGTAACGCCAGAAATTCGTGAAAAAGCCGGGCTGCTGCATACCTTTGGCGGTTCGCCCATCGGCAACAGCCGGGTCAAGCTCACCAACGTTAAGGATTGCGTCAAGCGCGGCTTGGTCAAAGAGGGGCAAGACCCCCAGAAAACCGCGGCCGATCAATTAGTCAAAGATGGCGTGGACGTTCTCCACACCATTGGCGGCGACGACACGAACACCGCGGCGGCCGATCTCGCGGCCTTCCTGGCCAAAAACAACTACGGTCTCACCGTCATCGGGCTGCCGAAAACGGTAGACAATGATGTGTACCCAATCAAGCAGTCGCTGGGCGCTTGGACCGCCGCTGAGCAAGGCGCTCGCTACTTTAAAAACATCGTGGCGGAAAACAACGCCAACCCTCGCATGCTGATCATCCATGAGGTGATGGGTCGCAATTGCGGCTGGCTGACTGCCGCCACCGCGCTGGAATATCGCAAGCTGCTTGACCGCACCGAATGGCTCCCCGCCATCGGACTTGATCGCACGGCCTTCGAGGTGCACGCCGTGTTCGTGCCCGAAATGCACATCGACATCGCCGCCGAGGCCAAACGGCTGCGCAAAGCGATGGATAAGGTCGATTGCATCAATATCTTCGTTTCCGAAGGCGCGGGCGTGGAAGCCATCGTCGCTGAGTTACAGGCCAAGGGTCAGGAAGTCCCGCGCGATGCCTTCGGTCACATCAAGCTCGACGCGGTGAACCCCGGTAAATGGTTTGGCGAGCAGTTCGCGCAGATGATCGGCTCGGAAAAAACCCTGATTCAAAAATCGGGTTACTTTTCGCGCGCTTCCGCCGCCAATATCGAGGATATTCGTCTCATCAAATCGTGCACCGACCTCGCTGTCGAGTGCGCCATGCGCGGTGAAGCCGGCGTTATCGGCCACGATGAAGACCGTGATGGCGTACTGCGCGCCATCGAGTTTCCGCGCATCAAGGGCGGAAAACCTTTTGATATTGACACGCCCTGGTTCACCGCCATGCTGAAGGCCATCGGCCAGAAGAAGGGCAAGAAAGTGGCGGTCAGCCATTAAGGCCGCGGCAAGCGGACTCTAGGCCAAGGCGACCTTAAAGCGCCGCCAACGCCATCAAATGACATCGATCCTGTCGCCCCACCCCACTAAGTAGTGCGGGCGACAGCTCCTTCGTGATCGTCCGTCAAACAAAAGTCCATGATTGCCCATCTGGACTCAGTTTACATAAATTTTATAAATCAATTTATTATCTAAATCATTACCCCATTGATGCACGTCATTCTGAAAGTTGCTTTCGGCCCACCCCGTGCTAGCTTTAACTCTTAAGTAAAACAAAATTCCGAAGCGCTACTAGCCGCTCCAGATATCGGGTTGATCCACCAGAGAGCACGAAGTCATGCTGACATTTCTGGCGTACACGATGGTCATCGTCTTCATGGCCCTGATCATGACCAAGCGTCTACCGGCCCTGATCGCCCTGATCCTGGTTCCCATCGCGTTCGGGCTAATTGGGGGCTTTGGCAAAGAGCTGGGGCCGATGATGCTTAATGGCATCAAAAATCTCGCGCCGACCGGGGTGATGCTGACTTTCGCCATTCTCTACTTCGGCATCATGATCGACGCCGGCCTGTTCGATCCCCTGGTGCGCTTTATCGTCAAGCTGGTTCACGGCGATCCGATGAAGATCGTCGTCGGCACCACGGCGCTGGCGATGATAATCTCGCTCGACGGCGACGGCGCGACCACCTATATGCTGACCGTCTCGGCCATGTTGCCGCTGTACAAACGCTTCGGCATCAGCCGGCTGGTGCTGGCCTGTGTCATCATGCTGGCTGGCGGCGTCTTCAACATCCTGCCATGGGGCGGTCCGACCGCTCGCGCCGCCAGCGCGCTTGGCGTCGGAGCCGATGCGGTGTTCGTCCCGATGATTCCAGCCATGATCGCGGGGATCGTGTGGGTACTCTTTGTCTCCTATCTGCTGGGCATGGCCGAACGGAGACGGATCGGCAAGATCGATGAAGCCACTCTCAAAGCGCTGGAAGAGGGCTCCGGCGCGCAAGCCATCGGCGGCGAGCATTCCGATACCGCCCGCCCTCATCTTCTGTGGGTCAATTTTTTCCTAACGCTGACGCTGCTGGTGATGCTGGTGCTGGGCGTGCTGCCGCTGCCGGTGCTGTTCATGATCGCCTTCGCCATTGCCATCATGATCAATTATCCGACCATGAACGAGCAAAAAGATCGGATCGCCCATCACGCCGAAAACGTGCTGCCAGTGGTATCCCTGATCTTTGCGGCGGGTATCTTCGTTGGCATCCTGTCAGGCACCAAGATGGTCGATGCCATTGCCACCAGCGTGATCGCCATGGTGCCCGACTGGATGGGGCCGTATCTGGGTATCGTGACCGGGTTGTTGAGTATTCCGTTTACCTTCTTCATCTCCAACGACGCTTTCTATTTCGGCATCTTGCCAATTTTGGCCAAGGCGGGCGCGGTTTACGGGTTCAGCGCCGCCGAAATCGCTCGCGCCTCGATTATCGGCCAGCCGGTGCATCTGCTGAGTCCGCTGGTGGCTTCCACCTATCTGCTGGTCGGACTGTCCGAAGTGGAATTTGGCGACCATCAGCGCTTCACCCTGTTCTGGTCGTTTACGGCTTCGATTGTGATGTTGGCCGCCGCGGTCCTCACCGGCGTGGTTCCGCTGGCCAGCCACGCGCCTTGAGGTGATTATGAACCGCAGACTCGCTTTAGGGTTCGCGCTGCTCTGCGCGCTGGTGGTGGGTTTCGCGAGCGCCCAGGAGACAATCCGGTTTCCAGCGCGCGGCCAGGTTCCGGCCGGCTACCCGGCGGATTACCTCAACGTCATCCGCCAAGCCGAGGACGAAGGCTATCTGGTGATTTACTCCAATACCGATCTGGATACCGTGCGCGAGCTGGTCGACTATTTTCAGACGCTGTATCCACGAATCGAGGTTGAGTACAACGATCTGGGCGCGACGGAGCTACATCACCGTTACGTGGCTGAGAGCGCCATCGGGCCAAATACCGCTGACGTGCTTTGGAGTTCGGCGATGGATCTCCAAATGAGTCTGGTCGGCAAAGGCTATGCCCAAACCTATGTATCTCCCGAAATGACAGGCTTACCCTCGTGGGCGAACTGGGATAACCAAGCTTTTGGAACCACGTACGAGCCGGTGGTGATCGCCTACAACAAGCGGCTGCTACCAGCCGACCAGGTACCCCAGACCCATGCTGACCTGATTCGGTTACTGGTCGCCCAACGGAATGCGCTGCACGACAAAGTGGTGACTTACAATCCGGTGCGTTCCGGCGTCGGCTATCTGCTGGCCACCCAAGACGCCAGCGTCTCACCCACAGCCTGGGAGTTGGTGGAAGCGCTTGGCGGCGTCGGCGTTCGCTCCTATCTGACCACCGAGGCGATGCTGAGCCGCGTAGCGTCCGGCACGGCCTTGATCGCCTATAATGCGCTCGGCGCTTACACCTTGCGCGCCGCCGCCAAGAACGCTGAAGTGGGTTATGTATTGCCGCGCGACTACACGCTGGTGACCAGCCGGGTTGCCTTTATCAGCCGTAAAGCGCCACACCCGAACGCAGCCCGCCTGTGGCTGGATTTTTTGCTGTCGACACGGGGCCAAGGCTTGATCGCTAATCAGGCCCGGTTGTTCGCGGTGCGCGCCGATGTCGAGGGAGCCACCACGGCAGCGCGCCTGACTCAACTGGCTGGCGACAGCCTCAAGCCCATCGCGCTCATCCCCGACCTGAGTCGGCTCCTGGAAGAACCACAACGCAGCGATTTCCTGCGGCGCTGGCGCGCGGCGGCCGGCAAGCCGTGAATTCAGCCGAGTTGGCGCTAGTGGCGTTTGTTGCATTTTAGCCATTCAATAGGCTTAAAATAGAACAAACGCAAGCTGGCAGATTGGCCAATTCGGTGGTATCCAACGCGTTGGCATTGACCTACTGAGGACGGCTCACGCATGGTTGACAACTTCGATCTAGCCGCGCTCGACTATCACGCGCAGCCCACGCCGGGCAAGCTCGCCATCGTCGCGACCAAACCCATGGACACCCAACGCGATTTGGCGCTGGCCTATTCGCCGGGAGTGGCGGTGGCGTGCCGGACAATCGCCGGCAATCCCCAGAAAGCGGCGATCCTAACCGCGCGGCAAAATCTAGTGGCGATGATCACCAACGGCTCGGCGGTGCCGGGTCTGGGCAACATCGGCCCGCTGTCCGCCAAACCGTTGATGGAAAGCAAAGCCGTCCTCTTTAAAAAATTCGCCGGGATTGATGTTTTCGATCTCGAACTGGCGCAATCCGACCCCGATCAGCTCATCGCAACCATCGCTGGTCTGGAGCCGACTTTTGGCGGCATCAATCTGGAAGACATCAAAGCGCCGGACTGCTTCAAGGTCGAACAAGCACTCCGCGAGCGGATGGGCATTCCCATTTTTCATGATAATCAACACGGTACGGCCATCATCGTCGGGGCGGCGGTGCTAAACGGTTTGCGGCTGGTCGGCAAGGAGATTCATCGCGTCAAGCTGGTGGTGGCGGGCGCGGGCGCCTCGGCGCTGGCTTGTCTGGAGAGCCTAGTCAGTCTGGGGATGGCGAAACAACATATCGTGGTGGTCGACAGCGCCGGGGTGGTCTACCGGGGTCGCGGCGAGCGGATGAATCCCTGGAAGGAAGCCCACGCCGCCGACACCGATGCCCGCACCTTGGCCGAGGCGCTGATCGGGGCGGATATTTTCCTCGGCTTGTCCGCGCCGGACGTGCTGAAACCGGACATGCTCAAACCGATGGCCGAGCGGCCGTTGATTCTGGCGCTGGCCGATCCGGTGCCAGAGATCTTGCCGGAAATCGCCAAGGCCGCCCGCCCCGACGCGGTGCTGGCCACCGGGCGCTCGGACTATCCTAACCAGGTCGATAACGTCCTATGCTGCCCCTATCTGTTTCGCGGCGCGCTGGATGTGGGCGCGACCGCCATTAACGACGCCATGAAACTGGCTTGCATTCGCGCCATCGCCGATCTGGCGCAAGCGGAAACCGCTGACGATATCGTCATGCGCGCTTACGGCGGCCAGTCGTTGAGCTTCGGGCCGGAGTATCTGATCCCCAAACCGTTCGACCGGCGCTTGCTCATCAAAATCGCCTCGGCGGTGGCGCAAGCGGCAATGGACAGCGGGGTGGCGACCCGGCCCATCGAGGACATGGACGCCTATATCGAGCGCTTGACCAGCTTTGTCTACACCTCCAGTTCGGTGATGCGGCCGATCTTCGAGAAAGCCAGACGCCAGCCCAAGCGACTGGTCTACGCCGAGGGCGAGGAGCAGAAGGTGCTGCAAGCCGTGCAGCAGGTGCTCGATGAAGGCATTGCCTTCCCGCTGCTGGTCGGTCGGCCAGAAGTGATCGAACAGCGCATCCAGCAACTAGGATTGCGACTCGACCCCGGCCAGAATTGCGAGATCATCCACCTGGAAAGCAGCCCCCGGTATGACGAGTATTGCAGCTTGCTGCACCAGCGCTCGCAACGGCAAGGGATTTCGGTGCAGGAGTCCCAATCGCTGGTGCGCACCGACCCGACCGTGGCGGCGGCGCTGCTGGTGCAACATGGCGACGCCGACGCCATGCTGTGCGGCACGGTGGGCCGCTTCAATCACCATCTGGAGCGAATCCGCCAAGTCATCGGCCTGCGCGAAGGGGTGCGTAACTTTTACGCGCTGACCCCGATCATTCTGCCCACCGGCACTTATTTTCTGTGTGATACCCATGTCACGCCCGATCCGACGGTGGATGAAATCGTCGAATTGACCCTGCTGGCCGCCGCCCAGGTGCGCGCTTTTGGCATGACGCCCCAGGCCGCGTTGCTCTCGCGCTCGCATTTCGGCACCCACAACAGTGCATCAGCGCTGAAGATGCGGGCGGCATTGCACCGCTTGCAAGAGTGCGCGCCCGATCTGATCGTTGAGGGCGAAATGAACGGCGAAACCGCCGTGTCGGAAGAACTGCGGTTGACTTTCCTCGGTAAAACTGCTTTGCAGGGGCCAGCCAATCTGCTGATCATGCCCAATGACGACGCTGCGCATATCGCCTATGGCCTGCTGAAAGTGCTCGGCGGCGGCATCGCGCTGGGGCCGATCCTGCTCGGCGCGGCCAAGCCCGCCTATATCGTGACCCAGACCACCCTGGTGCGGACCATCGTCAATATGAGCGCGATCAGCGTGGCCGAAGCCCAGCTGGGCGGCAGAAAGCACACGCCGCTGCTGGCGCGGAGCTAGAGCGCCGCCGTCGTGGACTATCCGCTTCCGCTGTGCAGTCACTTTGATCAGCAACTTGCCCGGCGGTTGATCGAAAGCAATAACCTGCATTTTGAGAGCAATTTCCATGACTTGATCGGGATTTTCAAGGACGGGAAACTGGCGGGCTGTGGCGCTCGGCGCGGCCGGGTGTTAAAAATGCTGGTGGTGGCGGATGAATATCGCGGCGAGGGCTTAGTCGGCGATCTGCTGGCCGAATTGATGCAACTGGGGCGGCAAGCCGGCGAGGAAGGCTTTTTCATTTTCACCCGCCATTGCGCCGTCAACTCCTTCGGCTGGCTGGGCTTCAAGCCGCTAGCCGAATACGGTGGCATCACTTGGCTGGAGCACGGCGGCGAAATCCGCCAGTATCTGGCCCAGCGCGCCGCACTGGCCCGACCGGGCCGCAATGCGGCGGTGCTGACCGATGCCGACCCGGTCACCCTGGGTCATGTACGCCTGATCGAGCGCGCGGCGGACGAGGCTGATACCGTCTACGTGTTCGTGCGCGCGGACGGCCCGCACTGGTTGTCGCTATCGGCGCGACTGGCGTTAACCAGTCAAAGCGTGGCGCACATCACCAACGCCGTCGTCACCGATACCGGCCCGTATCGCCTGCCGGTGGATCGTTTTCCCGGCTATTTTCTGCATCCCGATGACGACGCCACCGAAATCCGCGTCGGCCTGGAGGAACACGTCTTTGGCCACCACATCGCACAGCCCTTTCACATCCTGACGCGGGTGGTTGGCATCGAACCGCCGCCGGCCACCGATCAACCTTACCACGCCATGATGCAGCCCCACTTGGCGCGTTGGAAGATCCGGCTACTCGAAGCGGAGCGGGATATTCCCCCTGATGCATGGCTCAACGCCCGACAGGTGCAAGCGGCGCTGCGCGACGGCGATGACCGCGCGTTGGCCGTCGCCCTGCCCATACCGGTGCTCGATTATTTGCGGCGGGGAAACCAGACGAATTTACGCTGTGCCAGCGTGGGGTAAAAACCACGCCGCCCACGACCGCGCCCCCGGTCGAGAGTTGCTTCGCTGTACCCTGTCACGGAGGTTTTTTAGATGCGCATCAACAAGAAAGCCCAGGCCGGCACCATGCAATCCAGCGATCTCATCGTCTTCGTCGAACCGGCGGACGATCTTGCCATCGAGATTGAATCGACCGTGCAACAGCAATTCGGCCACTTGATCGAGGCCCGAGTGAAGCAGGTGCTGAAGCGCTTGTCGGTCGAGCAGTGCCGGATCATGGTGTCGGATCGCGGCGCGCTGGATTACGCTATCGACGCTCGCGTCGAAGCGGCGTTGCGACGCGCCAACTGATACGGGACAGCCGCCATGCTCCATCCGCGACTGCGCCGCAGCCTGCTGTACGTGCCGGGCAATATGCCCTCGATGCTGCAAAACATTCCGATCTTTCCCAGCGATGTTTGCATCATCGACCTCGAAGATGCGGTGCCCCGCACCGAGAAAGACGCCGCTCGCCTATTGTCGCGCCGTTTCATCGAAGGCTACACCCAGCGCAACAAGGAACTGTACGTTCGCATCAACGGCTTGGATACGCCTTATTTCCGCGACGATCTGGCGCAAATCCTGCCCGCCATGCCGGACGGCATTCGGCTGCCAAAATGTGAGCATCCCTCCCATCTGCGGCGGATTGACGACTTGTTGACCGAGTTCGAGGAATATCTGGGCTGTGAAATTGGCCGTTTCAAGATCATCGCGTCGGTGGAAAGCGCGCAGGGCATCCTCAACGTCAACGAAACCGCCCGCGCCTCGGAGCGGCTAGTAGCTCTGGGCTTTTCCGCCGAGGACTACACCGCTAACCTGCAAATCGACCGTCCCAAGACCGGCGAGCATCTGGTGGTACCGCGCCAATTGTTGCTGATGGCCTGTCGCGCCGCGGGGATTCAGGCCATCGACACGGTGTGGGCCGATGCGTCCGATCAGGAGGGGTTCCGCCGTGAATGCGAGCACATCAAGGTGTTGGGCTTCGATGGCAAGTCGCTGATCAATCCGCGCCAGATCGACGTGCTGCACGATGTAATGGCCCCCAAGCCGGAAGAAATCGACTACGCCCTGCAAGTGGTGGACGCCATCAGGGGCGCGCGCGAACAAGGCACCGGCGTGGTTTCGCTGGGCGGCAAAATGATCGACGCGCCGGTGGTCGCTCGCGCCGTGCGGGTGCTACTGTCGGCCAAATCGCTGGGGCTGGTCGATACCGATATCGACGAACGGGTGATTTACGGGGACGCGGACGCATGAGTAAAAACAGTTTGGGCCGGGAACTTCCAGAAACTTGGCGCGGGCGGACGCTGCGTCCCTATCGCGATCCGTTCTCGGCGCAACCCGAAGGGCCACGGGTGGCGCGCCCAATCCGCCGGGTGAATCCGGGCGATAACAAATTACTGGGATCGTTGCGCGAGGCTATCGAAGCGTCCGGGCTGCGCGACGGCATGACCATCGGCGCGCACCATCACTTGCGAAACGGCGATCTGGTGCTGAACAGCGTGGTCAAGGAAATCGCCGCGCTGGGACTGCGCGATATTGGCATCGCCAGCTCCTCGGTGCATCCGGTGCACGAGGCGCTCATTCCTTACATCCGCGACGGGGTGATTAGTCACATTGAATGCGGCGTGAATGGCCAAATCAGCCGGATGGTCTCCACCGGTCAACTGGATGTTCCGATCATCACCCGCACCCACGGCGGGCGGGGCCGGGCGATGATGTGCGGCGACCTCAAGGTCGATGTGGCCTTCGTCGGCGCGCCGACGTGCGATGAGTATGGCAACATTTGCGCCAGCAAGGGGCCATCGGCCTGCGGGGTGGTGGGCTACAGCCACTCGGACGCTGACTACGCCGATTGCGTGATCGCCATCACCGACAATCTAGTGCCTTATCCGGCCTTCCCCATTTCCATTCCGCAAACCAAGGTCGATTATGTGGTCAAGATCGACTCGCTCGGCAATCCGGCCAAGATCGTTTCGACCACCACCCGCATCACCACCGACCCCATCGGCTTGCAGATCGCCAAGTACGCCGCTACTGTCATCGAACTGTCGGGCTTATTGCGAAACGGCTTTTCCTTCCAGACCGGCGCGGGCGGCGCATCGCTGGCGGTCGCCGCCAACGTCCGCGACCTGATGCGCAAACAGGCCATCACCGGCTCGTTCGGCGCGGGCGGCATCACCGGCTACTTTGTCGAGATGTTGGAAGAAGGGCTGCTGGAGGCGCTATTCGACGTGCAAAGCTTCGATCTGAAGGCCGTTGCCTCGGTGGGCCGTAACCCGGCCCATATTGAAATGAGCGCCGATATGTACGCCAATCCGTTCAATGCCGGTTGCGTGGTGAACAGGCTGGATTGCGTGGTGCTGGGGGCGCGCGAGATTGATGTCAATTTCAACGTCAACGTCAACACCGAATCCGACGGCACCTTAAACGGCAATACCGGCGGCCATGCCGACACCGCGGCTGGAGCCAAACTGGCCATTGTGGTGGCGCCCTCGATCCGTGCCCGGTTGCCCATCGTGCGCGACGAGGTAACCACGATTTCCACGCCCGGCGAGACCATCGACGCCATCGTGACCGAACGCGGAGTCGCGCTGAACAGCAAGTATCAGGCACTGGCCCCGGATCTGCGACGGCGCGGCGTGCCGGTGAAATCCATCATCGAACTCAGGGATGAAATCTACGGCATTACCGGCGCGCCCCGGCCCATCGAATTCACCGATAAGATCGTCGGCTTGGTGGAATATCGGGACGGCACCATCACTGATGTCATACGTCAGGTTAAGGGCTGAACTACTGGCCGCCCGCGAGGCCCGCGACGCCTTGCTGGCGACTTTACTGGATGAGGTGACAACCCCGCTGGTGATGATGTCCAGCGCTATTCCCGGCCCCGATAAAGCCCCGTCCGGCAGCACCGCCTTATTCACTTGGGGGCTGCGGCAACTGCAAGATCGACTCGACTGTCGGCGACTCCTCGCCCACGGCGAAGATGCGCTCGGCCCTTACGGCTTTATCGCCGCCGCCGCTGAGCCGCGGCGGCTTAAAACGCTCGCGCTGATGATCGAAGCCGCCCTGCCCGCCGCGCGCCTGCTCGATTTGGATGTCTACGCCGCTGACGGTTCGCGGATCGGGCGGGCGGAACTGGGCGAACCGGCGCGCCGCTGCTTGCTGTGCGCCGAACCCGCCGTTGACTGTATCCGCTTAAACCGCCACCCGATGGAGCATCTGCGCAACCATGTCGGCTATCTCCTTGCGTCTTTCACCGCCAGCGTCATCGAGCCTCTCACCGACACAACAACTGGCGGCGCTGCTGGTCACCGGCCTGCGGCGGGAGCTTGATCTAACCCCCAAGCCGGGCTTGGTGGATCGCTGGAACAACGGCTCGCATGACGATCTGAATTACTCGCTGATGGCGCGCTCAATCCATTTGCTGGCGAGTTATTTTTCCGCCTGCGCCGCAGCCTTGGCAGCCGGTCATCCTCTGGAGCGGCTACGGGAATTAGGGATCGGCGCCGAACGGGATATGTCGAATCAATTCCATACCAACACGCACCGGGGTGCGATTTTTCTTGGCGGATTACTGTTAGCTGGGGTTTATAGCGCCGGATCACGGGATCGCGCGGCGGTCAGCGCCGCTGTCGCCGACGCGGCGCATCGGCTTTTCGCCACGAGCTTACCGACCCAAACCAAAGGCGGCACGGTGCGCGGGCGCTATCAGGCGGGCGGCATCATTCAGGAAGCCCTGGATGGGTTGCCATCGGTGTTCGAGGTGGGTGCTCCCGCCTTGCGCGAAGCGGGACAGCTCGGATTCGCGCAACGCGACGGTCTGTTTCTGGCCATGGCGCGGCTGATGCGGACGGTGGAGGACACCACGGCTTTACGCCGCCGCGGCCCCGCCGGTCTTGCCCAACTCAAACGCGACGGAGTAACGCTGGAAGCCTTACTGCTCAATGGTTACGATCCGGTCGTTTTTCTGACCAATGCCAACCACCAGTATCGCCTAAAACGGCTGACCATGGGCGGCGTCGCCGACCTGTTGGCGCTTAGCGTGGCATGGGAGCGGTTTGAGCCGCGCCGCGATCCCGCAAGCTACGCTCCACTCTCTCAAACCATCCACATCTGATCTAAGCTCGCCTTTCCAAAAGTCCGCTATTCTTTCTCTCCCTTCAGCATCCATTTTTAGGGTAAGCATTTTTATATCCCTAAAAACCCGGAATCCCTCACGGAGCATCCAGATGTTACCTACATAAGTAATAAAATTATACAAATTTAGCCTTAAATAATAAAATTATTAGGATATTTTATTTAACATAATAAAAATTATTTTTCATATATTGTATAATTTTTCAAACAATGATATTTTATTGATAATCACTATCGCTCTTATACGCTTGGTATCTATGTCCTTCCAAGCAGGATTACGCCAGTAGTGTTTTATTGGAAAATTCAAAAACTTGTTGAGCAGCATCAAAATGTCGACCAGAAAACCCAATACTGCTGTGCTATTGACCGCCCTACTATTGGGCCTTTCGGCAGCCATTAGCAACGCCAAGACAACAATTTGGCCCAGTCACGTCACACAAGCTCAAACCTACGTTAACCAAATCAAAGCCAACAATAACAGCTTCAATTCACCCGCATTTTTGGGTTATGACGCATCGAAAACCCTACGAGCGCAGACCAAATGCAGCACTTTTGTCACTTTACTTTTGAAGAACACCTATCCTGAGGTGGTGACCGATCAGGCGTTGATCGCATTGACCAGTAGCAGTTCGCCCTATGCGGACGAATGGTTTGCCGCAATTGCAGCAAGAGTCGCCGATCCAAAATCAGGATTGGCGTTTAAAGGCAGGCCCACTGTTGCCAGCATGAAAGTGGGCGATATTATCGCATCGAGCTATACCACCAGCGGAAACACGGGCCACACCATGATCTTAGCCAGCCTCAGCCTAGCCGAGGCCAACATCGTCCCGCCGTACCCGATCCCTGACGTAGCTACCGTCAATCGTTATTTGGTCAAAGTTTATGATTCGACTAAGAATCTACACTGGAGCGACTTTGCCAGCGGCACGCCCGACTCTCGCTACAACAAGCAATGGAACGGCACGAACTGGGTAGGCGATGAGGGCATCGGCTCTGGCTATATCGCCCTTTATGAAGATACGGCCACCGGTAAGCCAGTGGCCTGGGCCTGGAACGCCAGTAGAACCACCAAGTCATTTTATTACGCCGTAACGCCACCGGCCGACAGCGCCGCCGACTACCGGCCACTGGCAATCGGCTACCTGACAGGGCCGGGACTATAGATTCAATCGTTGAAAATTGAATAAAAATTTGCCAAGCCAACGTTGGCTTAAATCTACGGTGGCGGCGGCGCTAGCACCTCGCGGCTGCCGTTAGATTGCAATGGCCCGACCACGCCAGCCACTTCCATTTCCTCAACCAGACGCGCCGCCCGATTGTAGCCAATCCGCAGCCGGCGCTGCACGCCAGAGACGGAAGCCCGCCGCGATTCGGTGACGATGCGCACCGCCTCATCGTACAAAGGATCGCTTTCGCCGCCACGCCCCGCACTCGTTTCGCTTTCCTCGCTGCTTTCAGTATCCTCACGCGCTTCAACCAGAACATCGTCGATATAGTCGGGCGAGCCGGTCTGTCGTAGAAAATCGACGACGCGATTGACTTCCTGGTCGTCCACGAACGCGCCGTGCACCCGTTGTGGCAATCCCGTTCCAGGCGGTAGATAGAGCATGTCGCCGTGGCCTAGTAATTGTTCCGCGCCCATCTGGTCGAGGATGGTGCGAGAATCCACCTTCGAGGACACCTGAAACGCAATACGGGTCGGAATATTGGCCTTGATCAAGCCTGTAATCACATCGACCGACGGCCGCTGCGTCGCCAAAATCAGGTGGATGCCGGAGGCCCGCGCCTTCTGCGCCAGACGGGCGATCAGCTCTTCCACCTTCTTGCCGACAATCATCATCATGTCGGCCAATTCATCAATGACGACCACAACCGAAGGCAAAGGCTGCAACAGTGGAATTTCACCGGGTGTCATCGCGCCATCCGGCTTCCAAAAAGGATCCGTTAGAGCACCCCCTTCTTCCAATGCGTCGAGGATTTTGCGGTTGAAGCCCGTGATATTCCGCACCTTCAAAGCCGCCATCAGCCGATAGCGCCGCTCCATCTCACCCACGCACCAGCGCAACGCATTGGCCGCCTCCTTCATGTCGGTGACTACCGGAGTTAGTAAATGCGGAATGTCTTCGTACATCGACAGTTCCAACATTTTGGGATCGACTAAAATAAGCCGAACCTCGGTGGGGGGCGCTTTATACAATAAGCTCAGCAGCATGGCGTTAATCGCCACCGACTTGCCAGAACCCGTGGTGCCCGCCACCAGCAAATGGGGCATTTTCGCCAGATTGGCCACGACCGGCTTGCCACCGATATCCATCCCCAACGCCAGCGTCAACGGCGACGCCGATTCGGTATAGACCGGCGCTTCCAACACCTCGCGCAGATAAACGACTTCACGGTGTCGGTTGGGAATTTCCAAACCGATGACCGATTTGCCGGGAATGACCTCCACCACCCGCACGCTGACCACCGACAATCCGCGCGCCAGGTCCTTGGCCAGATTGCTGATCTGGCTGACCTTGACCCCCGGCGCTGGATCGACCTCGAACCGGGTAATCACTGGCCCCGGCTCCACCGCCACCACGCGGGCGTCGATGCCGAAGCTCTTTAGCAGGCTCTCAACGTGCCGGGACATTTGTTCCAGCGTGGCGGACGAATAACCCGCCGTTCGCACCGGAGGTTGGTCGAGCAAATCCAGTGACGGCAATACATCGGCGCTGGCGGGTTCGGCTGGAGCCAGACGCCGCGCCATGGCGGCCAAGGGTGGCGAGGGCGTGGTGGACGTTGTCCGCGTTTTTGCGAGTGGCGCTTTCATTTCTAGTGAATCATTGGACGCCTCCTCCGTTGGAAACCCATAATCCGCCAGCCAGGGCTGGGTGGCGGGGGCCGCCATGGACGAGTTTCGTGACGGCGAGGGCGAGGCTGGCGGCGGCCGCCCCGCCGGGTCGGGCGAGGCGACCGCTGTAGGAATTAGCGTGAGATCTGGCAAAGCCAGCTTTGAGGGATCGGAGGACGGCGATGCGTCCGGTGGCCGCGCCGCGCCACTTTGTGATTTGTGTTTGCGCGGTAGATTTAATACCGGTTCGACGCGGGCGCTATTTCGAGCGCCCGCATTTGGCGCGGTGGCTCCCAACTCGTTGCTTGGCGTTTCATTAGCCGTCAGCGACTCAGCCAACTCGGCAGATTCAGTAGCGGAAGACACGTCTTCCGAGTCCTGTTTGAGACGGCGAGCTTGCCACCAAGCTCGTGTTTTGGTGGTCGCGTCATCCAGCCAATGGAAGACGGTCCGTTTGAGCGCTGCTCCATTGTCTTTAACGAGCTTAATGGCTGGCTTGGAGCTTGCGATTTCAGCGGGCGGCTTCTCCTCGCCATTCTCCTTTGCACGACCCCGTTTCGGCGGCGATTTGGGTTGACTCCCAACCCCGCGCAGGGTATTGAGCACGGTACTACCAATCCAATCCAGCAATTTCAACCAGGATAAGCCAGTGGTCAGCGTCACTCCGGCAAACAACAGGGCGACCATGAACAGGTTGCCCCAACCAAAGCCAAAGGCCCGCGTCAAAAACTGGCTGACATGCACCCCGACCAGCCCACCCGCTGAGCCAGCGCCCGGTACGGTGCCCGGCGCGGTGTGCAAATGCAATGTAGCGACCCCGCAAGCGGTTAATAGCGCTACCGCAAAACCTAATACTCTAAATAAGACAATCTCGGCGTCCAGTTCCAGCAAGGCGCCGCGCTTGAACAAGCGCCAGCCCGCCCAGCTCAAACCCAACGGGAAAAAGTAGGCTGGATAACCGAAAAAGTACAGGGTAATGTCGGCGAACCAAGCCCCGACCGTTCCGCCAAGGTTCTGAATTTTGGTGAAGTTGCCGGTATGAGTCCAGGCTGGATCGTTTGAATGGAAGCTAGCCAGCGCAATAATCATCCCCAGCGCGATGGCGATCGCCAGCCAAAAACTGGACTCCCGGAGGACTCCTTTGAAGAAACGGATGATACCCACCCGGACCGCGGGCGATTCGGGCTTGATGCGCTGTGCCTGAGGCAAAATTAAATCCTATTTGAGCATGAGATACAGGAGGAGTGACCGCCTTTGACGATCATCCCGTCAGCCGAAGATGCTATTGTCCCATTCCAGGACGCTGAGGCCAAGGCTAAACCAAACCATCAGAACGAACTGATTGAACAATTTGGGTTCCAATGCAACGATTTGGTTTGAGCCGGTCCCGCTCCCCTATTGGCTATTTCTGGCTGCTTTAAGAATCATGCCTGTTGAATGCTTTGACAGCTTTACCGCCATTTCGCCGGCCGAATGGAACACTCTTGTCCCCGACTCCAACCCGTTTCTCAGCCATGAGTTTCTAACGGCCCTGGAACGGCATCACTGTGTCGGTGAAGGTACCGGCTGGTTACCCCAGCCCGTCGTCTGTCGTGCTGGGGATGGGCGTCTGTTGGGAGCGACGCCTTTGTATCTCAAATTTAACTCCTACGGTGAATTTGTCTTCGATTGGGGCTGGGCCGAAGCCTTTCGCCGCCAAGGATTCGCCTATTATCCAAAGCTGGTGAGCGCGATCCCCTACACGCCGACCACCAGCCGCCGGTTGCTGCTGGCTCCCGATCAACCTCAGCCCGATGATACCGCTCGAGCAATCATCGATTTTGTGCTGGAGGAAAGCCAATGCCGGCGGTATTCTTCGGTTCATTGGCTGTTCCCCACCTCTGAAGACCTACAACCGTTGCAGCAACAGGGCTTCCTACCTCGGCTGGGCTGTCAATTCCACTGGCAGAATTTGAATTATCGCGATTTTCAAGATTTTCTGGATACGCTGACCGCCAAGCGGCGCAAAAACATCAATCGGGAACGCCGGCTGGTACGAGAAGCCGGCTTGGAGCTACGCTTGCTGCGCGGTGGGGACCTGAGCGAAGCGCAATGGCATACCGTGCATGCCTTCTACCGCTCCACCTTTCAGCGATTGGGCGGTACCCCCACGCTGACCCTGCCATTTTTCCTGGAAATCGCCTCTACCTTAAGCGACCGGTTGATCGTGGTATTGGCGCGGATTCACAATCGCGAAGTCGCGGCGGCAATCAGCTTTCGCGACCAAACCACGCTTTATGGCCGCCATTGGGGCTGCCGAGCCGATTACGATAGCCTCCATTTCGAAGCTTGCTATTATCAGGGCCTTGAATATTGCATCGAACAGGGCCTACGGCGCTTTGAGCCAGGCGCGCAGGGCGAGCATAAAATTCACCGGGGCTTTTTACCGACTTTGACTCATTCCGCTCACTGGATCGCCCATCCCAGTTTCCGCCAGGCCATCAGCCAGTTTCTAGCCCAAGAGACCCCCGCGGTGCGCGATTATGCCGCCGAGTTGCTACAACATTCGCCCTATCGGGCCGAGGTGATACGCGATGCGCCTACCGTGGCTGGACCCACACGATGACAGCCAGCCTTTTCCGCATCCAGACCGGGCGCTGACGGACCCCGACGGCTTGCTGGCCGCCGGTGGGAACTTAAGCGCGCGCCGCTTGTTGCGCGCTTATCGGCAGGGTATCTTTCCCTGGTATTCATCGGGCCAACCGATTCTGTGGTGGTCGCCGGACCCGCGCCTGGTGCTGCTTCCCGAACAGATCAAAGTTTCGCGCAGCTTGCGTAAGACTTTGCGCAAGGGCCAGTTTCACATTACAGTGGATACCAGCTTTGCGGCGGTCATCGCCAGTTGCGCGGGGCCGCGCGCCGTAAGCCCCGACACCTGGATCACCCCAGAGATGCACCAAGCCTACTGTCGTTTGCATCGGCTCGGCCATGCCCATTCCGTCGAGACCTGGCATCAGGGCGAATTAGTCGGGGGCTTGTATGGTGTGGCGGTTGGTCGAGTATTCTATGGCGAATCCATGTTCAGCCTCCTAAGCGACGCCTCTAAAGTCGCATTGGTCTGGTTGGCGGCCCAATTGAGACGCTGGGAATTTGCGGTGATCGATTGTCAGGTACGGACCGATCACCTCGTAAGTCTGGGAGCGGTCGAAATCCCTCGCCCTACCTTCTTAAAATTATTGCAATGTTACTGCCCGCTGCCCGGTCAGGAAGGCCATTGGCAATTCGATCCCGACCTGCTCAGCGATTTGCGCGCGCGACCATGAGCGACCTCCGCGATTCTCTGTACGATCTCCGGATGTTCTTAACGACCGACTACCCTTGTAGCTATTTGCCAGGCCAGCAGGCTCGCAATCTGGTCGCCGACCCGACAGCCGCTGACGCACGACTGTATACCCAACTGGCGCAACTGGGATTTCGGCGCAGCGGCGATCACATTTACCGTCCGCACTGCCGCGACTGTGTGGCGTGTCGGTCGCTACGGATTCCGGTCGAGCAGTTTCAACCCAATCGTTCGCAGCGCCGGATTTGGGACCGCAATCAAGACCTTGCAGTTCAAATGATCGAAGCGGAATTCAAGGAGGAGCACTTCGATTTATACGCCCGCTATCTAGGCGCCCGACATGCTGGCGGCGGCATGGATCCCGCCAATCCAGAAAACTATTGGTCGTTCATCGCCTCGCGCTGGAGCCCAACGGCATTGGGCGAATTTCGCCGTGGGCAACAATTAGTGGCAGTCGCCGTGATCGACCGTTTGGACAATGGGCTATCGGCTGTCTATACCTTTTTTGATTCATTGGAAGAAAACCGTAGTCTGGGCACTTTCGCAATTCTGTGGCAGATCGCCGAGGCAAAGCAACTACAGCTAAAATGGCTCTACTTGGGTTACTGGATCGAACAATGCGCTAAAATGGCTTATAAATCCCGCTTCAAACCACATGAAATCTTCGCTATTGAGCATTGGGGTTGGTTGAAATCAGATGATTAACCCTATCAGGATCGCATGCATGAGCAAATCGCTTCGTTATTATTTTCAGTGCGTCGTCTTAGGCACTGCCTGCATCGCACAAGCTGCCCCAATTGATGAACGATCAGCCAATTCACCAACACAATACGCGGAGCAGGCCAATAAAAAAACGGTTGGCATCCTTGCTGAGGGAATCAATGGTACCGCCACTCATATCGCAGCGGATATGGCCACAGTCATGGACAGTGATGATTCACGCATTTTAGCGATCATCGGCAAAGGCTCCATCCAAAATATCGATGATCTACTACATTTAAAAGGCATCGATATGGCTATCGTGCAATTGGATGTGTTGGAACATCTAAAACGGACAAGTGCTTATAAAGATATTGATAAGCGAATCAATTATATTACCAAGCTATATAATGAAGAATTTCATCTTTTAGCCGGCCCTGAAATAACCCAATTGAACCAACTGGCAAACCGCAAGGTCAATTTCGATGTCAAAAGCAGCGGCACCGCCATCACGGCTGCTTTACTATTCGAGACCTTAAAGGTCTCCGTAGAACCGACTTATTTTGACCAAACCACTGCATTAGAAAAGCTTAAAATCGGTGAAATTGCCGCATTAGCTTATGTGACTGGGAAGCCCGCCTCTTTATTCGAAAAAATCCCGGTGACTGATAAACTCCATTTCTTAGCCGTTGATCATACACCCAATCTGTTAGAAACCTATCTACCCAGTTCCCTCAATAACAAAGATTATCCAAGCTTGATACAAGATAAACAGGATATCAAAACAATTGCTGTCAGCTCTATTCTAGCAGTATACAGTTGGAAATCTTATTACAATCGTTATCAAAAAATAGCTAATTTTACGATTAATTTTTTTAATCACTTCAACGCTTTTCAGCCAGTGGGCCGACATCCAAAATGGCAAGAAGTCAACTTCTCAGCCAACGTGCCAGGATGGACTAGATTTCCTCCAGCACAAGAATGGCTTGAGCACCATTGATTGATTATTTTTACTCGGCTGATTCAGGCATCTTACTTCTCAATTCCTGAAGCTGATAAGAATCTCCTTCTGTATAGCCTGCTGCCTTAGCTCTTAGGTACCACTCCGCCGCTTTGGCTGGATCATCACGAAAGCCTTTTACGCCTAGATTGGCAAGCGCGGCCGGGTCATAGGTTTTAGCAACCGCCGCCATTGCCTCAGGATAACCGAGCTTAACCGCCTCTTGATAAAAGAGCCGTGCTGAAACAATATCCCCGCGCCTTAAAAAGCTATCACCCTTATTCATATAGAACACAATCAATTGATTGTCGACCTTAGGCTTTATAACGGGAGCCAAAGTGGGGGTAGTCTTCTCCTGAGCTGGTGGTGACAGATCCTGCTTCAAGCTTATCTTCGCCGGATCAGCTCCCGGTGGAGGGGTGGATTCAGTTGAACCATCACGCTGATGAACGGCTGATGCTGGCGGAGGGCTAGGCTGGGAGGGCTCAATTCCAGTGGCGGCGACTGGGGCCTGAGCGGTCTGCTTGGCATCAACCTTGGTTGATGAGCTCAATGAGGGATTAGTATCGGATTTCGATTCCGACGCTGGCGCTTGATAATCCTGTGCGCTATTGGGTGCCGCGTTTATAACAGGACCCGGTGCTAAGGCAGCCGGCGCAGGGACTTGAAGTGAGGAAGGAGGTTGCGCGGCGGAAGTATGATCCGGTGCTTTATTAAACAGGTAAGCACTTCCAAGGCCCCCTAATAACCCAGCCAATAATGCAAAAAACACAAGCGATAAAAACTGTATTTTATTCGAATGCAGAAGATTTAAAGATTTTTTCTCCTGTTTATACTCAGTTGATCGTGAACCGGCTACGACTTTATCTTGAAGCTCTTCCTCCATTATTTTTTCGACCAGATCTTTCCTTGATTCTGTATTTTTCTGTGAGAGCTTCCCTGCGTTTACAGGAGACTTAACCTTATTAAGGTTTGATTTTGTAAAAGAAAGAGTAGCAACAGGGTAGTCAGTAAAACTTTGTAAAATTGGATCATTGACAGTTTGATCCAAACTCTTTCCGTTCTCCTTAGGCAACAATAATCCATCAACGATTTCTTTAGCTTTATCACTAGTATTAATTTCATCCAACCCTGATAAATTATCCAATTTAATAGATTGATGTTTTTCAAAAAAAATAGTCTTATCCAGCGCCGTTTCCTCTAAAACCCCCTCATCCAGTACAGTTTTATCTAGCACTGTTTCATCCAATACCGCCTTATCGAATAGCACATCATCATAATTTTTAGGCGGGACTTTGCGAGGGATTAATGGATCTCTTTCCTGCATCATCAGCTCATTTGCAGCCTCACTGACTGAATCAATTGATATTGATTTCTCTCCATCAAGTTGTGCTATCACTAATGCTCTTTCACAAAGCGCATTAATTAAACGCGGAGTACCTCCTGTATACCTTGCTATCTTTTTAATCACCGTAGGTGAAAAGAAAGATTCAAAATCTACAATATCAGAATTTTTAATTTGTCGTGAAACATAGGCCGCAATATCTTCAACAGCCAATGGTTCTAGGCGAACTTGAGTAATATCCACCGAGAGAGCATGTTGATTTCTAACTTTTTCTAGTAATAATTCCAGCATGGGCGTTCCGCTAAGGACAAGGCGTAGCGCACAGCCATCAAGCTCTAAATTATATAATGCAATTAATTGACTTAAGACATCCTCACCCAGATGATGTGCATCATCAATGACTAAAACTATATTAATTCCTTTCTGAGAATTAGCTATCAGAAATTGCTTTAATTCAGCAAGCTGAGTGGGCAAGTAATTTTCAGTAGTGTTAATCTCTAATTTATCACAAATAACCGCAATCAAATTTTCATAATCGAGATTTGTCGAATAACAACAAATAAATATTAAATTTTTTGGCGCCTCATTTTCCAATTTATGCAATAAAAAACTCTTGCCAATGCCGGCTTCGCCCGTCAGGGTAAAAATACCACTCGCTTGGTTAATACGTTTTGATAATTCAGTATATGCATTAGAAGATGTCTTATTTAAGAAAATAAATTCCGATTCATTGACACTAAAAATTTTACGGCGCGCCCCAAGGGGATGCTGGTTATTTTGTTGGATATCGGAAAAATCGCTCATCAGCTAACACGTCTTGGTTTATTCATTATCCAAAATGGCGCTACCACTCAAAAACTAACAAAACAAAAAAACCGCGCCATTCTTGTGAAGAATATCACATTTTATGGCCCAGCCATGAAATTAGCCGCTTCAGGTGATTGTAGCTATTTGTGCCTGCCGTAATGGACTGGCCGTATATTTATAATTTTATTCGCTTTGATCTTAGCGAATCTGTAAGCAATTATAGGCTTAGTTTTAAAACGCTCTTCCAAAAACCATCACCTTGTTTATTCGCTACACCCCGCTGGGGTTACAGCGGGGGATCGTCACGAATTAACAGCAGCGCGGTCCCGCCTTGGCATAGCGGCGGTCGATGGCGAACCGGAAAAATTCCTTCTCGCTCATCGGTGGCACATCAGGGTGAATGTGCCGATGCCGGGCCAGATAAGCCGCATAATCCGGCGCGCCGATGATACGCCGTAGCGCCTGATTGAATCGCGCAAGGCGCTGCAACCAGGTTTTCGCGCCAGCAGCCGGTTGCTCGGGGTCAGCCAGCGCGCTTACCGACTCTTTAGTGTGAGGTTGCATAGTCGACTCCTGGGTCTCTAGCCTTATAGTCGCTTTCCCTGATGGTCGGAGCGGGATTGCGGATCGCTCGTAACGACATCCGAATCGCAAACACCGCCATGGCGATCACCAGCGCGACGAATAAGGCGGTAATGGTGCCACAGAGATAGTTATTGAATGCCACCCGCTGCATATCGGCGATGCTTTTGGCCGGCGCGATGATGGTCCCGGCGGCGGCCGCGTCGCTGTATTTTTGGGCGATGGCGAAGAAACCGACCGGCAGCGGCGAAAACACCTTCTGCCAGCCCGCGGACATGGTACAGATCAGCAACCAAGCAGTTGGAACCAGCGTTACCCAGATATAGCGCTCCCGTTTCATCTTGATCAGCACCGTGGTGCAGAGCAATAGCGCAATTCCCGCCAGCATCTGGTTACCGATGCCAAACAACGGCCAAATGGTATTGACCCCGCCCAGCGGATCGACCGTGCCCTGGTAGACAAAATAACCCCACATCGACACGCACAGCACTGTGGCGACGACGTTCGCCAGCACCGATTTAGTTTCGCCCAACGGTTCGTACACGGTGCCGAGCAAATCCTGAATCATGAAGCGTCCGGCGCGGGTACCGGCATCCACGGCGGTCAGGATGAACAGCGCCTCGAACAAGATGGCAAAGTGATACCAGAAGGCTTGCAGCGCCTTACCACCAACCGCCGCCGACATGATCTGCGCCATGCCGACAGCCAGGGTGGGCGCGCCACCAGCCCGGTTAAGAATGCTGTGCTCGCCGATGTCCTTGGCGGTTTGGGTAATCATCTCCGGCGTGATCGCCCAACCCCACTGGGTGATGACCTCGGATGCTTTTTCGACCGTGTTGCCGATGACCGCCACCGGGCTGTTCATGGCGAAGTAGATGCCTGGATCGAGCACGCAAGCCGCCGTCAGGGCCATAATGGCGACGAAAGATTCGGTCAACATCCCGCCGTAACCGACGAAACGGGCGTGCGATTCGCGTTCGATCATCTTCGGTGTGGTGCCGGAGGAGATCAGTGCGTGGAATCCCGATACCGCGCCGCAAGCGATGGTGATGAATAAGAACGGGAACAGGGTGCCGGAAAAGACTGGCCCACTGCCATCGATGAAGCGTGTCACCGCCGGCATCTTGAGATCGGGAGCGACGATGTAAATACCGAGCGCTAGCGCCACCACCACGCCGATTTTAAGGAAAGTGGACAGATAGTCGCGCGGGGCCAGCAGCAGCCAGACCGGCAACATCGACGCCACCGCGCCGTAAATGATGATCGCCCAGGCCAGTTGCGGAGCGGTGTAGGTGAACAGCGGGCCAAGCGTGGCGTCGGCGGCGACATGCTCGCCGTACCAGATCGCCAACAGCAACACGATGACGCCGAAGGCGGACGCTTCACCGATCTTGCCCGGCCGCAGATAGCGCATGTAGATGCCCATGAACATGGCCAGCGGAATCGTCGCCGCCACCGTGAAGGTACCCCACGGACTTTCACCGAGCGCCTTGACCACGATCAGGCCAAGCGCGGCCAAAATAATGATCATGATGGCCAGCGTGCCGACCAGGGCAATGCCGCCGGCTACCGGCCCCATTTCCATTTTGACCATCTCGCCGAGCGAACGGCCATCGCGGCGCATAGAGCAGAACAACACCATGAAATCCTGCACCGCGCCGGCGATGATGACGCCAGCCAGAATCCAGATGGTGCTGGGCAGATACCCCATCTGCGCGGCCAGCACCGGCCCGACCAGCGGCCCACCGCCAGCAATGGCGGCAAAATGGTGGCCATAGAGCACCCACTTATTGGTCGGGACGTAATCGAGGCCATCATTGCGACTGACCGCCGGCGTCATGCGGGTATCGTCGAGCCGCAAAACCTGCTCGGCGATGAATTTGCTGTAAAAGCGATAGCCGATGAAGTAAATGCAGAGGGCGGCGGTCACCAGCCAGACCGAACTGACCGTTTCACCGCGATTGAGAGCGACCGCGCCGAGCGCAAAAGCGCCGAGCACCGCCACCAGAAACCAACCGAGATAGGATAGCAACTTATTATTCATAGACTAGATCATCTCCCGCCTTCCATTGCAACAATGAAATGGATTGCATTTTCCAACCAGTCCAAGGCCACAATCGAAACCGAGGGTTGATTCTGGCCTTGGAGCGTCGGAAGCCAGTCTGGCCCGGGTGGCGACCCCAAGCACCCAACGGCGTCGCTGACCGATCCTGAATTGAGTATAGCTCCAAACCTTGAGCTAAAATTTTGAGAAACTAACCTATCGACGGCTCAAACCGCCGTCGGAAGGCGGCGTAATAAAGTATCGGAATAAAAACAAGAGTCAGTAAAGTGGACACCAATATCCCAAAAATCAGCGATACCGCCAAACCTCTAAAAATTGGATCATCCAATATAAACAGCGCCCCTAACATAGCGGCCAGCGCCGTGAGAAGGATCGGCTTGGCCCGCACCGCGCTGGAACGGATCACGGCTTCCTGAAACGGCGCGCCATTCGCCACTTCCAGATGAATAAAATCCACCAGCAGGATAGAGTTACGGACGATGATGCCCGCCAGCGCAATCATGCCGATCATGGAGGTGGCGGTGAATTGGGCGTGCAGCAAGGCATGGCCCGGCATTACTCCGATAATGGTCAGTGGAATCGGTGCCATGATGATTAGCGGCACAAGATAAGAATGGAACTGCGCCACCACCAACAGATAAATCAAGACCAAGCCAACCGAATAGGCGATGCCCATATCGCGGAAAGTCTCATAAGTAATCTGCCACTCGCCGTCCCACTTCAACGCGTAGCGGTAGGGATTCTCCGGCTGGCGGATAAAGTGCTGTTCCAATTTATGCCCGTCAATGGGTTGCTCACGCAAAGTCCCGAATATTTCAAACATCCCATACAAAGGGCTGTCCAATGGCCCCGCCATGTCTCCAAAAATGAACACTACAGGTAATAAATCTTTGTGATATATTGATTTTTCCCACTGGGTTTTCTCAATATCGACAATGTCCGACAGCGCCGTCAACTGGCCGTTCTGGCTTCGGGTTTTCAGCGCCAATACGCTGGCGGCATCCGCCTGATCGGCGGTCGGTAATTCCAAGCGTAGCGGAATCGGGTATTTAGCCGTTCGCGAATGCAGGTAGCTCACGTCCTCACCGCGCAAAGCGGTATTGATATCGGCGGCGACCGCCTGTTGCGAAACACCCAGCAAGGCCGCTTTGGCGCGATCCACATGCGCGATCAATCGTTCCGCTGGCGCTTCGACGGTATCATCGACATCCACGATATCGACCGTGGCTTCAAATATCGCTCGCACCCGCCGAGCGACTTCGATCTGGCCCGAATAATCTAAACCGTAGATTTCGGCGACCAACGGCGACAGTACTGGCGGACCGGGCGGCACCTCGACCACTTTGACGTTCGCGTTGTAGCGTTTTCCGATCGCTTGCAGCGAAGCCCGCACCGCCAGGGCGATATCGTGGCTCTTGCGGCCGCGGTGCTTCTTATCGACCAGATTGACCTGGATATCGCCGACGGCGGCACCGGCTCGCAGATAGTATTGCCGGACGAGACCATTAAAATTGATGGGCGCGGCGGTGCCCACATAAGCCTGATAATCGGTCACCTCCTCGACCGTGGCCAAATAGCGGCCCAGTTCTCCCAGCACTCGCGCGGTGTGTTCCAGAGTGACGCCTTCCGGCATATCCACGACTACCTGGAACTCCGACTTATTGTCGAAAGGCAACATTTTCAACACGACCAGCTGGAAATACGCCAAACTGACCGAACCCGCGATCAGCAACAAGACCCCGCATCCCAACAGCCAGCGCCAAGGCCGGCCCCTGCCGCCGCGCAGAAATGGGCCGATTACTCGTCGAAATAAGCGATGCGAGAAATCCTCCGCTCGCTCTTGATCCTCACAATTGGTCTCGGCCTGCTTCATCGAGACCAGGGCCGCGGCGGAATGATCGGTAAACTGCGCACCCGCCTGCCGCTCGACCCGGCGCCGCAATACTTGGTAGGTTAACCACGGCGTAAAAACGAACGCGACCGCGAGCGAAATCATCATCCCCATGCTGGAATTGATGGGGATCGGGCTCATGTACGGCCCCATTAGCCCGGAAACGAAAGCCATGGGTAATAAGGCCGCGATGACCGTAAAGGTCGCCAGAATGGTCGGGCCGCCGACTTCGTCCACCGCCAGCGGGATCGCGTCAAGCAGCGTGTGGCCCCCCAAATGAAGGTGGCGGTGAATGTTCTCCACCACCACGATGGCGTCGTCCACCAAAATACCAATGGAAAAGATCAGCGCGAACAGCGATACCCGGTTAAGGGTAAACCCCCAAGCCCATGAGGCGAACAAAGTAATCGTCAGGGTCAAAATGACCGCCGCGCCGACAATGAACGCCTCGCGCCAGCCCAACGCCAGCAACACCAGCACGATCACCAGAGAAGTCGCGAAAATCAGCTTGGTGATCAGGGTCATCGCCTTATCGTTGGCCGTCACTCCATAATCGCGGGTAACGGTGACATGGACCCCATCAGGAATGACTATGCCCTTGAGCTGCTCGACCCGTTCGATAACCTGGGCGGCGATTTTTACCGCGTTCTCGCCAGGCTTCTTGGCTATCGCCAGCGTCACGGCTGGAAATTCGCCCCGCGCCGTGATGCCGTTGGTTGCAGCCGCCGGTCCAGTTCCTAGCCAGACATAGTGTTCCGCTTGATCGGAACCCAGTTTGATTTCAGCCACATCAGCCAGATAAACCGGCGTACCTTGATGTAGCCCCACCACCAAAGCGCCAATCTCCCCAGCGTCAACCAGAAAACTACCCGCTTGCACCGGAATTTCCTGATCGCCGCCAACCAGCACACCCGCGTCGGCCGAGGCATTAGCGGCTAGCAGCGAACCCCGCAAGTCGGCCAGGGACAGGCCGTAACCGGACAGTTTCGCCGGATCAAACAACACACGCACCGTCTGATCGGGCGCGCCAATACTGTACAAATTACGAGTGCCGGCCACCCGTTTCAACTCGGTTTCCAGCGTATGCGCCACCCGCGCCAAATCTTCGGCGCCACGCTTTGGATCTTCAGTCCACAGCGTCAAGCCAAGGATGGGTACATCGTCGATTCCTTTAGGCTTGATGATGGGTGGGGCCACCCCCAGGTTGCGCGGGAACCAGTCAAGATTGGAATACAGTTTGTTGTAAAGACGTAAGATGGCGTCGGTGGCCGGCTGGCCGACCAGAAATTGCACCGTCAGCACCGCCATGCCGGGCCGCGATACCGAATAAACGTGCTCCACGCCTTCGATTTCTCCCAAGATTTGTTCGGTGGGGCTGCTGATTAGGCGTTCCACCTCTTGGGCTGTCGCGCCCGGAAACGCGATGAAGACGTTGGCGAAGGTGACATTGATCTGCGGCTCTTCCTCGCGCGGCGTGATCAACACCGCGAAGATGCCCATCAACAGTCCCACCAGCGCCAACAGCGGCGTAATTTCACTTTGCAGAAATTTTTTAGCAATTGCTCCAGACAAGCCGAAGCGCGGCTGAGAGTCGACGCCCATTTTATTTCTCCGCCGTCTGTTGTTGCTCCTTGAGATAGCTCCCGGCGCTGATCGGCTCCAAAGCGATCCTTTCTCCCACTTCCAGACCCGCTAGAATCTCGACCATCCCGCCCTCGCCGCGACCGGGCCGCACTTGCCGCAAACTCACCTTGTCACCCGCAGCGACGTAAACCCCGCTGACTTCTCCACGCTGCACCAACCCGGCGCGCGGAATCACCAAGCGGTTCTCCTCCCCCACCCGGAAAATGGTTTTGGCGAACATGCCCGGATAGAGGCCCTGCGTTTTCTTCGGTAGATAAACTCGCACTTTGAAAACGTTGCTTTGGGGATCGGCATAGGGAAAGAAGGTCAGCTTGTCAGCGACGATGGCCGCCCCACCGTTGGGAGGCAACACTCGCGCCTGTTTATAGTGCCGCACCGCCACAATCGAGCGTTGTGGAATGTTGGCCACCACCCGCAATTCATCCAATGAGAAACCGGTCATCAGCGGCTTGCCAGGTTGTACGGTTTCACCCAGTTGGACATGGCGTTGCAGCACGATGCCGCTATAAGGCGCGTTAATCGTGGTGTACCCCAGCGACTCCCTCGCTTGCGCGACGCCGGCTTGCGCCGCTTCGAGCCGGGCCTTGGCGGCGTCGTAGGCGGCGGTGGCGCTATCCATCTGCGCCTTCGACACCAGTTGCCTGTCGTAGACGCGCCGGATACGGTTGTATTCGGCTTCAGCTTCCTGGACACGAGCCTGGGCTTCGCGCAGGCTCGCCTGCGCTTGATCCAGTCCGGCGCGCTGTTCGATGTTGCGCAACCGGATAATCGGAGCGCCTTGCGGCACGAAGTCATTGACATCGACCATGATGTCCTCGACTCGACCCGCTGTCTGCGCCGAAACGGTGCTTTGATTGACCGCTTCAATCAGCCCATCGACGATCTGCTCGACGGGCAGCGCTTGCAGCTTTGCCTCTGCCACGGAGAAAGGTAATTCAGCGGCGGCCATCGGCCCCGACGCAACGGCCAGAAGGGTCCACAATAACATCGGCAAGCGGATTGGCGGGTGCATGGCGATTCCTTCAAAGGCAATAATCTATTTAATATATTAGCATAATCTAATATTCAAAATAAAATGCGGGCGGCTTGCCAAGGCGGGAAATCCCAGAATAGTTGAACCGCCAACGACCGAATTTAAAATTCTAAACCGGCTGACAATACAGCGGTCAGCAGCACAACGGTTTCCGTAAGCTCACAAGCCGCGCCCAAGGTATCGCCCGTTATACCGCCCAGCCGGTCCAGCAATCCGTAGCGCAGACCGACAAACCCAATACCCAGCACGCCAAGCAATATCCCACCCTGCCAATCGAGCAGAACGAGCGTAACGACGGAGACCACCGCGACCACCAAACCACAGCCGATCCACGGCAGATAGCGCGCATAGGACGCCCCCAGCCCTTCTGGCCGCACATAAGGCGCGGTCATCAACAACATGACCATGCAAGTGCGGCCAAGCACCGGAATCAGCACGAGCAAAATATCAGCGTCGCCAGCTAGCAGCACCTGCAAAGCCGCAAATTTGTTGAGCAGCACCAATACGATGACGACGATGGCGATCGGACCGCTCCGTGGGTCTTTCATGATCCTCAAAGTGCGCTCCCGGTCGCCCTGTCCCCCGATCCAGGCATCGGCGGTATCCGCCAGCCCATCCAGATGCAGGCCACCGGTCAGCAAGACCCAGACTGTCAGGATCAGTCCCGCCAATACGCCAGGATCAACCAGCCAAAGAGCCGTGTGCAGGCTAGCCAGAATCGCGCCGATAATAAAGCCAACCACTGGAAAAAATGGTACGGCCAGCCCCATTTGTTGCGGTTGCGGCGGCGCGCTCACTCCAGGCACGGGCAACCGAGTCAGCAGCTGCAAGGCCAGCGCGAAAGCGCGAATCATGTCAAGCGACCGTTGTGAAATTCCAGGTGAGGGGCCGCCGCCGTATCATGATATTGGCGAAGTCGACTGACCGCGGCGTACGGCACATCGATGCGCCATATCGCCTGCAACGGCATTTCTAGCAAGCGACGCAATAACATCCGAATCACTCCGCCATGCGTCACCAACAGCACATGTCGACCCTGGTAGCGCTCCAGCAAACCCTCCCACGCCCTCCCGGTCCGGCCGTTAAAATCGGCGACCGGTTCTCCATTGGGAACCGGATAAGCGACCGGATCGCGCCAGAATCGCGCCAAGGTTAAAGGATCGGTGGCATTGACTTCAGCAACGGCGCGGCCCTCCCAAATCCCGAAACTCAGCTCGGAAAATCCTTGGACTATCTCCAACGGACAATTCAATCGTTCCGCCAATTCATGGGCGAAGGCGGCGCAGCGGATCAGCGGAGAACTGACAATGGCCTGCCAGCCGCGGTAGTCGCCAACCGCCGCGCGCATTTGTTCCCAACCGCGCGGACTCAGAGGATCATCCACGGCGCCTCGGAATTTCTGACCGCCTTCCGGCTCACCGTGCCGCAGCAAGTCCACAACCGTGACATCGCTCATGCTTGGGAAACCCCCGCTTCGGCAAACGTAGCCATTCGAGCGTGCAAAACCGCGGCGGCCCGTAATAGCGGCATCGCCGCCGCCGCGCCGCTGCCCTCGCCCAGACGCATACCCAGTTCGAGCAATGGCTTGACGTCCAGCGTTTTCAGCAAGTGGCGGTGGCCAGGCTCGGCGGAACAGTGCGCATAAAACAACCATGCGGCTAATTCCGGCCGCAACCGCACGGCGACCAGGGCCGCTGTCGTGGCGATAAAGCCATCCACCAACGCCGGTATCCCCAGTTGGCCACAGCGTAAATAAGCCCCCGCTAGCGCCGCGATTTCAAAGCCGCCCAGCCGCTGCAAGGCGACCAGCGGCTGATCGCTGCGATGTAGGGTCAACCCTCTTTCAATGACGTGCGCTTTACGAGTGATGCCGGCCGCATCCAAACCGGTGCCAGGGCCAGCGAGTTGGGACGCGGGCCACGCCAGCAAAGAGCAGGCGACGGCGCTGGCGCTAGTGGTGTTACCGATGCCCATTTCGCCGCCGATGAAGAGGTGTGCGCCATTGATGGCGGCGCGTCCGGCGGCATCATGACCGGCCATTAAAGCCTCCTCCAATTGCTCGATCGTCATCGCCGGCCCGTTGACAAAATTGACGGTGCCGGGGCCGACTCGCGCTTCGACAACGCCGGGCAAATCCTCCAGGGTTTGCACGGTACCCACATTCACCACTTCGAGCCGCGCTTTCCATTCCTCAGCCAGCACACTAATCGCGGCTCCGCCGCGGGCAAAATTTCGCACCATCTCAGCCGTCACCACTTGTGGGAAAGCGGAGATGCCTTCGGCGGTCACACCGTGGTCCCCTGCGAACACGCTGATCCAGATATGATCCACTCGCGGTTGCTGGCTCCCCTGCATGGCCGCCAAAGCAATGCCAATCTCTTCCAGCCTGCCCAGCGAACCCGGTGGTTTGGTCAGCTGGGCCTGCCGCTCGCGGGCAGCGGCCAACACCGCTTGGTCAGGACTGCAAATAGGGTTGCCATACCATTGTTGGTTCATGTGGGACAATCCTTAAGGGTGAGAGGAAGGCCGGCGACGATGAAGGTGACGCGGTCGCAACGGCTGGCGATCGCTTGGTGCAAACGACCGGCCTCATCGCGAAAGCGCCGGGCCAGCGGGTTGGCGGGTACGATCCCCTGGCCTACTTCATTACTGACTAATACAATCCGACCCGCCAAGGTCGGCAACCGATCCAGAAGATTGCGGATTTCGGTGGACAAGCGCTCCTCTCCGGTAGCCAATAGATTAGTGAGCCACAACGTCAGGCAATCGACCAAAATACAACGACTTGAGGCAGCATGAGTTTTCAAGGCGTCCGCCAGCGCCAGCGGCTCTTCGATCAGTCCCCACCCAGCCGGGCGTTCGATGCGATGGCGGGTGATGCGCTCCACCATCTCCTGGTCGCCGGCTTGAGCGGTAGCGAGATAAATCACCTCCAATCCGCTCTCCAGCGCCCGGCATTGGGCGAAAGCACTTTTTCCCGAACGAGCACCGCCAAGAATAAATTCTTTCATATCAGCTCATTGTAAGATTTATCTGATTTATTTCTGATCTGATTATTTTAAAGGGCAACCAGAATCGAGCAAGCTTGAACCATGCGCAACCGGGCTATTTATCTCAATCCACTCCTTCAATTTAGGAACAATGATGGCATTCGATTTATCTTCCTTGCCAAGCGATCAGGAGACTAAATTCCGCCGCCACGCTGGTCAGGCTTGGCCGCCGCGGTTGCGCGCGAGTCCAATGACTTCGCCAGGCGAAGCGAGCCGAGACCGACGCCTTCCGATAGGCCACGTTCCTGATTCTAGCCAAGACGGCATCGAAGAACGCGAACCTACCTAAATTGTTACAGATTTCTCGAAGACCGCAACCGTCGCCACGATCTTGTCGATCAGGCCCGAACGCCGAAGATCACACGAAAGTCAATCCCTTCGCCACGGCCCGTTGCTGATAGCCGACATTGCGCGACTGAGACTTTGCCCCTAGAATATCCGCCCTTTGCGGCTCGTTCGGGCCGCTGCTCCTTGCCTCACCGCACGGCGGGAGGCTCTTATCATCCGTAAGGAGATCTGATGCGACATTATGAAATCGTATTCCTGGTCCATCCCGACCAGAGCGAGCAAGTACCGGCAATGATTGACCGTTATCGGACGATGATCGAGGAAGATCACGGTCGAATCCATCGTTTGGAAGATTGGGGCCGCCGCCAGCTGGCTTACCCGATCAACAAAATTCACAAGGCGCATTACGTTCTTATGAACGTGGAATGCAGTCTGGCGGTGCTGCGGGAGATGCAAAGCGCTTTTCGTTTCAACGATGCCGTCATTCGCAATCTCATCATGGAGCGCGACGGCCCCGAAACCGAGCCTTCACCGCTGATTAAATCTCGCGATGAGCGCGAAAGCCACGGTGATCGCGATGGCCAAGGGGAACGTGAGGAACGGGCTGACCGTGACGATATCGATGACGACGAGATCGATACGGATGACGAGGCGGCCTGAGCCTACACGCCGGCCGCCATGTCGCTCGCGCCGCTCGCCGATAACTGCTTGACTATCGCCGGTCGCGTTATCGGACCTTGTGAGACTCGCACCTCGCCAGCGGGCATTGCCATCAGCCGCTTTCTGTTGGAACATCATTCCAGCCAGATGGAAGCGGATGGCGCTCGCGAAGTGTACTGCCGAATTTCAGTGCTAGCTTGTGGTGAGCCGATAGCCGCAACCGCTCGGAAGCTGTCGCCTGAAACGCCAGTCCGCGTCAGCGGTTTTATCGCGCGCGCCAATAACCGTGAAGGCGCCTATCGGCTGGTGCTGCACGCCGCCCGCATCGATCTTTTCGATCTAGAATGACCAATAACAGTTTTGAGGATTAATTCATCATGTCGCGTTTCTTCCGTCGTAAAAAGTTTTGCCGCTTCACCGCCGAAGGTGTTAAGGAAATCGATTACAAGGATATCGTCACCTTAAAGAACTACATCACCGAAACCGGCAAAATTGTACCGAGCCGCATCACCGGAACCAAAACCCGCTACCAACGTCAACTGTCGGTGGCGATCAAGCGCGCCCGGTTTCTAGCCTTACTCCCCTACTGCGACCGACATTGAGTTTTCGGGGGTCCTAAGCGCCCACGGTTGCTGAGCTGTTCACCATGCAGTGGCTTGCCGGTTTCATCATGCGGGGCCGATCAACAGCGGCGCTGGTCGCGGCGACGGCTGGCGTGTTGTCTTGGCTGTTCCCGCCCTTGCTGGTTATCGCTGGGGCCGCCATCGCATTGGTGACATTGCGCCGAGGGCCGGCGGAAGGGGCGCTCGCGATGCTGTTGGGCGGTTTGGGCGCAATCGGCGCGGCTTGGCTGGCATTTGGCGCGCCGTGGCCGATTCTGCGCGTGCTGTTGCTCTGCTGGCCACCCGCATGGCTGCTGGCGCTGGTCCTGCGAAGCACTATTTCATTATCCCGAACCTTCCAAGCCGCCGCATTATTGGGAATCCTGGGCGTGGCGGGTTTCTACCTGGTCTTGGGTGATCCAACGGTATGGTGGAATCAAATTTTGGATCAATTGCGGCAAGAATTGATAGGAGCCACGCCATCACAACCGACTTCCGATCACGCGACTTTGGAGCAGGTGCTGATTTTACTGAAAGACTGGGCGCCTTATCTGGCGGGTCAAGTGATAGGCGCGGCGCTCATATTCATCATTAGCGCTTTGCTGCTCGGCCGTTGGTGGCAGTCCCTTTTGTTCAATCGGGGTGGATTTGGTCCCGAATTTCAGGCTTTGCGTCTCGGCCAAGCGCTTGCGTTATTCACCTTGGCCCTGTTCGGTCTAACGGTAGTCTCCGGCTGGGCGCCGCTGGCCAATATTGTATTAGTGCTGGGCGTTCTCTACACCGTGCAAGGCATTGCCCTGGTGCATGCTCTACTGGCCAAACTGCAACTCTCGTCCGCTTGGCTGATACTATTTTATCTGCTGCTCATACCGCTCCTGTCCCAAGTGGTCATGGCTTTGGGCATCGTCGACGCCTGGGCCGATTTCCGAAACCGCATCCGACCACGCTCGGACAAACGCTGAAAATACCTTTGGAGTTAGTCATGGAAATCATTTTGCTGGAAAAAGTCGCCAATCTGGGCGTGCTGGGCGACCAGGTTAAGGTCAAGCCGGGTTATGCCCGTAACTTTCTGATCCCTTCTGGCAAGGCGACCGAAGCGACCCCCGCCAATCGAGCTCGCTTTGAAGCGCGTCGCGCCGAGTTGGAACGGGTTGCCGCCGCCGGACTGGCCACAGCCCAGACCCGCGCCGCGCAGCTGGCCGAACTGATTGTTACGCTCTCGGTGAAGACCGGTAGCGAAGGCCGGCTGTTCGGCTCAGTCAGCGCCGCGGACATCGCCAATGCGGTATCGGCGGCCGGCATTGAGTTGCAAAAGTATGAAGTGCGGCTTCCCGCCGGTTCGATCCGCCAAATTGGCGAATATGATGTGGATCTCCATCTACACAATGAGGTCAAAACTCAGATCCGGGTTAACATCATCGCGGAAGCCTAAAACTTTCGAACGACCATCCACGCCGGTAAGTTGAGCTAAACTAAACCGTATTCCCGGCGTGGATGTTGCTCGACGAGGTCGCTCGTCGGATAAATCCTTACTCCCACCGGGGAGTTTCGAGGCCGTGCCGCCGGCAGTCGCGACGGACGGCGAATCGCCGGTTTCATTCCGAGAGTTTCGTCATTGCAGAAGGCCCCTCCCGAAGCTTTACGAGTGCCGCCGCATTCGCTTGAAGCCGAACAAGCGGTTCTAGGCGGCCTGATGCTGGACAATTCCACTTGGGATCAAGTGGCTGATCGTCTGGATGAAAGCGATTTCTATCGTAACGATCACCGCTTGATCTTCCGCGCGATCCGCCGCCAGTCGGAGACTGGTAAACCTTTCGACTTGCTGACTCTGGCGGAGTGGTTGGAGGACAACAACCTATTAGAGGAGGCGGGAGGCTTTGTCTATCTGGGCGTCTTGGCCCGAGATACGCCCAGCGCCGCCAATGTCCGCGCCTATGGCGACATCGTTCGGGAACGGGCGATCCGCCGCAACCTGATTCGCATCGCCACCGAAATCGCCAACAGCGCCTACGACCCCAAGGGCCGTGACAGCAAGCAACTGCTTGACGATGCCGAGAAGCAAGTCTTCGCCATTGCAGAGCACGGCTTGCGCGCTCAACAGGGCTTCACCAGCATTAAGGACTTGTTAGCGCGCACGGTGGAACGAATCGATGTTCTGTTCCAGCGTGACAACCCCATCACCGGTATTCCCACCGGTTGGGCCGACTTCGACGACCGGACCGCCGGCTTACAGCGCGGCGACTTGATTGTCATCGCTGGTCGACCCTCAATGGGTAAAACAGCCTTTGCCATGAACATCGCGGAGTTCGCGGCGATTCAGGCGCGTTGTCCAGTCGCCGTGTTCAGCATGGAAATGCCGGGCGAAAGCCTGATTATGCGGTTGATTTCGTCGCTGGGTCGCATCGATCAGCATAAAGTGCGCACGGGCCGGCTGGAGGATGAAGACTGGCCACGGGTCACTTCGGCGGTCACCATGCTATCGGAAGCTCGGCTGTTCATCGACGACAGCTCTAATCTCAGCCCGAATGAACTGCGGGCGCGGGCGCGCCGCTTGCATCGGCAGGAAGGACAATTGGGGCTGATCGTGGTCGATTATCTCCAGTTAATGCAAGTTCCCGGCACCAACGAGAATCGGGCGACCGAGGTTTCTGAAATCTCTCGTTCGCTCAAGGCGTTGGCCAAGGAGTTGGCCGTACCCGTGCTGGCGCTGTCGCAGCTCAATCGAACGTTGGAGCAACGCGGCGACAAACGGCCGATCATGTCCGACCTGCGCGAATCAGGCGCCATTGAACAAGATGCTGATCTAGTTTGTTTTATTTATAGAGACGAGGTTTATAATCCCGACAGCCCCGACAAGGGGATCGCTGAAATTATCATTAGCAAACAGCGCAATGGCCCTATCGGTACGCTCCGCCTCACCTTTCTGGGGCAATATACCCGCTTTGAAAGCTACATCTCCGAAACGCGGGGGTCTGGCCAACCGCCAGCCCGGCCCGCCAGCCCGCAACGTAACGATGCGGCTAAAGCCAAGCTTCTGAAACCCGCGCTGTGAAATAGATTCATACATTTGATGAATAAATTCAGCAATACAAGTCACACAAAAACACTGCTTGCCGATGATAAATAAAGGTCGAACGGTCTATGCCTGCACCGAGTGTGGCGCGCAAGCCAGCAAGTGGTCGGGCCAGTGCGGTGACTGTGGTGCTTGGAACACCCTACAAGAAACTTTGGCTGCTCCACCCACGACTAAAGGAGGGATAAAACCGGCGGGTTATGCGGGCTCCGCTGGTACACAAGTACGGATTCTGGCGACCGTCGATGGAACGGCTGAAATCCGTCAGTCCTGCGGCAATGGCGAACTGGATCGCGTGCTGGGAGGAGGACTGGTCAACGGCTCAGTCACCTTGATCGGCGGTGATCCCGGCATTGGTAAATCGACTTTGTTGTTGCAGGTGTTGGCGGAGCTGGCCACGCGCAACCAAACCTTGTATGTCAGCGGTGAAGAGTCGCCGCAGCAAATCAGCCTGCGCGCTCAGCGCCTGCAGCTACCTAGAGATCGCGTGCGGTTGTTGCCCGAAATTTGTGTCGAACAGATTCTCCTGATCGCCGAGACCGAACGGCCGCAAACGATGGTGATCGATTCAATCCAGACCGTGTTCACTGAACGGCTGCAATCGGCTCCTGGTTCGGTGGCCCAAGTGCGTGAGAGCGCGGCGCAGCTGGTGCGTTTCGCCAAAGCGACCGGCACCGCTTTATTCTTGGTCGGCCACGTTACCAAAGAAGGCGCTATTGCCGGGCCGCGCGTGCTTGAGCATATGGTTGATACCGTGTTGTATTTCGAAGGCGATCCTAGTGGGCGGTTACGGGTGTTGCGCGCGGTGAAGAACCGTTATGGCCCGGTTAATGAGCTAGGCGTCTTCGCCATGACCGAAAGGGGATTGAAAGAAGTCAACAATCCCTCCGCGATTTTTCTGTCGCGCCACGAGATGCCCGTCGCGGGTAGCGTGATTATGGTGACTCGCGAAGGCACCCGGCCACTGTTGGTGGAAATTCAGGCGCTGGTGGATGAATGCCACGGCAACAATCCGCGCCGTGTCACCTTGGGTTTGGAACAGAACCGGCTCGCCATGCTGCTGGCGGTGCTCCACCGACACGGCGGCGTGGCAATGTACGATCAGGATGTGTATGTCAACGCGGTGGGCGGCGTGCGAATCAACGAAACCGCCGCTGACTTGGCGGTATTGCTGGCAGCCCTATCGAGCTTCCGCGACCGACCGTTGCCGGCTGACTTGGTGGTATTTGGCGAAGTTGGATTGGCGGGAGAAATCCGGCCAATTCCCAATGGCGAGGAACGATTGCGCGAGGCGGCGAAGCATGGCTTTAAACAGGCTATCGTCCCCCGCGCCAACCTACCCCGGCGTGGGGGACGGATGGACGGGATCGACATCCGGGGCGTCACCCGCTTGAATGAAGTGATGGGAAATTTATAAGATTGGCGGAGAGGGTGGGATTCGAACCCACGTGGGGCGGCTAAGCCCCCATCCGATTTCGAGTCGGCGCCGTTGTGACCGCTTCGGTACCTCTCCAGGAATCATTTGGAGCAAATGCGAAAGAGTTTTATATTCTATCGCATCACAAGGCTTTGCCAATCCCCCTGGGTCTCCTATTCGATACCCATGGACCATTTAAAGTTGAAGAGTTTCCGATCAGTCGTAGCGATAAAATGAAACAGGCCACCCAGATCTCCTATCGCGTTGCTTTGCACAATCCACCCAAACCCGATCTCCCGCAGCGTATCGGGTCACTCATCAGCGTTTGGTTAAAATACAGTAAGCGTTTTTTCAAGCAATTATACGACTCGGTTGTCACGTCAAAGCCGAGCAAATCCAGTAATTTTAGAGAGTTCAATTCATCGAAACTCAAAGAGCCAGGCCAACCTCAGGAATTCAAAGAACCGAGGGAACCTAGGGAGACCGCAGCGCCCGCGGCGCCTTCAAATTCGATGAAGGCTCGTTTTATAAGGTGGCTCAAGCACTTTGCTCTCTACCTAGGGGCCGTGGCCGCGGCTTGTGCAACCGCTGCTTTCTTTCTTTGGCAGATCCCAATCCTGCAAGATTTGCCGCAGTTGGTAAAGAATTTCAGCGAGGCGCCGACAATCCGTTCCTCCGCGGCGACCACTACCCCTTCAACACCTGCTGAGCCTCAAGCTCCGCCGGTTCAACAGGAAGAGCTGCAAGCCTCGGCCGACATTCAACCTCCGGAACAATTACCCGCCCCAACCGGTACGATTACCGTCACCACGACTATACCGCCGCCTTCGCCCGACACGTCCACCACCCCGAGCACACCACCCAGCGCACCCGGCCTAAGGACCGCCGCCCCCCAACCCGGTCTTGTTGCTTCTCAAGTAGCTACCGCCCCTGCTGCAACAGTACCAGCAACAACATCAGCAACCACTGCAACAGCAGCGCAACCGAGCACGGCCACCGCTCTTGCTGCGCCAACACCGGCAACAGCAACCGCCGCAACAGCAGCGCAACCGAGCACGGGCACTCCGCCCGCGGCGTCAACACCGGCAACAGCAACCGCCGCAACAGCAGCGCTGCCGAGCACGGCCACCGCTCCAACAACGCCGCAACAGGATACGGCAGGCACCCCAACGACACCGCAGGGAACCGCCCTCGCTCCAACGCCTCAGCAGGAAGTCCAGCAAATGCTTGCCGATGCCCAACAACAAATCGCCACCCGGCGGTTTACCTCTCCGGCTAGCGGCAACGCCCTTCGCAGCTATCAGCGCATACTTGAATTGGAACCTACTAATCCCGTTGCCATCGAGGGTATCCAGCGCATCGCCGCCTACTACCATGATCTTGCCAAGCAAAGCCTGCAACAAGGTTTGACTGAAGAAGGTCTGGCCTATATCAATCGGGGCTTGCGCGCTGCTCCTAATAGCCCCGCGCTCTTGAATCTGAGAAAGGAAGCCCGATTGACCAAGCAACGCACCGATCAACAGCAGCAACAACAGCAACAGCAACAATTACAACTGCAACAACAGCAGGCTTTACTGGCGGAAAGGCAACGGCAGGAAGCAGAACAGCGGCGGCGTCAGCTTGGAGCCGCGCAAGAAATGCGAGAACCATCCCGCGAACCTGCTCCGGAGCGCAGACAGCCGTCATCGTGGTGGCAACGGCAGCAGCAACCGCAACCGCAACCGCAACAACCTTCTTTCAATGAAAGCGGGTTCAATCAACGTTGAGGGTAACCGCTTCACCTCCAGCGGGTTTGATCCGGCGGGCGCGGAAGAAATCCCGCAGCAATGTTCCACATTCCTCGGCCAATACCTCACCACGCACCTCGGCGCGATGATTGAGGTTTGCCGACTGCAATAAATTGAAAATCGAACCGGCCGCGCCAGTACGCAGATCGGCCGCGCCGAAAACCACGCGCGCCACGCGCGCGTGCACGATGGCGCCCGCGCACATTGGGCAGGGTTCCAGCGTGACGTAGAGCGTGGCGCCGACCAAACGATAGTTACCGAGATAAGCCGCCGCCGCCCGCAAGGCCACGACTTCGGCATGGGCGGTAGGGTCATGAGTGCCGATCGGTTGATTCCAACCCCGACCGATCATTTCATTATCCAGCACCAACACCGCCCCAACCGGTACTTCTCCGGCGGCTGCTGAAAGCCGAGCCAGTTCCAAAGCTTGGCACATCCAGTACCGATCCAGCGCGCCGACCGCTCTCGATTGGCTATCCAACGTTAATCCGGCGCCGCTTCGGCTACTCCGTTAGACCGATCCAGCACCTGGCGCACAGCCCGCGCGAGGTCGGGCTTCAGAAAGGGTTTTTCCAACAAGGAATAATCCAACGCCGTCAGATTCGGTATCGTCCGATCAGCATTTCCAGACATGCAAAGTATTTTCAATGACGGGCGCCGACGCCGGGCTTCGATCAAAAAATCCCGGCCACTAATACCGCCTGGCATCGCGAGGTCGCTCAAGAGCAACTCCACGGGCGCGTCGCTATCCAATAAATCCAGCGCCGCCTTGCCATTGCTCGCCTCACGCACAGTGTAACCAAGCCCCAGTAAGGTCCGGCCAACAAAATCCCGGATATCCGGATCGTCTTCCACCAGCAAAATCGATTCCGATCCACGCATCCAGCTTTCATCGATTGATGATCCGACCGTCGAACCCACTATCCGCTCTTTCCCTTTTGAAATATATCTCGGAAGACACAATTCTATCGTAGTCCCTTTACTGGGCTGACTGTGAATCCGAATATGACCACCCGACTGTCGGACGAAACCATACACCATGCTCAAACCCAAGCCGTTACCCGCCCCGAAGCCTTTGGTGGTAAAAAAAGGTTCAAAAGCGCGTTCCAAGACGGCCGATTCCATCCCAAGGCCATCATCGGCTACGATGAAGCACACATAGTCGCCAGGGACCATATCGGGAAAGCGGCCTGCATTGTCCATATCGAGAGTCACGTTCTTCGCCTCAATCCGCAACTCGCCGCCGTCAGGCATGGCGTCCCGAGCGTTTATCGCGAGATTGAGAATCGCGTTGGTCAATTGGCCGGGATCGGCCTGAATATTCCAAACGTTGGGATCGGCCACGGTTTTCAAATCAATACTCGTGCCCAAGGTTCGTTTCAGCAGCTCGGCGATCTCTTGTAGCTGTAGGGGCGGAGACAACAGGCAGGGTTGCAGCGTTTGGCGACGGGAAAACGCTAGCAGCCGACGGGTCAGATCGGCCCCGCGCCGGGCGGCGTTCATCGCGGTGCTCACCGCTTTGTATTGCTCGGGCCGGCTCCGTAAACCCTCCTCCACCGCTGCGAGATTTCCGAGAATAATAGTCAATAAATTATTGAAATCATGGGCGATACCACCAGTCAACTGGCCCACGGCCTTGAGTTTCTGCGCCTGATTGAGCGCCATTTGGGTCTGCCAGTATTCCGTGAGATCCTCACCGAGAATGAAGCAACCGATGACCTGTTTGCCGCCTGATTCCGTTTTAGGCGATATGTGGGGAATAAAATAAGATCGTACGTACATGCGGCCGGCGGGGGTCGTCATCTCGTACTCGACATGCGTGTTTCGCCCGTCAAGCGCCATGCCGACATGATTCCGCAAGCGGCGGGCTAGCGCCGGCTCCAGCAGGTCTCCGAAGGCCTGACCGAGAAAAGCATCAGCTGGCGCACCGAACCATTCAATATGTTTTTGATTGACGAATGTATACTGCTGTTGGTTATCGAGATAGGCAATCAAGACCGGCACTGTGTCGGTAATCAGGCGGATGCGGTTGTCGCTTTCGCGCAGGGCCGCGGCAATCGTCTTGCGTTCCTCGATTTCACGGGCCAGCTGTTGGTTTAGCGCCCGCAGCTCCGCCGTGCGGGCCTGAATCCGAGTTTCCAATTGCTGGTGGTTTTCCAATAGTTCTGCTTCGGCGCGTTTGCGGGCGGTGATATCCTGATACACGGTGATAAAACCGCCACCCGCCAGCGGCTGGCCACGCACTTCCAACACCGTGCCATCCGGCCGCACTCGCTCGAAAGAATGGCTTTGAAATTGGCGGGCCAGCCGCACCCGCTCGGCCACCAGCACTTCGGGATCGCCAGGGCCATACTCCCCGCGGCAGGCGTTGTAGCCGATGATGTCCGCAAACGGCAGCCCGACGCGCATCAGATCGGGCGGGAAACCCAGCAGCTCGACAAACTGACGATTCCAGACCATCAGCCGCAAGTCCTGATCGAAGATGCTGATTGCTTCCTGTAAGTGATCGAGACTGGCCAGCGTCAACCGGCCCAGCTCGGTATCCGCTACGCCGACTAACTTCAGCAAGGGGTTTTCCGGCAGTTCGCACATGGTATCCGCCCTCTGTCGGGCTCACTCCCACTCGATGGTTGCCGGCGGTTTGCCGGATACGTCATAGACCACCCTGGAAATTCCGGAAACCTCATTGATAATGCGTCGCGACACCAAATCCAGGAATTGATAAGGCAGATGCGCCCAGCGGGCAGTCATGAAATCCACCGTTTCTACCGCGCGCAGCGCGATCACAAAATCGTAACGGCGGCCATCTCCCATCACGCCGACCGACTTGACCGGTAGAAACACCGCAAACGCCTGGCTAGTTTTATCGTAGAGATCGTGCCGGCGCAGTTCCTCAATGAAGATGTGGTCAGCCCGCCGCAACACATCGGCGTATTCCTTGCGCGCTTCGCCAAGAATTCGCACTCCTAATCCAGGTCCCGGAAACGGATGGCGATAAACCATCTCGGAGGGCAGCCCCAATTCGATACCCAAGCGCCGTACTTCGTCCTTGAACAGCTCCCGCAACGGCTCGACCAGCTTCATTCGCATCGCGGCCGGCAAGCCGCCGACGTTGTGATGCGACTTGATGACATGCGCCTTGCCGGTCTTGGCGCCCGCCGATTCGATGACATCGGGATAGATCGTGCCCTGCGCCAACCATTTGATGCTACGTAGCTTGTTGGCTTCTTCCTCAAAGATCTCGATGAACAGCCCGCCAATGATCTTCCGTTTTTCTTCCGGATCGGCCACGCCCGCCAAGGCGGCCAGAAACCGGTCTTCGGCATTGACCCGAATCACCCGAACGCCCAGGTGCTGGCCGAAGGTGCTCATCACCTGATCGCCCTCGCACAAGCGCAACAGGCCCGTGTCGACAAACACGCAAGTGAGCTGCGCGCCGATCGCGCGATGCAACAGCGCCGCCACCACCGAAGAATCGACGCCCCCCGACAGACCGAGCAAAACTTCATCGTCTCCGACTTGGGAGCGGATGGCGGCGATGCTATCCTCAATAATGTTGCCAGTGGTCCACAGCGGTTCGCAGCCGCAAATATCCAACACGAAACGGCGCAAGATCCGTTCGCCCTGACGGGTATGGGTCACCTCGGGATGAAATTGCAAACCGTACCAGCGCCGTTCTTCGTTGGCCATGCCGGCGATGGCGCAGGTTGGAGTGCTGGCGATGCGGATAAAGCCGGCGGGTAGGGCGACAACCTGATCGCCGTGGCTCATCCACACATCCAACAGGCCGTACCCTTCTGGGCTAGCGTGGTCCTCAATGTCGCGCAGCAAGGCGGAATGGGAATGAGCGCGCACCTGCGCGTAGCCAAACTCACGGTGATCCGATGATTCCACCGTACCGCCCAGCTGGACCGCCATCGTCTGCATCCCGTAGCAAATACCAAGAAGCGGCACATTCAGATCAAACAGTATCCGTGGCGCGCGCGGTCCGTCTTTTAAGAGGGTCGATTCAGGGCTACCCGACAAAATGATACCGTGCGGATGAAACGCGCGCAGCGCGGCGGGATCGGCATCGTAGGGATGAATTTCACAGTAGACTCCAATCTCTCGTACGCGGCGGGCGATCAACTGCGTGTATTGGGAACCAAAGTCGATAATCAAAACGCGGTCAAGATGGATGTCGCGGGCGGTCATGGCTTCCTCCCCTTTCCTCTTGGCAAAGCCAAGCGATTGGAGGGTAAAAGGGATGGGCATTCAATCGATTCGATAGTTTGGCGCTTCCTTGGTAATGGTAACATCGTGGACATGACTCTCGCGCATGCCAGCGGAAGTGACGCGGGTAAAGGCGGGTTTGCTACGCATCTGGGCAATATCCTGGCAACCGACATACCCCATGCTAGAGCGTAAGCCGCCCATCAGCTGATTGATGATAGCCAGCATGCTGCCCTTATAAGGCACTCGGCCCTCGATGCCTTCCGGCACCAGTTTTTCCACTGCGCTGCCTTCCTGAAAATAGCGGTCGCTGGAGCCGTGCCGCTGGGTCATGGCCCCGATGGAACCCATGCCTCGATAAGATTTGTAGGAGCGGCCCTGGAATAACTCTACCTCGCCAGGCGCTTCCTCGGTGCCGGCGAACAGGCCGCCAATCATCACGGCATGAGCGCCGGCGGCGATTGCTTTGGCCAGATCGCCGGAATAGCGGATACCGCCATCGGCGATGACCGGAACGTCACAGTCGCGCAAGGCATCAGCGACATTAGAAACCGCGCTGATTTGCGGCACGCCGACCCCGGCGATAATGCGGGTGGTGCAGATCGAGCCAGGGCCAATGCCCACTTTCACCGCGTCCGCGCCCGCCGCCACCAGGTCGCGGGCGGCGGCGGCCGTGGCGATATTGCCGCCAATTACCTGGACTTGCGGATATTGCTCCTTGATCCAGCGCACTCGATCCAGCACATTTCGAGAATGACCGTGGGCGGTATCCACCACGATCACATCGACATCGGCGTTGACCAACGCCGCCACCCGCTCTTCGGTATCGCCGCCCGTGCCGACCGCCGCCCCAGCGCGCAGTCGGCCCCATTCGTCCTTGCAGGCGCTGGGAAAGTCGCTGGATTTCTGGATATCCTTGACCGTGATCATGCCGCGCAATTGAAAGCGGTCATTGACCACCAGCACTTTTTCGATGCGGTGTTTGTGCAGCAACCCGATGATTTCGTCACGGCTGGCGCCTTCCCGCACCGTTACCAATCGCTCTTGCGGGGTCATGATCGCGCTGACCGGGGCGTCCATATTGTGTTCGAAGCGAAGATCGCGGCTGGTGACGATGCCGACCAGATCCTCCCCATCGACCACCGGTACTCCGGAAATATGATGGGCGCGCGTTAGCGCGACTACCTCACGGATACTGGTGCCTGGCGAGGTCACAATGGGATCGTTGATGACGCCGCTTTCGTATTTTTTGACCCGACGCACTTCCTGGGCCTGTTTCGCAACAGCCATATTCTTGTGGATAATGCCGATACCGCCTTCCTGAGCCAGGGAAATCGCGAGTCGCGATTCGGTCACCGTATCCATTGCCGCCGATAATAGGGGGATGTTGAGCGTGATGGCGCGGGTCAGTTGTGTTTTTAAAGTTACATATTTCGGCAGCACCGCGGAATAAGCTGGAAGTAACAAAACATCATCGAAAGTCAGAGCTTCTTGAACAATGCGCATGGCGGTGCCTCGGGACAACTATAAATTAAGCGGATAAGTATAAGCTTCGCTACTAGACAGATAAAAGGCTTCGCTACTAGACAGATAAAAGCATCAGATAGTGCCATGACCCCTACCGATATCTCGCGCCGCAACAGTCACACTGTCTCTGGCCTCAACCAGCAAGTGCGCACCCTACTGGAAAGTGAATTCCCCATAGTCTGGGTCGAAGGCGAAGTCTCCAATCTGTCCCGTCCTTCGTCCGGGCATCTCTATTTTTCGCTGAAAGACGCCCGCGCCCAAATCCGCTGCGCGTTGTTTCAAAACCGCGCCCTCTTATTTCGTGACGGCCCACGCAATGGCCAGCAAATTCGGGTACGCGGCCGGATTAGCTTGTATGAGCCGCGAGGCGATTATCAGCTCATCATCGATTACCTGGAGGAAGCCGGTTATGGCGCGCTCCGTCAAGCGTACGACGAGCTGCGGTTGCGGCTGGCACGGGAAGGCTGGTTCGCGCTGGAACGCAAGCAAGCGCTGCCCCGTTTTCCTCGTGTGATCGGCGTGATCACTTCGCCCACCGGCGCGGCGATTCGCGACGTTCTGGCCACCCTGCGCCGCCGCTGTCCCACCCTACCTGTGCTGATCTATCCAGTCCCCGTACAGGGTGACGGCGCGGCGGAACGAATAGCTCGCGCCATTCAACGGGCATCCCAGCGCCGCGATTGTGACGTATTGCTACTCGTGCGAGGTGGTGGGTCGCTGGAAGATCTGTGGGCCTTCAACCAAGAAAGCGTGGCGCGCGCCATCATGGAATGCGCCATTCCGCTGGTGACGGGCATCGGCCATGAAACCGATGTCACCATCGCCGACTTTGCGGCTGATCTGCGGGCAGCCACACCAACAGCGGCGGCGGAACAAGCCGGTCCCGATCAGATGGAATGGCTGGCGAAGATTCGTTTGCTGGATAAGCGGCTGCAACAAGCCATACGCTATCGGCTGCGCGGCCAAGAACAGCAAGTGATCTCTTTGCGCCAGCGCCTGATCCGGCAACAACCGCGACGGCATTTGCAAAACCATGCCCAACACCTCGACGAATTGGATCAGCGGTTGCGGCAGGCATTGCGCAACCGCTTGGAGCGAGAACGGCTGCAATTGAACAGTTTGGCAACCCTTTTGCGCGCTCGGACGCCCATCAACCGCTTGCGCGAAAGAAGCCAGCAACTCCAAAATCTGGCACAGCGTCTGCGTTTAGCCATGGCGCTATGCTTACAAACAGCCTCCCAACGCACACGCCATTCGAGCGCCAAGCTGCACGCCTTGAGTCCTCTAGCCACCTTAGGTCGAGGTTATGCGATCCTGCGCCGATCCTCCGACGGCATGGTTCTCCGGCGCGCCAGCCAAGCGACCGTGGGTGAAAGCGTGGAAGCCTTGTTGAATGAAGGCACCCTTTATTGCGAAATCAGAGCCGTTGCTACAGACTAAAGGCCAGGTTGGATTTTTTACCGCCAGCACCATCATCGCCATGGGCACAACTAAAGCATCGCCGCCAGGAGCGCTTTCCCACTCAGCATACCCTTTGCATCAGCAGGCCATCACTGCAAATGTGTTATATTTACCCGAAAATCGAAATTCCCAATTACTTGACAGGAAATTCTGTGATGTACTTGGATATAGTGAGCCGCTATCCGGAAACACCATCCAAATCCCCCCCATTACTCTTCCTGCACGGCTCCTTTACGGATGCTCGCGTCTGGGACGAGCACTTTTTGCCCTACTTTGCTCAGCATGGCTATGAAACCCATGCGTTCAGTCTGCGCGGGCACGGTCGCAGCGAAGGCCGTCAACACTTACATACTTGGCGATTGGCTGACTATGTGGCGGATCTAGCGCAAGTAACGGCAACCTTGTCGCAGCCGCCGGTACTGATCGGTCATTCGATGGGCGGAATGGTGGCGCAGAAATACCTCGAAACAGCTCCCGCCCTTGCGGGGGTCGTGTTGATGGCTTCGGTTCCGCCACAGGGGTTGCTATCTTCCAACCTGCACATGGCGATGCGCCACCCTTTTCTATTCCAACAGATGCTGCTGTTCTCACTACTCGGCCCTAGTTACGGCTCTATCGACATGATGCGGCGCCTGCTGTTTTCTCCCGATATGCCCGCCGCGAAACTGCATGAATTTTTCGGCCACATCCAAGCCGAATCTCAGGTGGTCTCGATGGACATGATGGGTTTGAATCCGTTGCAACTGAAGCCGGGCCAAGTAAAAATCCCACTTCTTGTGCTGGGCGCGCAACGCGATGTCTTCGTCTCGCCGCCGCTGATACGGGAAACCGCCCGCTTTTATCAGGCGGACCACCACATCTTTCCCAACATGGCGCACGCCATGATGCTGGAAGCGAACTGGCAAGACGCCGCCGCTTATTTGCGGGGCTGGATCGAACGAGCTGGAATCAGGCCGAGGCCGGAAACCGCCGCCGCCTGAACCACCTTCCTCTCTCCAATCTTTGTAAAACGCGCGGAGAGGAAAGAGGAAAGAAGGCGATTTAGCCCTCGCGCAGCAGTCGGCGCAAAATCTTGCCGACGTTGCTCTTGGGCAGTTCCGCACGAAATTCAACCCGGCGCGGCACTTTGTAGTTGGTTAGATTTGCCCGGCAATGCGCGATTAACGCCTCGGCGGTCAGCGTCTGATCTTTCTTGACGACGACAATTTTAACCGCCTCACCCGATTTTTCGTCAGGCACACCCACCGCCGCCACTTCCAATACGCCCGGATGCAGGGCAACGACATCTTCGACCTCGTTGGGATACACATTGAAACCGGATACCAAAATCATGTCCTTTTTGCGATCCACGATGCGGATATAGCCACGCTCGTCGATATAGCCGATGTCGCCGGTGCGCAGAAAGCCCTCCTGGGTCATCACCTTGGCGGTTTCGTCAGGGCGGTTCCAATAGCCACGCATGACTTGCGGGCCGCGAACGCAAATCTCACCAACCTGATCCCGCCCGATGCCGACTTCTTGATTCTCATCGTTGCGCAATGACAGTTCGGTCGAGGGCACCGGCAAACCGATACTGCCGTTGTACTCGCTCAAATTCAGCGGATTGATGCAGATCGCCGGCGAGGTTTCGGTCAGCCCGTAGGCTTCGATCAGCGCCACCCCGGCAATCTGGCGCCACTTTTCGGCAACCGCCCGTTGGACCGCCATCCCACCGCCGAGACTGACTTTGAGGCTGCTGAAATCCAAATCCTTAAAACCGGGCGTATTCAGTAAACCGTTGAAGAGCGTATTGACGCCGGTGATGATGGTGAATCGAATCTTGGCCAGTTCCTTGACAAACCCCGGCATATCGCGTGGATTGGTAATCAGGATATTGTGACCGCCCAGCTTCATGAAGGTCAGACAGTTGGCTGTCAGCGAGAAGATGTGATACAGCGGCAACGCGGTGATCACAACTTCAACCCCTGATTTGATATAGGGACTCAGCCAGGCCGAGGCCTGTTGCAAATTGGCCACGAGATTGCCATGTGTCAACATGGCGCCCTTGGAAACTCCGGTCGTTCCGCCGGTATATTGTAAAAACGCCAGATCGTCATGATGTAACGACACATCGGCAAAAGCCCTTTCCGCCCCGATCCGTAACGCCTGTCTAAAGGAAACGACGGAAGGAATACGCCAAGCTGGCACCAGCTTCTTCAAATACTTGACCGCGAAATTGACCAGCAGGCGCTTAGGAAGCGGTAACATGTCGCCCAATTGCGTCATTACCACCGTCTTGACTGGCGTCTTTACCAGCGCCTGTTGCAGGGTATGGGCAAAATTCTCGACGATTACGATCACGGTGGCGCCGGCATCGCTCAGCTGATGTTCCAACTCGCGTGGGGTATAGAGCGGATTGACGTTCACCACCACCAGGCCGGCGCGCAGCACCCCAAATACGGCCACCGGATATTGCAGGATATTGGGCATCATAATGGCGACCCGATCCCCCTTGCTCAGTCCGAGTCCTTGCAGAAACGCGGCAAAATCGCGGCTGAGCCGGTCGATCTCCCGATAGCGCAGCGTCATGCCGAGGTTAGAATAGGCTGGCAAGTCGGCAAACCGTTGGCAGCTTTTTTCCAGGATATCCTTCAGCGAGCTAAATTCATCCAAGTCGATCTCCGCCGGCACGCCTTGCGGATATTCTTTCAGCCAGATTTTCTCCACCCTACTTACCTCAACGTTGGTTTGCCATTCGTGCTTCGCCAGTTGAATCAGCGTTCAACAACGCCGCCGCGAATAGCTAAGCTGACGAAAATAGTCAGTTCCGCCCCCAAGCGATAGAAATCCGTCAATGTATTATCGAGCCAGTAGTTTGGAAGCTTTTTGCCGCCAGTGGGTCAAAGAGTAACGTAGAGCAATCCAGTGATCCACCCGATCAACAACCGTTCCAATAGCCGGTAACCCATCCATCCAGAACCACCCGCGCCTTTGATCTAAACTTGTAATCGCGCACCCTCAAATAAGGCCGCTCGTTCTAGCTCCATAACTACCCGTGAGAGTACTACAATGAAACTGAAAATCGGCGATCCCGCTCCGATGTTCATCGCAACCATCACCGACGGCAGTCAAGTCAAGCTGACTGATTACTTAGGTACTCAACTGGTGCTTTATTTTTATCCCATGGATGATACTCCCGGCTGCACCCAGCAAGCCTGCTCCCTGCGCGACCACAACCAGGCGATTCAGGCTAAGGGAGCGGCCATTTTGGGTGTTTCCACCCAGGATATCGCTTCACACCAACGCTTTACCGAAAAATATAATATCAATTTTCCGCTGGTGGCCGATACCGATGGCGCGGTCGCTCGGGCCTACGGCGCCGTGGGCGGCGGCTTGATCGGTGCCGCCAAAAGCCTACTTGGCGTCGCCAACCGCATCACCTTCATCATTAATGAAAGCGGCCACATCGCCCACATCATCGACAAACCGGATTGCGCCAATCACGCGGCCGAAGTGATCAAACTACTGTAAAGTGATACCAAAAAGTTTCAAAATCTAGCGATCAGCCAAACGAGCCATCCGCTCATTTGGCGATTTTTTCCATCGACCATTGGCCAGAGAATTGCGTTTTGGCGAGATCAAGAGTATTCATTTTGCTTCACTCCTTCCTTGGAATAATGGGGATAACAGATCGCTTCGCCGCCCAGCGCCACAAAGTTAGCGAGGGATCCCGCATGCGCGGGCCACACACCCGCCACGGGAATATTATCGTTGGCTTTGAGCCGGCCACATTGTTGAGATACTGATGTGACTCTCTCCGGATCGGTTGCTTCTCCCACATGGCATCAAGGGGCGGACAGCCAGCAAGGCGGACGCCTTGAACAGCAGGATCGTTGGGGCATTTTCCAGCCCCATGATCAGAAAGGCCTGCTCGCCATCGTGGCCGACGGAATGGGAGGGCATCTCGACGGCGCGCTGGGCGCCCAAATCGTCATCGATAGCGCGCGGGACTTCATCCAAAACTCGCCAGATTTGCTGCGCGCCAATCCACCCGCCAGTCTCCTCCAACTGTGCCAAGCGATGCATGAGGCCATCAACCGACGATCGGAAACCGCTCGCAGCACGGCGGTCATGGTATGGATCAATCATGATTGCGGTTATTGGCTCAATATCGGCGATAGCCGACTGTATCACTTGCGCCGTGGCCGTCGCTTGATGCGCACCCGCGATCACTCCGCCGTACAATTGTTGATGGATTTGGGTGAAATCGATGAATCCCAGATGGCGACCCATCCCGCGCAGAACCGCCTTTACCGCTGCTTGGGCGGCGAGGATGATCCCAAGCCAGACGCCGGCCATTTCATGATTCGTTCCGGTGATCTGCTGGCGTTATGCTCGGACGGCGTTTGGGAATATGTCACTGAAACAGAACTCTGGAATACTACCCTGATCAATGGCCCCGCCACCGCTGCCCGCTCTCTGGCCGAACAAGCCATTCAACGCGGTGGAGCCACCGCTGATAACGCTACCCTGATCCTGCTGCACCGGAATACCGAAACCGATACTCCCCTGCACTGGTTGCGGCGAGTTTCCGCAGGATTCGGGTCGCTATTTGGCCGCTAACTGACAGAGAAGCCCGATGATCGAAGATACGAATGCGCTACCCATGGGCTTCAGCTTACACCGCTACCAGATAGAAAGCGTGCTGGGCGCGGGTGGTTTTGGCATTACTTACCGAGCGATCCACGAAGCGCTCCAAAACCAAGTCGCCATCAAAGAATACTTTCCCGCCGAATGGTCTTATCGCGATCATAATGGCACGACCGTCCGCCCCAATGCGCAGGGGCAAATTCCAGCCCGCAGCGGTGAACCACCCTGCTATACCTGGGGCCTGCAACGTTTTCTGGATGAAGCTAAGATTCTGGTGCAGATCAACCACCCGTGCGTGGTGCGGGTTCGCGATTATTTCACCGCGAACGGTTCGGCCTATATCGTCATGGAGTATGAAGCCGGCGAGTCGTTAAGCATGCAGTTGCAACGCGGGGGGATTCTACCGGAACAAGAGTTGCGTCAACTGTTGGGCGACGTGATGCCGGCGTTGACCGCCGTACACGGGCAAGGTTATCTGCACCGCGACCTCAAGCCCAGCAACCTCTACGTCCGCTCCTCTGACAGCCGGGTCATGCTGATCGATTTCGGCGCCGCCCGCCAAGCTCTGGGCCGACGTACCCGCAGCGTCACCAGCGTGGTCACTCCCGGCTATTCGCCGATCGAACAATACGTCACTGTCGGCGAAGACTATGGACCCTGGACCGATATTTATGCGCTAGGCGCCGTGCTGTATCGCTGCATCACCGGCGCTCCGCCGATCGAAGCGCCCGGCCGCGTGCTCAAGGATCCGGTACAGCCCGCGGTCGAATGTGGAATCGGTTTGTATTCCAGCGGATTGCTGCGGGTGATCGACCAGGCTTTGGCCGTCCGTCCCGAGGATCGTTTCCAAACGATCACCGCCATGCGGGAAGCCTTGCGGATTGCCGACCAATCCGGTGATCGGGCCGATTTTTCCCATCTGCCGCAACTGCGGCCGGAACTGCTCGACCCGCTGTCAAAAATACATGATGATTTACAGATTGATCTCTCTTCTACCGTTTCCAAGCGCCTCACCCCCCACTCGGAAATAGATCCCTGGCAGAATGCCAGTCGGGACGAACGCCGTTCAAAACCCTCACGTTTCGAGCAGATAGACAAAACTCCCTCGCCTTCCGGTTCTTTCAGTCGAGCAATCGATCGGATTTCCGTCTCCAACGAGAAACGCGACTGGACCTTGGCGGATTTTGACACCAAAAGTTTCGCGCCAGCCACCGTTGCCCCATCGCAAACAGCCGCCGCGTCCGAGGGGCATGAGACCTCTCTGCCGCTGTTGGACGACGCTTGGGAACAGCTGGATGAAGTAGTATCTCAAGCCGCGCCAGCCTTCCCTCAAAAAACCGGCGCGGAAATGCCGCCCATCCGGCCCGAACGCCAATCCAGCAATTTCTCGGTCCTCAATCGGCCACCGACCTCGGTGCTGGAGCATCTAAAAAAAATCCCTTCCACCAAGATTGGCGGAGCCATTCCAACCCAATGGGTCGGACCCGAAAAATCGGTGCCTGTACCCCAAACAGATCATTTGCGCTCGGAGATCCATCACGGAGAACAGAAAACCAGCACCGCGGCATTCACCGAACCTTCAGCGGACGCGATTAGCTACGGCGAGTCGAAAGGCATCGGTTGGAAACGGATCATCATTGCGGTTTGCGCCATCTCCGGCTTGTTGGGGATTGGATTGCTGGGTTACGAGTACTTCAAAACCAGTCAGGAACAGCTGAACCGGGAGGAAGCTCAAAAACGCCAAGAGCAAGAAAAAGCCGCTCAACTCAGCCAAGCAGAGGCCCAAAGACGGGAAACGGATATCGCCGAGCGAATCCAGCAAATCCGCGGCGACATCGCGAACAAGAATTTAGTTTCGGCCGAACTGAATATCGAAGGGATGGCGGAAGCGTATCCCGATCATCCCGCGCTGGCGACTCTACGTTCCGAGATGCTCTCCGCCGAAAAACAAGGGGCCAACGCCAAGACCTGGACCGACGCCAAGACCGGAATGAAATTTATTTGGATCACACCCGGTTGCTTCACCATGGGCAGTCCATCCACCGAACAAGATCGCGGCAGCGACGAAGCGCCCCATCAAGTCTGCGTTAAGGGCTTTTGGATCGGCATCACCGAGGTCAGCAATGCTGAATACCGACGCTTCAAGCCGGCGCACGCCAGCGGTTTCTTTCAGGGGCGTCCGCTCAATCTCGATGCCCAACCTGCCGTCAATCTAGATTGGCAGAGCGCCAAAGCCTTTGCTGAATGGCTGTCCTGGGAGGCGGGCAGCGGCAAACGCTTCCGCCTACCCACTGAAGCGGAATGGGAATACGCCATTCGGGCCGGCACGAACACCCGTTACTACTGGGGCAATAATATCGACCCGCGCTACGCTAATTTCTCTGACCGCAACGACCCCTCGGGTGCCTCTCTCAAAAGCTTGGACGATGGTCAAGCAGTCACCGCTCCCGTGGGCAGCTATTTACCCAATCCATTTGGACTGCGCGACATGGCGGGCAACGTTTGGGAATGGACCTGCTCGGACTACGATCCCAAGTACGCCAGCCAGGAGCAAGGCTGTTCCGACAACGGAGCCAACGAAGGCCAACGAGTGGTCCGAGGCGGCTCCTGGAATAACGGCTCCGGCGACTTGCGCTCCGCCAAGCGTCTGGCTCGAAAACCGGAGCAAATGGACCCGTACACCGGATTTCGACTGTTGATGGAGGAGTAAGGGAGGCGGCGCCGTCAAAGCCGCCGCCTCTGTCTTGGCTTCAGGCCGAAGGATTGCGGCGGCTGACCATAAAGGTCGCGCTGCCCTCAACCACAACCTGATCCCGCACGGTGCAGACGGTATTCATCACCACCCGCCGGCGTTCGGGGTTGATCTCTTGGATCGTGCAAACAGCGGTTACGGTATCGCCAATCCGCACGGGCGCGGTGAAGCGTAACTGTTGATCAACGTAGACCGCGCCAGGTCCGGGCAGGCGGGTGCCCGCCACGCAAGAAATCAAGCCGGCGCAGAACATACCGTGAGCGATGCGCCCCTTGAATCGGGTCTGCGCCGCAAAAACCTCGTTGCAATGCACGGGATTGTTGTCGCCAGTCAAACCGGCGAACATGACCACGTCGGTCTCGGTGACGGTTTTGGCGTGAGAGGCGCTCATGCCAACTCTCAGATCCTCCAGGTAATAGCCGTGGATACTGTCGTTAAGGCCTTCATGCGTCGAGTACATTCATTTCTCCGATCAGCGAGTCATTAGGGTCTGAATTTTGATACAACCAGTGCATAGCCTACATGACCGAGCGTGGCAGTGGGAAATATACCGCTGCCTTTCAGGCATTCGGATTGATCACGATCCGTCCCCGCACCTGCCCGGCGAGAATCGCCTCCGCCAGCCGTGGCACATCCGCCAATGGGACTACCTGGGTCAGCCGCTCCAGGGTCGCCGCCGGCAAATCTCGGCTCAGCCGCGCCCAAGCCAGCCGGCGGGGTTCGGATGGGCACATGACCGAATCGACTCCCAATAGCTTCACGCCCCGCAAGATGAATGGCATCACGGTCGTCGGCAAATCAACGCCGCCGGCCAAGCCACAAGCGGCCACCGCCGCCCCGTAATCGGCTTCCGCCACCGCGCGGGCCAGCACCCGACCGCCGACCGTATCGACCACACCGCCCCAGAGCTGGGTCTCCAAGGGCCGACAGGGTTGGCTCATCGTCTCGCGAGCGATGAATTCCACAGCGCCCAGCTCGCGCAAGAACGTTTCATTTTCTGGCCGGCCAGTGACAGCGGCGACCCGATAACCCAAGCGAGCCAGCAAAGCCACCGCAACGCTGCCCACCCCGCCGCTGGCACCCGTCACCAGCACGGGTTTGGCGCCCTCCGGCGTGACGCCCGCCTGCTCCAACGCCAGCACACATAACATGGCGGTAAACCCCGCGGTACCGATCGCCATGGCGTTATGGCTATCCAACCCATCCGGCAATGGCACCAGCCAATCAGCCTTCACGCTCGCCCGCTGCGCGTAACCGCCCCAGTAACTTTCGCCCACGCCCCAACCGGTCAGCACCACCCGATCACCCGGCTGATAAGCGGAGCTGGCTGATTCCAGCACGGTTCCAGCCAAGTCAATACCGGGCACCAATGGAAATCGCCGCACGATCTTGCCTTTCCCAGTGACGGCAAGCCCGTCTTTATAGTTCAGCGAAGAAAAATCGACGGCGATTAGAACATCACCCGATGGCAAATCGGCGGTCTTTAAAGTGGTCAGCTCCGCCACCGTCTTGCCGTCTTGTTGATTCAACACCAGCGCTTTGAAACTTGATGCGTCAGTCATGTCACTCATTCCTTCACAGCTGCTTCAGATTGCGGTTAAAAAAACAGTAAAGAGAGACATAGCGCCAATACCATGTCCCAATCAATAAATGCATTGCATCGCCAGTGGGGACTAAATACCATAACTTGCTAAGGTTAGCTCGGATAGACCGCAGCCAAACTTCCTCGCGGTGTTTTTGCCTTTATCCCCATCATCTTGGGTTGAACGCACCAAGGGAGTCTCCGCGGCTTATCGAGGCTAGGCTACTGTTTCCTAGTCAGCGTGCGACCCAGAAAATAAGTGCAAAGAGCTATTTCAAAAGTAAGGTGCAATGATGAAAATATTAGTGGCCATTAAGCGGGTGGTTGATTACAACGTCAAGGTGCGGGCAAAGGCGGACGGCTCCGGGGTGGAAACCGCCAACGTCAAGATGTCGATGAATCCCTTTGACGAAATCGCCGTCGAGGAAGCCGTTCGGATGCAGGAAGCTGGCAAAGCCAAGGAAATCGTGGCGGTCTCCTTGGGCGTGGGCGCTTGCCAAGACACTATTCGCACCGCGCTGGCCATGGGCGCCGACCGGGGCATTCTGGTGGAGACCGACGCCGAGCTGCAGCCCTTGGCAGTCGCCAAACTGCTCAAGGCGGTGGTTGAGAAAGAGCAACCGAACCTGGTCATCCTCGGCAAGCAGGCCATCGACGATGACGCCAACCAGACCGGCCAAATGTTGGCGGCCCTGCTCGGCTGGCCGCAAGGCACTTTCGCCTCCAAAGTCGAACTTGGCGAGGGTTCGCTCAACGTGACCCGCGAAGTCGATGGCGGCTTGGAAACCGTCGCGCTCAAATTGCCGGCCGTGGTCACCACGGACTTGCGTTTGAACGAGCCACGCTTTGTTAAACTGCCCAACATCATGAAAGCCAAGAAAAAACCTCTTGACGTGCTCAAGCCAGCCGATTTAGGAGTAGACGTTACACCGCGCCTGATCACTTTGAAAGTCCAAGAGCCACCGAAGCGTCAGGCCGGCATCAAGGTCGATACCGTCGCCGCCTTGGTGGACAAACTACATAAAGAAGCCCACGTCATCTAACGCCCCGACGAGTAGCGCATTATGAGCATCCTGGTCCTTGCTGAACACAATAACACCGCACTGAAAGCGGCCACTCTCAACACCCTCACCGCCGCCGCCCAGCTGGGTGGTGACATCGCCGTACTGGTGGCTGGCCAAGGCTGTGGCGCGGTCGCGGAAGCGGCTGCCAAGGTGGCTGGCGTCAAGAAAGTTCTGGTCGCCGACGCACCCCATTATGCGAACCAGCTCGCTGAAACGGTGGCGGCGCTGATCGTCAATCTGGCGGGCGGCTATACCCATATCCTCGCGCCCGCCACAGCCGTCGGTAAAAATATTTTACCCCGCGTCGCCGCCCTGCTCGATGTCGCGCAAATCTCCGACATCATCAAGGTGGAAAGCGCGGATACCTTCGTGCGGCCGATTTATGCCGGTAACGTGTTGGCTACCGTGCAATCCAAAGACCCTATCAAAGTCATCACCGTGCGCGGCACCACCTTTCCGGCGGCGACTGACGGGGGTTCGGCCAGCATCGAAAGCGTTGCGCCAATCGCTGATTCCGGCGCCTCCAGTTTCGTCGGCCAACAGCTGACCAAATCGGATCGACCGGAATTGACCGCCGCCCGCATCATCGTGTCCGGCGGACGCGGGATGGGTAATGGTGAGAATTTCAAACTACTGGAAGCCGTGGCCGACAAGCTGGGCGCGGCGGTCGGCGCTTCCCGCGCCGCGGTGGATGCCGGCTTCGTCCCCAACGATTATCAAGTCGGTCAGACCGGCAAGGTCGTGGCGCCCGAACTGTACATCGCCGTCGGCATTTCTGGCGCGATCCAGCATCTGGCCGGGATGAAGGACAGCAAGGTGATCGCGGCCATCAACAAAGACGAGGAAGCGCCGATCTTTCAAGTCGCTGACTATGGACTGGTCGCCGACTTGTTCGTCGCCATGCCCGAAATGGCCAAAGAGCTGGATAAATTGAAAGCTGCCGGCTGAGTGCCGCCGTTTTGACGCCGCGCCGCCCGCCGCTCTTCGACCCACGCCTCGGAGATCGGATGCGCGCGAGACGGTGCTCGCTTTCACCTCGCAGTGCACGCCTTTTCAGGAGATGTCCGTGACCGCCTATTCCGCCCCGACCCGCGACATGCAGTTCGTCATCAACGAAGTAGCCGGCTTGGCCGAAGTCGCCACCTTGCCGGTTTACGCCGACCAGGACGTCGGCCCGGAATTGACCGAAGCCGTTTTGGAGGAAGCCGCTAAGTTAGCCTCCGGCGTGCTGGCCCCGCTCAACCACCCCGGCGACGTGCAAGGCGTCCGCATCGGTCCCGAGGGCGTGATCCCCGCCGACGGCTTCGCCGCCGCCTATCAAAAATTCATTGAGGGCGGCTGGAACGGCATCGGCTGCCCGGCCGAATACGGCGGCCAAGGCTTGCCGGAACTGCTCAACACCGCCACCGAGGAAATGTGGAACTCCGCCAACATGTCCTTCGCGCTGTGCCCGCTATTGACCTCCGGCGCGATCGAGGCGATCAGCCACGTCGGCTCGGACGAACAAAAGGCCACGTATCTGCCGAAGATGACCAGCGGTGAATGGACCGGCACGATGAACCTGACCGAATCGCAAGCCGGTTCCGACCTTTCGGCGGTGCGGACCCGCGCTGTGCCCGAGGGCGATCATTACCGGATTTTTGGCCAGAAAATCTTCATCACCTGGGGCGAGCACAATATGACGGCCAACACCATCCACCTGGTGCTGGCCCGCACCCCGAACGCCCCGGAAGGTGTCAAGGGCATTTCGCTGTTCATCGTGCCGAAGTTCCTGGTCAACCCGGACGGCTCGCTCGGCGAGCGCAACGATGTGCACGCCGTCTCGCTCGAACACAAGATGGGCATTCACGCCAGCCCGACCTGTGTGATGGCCTTCGGCGATCAAGACGGGGCCATCGGCTATTTGGTTGGCGAGGAGAACAAGGGGCTGGCCTACATGTTCATCATGATGAACGAGGCGCGCTTCAAGGTCGGCTTGCAGGGGCTGGCCATCGGCGAGCGCGCTTATCAGGCTGCCCGCGAGTACGCCAAGGACCGGGTGCAAGGCCGGCCGATCGGGGTCAAGAGCGGCGATCGGGTTACCATCATCCACCACCCCGATGTGCGGCGGATGCTAATGACCATGAAGGCCCTGAACGAAGCGATGCGGGCCTTCGCTTACACGGTCGCCAAGCATCTGGATCTGGCCCGCCATCATCCAGACGCGGCAACCCGCCAGCACCATCAGGCTCGAGTGGATTTGCTGATTCCCATCGTTAAAGGCTGGCTGAGCGAAACCGGCATCGAAGTCGCCTCATTGGGCGTTCAAATCCACGGCGGCATGGGTTTCATCGAAGAAACCGGCACTTGCCAGCATTTGCGCGACTCTCGCATCACCACCATCTATGAAGGCACCACCGGCATCCAGGCCGCCGATCTGGCCGGGCGCAAGCTGAACATGGACAAGGGCGAATCGATGCGGGCGCTGATTGCCGACATCGAAGCCACTATCGAAGCGCTCGATCAAGCGTCCGACGAAGATAACTTGGCGACGATACATGCCGAGTTGTCCGAGGGTGTGCAAGCGCTGTCCGATGCCACCGACTGGATATTGAGCACCGACAACCCAAGCTCGGTCATGGCGGTTTCGGTCGATTACATGATGCTGGCTGGCTACGTCTGTGGTGGCTGGCTGATGGCGCGCTCGGCGCTGGCGGCGCAGAGTAATCTGGCGGCCAGCAAGGAGATGGAGTTTAACAATAGCAAGCTGATTACCGCGCGTTTCTACGCCGAGCATGTGCTGCCGAAAACCGTCGGCTTGCTGCATTCGATTCAAAACGGCGGCGATTCGATCTTGGCGCTGGCGGAAGAGGATTTTTAAGCCACGGCGAAGCAGCCCGCGCTATCGGCGTCATTAAGTTGAAGTCAAACACACGCTCCCCTTCTCCGTTGAGAAGGGGATGCCCGCCCCAATCAACCCCAACCGTTTTTCTGGCCCAATTACCGCAAAGTAGCGGCCAACGGGCGTTGCTGAGGACTTTGGTAGATCAAGCCTGTGATAAAAACGGCGTTGGCCTGTGCCACGATCCGCACAGTGGGCTGGTCGCCACTCCAAAAGGCCAAAACCGGGGGCGGGAAGACGCTCCACTGGCCGAATTGGAAATCCTCTAAGATAGCCTGGCAATCGCCAGTCAAATCTTGCCGCTGGCAAACCGGCCAAGGCCATATTTTCTTCAAGGTAAACCGCTATACTTTAGGAAAACAGCTTGCCGGGACTTATCCGACCGGCTGCTGCCTGCTCCGTCCCAATCCAGGTATCCTCGCCATGACCGAACTCACGACCCGCGAGCCTGAAGTTGCCACCCGCGACAGCCTGTTGAACCGCACCATGCACAACCTGCGCGAGGCATGGCGCGAGGTAGCCGACTGGCGCGGCGGCTTGCTATCCACCGCCTCCAGCCCCAATTTATCGGAAAAAGACGCGGAAGCGCTGAAGGCCAAGATGCGCGACTGTTTGGAAGCGCGCGGCGGTGAAGTTTCGGCCCGCGCCAGGGCAGCCAATCTGGGACGAATTTATCTGGCGCTGAACGCCAAAGGCCGGAAACGGTTTTTGAAAATTCTCGCCACTGAATTCGACATCGACCGCAAGGCGGTGGATAAAGCCGTTGCAAAGTTGCAAGAAGGCAGCGACAACCCTGAACAGCGCGCCAAGGCCGAGCGGACTTTGCGCCAAGCGCTGCAACCGCCGCGCGGTCGTTTGCTGGCCCAGCTCAACGCCCTACCCGAAGGCTTTCATTTCTTGGTCGATTTGCGGGCCGAACTGCTCGAATGGCGTAAAGATGATCCGGAACTGGCCGCGCTGGAACGGGATTTATTATCGCTGCTGGTATCCTGGTTCGATGTGGGCTTTCTGGAGCTGCGTCGCATTACCTGGGACTCGCCGGGATCCTTGCTGGAGAAAATGATCGCTTATGAGGCCGTCCATCCGATCAAAAGCTGGGACGATTTAAAGAATCGGCTCAGCGCCGACCGACGCTGCTTCGCTTTCTTTCATCCGCGCATGCCCAACGAACCGCTGATTATCGTTCAGGTCGCCTTGGTCCATGGCATCGCTGACAATGTGCATACCTTACTTGATGAAGCAGCGCCGGTGCTCGACGCCAATGAGGCGGACACCGCTATTTTTTATTCGATTTCCAATGCCCACGAAGGATTGGGGGGCATCAGTTTCGGCAACTTCCTGATCAAGCGGGTAGTCGATGAATTAATCACGGAATTCAACAACCTCAAAACCTTCGCCACGCTGTCTCCTATTCCCGGCTTTCGCCCTTGGCTGGCTGGTAAATTGAACGAGCCGGGCAAAGATACCGAGATGGAATTGCTGTCCTCGGCGGAGCGCAAGGCGCTGGCTGGCATCGCGGAAAACGGCGGTGAACCCGTTTCTTTAAAGACCTTGCTACAACTGCCGGATTGGCCCCAGAAGCCAGAGTTAGCCAAGGCATTGAAACATCCCATCCAACGGCTATGCGCTATCTATCTGACCAAGGAAAAGCGAGAAGGCGGAACCGCCTACGACCGGGTGGCCCACTTCCATCTGTCGAATGGTTCGCGCATCGAACGACTGAACTGGTTGGCCGATACCTCGGCCAAGGGCATGGATCAATCAGCGGGCATGATGGTGAACTATCTCTATAAGCTCGATGATATCGAAACCAATCACGAAGCTTATCGCGGCGAGGGTAAGATCACTACCTCTTCAGCCATCAAATCCCTGTTGAAAAGCTAAACTAAAGTAAGCCGCCCCCACGATTGCTTTGGAGCCACCCCATGCCAGCAGTACGAAACAACTTAGCGCCGTTGGTCTTTCTCTACTTTATGCTCGGTGCGGCTGGCGTTGTTGATGCCGCTACCCGATCAGATTTCTTTGCCGTATTCGATCCCGCCGCCGGCAAAATTCCTTTTCCCAATACTCTGCTTTTCAGTGGCTCAACCGATGGCACACTGAATATTCCAGTAGCCAATCCCAACAATCTGGCCGATCCGGGCGTTGCGTTGAACACTCTGGACGGTTTTTCCACGACCGCGCCGCTGACCGCGCAATTCTCCAGCGCGCTTAGAGCGAACACAATCAAGGCCGGCGAGACCATCCGGGTATTCGAAGTCGCGCTGGTTAATCCATTTCTGAATCCAGCGACCGCCGCGCCTTTCGCCATCACCGAAGTCAAGCGCGAACTCCAAGCAGGCATGGACTACAACGCCGCTCTATCCCCGGCTGACTCCAGCCGAAGCACGCTCACGATTAGCCCGCTACGCCCGCTTGCCCCCAAGAGCGGTTATCTGGTGGTTCTGACGGATGGTGTGCAAGATGAAGGTGGCTTCAACGCCGCTCCTTCACCAAGCTATCGGCTAAGCCAGTTGACAACGCCTTTGGTGGACGCCGCCGGCAACAGCCGCCTACCCGGCCTGAGCGACGCCCAGGCACGGGCGCTGGAGCCGCTCCGGCAACAAATCAACAACCAAGAAAACGCCGCCACCAGCCAGGGCGTCGCCAAAAGCCACATCGTGCTGAGTTGGACTTTCATGACCCAATCCATTGATGATGCTTTTAAAGCCCTGAGCAAGGATCGCGCGCCAGCCAGCCTCCGCTTGCAAGCGACCGGCGCGACAACCGGCGCCGTGGGTCTGGGCCTTCCCGGTTTTTCCGATATCTATGCCGGCGCATTATCGACTCCTTACTACCTGAGCAAAGAAAAACCGCTCAGCGCTTATTGGCAAACTGCCGATAACGGCCCTATCACGCAATACACTCCGCTGCCAGCAGCGACTGCAACACTGCCCATCCCGGTGTTAATGGCGGTGCCTAACGCCGCTAGCGGCCAGAGTAAACCGGTCGGCGGTTGGCCGGCGGTGATCTTCCAGCACGGTATAACCCGAAATCGGACCGACATGTTTTTGCTGGCCGATGCCTTAGCCTTCGCCGGTTTCGCGGTTATCGCCATCGACTTGCCGTTGCACGGCATCACCGATAAAACCAATCCCTTTTATCTGACCGAGCTGGAGCGAACTTTTGACCTTGATTTGAGCAATAACGCGACGGGGGCCAGCGGGGCCGATGGCGCTATCGACCCCTCCGGCAGTTACTTCATCAACTTGCAAAGCTTGCTCACCAGCCGCGACAATGCCCGACAAGCGGCTGAAGATTTGCGTCAACTCACCACCGCTTTGCCGTTGCTCGATTTCGACGGCGACCGGCAACCAGACATTGATGCGAACCGTATTCATTTCGTCGGCCATTCGCTAGGCGGCATTGTCGGCGCCACCTTCCTAGGCATCGATCACCGCGTAGCCAGCGCCACTTTGGCGATGGCCGGGGGTGGCATCGCCAAACTACTCGACGGATCGGCCACTTTCGGGCCGCGTATTGCCGCTGGCTTGGCCGCGGCGGGCCTTAACAAGGGCACAGCGGAATATGAATCCTATCTCGCCGCCGCGCAAACGGTGATCGATTCCGGAGATCCAATCAATTACGCAGCCACCGCTCTACAGCCGATTCATCTGCTAGAAGTCGTCGGCGGTGAAAATATCCAACCTGATCAGGTGGTTCCAAACGTGGTGGACAACGCCCCGCTAGCGGGCACCGAAGCCTTGGCCAGGGTGATGGGATTGCGATCGACCAGCCGCTCGCTGTCGAATGAAGAAGGAGTGCGCGCCATTGTCCGCTTCACCAAGGGCGATCACGGTGCCATCATCAGCCCGACAGCCGATGTCGGCGCCACCGCGGAAATGCAGGGTCAAATGATTAGTTTCCTGCAAAGCGCCGGTAAGGAATTGGAAATTATCTACCAACCCGTCGTGCAGTAACCGGATTACCCATACCACTCAAACCGCGCCACGTGAACGGACGGGGTTTTTCTTTGAATTCCCCCTCCCCCCTTTACGGGATGGCGTGCAATCGGTAGATTGCCGCCATCTCGCCAACCACCCGATCGAATTTGTATGGCTCAATACATCTACACGATGAATCGCGTGGGCAAAGTCGTACCGCCCAAGCGCGAAATTCTCAAAGACATCTCGCTATCGTTTTTCCCCGGCGCGAAAATCGGCGTACTGGGTCTGAACGGTTCCGGTAAATCCACGCTGCTGCGAATCATGGCCGGCGTTGACGCCGATATTCTGGGCGAAGCGCGGCCGCAACCAGGTATTAAGATTGGCTTTTTGACCCAGGAACCGCAACTCGACGCCAGTAAGGACGTGCGCGGCAATGTCGAAGAAGCGGTGGCCCCGATCAAAACGGCGCTGGCGCGAATTGAAGAAGTTTACGCGGCGTACGCTGATCCGGAAGCCGATTTTGAAAAGCTGGCGACCGAACAAGCCGATCTGGAAGCCTATTTGCAAGCGACCGATGGCCACAACCTCGACCGCACCCTGGATGTGGCCGCCGATGCCTTGCGCCTACCGCCTTGGGAAGCAACGGTCGATAAGCTGTCAGGCGGCGAGCGGCGTCGGGTCGCCCTATGTCGCTTGCTGTTATCCAAGCCCGACATGTTGCTGCTAGACGAACCGACCAACCATCTCGACGCCGAATCGGTCGCTTGGCTGGAACGTTTCCTTCAGGATTATCCTGGAACGGTGGTCGCCGTGACCCACGACCGTTATTTCCTCGATAACGTGGCCGGCTGGATTTTGGAATTGGATCGGGGCCGGGGCATCCCTTGGGAAGGCAACTACTCTTCCTGGCTGGAGCAGAAGGAAAAACGCCTGGAAATCGAGGAGAAACAGGAAACCGCTCACATCAAGGCCATAAAATCCGAATTGGAATGGGTGCGCGCCAATCCGAAGGGTCGCCACGCCAAAAGCAAGGCTCGCGTCGCGCGTTTTGAGGAATTGGAATCGCAGGAATTTCAGAAACGTAATGAAACCCAGGAGTTGTATATCCCGCCTGGACCGCGGCTTGGCGATATGGTCGTTGAAGCGGCTCAACTACGTAAGGGTTTCGGCGACCGCCTGCTGATCGACAATCTCGACTTTAAACTCCCTAAAGGCGGCATTGTCGGGGTGATTGGCCCTAACGGCGCGGGTAAAACCACGCTGTTCCGCCTGTTGGTCGGCCAAGAGCAGCCCGACGCGGGAAGCTTACGGGTTGGAGAAACCGTCCAACTGGCTTACGTCGATCAATCACGGGATGCGCTCGCGCCAGAAAAAACCGTTTGGCAGGAAATCTCTGACGGTTTAGACATGATCGCCATCGGCAGCTATCAGATTAACTCGCGCGCCTATGTCGGCCGCTTTAACTTCAAGGGGCCGGACCAGCAGAAATTCGTCAAAGACCTATCCGGCGGCGAACGCAATCGCGTGCATCTAGCAAAACTGCTCAAGAGTGGCGGCAACGTGTTGCTGCTGGACGAGCCAACCAATGATTTAGACGTGGAAACGCTACGGGCGTTGGAAGAAGCCTTGCTGGCTTTCGCCGGTTGCGCCGTGATTATCTCGCATGACCGCTGGTTTTTAGACCGCGTCGCCACCCACATCCTGGCGTTTGAAGGCGATTCACAAGTGGTCTGGTTCGAGGGCAATTACGCCGATTATGAAGCTGATCGCAAGCGGCGGCTCGGGGTCGAAGCCGATCAACCGCACCGGATCAAATATCGGAAGCTGGCCTGAGGTCGGCGGATTCGCTCCAGCTGGCTCTGGAGGCCCTCGAGCACCATGGGTTTAGATTTGAAGGGGATTTCCAGCCAACCGTCGGGCGAAGCTGACCAACATGGCGGCGGTGGCGCCCCAGATAAAGCGATTTTCATAGGGGATCACGTAATAGCGCCGCTGCTGGCCCTTGTACATCATGCCACGCTGTTCGTGATTTTTTGGATCAAGAATAAAGTCCAGCGGCACTTCAAACGCCTCGGCTACCTCAAACCCATCCAATGTCAACTCAAACGGTGGGGCCACAAATCCAACCACTGGCGTTACCAGAAAGCCGGTCACCGTTTGATATAAATCAAGAAATCCAGCAATTTCAAAAATATGTTGACGCTTGAGCCCGATTTCTTCCTCCGCCTCGCGCAAGGCGGTATCGACCGGGCCGGCATCCTCCGCCTCGGCCCGACCGCCGGGAAAACTGATTTGTCCAGCATGATGCTCCAGATGCGCGGTACGCTGGGTCAACAACACCGTGTAGCCCGACAGCCGCTCGACGAGCGGCACCAACACCGCCGCTGGCATTAAGGATCGTTCCTCGGCGGCGATGCCCGCCACCGCGTGATCGCCGGTGATGGCGTCGATTGGGTGGGTGGAGTGGAGGCAGCGGCGAATCCAGTCGCGCATTTCGGTGTGATTCACCGCGCCTCCAACGATATGCCAAACAGTCGGGTGTAGTTGGCGGTGGTCTCGTTAGCCACCTGCTCCAGTGACTCGCCGCGCAACCGGGCGACAAACTCGGCGACATGCCGTACCCAAGCGGGATGATTAGGCTTGCCCCGATGCGGCATTGGGGCCAGATAGGGAGAATCGGTCTCCACCAGCATCCGTTCGGCCGGTAGCCGCTGGGCGACCTCTTGAATTTGTTTGGCGTTCTTAAAGGTGACAATACCCGAAAAGGAGATATGGAACCCTAATTCCAACGCCTGTTCGGCCATGTCCCAATCTTCGGTGAAGCAATGCAGCACGCCGCCCACGTCAGCGGCGCTTTCTTCCCGCAAAATCCGCAAGGTATCCGCGCGGGCATCGCGGGTATGCACGATCAGCGGCTTGCCGAGTTGGCGGGCGGCGGCGATGTGGATGCGAAACCAGGATTGCTGGCGATCCACGCTGTCGCGGCCGTAGTAATAATCCAGCCCGGTTTCGCCGATGGCGACCACGCGCGGGACCCGGCCCAAGGCGACCAGTTCGGCCACGGTCGGCGCGCGACCGTCATCCTCGCTGGGATGCACGCCGACCGATAAAGCCACTTGGGGATAGGGTTCCGTCATTCGGGCCAGCGCTGGCCAATGTTCCAGGTCGGTCGCCACGCTTAACATGCCCCTCACGCCAGCGGTCGCGGCGACATCCAAGACATCAGCAAGGCCGCCGGGAAATCGCGTCAAGTCGAGCCGATCCAAATGGCAATGAGAGTCTATTAGCATGTCGGGTTCGCCGGATGCTCACATGGTGTTGGTCGGCTGATCGGCGCGCGTATAGCCCCCCAGCAGTGTGTCGATTTTCTTTTGCAGGTTGGCGCCTTCCATGCCGCTAAATTGAATGCCAACGCCCATCTGCCGCCCGCCGGGCGTGGTTCGGTAATTGATCCAAATGACCTTGCCGGTAATGGCAAAGCGTTCGGGATCGTCCAGCAGCGTCAATAACAAAAAAACTTCATCACCCAATTCGAAGGTTTTTTCCGTTGCAATAAAAATACCCCCGCCTTTGACAAAGGGCATATAGCTGGAATGCAACATCGCCTTATCTTTGATTGCAAGGGAAATAACGCCTTGTCGTGGAGCCGACATAATGAGTTAGCCTTCTATAACGCCGACTGGAAACCAGCAGATTCACTACCCGCTGCGCTATCGTTAAAAAACGCTTCCAACAACAGTTGTGAATTAACCTGAGTGGTCGAACACAGCACATGCAATCGAACCGCCCCGTCCAGCCGCGCGAATAGCGCGCGCGGCGTCCAACGATCAGCCCAATGCTGCAACCTGGGTCGCAAATCTGGATTTCCCAGCCAAGGAGGTTCCGAACTCATCTTAAGCCGAATCAGGTCGGTATGCCAACCGATCAACCAGCGCAGGTTCTCGCCAAGATCGCCTTGTAGCCAAACCGCGGCGGCTTGGATTGGATCGACTTTCCCAGCCGTCAGCTGTTCGTAATTCTCGATCAAGTGACGGCGACGGTTCCAGCGCGCCAGGTCGGCCAGCGCCAGCGCGGCCAGCGGAGCGCCGGCAGCCGCGGCCAGCAAGGTTTGTGGCTCCAGCTCGCTGCTGATCCGTGAGGCTAACCAGGCCCTCGCTTGGTGTGCCGGTGGCCGCTCGAACCGCAGCGCTTGGCACCGACCGCGAACGGTGGCCGGCAATCGCGCGGCCTGAGCGCTCACCAGCACTAACAGACTGTCACCCGGCGGTTCCTCCAGGGTTTTCAACAGACTGTTAGCCGCATTGAGATTGAGGCTGTCGGCGGATTCGAGTAAAGCAATCTTGTAACCGCCATATTGCGGGGTAAAGCTTAGAAAATTCCGCAACTCACGAATCTGATCGACCTTGATGACCTTGCTCTCTTCAGCCGATCGCAGCACATTGAAGTCAGGATGGCTACCGGCCTGGAGCAAACGGCAACCCCGACAGCGCCCGCAAGCGTCCCCTCCCTCATCCCGCTTCTCACACAACAAAGCCTGGGCCAACCGACGGGCAAAGATCAGCTTGCCCAAGCCAAGCCGGCCAGTCAGCAGCAACGCATGAGGCAAGCGCCGGTTGGCAACGCGTAACTGAAGCTGTCGCCACAACGGCTCGTGCCAGGGCAAGCGCTCAGCCACCAATCCGCTCCAGCCAGCTAGCCAGTATGCTTTGGATCTCGATACGAACCATTTCAATCGGACGGTCGGCGTTTACGAGGCGGTAGCGCTCAGGATAGCGTTTGGCCCGTTCGAGATAGACGGCCCGCACCCGCTCGAAAAATCTCACCGTTTCACGCTCGAAGCGATCCGCCGCGCCTCGCCGCCCCGCTCGTTCCAGCCCAACCGCAACCGAAACATCCAACAGCACCGTCAAATCGGGCCTTAAATCGCCTTGCACCCACTCTTCCAATAACCCGATACGTTCAAATGACAGCCCGCGCCCACCGCCTTGATAAGCATAGGTGGCATCGGTAAAGCGGTCGCAGAGCACCCAATGACCGGCCGCCAACGCTGGCCGAACAACCCGCTCTAAATGCTCGGCGCGGGCGGCAAACATCAGCAAGGTTTCGGTCGTGGCCGCCATGCCGTCACGGCGAGGGCTCAATAGCACGGTGCGGATATCCTCACCGAGCGCCGTGCCGCCCGGCTCGCGCGTCGCCATCACCCGGAGCCCGTTTCGTTCCAGATAGTCGCGCATGAAGGCGAGTTGCGTGGTCTTACCGGCTCCCTCGCCGCCTTCGACCGTGATAAATCGCCCCGGCACCTTCATTTTGCCTTTAATTGATAGCGCCGAACGGCGCGATTATGCTCTTCGAGCGTCGCCGAAAAGGCGTGGCCGCCCTCGCCGGTCGCCACGAAATACAAGGCGTCGCCCGATGTGGGATTGACGGCTGCCGCCAGCGCGCCTTCGCCTGGCAACGCGATGGGCGTCGGCGGCAACCCCTTGCGGGTATAGGTGTTATACGGGGTATCAGCCAGTAGATCCTGACGGCGCAAGTTGCCGCTGAAAGCTTGGCCCAATCCGTAAATCACGGTGGGATCGGTCTGTAACGGCATCCCTTTTCGCAAGCGCCGCGCCAATACGCCGGCGATGGTGGGTCGCTCCGCTGGCAACCTCGTCTCTTTTTCAATGATCGAAGCCAAAATCAAGGCTTGGTAGGGATCGTTGAAGGGCAAGTCGGAGCGGCGTTGGCTCCAAACATGGTTCAACCGCTGATCCATCGCCGCCAACGCTCGCCGCAGAAACGCCTCATCGCTGGTTCCGATAGGAAAATGATAGGTATCAGGGAAAAAGCGGCCTTCGGGGTGTTCGCCAGGACGGCCCAGCCGCGCCATGATCTCGGCATCGCTCAAAGCGCCGAGGGTGTGGGCGATTTTAGGATGTTCGGATAAAGCTTGCCGCAATTGTTGAAAAGTCCAGCCTTCCACCACCGCCATGGCATATTGGACCACGCGCCCGTTTACAATTTGCTCGGTGAGTCCCCGCGGGGTAGTCTCCGGCGTAACCGCATACTCTCCGGCCTTTAGTTTTGAGGCCAAACCATTCAGCCGCGTATACGCTTCAAAATAGTAAGCAGATTGCATTACGCCATGCTGTTGCAATTCTCTGGCGACATCGCTAACTCCCATGCCCGGTTTCACCGTAAAAGTGAATCCGCTTCCAGGCACTCTACACGGCGTATCGAGGAAATCACGATAATCGAGGTAAACAACACTAGCTACTAACCCTAGAGCCAGCGCCAAGACGACCAAGCCTAATAAAAAGCGTCGTCGGAACAACATGTCAACAGCCAAAAAGCCCAACGCTGTTTTCGCCTTTCAGTTTTCGCCAATATTGAACGAACCGCCTGAAAGGCAAATTTGGGCGCTCCCTTCAAGCCAGGGCGCGGAACACAACGGTACCGTTGGTGCCACCGAATCCGAAGGAATTCGACAGCACGACCTTGATCGGCCGCTCCTGCGCGACGTGCGGAACATAATTCAAATCGCAGCCCGGTTCTGGGTTATCCAGATTGATGGTCGGGGGAGCCACCTGATCGCGCATCGCCAGGATGGAGAAGATGGCTTCGACGCCACCGGCGGCACCCAGCAGGTGGCCGGTCATCGACTTGGTGGAGCTCATCGCCAACCGGTAAGCGTGCTCTCCAAATACCGCCTTGGCGGCGTCGCTCTCGATCTTGTCGCCGGCCGGCGTCGAAGTGCCGTGCGCATTGATGTAATCGACCGCATCGGGATTGATCCGCGCATCACGCAAGGCTTGGGCCATCGCCCGGCGGGCGCCGTCGCCATCTGGCGGCGGCAAGGTCATGTGGTAGGCGTCGCCGCTCATCCCAAAGCCAATCAACTCGGCATAAATGCGGGCGCCGCGCCGTTTCGCATGTTCGTATTCCTCCAACACCAAAACCCCCGCGCCGTCGCTTAGCACGAAGCCATCGCGATCCTTATCCCAGGGTCGGCTGGCTTTCTCGGGTTCGTCATTGCGCATCGACAGCGCCCGCGCCGCCGCAAAACCGCACAACCCAGTCGGGGTCGTGGCCATTTCAGCGCCGCCGGCAATCATGACATCCGCGTCGCCATAGGTGATCAGTCGGCCCGCCAGTCCGATACTGTGCGTGCCGGTGGTACAGGCCGTGACGATGGCCAGATTCGGCCCCTTAATGCCATACAGAACGGAAAGGTTACCCGAAACCATGTTGATGATGCTGCGGGGAACATAAAATGGCGTCAGTCGCCGCGGCCCCCCTTTCAAGAACGCGGCGTGACCTTCCTCAATGCCCGGCAACCCGCCGATGCCAGCGCCGATAAACGTGCCGATGCGCTCGGCGTTTGATTCGGTGATCTCCAACCCCGAATCTCGGATCGCCTGCACCGCTCCGGCGATGCCGTAATGAATGAAGGCGTCCATCTTCTTGGCTTCCTTGGGATTCAGGTAATGTTCGATCTGGAAATCCTTTACCGCTCCGCCAATGCGCACCGGATACGCACTGACATCAAAGGCGGTAATCGGTCCGATCCCGCCGCGGCCAGCCAGAATGTTGGTCCAGGCCGTTTCCACGGTATTACCCACCGGGGATACGATACCCATGCCCGTCACTACCACTCGCCGCTTGGCCACGAAGCTACCCTCTACCTCACTGCGCCACCAAAATTACGCCGCGACCGCCATTCACGGTCGCGGCGGAGACACCCCATCCGTTTGGGACCGACACCAAATCAACCGAGATGCGTCGCGATATAATCAATGGCCTGTTGTACAGTGGTGATCTTCTCGGCGTCTTCGTCGGGGATTTCGAGTTCGAATTCTTCTTCCAAGGCCATCACCAACTCGACCGTATCGAGCGAGTCGGCGCCGAGGTCCTCAACAAAAGAGGCCTCGTTGGTCACTTGCTCTTCCTTTACCCCCAGTTGCTCGATGATAATTTTCTTGACGCGAGCTTCAATGTTGCTGATGTCAGTCATGATGATTTATTTCCTCGTTGTGAACCCAGACAACCGCGGCACTACCACGGGGTATTGTATGGAAAACAGCGGGGTGGATGCCATCAATTCTAGCCGTCAAAGGCTATCAGGGCATGTACATCCCGCCGTTGACATGCAGAGTCTCGCCAGTAATATAGGTTGCTTCCGGAGATACCAGAAAGGCAACGGCAGCGGCAATATCTTGCGGTTGGCCCAACCGCTGTAATGGGATCGTTCCAAGCACGGCCGCGCGCTGCGCTTGCGGCAACGCCCGAGTCATGTCGGTATCGATAGCGCCCGGCGCCACGACATTGACGGTAATATTGCGCGATCCCACTTCGCGCGCCAGCGATTTCGTGAAACCGATAATGCCCGCCTTGGCCGCCGCGTAGTTGGCTTGACCGGGATTGCCAGTCGCTCCCACCACGGAGGTTATATTGACGATACGTCCGTACTGAGCTTTCATCATCCCCCGCAACACGGCCTTGCTCAACCGGTAGACCGAGGATAAGTTGGTATCGATGACCGTGGCCCATTCCTCTTCCTTCATCCGCAACAACAGATTGTCGCGGGCGATGCCGGCGTTATTGATCAGGATAGTCAATATCCCAAACTCCCGCGTGATCGTTTTAACCGTCGCCTCGACGGAGCTGGGATCGGTCACATTCAGTCGCAGGCCGCAACCCTTGATGCCGCGTTCGCGCAAATCCTGGCCGATGGCCTCGGCGCCGGACTCAGTAGTCGCGGTCCCCACCACGACCGCGCCGCATCGGCCCAATTCGCGGGCGATTGCCTGGCCGATGCCACGGCTGGCTCCCGTTACCAGGGCTATTTCACCATCCAGTGCCGTCACTGTAAAATCTCCATCACCCTCAAATCTTTAATAGCACCGCGCCCCAGGTAAAACCGCCGCCAAAGCCTTCCAACAACACGGTATCACCCGGTTGGATGCGGCCGTCGCGCACCGCCACGTCCAAGGCTAGCGGCACCGACGCCGCCGAGGTATTGCCGTGGGTTCGCACACAATCCACCATCCGTTGCTCCGACAAGCCCAACCGCTTAGCGGTCGCGGCCAGGATACGGCGGTTGGCCTGATGCGGTATCAGCCAATTGAGGTCGGCCACCGTCATGCTGTTGGCCGCCAGAATCTGCTCGGCAATTTCCTTCAGTGTGGTGACCGCCACCTTGAACACTTCGCTGCCCCGCATTTCCACGAACGCGGCGTTTTCCCGCGTTCGGTCGTAACCGCTGGAGACGCCGGCGGGCACCCACAGCAATTCCTTATAGCGGCCATCGGCGCCCAGGCGGCTGTCGATGATGCCGGGCTGTTCGCTCGCCGCCAGCACCACCGCGCCAGCGCCATCGCCAAATAGGATGCAAGTGCCCCGATCCTGCCAGTTGATGATCCGGGTAAAGGTATCGGCACCCACCACCAGCGCCCGCCGCGACGCGCCGGTACGGATGAAACGGTTGGCGATATCCAGGGCATAGACAAAACCGGTGCACACCGCTTGCACGTCAAAGGCAGGGCCGCCGTAACAACCCAAGCGGTGCTGTAATTGAGTGGCGACGCTGGGAAAAACGTGATCCGGCGTGGTGGTGCCCAGCACGATCAAATCGATATCCCCAGGCGCGATGCCCGCAGCCGCCAGCGCCCGCCGGGAGGCCTGTTCGGCCAAATCGCAGGTGGTTTCACCTGGAGCCGCGATATGACGCTCCTCGACACCGGTACGTTCGACGACCCATTCCGCCGTGGTGTCGATCATCTGTTCGAGCTCGGCGTTAGTCAGTACTTTTTCCGGCAGATAGCTGCCAGTTCCGATGATGCGGGCGTAGTTCAAAGGGCTTGTCTCTCGGCGTGAAGCGCGGCCAAATGCGAATCGATCTGGCGAGGTACTTTTCGCTCCGCTTCCAGTATCGCAACCTGGATGGCATTGGCGAAGGCTAAGGCGTCGGCGCCGCCATGGCTCTTGACGACGATACCCTGCAAACCGAGCAGGCTGGCGCCGTTATAGCGGCGAGGATCGATCTTGCGCCGGAAGGCGCGCAGTACCGGCAACGCAACCAACCCAGCCAGACGAGTCAACAGGCTCCGCTTGAATCCCTGCACCATAAAATGCTGGATCAACTTGGCCACGCCTTCAGCGCTTTTGAGAGCGACATTGCCGACGAAACCGTCGCAGACGACCACGTCCACCTCGTCCAGGAAAATGCCGTCAGCTTCCACGAAGCCGATGTAATGGAGATCGCTCGCCGCCAGCAAGCGTGCGGCCTCTTTGACCTGCTCGTTGCCCTTAATCTCTTCCTCGCCGATGTTGAGCAAGCCAACGCGAGGCTGAAGGATGCCATTGACGTTGGCCAGCACCGAACCCATAACCGCGAACTGGAGCAAATGCTCGGCCTTGCTATCAACGTTCGCCCCCAAATCGAGCACGCGGGTGTGGCCGCGCACGGTGGGCAGCGTGGTGCAGATCGCGGGGCGATCAATACCGGGAAGGGTTTTGAGGACGAAACGCGCCGTAGCCATCAACGCGCCGGTATTGCCAGCACTGACGCACGCGTCGGCCTCGTTCTGTTTGACCAGGTTGATCGCCACCCGCATCGAGGAGTCTTTTTTGACCCGCAGTGCTTGGGCGGGAGATTCATCCATGCTCACCAGCTGCGAGGCATGGCGAATGAGAAGCCGCGGATCTGCCCTGGATTTGCGTTTGGCCAGACCAGCCGACAACACATCTTGCTGGCCAACCAGAATGAGCCGCAGCGAATCGCCAGCAGTCTCCAAGACCTGCAAGGCGGCGGGGATCACTACTTCGGGACCGACATCGCCACCCATGCCATCCAGGGCGATTGTGAGCGGTCTTGTCATGGGGATAGAGCCATCGATGAATCAGGGTATCAGCGCACGAACCACAAGCACGAACGCTGGCGGGTTATTATTCTTCATTCTCAGTCGTTGCGGGCTGATTAATAATCTTACGACCGCGATAAAAACCCGTTGGGGTGACATGATGGCGGCGATGCAGCTCGCCCGACGTAGAGTCTATCGACAAGGTCGTGGCGGTCAGCGCATCGTGAGAGCGGCGCATACCACGCTTTGAGGGGGTTTTACGGCTTTTCTGAACAGCCATTAATCAAGTACTCCGTTTCAAATCAGACAATAAGGACGCCAAGGCCGCGAAGGGTTGGCGATGGTTCTCGCCGGGCCTTGCTTCGTCAGGCGCTGTGTAACCGTTGGCCTCGCATTCCCGCGGCTCTTCATGACGGGGGATTTGGGGCAAAGCCAATAACAATTCATCTTCCACCAAATCAGCGACGGCGACATCACCGTCAGCAACCAGCAGCGGTTCGTAGCGCTCTAGCAACCGTTCGGCCTCGGCCTCGGAACGGATCAGCCCCAAGGCGACCGTAACTGTTACCGGCAACCGCAATGACCCCAAGCAGCGCTGACAATCCAGATCGATGTCCGCCTGAATCTCCGCTTTGATATAATGCACACCGTTCTCATCCACCCCCGCCGCCAGCGCTACAGCAGCTTTGCCGTCGGCGTGATTCAAAACCGCCAAGCGCGGCAAAGCCGCCAAAGCGATCTCACCGACCAGCCGTCCTTTCTCAGCGGCCAGTTGCCATGGGTTGATGGTATTGGAGAATGGCGGAAGATCCATAAGAGGCGGAATGATATAAGCCTGTCGGTTTTCTGTCAAAATCTAGTCCGCTTTTAGATTGATAACGTATCCCTATTCCTCCATTGAGCGCGCATTATGCCCTTTTCTTTACCCGACGGCCGTCGCCTCGTTTTAGCCTCAACCTCTCCGTTTCGCCGCCAGCTACTGGCGCGTCTCGGCCTGCCGTTCGACGTACAAGCCCCTGAGACCGATGAAACCCGTTTGCCCGGCGAAGAAGGGCCAGCACTGGTGGCGCGGCTGGCGCAAGCGAAAGCGGCGTCTGTCGCCCGACACCATTCAACCGCCTTGGTGATCGGCTCGGATCAGATCGCGATGATCGATGGCGAAATAATGGGCAAGCCCGGCGATCACGACCGCGCCATGGCGCAATTGCGGCTGGCTTCGGGCCGCACAGTCATTTTCCATACCGGGCTGTGTTTGCTCGACAGCGACAGCGGTCAACGGCAAACCGCCGTAGAACCGTTTCGGGTGGTATTCCGCCCACTGACTTCAAGCATGATCGAGGGGTATCTACGCCGAGAACAGCCTTACCAATGCGCCGGCAGTTTCAAATCCGAAGGCCTGGGCATCGCCTTATTCGAGCGCCTGGAAGGCGACGATCCCAGCAGCTTGATCGGGCTGCCGCTGATCCGGCTCAGCCGAATGCTGGAAGCGATGGGCGTCACGCTTTTGTAAAAGGCCCCGTTACCAACGCGCTACCGCCACGGTATTCCACCTTCCAAACCCAGCCTTTGCATCAGGGCAACGCTCGCGCTGGTGGCCGTCTCGTCGAGCAAGCGATCCAGCCATCGGGTATGCTTGGTGTAATCGACGATGGTCTTTTCACCGATCACCTCTTCGGCCACATAGCGACTGCTGCCCAACGCATCCACCAACCCCATTCCGACGCTTTGTTCGCCGGTCCACATCAGGCCGCTGAATACCTCTGGATTATCTTTCAGCCGCTCGCCCCGTCCCTGTTTGACGGCTCCGATAAATTGCTGGTGAATCGCATCCAACATCCCTTGCAGGTGTTTGATTTCCTCAGGATTAGCCGGTTTGAACGGATCAAGGAAATCCTTGTTGCTACCCGCCGTGTAGGCCCGTCGCTCGATCCCCAGCTTGGCGATGGCGTCGGTAAAACCAAAACTATCCATCCGTACGCCGATGGAGCCAATGATGCTTGCTTTGTTGGCGTAGATTTTTTGCGCCGCCGCGGCGATATAGTAACCGCCCGAAGCGCAGACATCGCTGGCTACCGCATGAACTGGAATCTTGGGATACTGCAGGCGCAGTTTCTGAATCTCATCGAAAATTTCGCCGGCCTGTACCGGACTGCCGCCGGGACTATTGATTTCCAAGATCACACCAACCGTGTTGCCATCCTTGAAGGCTTTGCGTAGCGCTTCGATGATATTTTTCGCGCTAGCCTCGGTACTGCTCGCAATCAAACCATCCACCCGCACCAAGGCGGTATGCGATTTCGTCATCGTCGCTGCCTTGGAAGCCAGTTTATCCGGCCAGGCTAATACCAGCAGCGCCACCAAATAAACGAAAAACAGCAGTTTGAAGAAAATTCCCCACCGCCGCGTTCGGCGTTGTTCAGCCACGGCGGCGAACGCGAGTTTGGTCAACGCCTCGCGCGCCCAACGATCATCGCCGGGCAAACTGGAATTCGGATTCGCTTCGTTCATAGTCACCTCATGGTTCCGGTGTCCCGTGGTTTTCTTTCGCGCCGATACGGTCCAAAACTGCCTTTAATCCAAGCTCCAGCGGTGCGCTGACCGCGATTTCCCGACCGCCCAGCGCTATCGTCAGACTGTTGGCGTGCAAAAACAGCCGCCGCAAGCGATGTTGCTCTGCCATCATTCGGTTGAATGCCGCATCGCCATATTTTTGATCGCCGGCGACCGGATGGCTGATGTGAGCGGCATGCACGCGAATCTGGTGGGTACGGCCCGTAGCGATGCGTGCTTCCAGCAACGAAACCTGCTTGAATAAGCTCACCGGCCGAAAGTGGGTTAAAGCCGGCTTGCCGTCGTCTGTAACCTCAACCATTCGCTCGCCTCCGCGCAACACATTGCGTCGCAGCGGGACATTCACCTCGCGCGGCCCATGGTTCCAGTAGCCGCGCACCAATGTCAAATACCGTTTTTCGACCTGTCCCGCCCGCAAGGCGCTCTGGATCAATCGGAGCGCCTCCGGGGTGCGGGCGAGCGCCAGACAACCGCTGGTTTCACGATCCAGCCGGTGCGCCAGCTCCAAAAACGGCTCTTCCGGCCGCAGCGCTCGCAATAACTCAATGATTCCAAAATCGATGCCACTGCCTTTGTGGACGGCGAATCCAGCCGGTTTATCGAGCACCAGCACCTCGCGATCTTCATAAATGATCGCGTCCCGCAATAGGGCCGCCAATTCAGGCGACGGCTGCAAGGATTGCGGCTCGCACGCCCCCAGCCGTATGGGGGGAATACGGAGCTTGTCGCCGGCTTGCAAGCGCTGACTGGGTTGAACTCTCCCCCCGTTGAGTCTCACCTCACCCTTGCGCACGATCCGATAAATATGGCTCTTGGGAGAGCCCTTCAGCTGGCGCAGCAAAAAATTATCGAGGCGCTGGCCGGCCTGTTCGGCGGTAATTTCCAGATGACGCACCCCGGCGGAGGCAGTGAAACCCGTTATCATTTGAAGCAGCTCACTCAGAACTGTTATAGTTAGCGATGTTGTCGCCAATTGGCCCTCAGGGCTGGCGAAACTGGATGACTACACTATCGGTTTTCGCACCCTCACGCCAGTTGTCTGGCGGGTGGGGTTATGTTAGATGGGTTTATTCGCCGCTCAACCCACACCTCTCGAGCGGCTCTTGACCGCGCTCCCAGCCGACCGGTCACAACTTCGCGGCGTATTGGGCCAGCCCCCACCAGGATTCCATTCCCTTGGGCAACCCCTGTTCTAGCGACGCCCCGGCGACAACTCTGTCACCGTCGGTGATGGTCGAGCGCAAGGAATTGCATCATGAAACGCATGTTGATCAACGCGACTCAGCAGGAAGAGTTGCGCGTAGCCCTTGTTGACGGCCAAAAACTTTACGACCTCGATATTGAAACGCCGTCGCGGGAACAAAAAAAATCGAATATCTACAAGGGCCGCGTCACCCGGATCGAGCCGGGACTGGAAGCAGCCTTCATCGACTACGGCACTGACCGTCACGGTTTTCTGCCGTTCAAGGAAATTACCCGCAGCTATTTCGATCCTCAAGCCACCGAAGGCGGTCGCCCCAACATCCGCGACGCCATTCGGGAAGGCCAGGAAATCATGGTGCAGGTGGAAAAAGAAGAGCGCGGCAACAAAGGCGCGGCGCTCACCACCTTCATCAGCCTGGCGGGTCGTTATCTGGTGCTGATGCCCAACAATCCTCGGGCTGGAGGCGTCTCACGGCGGATCGAAGGCGAAGATCGCCAGGAACTTCGCGAGGTGATGAGCAGCCTCAACATCCCCGACGGCATGGGATTGATCGTGCGTACCGCCGGGGTCGGCCGGTCGCAGGAAGAATTGCAGTGGGATCTGGATTACCTGCTCCATCTGTGGAAAGCCATTGAGATTGCCGCTTCCCAGAAAAAAGCCTCTTTTCTGATCTATCAGGAAAGCAATATCATCGTGCGCGCTTTGCGCGATTACTTACGCGCCGATATCGGCGAAATCCTCGTGGACAATCCGGCGGTTTACCGTCAAGCCCAGGATTTCATGCAGCAGGTGATGCCGCACAACCTGAACAAGCTCAAGCAGTATCAGGACAGCATCCCCCTGTTTACCCGCTTCCAGATCGAATCCCAGATCGAAACCGCCTATCAGCGCGAGGTTAGCCTGCCTTCCGGCGGCGGGATCGTGATCGACTACACCGAAGCGCTGGTGTCCATCGACATCAATTCGGCCCGCGCCACCAAGGGCAGTGACATCGAAGAAACCGCGCTCACCACCAATCTGGAAGCGGCCGACGAGGTCGCGCGGCAGTTGCGACTGCGCGATCTGGGCGGGCTGATCGTCATCGACTTCATCGACATGAACGTCGCTCGCAACCAGCGCGAGGTCGAAACGCGCTTGCGCGAGGCGCTGAAAATGGATCGGGCACGGGTACAAGTCGGCCGCATTTCACGCTTTGGCCTATTGGAAATGTCGCGGCAACGGCTGAGTCCTTCGCTAGACGAAGCCAGTCATGTAATTTGCCCCCGCTGCAACGGCCAGGGCACCATCCGCAATATTGACTCGCTGGCGTTGAGCGTGTTGCGCTTAATCCAGGAAGAAGCGATGAAGGATCGCACCGGCCGGGTCGTCGCCCAATTGCCGGTTAAGGTTGCTACCTTTCTACTCAACGAAAAACGTGAAGCGGTTCGCGCTATTGAGCAACGCCATCGGGTCGGAGTGATGCTGATCCCGAATGAATCGCTCGAAACCCCGCATTTCAAACTGAACCGATTGCGGGCGGATGAAGTATCGGAATCCCAACACCTGTCCTACGCACTGGCCGAGGATTACGAGGAGCAATTCGAAGTCAAATCGGCAACCTCGACCCGCGCAACCAGCGAGGAACCGGCTGTCAAAGGCGTTACCCCCGCTACTCCAGCCCCGCCGCCGCCACCGGCCCCAAAACCGGAAGCTAATTCCAGCTTTTTCCGCTGGCTGTGGAGCAACCTGTTCGCTCAACCCGACACGGCCGAGGTCCATGCGGAACAACCAATCAAATCGGGTGGACGCGCTCCGAAGCCAGAACGATATCGGCGAGAACGGCCCGCAAAACGACCCGATGTGGAAACCCCGACAGAATCGGTTGGGGCCAAAATTGAAGTAGCTACTGCCGAACGAGTTGCTCCAGTTTCAGAACCACCCGCCGAGCCGGTTCGGATAGCAATTAGTCCGACCACCGAACTCGCACCACCTGCCGTGAGCGAGGATCTTAAAGAACAGGCTTTGAGCGCTGAAGCGGAGGAAGAAACCCCCAATCCACGGAGCCGACGGAGCCGGCGCGGTGGTCGACGGCGGCGGCGTGGCGATGCTCCGAATGCGGCGGACACCGCTGTGGAAGGTATTGAATCAGCCGAATCGGAGGCAGAAATACCCTCTGCCAGCGACCAGAATCAGTCAGCTATAGAAGACGATTCGGAAGCGGCTCCATCTCCAGCTTCGGCCAGTGCGCAACAACCGCCAATAGCATCGGCTTCCCAGGCACCGCAGCGCCGGATTCGCAGCGGCCGGCCGCGTCTCCCCCAAGAACTGCTGGCTGCCGCTAGAGCGGCCAAATCAGCCGCCGTATCCGCAGCGACCACCCAATCAGCTGATTTACCTATTCCGCCGCCGCCATTGTTGTTGGAGTATCCCGCTGAAGACACATCAGCCGCTACTACAAAAGCAACGGCTGAGTCCCTGATTCTGGATCAATCCACCGAGCTATTCGTTGCATCTTCATCGGGGCTGGAATCCCACATTGAGGAAAGCTCACGCGCTGAACCTGACATTCAAATTGCAACGTCTGCTATTGTTGCAATCGACGATTCGCACCCGATTCCCTCTGAATCAGCCGAGTCGAGGAATCAAACTCCAAGTGGACCAACAGAGCATATGGCTGAAGCCGCGGAGACCACATCGGAATTAGTAGAACGAACCGAGATAGTTGAATCGGCGGAATCGGCGGAATCGGCGGAATCGGCGGAATCGGCGGAATCTACTGCCGAATTAGCGGCGGCACGAAAGAGAGTGGAATCGCAAGAAACATTGGAATCAGTTAGTTTCGAGCCAGAAGCAGCAGACGCCAATTCAGCAGCGCCAACCACTGACACGCTCACACCTTGTTCCGATGCTGGGGAAGATAACGGGGCAACTCCGTTACCCCCCGAAGAAACAACCATGCCTTCTGACGAGCCTGAAATGGGCGGCGAGCCAACCGCAATCTCCAATGGGGCAACAGATCTCGCGCAACCCTCTCATCGCGCTGATCCGGCGCTGTCAGAAGCGAGCGAGCCAGACAACAAACTGACATCTAACCCAGAAACTGAACCCAAAGCGGCCAGTTGATCGAACGAAGTCCATCTCATGGGGCTGGATAACAGCCCCATTTTTGTTATGTCTTACCCGATCGGTTGCAACTAGATTTGATAATCATCGCGAATGCTAACGAGTAATCCTTCGGCGGCCGTTTCGATCAAATCCATCACCCGCTCGAAACCATTGGGGCCGCCGTAATAGGGATCTGGAACCTCTCGCTCCGGAAGATTGGGAGCGTAGTCCATGAATAACTGAATCCGACATCGCAATTCAAAATCTTGGCGTAAAGCCAACAGATGTTCTAAATTATCGCGGTCCATGGCCAACACATAGTCGAATTCAGCAAAATCCGCTACCGTTACCTTACGGGAACGAATGCCGCGCAGATCGATTCCCCGCCGCAATGCCGTGGTTTGGCTGCGGGCGTCGGGCGGCGCGCCGACATGGTAGGAATGGGTGCCCGCCGAATCCACGTAAATCTTGTTATCCAAACCCGCGCCTTCCAGCATCCGCCGGAATACGCCCTCCGCCACGGGCGACCGACAAATATTCCCCATGCAAACAAATAGCACTCTGACCATTGCTCTCGCCTTTGCTTCATCTCGCCGCCGTCGCCTAAGGTTGAACGGCGCTTGAAATAACTTTTTGATATGGTTTCCAATCAACGGGGTCGTCACTCATGTTGCCCATCGATTCCGACAAGCTGAAACAGCTACTGGCTCAGCCTTTGACTTATCAAGGGATACCGTGCCGGGTCATCGAAATCCTGATCGACGAGCTGGCGCTCGTACTGCGAGACCGCCAAGACCACAAGATCATTCAAGCCAACCAGTACGGCGATGCCGGCCCTCGCGTCCCTAGAACCTTCACCGTATCGCTCCTGGATGCCGAAGGCCAAAACTTTAATTCCGATTTGCCGGAGCTGACCACGCTCGATTTATTGCGCTGAATCCACCAATTCCGCCATCACTCGCATCAGATCAGCTTCAGTGTCCACACCCGGCGGCGGCGCTTCCGCCGCCTCAGTCACATGAATCCGGATGCCATGCCACAAAGCGCGTAATTGTTCCAGCGACTCAGTACGCTCAATGCACGCCGGCTCCAAGCGGGGAAAGCTTCGCAAGACCGACACTCGATAAGCGTAAAGTCCAATATGGCGAAACCATGCCGTATTCGCGGGTAGCTCGGCGGATGGGCTTCCTTGCTCCCGAAACGCTGCACGATGCCAAGGAATCGGGGCGCGGCTGAAATACAGCGCAAATCCTTCGTGATCCTGAATCACTTTGACCACGTTCGGATCGAACAACTCCGCCGACTGGTGAATTTGAGCGCAGACCGTAGCGATCCCCGCGGTCGGATGCGCGTCCAACGCCGCCGCCACCCGCCGGATTAAGGCTGGCGGCATTTGCGGTTCGTCGCCCTGCAAGTTAACCACGATGGCATCGTCCGGCCAACCATAGCGAGCCGCCACCTCCGCCAGACGGTCGGTGCCGGAAAGGTGCTCGGAGGAGGTCATGCACACCGGCGCGCCGAAGCCCTCGGCGGCCGCTTGAATGCGCGTGTCATCGGTGGCGATCACCACTGTCAAAGCCCCGCTCGCCAGCGCTCGCCGATAAACATGCTCCAGCAAGGTCCGACCAGCCAGCAAGCGCAACGGCTTGCCCGGCAATCGGGTCGAGGCGTAACGGGCGGGAATCGCGACCCGAAACCGGGTCTCAGCGCCGCTCATTCAGGCCGCTTCCTCATCCGTCAGTCGCCGCGCCTCGGCTTCCAGCATCACCGGGATGCCGTCGCGAATCGGATAGGCTAGGCGACTTTCCTTGCAGATCAATTCCTGGCGCGCCTTGTCGTACACCAGCGGCGCTTTGCTGACCGGGCACACCAGAATCTCCAGCAGTTTCTTGTCCATCCGCTTCACCTCGTAATGAGAACGTATTGGGTAGGGGATTCAGGCGAGACCGACGGGATAACTCCTGTCGGGGCCGGACGCCTTTGGCTATCGCGACCATCGCCGATCGCTTGAGCAGTTGTTCTTCAAATTCCGGATCGAGTTGCGCGCTGACTGGGACATACCAACAATTGCTTGGGGCGATACCACGGCATTTGATCGCATCCTTCTCGGTCATCAGCACCGGCAAATCTTCCCGGAACTGCAAATCCGCGGCCTGGAACCGATGGTGATCGGGAAAAGGGTGCTCCATCAACCGCAACCGAGCATGGCGCAAATGATCGAAGAACCGCCACGGATCGCCGATGCCGGCCACGGCATGCACCGTACATTGCCGGAAATTGGTCAGCGTCGAACTGATGCAGGGGTCGTCGAGATTGAGCGCCGTTTCACCGCGCATTGACATGAGATATTCCCGATCGCGCGCCGCGCCGTTACCGACCACAAAATCCACCTCTCGCAGCCGAGAGGGTGGCTCTCGTAGCGGGCCAGCTGGCAGGCAGGCTGCGTTACCCAGCCGCCGAAAACCGTCCACCACGGCGATTTCGATATCGCGGCGCAGGCGATAGTGCTGCAAGCCATCATCGCTGACGATCATATTGCAATCGTGCGTCTCGAAGAGCATCCGCGCCGCCGCCACTCGATCCGGCCCGACCACCACCGGGCATCGGCACCGCCGCGCTAGCAACACCGGCTCGTCACCGACCCAGTGGGGGTCGCTGTCAGCGGTGACGGCGCGCGGCCATTCGGTCGATTGGCCGCCATAACCGCGGCTCACCACGCCCGGTTTATAGCCAGCATCCCGTAACAGGTCGACCAGCCGCGCCACCAATGGCGTTTTCCCGGTGCCGCCGACACTGATATTGCCGACCACGATAACCGGTACCGGAACCCCTTCAGGCTTCAAAAGACCGTTTTGATAGAGGAAGCGCCGCACCCGCACCACTACTCCAAACAACAAACTGATCGGCCATAGCAAGACAGCGACCCAGTTCAGCGAATAGCCGTAGCGATCGAGCCAGTGCATGATCAGGGGCTTTGAGACGGCGCGACGCCGGGGTTGGCGGCAGGCGGCGGGCTGGGTTGCTTCACCGTGGCGATGGCAAGTTGCTTGATACCCAGTTGGCCAGCGACATCCATCACGGTCACCACCGCTTGGTGGGGCGTTCGAGCATCGGCGCTAACAGTAAGTGGCAACTGGCGGCCATCCGCCGCTGCCAGCAGCGTCTCTTTCAATAGTGTCGAGTCAGCAGCGTCCAACTTGCGGCCGTTGACAGCGTAACGGCCCGCGGCGTCAACATCGACCTGCAATTGCGCAACATCGCCCGGCATCGGCTTGCCGGAGGCTTCGGGCAGACGGATTTCCAACTCCGATTGATGGTGCAAACTGGTAGCGATCATAAAGAAAATCAATAGCACCAGCACGACATCGATCATCGGCACCAAATTGATCTCTGGCTCCTCGCGGCGGTGGGGACGCAAGTTCATGGCTGCCGCACTACCCCTTCACTGGTCTCGGCATCCAATACATCGATCAGTTTCAAGGTCTCTTGTTCCATCTTGACAACCAAGGCATCCACTCGGGCATGGAAATAACGGTAGAACAGCAGACTGGGAATGGCGACGGTCAAGCCAGCGGCGGTGGTCAACAGCGCTTCAGCGATCCCAACCGACAGCAGGCTGAAATTACTGTTCCCCTGCACGGAAACGATTTGAAAGATTTTGATCATCCCCGCCACCGTACCCAGCAACCCCAGCAATGGGCTGATGGCCGCGATGGTGCCGAGGGGACTTAGAAACCGTTCCAATTCATGAACAATGTGGCGACCGGTATCCTCGATGCGTTCCCGGCGGATTTCGCGGTTGCGATGGCGATAATCCAAGCCCGTGGCCACGATCCGGCCCAAGGGTGAATTCAGCGGTAGCGATTTTATATCCTCTGGGCTGATCACGCCGCGTTCGACCCATCCGCGCAGGATATTGAGCAACTGTTCCGGCAATACCCGGACTCGTCGCAATGCCAGCAGCCGTTCGATGATGATAATCGTCGCCACCAACGAGCACGCCACCAGCGGCGCCATCAACCAGCCGCCGGCCTTGATCAGGTCGAACCCCACCATCCGTCTCGCCACTCCACGCTAGGTCATCGGAACGATATGATACCGGATTTCGTACGACAGCCGCATCAAGGCGCCGTCCAGTAATGACGGCGGTCGCGCCGATAACGTTCTGGCGTCAGCGGCCGACCTGATTCCATTCGGAAGGTTAATGCGCCTTCGTAAGCCGCATCCAGCACGGTGGCGCCCGTTGCGGCGTAGCGCGCCACGGTATCGGGGCGAGGATAGCCGAAACGATTGCGATAACCAGTCGCGAACAAGACGTATTGAGGTCGGACAGCGTTCAAAAACGCTGGCGTCGATAAATTGCGATGGCCATGGTGTGGGGCGACCAGCACCTCAACAGCTAATTCAGCGCCATGGTTCGCCACCAGCGCCGTTTCGGCGGCGGTCTCGATATCGCCTGGCAATAGCACACGGCCACCTGTTCCGCTCACCTGGAGCACACAAGAGGCGTTGTCATGGCTAAATCCGGTCACTGGCGGATGCAATAGCCGAAATTGCACGCCGTCCCATTTCCATGCTTGACCGGCCAGACAAGGCTCCGCTCCGCCGATGGGCGTGCGTTCCACCGAAGAGATCCAAATTCGCTCCACCGGCATCAATTCCCGCAGCGACCGCACGCCACCGGTATGCTGCGGGTCGGCGTGGCTCACCAGCAAGGCGTCCACTCGTCCGACACCTTGCTGGCGCAAAAACGGGACCAGCACCGCCTGGCCCGCATCGCGGGTGGCTCCCAGTCGCGGGCCGGTATCATAGACCAGCACATGATTTTGAGTTCTGACAACCGCCGCCAGGCCTGGGCCGACATCAAGCAAAGTGAACCAAAATCCGCCCGGCTTCGGCGCGTTGAACGGCGGCCACAATAACGGCACGCACAGTGGCACACCCAGCCAACGGCCCGCCAAACCGCGCGGCGCCAGTAACAGCATCATTCCCGGCACGGCAAATAGCAGCGTCCATAAGGGCGGCGTCGGCCAATACAGCACCATGCCGGGCAGTCGATCCAGCCAAACCAGGATTCGCCACAGTCCTTCCATGGTCAGCGCCGCCAGCTCCAGCAAGACCGACTGGGCCGTCGCGCTGAACGGGTCCGCCAGCGCGGCCAGCAGGCTCAACGGCAACACGGTGCAACCCACCCAGGGAATGGCGATGAAATTGGCCACTGGCGACAGTAAGGGAAATTGCTGAAAGTAGACCAAAGTAGGCGGTAACAACGCCAAGCTGATCTTGAGTTGTACGCTGATCGCCTGACCGAGCCAACCCGACTCGCGCCAGCGGCCACTGACCGAATAGAGAATGACCGCCACCGCGCCGAACGACAGCCAAAAGCCGGCGAGCAGCGGCGCGGCGGGATCAAGCGCCAGCACGGCCAATAAGGCCAGCGCCAGAATCCGGCTAGGCGCGGCGGGCCGCTCGGCGATCAGCGCCAGCATGGCGACCGCCGCCATCAAAAACGAACGTTGCGCCGGGACTGACAACCCCGATAGCAAAGTGTAACCACCCGCTCCCAACAACCCCGCGACCGCCGCCGCGCGCGTGGCGGGCCATCGCCAAGCCAGTCTTGGCATCCGGCTCCATAAACCCCAGACCAGCGTGAACACCATCCCGACCACCAAGCCGATGTGCGAGCCAGATACCGACATGAGATGGCCGACGCCAGTACGATTAAAGATCTCCCATTGCTGGGAGGAAATGCCAGATCCCTCCCCAACGGCCAAGGCGATCAGGATGCCGACGAACGCATTGCCGGGTAACCGGCGCTCAAAATTTTTGGCAAGCTGCTGGCGATAACGGTCTACTGGATGACGGTCGGCCCGAACCAACAGCCGCGGCAAGGGTTCGCCAAGAACATAGCCGGTAGCGACGATACCCTTGGCATATAACCACCGCTCGTAGTCAAATCCGCCAGGATTCGCCAGGCCCCGAGGCACCTTTAACCGGACCGCGAACCGCCAGCGTTCACCGACCCCGAACTCGGGGCGTGCTGGCGCTGAAGGTTCGGCGCGGCTTTCGGAGTCAGTCCGCCATGACAGCCGCAACCGCTGGCCAGTAAGCGAGCTAATGACTTGCTGATTGCGTCGAGCCTGCGCTACTTCGAATTCGAAGCGGGCGCTCCGTCCGTCCCGGTCGGGCATGGAGACGATCCAGCCTTCCAACCACAGATCGACGCCTTCTAATTCCGCCGGCAATTGCATTACCGGCGAGGCCAGCAATAAAGCCCATAAAAACCCAGCAATCCCCCAAGCAGGCGTCCGCAACCACGAGACAGCGATCGCCGCCGATACTACCGCCGGCAGAACCAGCACCCAACTCCGCGCCGGCAACTCCGGCAACGCCAACAAGACCAACACCCCCACTAAAAAAGCGATGGCCCCCCAGCGCATCGACGGCGACCAGCCCCGGTCAACGTTCCCGAACCAACACCCCATCCGCCAAGCGCCACAGGGCTTCGGTGCGGGCCGCCAGCGCCAAGTCGTGCGTGACGATTACGAAGCTGGTGCCCAAATCACGGTTCAATTCCAGCATCAATTCGAACACTTGCTCGGCGCTATGCCGGTCGAGATTACCGGTTGGCTCATCAGCCAGAACACAGGCCGGTTCGGTAATCAACGCGCGCGCCACCGCCGCCCGTTGCCGCTCGCCACCAGAAAGCTCACCGGGTCGGTGTTGTAGCCGCGGCCCCAATCCGACCTGTTCTAGCAGGGCAATCGCCCGCTCCTTCGCCTGGTTCGGCGCATTGCCGCGAATTAATAACGGCATCGCTACATTTTCCACCGCCGTGAATTCTGGCAGCAGATGATGGAACTGGTAGATGAAACCCAGGCAGCGGTTACGCAACCGGCCCCGATCCGCATCGCTCATCCGGCTCAACTCCTGGCCCGCCACCCACACCGAACCGGCGGTAGGCGTATCCAATCCGCCCAACAAATGCAACAGCGTGCTCTTGCCTGAGCCGGAACTACCGACGATGGCGAGCCGCTCGCCGCGCCGTGCCTGGAAACTGATGTTCCGCAACACCTCCAAACGCTCTTCACCTTGGCGAAATACTTTGGCCAGTTCGCGGCATTCCAATACCGCTGGCGCTTGTTTCATTGCTGCTGTCTCACTCATAGCGCAGCGCCTCGGCCGGCTGGGTGCGGGCAGCCCGCCACGCCGGATAGAGCGTCGCCAGCGTCGCCAGCCCGAACGCCACCAGCCCGATGGTTGTCACATCAGTCCACTGGACTTTTGATGGAATATCGCTGATGAGATAAACATCCGGCGATAGAATCCTGATGCTGAACAAACGTTCGATAAACGGCACCACCACATCGACATGCGTCGCCAGCGCTACCCCGCCGATCAACCCCAATAAAGTGCCGATCAGGCCAATGGTAATCCCTTGCACGATGAAGATACCCATGACGGAAAGTGGCGTCGCGCCCAAGGTGCGCAAGATCGCGATATCGGATTGCTTGTCAGTCACAACCATCACCAGCATCGAAACGATATTGAAGGCGGCAACCGCCACGATCAGGGTGAGAATCACGAACATGGCGGTCTTTTCGATCTGTACCGCCCGAAAATAGCTGGCATGATCCTGAGTCCAGTCCCGCGCCACAAAGGTTTCCGGCAGCTTACCGGATAAGTCGCGGGCAAAGCGGGGCGCCATGAACAAGTCGCGCAGCTTCAAACGCACTCCATTCACCGCGCCGTCGGGATATTGAAACAATTTGGCCGCATCCTCGACGTGAATTAGCGCCAACCCTCGGTCATATTCGTACATGCCGGCCTTGAACAGGCCCATCACATCAAAACGTTTCAACCGCGGCAAAATCCCGGCGGGCGTGACGCTGCCCTGGGGGGTAATCACCGTCACCTTCTCTCCCACCACGACCCCGAGGGTGTTGGCCAAGGTCTGACCGAGAATGATGCCAAACTTACCGGGTTGCAGATCATCCAACGTGCCCTGAACCATCTTGCCGCCGATAGCAGAGACCTTCTGTTCCTCAGCCGGCAAGATGCCCTGCACGATCGCCCCGCTGACCAGGGAGCCATTGTTCAACATGGCCTCACCGTGAATATAGGGCGCGCCGCTCACCACCCGCGAATCCTCCAACGCCCAATCTCGCACCGCCTGCCAGTCGTCCACCACACCGTTCCAGCGGTTGATGGTGGCGTGAGGCGTCATGGCCAGAATACGATCGCGCACTTCTTCCTGAAAGCCGTTCATCACCGATATAACGGTAATCAGCGCGGTGATCCCCAACGCGATCCCAAGCATGGAGCTTAGGGAAATGAACGAGATGAAGTGGTTGCGGCGTTTGGCCCTGGTGTAACGCAGGCCAATGAACAACTCCAAAGGACGAAACATGAGTGCAATCCAATTTGACCGTAAGGCCGGTTACCAGAAACCGCGCCATGATAAAACTTTGGCCGCCCAGCGGGCGGCCAACAGTCTATCCGTAAGCCAGCAACGGACAGCTTACTGTTTAGGCAATTCGACTGACGCCTTGGGTTTCGGAGGAATCGTCAAAGCGCCCGGCGCCATCGGCGCGGCGGGTTTCGCGGGCGTCGCTGGCATGGTCATTGTACCCGGCGCGGCGGGTTTCGCGGGCGTCGCTGGGATCGTGGGAATCTTGGTTGACATGGTGGAAGTACTTGGAGCGGCCGGCTTGCTAGAAAGCACTGGGGCCGCCTGGGTTCCACCGCCCACAGTGACCGAGTTCTTGATGCCGGCCAGGGTCTTATCACCGACGCCAGGCACCTTGACTAAATCATCGACCGCCGCGAACGGCCCGTTTTCATTCCGGTATTTTACGATAGCCGCCGCTTTGGCGGGTCCAATGCCCTTCAAACCTTTTTCCAGCTGATCGGCGGTTGCGGTATTAATATCAACCATCTGGGCGAAGGTCACGGCGGCAAATAAAGCCAACATCAATCCCAATAAGATACGTAAACAGTTCATTTATGCTGTCTCCATGTTCGGATATTCACTGTTGGCGGCCGAATCCGACAACTTAAGAACCATACGAACGAAATAGCCATAATGCAAGCCGAAAGTCGCTCTATTGAAGCGAGCGTCCCATGGGAGAACAACCCAGCGGTTTCGCCATCAAGCAGCCGTCTTGATGACTAAATCCGGCATCGGTTTGATGGTATTCCACTCCTGGCAACTCGGACAGCACCAATGCAGGGATTTAACGACAAAGCCACAACTCGCGCAGCAATAGCGCGCCGCGTTGTTCAACATCTGCGTGCTGATGGAGTGCAAAGCCCGCAAATCGGCATATTCCGCCCCCACGCCTCGCTGCAGCTTGATTTCAACCAGCCGGCGCAAACCCAGCAGAGTGGGATAATCTTGCAATTCACGATTGAGAAACTCCATCGCGGCGTCCTCGCCCTCCTGCTTCAACAACCATTCCGCCAAGGCGTCCGTGAGGCGGCCACCATGATCTTGTTGTTGGATCGTTCGCAAATAGGAAAGCCATTCGTCGGGTAAACCTAATACGCTAAAGCATTGGCTCAGCGGGGCGATCACTTCCGGAAAATACCCCCGGTCCTGTTGCTCGACGGCTTTAAAGGCGGCGATAGCGACCCGATGGTCGCCGGCCCGCATCGCCAAGCGCCCGCGCAACAAATTGGCGCGGGTACAATTGGCGTCTCGCTGTAGGGCGTTAAGCAGCCATTGGTTCGCCTCGGCATCTTCTCGCCGCAGACTGGCGGCTTCGGCCAGCTCGCAACAAAAATGGGCGGCTTCTTTGTTTTTTGCTTCTCCACCGATTTGCTGCAAACGATCGCAATAATCGATCGCTTGGCGCCAGTCTTTTTCTTGTTGAAAAATGTAGATGAGCCGGGATATTGCGATTGCGCGATGATCAGGTTGATCCACTAATTCTTGAAACAACCTTTCAGCCCGATCAAACAAGCCAGCCCGCAAATAATCCTCGCCCAGCTCCAACATCGCCCGATGGCGTTGATCGGCGGTCAAGTTTGTTCTGGCGATCAGGCTACTATGAATATGGATCGCCCGATCCACTTCGCCACGGCGGCGAAACAGATTACCCAACGCCAGATGGATTTCAGCGGTGCCCCGATCCACCCCCGCCATCCGCGTAAACACCTCAATGGCCTGATCGGGCTTATCGTCAATTAAATAGTTCAATCCTTTGAAATACTCGGTGCCGCGGACTGGGACGCCATTTGGCCTTGCCAGCTCCCGTCGCGCCGCCCACCAGCCGGAAGCGGCGGCAACGGGTAGCAACAGCCATAGTAACTCAATCATGGCCCAGCGGCGGCGCCTTGCGTCAAAGCGCTTCCCGCCCCGCCTTTTTAGCCAGCAACTTAATCTCCTGATCCTTAAGCGATACGGCTTGACGCAAACGGGAAGCCTGCCAACTGAGCGGCAAGAGCACGAATAATCCCACCAGCACCGTGACCACCACTCCGGCTGCAAAGGCGCTGATCATAGCCAACGATAGCGGAACAGTGGTCGAACCAAGCAGATATTTGACCGTAACGGGATCCGCATTCAAGGTAGAAAATTCCACCCCTATCAGCAAAACGATCAACAGGATCGCAGCGATTAGAATAAATTTGATCCAAAACATCAGGTTCCCCCGCTCAAACGGCATGAAATCAGTGCGATGGCCATCTTCCGAAAGATCATTTTGCCATATCCCCGCTGCCTCCCAAACAAAAAACCCACTTCATACCATGGGTTCATGAACGGCACTAAAGACTGGCTGACCGTCTAAAGAATTTTGAGGATCACAAGGTTTCGTGGCCATTTTCGTAATAACTGTTCACGCGCTCGCGAAGTTCCTTGCCGGGTTTGAAATGAGGTACATATTTACTGGTCAGGGATACGGCATCGCCGGTCTTCGGATTGCGCCCAACCCGCGGCGGCCGAAAATGCAATGAAAAGCTGCCAAACCCTCGAATTTCGATCCGCTCGCCGCTAGAAAGCGATTCGCTCATTTGTTCCAACAGAGTCTTGACGGCTTGCTCGACATCCCGGTAGGGAATATCGTTCCGCTTGTGCGCGAGAATTTCGATTAACTCTGATTTCGTCATAAAATCACCCCATCATCGCTAGCAGCCCACAGCGGCGCCACGCCGCCAACTTCCAAAATCGCTGAAAATCAGCCGCAATCCAAAGGGATTGCGGTGATTGGATCAGCGATAATCAACCGTTCGCCGGTTGTTTTCAGTCATCCTGCGCGCCCATCTGTTCCTTGAAAATATCTCCCAAGGTCGCGCCGGTGCTGGATTTGCGGCTGTAATCCTGCAGCACCTCGGCTTCCTCGGCCATGTCCTTGGCTTTAATGGACAGCGTAATGGTGCGGTTCTTCCGATCGACGCCGATGAACTTGGCCTCGATTTCCTCGCCTTCCTTCAGCATCAAGCGCGCGTCTTCGATCCGATCCCGCGTCAATTCCGAGGCGCGCAAGGTACCCTCGATGCCGTGACCCAAATCCACCATTGCGCCCTTGGCGTCGACCGAGACGATCCGGCCCTTGACGATGCTGCCCTTGGGATGATCGGCCACGAAATTGGAAAACGGGTCTTTGTCGAGCTGCTTGATACCGAGTGAAATACGTTCCCGTTCGGGGTCCACCGCCAGCACCACGGCTTCGACTTCCTGGCCTTTCTTGTACTGCCGCACCGATTCTTCACCGGGCATGTTCCAGGAAATATCGGACAGATGCACCAAGCCGTCGATCCCGCCGTCCAGCCCGATGAAAATGCCGAAGTCGGTGATGGATTTGATTTTACCAGCAACCCGATCACCCTTGCCGTGATTTTGGTCAAACTCTTCCCAGGGATTCTGCTGACACTGTTTCATGCCGAGCGAGATGCGGCGACGGTCCTCGTCGATATCGAGCACCATGACTTCCACTTCATCACCCAGCGCCACCACCTTGTTCGGGTTGACGTTTTTGTTGGTCCAATCCATTTCGGAGACATGGACCAAACCTTCGACGCCTTCTTCGATTTCCACGAAGCAGCCGTAATCGGCGATGTTAGTAACCTTGCCGAACACGCGAGTGCCGACCGGATAGCGCCTAGCCAGCGCGATCCAAGGATCGTCGCCCAACTGTTTGAGACCCAACGACACCCGGTTACGGTCGCGGTCGAACTTGAGCACCTTGACGCGGATGATATCGCCGACATTGACGACTTCGGACGGATGCTTGACCCGCCGCCAGGCCATATCGGTGATGTGCAGCAAGCCATCAATGCCGCCCAGATCCAGAAACGCGCCGTAATCGGTCAGGTTCTTGACCATGCCATCGACGATCTGGCCTTCCTGCAAGTTCTGCAACAACGCCTCGCGTTCGGCGCTGTATTCCTGTTCCACCACGGCGCGGCGAGAAACCACAACGTTGTTGCGCCGGCGATCAAGCTTGATGACCTTGAATTCCTGTTCCTTGCCTTCCAGATAACCAGCGTCGCGCACGGGGCGCACATCCACCAGCGAGCCGGGCAGGAAGGCGCGAATTTCGCCGATATCGACGGTAAATCCCCCCTTGACCTTGCCGCTGATCAAGCCCTTGACGATCTCTTCCTTTTCAAAAGCTTGCTCCAAGGCGCTCCAGATGCGAGCGCGCTTGGCTTTTTCGCGGGATAGCCGAGTTTCTCCGAAGCCATCCTCAAGCGCGTCCAGAGCGACTTCAACTTGGTCGCCCACCTTCACATCGAGAACGCCTTCGTCGTTGTAAAACTGTTCGAGCGGAATCAGCCCTTCCGACTTCAAGCCGGCGTTGACCACCACGGCATCCTGCCGGATTTCCACCACCAGTCCCTGGACGATGGCGCCAGGCTGCATTTGTTTGTCGGCCAAGCTTTGTTCAAACAGTTCGGCGAAACTTTCACTCATGGGTTATAACTCAAAAATCGGCGGCGGAAACCGCCACGGGTTGGTTGGAATACAGGGTTCGGCAGGTATCTCCGAGCCGGCCATGGGCGTCTGCTCTCCCTTCGTGGCGGGAGCTTTCAGGGCTTGCGCCCGGAGCGCCTGGCCCCCGGCGCTCGATTCGATCAATAAGCGTAGTCACGGACATCGCCGCCGTAAAGCGGTTAGTCCAAAGGACCCTCTGGCGCGGCAAGCCGCTGGAAAGCCAGTTGCAGGGCCCAGTCACCCACTTCCTCAATGTTCATTTGGGTCGTATCAAGCACCTTTGCATCAGCGGCGGGCCTAAGCGGCGCCACCGTTCTCCGAGCATCCCGCTCATCGCGCGCGTCGATTTCTTCGACCAGACTTTTAAGGTTAGCATTCAAACCTTTTTCTCTCAACTGCTTATAACGCCGCCGGGCGCGTTCCTCGCTGCTGGCGGTCAGAAATAATTTTAATCCCGCATCCGGAAACACGATCGTCCCCATGTCCCGGCCGTCGGCGATCAAGCCGGGAAACCGACGAAAATCCCGCTGTCGCTGTAACAGCGCCGCTCGCACCGCCGGCAAGGCCGCCACCCGAGAGGCCGCATTACCACAGCTTTCGCCGCGAAGCGTCGCATCGGTCTCGACGCCCTCCAGCAGAATGCCGATCAGGCCGTCGCTACCGCCAACAAACTGGACATCAAGACCGGCGGCCACCACCGCCAGGCCCGCTTCGTCATCGAGCGGGATGGCTCGATTCAGCGCCGCCAAGGCGGTCAGCCGATACAGCGCGCCGCTATCGAGCAAATGCCAGCCCAAGCGGGAAGCCAACCGCTGACACAGCGCGCCTTTGCCAACACCGCTGGGCCCATCGATGGTGATCACCGGCGCCGCGGCCTGCGTCATCTTGCCACTCCTTATGATTCTGACGCTCGAATGGCCAATCCCACGCTTTGCGATTGGGCCACGAAATCGGGAAATGAGGTATTGACGTTGCGGCAATCCTGAATTCGGATCGAACCGTCGGCCCGGAGCGCGGCCATGGCGAAACTCATGGCGACCCGATGATCGCCGTGGCTGTCCACCGCACCGCCCGATAGCGCGCCACCCTGAATCACAATCCCGTCAGAGGTCGGCCCGGCCGCGATGCCCAACGCGGTCAGTCCATCCGCCATGACCTGAATCCGGTCGCTTTCCTTGACGCGCAGCTCCTCCGCGCCGGTCAAGACCGTGACGCCCACGGCGCAAGCGGCGGCAATGAAAATGGCGGGAAATTCGTCGATGGCCAGCGGCACCAGGGCTTCGGGAATACGGATACCGTGTAACGGGGCATGGCGCGCCCGCAAATCCGCGACCGGTTCGCCGCCGGCCACCCGCCGATTCAGGATTTCGATGTCCGCCCCCATCAAGCGCAGAATGTCGATTACGCCGCCGCGCGTCGGATTGACGCCAACATGCTCCAACACTAGATCCGAACCCGGCGCGATACTGGCCCCGACCAGAAAAAATGCGGCTGAGGAAATATCCGCCGGAACGTCGATTTCGGTTCCGATCAAGCGCCCTCCGCCGGTCACCGCCACGGTGCGCTCATTCTCCCGCGCCAAGGGATAGCCGAAACCCGCCAACATCCGTTCGGTATGATCGCGGGTTGGCGCTGGCTCGGTAATGCGAGTGACCCCACTGGCATAAAGCCCGGCCAGTAGCAGACAGGATTTGACCTGGGCGCTGGCGACCGGCAGCGGATAGTCAATTCCCGCCAAACGCTGACCGCCGTGAATTTTAAGGGGAGCCGTCCCCTGCCCGGCGCTGTCAATCCGCGCCCCCATGCGGGTCAGCGGCTCCGTCACTCGCCGCATCGGCCGGCGGGCCAGCGAGGCGTCGCCAGTCAGTACCGTATCGAAAGCCTGCCCGGCCAACAGGCCGCTCATCAAACGCATTGAAGTACCGGAATTGCCCATGTCCAGCGGTTCGGAGGGAGCGCGCAAGCCGTGTAACCCGACGCCGGGGATGACAACTTTACCCTGATCTGGCCCCGCGATCCGCACGCCCATGCCACGGAACGCCCGCAGCGTCGCCAGACAATCTTCGCCTTCTAAAAAACCGCTGATGGTCGTGGTGCCTTCAGCCAGCGCGCCGAGCATGATGGCGCGGTGGGAAATTGATTTATCGCCCGGAACCCGCAACCGACCGCGCAAGGCTCCGCCGGATTCGACGGTGAAATTTAAATCTGTCATGGGGAAATTCAGTCGAGATAGAGATTGTCGCGGGCGCGCTTGGCCCGTTGAAAGAGCGTCAGAATAGCGTCTCGCTCGTCGTGGCGGATGGCGGCGGCCAAGCGCTCCAGATCGGCGGCAAACAGCGCAATCATTTCCAACAACTGCTCGCGGTTGGCGACACAGATATCGTGCCACATGCGCGGGTCGCTGGAGGCGATGCGGGTGAAATCCCGGAAACCGCCCGCCGCATAACGGAAAATTTCCGCTCGATCGTCCATTTGCGCCAGGGTATCGACCAGCGTATAAGCCAGCATGTGCGGCAAATGACTGGTCGCCGCCAACACGGCGTCATGGTGACGCACGCCCATATCCACCACTTCCGCCCCGGTCAGCTCCCACATTTTCCGGATGAGTCGATGCGCGGCGGCGTCCGTTTCCGCCAGCGGCGTCAGAATGACCCGGCGCTTTTGAAACAGGGTCGCAAACGAAGCCTCCACCCCGCTTTGCTCTGTGCCCGCGATGGGATGGCCGGGTACGAAATAGGGGGGAATGCGGCCATAAATCCGCTCGACATCGGCCACCACGCTGCCCTTGGCGCTCCCGACATCCGTCACGACGGCTTCAGGCGCCAGATGGGGGACGATGGCGCGCAATACCGGCTCAATCGCCCCCAACGGCACGGCGATCACCACCACATCCGCGCCGGCGACCGCGCGCGTGGGATCGGTATCATAGCGATCCACCACGCCCAAACGCACCGCGGCGCGTAAATTCCGCTCGTTGCGGCCGGAACCGATCACCTCGGCCACTGCGCCTTGCTCGCGGAGCGCGCGCGCCAGCGAACCGCCGATCAAGCCGACACCGATCACGCACAGCCGTTGAATCAAAGGTTGCTTTGCCATATTACGGCTTCAGCACATCCGCCAAGGCGTCGATCAGCCGAGCATTCTCGGCCTCAACGCCGATACTGATCCGCAAATGGTGGGGCAAACCATAATTGTCCACCGGCCGGGCGATCACGCCCCGCTTCAGCAGTTCGACAAATACGTCACGCCCGGCTCGATGGCCGAGATCGACACACAGGAAATTGCCGGCTGACGGCAGCCAAGTCAAACCAAATTGCCGACATGTTTCTTGCAACTGCCGCATGCCGGCCCGGTTGGCGGCTTTACCCCGTTCCAAATGATCGAGATCGCCCAGCGCCGCCGTCGCCGCCGCCAACGCCAAGCTATTGACGTTGAATGGCTCGCGCACTCGATTCAGTAAATCGGCCACCTGGGGATCGGACACGGCATAACCAACCCGCAATCCGGCCAAGCCGTAGGCTTTGGAAAAGGTGCGCGTCACCACCAAATTGGGGAAATGTCCAAGCCAATGCAACGCATCGGGACAATCCAGCTCCGGTTCAACGTATTCGAAATAGGCCTCATCGATGACCACGATAACCTGCTTGGGAATCGCTGTCAGAAAGGCTTCCAGTTCGCTAGTTTTCAGCCAGGTGCCGGTGGGATTGTTCGGATTGGCGACAAAAACCACGCGCGTGCGGTCGTTGACCAGCGCCCGCATCGCCGCCAGATCATGGCCGTAAGGCATGGCGTGATCGGGCGGATTAGCCTTGGCGACTCGCGCCGTGGCGCCGATGGCCTGGGTGACGATGGGATAGACGGCGAAAGCGTGCTCGGAAAAAATCGCCTCGTATTCCGTGGTCAAAAAGGCGCGGGCCACCAATTCCAGCACATCGTTGGAACCGTTGCCGAGCGTTAACGCCGCCATCGGTACGTTAAGCCGCTGCGATAGCGCCACTTTCAGATTAAAACCGTTCCCGTCGGGATAGCGGGCGATATCGCTCAAAGCGTCCCGCGCGGCGGCGAGTCCTTTGGGGCTGGGGCCAAGCGGATTCTCGTTGGACGCCAGCTTCACGATGTCGCTCAAGCCGTATTCCCGGCGCAGCTCGCTTTCGGGCTTGCCGGGCTGATAGGGTTGCAAGGTACGGACGCCGGGCGCCGCCAATGCAAAATAATCACAGCTCATACGTGGAATCTCAAAATTTGATGGAGCGTCAGATGGGTCGTTACAACACGCCTTTCGGATACGATCCCAACACCCGGAACAGGCTGGCCTGCTCGCGCAGTTCCGCCAGCGCGCCGGCCACCGGCTCGTCCTGGGCGTGACCGTCCAAGTCGATGAAGAACACGTAATCCCACATACCGCGCCGCGAGGGCCGCGATTCAATTCGGTTCATGCTGACGTTGTGGCGGGCCAGCGGCTCCAGCAACTTGAACAGCGCGCCGGGCCGGTTGAGCGAGGCCACCAGCAACGCGGTCTTGTCATCGCCGGAAGGCTGGATCGGTTGGGTGCCGACGATCAAGAACCGGGTGGTGTTATTCGGCTCGTCCTCAATGTTGCGCACCAGCGTCGGCAACTCATAAATATCCGCCGCGCACTGACCGGCGATAGCCGCCGCGTCCGGTTCCTCGCGCACCCGCCGGGCCGCTTCGCCGTTGCTGCTTACTTCGATTTTTTCGACCCGTGGCAGGCTGGTGTCGAGCCATTCCCGGCATTGGGCCAGCGATTGGCGGTGGGAATAGATGCGGCGGACGGCGCTTAGCTCGGCGGCGCGAGTGATGAGATGGTGGTTGATACGCATCTGTACTTCGCCGCAAATCCGCAGCGGCGATTGCAGAAACATATCCAGCGTGTGATTGACCACGCCTTCGGTGGAGTTTTCCACCGGCGCCACCCCGTAGTCGGCGGAACCGGCTTCAACCTCGCGAAACACTTCGTCAATGGCGCGCAACGGGATGCTGTGAATGGATTTACCGAAATGCTTGAGCGCCGCCGCCTGGGTGAACGTCCCTTCCGGCCCCAGAAAAGCGATGCGCAGCGGTTCCTCCAACGCCAGACAGGCCGACATGATCTCACGGAACAAACGGGCCATTTCCTCGTTGCTGAGCGGCCCCCGATTGGCTTCGATCACCCGCCGCAACACATGGGCTTCCCGCTCGGGGCGATAGAGATTGCCGCTCGCGCCAGCGGCCTGCTTCAGACCGCCGATCTGCTGGGCGCAGCGCGCGCGCTCAGTGATCAGCGCCTGAATCTCCCGATCCAGCGCGTCAATCCGTTCGCGCAGCGCCTGCAAGCTATCCGCTTCGCTCATTCAGTTTCTCCGCCGGCAGTGCTTTCCTCATCCGACGCCAGGCCGTTGTCATCCCCCGCCAAGTCGCCATTGCTTTCCATCTCTCCCATGCCCTCGATTTTTTCGACGCCGACCAGTTTTTCGGTCCCTTGCAAGGCGATCAGTTTCACCCCCTGGGTGTTGCGGCTCACCAGTGAAATCCCTTCGACTGGGGTTCGCACCAAGGTGCCGCCGTCGGTGATCAACATGATTTCTTGATCGCCTTCCACCTGCACCGCTCCGATCACTCGCCCGTTGCGCTCAGAGGTTTGAATGGCAATCACCCCTTGCCCGCCACGGGCCTTGCGCGGGTAATCGGCGACTGGCGTGCGCTTGCCGAAGCCGTTTTCGGTCACGGTCAGCACCGCGCCTTCGCCCACCACGATCAGGGCGATCACTTTCTGGGCTTGATCCAGGCGAATACCGCGCACGCCATGGGCGGAACGGCCCATATTCCGCACCTCGGTCTCAGCGAAGCGCACCGCTTTACCGGCGTCGGTCAACAGCATGATGTCGCATTGGCCGTGCGTCAATTCCACGTTCACCAGCTGATCGCCATCGCCCAGATCAATCGCGATGATACCGCCGGGGCGCGGGCGAGAATATTCGGACAATGGGGTTTTCTTGACCGTACCGCTGGCGGTGGCGAAAAACACGTAACGATCATCACTGAACTCGCGCACCGCCAATACCGCGTTGATCCGCTCGCCTTCCTCCAGCGGCAACAAGTTGACGATCGGCTTGCCGCGCGCGGTGCGGCCCGCTTGCGGCAGCTCGTAAACCTTCTTCCAGTACACGCGACCGCGATTAGAGAAACACAGCACGGTATCGTGGGTGCTGGCGATGAACAGTTTGTCCACGAAATCTTCTTCCTTGACCCTGGTCGCCGCTCGGCCGCGCCCGCCGCGCCGTTGCGCCCGATAGAGCGACAAGGGTTGTGACTTCACATAACCGGCGTGGGACAGCGTGACCACCATTGCTTCCTCGGTGATCAGATCTTCCAGATTGAGATTCTGCTCGTCAGGTTGGATCACCGTGCGGCGCAGGTCGCCATATTGGGCATGCAGCTCCTGTAATTCAGTGCGAATCACCGCGGTCAGCCGTTCGGGCTGAGTGAGAATGGCCAGCAGTTGCTGAATCCGACCCAACAACTCCTGATATTCATCGAATAGCTTGCGCTGTTCCAGCCCGGTCAAGCGGTGCAGCCGCAGATCGAGAATCGCTTGGGCTTGAGCTGGCGATAATCGGTAGCCGGCTTGGCTCAAGCCATACGCCGCCGGCAAATCGTCGGGTCTTGAGGCCGCCGCGCCGGCTTGTCCCAGAAATTCAGTGACCAAGCCCGGCAGCCAGACCCGTTCCAGTAACGCGGCTTTAGCCCCCGCCGGATCGGCGGCCGAACGAATCAAAGCGATCAGCGAGTCGAGATTGGCGAGCGCCACCGCCAGTCCCTCGACGATATGGGCCCGCTCGCGGGTCTTGCGCAATTCAAAAATCGTGCGTCGCACCACCACCTCGCGGCGATGCGCCAGAAAGGCTTCCAATACCTGCTTGAGGTTGAGCAGTCGCGGCTGCCCATCCACCAATGCCACCATATTGACGCTGAACACGCATTGCAACGACGTGTGCAGGAACAAATTATTGAGCACGACCTCGGCATTCTCGTTGCGCCGCAACTCAATGTAGATCCGCATTCCATCCTTGTCGGATTCATCGCGGAGCTCGGTGATACCCTCGATTTTTTTCTCTTTAACCAGTTCCGCGATCTTCTCGATCAACCGCGCCTTGTTCACCTGATAGGGTAGTTCGGTGACGATGATCGCTTGGCGGCCCCGTTCTTCGTCGGTCTCGATCTCGGTGCGGGCCCGCATCTGCACCCGGCCTCGACCCGTGGCGTAAGCATCCTGAATGCCGCGGGCACCGTTGATCAGACCGGCGGTGGGAAAATCCGGCCCCGGCAAATAGCGCATTAATTCCTTGATGCCCAGCTTTGAATCGTCAATCAGCGCGATGCAGGCATCCACCACCTCGCCCAGGTTGTGCGGGGGGATGTTGGTCGCCATGCCAACGGCGATGCCGGAAGAACCGTTGACCAGCAGATTGGGCAGGCGAGCGGGGAAAACAGTCGGCTCGCGTTCCGATTCGTCGTAGTTTGGGACGAAATCGACGGTTTCCTTATCAAGGTCAGCCAGCATTTCTTGGGCGACCCGCGCCATGCGGACTTCGGTGTAACGCATCGCCGCCGGCGCATCGCCGTCGATGCTGCCGAAATTACCCTGCCCGTCCACCAGCATATAGCGCAGCGAAAACGGCTGAGCCATGCGGACGATGGTGTCATAAACGGCGGTGTCCCCGTGCGGGTGGTATTTACCGATCACATCGCCGACCACGCGGGCGGACTTTTTATAAGGTTTGTTCCAGTCGTTGCCCAGTTCGCTCATGGCGAACAGCACTCGTCGATGCACCGGCTTGAGGCCGTCGCGCACATCCGGCAAGGCCCGGCCCACAATCACGCTCATGGCGTAATCGAGATAGGATTGCCGCATCTCATCTTCCAGATTGACCGATAAAATCTCTTTAGCAATGTCAGTCATTCGCGACCCTAGTCTCCATATTAATCCGCTATCAGCCTAGCGATTAGAGAGAGAATTGTATCACAGCGGGGGTAGCGGGCCGCGCGGCGAGACAGTCATTTTTCCCGCGCTTTGGCGGAGCAACTTCCCATGGAGAGGCAATTCCCCACCGTTTGGCACGCACCATCCCGGACTCACTTCAATATCCTACACGCGCCGGCAAATTCGCCAGCCAACGGCCGGCGCGACCCAACTGCTGGCCCAGCAAGGCCCAGTTTTCCCGGCGTTTCCGTTCTTCCAAACAACGCAGGAATCGCACCCGATCCGCTGCATCCTGCCGTTGCAGAATGGCCGCCCACAACACATCATCGACGTTATAAAGGCGACCCTCAGCCAAACAAACCGGAATCACCGCTTCCGCCGACACGGCCAGATCCGCCGCTACCGCTTCCACCGCCGCGCGGATGCTGGCGGCCTTGGGGTTGGTCGAATTCTGTAAGTCGTAGGGAGGTTGCCATTCGCGGGACGGCCGCAGTTGATCGATATGGGTAACTACAACCAGTAAGGGCGGCGGCCGACGGTCGGAGCGAGTGGCATACCAGCCGCGCAGAGTATCCAGCAAGGCTCGATCCACCTGCCGATCCGGCCGGTGCGCGGGACAAACCCACAGAATCAGATCCGCGGCCAGCGCGGCGCGTTTAAGGGCTTTCTCATCGAGTAATGGGGTATCGAAGCCGGGCGTATCGAAGATCAGAGCGGTCTCTAGGCCATCGCGCGTCAGCTGATACGGCGCCAAGTTAGTGGTCGTGTCCGGCAGAATGTCGGTAGCGGCGATCAACCGACCGAACAGGGCGTTAATCAGGCTCGACTTGCCCGCGCTGGCCCGTCCCAGCACCACGATTCGCAGCGGCTCCGTGAGGGGCGCCGCCGCGGCTTGCGCCAAATCGGCCTCGGAAACCACCGCTGGCGTGGCGTCGCTTAACGGCAGCCGGCCGCTGTAAAGGGCGATGGCGTAATAACCGACCTTGCGCACGTATTCGCGCAGCAGCCATCGATGCAGTTCGGCCCAGGCGACGCCGTAACCGCGATCGCGCACCTGTCCCCACAATTCGCTCAACAGCGCATTGGCCGGACTGATCACCAAACGCCCGGCGCGATAGACATTGAACCAACGTTCGGCCGACTCTTTCCACCGCTGCACCCGCAGCAGGTCGCCGATGGTCAGCCGATGGCTGAAGGGAATATTACGGACGACGGAATCGCGCAAATCACGACTGGCGCGCTCGATAATCAGCAGCATATGCGGCACGGTTAGTTCCAGTAGCGGCCGATCCGCTTTCGGATGGTAAGAGCGGGCCACAGCGTCCAAGACCTTTTGCCCCAACAACCAAATTCGATCGCCGTCATCCAGCGGATTGTCTTCCGGCTTTACTTCGTCCGCCACTCGCTCCACCGCCGCCCAAGCCTCATCGGCGCTCGGCGGCCAGTACGGATCGGGCGCGGTCGAGGCGTCGGCCAGCAACCGACGATCCCGGCGACGCAAGGCGTACTGGAGGCCGTAACCGATGGCGCTGCTGCCCACCATCGCCAGCAACCACCAGCGCAGTCCATGGGATTCCCACAGCCACAACGCGCCAAGCGGCAATAACGCAAGGATCGGCAGCGCCCACAACAGCAGCGCGGCCAGCCGCAAGGGATCGAAACGGCTCAACAAACGTTTCATGAGGAAGGCGATCCCGGCTTTGATTTCAGAATGTTGGCGCCAGCGACCAAGGCGTCGGCATAGATCTGCCGCAATCGCGCGGGATCGACCGCTCTCCCTTCCCGCCGTCTGGCAAAATAATAACCAGCCGCTTTACCGAGTGCGAAAGTGGTGGCGCCGCCGGCCGAAGCGCCCCACACCGCCCCGACTGTTTGCCCCCAACCGGGAATCAGCTTGACAATTTCACGGCCCAGCAGCCGCGCGACATACGCAACGCCAACGCTGGCGCCCAACAGTCCGAGAAACTCAGAAACCGACCGCCGGTCCCAGCTCTGACCGTACAGTTTAGCGAGCGTGTGCAGCAACTTGGCCTGCACCGCCGGCACGCCGACCAGATCGACCAGCGGCAAGGCGCCCACGCCGGCGGCGGCAACGGCATAACCCGCGATGTGGGGATGGGCGGTGCGGGCGTAGGTATCACGCACCCCCGCATCGCCGCGCAACAGTGTTTGCAAGCGCAAGGTCGATATCTCTTCAACCGCCGCCCACAGCGCTTCCAATCCGTAATTGACCGGCTCCCAACCGTCTTCGGGCTGGGTCAAATCAATAGGAACCCAACGCGCGGAGGTCGCGCCGGGCAACGAACCCAAGCGCCGGCGCTGCTCTAACAAGGCGCGAGCCAAATCGCTGGGAACCTGATGAGGCAACGGTTCAAGCTGATAAGGGTACGGCTCGATATGCTCGCCCCCCGGCATATAAAGCTCGTGCAAGCCGGTCTGAGCCATCAGCACCGGCCATTCAGGATGACGCCGTCGAACGGTGTGCAACACCTCAAAGATTTGATCCTGGCGGATATCGGCCGCTTTCATCACGCCCAGCAACAAATGCGCCCGCGACTCACAATACTGAATATCGTCGGCTGGATCGTAGGCGACCTCGCCCAAACCTCGCGTATCCAGAAAACGCACGACTGGCGCTTCGGCCGGAAAATCATAAAATCGCGCCGTTCGGGTGCAGGGCTGAAAACCATTACCGATTTCGGCGGTTTCACTCCCGGTCAGGGCGCGGATGATCGACGTTTTACCAGCTTGAGCCTTACCCAATAGCCAAACCACCGGTAACGGTTGTCGCGCCCGCGCCGCGCGCAACGCGTCATCAAGCGTCGCCGCATCGACTTGCGGATTCAGTAACGCGTCGCTTAACCGGCGCCATAAATCAGATTTAGCCATGATTCGCCCGACGATGATTAAACCAGAGAACGGCAACCTGGGGAGCGATACCTTCAGGCTGAAATGCCGCTTCTGAAATAAGATACTCCTCCTACCGCCAAAAAAATCGCCCCCCTGGCTTCAGGGGGGCGACGTTTTGCGTTTCAGCATCAAAAACGGTGGATTATATCGCGCTCACCGCCACTCCTCGCTATTGTAGCGCTCACGCCGCGGCGGCGGCGGCGCATAGCGATCATTATCCTCATCCCAGAACCGGTTACGCGGCGGACGGCGACCGCTGTCGCAATCGATCACGCCCTCGCGGCACAACGTATCGCGCCAAGTATATTTTAGGAAAACTTGCGCGAACGGCCGACTCTCCGGATCGAATTCCACCCGCTGCGACGGCGACCACTCGCTTTCGCCGTACCCGGTGCCTGGTTCCGACTTTCGGGCTTCGGGCGCCGCGTTGGCCGACGATGGCGCTTGATCCGCCTGGGGCCGCATCCCGCGCTGGTTGCTATAGCTGCTGCCTTCTCGGTCCCACGGCCGCTGGTTGGCCTCGCGGAACGCCACCACCGCGATCACCCCCATCGCTGAGTAATCGCCCCAAGCGCCTGAGTAGGAATTACCCGCTTCGGTAAAGTAGAACCGATTGACCCGATTTTTGCCGGTGCGCCAACCTTCGTAGGTTTCCTGCTCATAAGGCCCCAGCACGTACATCCGCTCGTCGGAACGAAGTTCGGAGCGCGCGCCGGAAATGATGTTTCGACCGTCCACCGCGATCACCACACCGACACGCTGGTTGCTCCGGTTGCGAACCTGAACCGAATATTTCTGGCCGCGTTTAGCCTCCAGATACGCCTTGTAAACGCCTGGCCGATCCTCCCGTCGCAGTGGGTATTCGGGCAGTGAACGGCCCCGATCGCCGACCACTTCCACCTCGATATCGCCTACACCAGACGATTGCGCGCCGACCATGAGCGGACTCAGCGCCGCCAAAAGCCCTATCAATCCTGCTTGCCATCTTTTCATGAACCTGCTCCTATTATTGGTTGCCCACTGACGGTGTTTTGATTGTTTCGGATCGTTCGTTGTATGCGCTTCAGCCTATTGATTGCCAACTGAATCCATACTGAATAATAATCACCTTTAGCGTTCGTTCGCCTCTGGTAAGCCTATTCAAGAGGTTACGGGATTGATGGCGCCGTTGCCGCGAGGGTGGTATCTATAAAAATATAAAGACTTGCCAAATAAAACCAGCACCACTGATTAATACAGCTTTGCAAACGCCTTTTATCCATGGCCAAAGCAGACGGTGATTCAGTCCTGATTCATTCTGCTTCGATTAGGCTGTAAGCTAATTCAAGTCATGCTATGAGTGGAACCGCCCTACATGTCCGACAAGTTTCAGCGATCACGACGCTTGGTGCTGCTGGCGCTCGCTACGCTATTCATTGCGAGCAATGGGCAGGCTCAAGGCTGGCGCAATCGGGGTGGGGATTCTGGAGATCCGCCGCGCGGCCGGGAATACCGCCCATCTCCGCGCCAGTTCGCCGATCCCGATCGAGCGGCCAACGCCGCCCGCGAAGCCACCGGCGGCCGGGTGCTTGGAGTGCAAGGCCCAGATCGAGATGGTCAGCCAGACTACAAGGTCCGCATCCTGCAACCGGATGGGCGGGTGCGGAATTTTCACTATGATCCCAAAAGCGGCCGCATGCGGAATTGAGCCTCTTCACTCCCCTATTTTTTCATTATGCGCGTCTTAATCATTGAAGATGAAGCCCCCCTGCTAGAGCGCGTGGCCACCCAGTTGCGCGACCAGGGTTATGCGGTGGATACGGCCGCCGACGGTCGCAACGGTCTCTATCTTGGCCAAGAATATCCGCTGGATGCGGCGGTCGTCGATCTGGGCCTCCCGGATTTGTCCGGGATTGAAGTCATCCGACGCTGGCGGGCGGGCGGACGCCGCTTCCCGATTCTGATTCTAACCGCGCGCGGACGCTGGCAAGACAAGGTTGAAGGTTTGGAAGCGGGCGCCGATGATTACCTGGTCAAGCCGTTCTACATGGAAGAACTGCTGGCACGACTGCGGGCGCTGATTCGCCGCACCGGCGGCTGGACGCAATCGGTCCTCGGTTGCGGCCCCATCGCTTTGAATACCGGAGCCCAACAAGTGACGCTGGACGGGGGACCGGTCGAATTGACGGCGTATGAATACAAGTTGCTGGAATACCTGATGCTGCACGCTGGAACGGTGATCTCGAAGACCGAACTCACCGAGCACCTTTACCAAGAAGACGAAGATCGCGACAGCAACGTGCTGGAGGTATTGGTGGGCCGGTTGCGCCGCAAACTGGACCCTGACCGCACCCTCAACCCGATCGAAACCTTACGGGGTCGCGGCTACCGCTTCCGTCTGGAACGTTCCGCCGGCTAAAACCAATGCACTCGCTCAGGGCGCGGCTGCTGGTGGCCGGCAGTGTGGTGCTGGTCGCTTTTCTGGGCCTAACGGGCCTAACCTTGGATCAAGCGTTCCGTGACAGTGCGCTCGCTGCTGTTCAAAGCCGGCTGCAAGGACAAGTTTACCTGCTGTTGGGCGCCGCGGATCTGGATGCTTTCAACCGGCTGACATTGCCCCAAACTTTGGCGGAAGCCCGTTTCTCCACGCCGGATTCCGGCCTCTATGCCGATGTGATGGACCATGAGGGTAACTTGATTTGGCGTTCGCCCTCGTTGTTGGGCCAGGCGCTCCCCTTCTTTCCGGCCGTGCGCAACGCCGGCGAAACCCAATTCGCTGAACTGGACTCTGCCGATGGGACCCCGCTGTTCGTGATGGCGCTCACCGTCAGTTGGGAAATCAGCACCAGTCAAGACCAGATCTTTACCTTTCGGGTCGCTGAAACCCAATGGGAATTCCTCGATCAACTCTGGAGTTTTCGGCGGGGCTTGTGGGGTTGGTTAATGGCGGCCACCTGTGTGCTGCTGGCGGTCCAAGGATTGATTTTGCACTGGAGTCTCAAACCGTTGCGGCGGGTTGCCACCGAAGTCAAGGATATCGAAACCGGTCAGCGAGCCGAACTTGGCAGCGGTTATCCTGAAGAATTGCTCCCGTTGACCGCCAACCTGAATGCGCTGCTCCGCCAAAGCCACGTCCACCTGGAACGCTACCGTAATGCCCTCGCCGATCTAGCCCACAGCTTGAAAACGCCGCTGGCGGTGTTGCGGGGCACTCTGGAAAACAGCGTGCCGCCTGAGGAATTGCGCCAAACCTTGGGCGAGCAGGTCGAGCGAATGAACCGCACGGTGGATTATCAATTGCAGCGCGCCGCCGCCTCGGGTCGCATCGCCCTGAGCGCCCCATTGCCAGTCGCCCCCATCGCCCGCAAAATTCAAGATTCGCTGAGTAAAGTTTACGCCAGCCGCTCTCCTCAGCTAAGTAGCGAGGTGGCGGCTGCTACTGTGTTTTACGGCGATGAAGGTGATTTGCTAGAAATTCTTGGCAATCTGGCCGACAACGCCTGCAAATGGTGTCGGAAGCAAGTCATCATGCGGGCCTATCCAGCCGATCACGACGGCCGGACCGAGCTGGTGATAGAGGTCGAAGATGATGGTCCGGGCATTCCCGCCGAACAAGCCCCGCTATTGCTCGGTCGAGGCCAACGCGCCGATCCCACCGTTGCCGGTCATGGCATCGGCTTGGCGGTGGTGCGGGATTTGGTTGAAGAGGTCTATTACGGTCGGCTCGATATCGCGCGCAGTTCGCTTGGTGGCGCGCGGGTTCAGGCACGTCTGCGCTTCCAGGCCGATAGCTGAGCCAAGCGGAATCAGTGATTCCTCACGCCGCCTGACAGAGACGCGAGCAGGGTTTCGCGCTAACCTTCGGCCAACTCATTAACGGGGCGCGCCATGCTCACCATCGCCACCTTTAACCTCTGCAATCTGGGGGCGAACGCTTCGCCATCACGCCTGAAACGCCTGGCGACGATCATCGCCCACGATTTGACAGGGCCCGCTATTTTGGCTTTGCAAGAAATCGCCGTGGCGCGACCGACCACGCCGGGCGAACCCGTTCCGGCCGATGCCGCCTACCAAGCGCTGATCACCGCCATCATCGGCGTTGGGGGTCCTGCCTACGACTATCGAGAGATTCCACCGCTGGCCAACCAGGAAGGCGGTATGTCCGGGGCCAACATTCGCGTTGGGTTGTTGTTCGATCCGGCACGGGCGCATTTTTCCGACCGGGGAGCAGCAGGCCCCCTCGATAGCGCCGGCATTCATTTCAGTGCTGGCGGCCCGCGCCTTACGCTTAACCCCGGCCGTATCACGCCGCTACACCCTGCTTTTACCGGCGAGGGTAACTTGCATTGGACGCCCAGTCGCAAGGCGCTGGCAGCCGAATTTGAGGTGAACGGGCATCGCTTATTCGTCATTGTGTGTCATCTTAAATCCATGCGTTCGATGACGCGTCAGGGGGAGGAACACACCAAAAAGCAGCGGCACGCCCAAGCGGAAGCGATCCATCAATTCGCCGCCGATCTACTGACTTGCGACCGGCAGGCCGCTATCGCGATATTGGGCGATTTTAACGATGTGCCGGGCTCAAAGACCTTGAAGCTGCTGAAAGGCGCCGGGTTCCATAATTTGCTAGAAGATCAGCCGCGCGGCCAATGCTATACCCGTCGACACGGGAGCCAACCGCAAGCCTTGGATCATATTTTGATCAGCCCGGCGCTGCGGCGGGGAGCGACAGCCCACATCCCCCACGTCAATAGTAATGCCCCTCCTGGCCAATCGGAACTGGCCAGCGATCACGACCCGGTGCTTGCCTTGTTGCCAGCTTTTACAGTAACAGCTTGATCTAGGTTATTTCACTATCCGCTTAATTAGCTTCGATGGGTAATCTTGATTGTTAAATGTTACTTTTTACCAAATCAAGCCTTCTCTTTTTTGCCTTCAAGAGACCTACTCTAAATCAAATCACCCGAAGAGCTAGTAACAAATAGCAAGCGATTAGTTCAATAGTAATGAAAATCAATTCTCATCTTTAATTTATAAACTCGATACGCAAGGCAATTTATTTTCAAAGTCGTTAAGGAATTCTTCAGGAGAGATGCGGTAAAAATAGGCTCAAGACGGTATCAATGTCCGAAAAAACATTAACCGCCGATTCACAATGCATTTAATTTTGAGGATTTGAACAATGAAAAAAAACCTACTTGTTGGGACTATAGCGCTACTGGGTTCGTTATTGGCCGCTCCAGCGGCAATGGCCTATCAACATATCGAAACGACTGGGCCAGCGCGAATAAGCCATTGGGAGCATCACTCTCATCGCCATAGCTCTAATAAAATTCACTACCTGCGAGCGAAACTAGACAATCAGCAGGCGGAACGGCGGCGGGTGGATTGGGCTTACAATCAGGCGCGTCGGATGGGAGATTGGCCCACGGCACGTTTTGAAAAGAATCGCTTAAGTCGGTTGGATCGGGAAATTCGAAACACCAAACGCGAATTAAGCCGTGCTTATGAGCAATCGCGCTGGCGCAACCGCTATAATGACGGCTGGCGTGGCGAATATAGCTATGGCTATGATCGCTCTTGATGGAACCAATACCCTCTGGCCAGAAACGGTCGAGAATAAAATCGGATAAAGTTATGATCCGGTTAATCGGGAATGTGGTTGCTACATTACCGACTAAAAGCTCGCTACGTACCCGATATACTAAATCGGGTACGATAGCAGGATCGTCAATAACCTATTGAAGATTTATTAGGGTGATTTTTAGCCGCCCGTAATTCAAGTAGTGTGGCCCAATTCAACTTTTCGGCCACAAAATCATCTGCGTGCAGCGAAACAATGCGATTTTCCGCCCAGTCGTTTCATCAGTGACAACCGCATCCCAAACCTGCGTATTTCGACCCAGGTGTTGAATGGTGGCCACACAGCTAATAACACTGCCATCTCTTGCCGTACCGAGAAAATTGCTCTTCAATTCGATGGTCGTAAACGATTCTGCCCCATCAGGCAAATGAGCGAAAGTGGCATAACCACAGGCGGTATCAGCCAGCGCCACCACACTGGCGGCATGGAGAAAATTGTTCGGCGCGATATGCAGTTTCTTGACGGGCATCCGGCACTTCAAAGTATTTGGAATGAGATCGATGATTTCAATACCCAGATAGCCAGGCAAGTATTCGCTGCCGCGTTCATTCAGAACGCCAACCGTAATCTTAGGACGTAGTACGCTCATAACAGGCTCCTCTCTCGCTCCAATAAGGCCGCTATCACTCCATCACCCCATCATTCCTTCAAGCGGACGCCAGCGATCTGGCAACCGGTGCTTCCCGGATCGGCAAATTCACTAAGGCGGCGGCGGCGGCAAACACCATGTCCGTATACCACATCCAGCTGTAATCCCCGAACCGGCTAATCGCCAACCCCCCCAGATAGGCGCCAAAAAACCCCCCGATCTGATGGGATAGCATAGTCAACCCGAATAGCGTGGCCATGTAGCGAACCCCGAACAGTTTGCCAACAATCGCCGCCGTCGGCGGCACGGTCGCCAACCACGTGAACCCCAATCCCACCGCGAACACGTAATAAATCAGTTCGGTGCGCGGCATCAGCAAATACCAGGCGATCAACAATGCCCGCGAACCGTACATCACCGCCAGCACATATTTGCTACGATATTTGGAAACGCACCAACCAGCATAAAGACTCCCGAAAATATTAGAGAGGCCGATAATGGCGAGCGACCAGCTTGCCACCGCGGGCGACAACCCGCAAAGCTGCACCTCTCCTGGCAAATGGGTCACCAGGAAGGCGATATGCAAGCCGCAAGTGAAAAACCCGGCATGCAGTAACAGGTAACTGGGATTCTGGATGGCGGCGCGGATGGCGTCCAAAACGCCAGTATCCGCGGGCATCTGTTTGACCGGCGCCACCGCCTGTTTCGTCAATTTTCCGACGAGGGGCAATGCCGCCAGCGTCAGCAACGCCATCGCCCACAGCGCTCCCATCCAACCAACCCCCTGAATCAGCCTTTGCATGATGGGGGCAAATACAAACTGACCGAACGAACCACCCGCATTGATGACGCCGGACGCCGCGCCGCGCGCCTCTAGCGGCAGCCGCTGGGCCGCCGCGCCGATCAGCACCGAGAAACTGCCCGCGCCCGATCCAATGGCTGACAGTAGGCCCAGCGACACGATCAGCCCAAAACCGGATTCCATGAAAGGCGTGATGGCGCTACCCAACGCCATCACGATCAAGCCCCCGATCAAAACCGCGCGCGGGCCAAAGCGATCCGCGAACGCACCGGCAAGCGGTTGGATAGCGCCCCAGGTGAATTGTCCGATCGCCAACGCCAAACTGATCGTAACGACCCCAAGCCCAGTCGCTGTATCCAACGGCCCGACAAACAAACCCAGCGACTGACGCCCACCCATCGTGACCATCAGAATCCCGGCGGCGGCCAAGGTTGTGACGAGGATGTCCGGCCTTCTTAAAGAATGAAACATAAGCAGTTCTCCACAAAAAAGCCGACCGATCCCGAAGTCGAATGATTTGCAGCTATTACATGGCGCTAGCTGAATAGCGTGTTATGGCCGTGATGGCCAGGATGGCGATTGCGCCCAGCAAAAACAAGGCGACGCTTAACTGTCGGCTCAGTGGGTCGGTCCGCCGTGACTGGCGCTGGCAACGAAGTTCTGAAGCCGCCATGTTGGACATAGAGTCCACTACTTGGAGATCATCCCATCCGAATGGCTAACCCTATCTGGTAAATGCCCAGCAGCACCACCGCCACTCCGGCGGCATGGCGCACCCACGGCTGGCGCACGAATCCCGCCAGGGCCGCCGTCATTCCAACCGCCAGCAAAGCCGGCAAAGTGCCCAAGCCGAAACTTAGCAACAGTAAACCACCCTGTACCGCCCCGCCGGCGCTCATCGCCCAAACCAGCACGCTGTAAACCAAGCCGCACGGTAGCCAACCCCATACCAAGCCAATCCCCAAGGCGTGGGCGGGCGTCCGCACCGGAAAAAACCGCCGGCCGAGCGGTTCGATTTGCCGCCACACAACGCCACCGGCGCGCTCCAACCGACCGAGCAGCCGCCACCAGCCGCCCAAATAAAGTCCCAACAGAATCATGAATAGACCGGCCGTCACTTGCAGCGCCAGCTGGGCGCGCTGGATTGCGATCAGATTTGCCGCCCAGGCACCGATTCCACCGGCTAGCGCTCCAGCGGTGACATAACTGGTGATACGCCCACCGTTATACGCCAGCAGAAAGGGCAACCGGCCCAGCAGGGCACGTTCCCGCGGTGGCGGCAATCCCAGTGTCAAAGCGCCGACGATGCCGCCGCACATGCCGAAACAATGCACGCCGCCAGTCAACCCCACCAGAAAGGCGGCCAAGAGAACGGTCAGATAATCCATGCGGGAAAGCGGCTCCGAATGGAAGTTAACGCAGTACCACGGTCTTGCCGCCGTTGAGAAACACCCGCCGTTCCAGGTAATAATGCATCGCCCGCGCCAGCACGATGTTTTCGATATCGCGTCCGACCGCCGCCAAATGCTCCGGAGTGTGCGCGTGATCGACCCGCTCCACCTCTTGCTCGATAATCGGCCCTTCGTCGAGATTATCGGTCACGAAATGGGCGGTGGCGCCGATCAGTTTCACTCCACGGGCATAGGCCTGATGATAAGGTTTGGCGCCTTTGAACCCCGGCAGGAAGGAATGGTGGATGTTGATAACCCGTCCCGCCAAGGCCTGACACAGTTCGGGCGATAAGATTTGCATGTATCGGGCCAGCACCACCAATTCGGCGTCGGTCTTTCTGACTAGATCGAGAATCCGCTGCTCCTGTTCGGATTTGGTGGCCGGCATCACGGGCAGATAATGAAACGGGATGGCGTGCCATTCCGCCAAATGAGCCAGATTGCGATGGTTCGACACGATGGCGGCAATGTCCATCGGCAGTGCTCCGGTGCGATGGCGGTAGAGCAAATCGTTCAGACAGTGCTCCGCTTTCGACACCAAAATCATTACGCTGGGGCGGCGGCGGGGATCATACAAATGCCAGACCATTTCGAATTGGCCCGCCAACGGTTCGAAGTGCTCCAGCAACGCGGATTGAATCGCTTCATCCAGATCGAATACCAGCCGCATGAAAAACCGGCCCGACTCCGTGTCGCTGAACTGGTCCGATTCGATGATATTGCCGCGATGCAGTGCCAGCAGATTGGATACCGCGGCCACGATGCCAACCCGATCCGGGCAGGTGATGGTCAAGATATAGCGTAAGATTTGCATTTTTCAGATTTTCATAAAGGTAAGACCGACCGGTTTCAGCGGTGTTGGCTTATTGATCGGATGAGGCCGAGCCTGGTTCGCTTGTCGATGCTGGCGCGGACTCTGGAGCGGTTTGCGGTAGATCCAACACGTTGCGCAATAGCGGCAGATGTAAATTGACGCACTCGATGCCCGCGGCGATGGTTTCCGCGGCGCGGTCGAAATCCATCAAGCCCAGCTCCGCCAAGCGGGGCGATAGCACCACATCCGGCGGATCGCCGGCCAACCGGGCGCGGGTAATGCGGTCTTGCATAATATGGATTGCGCCGGCCATCACATCAAACCATCCGGGCGCTTCTTCGGGAGCCTCAGACCCCTCACTGGCGTCGGAACCGTTCTTCAACAGGCTTTGCAAGCCGGCGCTCAACCGGCTCAACAGCGGGTTTGGCTGAATCAGCTTTGCTCCACGCCCGCCAAAATTCTTGCCGACGATATCGTCATTCAGGTTGACGGCAATCACTCGGTCCGCACCGAGCGCGCGACACAGCGACACCGGCAGGGGATCGACCAGGCCGCCGTCGACCAACCAGTTATCCTGCAATTTGACCGGGCTGAACAAACCCGGCAGCGCGATGGAAGCTCGCACGGCCTCCAGGAGCGACCCCTGCTGCAACCAGACTTCCCGTCCGGTATACAGATCGGTCGCCACGGCGCCAAACGGCTTGGGCAATGTTTCAATGGGCGCGTCCTGCAACCGCTCTCCCAGTTCCCGCATCAGGCGCTCGCCCTCCACTCCGCCGCGCCGGAAATCCATGTAGCGCCAGATGGCCCACCAATCGATCTGCCTTACCCACGCTTCCAGCGGTTCGAGCCGGCCGCTGGCATAAGCGGCCCCAATCAAAGCGCCGATCGAAGTCCCCGAAACGACATCCGGGACGATGCCCGCCTCTTCCAGCGCCCGCAGTACGCCAATATGGGACCAACCGCGCGCCGAGCCGCTGCCCAAGGCGATCCCAAGCCGAGGTTTTTTTTGTTCTCGCATCGCCCTCACCCCTATCGCTCTCGGAGACGCGGCAACAATTCGACGAAATTGCACGGCTGGGTGCGCGCGTCCAGTTGCGCCTGGAGCAGGCGATCCCAACCGGTGCGACAGGCCCCGGTGGAGCCGGGCAAACAAAAAATGAAAGTCGCGTTGGCCAATCCGCCCAGCGCCCGCGATTGCAGGGTCGAAGTGCCAATTTCTTCATAGGATAGCCATCGGAACAGCTCGCCGAAGCCCGTCAGTTCCTTGTCCAGCAACGGCCGGATGGCTTCCGGCGTGCTGTCGCGGCCGGTCAAGCCGGTGCCACCAGTGAGCAAGATGACCTGCACGGCGGGATCGGCGATCCAGCCCGACACGACCGCTCGAAGTTGATAGAGATCATCCGGGACGATCGCCCGCGCTGCTAGCCGGTGGCCGGCTGCTGTCAGCCGCTCCACCAAGGTGCGGCCGGAAGCGTCGTCAACCTCGGTTCGCGTATCGGAAACCGTTAGCACCGCAATCGCCAAAGGCAAAAATTCACGTTGGTTCATTCACTCGCTATCCGTTCTGAAGCGCGGTTGATCGCGCCTGGAAAAATGAGCAGAGGCTGCTTGAAATTCACGGCAGCGGCCCTATCTGGAAAACAACATTAATCCATTGCCATGAGGTATTTCCATGAAGCCGACGCGTTACGAAACCTGGTATCCCATCCATCAGCTCCGCAAGGAATTGGATCGGCTATTCGAGCCTTACAATCCTTCCAGTGACGATCAATCCAGCGTCGCCACCTGCGACTGGATTCCGGCAGTGGACATCAAGGAAGAACAAGAGCGCTATGTCCTGCGCGCCGACATCCCCGGCGTCGATCCCAAGGATATCGAGATTATCGCTGAAAACGGCAACTTGACTATCCGTGGCAACCGTGCCGGCGAAGCGCGCGAAACCCGCGCTGGCTACAGCCGGGTCGAGCGGCCCAGCGGTACTTTCTATCGCCGCTTCAGCCTACCGGATACCGCCGATCTGGCGCAAATCGCCGCGCGCAGCGCGCACGGCGTGCTGGAAATCAGCATCCCACGGTTGACTCACACCCTGTCGCGGACTATCAAGGTCGAAGGCTAACTCTCCGGCTGGCGGCGATAGCCCGCCAGCCCCTGTTTCCACTCGACTGGAACCCGCATGAAATTTCGCGACTATTATCAAATTCTCGGCGTCGCCCGCGACGCTTCGACGGAAGACATCAAGAAAGCTTACCGTCGGCTGGCCCGCAAGTATCACCCGGATGTCAGTCAGGAAGCGAGCGCCGAAGATCGATTTAAAGAGATCGCGGAGGCTTATGAAGTGCTGCGCGACCCGGAAAAGCGCACGGCTTACGACCAACTGGGCAGTAATTGGCGAGCGGGTCAGGAATTTCGGCCGCCTCCCGGTTGGCAAGGGGGGCAAAGCGGCTTTCGCGCCGGCAATTTTAACGCTGATCATTTTGGTGATGGCAATTTCAGCGAGTTCTTCGAATCCTTATTCGGCGGTTTAGGCGGCATGGGTGGTTTTCGCGGCGGGCGCGGTTTTCAGTCCGCTGGTGAAAATCAAACCGTACCCCTGGAGATCACCCTGGAAGAGGCGTATCGCGGCGCCACCCGCACCGTGCAATTACAGGTGCGGGAACAAAATGCCAGCGGTCAGCCCATCACCCACCCGCGCACCCTCAACGTAAAAATCCCGGTTGGCGTTGCCAACGGACAAAAGATCCGCTTGAGCGGCCAAGGCCGGCCCGGTCTCGGCGGCGGCTCCAACGGCGATCTGCTGCTGGAGCTGACCATCAAACCGCATCCGCTCTATAAGGTTCAGGGGCGCGATATCACGCTCGAGCTGCCGCTGGCGCCCTGGGAAGCCGCCTTGGGCGACAAGATCGAAATACCGACGCTGGGCGGTTCGGTCGCGATCAATATTCCTCCCAACGCACGCCACGGCCAAACGTTGCGCTTGCGCGGCCGCGGCTTGCCCGGCCAGCCCCCCGGCGATCAGCTGGTGGTGCTGCACATCGTCAATCCACCCGCTGACAGCGAAGCAGCCCGCGAGCTGTTTGGGCGCATGGAGCGGGAATTACCCTTCGATCCGCGCCCGCACTGGCGCAAACAAACCAATTAAATGGTCATATCCCGTCATCGAATCCAGCCTCAAGGGGTTTTTCAGTGAGCACTGTCGCGCGTTTATTATTGCCAGCTGGCCTGTTCGTGTTAAGCCTTTCTCTGTTGATGGCCCCATCAGTCCAGGCCGCTTTGCCGGTTGCGGTGGATGGCCAAGCGTTGCCGACTTTAGCGCCAATGCTGGAGAAGGCCACCCCCGCCGTGGTTAACATCGCGACCGAAAGTCGGCTGACGGTCCGCAATCCCTTGCTGGACGATCCCTTCTTTCGCCGCTTTTTTAGCATTCCCGATCAACCGCGCGAACGCAAAGAACAAAGCGTTGGCTCCGGGGTGGTGGTGGATGCCCGCCATGGTTACATTCTCACCAATCATCATGTCATTGATGGCGCGGATAAAATCACAGTTACCCTGCGCGACCGGCGCAAGCTCGATGCCAAAGTGATCGGCTCTGATCGAGAAAGCGACGTGGCTGTGATCCAAATTCCGAGCAACAATCTCACCGCATTGAATCTGGCCGATTCGGACGGGCTGCGGGTAGGTGATTTCGTGGTCGCCATCGGTAATCCTTTCGGGCTGGGACAGACCGTCACGTCCGGCATCGTTAGCGCGCTCGGCCGCTCTGGCCTGGGGATTCAAGGCTACGAGGATTTCATTCAGACCGACGCTTCCATTAATCCCGGCAACTCTGGCGGCGCCTTGGTCAACTTGCGCGGCGAGTTGGTCGGGGTCAACACGGCCATTATCGCTCCCGGCGGCGGCAACGTTGGCATCGGCTTCGCCATTCCCGCCAACATGGCGGCGCGCACCATGAATCACATTATCGAGCACGGTTCGGTGCGCCGCGGCCAATTGGGAGTTTCCGTGCAAGACCTCACCCCCGAACTGGCCCGGGCGTTCAACATTACCTCGAACCAAGGCGCGGTGATCGCCCAAGTCAGTCCCAGTTCGGCCGCCGCGCGCGCCGGTTTGAAGGAGGGTGATGTGGTGCTCAACGTGAACGGTCGCCCGATCCGCGATGGCGGCGCTTTGCGCAACGCCATCGGCTTGCTGGAAGTCGGCGAAGCAGTGCGGCTCGACATCCTGCGCAATGGCAGCCCGTACACCATCGACGCCAAAGTGGGAGAATACGTCGCGGCTAAACTCGACGGTGGCGCCATCAGCCGCCGGCTGGCTGGCGCGACCTTCGAAGACATTGGCCCCGCTTCAGCACTGGCGGGGCGGGTGCAGGGCGTGTTGGTCGCCGCGGTTGCATCGGGCAGTCCGGCCGCGCGCACCGGTCTGCGCAAAAATGATGTCATCGTCGCCGTTAACCGTCTGGCCATCTCCAGCACGGCCGAACTGAAACAGCTCGCCGCCGATAATGACGGCTTGCTGCTCAATCTGCTGCGCGGTCGGGAGGAATTGGTGCTGGTCTTGCGCTAAGCCCAACCGATCAGGCCATCAGGGTGATCGAGCATCACCCTGGTTGGTAGCTCCGCCAATCACTTAACGGCCCGTTTCCCCGGCTTGCAACTCGACCCGGCTCTGCTTCTGGTTGTAGCCTTGCCGGGCGATTACCACATAATCCAGACCCACTTTGCCGCTGGCGGGAACCTCGGTTTCGAACTGCACGGTTTCGAAATCGTGCAAAATCGGATTGAGTTTGCTACGAAATACCACATCGCCAGCATAGTCGCGGCGGATTTGTACCGAAATCGGCTTACGGGTGTAATTTCGGATCTGTTGCTGGTAAACGGTATGTTCGTCCCAGCCCGCCACCTGACTGTCCAGCTCCAGTTTCAAGCCATCGTCGCCCAATTTGCGATACACATTGCCGCCCCTGATCTGGAACCACAGATTATCGCGATAGACTTTTTGTGTGCGCAGTTCGAACACCACCGCCGGATCTGAGCCAAGATTCAATTCAATCTTATCGCCGATGGGCACATAGCTCAGCGGCTGGACCCCCAGATAGCTCAGACCGTCCCGGCCGTTGGCGCGAAATACCCGCAACGCGCCATCAGGCAACGGAGTGAGGCCCAGTTTAGACGCCGTATCGTTGCGTAGCAGATAGAGCCGCGCCAACTCCTCACCGTATTGGCGCGGCCGATAGCGGTACTGAACACGCATCGGCACATCGGTCGCCTCGAAGCTGCGCAACCGCTTGGCCCAGCCGTTTGGCACGGTTTCCCTGCCTTCGATGGTGTAGATAAAATATTCACTCAATCCTTCCTTGATAATTTCCTTGGGCGCTTCCATCTCGGCCGCCGCATCCGCCGCCGCGCCAGCCAGACTGGGCGCGGCCGGAGCCATCATCATTCGCGCCGCCTTTTGCCGTATCTCCTGTAAGTCCTCCCGCTTCAGACCGTCCTTGACTTGGCCCACCGGCAGCTTGGCCAGTTCAGCGATTTTCTCCACCAGATTAATGGTGCCGACAACCAATCGCACCTGGGCGTTTTCGTAATCCTCGCCCGAACGGTTATTGACCCGGACGAAGCTCTCAAGGCGCAGCGCCTTCTCATCGGGATCGGCAATCGCCAGATAATCGGCTTTCCACGAAATGCCGGAGGTGAAGTAGCTGATTTCGATAGTGGCTTCCCGGTTGGCGTCACTTTGCACGTTCCAATACAAAGTTTGCGGCTTGTCGTGCGGATAAGTGGCATCGAGCAGTTCCAGGCCGGCCTTGGGCTGGCGGAACTGCAACTCCACCGAGGTGGGATCGATCAGTGTGTTGGCCCAGGAAAATTGCAGCGGATTGACTCCCTGTTTGAAGCTCACCGCGCGCGTTTCTCGCACCAGGGTCAAATCTTCGGAATTGTAAATGGTCAACTGCACGGTATTACGGCTAGGCACGGTGGCGAGATCGACGTTGCGCGCGATGGCGCTCAGCGGCGGCAAGACGCCGCATAGCAACAGGAAAAAACAAAATCGGTTTCGAAGCATTGGTCTCACCATTCGTTGTTCAGCGTCAACCGCAAGGTATGCACCTGCTTTTGCGCTGACCCATCGGGCGTGCGCGGCGGGAGATCGACATGAAACAGCAGTTTGTCGGCATCGCTCTTTTCGGGGTCGGGATTATGCAGCGTGCCGTCGCCAAGCCGCCATTCCGGGTCGAGGCCGCTGTTATCCCCCCCTCGGATGGCGTCACGAATCTGGCGAACGCTTTCCGCGATATCGAGCGTGACCGGCGCATCCTTGAAGTTCTCGATCTCGTATTTCAGGGTCACGTCGTAACGGTACAGATTGCCGGCAATGCGCTGGCGTTCGCTGCGATCCATCGTGCGCCGCACCGCGATGTCGCGGGCCAAACCCAGATACAGCTTGAGTTCGTCATCCGGCGCGGTGAATGCGCCGCGATCCTCGCCCAAAAAGGCGCCGCCGCCCTTGCCGTCGTCCTGAAAAATGCGGGCTTTTCCTTCCGGCAGCGGCTCCTTGCCGAGACTGCCGCCCGCGTTCTTGACCACGTAATGCATGGGTACCTTAAGCTTGTCCCGCGCCCCATCGAGATACCCGAACTCCACCGGATCGCAGGTGTAGGTCTTGCGCACCGGCACGCTGGGGAAATGACCCAGCCGCACTTCCTTGGTTTCGCTCAAACCCAGCGGCTTTTCGAAGCGCTCACCGACGCCAGCCCACACTTGCGCGCTATCGTAAGCTTCGTTGGCGTTATTGTTGACTCGCAGCCATTGCGTCAGCTCTAGCGTCTTTTCATCGCGTCCGGCCAGCGCCCGATAGTGGAAGGTCTTACCCAGCCCACCGAGTACATAGCTGATCCGCACCCGCGCCGCGCCGGAAGCATTGGCGGAAACGGCCCACACCAGCGCGGTCTCGCCGGGCGGATAACTGACCGACAACACATTGGCTTCCAGCGGCTGATCAGGAGGTGGGGCCAGAATGCGCAACACCAAAGTATCGGGATCAATGCGGGTATTAGCCCAAGAAAAGTCCAGCTGATTGACGCCCTTGACCAAGGGAACGATACGCTCCTCCTCGACCAGGGCTATTTGCGGGTGATCGAGTTGGATTTCGACGCGCTCTCGCACGGGCAGGGTAGTCAGCTTGATGCGAGCGAGCGCCTCCGGCGGCAGCGCCCCAAACCACAGCACAAGACTAAGCGGATACAACAACCATCGGTTTCGACTCATCAGTGGCGATCTCCAGCAGATTGAACGAGATTCCCATAACCATAAACGCTTGTGGCGGCATTTTAGGGTTAATCGCTCTGCTGAAATCTTAAAGAGGACCAGCGGCCCCTGTCTCCAGCCCGAACAGCTAACGCAAGTCAGCAACCGCGTTAAAGATAATTTTTGGAGTTCTCCGGTCGGCAGGGCTCTTTTTTGTGGAGCCAAGCCGCCGCAATCAACAAATCCCACCCCGCCGAAATGCCGGATTAGCCATGACAAGCTAACAGGTTAGCGCCTCTATTCAGCCGCCAGCGGCACCAGCGCTTCATCGCCCACCTCATCGGTCCAAACCATAAATTTCTCTAGCCGGCTAGGGCCAAACGAGGTCATTAGCGCCACGTCGGCGGCGTCATGGCCGTAAGCCATCAACAGCCGGCCGATGCGCGGCGTGTTGTGACGTGCGTCAAAGGTGTACCAAATCCCGCCAAGATACGCTTCGAACCAGGCGCTGAAATCCATTGGATCTGGCACCGGCGGCACTCCGATATCACCGAGGTAGCCGGTGCAATAACGAGCGGGAATATTCATGCAACGACACAGGGTCACCGCCAGATGAGTGAAATCGCGGCAGACGCCGACTTTTTCTTGATAGGCTTCAAAAGCGGTGCGCGTTTTTCGAGCTTGCAAGTAATCGAACTGAAGATGGCGATGCACGAAGTCGCAGATCGCTTGTACTCGTCCCCAGCCTGTCGGCGTGCCGCCGAACAGCTCCCACGCGAGATTCATCATCAGATCGACTTCGCAATAGCGGCTGGCGACCAAAAAAGTCAGCACCGAATCCGGCAGATCGTGAATCTCATTCTGCTGGGCTGAAAAATTTTGATAGTCCATCAAGCCGCTATCTTCGACCACGGCATCGTTCAAAAACCGAATCTGGCCCGCTGGCGCTAGCAGGCGGCCGCAACGATTGCCATAACCATCTATGTATTCGCTAACTCGTACCGCGGGTTCGACCCGCAGATAGTCGCCTTGGCGGATCGAGGGCCGACGCGAAGGATGGAGATAGAGCATAACGACCAGTGGCGTCGGCGCTGGATGTTCAAAAACGATGTCGTAACCCACTCGGATCAGCACGATAGAGTTCCTCGTTCTATAGAAAGGAGATCACTTTGGTATCTGCAATTATCAAAACAGACACTTCCTTATCGGAAAGGATCAATATATCCCGTACTTCGAATTCATTACACGAAGTTAGCCACGTATGCCGCTTTCACAAAAGCGCCTCCACAATACTAGCGTTAGGATTTACGCAGTTAGCTTTATATGGAGTAAAGGAACGGCATGAACGGACTGAAAGTGGCCGAAGCAGAGTACATCCATTGGCTGATTGCGATACCGAAGTGTGTAGTTGAAGCGACAAGCGACTCGGTGGCGTTGACGGCGTCATCTTGCACCATCTGAGCGGCCAAGGCGTCCGGGGCGACGACGCCCAAGTAGGTGGTTTGGGTAGGCATTTACAGGTCGCGATCGAAGGCGATAAAGCCATCATCCGCACCACCTCCCCTTCCGGACACACGCTCCTGGACCGCATCGCCACCTCACCAGGCGTACTCCAGATAAGTCCGGCTTGGTTCCTTGTTAATCGCAAATTGGTATGAAAATCCTGAGGCCTGCCTTTCTTTTACCGCTCTTTCACTCCCATGATTAATAGCGCTGACGTGCCTGCTGGCGATACTTGCTGGGGGTCATGTGTTTGTGTTGGGTAAAACGCCGATTGAAATTGGCGATATTATTGAAACCAATTTCATAACAAATCAGAGTGATAGCCATATCGGTTCGAGACAGTAAGTCACAGGCCCTAGCCACCCGGACGCGATTGACAAAATCGTTGAAGCAATTGCCCGTGGCTTTGCGAAAAAAAACGCGAGAAATGGCCTTCGCTCATGCCGACCAGCGCCGCAACCTGCGCCAGGGCGATTTTGCGCTGATAGTGATCCATCACAAAGCGAATCACGCAATCAACTTTTTTCTGCAATTCGTGATTGGCCGGCAAATCGATTTGCGTCGTTGATAGCAATTTTTGGTCTGGACTACGAGTCAGTAGGTCAAGTAATTCATAAAAATACCCCACCCGCGCCGCGCCATCCGATTCCTTAATCCGCAACATATACTTTTCAGCGGTATCCGCATGGCGCAAAAACTCAATACCGTGCTTGGCCCGCTCCAACAATGGTAACAGCATGGACAATTCTGGCAATAAAGTGACGGCATCCATAATGACCGCGTGATCGAAATGCACGACTCGATCACGCAGCTCGTAATGGGTTCCATCGGGGAGATTGCTGACCCAGTTGTGCGGTACGCGAGGGCCAGTCAGGATCAGGCAGCCGGGCCGAAAGCTACCGATATAGTCACCAATGAACATCTTGCCACTACTGGCGACGATCAGGTGCAGTTCGTACTCATCATGATAATGCCAGCGGATTCGCCAATGTGGACAGCCATGTTCGAGGTAACGGATGGCACCGGGTTGTTTGTCGCTGATTTCCAGCTCCGGCATTCCTTGCATTGTTTGATTTTTCATCATGGCTTTCCTTTCCTCTACTCACCACATCAAATATTAGAAAAGTATAGATATTGGTGAATTAAATACTAGCGATGCTTGCAGATTAAGGCGTATCTTCAAAGATGCGAATTCTTCGATGCATAAGTAGGATATCCTAAGTTATCCGATATTAAGGTGTAATATTTCCAACTAGTTATCACTTAAAAATCGGCTGAACTTTCGATGCGATACTTATCTTCTATGCGAGCAGCAATAACGACGACACCTTTGGAGAAGAGAGCAATCCCATGAAATTAAGAAAATCAGCCATTCTAATCGCCGCTCTTTCTGTTACCGCCGCCGTCCAAGCCGCCACTACCGTCACCATCGGCACCGTCAACAATGGTGACATGGTGATCATGCAAAAGCTGTCGAAACAATTTGAGGAGCAGAACCCAGATATCAAGCTGGATTGGGTGGTGCTGGAAGAAAACGTGCTGCGCCAGCGCCTGACCACCGATATCGCCACCAAGAGCGGTCAGTTCGACATCGCCACCGTCGGTACTTATGAGGTGCCGATTTGGGCCAAGCAAGGCTGGCTGATGCCGTTGGAAAACCTGCCCGCTGATTATGCGGTGGATGACATATTGAAGTCGGTGCGCGACGGCCTTTCCTACGAGGGAAAGCTCTATGCCGCGCCGTTCTACGCCGAAAGCTCGATGCTGTTTTACCGCAAAGACCTGTTCGAGAAAGCCGGGATTACCATGCCGGAACAGTCCACCTGGGATAACGTCAAGCAGTGGGCGGAGAAACTGACCGACAAGAAAGCGGAGGTCTACGGCATCTGCCTGCGCGGCAAACCGGGCTGGGGCGAGAACTTCGCGTTCCTGTCCACCATGATCAATACCTACGGCGGCCAGTGGTTCGACATGAACTGGCAACCGACCATCGACACCCCGGAATGGAAAGCGGCGATTGGCGATTACGTCGAGCTGCTGAACAAATACGGCCCGCCGGGCGCGGCCGCCAACGGTTTCAACGAGAATTTAACGCTGTTTGCAAATGGTAAATGCGCCATGTGGATCGACGCCACGGTGGCGGCCGGCCTGCTCTATAACCCGAAGCAATCCAAGGTCTCGGATAAGGTGGGTTTCGCCCAAGCGCCAATCGCCAAGACTCCGAAGGGCGCGCACTGGCTGTGGGCCTGGACGCTGGCGATTCCGCAATCGTCCGACGCCAAGGACGCCGCCCAGAAATTCGTGCTGTGGGCCACGTCTAAACCCTATATCCAACTGGTCGGCGAGAAGGAAGGCTGGGCCAGCGTACCGCCCGGCACCCGTACTTCGACCTACGAAAATCCCAAATACCTGGAAGCCGCGCCCTTCGCCAAGCCAGTGCTGGCCGCCATCAACAGCGCTGATCCCACCGACCAGACCCTCAATCCCCGGCCGTATGTCGGTATCCAGTACGTCGGTATTCCAGAGTTCCAGGCCATCGGCACCCAGGTTGGCCAGACCATTGCCGCCGTGCTGACCGGCAAGACACCGCTCGATCAGGGACTGAAGGCCGCTCAGGCCGCCACCGCCCGCACCATGGCGCAAGCGGGTTACGGCAAAAAATAGCGCTTGAAACGTCCCCTCTCTCGGCGGGAGAGGGGACGAGGGTGAAAGTTCCAGCCTGTACGCTCTCACCCGAACCCTCGCCCAAAGGGAGAGGCAATCGCGTCACGCCCTGTTCCTGCTTCCGGTCGGAAGCAGGCGATCTCGAAATCTCACGCACGAGGGTTTTTCATGACAACCCTGGCACCCGCTTCCTCTGCCGCCGTGGCGGCGAAAAACAATCGACAAGTCGACACCCGGCCGTTGCTGTGGCCTTCGGTGATTGTCCTGTTTCTGTGGATGATCGTCCCGCTGGCCATGACCCTGTATTTCTCGGTCATCCGTTACAACCTACTCAATCCTGCCCTGACCGGTTTCGCGGGTCTGGAAAACTATACGTTCCTGCTCGACGACCCGACCCTGTGGACCTCGCTGTGGAATACCCTGGTGCTGGTCGGCTCGGTGCTGGTGATTACCGTGGTGCTCGGCACCCTGTTCGCCGTGCTGTACAACCAGGAATTTCCCGGCCGCAACGTGGCCCGGCTGCTGGTGATCGCGCCGTTTTTTGTGATGCCCACGGTCAGCGCCTTGGTCTGGAAGAACATGATGATGCATCCGGTCTACGGCCTGATCGCCTCGCTGCAAAGCATGGTGGGCCTGCAACCGACTGACTGGTTTACCGATTACCCCATGTTCTCGGTCATTGTGATCGTCGCCTGGCAATGGGTGCCGTTCGCCTTTCTGATTCTGCTGACCGCGATTCAATCGTTGGATAGCGAGCAGAAGGAAGCGGCTCGCATCGATGGGGCCGGACCGTTCGCCATGTTTTTCTATATCACCTTGCCTCATCTGAGTCGCGCCATTTCCGTGGTCATCATGATCGAGACCATTTTCCTGCTGACCATCTTTGCGGAAATTTACGTCACCACCTCTGGCGGGCCAGGCACGGCCACCACCAATCTGGCCTGGCTGATCTACTCAGTCGGTTTGCTGCAATTCGATGTGGGCTACGCCTCGGCGGGCGGCATCATCGCCGTGATCCTGGCTAATATCGTGGCGTTCTTCCTGGTGCGCACCGTTTCCCGCAACTTGCAGCAGGGCTGAGGAGGTCGTTATGTCGGCTCATGGTTCCACCCCGCAAAAAACGCCCCGCTGGATTCCCATCCTGGCCTGGGTGATCGCCATTCTGGTGTTCTTCCCGATCTTCTGGATGGCGCTGACTTCGTTCAAAACCGAGACCGAAGCGATCAGCACCCCGCCGTCGCTGTTTTTCACGCCGACGATGGAAAACTACAACGACGTTTTCGACCGCAGCAACTACGCGCGTTTCGTCTGGAACTCGATTGCGGTGTCGTTTGGCTCCACCCTGCTGGCGCTGGCGTTTGCCATACCCGCCGCTTATGCGATGGCGTTTTTTCCGACCAAGCGCACGCCCTCGACCTTGCTGTGGATGCTGTCCACCAAGATGATGCCGCCGGTCGGCGTGCTGATTCCGATGTATTTACTGTTCAAAACCCTGGGCTTGCTGGATACCGTCACCGGCCTGCTGATCATCTACACGCTCATCAATCTGCCCATTGTGGTCTGGATGCTGTACACCTATTTCAAGGACGTACCGGGCGAGATTCTGGAAGCCGGGCGGGTGGATGGCGCGACGCCGATGCAGGAATTGTTTTTGTTGCTGCTGCCGCTGGCCGTGCCCGGCATCGCGAGCACCGGGCTTTTGTCGGTCATCCTGTCGTGGAATGAAGCGTTTTGGAGCCTCAATCTAACCAGTTCTCAGGGCGCGCCGCTGACCGCGTTCATCGCCTCGTTCTCCAGTCCGCAGGGCCTGTTCTGGGCCAAGCTGTCCGCCGCTTCCTTGATGGCGATCGCGCCCATCCTGGTGGTGGGCTGGATGAGCCAGCGACAATTGGTGTCGGGCTTGACCTTCGGCGCCGTCAAGTAACCTCTTTCTAGGACATCGATCATGGCTGAAGTCGTCTTACGCAATATCAAGAAATCCTTTGGGCCGGTCGACATCATCAAAGGCGTCGATATCGATATCAACGACAAGGAATTCGTCGTATTCGTCGGCCCGTCCGGCTGCGGCAAATCCACCCTGTTACGGATGATCGCCGGGCTGGAAAGCATCACCGACGGCGAATTAAGCATCGACGGCAAACGGGTCAATGACCTGTCGCCCGCCGACCGGGGTATCGCGATGGTGTTCCAGACCTACGCGCTGTATCCGCACATGACGGTGCGCGACAACATGGGTTTCAGCCTGAAGCTGGCTAAGGTGCCTAAAGCTGAAATCGACCGCAAGGTCAACGAGGCGGCCCGCATCCTTAAGCTCGACCCGCTGATGGATCGCAAGCCCAAAGCCCTATCCGGCGGCCAGCGTCAACGGGTTGCCATCGGTCGCGCCATCGTCCGCAATCCCAAGGTGTTCCTGTTCGACGAACCGCTGTCGAATCTGGACGCGGCGCTGCGGGTGCAGATGCGCATCGAAATCGCCCGGATGCACAGTGACTTCGACGCCACCATGATTTATGTAACCCACGATCAGGTCGAAGCCATGACCATGGCCAACAAGATTGTGGTGTTGCAGGGCGGCATCGTGGAACAGGTCGGTTCGCCGTTGGAACTGTACCATCATCCGCGTAACCGCTTTGTCGCCGGTTTCATCGGTTCGCCGACCATGAATTTTCTGGATGTGGCGGTGAAAGGCGTCGCCCCCGAAGGCATCACCATCGAGCTGCCGGGCGGTGATAGCCTCACCGTGCCAGTGGTCGCGGGCGCGACCAAAGCGGGCGACAAACTGACGCTCGGCGTGCGCCCCGAACATCTCCAGGAAGGCAGCGGCGACGGCAAATTGACCGGCACGGCGCTGGTGGTCGAGCGGCTGGGCGGCGCAACCTACGCCTATGTCAAGCTCGGTAGCGGCACCATGATCACGGCGGAAGTCGATGGCAACAGTCATATCAAAGTCGACGACCAAATTCAGTTAGGCGTGCGCAGCGAAACCTGCCATCTGTTCGCCGCCGACGGGTTGGCATTGGCGCAATCCGCCCGGCATCCGCTGGCCGATGTGGGCCGGGGCAACCCAGGCGCGCATTAGAGCAACCTCTCCAAATACTCCCCTTTCCCCGTGAGAGAGGGGAATAACTTAAGAAGCATGAGGAGCGGTTAGATGGCAAAAGAACTCGAAGGTAAAGTCGCCGCGGTCACCGGAGCGGCGTCGGGCATCGGTCTGGCGAGCGTTGAGGCAATGCTGGCGGCTGGTGCGCGCGTGGTGCTCGTCGACCGCGACGAGGCCGCGCTCACGGCGGTCTGCAACAAGCTCGGCGATGCGGCAATCCCATTGAGGATTGACCTGCTGGATTCAAAGAGCTGCGCCACGCTGCTGCCGCAGATTCTGGCCAAGGCGGGCCAGATCGACATTCTGCACGCCAATGCCGGTACCTATATTGGGGGCGATCTGGTGGATGCCGACACCGACGCCATCGACCGGATGCTGAACCTGAATATCAACGTGGTGATGAAAAACGTCCATGACGTGCTGCCGCATATGATTGCGCGCGGCACGGGCGACATCATCGTGACCAGTTCGCTGGCGGCCCATTTTCCCACGCCGTGGGAGCCGGTCTATGCCTCGTCGAAATGGGCGATCAACTGCTTCGTGCAAACGGTGCGTCGTCAGGTGTTCAAGCACGGCATTCGCGTCGGATCGATCTCACCCGGCCCGGTTATCACCTCGCTGCTCGCCGACTGGCCGGAGGAGAAATTAAAAGAGGCCAAGGAATCCGGCAGCCTGGTCGAGGCCAGCGAGATCGCTAATGTGGTGCTGTTCATGTTGACCCGACCCCGCGGCATGACCATCCGCGATGTGGTCATTCTGCCGACTCATTTTGATCTTTAGCAAATGCGTCCAATTAATAAATCAAGCACTAAGCAGGATGACGTTTTAGTGAACTTAGTAATTTTCGATTGTGACGGTGTTCTGGTGGATAGCGAAGTTCTCGCCCTGCGCGTCCTGGAGCGGGAACTGGCGCTATTGATGCCCGCCATCGACACCGCTCCGCTGCTACAGAACACCGCGGGCACCAGCACCGCCGATATTCTGGCGATGGTCGAACAGCGCACTGGCCAAGCCCTGCCGCCGGGTACGGTACCAAGAATCATCGCCGCCATCGACCACGCGCTAGATGAGGAATTACAACCGATTCCCGGCGTGCGGGATGCTATCGAACGGATACCGGGACTCAAAGCGGTGGCGTCGAATAGCACGCTGGCCAGCGTGCGCCGCTCGGTGGCGCGAGCGGGATTAACCGAACACTTCGGCGACCGGATGTTTTCGGCGGACATGGTGGCCCAACCCAAGCCCGCGCCTGATTTGTATTTGTATGCGGCTGAATGCTTAGGCGTCCCGCCTGCCTGCTGCTTGGTGATTGAGGACAGCGTACCCGGCACGACGGCGGCGCGCGCGGCGGGGATGACGATCATCGGCTTTACCGGGGCCAGCCATGTACCAGCCGATCAGGAACAACGTCTGTATCAGGCGGGAGCCGCCCTCGTCATCAACCGGATGGACAGCTTGGCGGAACGAGTCAACGGCTGGCCTTACGAGAAATGAACGAAGTCCCCTCTTCCTCTGGGAGAGGGTTAGGGTGAGGGCCGAGCGGGGAGCGTCCGAATCCATTGCGCAATAAGCTATTTTGACCAGTGTTCGGGCCTTTGCCCGACCGGCGCTTAACATCCTTTGCCTAAAGGAGTTTCTATTATGAGCGATACTAACCGGCGGCTGAATCCAGCGCTGCTCGACCAACTGCCCGCCAGCGTCGCGGTGCCTCGTTACGACCGCACTAAAATCGGCCAGGCCATCGTCCATATCGGCCTCGGCAACTTCCACCGCGCCCATCAGGCCCTCTATCTCGATGACCTGTTTCACGCCCAGGGCACCAGTCCGTGGGGCGTGTGCGGCATCGGGCTGCTACCGCAGGACAAGGCGATGGCCGAAGCACTACGGCCACAAGACTTGCTCTACAGCCTGGTCGAGCGGGATGAAGGCGTGGAGACCGTGCGGATCATCGGTTCGGAGCGCGGCTATCTGCACGGACCGAGCGAACCGGACGCCGTGATAGCCCGGATGGCCGACCCGGAAACCCGCATCGTGTCGATTACCGTTACCGAGGGCGGTTACTACCTCGATCACGGCACCGGCGAACTGGATCAAAACCATGCCAATTTACGCCACGATTTGGATAAACCCAACGAAGCCCCGATTTCGCTATACGGCTATCTGGCCGAAGCGCTAAACCGCCGCCGCAAAGCCGGAACCGCGCCGTTTACCGTGTTGTCCTGCGATAACCTGCAAAGCAATGGCGAACTGGCGGGGCGGATGCTAACCGGCTTCGCCCGGCTTCGCGATCCCGAATTGGGCGCATGGATTGAAACGAATGTTTCTTTCCCCAATTGCATGGTGGATCGCATCACGCCAGTTACCACCGACGTGCTGCGCGAACAGGTCAAAACGCTGCTGGGTGGCGTCACCGACACCTGGCCGGTGGTCGCCGAACCGTTCCGACAATGGGTGGTCGAGGATAAATTCTGCAACGGCCGCCCGGATTTGGAAGCGGTCGGCGTACAAATGACCTCAGACGTGCATCCGTATGAACTGATGAAGATTCACCTGCTCAACGCCGGTCATCAGATGCTGTGCCATCACGGCGTGCTGCTGGGCTACGCCACCGCCGACGAGGCGACGCGCGACCCCGACATCCGCGCGCTGCTCAACCGCTACATGGACACGGTGCGGCCCCTGATTCACGAGCCACCGGGTGTCAATCTGGTGGACTACCAACAAACCCTGATTTCCCGTTTCGCCAATCCCTCCGTCAAGGATCAACTCTCGCGGATCGCTTTCTATGCCTCATCCGGCATCCCCAAATTCGTACTGCCCATCGCCCGCGCTCAACTGCAACAGGGCGGGCCGATAGCGGTGTTCGCCCTGCTGATTGCGGGCTGGATTCGCTATCTGGGCGGCAAAGACGATGCGGGCAAGCCCATCACCCCGACTGACCCGATGAGGGACGAGCTGCAAAGCAAGGTGCGCTTTGGCGATACCGACCCGTCGGCTTTCCTGGGGCTGCATCAAATCTTCGGCTCCGACCTTCCACAGACCGAACCCTTCGTCAGCGCGGTGCGCAAGGCGCTGGAAAGCCTCTACGCCAACGGGACGCGAGCTACCTTGCAACATTACCTCAAGGCTTGAGACCGCCAACGCGAGGACAGAATCATGTATCTCGGATTCGATATGGGCACCTCTGGCGTCAAAGCGGTGCTGCTAGATGCCGACGGCACGGTGCGCCATCAGGCCACCGCCGACCATTCGGTATCCAACCCGCATCCGCTGTGGTCGGAGCAAGACCCGCAATCGTGGTGGGAAAGTTGCCACAGCGCCACCGTGGCGCTGAAAGCCCAAGGCGCACCGCTCGACGCCGTAAAAGCGGTGGGACTGTCCGGCCAGATGCACGGCGCGACCCTGCTGGATGCGAACCAAGCGGTATTGCGACCCTGCATTCTCTGGAACGATGGCCGCAGCCATGCCGAATGTCTGGAACTGGAAGCCAGTCTGCCAGGGTTTCGCGAGCGCTGCGGTAATATGGCGATGCCCGGCTTCACCGCCCCCAAGCTGTTGTGGGTAAAAAAACACGAACCGGAGATTTTCGCCCGCATCGCCAAGGTCTTATTGCCGAAGGATTATCTGCAATTTCGGCTGACTGGCCAGTTCGCCTCGGACCTGTCGGACGCCGCCGGTACGCTGTGGCTCGATCCAGCCAAACGAGATTGGGACGATAGCTTGCTGGCCGAAACCGGCTTGAATCGCTCGCACATGCCCACGTTGTACGAAGGCTGCCAAATTGTCGGCGAATTGACCCCGGCAGCGGCGGCGGCATTCGGCCTGCCGCAAGTCCCCGTCGTCGCCGGCGCGGGCGACAACGCGGGCGGTGCGGCGGGCGTGGGCGTCATCAACCCCGGTCAGGGCTTTTTATCGCTCGGCACCTCTGGGGTGCTGTTCGTGGTCAGCGCCGCCCATCACGCCTGCCCGGAACGCACCGTCCACGCCTTCTGTCACTGTCTGCCCAACCGCTGGCATCAGATGTCGGTCAGTCTGTCAGCGGCCAATTCGCTGGCGTGGCTGGCGCGGACGGTGGAGCGTGATGTCGGCGATCTGCTGGCGCGGCTGGACGCCAGCGGCAAGACCGAAACGTCGGTGCTGTTCCTGCCGTATCTATCCGGCGAGCGCACTCCGCACAACGACCCGCGCGCGGTCGGCCAGTTCCACGGCCTGAGCAACGCCAGCGACCTTGACGACCTGACGCTGGCGGTGCTGGAAGGCGTGGCCTATTCGTTCTGCGACGGGCTGGACGCCTTGCGGGCCGCCGGCAGCGAACCGCGCGAACTGGATTTGATCGGCGGTGGCGCGCGGTCCCGGTTTTGGCGGCAACTGCTGGCCGATGCACTCGACCTGCCGCTGGTCTATCGCATTGGCGGCGAGGTCGGACCCGCGTTAGGCGCGGCGCGACTGGCGATGATCGGCGCGGCGGGCGGCGATGTGGAAGCGGCGATCAGCCGAATTTGCACCCAACCGCCGCGGCAGGACACCTACTCGCCCCGCCGCCCGCAGACCGCTTATCATCGCGCCAAGCTGGAACGTTACCGCCGCCTGTACACGCTCACCAAGCCGTTACATTCATAAGGTCTCCGTCATGAACGATTCGGTGAATCTCGACCAACTGGCCATCAATACGATCCGCACCTTGTCGATGGATGCGGTGCAGGCCGCCAATTCCGGCCATCCCGGCACGCCGATGGCGATGGCTCCGGTGACTTATTGCCTCTGGCAGCGGTTTCTGCGCTTCGACCCGGAAGACCCGATCTGGCCCAACCGTGACCGCTTCGTGCTATCCATCGGTCACGCTTCAATGCTGCTGTATGCGCTGCTGCATCTGAGCGGCGCCAAGACCGTTAATTCCGCCTACGAGCGGATGGGCTATCCCACCGTAACGCTGGATGACATCAAGCGCTTTCGCCAACTCGACAGCAAATGCGCGGGCCATCCCGAATATCGCTGGACTTCGGGGATCGAAACCACCACCGGCCCGCTCGGCCAAGGCGTCGCCACCAGCGTCGGCATGGCGATGGCCAGTCGCTGGCTGGCCGCCCGCTACAACCGGCCCGGCTTTGAGATGTTCGATTACGATGTCTACGCGCTGGCGGGCGACGGCTGCATGATGGAAGGCATCACCGGCGAGGCGGCTTCATTAGCAGGGCATCTCAAACTCTCCAACCTGTGCTGGCTGTACGATAACAACAAAATCACCATCGAAGGCCATACCGATTGGGCCTTCAGCGAGGACGTGGCGACCCGCTTCCTCGGCTACAACTGGAACGTGTTGCGGGTCGGCGACGCCAATGATCTGGACATGCTGGAACGGGCGTTCCGCACTTTTAAAAACACCCATGACCGGCCGACGCTGATCATTGTCGATAGCCACATCGCCTACGGCGCGCCCACCAAGCAAGACACCCACGAAGCGCACGGCAGTCCGTTGGGTGAGGAAGAAATCCGGCTGACCAAGCGCCATTATGGCTGGCCTGAAAATGAAAAATTCCTGGTGCCTGATGAAGTGCTCAACCATTTTCAACAAAACATGGGGCGGCGCGGCCAGGCGCTGCGCAATGCCTGGTTCGTGAAATTGGAGGAATATCAGCACCAATATCCCGATCTGGCCGATCATCTGCAAAGGATGCAGGGCCGCGAACTGCCCGCCGGTTGGGATAAAGAATTGCCGGACTTTCCGGCCAATGACAGCGGCATGGCGGGCCGGGTGGCGTCCGGGCAGGTGCTCAATGTCCTCGCCCGCAACGTGCCGTGGCTGATCGGCGGCTCGGCGGATTTGGCCCCATCCACCAACACCCGGCTGACCTTCGACGGCGCGGGCGATTACACGGCGGAGAATTATGGCGGCCGCAATTTCCATTTCGGCATCCGCGAGCATGCAATGGGGGCCATCCTCAATGGCCTGTCGCTGTGCAAGGTACGGCCTTACGGTTCCGGTTTCCTGATTTTCAGCGACTACGCCCGGCCCGCGATCCGGCTCGGCGCGCTGATGGAAATTCCGGTCATCCACATCTTCACCCACGATTCCATTGGCGTCGGCGAAGACGGCCCGACCCATCAGCCGGTCGAACAGCTGGCGTCACTGCGAGCGATTCCCGGCCTGATCGTGCTGCGTCCCGCTGACGCCAATGAAGTGGTTGAAGCGTGGCGGGTCATCATGCAATTGCGCCATCAGCCGGTCGCGCTGATTCTGACCCGGCAAAATCTGCCGACGCTGGATCGTCGCCGCTATGCGTCCGCCAACGGGCTGGCCAAGGGCGGCTACATTCTGGCCGACGCGCAAGACGGTCAACCGGAGGTGTTGCTGGTCGCCACCGGCAGCGAAGTGTCGCTGTGCGTGCAAGCTTACGAGCAGTTGAAGGCCGAAGGCGTCAAGGCGCGCGTCATCAGTATGCCATCCTGGGAACTGTTCGACCGGCAAGATCGCGCGTATCAGGAAAGCGTGCTGCCGCCGCCGGTCACGGCGCGGGTTTCGGTGGAGCAAGCCTCAACCCTGGGCTGGCGGCGTTACGTCGGTTTGCAGGGCCTAACCATCGGCATGCATACGTTCGGCGCCTCCGCGCCCCTGAAGGCTTTACAGAACAAATTCGGCTTCACGCCGGAAAAGATTGCCACCGCCGCCAAGGATCAGGTCGCCAAAATGCACGCGGCATCGTGATTGACAGTTAGCCTATTACGCCGTCCTGGATGGCTTTTTGAGCCGGGCGGCGCATCCCAGCGGAGATGAGTGAAATGAGTGGACTGCGAGGTAAATTGGTCATCGCCCAAGGCGGCGGCCCGACGGCGGTCATCAATCAGAGTTTGGTCGGCGCGGTGCTGGAAGCACGCCGATTCCCGGAGGTCACCCGCGTCTGGGGCGCACGGCATGGGGTGCGCGGCATCGTCCATGAAGCGTTTCTCGACCTGTCGGAAGCAACCACCCACAATCTGGAGCGGGTCGCGCAAACGCCGTCCTCGGCATTGGGCTCGACTCGCGATAAGCCAGATGCGGCGTATTGCCAAAATATCCTGAATGTCTTCAAGAAACACGAAGTCCGTTATTTCTGCTACATCGGCGGCAACGATTCGTCCGACACGGTGCGCATCGTCGGCGAATACGCCGCTAAAGATGGCTACGAACTGCGCGCCGTTCATATCCCGAAAACGGTGGACAACGATTTGCCGGAGAATGATCACTGTCCCGGTTATCCGTCGGCCGCCCGCTTCGTCGCCAGCGCCTTTGGCGGGGCCAACGCCGATAACATGGCCTTGCAGGGCGTTTATATCGCCATCATCATGGGCCGTCACGCCGGTTGGCTAACGGCGGCTTCAGCCCTGGCCCGCCAGCACGACGACGATGGCCCACATCTGATTTATCTGCCGGAACGGCCATTTTCAATCGAACGCTATCTGGCGGACGTTGACCGCGTTTACAAGCGGCACGACCGCTGTATCGTGGCGATTTCCGAAGGCGTGTGGGCCAACCAGGACGCCAAGGGCAAGGAAATTCCGCTGGCCGCCGATTTGATGCGCAAAGCGGGCCGCGAACCGCAGGTGGACGCGCACGGCAACATTCAGCTTTCCGGCGGCGCGTTGGCCGACGAGTTGGCGGATGCCGTGCAAAAAGGCTTAGGCATCAAGCGAGTGCGCTCGGATACCTTCGGCTATTTACAACGCTCTTTCGCGGGCATCGTGTCCGATGTCGACGCTCGCGAAGCGCGCGAGGTAGGCGAAAAAGCGGTGCACTACGCCTGCGGCCATGGCGTGAGTGGCTCAGTGGTGATCAAGCGGGTCGGTGATTATGCGGTACGCTACGAACTAGCGGACGTGAAGGCCATCGCCGCCAAAACCCGTCACATGTCGGATGAGTTCATCAATGCCGATGGCAACAATGTCACCGACGCCTTCCGCGCCTATCTGCGGCCGTTGTTGGGGAGCGGCCGGCCAGTGCTGGAACGGCTGTGGGCGCCCGCGATGAAATTAAGCAGCTGATACCCGCTTGAAAAACTAACACAACTCGCTGTTTGTACGTTGAGACTGACCCGCTCTAGCCGGGCTTTGCAGCCACGCTGGACGAGTCAGTCGCTTCATTGACCTGCTGACCTTAGATCAACAGCTCCCACCTAAAGCTGTCCGTATTTGCGCCGTTTTCGCACAAATTTGTAATCTCCAAACCAGTCAAATCGAACCACTGGCTAAATCATTTTGGGCTGTATTTCAGGATTTATCCCTAACTCCGGTAATCCTTATTGCTGAGAAATAAGCAATTTATTTGATGGCACGATTAATGCTTATCTCAAAAAATCCAGCATAAAATAACCCTCAATTATTATCGCTGAGGATTCCATTTTTTATCGACTACCTAGTCAGGAGCAATCTTTAATGGCGATACCCGGCCCATTTTCGTGGACGAATACACTTACGCTTACTCCAACACCATTCACCTCGGCGCAGCTTACAAAACTACGCGGCGCGGTGCAGGGATTTGATCAGATGGGCGTTGCGCTCGTTGATATTGGCAATACAACCAACATGGCGTATGCATTAAATTTCACTAAGACGGCTTTCGCCGCCAGTCTCCCAAAAATCGTCGCCATGTATGCTGCATTTTATTTACAGGACCGACTAAAAGCGATTAAGCCTTTCCTCGGCGCTGCCTCGTTGGCCCAAATTGAAGCCAAGCTCCGTCAAGAATGGGGTCCAGCCATCAAAGCGACAGTCCCGCGAAGGGCTGGGGATTTTCCCGACATAACCGCCATTTTCGCCTCGACTAATTTTGACTTCAAAGCCAGTTTTAAAAAAGACTTGAACGGGATGATGAAAAAATCCGATAACTGGGCGGCTGGAAGCTGTATTCATCGCATTGGGTATGATTATATCAATGGAGCCTTAATTCATGGCGGTTTTTATTCGACAACCGATAAAAGCGGGTTTTGGCTCGCTGGCGACTATATTCCTGACGACCATAAATCAAACCGCGAAGGCGCGCGAATTCCTGGAATGGGCACTTCACAAGCAGCCAGCGCCAAGGCGGCGGCGCTGCTCTTGGTTAATCTGGCGCGCGACGAACTGATTAGCGCTGAAGCCTCTCAAGGTATGAAGGATGTCATGAGCGAGGCTTATTCGTGGGTGCGATACCAGATGGAGAGAACGCATCCCGAAGCCACTGTCTATGGCAAGCTAGGATTAATGAAAGGAAAACATGGATCGACGCATGACTGCGCAATTGTCAAACACAACAACGCCCACTATGTTGTCATCGCGCTATTTGGAGGTTATATCGATCTCGAACCTCTGTTTATCGAGCTTGATATCATAGCGCAGCAGCTCTTTAGCGTTCGCAAAATCCTTGAATTGGGGCTTTCGCTATTCTCAGTTCGCGGCTGAATCCTTTGAAGCCAATAGTGTTTCGCCATATTGCTTTGTCAGCACGCTAGGTGCGCGGCATGACAACATGTTATCGTCGTTAAAAAAGGCCATCAGTGGTTCCTGTCATGCGCGAAAATTATTTTGATGATGAGATTGGTGCTTCAGAAGCGCCCCAACCACCCAGTAAAAGCCAACTGAAGCGGGAAGCGACCGCGTTGCAAGATTTAGGCGAGCAGTTGGTCAGCCTCAGCGCGGCGCAGTTGAACCGCATACCGTTGCCAGACGAAGTGTTGGCGGCGGTGCGGGCGGCCCAAACCATGCCGCAGCGAGGCGCGCATAAACGGCAATTGCAATTCATCGGTAAGTTGATGCGGGGCTTGGACGAGACGGAGATTGAAGCGATTCGCGCCGCCTTGGCTCGCTTCCAAGCAGGGCGTCGTTAGCGGAATTGCTTACCCAGTATCCCCCAGCCGGTAACCCACTCCACGGACGGTTCGGATCAAGTGAGCGTTTAGCTTGCGCCGTAGATTGTGGACATGAACCTCGATCGCATTGCTTTCCACCTCCTCGCCCCAACCGTACAACCGCTCCTCTAATTGCTCTCTTGACAGCACGGCGCGCGGCGAATCCACCAGCGTATGCAACAACGCAAATTCTCGCGCCGAGAGGGCAACAGCTTCGCCTTGATATTCAACCGCATGTGCTACTGGATCGAGCCGCAACGCGCCGATTTCCACCCAGCCGCGCGCCCGACCCGCTTGCCGTCGGAGCAATGCCCGCATCCTGGCCAGCAATTCGCTCAAATCAAACGGCTTGACCAGATAATCATCCGCGCCGCTATCCAAGCCCGCCACCCGATCCGGCACCGCATCGCGAGCGGTCAGAATCAATACCGGCACCGTCAGTTCCCGTGCGCGCCACCCACGTAGTACACTCAAACCATCCTTTTTCGGCAGACCCAAATCCAGCAGTACCAGCGCATAATCCGTAGTTTCCAGCGCCAGTTCCGCACTACGGCCATCCCGCACCCAATCGGCGGTAAAACCCTCCAGTCGCAGCCCCTTGCGCAGGCTCTCCCCAATCATCGGATCATCTTCCACCAGCAATACCCGCATAGCCTCTACCCCGGCAAAATCGGTTACGCTTACGCTGTAATAACGTCACCCGTTCCGTATTTTTTTGACCGACAGGTTGTTCCAATGACTGTTGTTCGACCTCTGTTGACCGTTTTGCTGGCCGTGCTGCTCAGCGGCTGCGAACCCGAATCGCCCATGCTCAGAATCGGCTCGCCAGCCCCGGCTTTCGTGCTGAATCAGCTCGATGGCGTCGCCAGCCGTTTCCCGGAACAGTATGCCAACCACGTAGTCGCCATCCGATTTTGGGCCGATTGGTGCCCCTTTTGTCGCAGCGAAATGACGGCGTTAGAACCCGTCTATCGTCAGTACCGCGACCGGGGCTTGGTGATATTAGCCATCAATGTTCTGCAACCGCCCGAAATTGTTCGGCCGTTTATCAAGCAACTCGGCATCTCTTACGACATACTGCTCGACGCCCAGGGCAACGTGACGCGCCAATACCAAGTCATGGCGCTGCCAGTAACCTATATTATCGACCGAAAAGGCATCATTCGCGCACGCATTCTCGGTGAATCTACGCCTGAGGTGTTCGCCAAAGAAATTACAGGTTTGTTATAAGGTTTTTAGCGATGGCGGTATACTAAAGTCGTCATCCGACAACAAGGAATCTCACCGCCAATGAACAATAACCATAATCCCGAACGCCGCCAGATGCTTCGCCTGCTTACCGTGGCGGGAGCCACCGCCAGCCTCGCTTCGCTAAGTCCGCCCGCGCTGGCCGCCCAGTGCGAAAACGACGGCACGCCGCTGCAATTCATCCCCAAAACAGCGGCCGACCCCAAACCGCTCGATAACGAACTCAGCAAATACCCGAAATGCCCTTACTGTGGGATGGATCGCAAGCAATATCATCATAGCCGTCATTTGGTGCATTATCAGGATGAGCTGGTGGACGCCACGTGCTCCTTGCATTGCGCCGCATTGAGCCTAGCGATCAATTTAGATCGCGGGCCCAAGGCGATTTACGCCGCCGATTTTGGCGCCAAGGCCGACCCCAAGCCACTGGTCGATGCAGAGACAGCCACGTATTTGATCGGTTCGAAATTGCCAGGCGTCATGACCAAACAAAGCAAGGTCGCGTTTGCCGCCAAGACCGCGGCGGAAGCCGCCAAAACCGAACAAGGCGGCGAACTGGGCGATTTTGATACCGCCCTGCAAGCCGCTTATCAAAGCATGGCGAGCGATACGCTGATAATTCGCAAGAAGCGCGCCGAGAAAAGGCATCAAAGCGCCGGGCACGGTTAATGAAACCCGCCAGCGTTCGGCCTTCAGGCGCAATCTGGCTGGCGCTGGCGCTCTGGCTACTCAGCCTGTCCCCCGCTTGGAGCGAGGGCTTGGCATTGCCCGCGCCCGGCCCCAAGGACACCTGCCCGGTGTGCGGGATGTTCGTCAGCCTCTATCCCGACTGGCTAGCCACAGCCTTGTACAAGGACGGTCATATGCACCATTTCGATGGCCCTAAGGATTTATTCAAATATCTGCTGGATTTGAATAAATATGCGCCGGGCCACAGCCAGGCGGATATCGCCACCATCGGCGTCACTGATTATTACGGCGTAACCAAAATCGATGCGCGCGCCGCTTGGTACGTGATTGGCTCCGATGTGCTGGGGCCGATGGGCCATGAGCTGGTGCCGCTGGCGACAGAGGCTGAAGCCCAGGACTTTCTCCGCGATCATAAGGGTAAGCGCATTCTTCATTTCGATAATGTCACGCCGACACTGCTCGAAAACCTTGACCACGGAAAATTTGAATGACCGTCTACTTTATCGGCGCTGGCCCCGGCGACCCGGAACTCATTACCGTTAAAGGTCAGCGCTTAATTCGGGAATGTCCGCTCGTGCTGTACGCCGGTTCGTTGGTGCCCAAGGAGGTGGTGCTGACCGCCAACCCGACAGTGGAAATCGTCAATACCGCCGATTTAAGCCTGGAAGACATCATTAGCCGGATTCGCCTTGCGCACGAACGCGGCTGGAATGTGGCGCGCGTCCATACCGGCGATCCCGCGCTCTACGGGGCCATCGGCGAGCAGATTCGGGAACTGGAGAAGCTCGGAATTACCTACGAAGTCATTCCCGGCGTCACCGCCGCCTTTGCTGGGGCGGCGATGCTGCGGCGGGAACTGACGTTGCCCGGCATCAGCCAGACCATCATTCTGACGCGCCATGCTGGTAAAACGCCGATGCCAGAGGGTGAAAGCCTGCCTGAACTGGCTCGGCATCGAGCCACCATGGCAATTTATTTGAGCGTGGATAAGCTGTCGGAAATCGTGACGGAACTCGTTCCCCACTATGGCGTTGACTGCCCAGTGGCGGTACTCCATCGGGTGTCGTGGCCGGATCAGGATGGCGTGGTCGGCACCTTGGCCGACATCGTGGCACAGGTCAACGCCAAGGGATTCACCCGCACGGCCCTGATTCTGGTCGGGCGGGTGGTGCAACCGGCTGGATTTTCGCCGTCCTATCTCTATAGCGCGGAACATGCCGCCTGGTATCGGCAACAAGCCACCACTGATTGAGCGAACGGCGGGCGCTCCATCGACCATCGTCCGCCATGGCTGGCTTTATGCTTTAGCCTGATCCAGCAAGTCGGAAACCAGGTCAGGCGAGAGTTTGAGTTCCCTGGCCAGCTCCTCCAGATAGGCTTTTTCCGCTGGGCTATCAATGTTGATCGCCAGCAGCGACGTGAGATAGATTTCGGCGGCGGCGGCCGGCGAATCCGCGCCAGCGGCGACTTCCTTGACGCTTAATGGTTTGCTGAGTTCGTTTTTAACAAAATGCAAGGCGTCGGGATCAAGATTCAATTTTTGCAAATAAGCGTCTAGCTTGGCTTGTTCTGCTTCGTCGATATGCCCGTCCGCCTTGCAGGCGGCCAACATCGCCCGCAACAGCGCAAAGCTGCGCTGATTGAGCGGCGGCCCACTTAAGGCGGTGACCGGCTCTCCCGCATCGATCGGTGCGCCACCCTGCTTGGCCTGCCAATCCTGGAAGGTCTTGTAAGCCAGCCCACCAATCGCCCCCAAGCTGCCCAGTTTCAAAGCCAGCCCGGTTAAACCCCGCCCAGCGCGAGTACCCAGCAGTAGCGCCGCGACGCCAGCCGCCGCCGCGCCCTTACCCATGCTCGACCATGCGGCATCGCGTTGGGAACCGCTATCCGGAATGTCGAGTTTTTGCTCAATCATATCCTGGCCCTTCGTCACCAGATCGCGACCGGATTGCAACAGCTGATCGAATAACGCGCTAACATCCATAGAAACACTCCTCATGTGATTTTAAATCGACCGCAACATTTCACTGCTGGGGAACCCGTCTCTAACTTTCCCTACCACCGAAGCTCCACGAACGGAGTGTAAGGTTAATCAGACAAAAAAACAGCAAACTAACGAGTAAGCGCCTATCTGAACTCGCGTGGATTAGGAAAGTTCGGCGGCCAAGGATCGGATCTCGTCAAACGTTCGCTCCACCACTGGCAAGATGGGGCGCTCAAGCATCACGACTTCGACGCCAAGCTGACGCGCGGCGATCAATTTCGCCTCGACCGCCCTGCCCCCGCTATTCTTGGACACCAGCACGTCGATTCGATAATCCCGCATTAAGGCCACTTCGTGCTCCCGCTTAAAGGGGCCAGTCGCGCAGAGTAGGGTCAAGCGCGGCGAAACCAGCGGTTGCGCCGCCAGACAGCGCACCAACCAATATTGATCGAGCGGAATTTCAGCATCATGACGCAATGGCTCCAAGCCGATGGTAAAGAATGGGCGTTTAAATCCCGCCAAGGCTGTGATGATCTCCGACCAGTCAGCCACCCTGCGCCAGTCATCACCGGGTTCAGGCGACCACGCCGGCCGCTGGTAAGCCCACAACGGAACAGCCGCCGCGTCCGCTGCGTGCACGGCATTGTGGCTGATTTGGGCGGCAAAGGGATGAGTAGCGTCGATCAGCAACTCAATGTGATTTGCGCGCAAAAACGCGGCTAGGCCGTCGCCGCCGCCGAAGCCGCCAACCCGTACCGCACAGGTTAAATCGGGTATTTTGCCCTTACCGGCAAGGCTATAAATCACCGCATGAACCGGGGTCAGCCGCCGCGCTAACTCCACCGCTTCTCCGGTACCGCCCAGAATCAAGATGCGCATTAGGCAAAATCGGCATGGCCCACCGGTCGCCCTTCGCGATCAATGGCCCAGATTTCCACCGCCACGGCGGCGGGTAAGAGGGTACGGGCTTGGTTGCGCGCCAGCGTACAAATCCGATCACCCAATGGCAATTTCGCGGCGTGCGCCAACGCCAAGGCTCGCTGACTGGTGTTGGTGGCGCGTATCGCTTCTTGCAATTCCCCATCGCCACCCAACGCCGCTGCTTCCACCGCCAGCAAATCAAGATCGACGCTGGAATGGCGGCTGTGTAAATCGAGATGCCCCGCCGCGAGCTTGCTGATCTTCCCAAAACCACCGATCAGGCTCAGTTGCGGCACTGGCGACCGCCGCAGATGTTTGAGCACCGCCCCGGCAAAATCCCCCATTTCGATCAGCGCGATGTCCGGTAGTCCATAATGGGCGCGAATGGTTTGCTCGCTGGTGGCGCCCGTGCAAGCGGCGATGTGGCTCAAACCGTTGGCGCGGGCCACATCGATGGCCTGATGGATCGACGCGATGTAGGCCGAACAGGAAAACGGTCGGACGATGCCGGTGGTGCCGAGAATCGATAGGCCGCCGACGATGCCTAAGCGGGGATTCAACGTCTTGCGCGCCAGCTCCGCTCCATTTTCGAGCGCGATAGTGACCTCGAAACCACCGTGATAGCCATAATCCGTCGCCAATTTGGTCAGATGTGCAGCGATCATCCGGCGCGGCGTCGGGTTGATGGCCGGTTCTCCGACCGAAATCGGCAATCCTGGCCGGGTCACGATTCCCACCCCGGCTCCCGCATGAAAACGCACGCCGGGCGCGTCACTTAACTGGATTTGCGCCGCGATCAAAGCACCATGGGTTACATCGGGGTCATCACCGGCGTCCTTAACCGTCGCCGCTTCGGCGCCCGTTGCCGTCCGCCGGCAATATTCCAAGCGAAATAACGGACGTTGGCCGCGCGGCAAGGTGATCTCTATCTGATCCAATGCGGTTCCGGCCAACAAGCGGTAGGCCGCCGCCAGGCTAACCGCGGTCGCACACGCGCCAGTGGTGTAGCCATAGCGCAAAGCTTTATGAGTCTCGGGGGTTTCGGCGCGCATGGGTGACGGGCTTGTTGGCAACTTATAGATTAATCTTCGTGCGGTAGAGTAGGCGGCCAATCCGCTATCAAGGCCCTGGAAACTCGGATAAACTCCAAAAAATTATCATGTCGGCCATCCGTCCCGTCGCGAGCAAGACCCCCTCATCATATCGGGCACGACTGAGGAGCGTTTTATGAAAAATCAGGAACTTTTTCAAGGAATCGAACAATACCAATCCTTTGCCACCGGTGAAGCCATCTTCCGCGAGGGCGACCAGGGCCGTAACATGTATATCGTAGCTGAAGGTCAAGTCGATATCGTCTTGGGTGGACGCATTCTGGAAACGGTCAATCCAGGCGGCATTCTCGGCGAACTGGCGCTGATCGATGACAAGCCGCGCAGCGCCTCGGCCATCGCTAAAACCGATTGCCTGCTGGCTCCCGTCAATCGGGAACACTTTCTAACCCTGGTGCAACGCACTCCGCTCTTCGCCTTGCAAGTGATGCGAGCGATCACCGAGCGGTTGCGCCGGACCAACAGCTTGCTCGCCGCCCGATAACATCACACACGCCTACCTCGTGGTTCACAAGCCCGACCCAATTTAATTTTTTACGACAAAGGCAGATTATTTGCATTCATCATTCCAATTAATTTCTCCGTCAGCTCATGGTTCAAAGATGTTTCAAGCATGATCGCGCTAACCTGTCTGCTTATTCGCAGTGATTTCGTCCTTGGAGACGCCCATGATTGAAGCGTCTGTTGCTCATAAAGAGCGTCCCCTCTCGCCAGGCGACACGCTGCTCGATCACTATTCGGTTGCCGAGTCAGGCTATGACGAGATGTGTTCGGGCCCTGGCGTTCTGCGGCCGCATTGGCAAGATTTAGTGCACTTGTTGGAACAGCTCGGCGGAGCGGAACTAGAGCGCCGCCACACCGAAATCCAGCGCCTGCTGCAAGCCGATGGCGTCACCTACAACGCCTATGGCGACCCGCACGGCTACCAACACTGGTTGGTCGACAACATTCCACTCTTGATGACCGGCGAGGAATGGAGCGAGCTGGCGGCGGGCATGGCGCAGCGCTCGCGGTTGTTAAACGCGCTGCTGGCCGATCTTTATGGGCCGCGCATGACCATCCGTCAGGGCTGGCTGCCGCCCGAATTGATTTTCTCCCATCCCGGTTTTCTTCCCGCCTGCCACCAGTCGCTTCCAGAAGGACGCCGCTGGTTGGTGTTTCACGGCATTGATCTCGCTCGCGGGCCGGATGGGCTATTTCGCGCTTACGGCGACCGCGCCCAATCGCCTTCAGGGGCCGGTTATGCCTTGGAAAATCGCATCCTTCTGGCCCGCGCGCTACCGATGATCTACCGCGACGCTCCGTTGCGCCGGCTGGCCAGTTTTTTGGAGACGGAACGCGCCACCCTCGCCAACTTGGCGCGCCATCACCCAGAAAATCCACATGTGGTGTTGCTGACTCCCGGCCCCAACAGCCCGGTGTATTTCGAGCACGCCTATCTGGCCAATTATCTGTCGATCAGCTTGGTCGAGGGTGAGGATCTGGTGGTGCGCGATAGCCGGGTTTGGCTGAAAACCCTCGGCGGGCTGCGGCCTATTGATGTCATTATGCGCCGGGTCGCCGATGATTTTTGCGATCCGCTGGAATTGCGCGGCGATTCCCTACTGGGCGTTCCCGGTTTGTTGCAGGCGGTGCGCCGAGATCATGTCGCCCTCGCCAACGCCTTGGGCAGCTGGATCGTCGAAACGCCTGGAATCCTCCCTTTCCTACCGTTGCTGTGCCAGCAATTGCTGGATGAAGATCTTAAATTACCTTCCATACCGACGTGGTGGTGCGGCCGGCCGGCCGATCTAAGCCATGTCTTGGCTCATCTCGACCGGCTGGTGGTGCGTTCGATCCTACCTAACCAACCCTACTGGGAAGGCAACCAACTGGATGAGAAGACACGGCGGACGCTGATGGATCGGATGCAAGCGGCTCCGCATCTGTTCGTTGGCCAGGAGTCGATGCCCTTATCCACCGCGCCGGTGTTGGAGAAAGGTCAGCTGACGCCGCGCCCCGTCATGCTGCGCGGATTCGCGGTGGCGGAGGATGATGGCTATCGGGTGATGCCGGGCGGTTTGTGCCGGGTATCGAACGGACTGGAAACCGTCCAAGCAACCCTGCAAAAAGGCGGCATCAGCAAGGATTGGTGGGTGCTGGCCCCTACCCCGCAACGTCACGTCAGCCTGCTGCGTCAGGCTTATGGCCCCATCGTGGTCACCCGCGATGGCAACGACCTGCCCAGTCGGGTGGCGGATAATTTGTTCTGGCTCGGCCGCTATAGCGAGCGGCTTGACGGCATCGCTCGATTGCTGCGGGAAGCGCTGGGGCGACTGCTGGAATGGGAGCAGGACAATACCGACGAACGCTGCCTGGACGATTTGCTCGATGCCTTGGAAATTCCGGTGCCGCCGGTGGCGGAATCGCCGCGCGCCCGTTTTTTCGCCTTGCGAGAGGCATTGCTGGACCTGTTGCTGGAACCCACGCATCCTAGCAGCATGCAAGCCTTGTTCAGCGGGATATTGCGGACTGGCGGGGCCGTGCGCAACCATCTGGGCGACGACAGCTGGCGGCTGATCAACCGCTTGCAACACAATATCCAAGAGAGGCCCATCGAGTCGAGCGCCCGACAAGCACGGGATTCGCTGGAAAGAAATTTAACGATGATGGCCGCTTTCTGCGGTCTGTGCAACGAAACCATGCCCCATCATCAGGGTTGGCTGTTTTTCGACATTGGCCGCTATCTGGAACGGGTGTTGCGGACCTTGGATCTGTTCCATCTGGCCTTTATTACCGCCCGCAATCCAGGGTTGCCGCTGTGGGAAGTTGTCCTCGCCATCACCGACAACCTCACCGTCTACCGGCGTCGCTACCGCTCGGCCTTGCACCCGACCGCGATCATTGACCTGCTGCTATTCGATACCGACAATCCCCGATCCGTGGGTTATCAGTTGCGGCGCTTGCAACGGAACATCGCTCGGCTGCATCGCCCCGACAACTCGCCTTATCGCACCGCCGAGGAGCGGTTGATCCTGGAAGCGTTCACCACCCTGCAACTGGCCGATATCGAGGCGCTGGCGGCCTTGACCCATGATAGCACCCGTTCCAGCATCGAATTGACGCGGTTACTGGACGCCATCCAGAAACCGCTACTGAGTCTGTCGGATGCCTTGGCCCACAGCCATTTCAGCCATGCGGAAGTTCCCCGCCAACTGGTCACCATGCAGCCGTGAAGTACTTGATCACCCATCGCAGTCAATATAAATACAGCAGTGGGGTCGCGCTCTGTCATAACGAGGCGCGCCTGTTGCCGCGACAAACGCCATGGCAGCTTTGCCAACCGAGCCGCATCAGCATCAAGCCGCGTCCGGCGCTCTCGTTGGAACGGGACGACTTCTTTGGCAACCGGGTGTTGTACTTCGCGATTCAGGACATCCACCAGCAGATGGAAGTGAAAGTGGTCACGGAAGTGACCGTGTTGAAGCAGCGGCAATTTAGCCCTGACAGTCCTTCGATGCCTTGGGAACAGGCGCGGCGGATGTTACAGGAAACACCGGAGCCAGAGATCATCGAAGCCCGTTTGTTCAAGCTGGAATCGCGGTTTATCGGTCTCGATCCAACTTATCTGGCGTACGCCAAACCCAGCTTTCCACCCGACCGACCCCTGTTGGAAGGCGTCGTGGAGTTAAACCGGCGGATTTATCAAGAATTCACTTACGATCCGCATTTCACCACCATCGCCACCCCGCTCAAAGAAGTTCTGAGCGAAAAACGCGGTGTTTGCCAAGATTTTGCCCATCTGATGATTGCTTGTCTGCGTGGCTTGGGGTTGGCGGCCCGTTACGTTAGCGGTTATTTGGAAACGCTGCCCCCGCCAGGGCAGCCGAGGCTGGTCGGGGCCGACGCATCACACGCCTGGCTGGCTGTTTACCTCCCCGGCGAAGGCTGGGCCGAGTTCGACCCGACTAACAATTGTATGCCACAAGACCGGCACATTACGCTGGCCTGGGGGCGAGACTACGGCGATGTCGCGCCCTTGACAGGCGTCATGAGCGGCGGCGGCTCCCACACACTGGAGGTCTCGGTCGATGTGGCGCCGCAGCCCGCGGCGGTAGCCGAACCCGCAACGACTCGCCGCGATCAAGAGCAACCGCTTAGCCGCTAAGCGCTAGCCAGCTCTTCAAATCCGCACCGCCAGCACATCGCACGGCGCGCCGTGCAGCACGGCGTTTGCGGTCGAACCCAACAGCAGCGCCAGTCCGTGACGACCATGACTGCCGACCACAATCAAATCCGCCTTATGCTCCTTGGCCGCGCCGAGAATCCCTTCCTTCATCGAAGGGGCGTTGACCACCCATAATTCCGCATTCTCTATTCCGAGTTTTTGCGCCAGCTCCCCCAAAGCCACTCTGGACTCTCGAAACAGAGTCTCGTCCGGCAGCTCCGGCAACACCGGCAGCAATTCATAGCCGCCACCCAAGCTGATGTTGATATTCTCGACCACATGAATCAGGCTGAGCCGCGCCTCATGTTTCTGGGCCACTTCCCTAGCGCGTTCGCCGACCTTTAGCGCCTCGTCTGAAAAATCGGCCGCAAACAGAACGTGTTGATAGCTCATGTTAGGCCCTCCAAAAGGTTCAACGCTAACGATAAATATTCTATCGCATCAGCGGCATTCAGCAGACCTGATTGCGCCATTTCCAAACCGCTCGGCTTGAGGATTTTCCAGATCTAGCCCAGCAGCAATTTAATACCGATGATCGCCAAGAATATAGCGAACACCTTTTTCAACATCTCGGTCGGTAAGCTGTGCGCAAACTTGGCGCCCAGCGGCGCGAACAGCATGCTAATAACAGCGACCCCCGCAAACGCGGGGCCATAAACATAACCGAGGCTCCAATCCGGCCGATTGGGCGCGTTCAGGCCCGTGACGATAAAGCCGATGGAGCCGGCCAGCGCAATCGGCAATCCGCAGGCGGCCGAGGTCGCCACCGCTTGGCGAATCGCGATGTTACACCAGCTCAAAAAGGGTACGGTCAACGAACCGCCGCCGATACCAACGATGGCGGACACTGCGCCGACCACGCCGCCGACCCCCAACATGCCAGCGGTCCCCGGCAGATTGCGGTGCGGCGCTGGCTTGGCGCCAAAGCCCATTTGCGCTGACATAAGCAGAACGAACACAGCGAACACCTTTTGGAGGGCGACGCTGGATAAGACGTCCGCGACCGCCGCCCCCAGCCAGGCCCCAAGCACGATGCCAGGCGTCAACCGCCAAAAGGTCGGCCACAACACCGCGCCTCGCCGATGGTGGGCGCGCACCGAAGAGATGGATGTGACCACGATGGTTGCTAGCGAAGTGCCGATGGCCAAGTGCATGATGATGGCCTCATTCATGGACTGGCTTCGAAAAATCCAGGCCAGCACCGGCACGATGATCAGTCCGCCGCCCACGCCGAGCAGTCCGGCCATGACGCCAGCGAAAGCCCCCAAGGCCAAATACAACAACAGAGTCGGTAAAATGAGTTCCAAGATCAGCTTATCCTCATTTTGTTGTGGTTGCCGGGCAGAAGCGCACGGGCGATGTATGGTAAATTTCATCATTGACACCGCCGGATGCGATGGCATGAAGCGGTATTGTAAAGGTGGATTAGCGGATATGTCCCTGTCCCGATCACCGATTCCGTGGCGTCCGTTCGCCCGGGGCGAAATAAGACCAGCGAGGAGCAGGCAAGAGCATGAAAATTCAAAAAATCTGCGTGTTGGGTGGCACGGGTTTCGTTGGCCGTCATTTGGTCACGCGGCTGGCTAACCGGGGATATGCAATCAGAGTCTTGACGCGCCACCCGCAGCGCCACCGAGCCATCGGCGTGTTGCCGGACGCGGAATTGATCGGGGCGGATATCCACGATCCCACCGCCCTGCTGGAAAACCTTTCCGGTTGCGATGCCGTGATCAATCTGGTGGGCGTCTTGCATGAGTATCCCGGCCAAGGTTTTCGCAGCGTCCATGCCGAACTGCCCGCTAAGGTCGTGGAAGCGTGCCGGGCCGCTGGAATCAAACGCTTGCTGCACATGAGCGCCTTACACGCCGATGCCGCCAAAGGCCCCAGCCAGTATTTATTCACCAAGGGCGAAGGCGAACAGTTGGTGATGCAGGCGCCGGATTTAGCAGTCACTTGTTTCAAACCGTCGATCATTTTTGCGCCCGACGACAATTTCTATAATCAGTTTGCCGATATGCTTAAAAGTCTTCCGGTGTTGCCGCTGGCTTGCCCGAACGCCAAATTCGCGCCGGTTTATGTCGGTGATGTGGCCCAGGCTTTCGAGACGGCATTGGAAAACGACGCGACTATCGGTAAGCGTTACGAGTTGTGTGGCCCGCGCGTCTACACCTTCCGCGAAGTGGTCGAAGATATTGCCCGCATGCTGGGCTTGAAACGGACGGTGATCGGCTTGCCGGACGGGCTGGCGCGCTTGCAAGCCAAGGTGCTGGGGTTATTTAAGATATTTACCACCGACAACTATCTGTCGCTACAAGTAGACAGTGTTTGTACCCAGAATGGCTTCGAGGAGCTGGGTATTAACCCACACTCGGTCGAAAGCATCATGTCGATGCATTTTGCCGATCAAACGCAACGTCGCCGTTATGACGCTTTACGGAAGGCGGCTAGCCGAGATTGAAGCCGGCGGGTCACTATTGATGCAAAATCCCGCTTCGGCGGGGTTTATTTTTGCTGGCGCCGACGGCTCAGTCAGATTCCTGGCGGCCATGCAACACTGACAGCCGATACAACCCAGACAACCCGGCGAATAGCACGATTAGAGCAACCGGGATAATTTCCAGCGAAATTTTACTCGCGAGAACGCCTGCCAGACCCGGCAAAACCGCCACACCCAAACCGGCCGCCGCCATCTGTATCCCAATAGTATTTGCGGCAAAATACGCTCCGACCCTCTGACTGGTGCCGGATACCAGCCCTGGAAAAACCGGAGCAACCGCGAAACCGATCAACGCCACCGCGCCCAGACTAACGGCGTCCGCCGGATTCCACCACAACAACCCCGCTCCCAGCAACGCGCACGCTAGGCTACCCTGCACCAGCGCATTGACCCCTATACGCTTGGCGTACAAACCGGCCAGAATCCGGCCAACCGTAAAGGTAGCCCAATAGCCACCCGCCCATAACCCCGCAACCGCCGACGGAATGCCGCGCGATTCCGTGAGCAGGCTGTAGGCCCATGCGCCAAGCGTCATTTCAGCGCCAGAATACAGAAAAAAAAGCAAAGCGCTCAACCACACTTTGGGTTCGCGCAATGTGTTGGTAAGCGGTGTTTTATAATCGGTCAAACGTTTGGGCTTCTGGCTTGCCGCGGGTTCATCGTGTCGTTCCCACAGCGGTAAGGTCAGCACGAAGCAAGCCACCAATAGCAGTTGAAATCCCCCCACCACGATGTAGCCCGTTCTCCACGAATCCAGCACGGATAGCGCCAGCGTCATGATGATCGGGCCAAGGGTGACTCCCACGCCGTAGCTGGCGTGCAACCACTGCATGAGTTTTTCATTAAAATGGGCGGCGACGTAGGTGTTGAGCCCAGCATCGATGGCACCCGCCCCCAAGCCCGCCACGACACCCAGTGAAACCATCATCCACCAAGCCGGCACGAGGGTATAGCCAATGAGGCCGATCCCGGTCATCGCGCAACTGGCCGCCAAAACATGGCCGACACCCAGGCGCGCAATCAAATAACCACTGGAAAAACTAGAGATCAAATAACCGGCCGTAACGGTCAGCAGCAGCGCCCCCATCGCATCCAGCGGAATGGCAAAACTGGCCCTCACCGAAGGCCACGCCACGCCAAGCAAGCCATCCGGCATCCCCAAGGCGATGAAGGCGACATAAGCCAGAACGATCAAGCCAATCTTCGGATGACCCTTTATCCAAGCCAACAGCCGCATGAGTGATTGTCCTTATTCTTTGCTTTTGATGAGCTGACCGCAGGGGTTCGGAATGCGGCTATAACGCAGCAAGTTTGTCAGCGTGACGTAACCCAGAGATAGCCGGATAGCACAAAGCCCAGCGCGGCCACCAGCAAGGATAAGACAACGGCGATTTTTCGAGAGTAGGCAGGCGGCAAATCGGGCGGTGAGAGCGTCGCCACAAAGCGCTGGTGCTGAATGGCGGCGATTAAGATTGTGGCCGCGCCGACGAGGACAAATAAAATCCCTAAAACCGCGGACAACGGCGACGATCCGCTGATTGGAGACAGATGCGGTTGCAGCGATAGCAAGCGCACGAACAGGCCAAAACGGGCAATCACAAAACCAATGGCGATGATGGTCAGGCCGGTGCGCACCCAAGCGAGGAGTGTGCGTTCAGAAGCGAAAAAAACGCGCGGATCGGAATCTGAAATCGCCATGGTGTATTGGCCTAATTGCCACGAGCGGCCGTCGAGTAGTTCGCTGGCAACCTAGCATTAGCGCTAAAGTCTATTTTTTCTGAATAAGCAAATAAAGCGGGAACACCACCCGTATGCCAAAATAGCGCTGTATCCTTTTTATCGATAACGCCCATATGTATTAAATCTATCAATCCGCCCATTGCCCGTCCTGTATAAACCGGGTCCAACAGGATGCCTTCTGTTTGTGCAACTAGTGATATAGCTTCAGTTTCCAGTTTCCCAATGACGCCGTATCCTTCACCAATATAATTGGAATTCAGTATTAGGTCTTGTTCGGAAAAGCAGTCACTGACGCCCATCATTCTAGCGGTGCGATTGGCAAGATCAATTATATGTTGGCCAAATGGCGCTTCGCCGGTTTCATCTTTATCGATATTGATACCGATCAATTGAAAATTTTTATTTAGAAGTTTTTTTCCAACCATAAGCCCGGCTTGAGTACCGCCAGAACTGGAGGCAAACACAACGTGAGAAAATTGCTCAACTTTCATTTGGGATTCTAGTTCTTTCAGTGCCTCAACAAACCCTAGCGCACCAAGTTGATTGGAACCTCCATACGGCACAATATAAGGTTTTTTACCTGATACTTTCAATTGCTCGAAGATTTTTGGTATATCTTCACCTTTACGATGATTGCCCGACCAATGAATATGGCAACCTAAAATTTTATCCAGCAGCAGGTTACCTTGGGCTTGATCCGGTTCCTCACCACCTAAAACCAAATGACATTCCATACCCAAATAAGCGGCGGCGGCCGCTGTCTGCCGACAATGATTGGATTGCGCCGCTCCCGCCGTAATCACGGTATCGCATCCCTGGATTACAGCATCTCCAAGAAGATATTCAAGTTTCCTGGTTTTATTACCTCCCAGGGCAAGGCCGGTCATATCATCGCGTTTTATGAATATTTTCGGCCCACCAAGCGCTCGGCCAAGACGAGATAGCTCGACCAGAGGGGTTGGAAAGAAACCAAGGGATTTTTTTGGAAAATTGCTCATATACATTTTTTATATTGATGGGTTAATAAGTTAACATTCTACTCAGCGATCATGATAACAATCTACCGTTCCAACACAGGCGCTAAAAACCGCCCCGTATGGCTTTCTGAATGACAGACGATTTCTTCCGGCGTACCCACGACCACAACTTCCCCACCGCCGCCGCCGCCTTCCGGCCCCAGATCGATAATCCAATCGGCGGTTTTGATCACATCCAGATTATGTTCGATCACAACTATGGTGTTACCGCGATCTCGCAACTCATGAAGCACTTTCAACAATTGCTCAATGTCATGGAAATGCAGGCCGGTGGTCGGCTCGTCCAGAATGTAAAGCGTCTGGCCGGTGTCGCGTTTGGACAATTCGCGCGCCAATTTCACCCGTTGCGCTTCACCTCCCGATAGCGTGGTGGCGTTCTGGCCGAGCCTGATGTAACTCAAGCCGACATCGGTGAGCGTTTGCAGCTTGCGCGCCACCACCGGCACCGCCTGATAAAACGCCAGCGCATCCTCGACCGTCATTTCCAGTACTTCGTGAATGTTGCGACCCTTGTAGCGAATATCCAGCGTTTCCCGGTTATAGCGCTGACCCTTGCACACATCACACGGGACGTAAATATCTGGCAGAAAATGCATCGCCACCTGAATCACGCCATCACCCTGACAGGCTTCACACCGCCCGCCCTTGACGTTGAAGCTGAACCGGCCGGGTTGATAGCCGCGCGAGCGCGATTCTGGCACGCCGGAAAACAATTCGCGGATGGGCGTGAACAGCCCGGTATAAGTGGCCGGGTTAGAGCGCGGCGTGCGGCCAATCGGACTTTGGTCGATGTTGACGACTTTATCCAACTGCTCTAAGCCCAATAAGTCGCGGCAGGGCGCGGGCGATTCGTTGGCGTTGTTCAAATCGCGGGCGGCATAACGGTACAGCGTATCGTTGATCAGCGTTGATTTGCCGGAACCGGAGACGCCGGTAATGCAGGTCAGCAGCCCCAACGGAATAGCCACTGACAGATTTTTCAGATTGTTACCGCTGGCGGCGACGATTCGCAGTTGCTTTTCAGGATTGACCGGCGTGCGTTTTTCCGGCAGCGCAATCCGCCGTTGACCGCCAAGATACGCGCCGGTGAGCGATTCAGAATGGGCGATGATCTGCGCCGGCGTACCCTGCGCCACCACCCGACCGCCGTGAACACCCGCGCCTGGTCCCATGTCCACCACCTGGTCGGCGGTGCGAATCGCCTCCTCGTCGTGCTCGACCACGATCACCGTGTTACCTAAATCGCGTAACCGCAACAGACTGGCCAGCAACCGGGCATTGTCACGCTGATGGAGGCCGATGGACGGCTCATCCAGCACGTACATCACGCCGACCAGCCCCGCGCCAATTTGCGAAGCCAGCCGAATCCGCTGCGCTTCACCGCCAGACAGGGTATCGGCGCTACGCTCCAGCGTCAGATAATCCAACCCGACGTTGACCAGAAAATTCAGCCGCTCACTGATTTCCTTGACGATCTTGACCGCGATTTCACCGCGGCGGCCCGGCAAACTCAGTTGTGCGAAAAACTCACGCGCCATGCCGATGGGCAACGCCACGATCTCTGGCACATTGCGCCCAGCCACGAACACATGGCGCGCGGATCGGGTCAGCCGGGCGCCCTGACAGGTCGGGCAGGGTTGGCTGCTCAGATATTTGGCCAGATCGTCGCGCACCTGATTCGATTCGGTTTCCCGGTAGCGGCGCTGCATGTTGGGAATCACGCCCTCAAACGGATGGCGGCGGCGATAGCTTTCTCCCCGACTATTCTGATAATCGAAATCAATGGCCTCGTTGCCGCTGCCGTACAAAATTAGCGCCCGAATTGACTCCGGCAATTCCTGAAATGGGATATCCACTTCGAAATTAAAATGGCGAGCCAACGATTTTATCAATTGAAAATAATAGAAATTCTCACGATCCCAGCCCCGCACCGCGCCGCGCGCCAAACTCAAATGCGGATGCGCCACCACCCGTTCCGGGTCGAAATATTGCTTGACCCCTAGCCCATCACATTCGCCGCACGCGCCGACCGGATTATTGAACGAGAACAGCCGTGGCTCCAGCTCGCTCAGGCTATAACCACAGATCGGGCAGGAAAATCCGGCGGAAAACAGCAGATCATCCCGTGGCGGCTCGTCCAGAAAACTGATTCGGGCAATGCCATTAGCCAGTTTCAACGCAGTCTCGAACGATTCCGCCAGCCGTAAACCCAGATCGTCGCGTACCTTGAAACGATCCACCACCACCTCGATAGTGTGCTTGCGGCGCAAATCCAGCGGCGGCGGGCTGTCCAACTCCACCACTTCGCCATCAATGCGGGCGCGCACGAACCCTTGAGCTTGTAATTCCCGCAACAGCTTCACATGCTCGCCCTTGCGCTCCTTCACCACCGGAGCCAGCAGCATCAGCCGGGCATCTTCAGCCAAGGCCAGCACGTGATCGACCATCTGGCCGACGGTCTGGGCGTCCAGGTCAATGCCGTGATCGGGGCAACGGGGAATACCGACCCGCGCGTACAGCAACCGCAAATAGTCGTAAATCTCGGTGATGGTGCCGACCGTGGAACGCGGATTGTGCGAGGTCGATTTCTGTTCGATGGAGATCGCCGGCGACAGTCCTTCGATATGATCCACGTCGGGCTTTTCCATCAGCGACAGGAATTGCCGGGCGTAGGCGGACAGCGATTCAACGTAGCGACGTTGGCCTTCGGCGTACAACGTGTCGAACGCCAGCGAGGACTTGCCAGAGCCGGACAGGCCAGTAATGACGATGAGCCGGTCACGCGGCAAGTCGAGGTCGATATTTTGCAAATTATGGGTGCGAGCGCCGCGTATCTTGATGGTGTCCATACGGAAAACCGGGAGTAGTTGGATTTAAAGCTCGCCATGATAGCGCTCAATCGGCTAAAGACGTTTGTCATCTCACGCCATTTAGAAAAACAGCGCTGTAACCTTGATCTGGCGGATCGCTCTGATTAGGTTGCCACCGGAATCGGCCTTGATCCTGCTGAAGGCTGGTTACGCCGGTTGCGAATTCGGTGATGCCGCGCGCTGTCGATCAGCAACGGCGATATCAGCATTCTGTTCTCCAGCCCGATCTCCATCGGGTTATGGATCGTCGCCATCGCCATGCTGGTCGGCCCCCGCGTCTTCAGAGTCCTGGAGAAACGCCGCGAAACCACCCACACCCCGCCGAGCGCCTAAACCCGCCAGCGCATGATGCTTGTTGTATTGATTGCCCTCACGGGGATTAGGATCACCCGAAGCCACGGCATTACCGTGGCTTTTGTAAGCATCGGCGTTGGGCTATCTGAACAGATCTAGAAAGAGTGCCAAACGACCAGAAGCGAACGCTTAAAGGATTTTATGTCTAGGCCCGCCGAGGAGCCAACAGCGTGCCAACTCGCACCAGTCGGATGACTTCCTCGGTAGCCTGAGTCAGCAGCCGGCTGGCCTTGGCAATGGCTTCCTCCAGCGAGCAAGGCCGCTGCATGATGCTGGCGTAGGCGTCGATGCCATGCTGGAGGTTGAGCGCCGCGCCCTTACCCAGCGTACCCGCCAACGCAATGACCGGTAATCCATGTCGTTTGGCGCGCCGCCCCACCTCGGCGGGAATCTTGCCCCACGGCGTTTGCTCGTCCAGGCTGCCTTCCGCCGTCAGAACAAGATCGGCTTGGCTTAGCAACTGATCGAACTCCAGATATTGCATCACAATGTCATAACGCGGATGCAGCCGGCCATCGAGCAGCGCGAACAATCCCGCGCCCAGACCGCCGGATGCGCCACTGCCGGCCTGATCGGCCACGCTAATGCCTAGATCGCGGCGGATGACCGCGGCGTAGTTTTCCAGGGCGGCTTCCAGCAACGTCACCTGTTCCGGGGTTGCGCCTTTTTGCGGAGCGAATATCCGCGCCACCCCGCGCGGTCCCAACAACTGATTGTGCCAGTTGACGGCGGCGTCGATCCGCGCGCGCTCCAATCGAGGATCGCGACGAGAGAGGTCGATGCGCCGCAAGCGGGCCAGTTCCGCGCCGCCCGCGCCGATTTCTTGGGCGCTCTCATCCAACAAACGTACGCCCAACACTTGCGCCATGCCCGCGCCGCCATCGTTGATCCCGGAATCGCCACAGCCGAGCAAGATGCGCTCCGCTCCGGCGTCGAGCGCGGCCAGAATCAGCTCGCCCACGCCCCGGCTGGTGGTGAGACACGGATTGCGTTGGTCGCGGGGTACTAGGCTGAGGCCGGCGGCGGCGGCCATTTCCAGCACGGCGGTCCGCACCGGCGCGCCGCCTAAAAAGCCAAAGCGGGCCGCCACCGGCAACCCGACCGGCCCGGTCACAATACGATGATGCAACGTGCCGCCGGTCGCCTGCACCAGCGCCTCGGTGAAACCTTCGCCGCCGTCCACCAGTGGCGCTTTGAGCAAGCGGGCCTCCGGCAACACCGCCCGCACACCCTCGGCGATGGCTTCGGTCACATCCAACACACTCAGACTTTCTTTGAACCCGGAAGGGGCGATCAAGATATTTAGCGCCATGGGAATCTCCGATTTAGGGTCAGCTGCAGGGAAGGCCCTCCCCGGCGTTTTCGCTTGGGCATCATTGGCTTCCCGTTATTCCTAACAACGATGGCTGGCGCGCTTTATTCCCAATTTTTTTGCGCGCCTGGTTTTTTTGGCCGATCTAATGCTAAAACCCCTGGTAGAACCAGGGGTTAGGAGCGTGACGAACTGACGTGACCCCTTACGGCGTTCGCACCAACTCCAGTCCTAGCGCTGGCCAAACCCACCACGAGAACGCCAGCAGCAGCAGAAAATGCAAGGGAAGCAGCACGGCGCTCAAGCGCAACAGGTCGGCGGGACCGTAGGTTGCGGTGGGCAATTGCGCGAACATCGCCATCGGTTTGGCGCTGATGGTGAAGGTCAGGCAGTAGCCGCTGGCGAGGGCGACGCTGAAGGCCAGCGCAGCGGGATTGTAGCCAAGCGAGAGCGCGAACAGGATCACGGCCGGAATCAGGATGGCGGCCCGCGCGCTGCGCGAGGTAATGACCGCGTGCGACAGCAAGCCGATGGCCGCCACCCCGCCGGCCAGCAACAGCGGATGACCCGACAGCCAGGTCTTCAGACCGGAAAACAGATGGCTGACCAACCACTCGGCCGCGCCGGTGCGTACCAGGCTTTCACCCAATTCCAAGGCGGCGGCCATGAAGATCAGCAAACCCCATTCGACCGACTTGAAGCCTTTTTTCATGGAAATTGGACCCAAGCCGGGCCAAGTCACCGCCAGCGCCCCCAACACAGCGACCAAACTGTTATCCAAACCGTGCCAGCCGGAAGTCGCCCATAGTCCGATCATGGCTAAAATCACGCCGATCACGTAGCGCTGCTTCGATGGAGAGGCACCCTCCGCATCGATTTCGCCGTGCCGCGCCCAATCAGACTTGAGCCTCAAAGCTTGCCGCCGTTCTGATTGGGTCAGGAACAGCCGCAAGATCACCCAAGTGGAGCCAAAGCTACTGAGGAGCGCAAAGGGTAGGCCCAGGGTTAGCCAACGCAAGAAATCCAGCCGCTCGCCGCCCAGTTGCGCGACGAGATCGGCGGTCAGCAAGTGCGCGCCGGCTCCGGTCAGCGACGCAGCGGCGGACAGTAGGATCGCCGTCGGAAACACCAGCGCCAGGACCTTGCCCACGCGCGGATGGTTTAACTGTTGGTTCAGCGCCAGGAACACCGGGGCCATCAGCGCCGCCCGCGCCGAAGTGGCGGGAATGAATAAGGCTGTCACCAGATTGGCGGCGGTCAGCCAGTAGCAAAGTTGTTCCACCGAGCGGGCGCGCCGCGCCACCGTCGCCGCCAACCACTGACTGACGCCGGTGGCGCTGGCGGCGGCGGCGGCGGCGATAATAAATGATGCCAGCATCAGGCCGATCAAGCTGTGGCCCAGCGAATCGAACATCATGTTCGGCTCAATCACCCCGCTCAGGGCGAGCGCCAGCAGCGCGGCGAGGGCCACGGCGGTTTCTTCCAGTCGGGTCAGCACCCAAGCCCCCAGCGTGACGCCGAAGATGATCAGCGCACCGCGCGCTGGGGCGTCGAGTTGCGGGATGCCGTGCCAAACCAAGGCAACGAATGCCACCGCCGTCAATCCGCTTAACAGCGCGCGCCAGTGGCTAAACCTACGGTGGGGGGCGTTGGCGGCGGGAATAGCCGTTGTTGGATCGGAAAGCGATGCGCTGAGCGTAAGCATGGCGATCATCCTCTTGGTTGTTGGTGGATTCAACGCGGCGCTGAAATGCCGCTCCTGAACCCCCAACGAATCAGCAGCGATTGTTATTCCCTCGAGCGGCAACGAAACCCTTCAAAAAAGAATCAGCGCTTTTGGGAATAAAAACGTTTATCCGCACGTTTTCACTCTGACGGAACGGCCACCCAACAGGGATCCGTTGTTTAATGAATCAATACTTGGAGAAATATCATGCGATTGAATAAAACTGTAATCGCCGCCGCGCTGGCCGCTGGCTTAGTCGCTCCCGCACTGGCCGACGTTAATTGCCCGCCCAATCTTGGGGCAGTCACTATCGACGACAATGTGATCGTGACCGGACAGTGTGTAATGAGCGGCACCCGAGTCAAAGGAAATGTATTGGTACGACCCTCTGGCGCGCTGACGGTGCGCGACGCCCGGATTGAGGGCAATATCCAAGCTGACGGTGCGGTATACGTGCGCGTTGTCCGCACTGATGTTGGCGGCGATATCCAGCTTGAGGGCGTTTTCCGCGAAGCAAGCCGGATTCAGCGCAGCACCATCGGCGGCAACGTGCAGCTGGACAATAACCGTGTGCGACTGGTCGCCGAATACAATGGCATCGATGGCGACTTACAAGCCTTCAGCAACACGGGTGGGCTCGTGATTCGCTACAACACTATTGAGGGTAACCTGCAATGCAAGAGCAACACTCCCGCGCCAGTTGGCGGATTCAATCAGGTATCGGGCAACAAGGAAGATCAATGTGCCAGGCTATAAAGGCTGAAACCTGAAGGTAGGGTCTTCGCCCATGTCGGGCCGTGCGCTCTCCATGGGCTTTTCATATAAGCCATTGTATTTTAAATTAATTAAAATTTAAATGCAGAGTTAAAGCAAGGCTATTTATATTGCCGAAGAGGGTTTTAATGACAGCCGCGCCTTCTCCGACATCCTGACTGCGCCACGCTTTAAAGCGGTGGAACTGAAACCGAACCCGCTGAGGCTAAAATAAAACACAATCCTATCACCCTGACCGTTGGACTAACTCAGATCGTCCGTAGCCGCTTTTTCGACGCGCGGTTAGCCCGCATCCGTCACCGCCGCCATCAATCCTTTCAGGGTGCCCAAGCCCCTAAAATCGGCCGTTTGCCAGGATGGAACCGGTGTATTCATATCACTCGCAATGCATCGAAGTTCGCACTAAACCCCAACCGAACACCGGATCTTTGCCCGTCGCTCCCAAATCGCGGGCGTTGCTTTGAAGCTGCTTCACCAGCTCGGAAAGATTTGAATCAGTCCAGCGGCCGCGCAGTTGGGCGACCACGGCGGTCACGTAAGGCGCGGCGAACGACGTTCCGTCGCGGTACTGCCCTCCTTTCGGCCCCGGCGTCCAGATGCGCACGCCCGGCGCGGCCACGGTCACGTAATCGCCTCGGTTCGCCATCCGGTAGGGACGTAACAGGCTGTCAACGGCGGTGACGGCGATGGTTTCGGGATAGGCGGCCGGAAACGCCGGCGGCGCGGCCGGCCCCCCGTTGCCGGCGGCGGCAACGACGGTAATTTTACGCTGGCTCAACCGCTTGAGAATTTCATGCAGCAAGCGATTGTCCGAGCCAGTCAAGCTGACGTTCACCACCGACACTCGCTGCTCCAGCAGCCAATTCAATCCTTGGCCAAGCAGCAAAGCATTAGTGCGCAGTTGCGAGCCGACACCGATAAATGTATCTGCCGCATGTAGTTCAGCCCCCGGCAGCAACCCAGGAAAATCACTCCCCGGCGCGCCGACCAACAGCGCCGCCACGGCGGTGCCGTGCGTCGCCGCCGAGGCGCGGCCATCCTCGGCGAAGGTGCGGACCATAATCTTGCGACCGTTCAAAGCCGCGTGGTTTCTGTCGGCGGCGGTATCCGTCATACCGATCCTGATTCCCTGCCCGCAGCGTTCCGATCTCTCCCAACCAATCAGCGCGGACCCGTAACAGCGGCCGTCCCGGCAGGGATCGGCATCGGCGCGATAAATGTGGTTAAGCGTGAAATTGCCGTTAGGAATCTGGCGTTGCAAAACGTCCAAAGCTTGTGGCGGGCTCATCTTAGCGGGGGTACGCAATCGGGTGACCCGTAGCTCCAGCGCCGACAGCGATACCGTTTCGCCTACCGTAAAACCGAGTGATTTCACTCGATCGAGCAATGCTTCGTCGGCGTCGATGGCTAAAACGTCCCTGGGTTCGAACGTCGGCTTCTTTCGGCTGGGTTGCTGAACGACCGGCCGCGGCTTCCGCACCGGCGAGGTCGCTCTCGCCGGTTGGATCTTGCGTGCCGACGGAGGCTTTACCGCCGGCCGGGCGCGCGGCGGACGCGCGCCCGGCCGCGCGGGCCGTGCGTCGAAACCTCCAGAAGCGCCGAAACGACCGCCGTCGTCATCATCGTCATCATCGGCGCGAGCAATGCCCGCCCCCTCAAAACTGAAAGAATCCGGCATGGGCAATGCCGTGCCACTGAACAAAAGTACCGCAATCAGCCACTGGATCGAAACGCAGTAGGGCTGCAACATCATGAGGGCTCCATCTGAATTGAGAAAAAGCAAAGACGCGCTATCATGCGCCGCGCGCCGGACGGGAATAAAATGCCAGCCATCACGTTTGATGAACAGAGGAAATTTTGTGACGGAACCTGTGGAAGCCCAGCTCATCGCGCTATTGCCTCGCCTGCGACGTTTCGCGCTGGGCTTGACCGGTTCGCGCGACGAGGCCGACGATTTGGTGCAGGCCGCCTGCGAGCGAGCCTTAACCCGACTGCACCAGTGGCAGCCGGATACGCGGCTCGATAGCTGGATGTTTCGGATCATCAAGACAATCTGGATCGATCAGTGGCGGAGCGACAAAGCGCGCGGCGAGCATGTGGATTTGGATAGTGTTCAACCGCCCACCGGCAGCAACGGCCGCCATGTAACCGAGGTCCAAAATACCTTGGAAGCGGTATGCCGCGCGATGGAACAACTGCCTGAAGATCAGCGCCTGGTGTTGATCCTGGTTTCGGTGGATGGCCTATCGTATGAAGAAGCCGCCGCGGTTTTGGAAACGCCCGTCGGCACGATTATGAGCCGCCTAGCCCGCGCCCGCCGCCGCTTGCACGAACTTTTGGAAACTCCATCCGCGACGCTGGTCCGAGGGAGGCATTGAGATGACACAACTGGATGAAGAAACCCTAATGGCTTACGTTGACCGTCAACTTGACTCCCAGCACATGGCGGAAGTTGAAGCCGCACTGCTCCACGATCCCGAAGCACGGGCCACCGTGCGGATGTTTCAACACAGCGCGGCCACCTTGCGCGGCGCGTTCGACTCCATCTTGCGCGAACCGGTGCCGAATCGCTTGCTGGCGGCGCTCAATTCACCGCCGACGGGTAACAACGTCCAGGATATTCGGCTGGCGCGGCGCGGCGGCGCGGCGCGCGGTCTCACGCAAACCGTCTGGGCGCGAGCGGCGGCGGTGGCGCTATTGGTCGGCGCGAGCGCAGGCTACTTGAGCGCGCAATGGGGACAAACGCCGTCGTCGGAATCTGCCGCGCGAATCGCGGCTACCGATCCCCTGTTGAACGAGGCGCTGGAAACTACCGCCAGCGGAGCCGTTTTCGCGCGGCAAGAACGCGAGGGCGGCGTCGGGCGGGATATCTTGCCGCTGCTGACCTTCCGCGACGCCGAAAACCGGTATTGCCGGGAGTTTGAAAGCACGCTCAAGGGCGTTGACAAGCCGCGCGTGAATTATGGGGTGGCCTGTCGCGAGGAAGGTGTCTGGCAGCCGCGCGCCGTGATGGCCGGTTCTCTGATTGCCCCCACCTTGGGCGGTGAACCGACGGAACACAGCGAGTATGTGCCGGCCATGGGCGGCGATGTCGCCGGCTTTGATACCGTCATCCAGCAACTCATGGTCGATCAACCGCTAAAACCGGACGAGGAAGCGGCTGTGATCGGCCGAGGCTGGCGTTGAGATCTCTTGAAAACCGCCGGTGGGTTTTGGTGTTTCCAACTCCGGTCACTACCACCCACAAGCGAATGGAAGCACAGGTGCGGGAAGACACCTCACGCCGCCAAGACGCGGATTTCTGGTGTGTCGGGCGCGTCGCAGAGTGCGAAGTTCTACGGCAGTCACTTACCGATCCGGTTCATCAGATGCTCGGCACCTTGGGTGAGCACGGCCCGCGGATAGGCTTCGAGATCGAGACCACTCCGTTTGGCCGTGCCGGTCAGCGTGTAGAGCGCGGCGGCGCGCGCGGCGCTATTGTTTCCACCTCCAGCCGGCCGTCGTCGCGGTAGCGAGTCAAAGCTGTCCAGCGCGTCAGTCCGTAGCGAATCGCATCCGCCAGGGCGGTGGCTTGCCTTGATCAAGGTCAAGCGCCGATCAGCCAAATTATTTCACCTCAGCCGACTGGAAATCCTGTTCGATGAATATTGCGCTGCCGCCTCGCAAGCCGGAAAAGGGGACCGCTCCGATCCCAGCCAAACCGGCTCCGCTCAAACTACTCTTTACCCTGCTCCTGGCCACAGCCGCCGGTGCGCTCGCCCACCATTTACACTTGCCTCTACCCTGGATGATTGGGCCACTGTTTGCCGTGGCCGCGGGTTGTATGGCGGGCCTGCCGTTACAAGCTTTGCCGGGGGGCCGACAAATCGGACAATGGGCTATCGGCACCGCTCTAGGCTTGTATTTTTCTCCCTCGGTCGTGGCGCAACTGGGAACCAATCTGCCGTTGGTGGTGGGAGCCGCCCTGGCGTCTCTCTTGTTGGGTATGCTCTGCGCGCTGGTGATGCGGCGCTTCGGACGGGTGAACTCGGCCACGGCGTTCTTCGCATCACTGCCCGGCGGCGCATCGGAGATGACGAATCTGGCTGAACGCTGGGGCGGCGAGGTGGACCGGATCGCCACGGCCCACGCGATGCGGGTCATGCTGGTCGTCTCTATCGTACCCTTTGCCCTGACGTTTGCCGGGGCGCACGGCACGGATCCTTACATACCTTTGGTGAGTGAGGTCAACTGGGCACGATTCCCGTTGCTGGTGCTGTCCGGACTTGCGGGAACCGCCACCTTTGCGCTGCTCAAAATACCCAATCCGTGGATTTTGGGGCCGTTACTGGGCGTGGGTCTGGCTACGGCTTTGAACCTTTCGCTTTCGGCCTTGCCGGGATGGGTGGTCAGCGGCGGGCAAATCCTGATCGGTTGTTCCCTCGGCGTTCGTTTCTCACCGGCGTTCTTCAAGGCAGCGCCGCATTTTATGGCGGTGGCGGCCGCATCGGCGTTGCTAGGATTGGCGCTGGCTTTCCTGCTTGCCCTGACCTTGTATGTGCTCAGCAACCAACAGCTTGCCACCTTGGCTTTGGCTACCGCGCCTGGCGGCGTGGCGGAGATGTGCATCACCGCCAAGGTTTTGCAACTGGGAGTCCCGTTGATCACGGCTTGTCATGTCTTGCGGGTCATGGTGCTGACTGTTGGCGCGCCATGGGCTTATTCATTGTTTCTGCGTCGTGATGGTTGACGCAGAAGGCGCTTCTTGATTCAGCTCCTCGCGCAATCCATGCATCATTCATTTTAAAATGAGCCAAATCTAGCGACGCTGTAAGGAAACGAGCCAGCTACGCTGGCTGCAAAATCCAGATTAAGACAAAGGCAATGAAGGCCGACAGATCAATTCTCTTCGGCTACGCAATCAGCCTCAATCTCCACCAACCAACCAGGATCGATAAAACGACTGACCTCAACAAAGGTACAGGCTGGGCGTATCTCAGAAAACACTTCGCCGTGAGCGCGAGCCGCTTCTTGCCAGCGAGAGATGTCAGTCAGCATCACCCGCGTTCTCAACACGCTGGCCAGGGATAAACCGGCCTCGGTAACCGCTTGTTGGATGATCTCCAAGCAGCGTTTGGCCTGCCCATACACATCACCGGGCGCGGCAACCCCACCGCCAGGCGCTACCGGCGCGGTGCCCGCTATGGCGACGATGGAACCTACGCGAACCGCCCGCGAGAATCCAATTTGTGGTTCAAATGGAGAACCGGATGTAATGAGTTTGCGCATCAATCGAGCCTCAAAAATTCAAAAAATAACAGTCCGTCAAGCTTTAGATTATCAACTAGTCAGAACGATCCCCAAGCTATCCCATGCCTATCAACTCAGCTTTCCTGCCATTGGAATAACACATCCGCTCGCGCTTTGGTGGATTCGATCAGCACGGCGTTTGGTTCGTCGGTTCGGGCCACCCATTCGCGCGCCGCTTGGGGCGAGCGGCCAAATTGCTCGTGGCGATCAATCAACCGTTGCCGGCGAAGATCGGAATCGACCTCCACATACCACACCTCATCCAACAGCGCGCGTAGCTTAGCCCAGTGACCGCGATCCAGCAGCAGATAATTGCCTTCGGTAACGATCAACGGGGTGCTGGCTTGCACCGGAATAGCGTTGGCAATCGGCTCCTCGATTTCACGGCGAAATTCGGGCGCATAGATCACCTCGTCCATCGGCTGGGTTTTGAGTCGGCGCAGCAGCGCGACATAACCAGCGCTATCGAAGGTGTCCTCCGCACCTTTACGGGACGCTCGACCCAGGCGAGCCAATTCGACATTAGCAAGGTGAAACCCGTCCATCGGCACCGCGACCGCCCGTTCGCCGAGATATTCAAGTAACGCTTGGGCGAGGGTCGATTTACCGGAACCCGGCGGCCCGACGAGACCTAATATCTTGCGCTTGGCGCTGGCCAGCAGCGCATCCAATCTTGCCTGATAGGCTCGTCCGATCATGGCCATGCCCTCACCGTAAGCGTGCTTCAGCGGTTTTTCCCCATCTCCGCCGCCCGAATTTTATTGGTGATGAACGCATGGGCATGCTTGGCGAGATCCATGCCGTCGTCCCATAAATTGCGCCATATCGCGAGCGTGTTTGACAGTTCTTCGCTTACCACCGCTGATGAGAAGCTTTCAAAGGTGATCGTACCCTGATAATCGATCATCGCCAGCGCATTAAAAAAGGCCGTGAAATCGACGGTGCCCGATTCTAGATAACCACGGTTGCTCTCGCCGATATGCACATAACCCAGACGGTCTCGGCACGCCAGGACGGGTTGTACGAAATCCACCTCCTCGATGTTCATGTGATACGTGTCGAGATGGATCACCATATTCTTGGGATCGCCCACATCCCCCAGCAGCGCCAGTGCCTGGTTGGCGGTATTGATAACGTTGGTTTCATAGCGGTTGACGATTTCGATACCGACGGTAACGCCCTTATTCGCGGCAAAGTCGCTCAGCCGCTTGAGCGAATGGATGACATTCTTGCGAGCGAGGGCGGTGAGCGGGTGATTGTATTTGCCCAGCGCACTGTAGGGAACGCCGCCGAAATAATGGCCACCCAGCGCGGCGGTGATCGTGACGGCTTCTTCCAGCAACGCCATGCCGCGCGCCACGCATTCCGGGTCTTCGCTCGACACATCCGCAGTGGAGCTAAGACCGCGCGAGCAAGCCACCCCCAGCTGGTATTCCCGCAAGCATTCACGGGTCATGCCCAGATCCATCACCTTCGGCGCGTGCAGGGAAAGCTCGACCAGATCGAAGCCGGCGGCCTTGCTCTGGCTGATGACTTTACGCGCGGATTCAGGGGTGAGATCGCCAGCCCAGACCAGTGCGTGAATGCCCAGAGGGTTCATGGTTGAAGCTCCCTTGCAAATCGTTGAGGATTTTTTAAAGATGCTTGGGTTTATGCTGATGTACACCCACACGCGCAACGGAGTACCCGCCAGCATCACCAAGCGATGCGCTCCGCTACCGCCGCGCCATCACCGTCACCCCGACGATCACCAGGGCGACGCCAACGAGTTGGGCGACACCCAACGCCTCATCGAGCAGGAGCCACCCTAGCACGAGAGTCACCACCGGACCTAAGCTACCGGTCAACGCCACTGGCCCGGCGCCGAGACGACGGATGGCCTCCGAGACCAGCCACACCGGTAACACCGTCGAAAACAAGGCCATTGCCAAGGCCAGCGCATAGACCGGCCAAGGCTGAACCAACGCTCCAAGCGGGCGCAGCAAGGGGAACTGGCCGATGGCTAACAAGCAGGCGACAATAGAAGCGAATGCGGTCACTCGCACCGCTCCGAGCCGACCGACGGCCATACCGTTGCCGATCAGATAAAGCGCATAAGATAGAGCGCTGGCGAAGACCAGACCGCCGCCGATCACGATCTCCCTCGCCGAGCCGGAAACTCGAAAATCGTGCGTCACGGCTAAAGCAATGCCGACATAGCATAACGCCAACGCCGCTCGCACGCGGCGGGTGATCGGTTGGTTCAAAAATAACGCGGAAAGCACAACGACCAGGGTCGGATAGGTAAACAGGATCAGCCGTTCCAAGGCCGCGCTGATGTAATGAAGGCCGAGAAAATCCAGATAACTGGCCAAGTAATAGCCAAACACGCCAAGCCCGAACAACCAGAACCAATCCCGCCGCGTTAAACTGACCGATGCGCGACGGGCGCTGGCCCACGCCATGACGATAAAGAACGGTACGCTGAACGCCATCCGCAAGGCCAGTAGGGTTTCGGCGTCGGTACCGTAGCGGTAAGCCAGTTTGACCAGGATTGCTTTGAAGGAAAAGCCGATGGCCGCGAGCACCGCGCACAACAAGCCAATCCGATCTTCGGCGGCGGACAAGGTTCGGATGCCGAGGGCGGGGGAGTCACCGCTTGCCATTACACGCTTCGCTCATCAGGCATTGCCGCATTACCTCGCTGTGCTCCAATACCCTCTCCGCTCGTCCATCAGCCATCGGCTCGCTCAGGCCAATAACGTTTTGAAAATTACAAATGGCTCACGTTTGACTCGTTATCAAATCAATCTACCGAATCATGCGCGTTATCCGCGAGGGTAGTACCATTGGCGACCTTGCTCGAACAGACAGATAGAGGATTGGAGCGGAATGAAGGTAGCGAGTTTAACACCGGAACCGATAAGCGCCGACGAACGCCGCGCATCATTCTGGCTAGCGGGCGTCTTTTCGCTGCGGATGCTGGGCCTGTTCATGATCCTACCGGTATTCGCGCTTTACGCCGAGCACTTGCGGGGCAATACACCCACGCTGGCGGGTCTAGCCATCGGCATTTACGGCTTCAGTCAGGCTCTGTTCCAAATTCCATTCGGCTTCTTGTCTGACCGTTATGGCCGCAAGCGGATAATTTACCTGGGCCTGGTGATTTTCGCATTGGGCAGCGTGGTGGCCGCCCTGGCCGATTCGATCTGGGGGGTGATTCTCGGTCGCGCCTTGCAGGGTGGCGGCGCGGTGTCGGCGGCGGTGATGGCGCTGGCGGCCGATCTCACCCGCGAGGAACATCGGATTAAGGTGATGGCGGTCATCGGGATCACCATCGGGCTGTCCTTCGCCGCCTCGATGATTCTGGGACCAGTGCTGAATGGTTGGATCGGCGTGCCAGGCATTTTTTGGCTGACCGCTCTGTTGGCGCTGCTTAGCATTGCTGTCATGCGGTTTCTGGTGCCCGATCCACTGTCGAGCCGCATCCATCGCGACGCCGAACCGGTCGCCTCACAATTCGACCGCGTGCTGTTTGACGGTCAATTGCTGCGGTTGAATTTCGGTATTTTTACCCTGCACTTACTGCTGACCGCGACGTTCGTGGCGGTACCGCTTGCTTTGCGCGACGCTGGCCTTGCCAGCCATCAGCATTGGGAAGTTTATCTGCCGGCTCTGCTCTTCTCAATGGGGGCGATGGTGCCGTTTATTATCCTGGCTGAGAAATATCGGCGGTTAAAAGCGGTTTTTCTTGGTGCGGTGCTCACGCTGGTCTTAACCGAGTTCGGTTTATTAAACCTGCACGATAGCGTGCTGCAAATCACGCTGTTGCTTTTGGTTTTCTTCTCCGCGTTCAATCTGTTGGAAGCAACCTTACCTTCCCTGATCGCCAAGATGGCGCCGCCCGACGCCAAGGGAACCGCGATGGGGATTTATTCCAGCAGTCAGTTTCTGGGCGCGTTTGCTGGCGGCGCGATGGGCGGTTGGTTGCGTGGGCTGTTTGATTTGAAAGGGGTATTCGCTTTTACCACGCTCGGCGCGCTGGTATGGCTGGCGGTCGCTTGGACGATGGCGAATCCCCGCTACCTGAGCAGTTATCTGCTCAATGTCGGAGATCTGGACGAAGCCGCCGCACAGGTGCTGGCCCGGCGGTTGGGCGAAATCCGCGGCGTGGCGGAAGCGGTGGTGGTCGCTGCCGAGGGCGTGGCTTATTTGAAAGTGGATCGTGGCGCTTTGGACGAGGTGGCCCTACACGAATTAATCGCCGCCGCGAGCTAAGCGCCAACACTTAACCGCTCTACGTATCCATGCTGATCTATGGCATGATGGCGTCTTGATCCTCACCTCAGCAAAATCCTCGCGGAGCACAGAGTAAATCGACATGGCCAGCGTTAATAAAGTCATTCTGATCGGTAACTTGGGTAAAGACCCTGAGGTTCGCTACATGCCCAGCGGCCGGGCGGTGGCGAACGTCACCCTCGCGACCAGCGACAGTTGGAAAGACAAAAATACCGGCGAAAAACAGGAGCGCACCGAATGGCACAATGTGGTGTTCTACAGCCCGTTGGCGGAAATCGCCGGCCAATATTTGCGTAAAGGCTCCTCGGTTTTCGTCGAAGGACGCCTGCAAACGCGCAAGTGGCAGGACAAGAACGGGCAGGATCGCTATACCACGGAGATCATTGCCAACGAAATGAAAATGCTGGGTAGCCGTAGCGGTGGCGGTAGCGCGCCGTTCGGGCCGGAAGGGGGAGATGGCGAATCTACCGCCCCCATGCCAGCACACGCGCCCGCCGCGCCCGCCGCGGCTCGTCCTCCCGCCGCGCCCGCCGCGCCAGGCATTGATAACGGCTTTGACGACGATATTCCCTTTTAGAGACAGGCTTCTTACAGACGCTTAAAACCGTCCCAGCGTTTCATGGGCGTGAGCGAATAACCGCGCCAGCCAAGGCTTCTTGCCGGTGTAGCTCACCTCATATAGATCCGCAGCAGCGCTGGCGGCCAGTAAATAATCGTCACTCGTGCGTAGTTCATCAACTAGCCGAGTTTCCAATGCGCGGGCACCAAACCAGTGCTCGCCAGTGGCCGCCTGTTCCAGATCGACGCTCGGCCGGTGGGTCTTGACAAACTCCTTGAACAGCTCGTGGGTATCCTCAATTTCCTCCTGGAACTTGCGCCGTCCCTGTTCATTATTTTCGCCAAACAGCGTGACGGTGCGTTTGAATTCTCCGGCGGTGAACTGCTCGAAATCGACATCGTGTTTTTTGAGCAGGCGGTTGAAGTTGGGTAACTGGGCGATGACGCCGATAGAGCCGACCACGGCGAAGGGCGCGGCGATAATCCGATCGGCGACGCAGGCCATCATGTAGCCGCCGCTCGCCGCCACTTTATCCACGGCCACGGTCAGTTTGAACTTTCGATCCCGAAGCCGCAGCAGCTGCGCCGCCGCCAGCCCGTAACCGTGGACGAGACCGCCCGCGCTTTCCAACCGCAACACCACTTCATCGTCCGGCTGGGCGACGGTCAATAGCGCCGTCACTTCCTCACGGAGCGAGGCCACCGCGGCGGCGCGGATATCGCCGTGGAAATTCAGCACGAACACCCGGCGACGCTCGGTTTTTTCGCGCTGTTTCTCGCGGGCTTTTTCCTGTTTCTGGTAGTGCTTGAAAGCTTTTTTCGGCAGCGTGGCCTCTTTAAGCGCCAGCGCCATCGTGTCGTAAGTTTCGTTAAGATAGCGGACTTCTAGCCGCCCGCGACTTTCCGCCGGACCATCACCGCGCCGCGCCAGCATGACGATGCCGCCCACGACGATTAATACCGCGACAACCAGCGTCGCCGCCTTGGCCAGAAAGAGGCCGTATTCGCTCAGAAATTCCATCATGCGCCACTCATTACAATTCGCTAAAAGGAGGTTGCTTACCATACCAGCCGTTCCAACCCAATGCACACTACCGGACGGGCATGCAGTTTCAGCGTAGGCCCCGTCGCAAGTTTGCATACCAAGACTATCTAGCGGTTTTCCACTTACTGGCGGAGCAATACACCAGGCCGAACAATTTTCTTCACGCCTAAGCGCGCCAGTCGGAATAACTGGCATGGCCTCCCTGATGATTGAAAGCCTTAACGACATTCAGCGCGGCTCGCCACTATCCCCTACGGTCACAGAATAACCCTCCGCTAACAACACAGGCGCTGACCGACGCCTAGCGCCCCCCGGATAGCAATGCTATAGTTTTCGCCCTGTTATTGTTCAAGACTTACGAATGACTCGCAAACTGTACATCAAGACCCACGGCTGCCAGATGAACGAATACGACTCTGCCCGGATGGCGGATGGTCTGCGCGCCGCCTGCGGTCTGGAGCGCACCGACGACCCGGCACAGGCGGACGTGTTGCTGCTCAATACCTGCTCGATCCGTGAAAAAGCCCAGGAAAAGGTCTTTTCGCAACTGGGGGTCTGGAAACTGCTAAAAGCGCAACGGCCCGAACTGGTCATCGGGGTCGGCGGCTGCGTCGCCAGCCAGGAAGGCGAGCTGCTGCGGGAACGCGCGCCTCAGGTCGATCTGGTGTTCGGCCCGCAAACTCTCCATCGGCTGCCCGAGATGCTGGCGGCGGTGTGGGCCGACCGACGGCCCGTGGTCGATGTCTCCTTCCCGGAAATCGAAAAATTCGACCGGCTGCCGGAACCGCGCGCCGAAGGCCCGACCGCGTTCGTCTCGATCATGGAGGGGTGCAGTAAATACTGCACTTTCTGCGTGGTGCCCTACACCCGTGGCGAGGAAGTCAGCCGTCCCTTCGCCGATGTACTGGCCGAAGTCGAAACGCTGGCCCGCCAAGGCGTGCGCGAAATCAACCTGCTCGGCCAGAACGTCAACGCCTATCGCGGCCCGACCGTCGATGGCGATATCGCCGACCTGGCGCTACTAATCGAACACGTCGCCACCGTACCCGGTATCGACCGCATTCGCTACACCACCTCGCATCCGGTCGAATGCTCCGACCGGCTGATCGAGGTGTACGCCCGTGTCCCGCAACTGGTCAGCTATCTGCATCTGCCGGTGCAAAGCGGCTCCGACCGGATTCTGGCGCTGATGAAGCGTGGCCATACCGTGCTGGAATACAAGGCCAAAATCCGCAAATTGCGTACCGCCCGGCCCAATCTCAGCCTGTCCTCGGATTTCATCGTCGGCTTCCCTGGCGAAACCGAGCAGGATTTCGAGGCCACCATGCGCCTGATTGACGAGATTGGTTTCGATCACAGCTTCAGTTTTATCTACAGCGCCCGGCCCGGCACCCCCGCCGCCAATCTGCCCGATCCCACTCCGCTAGCGCTTAAGAAAGAGCGACTGGCCCACTTGCAGGCCCGAATCGAACAGAACGGCAGCGCCATTAGCCAGCAAATGATCGGCGCCATCCAACGGGTTTTAGTGGATAAACTGTCCCGCAAGAACAGCCTCCAGTTAGCCGGACGCACGGAAAATAATCGAGTCGTTAATTTCGACGGCCCTGCTCAATTGATCGGCTGCTTCGCCGATGTTCTCATTACCGAGGCGCTCCCTAATTCGCTGCGCGGCCGGTTACAGTCCTGTCCAGAACGACCGGTCGTTCCCTTAAAACAGGCCAGTTGAGCATCGTGGCTACCGCCGATTCCGGCTCCAATCCGAACACCTCCCCGAAATTCCAGGATCTGATCCTGGAACCCGCCGACAATGCCCGGCTGGCCAGCCTGTGCGGCAACTTGGACGAACATCTGCGCCAAATCGAGCGGCGGTTGGGCATCGAGATCAACAATCGCGGCCATCAATTTCGCGTGATCGGAGAACCGCACGCGGTCAAGGTAGCGGTCGCCGTGCTGGAAGCGTTGTATCGTGAAACCGCGGACGGACCCCTGAGTCCAGCCCAAGTGCATCTCTTCCTTCAGGAAGCCGGCGCCGATGCGCTGCTGGATGACGCGGCGGCGGAAACTGATGAGGTGCTGATCCGTACCCGCCGCGGCTTGATTCGCGGTCGCGGTCCGAACCAGCAGCGCTATTTGTGGAACATCCAGCACCACGACCTTAACTTTGGCGTTGGGCCAGCCGGCACCGGCAAAACCTATCTAGCGGTAGCCTGCGCCGTGGATGCACTGGAAAGCAACGAAACCCGGCGCTTGATTCTGGTGCGGCCCGCCGTGGAAGCCGGCGAGCGGCTGGGATTCCTGCCCGGCGATATGACTCAGAAAATCGATCCCTATCTGCGACCACTCTACGATGCGTTGTACGAAATGTTGGGTTTCGAGCGCGTGGCCAAATTGATCGAACGTAACGTCATCGAAATTGCACCGCTGGCATTCATGCGCGGCCGAACCTTGAACGATTCCTTCATTATCCTGGACGAGGCGCAAAACACCACGGTCGAGCAAATGAAAATGTTCTTGACGCGGATCGGTTTCGGTTCCACCGCGGTCGTCACCGGCGACGTGACCCAGGTTGATTTACCGCGCAACGTCCAATCCGGCCTGCGGCAGGTCCTACAGGTGCTCAAGGACGTGGAAGGCATTAGCATCACCTTCTTCAACGCCCGCGACGTGGTGCGGCATCCCCTCGTTCAACGCATCGTTACCGCTTATGCTCGTTACGAACAGGACAATCCTTCATGAGCTTGGAACTAGACCTACAAATCGCACTGGATATGCCCGGACTGCCAGCCGCGCCCGATTTGCAGCGCTGGGCCGAAGCGGCGCTGGCCGGCGCCGACTATCAAAAGGATGCCGAACTGACCATCCGCATCGTCAATGAAGCGGAAAGCACCGCCCTGAATGAAACTTATCGCCGGAAACAGGGGCCAACCAACGTACTGTCGTTTCCGTCCGAAACGCCGCCGGAAGTGAACTCCTCTCTGCTCGGCGATATTGTGATCTGCGCGCCGGTGGTGCTGCGCGAAGCAATCAGTCAGGGTAAAACCGCCGCCGCCCACTGGGCGCATCTAGTCGCGCATGGCGTTTTACATCTACTCGGCTATGATCATGACGAGGAACAGGCTGAAGCGATGGAATCCTTGGAAATCCGTATCCTGGCCGGGCTTGGCTATCCCGATCCCTATGGAGACTTGCAAGACTCATGAGCGAAGAGCGATCTGAATCGAGCCATAAACCGTCATGGCTCGAACGTTTGGGTCAAGCCTTGATGGGTGAACCCAAAGACCGGGATGAATTGGTGGAATTGCTGCGCGACGCCCAGCAGCGCGAATTGCTAGACCCGCAGGCGCTAAAGATGATGGAAGGCGTGATGCGGGTCTCGGAAACCCAAGTGCGCGATGTCATGGTGCCCCGCGCCCAAATGGTGATTTTGGAGCACGATTGGAGCCTGGAGCGACTGATCGCGGCCATTGTTGAATCTGGCCATTCCCGCTTTCCGGTCATCGGCGAAAACAAGGATGACATGATCGGTATCCTGATTGTCAAAGACCTGCTGATTCATGCGTTCGACCGCCGCGAGGATTTCAATTTGCGCGCCTTGCTGCGCCCGGCCAAATTTATCCCCGAAAGCAAGCGACTCAATATCCTACTCAACGAATTTCGCAGCAAGCGCCTGCACATGGCCATCGTGGTCGATGAATACGGCGGCGTGGCCGGACTCATCACCATCGAGGATGTGTTGGAGGAAATCGTCGGCGAGATTGACGACGAGCATGACACGGAGGATGCCGAAAATACCTTCATTCGGCAGCAGGGTGAGACTTACGTGGTCAAAGCCCTCACGCCAGTGGAGGATTTCAATCAGTATTTCCAAGCTGAACTGAGCGACGAGCGGGCCGACACCATCGGTGGGTTGGTCATGATGGAGTTGGGCCGGCTACCCAAGGGAGGCGAAATAATTGACCTCGACCGCTTCCATTTTCGGGTCTTGCGCGCCGATAACCGGCGGATTCATCTGCTGGAACTGACCCCGCGGAACGGTCAGAAAACGACCCCCTCCGCCACCGAGCCAACCAGCTGAGCTCAACGATTCGCGCGCCCTCCGCGTTTGCCCGTGGAGGGTGTTTGGTTCGCGGCTACTTCCGTTTGGCTACTTCCGTTTATGAATAGCGCAATGCCCGTCCGCCAAGCGGCGGCCCGACCTACCAGCCCTCGTGTTTCCCCATCATGCAAGCCGCCATCCGCCATCATTCCTTCTTCACCGACTTACTTGTATTCATCGCCGGCGTGCTCATGCCGCTGGCGTTCGCACCGTTTGGTTACTGGCCTCTGGCAATCGTGTTACCGATCATTTTGTTGTGGAGTTGGGATAATGCCACTCCCCGCCAAGCAGGGCAACGCGGCGGCCTGTTTGGGCTGGGAATGTTCGGTTTCGGCATTTACTGGATTTACATCAGCCTACACGATTACGGCAACGCGCCAGCCCCGTTCGCGGTTCTGGCGACCTTCGTGGTGGTGTTGGTCTTGGCGCTCTACCTGGCGCTCGCCGGTTGGCTGACCGTCCGGTGGGCCTCGGCATCGGGCACAAAGCGCTGGCTGTTGTTCGTTCCCGCCGCGTGGGCTTTGCTGGAGTGGATCAGAAGCTGGCTGTTTACCGGTTTTCCTTGGTTGGCGCTGGGCTACAGCCAAATCGATTCACCGCTAGGCCAACTGGCCCCCTATCTTGGCGTGTTCGGCATCGGGTGGGCGGTTATGCTGAGCAGCGGCCTGTTTTGGGCCGCCATCAACGGCCAGCGATGGCGCGCTCGACTGGGGTGGCTAGGGGTGCTGGCCGCCCTCTGGTTCGCCGCTTGGGGACTGGAACAAACGCGTTGGACCGAATCCGTCGGTCCCGCATTGCGCCTTGCCATTGTGCAAGGCAATATCGCGCAGGAAGAGAAATGGCAGCCCGGCCAGTTGGATAGCACCCTGGAGCGCTACGTCCAATTGAGCCTGCCCGAACACGGTCGCAGCGATGTCATTGTTTGGCCAGAAACCGCGATTTCAGCTTTCTATCAGAATGTCTTACCCTTTGTAGAGGCGCTGGGCGAGAGGGCACGACAGGATAAAGTCGATTATGTCACCGGTATTCCAACCGGGTCGTGGGAGGAGAACATCTTTCATAACAGCGTCATGAGTATCGGCAATACGGTAGCGTTCTATCACAAACACCGCTTATTGCCATTTGGGGAATATTTGCCGTTGCGCTGGTTTTTTCAGTTTTTCCGTGACTGGGTGACGATTCCGATGGCCGATTTTCTGCCCGGTGACCGCCATCAGCCGTTATTAGTCGCCGGTGGCCACCCGGTTGGAGTCTCAATCTGTTTTGAGGCGGTATTCGGCGAAGAGATCCGCTTGGCATTACCCGAGGCGGCCTGGTTGATCAACGTCAGCAACGACGCCTGGTTCAAGGACTCCACGGCCCCGCACCAACATTTACAGATCGCCCGGATGCGCTCCCTGGAAACGGGCCGCTACATGGCTCGCGCCACCAATACTGGCATTTCCGCCATCATTGACGACCGCGGCCGCATTACGGCGCAGGGTCCCCAATTTCAAGCCACGGTGGTGCGCGGCGAGGTGCAACCCCGGCGGGGATTAACTCCTTACGCGCGCTTTGGGGATTTGCCCGTCGTGATTTTAGTGATACTGTTGCTGGCGTTAGGAGCGTTCCTGAACAGGTCTTATTCTAAAACCACGGCATGACCGAACAGCGCAAGCTTTCGACTCCTCCCAAAAGCAACCCGCAAGGTTTTGTTGCTCGCTCCCTGCATTGGTGTCCGAGGCCAGGCTATTTTCACGGCTTGTGGCTCGCGGGCATGGCAGGAGGCCTTTTGCTGCTGGTGTCGTCATGCGCCACCGAACCGCCCAGCAACGTCAACGACGCCTGCGCCATCTTTGCCGAATACCGCAACTGGTTCACCGACGCCAAAGCCGCCAGCCAACGCTGGGACGTCCCCTTACCGGTTCTATTGGCCATCATGCATCAAGAATCCGCTTTTCGGGCCGACGCCAAGCCGCCCCGCCGTTGGTATCTCGGATTCATTCCCGGCCCCCGTTCCTCTTCCGCTTTCGGCTACAGTCAAGCCCTCGATGGCACATGGGAGCGCTATATGGCGGCGACTGGCAAGCGGGGCGCCGATCGTGACGAGTTCGCGGACGCGGTTGATTTCATGGGGTGGTATATCGACCAAACAGCGCGCTACAACCGCATTGCCAAGAGCGACGCTTACAATCAATATCTGGCCTATCATGAAGGGCAAGGCGGCTTTGCCAAGGGCACCTACCGCAATAAAGCCTGGCTCATGGAACGGGCGCGGCGGGTGCGCCAGCAAGCTGGCCGCTACCAAACGCAATTGAGTCGCTGCCAACCGCAACTGGCGGCGACATCTTGAAGCGCCGACCATGGGGCCGACATAAAAAAACCGCCAGCGAATCCGGCTGGCGGTTAAAGTACAGGATATTGAGCTTAAAACACGCTTCGCTGCAGAAACCAGCTTAAGCAGGCTTAAGTAAACGGCAATCCGGCTTTGAGGTAAATCGGGACGATTTACAACCCAATCATGGTTTCTACCTAGACCCAGGCTAAATTTCCCCGGTTACGCGCAAAAAAGCCATTTTGTGGCAAACCGGACAAGATTCGATGAGCGCTGGGGCATGATAAACCACCAGTTCGCCACATTCCTGGCATTGAAAAGTCCCTGGCCCAGTCACTTCCCCACTGCGATACAACTCTACTTCTCCCTCGGTTTCCAGATTTTCAAATCCCAATAAATCCAAGCGCGACTGATCGACACCGCGCTGGAAAAAATCCAACAAGCGATCCTCAATCAATTCCAGGTCAAATCGCATCCAGGCCCGCAGATCTCGGCCCGTGGCGCTTAGATATTGGCCGGCGTCATCCATATCTCGCTTCAGATAACCGCCGATCAGCTGGGCTTCTTCACGAGTCAATTCACCGAGTTCGACCGCTTTTTCCGCCGCGTGCTCGATACTGGCGCTCAAGCGCGGGAAAGCCGCCTTCTCGGCTCGTTCCAGTTCCTCCAAACGAACCTTCATCCGCTCCATCATCTGGCCATAGGCGTGGGTCAGTCGATTGCCATGCGTCGGTTCGGTCATCTCGGTATTCCTCCCATGGACGCTGATCGAGAAATCTCGAAACAGGCTGCTGTTTTCGCCAAATTATTCCAACGGCTATTCCAGGGGTCTGAAGTCAGGATTGCGCCTATCCAGCAGCAATCAATGCCTTGTCGCCCCGCCGCGTTAACTTTTCGAAATCCATTGTACTAATGTGGAGTATAGCGTGGCTCATAGACCCCAAAATTAGGTATGCTAATTATTGGTACTCATCAAAAACTCCTGGCGCTCCATGTTCAACTTAATAAGAACGGCGCTTGCAGCATGACGCCGCGCACCTTGAAAGCCCGGCATATACCCAATCTCATTACCAGCTTGCGAATCTTGCTGGTGCCGCCTTTTTTGTGGCTGCTCTTGCAGGAGCGCTACGAAGCGGCGTTGTTGTTGTTCGTGGTCGCCGGTATTTCGGATGGCTTGGACGGTTTTCTGGCCAAGCAGTACGGCTGGACCAGCGAATTGGGCGGCCTACTTGATCCCATCGCCGACAAACTGCTGCTGGTGGGTGCGATTCTGGTGCTGGGCTGGCTGAAGGAATTGCCGGTTTGGCTGGTGGTGCTGGCCATCTTCCGCGACGTACTTATCGTTTGCGGTGCAATCAGCTACCACCTGATGGTCGAACGGGTCAAGGCCAGCCCGCTGCCGATCAGCAAGCTGAATACCTTGCTTCAGCTGCTGCTGGTCTTCGCCGTCATCGTCAGCTACGGCCTGCTTCCTCTACCATCCTGGCTGTTGACCGGATTAATTTATCTAACCGCATTGACTACGATTTGGAGCGGAACGGCTTATGTGTGGCAGTGGAGCCGGCGGGCTTGGCGCGTCGGGCGCAACGACCCCGCGCCCGATCCCTGATGAAGTTCTCAAGCTTCAGCTTTTCAACAACTCACAAGAGATCCGATAGGCTTCCGCCAACGCCGCCATCTAGGCGTCACTGGTGTGAGCCAATTCTAAACCTAGCGTATCGAGCAAATCCCAATCGCGGCGTTCCTTGTCGCCTCCTGGCAGTCTTTTTTGGGGCAGTACCGTAGCTTCGCTATGAACTCCGTCACAAGTTAACACCAACGACCTTGATTATCTGCTCGTTGCTATACCCTTTCAGGCGCATTCAAGAATCGGGGCGGACGATCCCTTTACCAATGATTACTAATACGCTTTATCCCGGTATTTTCCTTCGCCGAGCAGCCTCACCCAAATAACTCCGACCTATCAGCAATAGCAAGCCTAGCAAGATTAACAGATTGGCCGGTGACAGCATTGGAATTTCCGCCGTCATTCCGGTGGTTCCGCCATTGCCGTTGGCGTCGGTGTTGTCGGTGGAATCGGGATCTGGCACCGGGCTGGTGGCGGTAGCGCTGTTGTTGAAGGTGCCCTCCGCATCGATAGTAGCTGCCACCGTCACTGTCACTGTCGCTCCGACCGCCAAACTGGCCAGCGTGCACGGCAGCGCCATGCAGGCCCCGCTCACTGTCTTAATCGTGAGGTTAGTCGGCGTGTCGCTGATCTGAACCTGAGTCGCCATGCTGGGGCCAGCGTTATGAACCGTCAGAACATAGCTCAAAGTCTGGCCCACCGCATATGGCCCCACCGTCACCAAGGTCTTGTTTAGTGAAATATTAGCTCCCGGTAGCTCTGGGTTGGTGTCGGTATCGCTGTTATCACTTGTTAGCGGATCAATCACGCCGGCCGGCGGACTGACCGTGGCGGTGTTGACCAGGGACACGATCGGGCCGGCGGGGGCGGTGCCGGTGAGGGTGAAGGTGACACTACCACCGCTGGGCACGGTGACCAGGGCGTCGATGTTGCCGGTGCCGCTGGCGGTGGCGCAGCTCGCGCCGGCGCTGGCCGGGGCGCAGGTCCAGGCGAAGCCGGCCAGTTGAACGGGCACGGTGTCCTGCACCCGGGCGTTGGTGGCGTCGCTCGGTCCGGCGTTGTTGACGGTAATCGTGTAGGTCAGCGGCTGGCCCGGCACGTAGGGGTTCGGCGTGCTGGCCTTGCTCAGCGACAGGTCGGCGGTAGTGCTTAGCGGTGTGGAAACGGTCGCTGTGTTTGAACCTGCGTCAGGATCGGGTGTGGTCGAGGATACCGAGGCGCTATTCTCTATCGGTACAGCTCCACTGTAATCAGCCGGCACCAGATAAGTAGCCGTGATGACGCGATTTTCTCCGGCGGGCACTGTACCCAAAGCGCACGGAAACGCCGTGGTGCACGCAGTGCTGTTAGCGATGAAAGTCAAACCTGCTGGCGTCGGGTCGGTTACTGTCACTCCCGTTGCATTGGAAGGGCCATTGTTGGTGACTGTAATGGTATAGATCAGATTTGACCCTCGGATCGCGGTTGCCGGCCCAGTTTTGCTAATGCTCAAATTGGCGCTCGGCGTCAAGGTGTCGGTATCGCTATTGTTCGCTGAGCTTGGGTCGGAAGTGCCAGGCGGTGGTATTACGCTGGCCGTGTTGATCAGCAATCCTGTCGCATCGGGTGCAACCGTACCAGTCACTGTGAATACAACTGTTTCATTTGGC